>JAESFP010000034.1_pt1 | contig 565845 bp, 504 predicted proteins | sample 9266181 | NCBI WGS metagenome assembly JAESFP01 (sample SAMN14502547, study PRJNA617102) | algae metagenome | isolation source: Pegethrix bostrychoides GSE-TBD4-15B and co-occurring heterotrophs from... | place: USA: Grand Staircase-escalante National Monument, Utah | collected 2006-08-15 | reverse complement strand
CGGTGTTGATCGTGATGCCGCGGGCCTTTTCTTCGGGCGCAGCGTCGATCTGGTCGTAGGCCTTGGCTTCGCCGCCGAACTTGGCCGACAGCACCGTTGCGATTGCAGCGGTCAGCGTGGTCTTGCCATGGTCGACGTGACCGATCGTGCCCACGTTGACGTGAGGCTTGGTGCGGGTGAACTTACCTTTTGCCATTTTTCGACTCCGAAAAAAACGATTTCAACGTATGCAGGTGGGGCACAACTTCTTGGTTGCAACCCCTTCAAAAACTGGTGCCCTTTGCGGGAATCGGACCCGCGACCTCTCCCTTACCAAGGGAGTGCTCTACCACTGAGCCAAAAGGGCTTTTGTAACAAAGTTACGAATTCACATCGCTTCAACAACAAACCGGGTCTCTGGAGCGGGAGACGGGAATCGAACCCGCGTCATCAGCTTGGAAGGCTGGGGTTCTACCATTGAACTACTCCCGCATCGGGGGCACTTCACGGCACCCAAAGCGCTAGATCCAATCGCTCTTAGAAACCAAATTCATCGCTGGTGGAGAGGGCTGGATTCGAACCAGCGTACTCGTAAGAGGGCAGATTTACAGTCTGCTGCCATTAACCACTCGGCCACCTCTCCGGCGAACCTCGAAATATAGCACGTTTTTGTGACTACTCAGAAATCCCAATCTCAACGAAGAGGTGGAAGATCTGCACGAGGTGAGAACCGGGCGAATTATCCATGAAGTTCAGCCTCCACTTTGCCGAGCCTCGCGCCAAGCACGGGCTTCGCCGAAATGTCCGCAGCCGATGAACGGAACGGGCGGCCGCAACGCCGACAGAGGCGACGGATGATTCGACATCAGCACCTTATGGCGCTTAACGTCAATCAACGCCCGCTTACTCTGCGCATGCGAACCCCATAGCATAAAAACAACAGGCCGCTCGCCATCCGCGACATGGCGAATGACCGCGTCGGTCAGCACCTCCCAGCCCTTGCCGGCATGGCTCGCGGGCTGGGCTTCCTCGACCGTCAGGCAGGTGTTCAGCAGCAGCACGCCGTGCGTCGCCCACTTCACCAGGCTGCCGCCCGGATCGGGAAACGGCGGCGGCGGCGTACCGAGATCGCGCTGCAGCTCCTTGAAGATGTTGCGCAGCGAAGGCGGCAGCGCGATGCCCGGCGCCACCGAGAACGCCAGCCCTTCGGCCTGCCCGCGCCCGTGGTACGGATCCTGCCCCAGGATGACCACGCGCACGTCTTCAGGCGGCGTGAGCTCCAGCGCGCGCAGCGGCTGCGGCGGAAAGATCACCGCGCCCGCATCGAGCCGCTCGCGCAGAAAGCCCTGCAGCTTCTGCCCCACGGCACTCGCAAAGAAATCGTCGACCAGCGGCTGCCAGCCCGGCGCCACCGGCCAATCGGCGGGGTTGCTGCTCGACAGCTGATCGGGCCGGCTCATTGGAACAACGCAGCGAGGGCCTCGCCGGGTTCCTTGGCGCGCATGAAGGCCTCGCCCACCAGGAAGGCGTTGACACCCGCCGCGCGCAGCGTGGCCACGTCCTCGCGCGTGGCAATGCCCGATTCGGTCACCGGCAGGCGATCGCCCGGCAGCCGGGGCAGCAGATCGATGGTGGCCTGAATCGACACTTCGAAGTTGCGCAGGTTGCGGTTGTTCACGCCGATCAGCGCCGTCTTGAGCTTCAGCGCGCGGTCGAGTTCAGCCGCGTCGTGCACCTCCACCAGCACCGCCATGCCGAGCCCGCGCGCGATGGCTTCGTAGTCCTTCATCTGCGTATCGTCCAGGCACGCGGCGATCAGCAGGATCGCGTCGGCGCCCATCGCGCGCGACTCGTACACCTGGTAGTCGTCGACGATGAAATCCTTGCGCAGCACCGGCAGGTCGCACGAGGCACGCGCCTGCTTGAGGTAGTCGACGCCGCCCTGGAAGAACTGCTTGTCGGTGAGCACCGAAAGACATGCGGCACTCACCGTGCCGTCGCCCTCGGCGTAGCTCTGCGCGATGTCGGCCGGAATGAAGTCTTCGCGCAGCACGCCCTTGCTCGGGCTGGCCTTCTTCACTTCGGCGATCACGGCGGCCTGGCCGGCGGCGATCTTGGCGCGCAGCGCGGCTTCGAAATCGCGCGTCAGCACGCGGCTTTCGGCATCGAAGCGCACCGCCTCGAGCGAGGCGCGCTTGCGTGCCGCCGCAACTTCCTGGTGCTTGACGGCAACGATCTTGTCGAGGATGTCGGACATGGCTTCTGGGGTTCCCGTTTCGTTTCTTGTCTGCTCTGTGTTCAGACGGTGGCGGATGCCTGGACCAGCTCGGCGAGCTTGGCCTTGGCGGCACCCGACGCAATGACGGCGCGCGAGCGCTCGATGCCCGCGGCCACCGAATCGACCACGTTGGCCGCATACAGCGCGGCGCCGGCGTTCAGCAGCACGATGTCGAGCGCCGGGCCGGCCTGATTGTCGAGCACGCCGATCAGCATCGCCTTCGACTGCTCGGGCGTTTCCACGCGCAGCGCGCGGTTGCTCGACATCGCAAAGCCGAAGTCTTCGGGGTGCAGTTCGTATTCGCGGATCTCGCCGTCCTTCAGCTCGCCCACCATGGTGGCCGCGCCGAGCGAAATTTCGTCCATGCCGTCGCGCCCGTACACCACCATCGCGTGCTCGGTGCCCAGGCGCTGCAGCGCGCGCACCTGGATGCCCACGAGGTCGGGGTGGAACACGCCCATCAGGATGTTCGGCGCGCCCGCCGGATTGGTCAGCGGCCCGAGGATGTTGAAGATCGTCTTGATGCCCAGTTCCTTGCGCACCGGTGCGACGTTCTTCATGGCCGGATGGTGGTTCGGCGCGAACATGAAGCCGATGCCGCACTGCGCGATGGAGCGCGCGATCTGCTCGGGCTTCAGGTTGATGTTCACGCCCAGCGACTCCAGCACGTCGGCACTGCCCGACTTGCTCGACACGCTGCGCCCGCCGTGCTTGCTCACCTTGGCGCCCGCCGCGGCCGCCACGAACATCGAGCAGGTCGAGATGTTGAAGGTGTGCGAGCCGTCGCCGCCCGTGCCGACGATGTCGATCAGGTTCGTGGTGTCGGTCACCGGCACCTTGGTCGATACCTCGCGCATCACCTGCGCGGCGGCGGTGATCTCGCCGATGGTTTCCTTCTTCACGCGCAGGCCGGTGATCAGCGCGGCCATCATCACGGGCGAGCACTCGCCGCTCATGATGAGGCGCACGATGTGCAGCATCTCGTCGTGGAAGACCTCGCGGTGCTCGATGGTGCGCTGCAGCGCTTCCTGGGGGGTGATCATGAGAGAGCTCTCCTCGAAAAATGAATCAGCGGCCGATGCGAGCGGCGGGTGCGTCGGTGAACGCGAGCTTGAGGCCGAAGCCGATGAACAGAACGCCGGCCACGCGGTCCAGCCAGTGCATGCCCTTCTGCACGGCACTGCGGCGCGCCATCCAGCCCGCGGCGACGGCCCAGCCGACGTTCACGGGAATGGCGTTGACGTTGAACAGCACGCCCAGCAGCACGAAGTAGAAGGCCGTGTGGCCGGCGCCGGGCGCGATGAATTGCGGCACGAAGGCCAGGAAGAACAGCGCGACCTTGGGGTTGAGCACGTTGGTCCAGAAGCCGCCGAGAAAGATCGCCTTGAGGCTGCGCGCTTCGCCCGTTGCGGCTGCGGCTTCAAGGTCGGCGGGCGGCTTCGCGCGTGACAGCACCATGCGCACGCCCAGGTACAGCAGGTACGCCGCGCCGATGTACTTGAGCACGGTGAAGGCCGTGGCCGACGTCGCCATCAAGGTGCCCACGCCGACCGCCGCGGCGAAGATGTGCACGAAGCACCCGGCCGTGATGCCCAGCCCCGCCACGATGCCGGCGCGCACGCCGCTGCGCAGCGAATTCGTCACGACGTACAGCACGTCGGGCCCCGGTGTGAGGTTCAGCAGCCAGCCGGCGGCGATGAATGCGAGCAGATGGGGAAGATCAGGCATCGCGTTCTCCGTGGCTCAGGCGTTGAGGAATCGGCGGATCGCTGCAACCGCGCGGTCGACGCCGGCGGCATCGACATCCAGGTGCGTCACGAAGCGCAGCCGGTAGAGCCCCGTCGCCAGAATGCCCTGCTGGTTGAGGCTCGCGATCAGCTCGGCGGAGCGCGCCTGCGCCGCGCCGGTGAGGTCGACGAACACGATGTTGGTGTCCGGTGCCTCGACCTTCAGCCCTTCGATGCCTTCGAGCCCCTGTGCGAGCCGCTGCGCGAGCGCATGGTCGTCGGCGAGGCGATCGATGTGGTGGTCCAGCGCATGCGAGGCCGCCGCCGCCAGCAGGCCGGCCTGACGCATGCCGCCGCCCGCCATCTTGCGGATGCGGTGCGCGCGTGCAATGAACTCGCGCGAGCCGACCAGCGCCGAACCGATGGGCGCGCCGAGCCCCTTGCTGAAGCACACCGACACGCTGTCGAAGCACTGCGCGATGCGCCGGGCTTCCGCGCGGATGTCGCCGTGCTTGTTGCGCGCCGCCTGCGCGGTGGCCGCGTTGAAAAGACGCGCGCCGTCCAGGTGCCGCTGCAGCCCCTTGCGCTTGGCCAGGTCGGTCGCGGCCTGCACATAGTCGAAGGGCAGCAGCTTGCCGCCCAGCGTGTTCTCCAGCGCCAGCAGCCGCGTGCGCGCGAAGTGCGCGTCGTCGGGCTTGATGGCCGCCTCGATCTGCGCGAGCGGCAGCGTGCCGTCGGGCGCGTGGTCCAGCGGCTGCGGCTGCACGCTGCCGAACACCGCCGCGCCGCCGCCTTCCCAGCGGTAGCAATGCGCCTGCTGGCCGACGATGTATTCGTCGCCCCGGCCGCAATGCGAAAGAATCGCGCACAGGTTGCTCTGCGTGCCGGTCGGCACCAGCAGCGCAGCCTCGAAGCCGAGCATGGCCGCGATCTTTTCCTGCAGCGCGTTCACGCTCGGGTCGGTGCCGAAGACGTCGTCGCCCAGCGGCGCCGCCATCATGGCCTCGCGCATCGCGGGCGTGGGTTGCGTGACGGTGTCGCTGCGCAGGTCGACGAGGGAGGTGCGGTCGGTCATGGTGGCTAGTCCAGGAAGTTCTTGAGCATGGCGTGGCCGTGCTCGGTGAGGATCGATTCGGGATGGAACTGCACGCCTTCGATGCGCACGTCGTGCGCGAAGCCGGTGTGCCGCACCCCCATGATCTCGCCGTCGTCGGTCCAGGCGGTGACAGCCAGGGCCTTGGGGCAGCTCTCGCGCTCGATCGACAGCGAGTGGTAGCGGTTGACGACGAACTTCTTCGGCAGCCCCGCGAACACGCCCTCCTGCGTGGTCGTGATCTCGCTGGTCTTGCCGTGCATGAGCTGCTGCGCGCGAACGATCTTGCCGCCGAAGGCCGCGCCGATGGCCTGGTGGCCCAGGCACACGCCCAGGATGGGCAGCTTGCCCGCGAAGGCCTCGATGGCCGCCACCGACACGCCCGCCTCCGCCGGCGAACACGGCCCCGGCGACACCACCAGCCGCGTCACGCCCGAGGCGATCAGCTCGCCGATCCGGGCCACCGAAATCTCGTCGTTGCGGTGCACCTGCACGTCCGCGCCCAGCTCGCCGAAATACTGGACGATGTTGTAGGTGAAGCTGTCGTAGTTGTCGATCATCAGCAGTTTCATGGCTTGCTCACAATCCGGTGCACGCCCTTGACGACGGGGAACACGTTGAAGTTGATCAACAGGCCCAGCTTGAGCCCCGACAGACGCAGCGCCGCCAGCACCTGCGCGCGGTGCAGGTCGGTGAGCACGTCGACCGCCTTGAGCTCCACGATGACCGATTGCTCGATCACGAAGCCCGCGCGGTACACATCGCCGAGCGAGCGGCCCTTGTAGCTGGCCGACAGCGCCACGTCGCGCGTGAAGCCGATCTCGCGCTCGGCCAGCTCGATGGCCAGCGCGGCGGCATAGGCACCCTCGTCGAGCCCCGTGCCGAGCACGCGCTGCACTTCGACGGCCGCGCCGATGATCTCGTGCGAGAAGTCGTTCTGAATATCGGGTGCGGTGCTCATGCTTACTCCAGGCCTTCCTCGACCAGTTCGGCGGCACGCAGGAGTGCGCGCGCCTTGGCTTCTGTTTCTTTCCATTCCAGCTCGGGCACCGAGTCGGCCACCACACCGGCCGCGGCCTGCACGTGCAGCATCTGGTCCTTCACGATGCCGGTGCGGATGGCAATGGCCACGTCCATGTCGCCCGCGTAGCTGATGTAGCCGCAGGCGCCGCCGTACAGGCCGCGCTTGGTGGGCTCGAGCTGGTCGATGAGTTCCATGGCGTGCACCTTGGGCGCGCCGGTCAGCGTGCCGGCCGGGAACGTGGCCTTGAGCACGTCGATGGCGGTCATGCCGTCCTTCAGCGTGCCTTCGACGTTGCTCACGATGTGCATCACGTGGCTGTAGCGCTCCACCGCGAAGGCTTCGGTCACCTTCACGGTGCCGGTCTTGGCGATGCGGCCGATGTCGTTGCGCGCCAGGTCGATCAGCATCACGTGCTCGGCGCGCTCCTTCGGGTCGTTGATGAGCTCCACCTCGGCGGCCTTGTCGAGCTCGATCGACGCGCCGCGCGGGCGCGTGCCGGCCAGCGGGCGGATGGTGATCTTCTGTTCGCCGTCGCCCGTGTTTTCCTGGCGCACCAGGATCTCGGGCGACGCGCCCACCACGTGGAAGTCGCCCAGGTGGTAGTAGTACATGTAGGGGGACGGGTTCAGCGAACGCAGCGCGCGGTACAGCGACAGCGGCGACTCGGTGTAGCGCTTGCTGATGCGCTGGCCCACCTGCACCTGCATGAAGTCGCCGGCGGCGATCATTTCCTTGGCGCGCTCCACGGCCGCGAGGTAGTCGGCCTTGGCAAAGCTGCGCTCGGGCGGGTGCGCCTGCGTGGGCTTCACGATGGGCGCGCTCACCGAGTACTTGAGCTTGTCCTTCAGCTCGCGCAACCGGCGCTTGCCCACGGCGTAGGCCTCGGGCTGCTTCGGGTCGGCGTAGACGATGAGGTAGAGCTTGCCCGACAGGTTGTCGATGACCGCGAGCTCTTCGCACTGCAGCAGCAGGATGTCGGGGCAGCCCAGCGTGTCGGGCGGGCAGCTCTTTTCGAGCTTGCGCTCGATGTGGCGCACGGTGTCGTAGCCGAAGTAGCCCGCCAGGCCGCCGCAAAAACGCGGCAGGCCCGGCCGCAGCGCGACCTTGAAGCGCTTCTGGTAGTCGGCGACGAAGTCGAGCGGGTTGCCCCTGGCGGTTTCGACCACCTGCCCGTCGGTCACCACTTCGGTGACGGCCTCGGCGCCGAAGCCGCTCGCGCGCAGCAGCGTCTTCGCGGGCAGGCCGATGAAGCTGTAGCGCCCGAAGCGCTCGCCGCCCACCACCGATTCGAGCAGGAAGCTGTGCTTGCCGCCGCCCTGCGAATGGGCCAGCTTGAGGTAGAGGGAAAGCGGGGTCTCGAGGTCGGCGAAGGCCTCGGCCATCAGCGGAATGCGGTTGTAGCCCTGGGCGCTGAGGCTCTTGAATTCAAGTTCGGTGATCACGGGTTCGTTCTCCAATTGCCGGCCGACGCTCCTGTGTGGTCGGGGGCAAGGTCATTCACGGGTGGTCCGGCGTCGTCGAAGTATGAATCGATCCGGAACCGAGGGCGCACGGCGTGCGCCGTGCAATCAAACAGTCAGCGATGTATGGCTACGCCAGGGCCAGGCTCCCCGGCTGCCTTGACCTGTTTGATTGATGTGATGAACGAACATGGAAAGCCGAGTTTAGCCCACGAAAACGCCCGGGCGCGAAACAACGCGCGGTTCGGCGCCGGCTTCAGGGTTCCCCCGGAGCCTGCGCAGAAAACGAAAAGATACATTCGCACGACCGTTCGCAAAATAACAAGGAGACTCCCCGTGCCCGCTTTTTCGCTCCTGAAAGTGTTCTCCCGGCTCGCCCTTGCGGCGGCCTGCGTGGCCGCGGCGCTCGGCGCCTCGGCCGCGCAAGTCGACGTGGCGGGCGTCAAGCTCGACGACCGCATGGACCTGCGCGGCAGCCCCCTGCAGCTCAACGGCGCGGGCATCCGCTACAAGGCCATCTTCAAGGTCTACACGGCCGGGCTGTACGTGGGCAAGAAGGTGTCGTCGCCTGAGGAAGCGCTGGCCGCGCCGGGCCCCAAGCGCGTGGCCATCACGATGCTGCGCGACATCGACGCCAACGAACTGGGCAAGCTCTTCACCAAGGGCGTGGAAGAGAACTCGCCCAAGAGCGAAATGGTCAACCTCATTCCGGGCCTGCTGCGCATGGGCCAGATGTTCGCGGACCAGAAGCAGCTGAAGACCGGCGACACCTTCACCATCGACTGGCTGCCCGGCACCGGCACGGTGATCACCGTGCGCGGCGTGCCGCAGTCCGACCCGGTGAAGGAGCCGGCCTTCTTCAACGCGCTGCTGCGCATCTGGCTCGGGCCGAACCCGGCCGACTGGAAATTGAAGGACGCGCTGCTCGGCAAGCAGTAGCCCGGCGCGCAGCGACCGACCGGGCTCAGGCCGCCGCGAGTTCGGCCAGCGAGTCCACGAAGCCGTCGGCGTCCACGCCGCGCACCGGCTCGCCGTGGTTGTAGCCGTAAGTCACGAGCACCACCGGGCAACCGGCGGCGCGCGCCGCGCGCGCGTCGTTGCTCGAGTCGCCGACCATCAGCGTGCGCGCGGGCACCGTGCCCAGCGCCTCGCAGGTCTTGAGCAGCGGCAGCGGGTCGGGCTTCTTGCGCTCGAAGGCGTCGCCGCCGAACACCAGTTCGAAGAATCCGTCGAGCCCCTTTTCAGCCAGCAGCGGCTTCGCGAACGCGGTCGGCTTGTTGGTGAGGCAGGCCAGCCGCAGGCCGCGCGCGCGCAGCGCCTTCAGGCCCTCGACCACGCCCGCGTACACGGCCGAATGCTGGCCGTTGACCGCGAGGTAATGGTGCTGGTAGCGCTCCCAGGCGCGGTCGAACAACGCGCGCGCCTTGGCGTCGGCGGCCTCGCCTTCGGCCGGCGCCATCACGTGCACGAGCGCGGAGTGAATCAGATGCTCCGAGCCCTTGCCCACCATGCGCTCGATCGAGGCCGGCTCGACCGCGGGCAGCGAAAGGTCGGCAAGCATGCGGTTCAACGCGGCGGCGAAATCGCCGAGCGTATCGACCATGGTGCCGTCGAGGTCGACGATGGCGGCGTCGAAGCGGGTGGGATCGAAGCGGATGGTGTTCAAGGCAGGCTGACGAAGTTGAAAAAAAACGTGGCCAACGGGGGCGCACGGGACGTGCAGGGAAAACCCTGGGGACAGTTTCGGCACAAGGCCGCTGTTATCCACAGCGCGACCCGCGCCTGTCGAGTTGTTCTTGTCTCGAGACGACCCGAAAACAGAGGTACACACAGTGACACGGACATGACAACTCGTTGTCAGCCAAGGAAAAAAGCGCGCTGTCCACAGAGCGGGTTTACCCTTATCTATTACTACTATCTTAAATAAGAAGAATAAGTAGATAGGAAGCGTGGGGCGTGCGACCGGGCAGGGCTGAAGCGCTGCGCCTGCGCCGGCATCGCGGGCCGGATAATGGCCGACCGATGATCGTCCGACCCCGCCCCCATTGGCTGCGCATGCTCTTCGTGTGGCGCGGTTCGGTTCTGCCGGATATAGCCCCGCAGTTGTTGTGGACCACCGCCTTCGCGGTGCTCGTCACCGTGCTGCACGGGCGGCTCTTTCAATGGAAGGTGCCGCTCAATTTCGTGCCCTTCTCGCTCATCGGCCTGACGCTGGCCATCTTCCTGGGCTTTCGCAACAGCACGAGCTATTCGCGCTACTGGGAAGCGCGCACGCTGTGGGGCACGCTGCTCAACGAAACACGTTCGCTGGTGCGGCAGGCGCTGACCCTGACCGTCTTGCCGTCGAATGCCGGCGTGCCGGCCGCGCGCCTCATCGCCTTCGTGCACGCGCTGCGCCATCAGTTGCGGGGCACCGACCCCGCCACCGACCTCGCGCGGCTGTTGCCGGCCGAAGACTGCGAGCGCTTGCGCAGCGCGCGCTTCAAGCCGGCGGTGCTGCTGCTCATGGTCGGCGAATGGCTGCGCGACCAGCGCCAGCGCGGACAGCTCGACCCGATGATGGCGCAGGCCATGGAAGTGCCGCTGGGGCGCCTGACCGAGGCACTGGGCGGCTGCGAGCGCATTGCCGCCACGCCGATTCCGTTCACCTATTCGGTCATCATCCACCGCACCATCTATCTCTATTGCGTGCTGCTGCCCTTCGGGCTCGTGGACGCGATCGGCGCGATGACGCCGGTGGTGGTGGCCTTCATCGCGTACACCTTCTTCGCGCTGGAAGCCCTGGGCGCGGAGATCGAGGAACCCTTCGGCACCCAGCCGAACGACCTCGCGCTGGACGCGATGTCCCGCACGATCGAGGCGACCCTGCGCGAGATGCTGGGCGAGCCCCCGGCGCAGGAAGCGGCCGCCACGCGAACTTCCGGTTACATGCAAACCTGAAGAAGCTTAAGACGCATTCCGGAAACTTTTCCGGGGCTTTCGTACACCTATGTTCCGGCGCTGTCTTCCGCGCATGCGAAAGAAAGGAAGGCGGCCATTCATTCAAAGTCTGCATTGCGGACACATCCATGAGGAACACTCCATGCGTCTGACGACGAAGGGCGGCTTCGCCGTGACAGCCATGATCGACGTGGCACTGCGCGAGCAGTCCGGTCCCGTGGCCCTGGCATCGATCGCCAAGCGCCAACACATCGCCCGCTCGTCGCTCGAGGCGCTCTTCAGCAAGCTGCGCCAGCACGCGCTGGTGAAGGCGACGCGCGGCCCCGGCGGCGGCTACACGCTGATGCGCAAGGCCTCGGAGATCACCGTGGCGGACATTCTTTTCTCGGTCGACGGCCAGGCCGCGCCCGAGGCCGAAGCCGCGCCGCCTCGCGCCGGGAACACCAGGAACGCCAAGGCCGACGACAACACGAACGCGGCGGGCGAGGCCGGCTGCTATTCGACCGATGCGCTGTGGGCGTCCGCCAACCACCACGTGATGGAGTTCCTCGACTCCGTCTCGCTGCAAAGCCTGGTCGACGACCAGCTGGCCAAGGGCGTGCGCGTGGAAGAAGAAGCACCCCGCCGCAAGGAACCGCAGCCGCGCCCCACGGCCAGCCTGCGGCACGTGAACGCGCCCAACTCCGTGTTCGCGTGGAGCGGCGTGTTCGCCAAGCGCTGAGGACGCGCGCTTTCTCGTTTTTTAGCGCGGCCCGCATTGCGGGTTCGGGCGGCTCGTTCGGCAAGGAGGTGCGTTCCTTCCGAAACCCACACAGAGCCCGCCCGCCATGCGCCCTCTTTCCTGCCCGCAGCGCCACCTGCCCCGGTTCGTCTTCGCGCTGCTGCTTCCCTCCCTGGCCCTGCTCGCCGTGGCGCCGACGGCACCCGCCGCCAGCGGCACCGCGCCGCGCGACTGCTCCGTCACCCTCGAAGGCGACTCGATCATGTCGGGCATCCACACCCCCGACACGCGCCTGCCCGAGTCGCCCGCGGCGCTGCTGCGGCGCATGCGCCCGGCCTACACGGTGACCGACAACTCGGCCTCGGGATCGACCGCCTTCGCCCGCGCACCCGAATTCGCGAAGACGCCGGTCACGACCCGCTTCGTGGTGCTGGAGCACGGCATCAACGACGCCCAGTTCGGCAAGCCCTACGAACCCGCGTTGCGCGGCATGGTCGCGCACGTGAAGGCGGCCGGGCGCATTCCCCTCATCACCGGCCTCAGCCGCCAGCCGCTGCCCTCGCGCGGGCGGGACGCGCATGACCAGACCGCGCGCCGGGTGGCCGCGGACACCGGCTCGCTGTTCGTCGACTGGGGCGCGGTCGCGTTCAAGCCGCGCGAGATGGCCGACGTGCTGCACCCCGGCCCCGCCTACAGCGCGCGGCTGATGGCACGCCTGGTGGCCGTGCTGGACATGGCCGCGCCCGAGTGCAGGCGCTAGCCGCGCAAAAAATATTTCGCGGCGCCTTTACGGGTTTTGGCGGTCCCGTTCGGCAAAGAGGTGAATCGAACAGAAACCCGACGACAGAAGAGAGCTTCCTCGCATGCACTCATCGACCTTCATCCACACGGCCACGCTGCTGGCGCTCGGCGCCGCCCGCGAGCGCATCGACATGCGGCAAGCGCTGCGCGCGCTGTCGGGCACGCATGCGCCGAGGCTGGCGCACCTGGGCATCGGCTTCGACCTGCGCCTGCCCGAGCATCCGCTGGACGTGCACGCGGTGCCCGACGACCTGCCCCGGTTGTTCGCGCACATCGCCGACGTCGCGGCCGGCGTGCTGCGGCCCGACAGCACGCTGCACGTGCTGGCGCGCGCCGAGGGGCAGCACGCGGTCATCAACTGGCGCGATGCGGGCGAAGCACCGCCGCTGCTGTCGCGCGCCTTCGAGGCCACCGGCCCCGCCGCCCGGCCCCGCGTGCTGCAGTGCCGCGCGATCGCCGAGCGGCACGGCGCGCGCATCTACACCGCGCCCTCGCCGCTGGGGGGCGACTGCCTCACGCTGCGCTTTCCGCTGCACGGCGGGCGCGACATGCACATGGCCGCCACGCGCCCCTGACGCCGATGCCCCACACCTACACCCTGTCCATCCCCATGACGACGACACACACCACGTCGCAGCACGCCCCCGCGCTGCCCTTGCTGTCCCGCCTGCTGGACGGGTGCTGCCTCGGCTGCGCCACCGCCGGCCTCGCGCTCGCCATGCACCTCTGCGCCGACGAGGACAAGGCCCGCGAAGCCGACGCCAGCCGCGCCACGCTGGCCCCCATCATGCGCATCACCTCCTACGTCGGCGACGCGGGCGATCCGGAAGCCCGGGCGCGGCCTGTCAAACCGGTGAGATAAATTCATGCCCGCGACATTCGCCGCCTTTGCAGGCACCCCGCCTTCACCGCCCTCCCCCATGCCGGACCGTCCCAACTCCCGCAACGTCGAAACGCTCTATGGCGAGCACCACGGCTGGCTGGTCGGCTGGCTGCGCCGCAAGCTCGGCCACGCGGGCGACGCCGCCGACCTTGCGCAGGACACTTTCCTGCGCGTGCTGGGCCGCCCGCGCGAAGTGACCGAGGTGCGCGAGCCGCGCGCCTGGCTCACCACCATCGCCCACGGCCTGGTGGTCGACCATGTGCGCCGCCGCACGCTGGAGCGCGCCTGCCTCGAAGCCATCGCGGCCCTGCCCGAGCAGCAGGCCCCCTCGCCCGAGACGCAGCTGTTGCTGGTCGAGGCGCTGGTGCGCATCGACACCATGCTCGACGGCCTGCAGCCCAAGGCCCGCAGCGCGTTCCTGCTCTCGCGGCTCGACGGCCTGGGCCATGCCGAGATCGCACAGCGCCTGAACGTGAGCCTGAGCTCGGTCGAAAAATACATGGCGACCGCGATCCGCCACTGCCTGGCCCTGCGATGAAAACCCCCTTCCCTTCCTTGTCCCAAGGCCACGACACCGGCACGCCCGCCGAGCTGCTCGACCAGGCCATCACCTGGGCCGTGCGCCTGGGCTCCGGCAGCGCCGACCGAAAAATACGCGACGCCTGCGGCGCATGGCGCGCCGCGCACCCCGCGCACGAGGCCGCCTGGCAGCAGGTGCAGTCGGTGGAAGACGCCTTTCGCCAGGTGCCGCCGATGGGCGCCGGCGGCGGCGCGCTGGCCCACGGCGCGCTGCAGACCGCCACCCGCCTGCGCGCGCAGCAGGGCCGGCGCCGCGCGCTCGGCGTGTTGGGCCTGGCGGCCACCGGCGGCGTGCTCGGCCTGTTCGTCTGGCGCTCGACGCCCTGGGAGCAGCGCACCGACTACGCCACCGCCGTCGGCGAACGCCGGCGCGTGACGCTGTCCGACGGCACCGAGCTGAACCTGAACACCGACTCCGAAGCGCGCGTCGTCTTCTCGCCGCGCCAGCGCCGCATCGTGCTGCTGCGCGGCGAGCTCTTCGTGCGCACCGGCGCCGACAGCGGCGCGCTGCTGGGCCACCGCGCCTTCTGGGTCGAGACGCCGCATGCGCGCTTCGAGGCGCTGGGCACGCGCTTCGGCGTGCGCCAGCAGGACGACGACACGACCCGGCTCACGCTGACCGAAGGCCGCGTGGCCATTCACGCCGGCGACGCCGCGCCGGTCGTCGCGCAGGCCGGCGACGGCTACCTCATTCGCGCCGGCACCGCGTCGCCGCAGCGCCTGCTGGACCGCGGCTTCGAGCCCGACGCCTGGACCGACGGCGCGCTGGTGGCCCGGCAGATGCGGCTGGACGCCTTCATCGCCGAGCTGGCCCGCTACAGCGACACGCCGCTGCTGTGCGACCCCGCCGTGGCCTCGCTGCGGGTGTCGGGCGTGTTCCAGCTCGCCGGCCCCGACCCGGTCGGCCGCGCGCTCGAGGCGCTGGTGCGCACGCTGCCGGTCAAGCTCGAACGCGGGACGGGAGACACAGTGACTGTTGCCAGACGTTGAGACGCTTTCTCCCGGACCGCCCTCACGGGTTCTGGCGGTCCGCGGCGACAAGACCCACCGCGCTCGTCGCGATGCTGCTCGGCATCGCGGCGGGATGGGTCGCGCCCGTGTCGCCCGTGCGCGCGCAGCAGGCGGGCGAAGCCGCGCCCGTTGATTTCTCGGTGCCGGCCGGCGCGCTCGAAGACGCGCTGAACGGCTTCGCGCGGCAGGCCGGCATCACGCTGTCCTTCGACCCGGCGCTGGTGCACGGCAAGCAGGCCCCGGCGCTTGCGGGCCGCCACACCGTGGCCTCGGGCCTGGCCGCGCTGCTCGCGGCCCACGGGCTGGAGGCCGTGCCGGGCGCCAGCGGCGCCTACGCGGTGCGCCCGGCCGCGCCGCCCGCGCCAGCCATGGGCACCGCCGCGCTGCCCGCGCTCACCGTCACGGCCGAGGCCGAGCGCGCCGACGGCCAGACCACCGGCTACGTCGCCCAACGCAGCGCCACGGCCACGCGCAACGACGTGGCGTTGCTCGAGACACCGCGCGCCGTGACCGTCGTCACGCGCGAGCAGATGGACGACCAGGCCGTGCACACTGTCGAGCAGTCGCTGCGCTACTCGGCCGGCGTGCTGACCGAGGTGGGCGGCTACGACCCGCGCTTCTCGTCGGTACTGGTGCGCGGCTTCGCGCCCGCCGAGTACCTGGACGGCTTCAAGCTCCCCACCACCAGCCTCATCGCCGCGCGCTGGCCGGCCGAGCCGCAGGGGCTGGAGCGCGTCGAACTGCTGAAGGGCCCCAGCGCCATCTACGACCCCTCGGCGCCGGGCGGCGCGATCAACATGGTGTCCAAGCGCCCGTCGGCGGAGGCGGTGCGCGAAGTGAGCGTTTCGGTCGGCAACAACGACCGCTACCAGGGCAGCTTCGACATCGGCGGCGCCTGGAACGCCGACGGCAGCCTGCTGTGGCGCCTGAACGGCGTGGCGCGCAAGAGCGGCGGGCAGACCGACTTCTCGCGCGACGACCGCGGCTTCATCGCGCCGTCGCTGACCTGGCGGCCCTCGGCGCGCACGCGGATCACGCTGCTGGCCGAGGCCACGCGCGACCTCATGACGCCCAAGAGCATGTGGCCGGTCGGCGCGCTGCTTGTGCCCAACCCCAACGGCGCCATTGCGCGTGACCGCTTCACTGGCGAGCCCGGCTTCGACCGCTACAACCGCAGCGCGACCTCGCTGGCCTACCTGCTCGAACACCAGATCGACGAGCACTGGACGCTGCGCCAGAACGCGCGCTATGCCGCGCTCGACGTCGACTACCGGCAGCTCGTGGGCGACAGCTTCCAGGCCGACCAGCGCACGCTCAACCGCACGGCGACATGGCTGCGCGAGCGCAACCGCAGCCTCACGCTCGACACGCAACTGGAAACGCGCTTTCGCACCGGCCCCGTGTCGCACACCCTGCTGATGGGGCTGGAGCTGCAGCGCCAGTCCAACCGGTCTCAGTTCGGCGTCGGGCCCGCGCCGTCGCTCGACGTGTTCGCGCCGGTGTACGGCGCCCCGGTGCCCGAGAGCCCCTTCGCCATCCAGGCCAGCAACAGCATCGCGCAGCGCGGCGTCCACCTGCAGGACCAGATGCGCGCGGGCCCCTGGTCGCTCAACCTGGCCGTGCGCCAGGACCGGGTGCGCACCACCACCGCGCCGCTGCCCAGCACGGCGCCCCGCCAGACGCCCGACACCAGGACCACCTACAACGCGGGCCTGGTGTACCTCGCGCCGAACGGCCTGGCGCCCTACATGAGCTACGCGACCTCGTTCACGCCGACGGTGGGGTTCCTGGGCAGCGGCGACCTGCCCAAGCCCGAGCTCGGCCGCCAGTTCGAAGTGGGCCTGAAATACCGGCCGCCGGGCATGGACGCGCTCTTCACGGTGTCGGTGTTCGACCTCAAGAAGAACAACGTCTCGGTGCCCAGCCAGAACCTGTTCGCCACGATCGCGCAGATCGGCGAAACCCGCACGCGCGGCCCGGAGTTCGAGGCCCGCGCCGCGCTCACGCGGCAGCTCAAGCTGGTGGCCAGCTACACCCTGCTGGACGCCACGCTCGGCCGCGGCCTGACCCTGCTCGACCTGACGGGCAACCAGCCGACCAACACCGCGCGCCAGACCGCGGCCCTGTGGCTGGACTACCGCTTCGCCACGCCCGAGCTGCAGGGCTGGAGCATCGGCGGCGGCGTGCGCCGCGTGGGCAAGGTGCCCGCGAGCCCCGACGGCAGCACGTTCAATCCGCCCTACACGCTGGCCGACGCGGCCATCCGCTACGAGCACGGCCACTACGCCTTCGCGCTGAACGCCACCAACCTGTTCGACCGGCGCTATGTGGCGGGGTATGGGCAGTTCTTCGGCCAGGGGCGCACGCTGCAGGCCAAGGCCACCTACCGCTGGTAGCGGCGCGCGACGCGGAATTTCCTGCTCAGGCCTGCGCTTCGGTCAGCGCCTGCGCGGCCACCACCGCCTCGGTGCGGTTGCGCACGTTCAGCGCGCGAAAGATCGCGGCCAGGTGGATCTTCACGGTGCCTTCGCTGATGCCCAGGCTGCGCCCGATCAGCTTGTTCGGCTTGCCCTGCGACAGCAGCTGCAGCACTTCGACCTGGCGCTCGGTCAGCACGCTGCGCAGGTGCTCCAGCGTCTGGTTGCCCCCGCCGCCGCGCGACAGCGACTCGGCCTGCGGGGCCACGCCGGCCACGATGCCGGGCGGCAGCGCCGTCAGCATCATCGGCGGCACGTACACGCCGCCGGCCAGCACCAGCCGCACGGCCGACAGCATGACCTCGGGCGAGTACGCCTTGGGAATGAAACCGAGCACGCCGCGTTCCAGCGCGCTGCGCATGATGGCCGGGTCTTCGTAGCCCGACAGCACGATCAGCGGCACGGCCGGATGGCGGCGGCGCACTTCGTCGATGTGGGCCTGGCCGTCGGCGCCGGGCATGTTCAGGTCGATCAGGGCCAGGTCGAGGTCGTCGGTGGCGCCCGCGAGGAGTTCGTCGACGCTCATCGCCAGCACGAACTCGATGTCGGGCTCCAGCTCCGACAACTTGGCTTTGACCGCCTCGATGACGAGCCGGTGGTCGTCGGCGATCAGGATTTTCATGGCTTTTCCCCGTGTCCCAGCGTGCATTGAACTACCGGGTGCAGAAGATACCGGCGATTGCCCCGGCCAGCAAGGCCAGTGTCCCCACCAACGGCATAGGCCCCAAGCGGTATGGCGCCCCCGTCGACCCCTTTGAAAGAATGAACGCCCACACGAAGGAACCGGGGACATGGGCATGTGCCATCGCTGCAGACGCCGGTGCAAGGCATCCTTCGCAATGCACGACTGAGCGGGCACCGTCATGGCACGCCTGCTCGACTGCTTCAGCGGATTCATCGCGTACGGCCTGGCGCTGGACGCGGCCGTGGCCGCCGGGCGCCCGCTGCCCGCGCTCGCCAGGGCGCAAGACAAGGCACTGCTGTTGCTCGACGCCGCGCGCGACGCCGCCGACGCCGCGGGCACGCCCGCCGCGCAGGTCGAATCGGCGGCCTTCGCGATGGTGGCGTGGATCGACGAAGTCTTCGCGCGCCACCCCGAAGCCGCCTCCGCTGCCGGCACCGCGCTGCAGGCCCGGCTCTTCAACTCCAGCAACGCCCACAGCGAGTTCTTCCACCACCTGTCGGCCCTGAGCGCGCAGGACGACGAAGTGCGCGAGGTCTACTGGCACGCCCTGGTGCTCGGCTTCAAGGGCCAGTACTACTTCGAGGACGGCGACCAGGGCGAGCTCGGCAAGCTGAAGGACCTGCACGGCCGCCAGCTGCAGCTGCGCCCCCACGTGCCCGGCAGCCTGGCACAGGACCGCATCACGCCGCAGCCCTACGGCGTGCCCGACCCGCGCGGCCCCAACGACACGCGCCGGCGCGACCGCACGCTGCTGCGCACCGGCGCCCTGCTGGCGCTGGCACTGCCGCTGCTCTACCTGCTGTGGCTGGGCTCCACCGGGCCGCCGGCGCCCGCCGCCGCGCTGGGCCAGCGCGTGGAGCAGCACCTGCAGACCTTCGCCTGCGCCGACCTCTCGGCCACCGTGGACGCCGAAGGCCGAACGCAAGTCAGCGGCTTCGTCTCGCTGCCCGGCGACCTGCCGCGCGTCGAGCGCGAGGTCGGCGCCATGCCCGGCGTGAAGTCGCCGCGCTTCGACGTGGGCCTGCGCGTGTGGCCGCACTGCGAGGTCTTCGCCATCCTCAAGCCCTACCAGGCGCGCAACCGCGAGAAGGCCTACGGGCTGTCCGTCGATGCGCCCTCGGCCCTCGAAGGCAAGCTGCGCGAAGGCGACCCGGTGCGCGTGCAGGTGGTGGCGCCGCGCCACGACAGCTACATCTGGGTCGACTACTACACGGCCGACGGCTCGGTCATGCACCTGAACGCCGGGCAGGCGCCCACGCGGCTGAAGGCCGGCGAAACGCTGGAGATGGGTCGCGACATCCCTTCGAGCTGGCTCGTGAGCCCGCCCTTCGGCAGCGTGCTGATCACGGTGCTGTCGGCGCCGATGCCCTTCACCGAGACCGCCGACCGGCCGCCCTTCGAGCTTGCATCGGCCTACCTGCTGCGGCTGCGCGAAACGCTCGCGGCCAGCAAGAACAGCGAACGGCTGATCGCCGATTTCGTGTTCCTCGAAACGGTGTCGCGATGACCGCGCTGCTCTCGCCCACGCACCGCTTCTGGCTGCTGCTGGCGCTGTGCCTGTTCGGCTTCGCGCTGCTGTACGGCGTGGTGCGCGACGCGGGCCGCGGCGCGCGCCGGCGCGGGCTGCGGCGGCGCATCGAGGCACTGGGCCCGCCCGCCAGCGCGGCCGACGAAGCCGCCGATGAAGCGGCCGTGGACGCGCTCGACAAGAGCATGGCGCAAGCCCAGCAGGCGCTGCGCCGCGCGCGGCCGCGCGCGCCGGTGCCGTGGTTCCTGTTCTTCGGCGACGCGGCCGCCAACCTGCCGGGCCTGCTCGCGGCCGGGCACGGCGAACGCATCGGCGACGCGTGGTGGCAGCTGTGGCTGACCGGCGCGACCGTGGCCGTCGAGATTCCCGCCGGCGCGGTCGGCGACGACGCCGGCACGCCCGCGCTGCGCGGTCTGTGGCTGCGATCGCTGCTGGCGCTGGCCGAGCGACGCGACCGCTTGCCGCTCAACGGGCTGGTGGCGTGCGTGTCGGCGGGCGAGCTGCTGCAGGCCGATGCCGAAGAACTGAAGGCCCGGGCCGCGCGCGTGCGCCGCCTGCTCGACGAGACCTGCGACACCCTGCGCCTGCAGATGCCGACCTACCTCGTCGTGACCGGGCTCGAACAGCTCCCGGGCTATGCCGCGCTGCGCGGCGCCTTGCCGCCCGAGCTGCTGTCGCAGGCGGTGGGCCACCGGCTGACCGACCCTTCGCCCTTCATCGCCACGCCGGCCGGCGAGCGGCTCGACGCGGTGTTCGAGCCGCTTGCACAGCACCTGCATGCGCTGCGCATGGCGCTGCTGCGCGAACAGACACAGCCCGCGAGCCGGCTCGCGGTGCATCAATTCGTGGAGGCCGTGCGCGCGCTGCAACCCGGGCTGCGCGCGTTCGCGCAGGTGCTGCTGGAGCACCACGGCAAGGGCACACGCGCGCCGCGCTGGCGCGGCCTGTACCTCACGGCCGCCGCGTCGGACAGCACCGGCGGGGCCTTCGCGACCGAGCTGTTCGGCCACTTCCTGCCGGCCGATCAGCCGCTGGTGCGGCCGGGCCGCCCGTCGCCCGTTCCCTAGACCCGCGCGGCCGCGGTCGGCTACTTCGCGTCGATGCGCATCTGCCGCGCGCCGAGCAGCACGTCCAGCGACTGCGCCTTGCCCGTGGTGACCGGACGCACCTCGCGCCAGCGCGCGCGGTCCAGGTCGCGAAACGCCGCCATCACGCCGATGGCCTTGGCGTCGGGCGGCAGGTTGAAGTCGAGCTTCCTGCTCTCGCCGGGCCGAAGCAGCACTTCTTCGCGCTGCACGAGTTCGGCGCCGAGCGTGGCCTGGTCTTTCTCGAACAGCGAGAAGAAGTCGGCGCCCTCGAACGGGCCGGGCGACTTCAGCGCATACACGCGCACCGTGAGCGGCGAGGCGCGGCCGCGCGCGTCGGGGTTGGCATCGGGGCCTGCCGTGAGCGTGACGGCGACCGTCGTGACCACCGGCTTGCTCGCGCAGCCCGCCATCGAAAGACCCGCTGCAGCAAGGCCAAGGACCGCGATGTCGCGCCGCGATAACGCAGCACGCAAGCCTTCATAGGACGAATGGTGTGTACCCAGCGTGCGCATGCTATTCCCTTCGTTGCATTGACCGGTCAAGACGCATCTTTGATTATCACCAGCCAACTCCAACAGGCAACATGCTGACTCACGAACTGGCTTCCGCACTGCTCGCGCCCATCGGCGAAGCATCGCCGTGCGGCGACGACCTGGAGTACGACGCCGACTTCACCGCGCTCGTGGCCGCCGCGCAGGGCAAGCCCGAGCAGCAGTTCGGCGACACGGTGATCCCCGCCGTCGAACCCGAGTGGCGCGAAGTGGCCGAACAGTCCGCGATGATCCTGCGCCGCAGCAAGGACGTGCGCGCCGCCGTGCTGCTGCTGCGCGCGTCCACGCGCATGCAGGGCGTGACGGGCTTCGCGTCGGGGCTGCAGTTGCTGACCTCGCTGCTGGACACCTTCTGGGACGGCATACATCCAAAGCTGGATGCGGACGACGACAACGACCCGACGATGCGCCTGAACGCGCTCGCGCCGCTGAGCGACGAAGGCATGGGCCTGCGCGACCTGTACGAGGCGCAGGTCGGCATGGCGCGCGGGGTCGGTGCGATCCGCGTGCGCGACATCGCCATTGCGCACAACGCGCTGGCAACCGTCGGCGGCGAGTCCGCGTACTCGATGGCGCAGGTGCAGGGCGGCCTGGAGTCCATCCAGGCCGAGCGCCCCGAAGCCATGCAGGCCGCCATCAGCGTGCCGGCGCTCGTCGACCGGCTGCAGAAGCTCCTTGCCGAACGCACCGGCCGCGCCGACGCGGTCGACTTCGACGCGCTGCGCAACATCGGCCGCGTGCTGCACAAAGCCTGCGCCGCCGCCAGCGGTTCGCCCGACGATGCGGCCGCGCAAGCCGCCGGGGGCGATGCCGACGCGCCGGCCGAAGGCGCCCCGGCATCGCGCCCCGCCGCCGCGCGCGGCGAGATCCAGAACCGCCAGGACGCGGTGCAGATGCTCGACCGCGTGATCCGCTACCTCGAGCAGGCCGAGCCCGGCAACCCCGCGCCGCTGTTGATCGAACGCGCCAAGAAGCTCATCGGCGTGAGCTTCCTCGAAATCATGGCCAACCTCGCGCCGAACGCGATGGACACCATCGAAACGGTCACCGGCCGGCGCCCGTCCGAGTAGGCCCCGCCGCACCGGACCCCTTCCCCCATTCACACCCGCAAGGAGCATCTCCATGGCCAAGAGCAGTCAGAAATTCATCGCCCGCAACCGGGCGCCCCGGGTCCAGATCGAGTACGACGTGGAGCTCTACGGGGCCGAGAAGAAGGTGCAGCTGCCCTTCGTGATGGGCGTGCTGGCCGACCTCTCGGGCAAGCCGGCCGACCCGCTCGCGGCGGTGTCCGATCGCAAGTTCCTGGAGATCGACGTCGACAACTTCGACTCGCGCATGAAGGCCATGAAGCCGCGCGCCGCGTTCGCGGTCGAGAACTCGCTCACCGGCGAAGGCGACCTGAAGGTGGAGCTGACCTTCGAGAACATGGAAGACTTTTCGCCCGCCGCCGTGGCCCGCAAGGTGGGCGCGCTGAACAAGCTGCTCGAGGCGCGCACGCAGCTGTCGAACCTGGTCACCTACATGGACGGCAAGGGCGGCGCCGAAGACCTGCTGGCCAAGGTGCTCGAGGACCCGGCCCTGCTGCAGACGCTGGCTTCCAGCAAGAAGCCCGAAGACGGCGGCGCGCCCGCCGCCTGACGCCGACATCACACACACCGGTTAACGAGGAGAACCCACCATGGCCGAAGCACTCGAACAGAGCGCGCTGAAAGATGTCGCGTACGCGGGCAGCGACTTTTCTTCGCTGCTGCAAAAGGAATTCAAGCCGCGCAGCGACGAAGCCAAGAGCGCCGTCGAAGCCGCCGTGCTCACGCTGGCGCAGCAGGCGCTGGCCAACAGCACCGTCATCGGCAAGGACGTGACCAAGTCGATCCAGGCCATGATCGCCGCGATCGACGCCAAGCTCACCGAGCAGGTGAACCGGATCATCCACCACCCCGACTACCAGAAGCTGGAGAGTGCGTGGCGCGGCCTGCACTACATGGTGAACAACACCGAGACCGACGAGAACCTGAAGATCCGGGTGATGGACATCTCCAAGCAGGAGCTGGCCAAGAACCTCAAGAAGTTCAAGGGCGCGGCCTGGGACCAGAGCCCGATGTTCAAGAAGATCTACGAGCAGGAGTACGGCCAGTTCGGCGGCGAGCCCTTCGGCGCCATCGTGGGCGACTACCACTTCGACCAGAGCCCGCCCGACGTGGAGCTGCTCGGCGAGATGGCCAAGATCGCGGCCTCGGCGCATGCGCCCTTCATCACCGGTGCCAGCCCCAACCTGATGCAGATGGAGTCGTGGCAGGAGCTGGCGAACCCGCGCGACCTGACCAAGATCTTCTCCACGCCCGAGTACGCCGGCTGGCGCAGCCTGCGCGAGTCGGACGACTCCAAGTACCTGGGCCTGTGCATGCCGCGCTTCCTGGCGCGCACGCCCTACGGCGCCAACACCAACCCGGTGGAAGAGTTCGACTTCGAGGAAGACACCGCCGGCGCCGACCACGGCAAGTACGCCTGGGCCAACGCGGCCTACGCCATGGCCACCAACATCAACCGCTCGTACAAGCTCTACGGCTGGGGCTCGCGCATCCGCGGCATCGAGTCGGGCGGCGCGGTGGAGAACCTGCCGCTGCACACCTTCCCCAGCGACGACGGCGGCGTCGACCAGAAGTGCCCGACCGAGATCGCCATCAGCGACCGGCGCGAGGCCGAGCTCTCGAAGGCCGGCCTGCTGTCGATGATCCACCGCAAGAACTCCGACTTCGCGGCCTTCATCGGCGCGCAGTCGCTGAACAAGCCGGCCGAGTACGACGACCCCGACGCCACCGCCAACGCCAACCTGGCCGCGCGCCTGCCCTACCTGTTCGCCTGCAACCGCTTCGCGCACTACCTGAAGTGCATCGTGCGCGACAAGGTCGGCAGCTTCAAGGAGCGCGAGGACATGCAGCGCTGGCTCAACAAATGGATCATGAACTACGTGGACGGCGACCCCGCCAACTCGTCGGAGACCACCAAGGCGCAGAAGCCGCTGGCCGCGGCCGAGGTGATCGTCGAGGAAGTGGAGGGCAACCCCGGCTACTACACATCCAAGTTCTTCCTGCGCCCGCACTACCAGCTCGAAGGCCTCACGGTGTCGCTGCGCCTGGTGTCCAAGCTGCCGTCGGCCAAGGGCGCGAACTGAAAAGAATCCGCGGTTTCTTCTTTTGGAAATCCGGATTCCGTTTCGTTCTATGAACAGCTGCCGCTCCACGGCCCCTTCCGCAAGCCGGCAGCCTTCGCATCACTCTCGATCATCAACCGCCCGAGCGCAATCGGGTTCCAAGGAGTAAGAACATGTCTTCCGACTTTCACATCAAGCTCGACGGCGTCAAGGGCGAGTCTTCGCACAAGGACCACAAGGACGAGATCGAGATCTCGTCGTGGTCGTGGAACGTGAGCAATGCATCGGGCGCGACCTCCGGCGGCGGCTCGGGCAAGGGCAAGGCCACGCCCGGCGACTTCCACTTCGTGCATGCCTACGACAAGGCCTCGCCGGTGCTTGCCAAGAACTGCGTCGGCGGCAAGCACTTCAAGGACATGGTCATGACCTGCCGCAAGTCGGGCGAAGGCCAGCAGGAGTACCTGAAGGTCACGCTGAAGGAAGTGTTCATCTCCAGCGTCGCCCCCGGCGGCGCGCAGGGCGGCGACGTGCAGGAGCAGGTGTCGTGCTCGTTCAAGGACATCGAGTTCGCCTACAAGGCGCAGGACGACAAGGGCGCCGCCGGCGGCGAAGTGAAGTTCGGCTGGAACGTGCCGACCACCGAAACCCGCTGACCGAAGGCACGCGCGCCCCGGCGCGTGCGCCAACAAGGAGCAATGCAATGGCATTCAGCACCTCATTCATCGGCACCAGCGGCAATCCGCGCCTGGCCTACAACATCGACTGGTCGGTCGGGCTGATCGGTTCCAACACGCGTGAAGACGTGATGCTGGTGCAGGCCCTGCTGCGGATCTTCTACTACGAGCTGATGGGCTTCAACGACGGCTTCGACCCGCCGCCCGGCGAGACCGAAGTGATCGCGGTGGACGGCGCCAAGGGGCCGATCACGCAGAGGCACATCGTGCATTTCCAGCAGCAGGCGATCGCGCGCGGCAGCAACCTCAAGGCGGACGGCATCTTCGATCCGTTCCGCGCGGTGGGCGCCTCCAGCACGCTGTCGAAGACGCGCTATGCGCTGGACCTGCTCAACAACGGCTGCGCGAACCTGTGCGACCGTCAGGGCATCGACAACTACACCAACCTGCCGAACCGGCAGGACGTGCCCCAGCTGCTGCGCAGCGCGCTCAAGCGCGTGAAGAAGACGGCCAACAAGTACACCTACGTCGCGCCCGTGATCGTGCCGGCGACGGGTGGCGCCTGACGCGGCGGTTTCTTCCCTCGTCTCCTCATGGCCCGTCCGGTGAACGGGCTTTTTTTCGCCGGTCGCTTTCGGGTCAGGCGCTCTCGGGCATCAGCCGCGTCACGTCGTCCTCGGCGTCCTCGATGACCCACAGCGTGAGCGCCGTGTAGTTGTCGTGGCCCGGCTTGGCGCGGGCCTTGATCTGCGTGTCGAGCAGCTCGGTCCATTGGCTGGGCGTGCGCGAGGCGTGCAGCGTGTCGATCAGGCACTCGTCGCCCAGCGGCTCCCACACGCCGTCGCTGCACAGCAACAGCACGTCGCCGGGCAGCAGGCGCATGCGGTCGGACACGGCGATGTCCGGCGCCTCCTCGATCGAGCCCAGCGCCGACAGCAGCATGTTGCGCTGCGGATGCAGCCGCGCGCCCTCTTCGTCGAGCATGCCGCCGGCCACCATCTGCTGCACCAGGCTGTGGTCGGTGGTGCGCGCGACGATGGCACCGCCGCGAAACAGGTAGGCCCGGCTGTCGCCGCTGTGCACCCAGGCCAGCGCGTGGTCTTCCAGGTCGATGGCCGCGAACACGATGGTCGAGCGCATGCCCGCGAGCTTGCCGCCCTCGGCCTGGCGCGCCACCACGTCCAGGTTGGCCTGCGTCACCAGCGCGCGCAGCGTGGGCTCGTCCAGCCCCGGCGCGGCCGCGAAGCCGCCGAGCACGCTGGCGCGCGCGACGGCCGCCGCCACGTCGCCGCCGCCGTGGCCGCCCGCGCCGTCGGCCACCAGGCAGGCGACATAACGCTCGTCGTGCCAGTGGCCGTGCACGTCCTCGTTGTAGCTGCGGCCGCCTTGCCGGGAGAGCGTGACGATTTCGATTTCCAAGCGGGGTGCCTCGCGGGTGCTGGGTTGTTGTTGTCTTGCGTTGTTCTTGTCAGGCGCCCGGCCGGACGTCGGACTTCAGGCGCGCCATCTGCTCTTCGTAGGCTTCGAGAAAGGCCTTGCCGAAGAGGCTGTGGAAGTCGTCCTCCGCTTCGCTCGCGATGCCGCCGTACAGCGCCACGAACTGGTCCCACAGCTTGGCCTTGCGGTTGGCGCTGAAGAGCGCGTCGAGCGCCGACTTCGCGCTGATCTTCTTCTCGAGTTCGGCCGGCTCGAAGCGCGCGATGACATGGGCCAGCGCCGCGCGCATGCCCACCATCACGCCGAACTGGTGCGCGCGCAGGTCGTCGAAGGCGTCGCGCATCGCGGCCTCGGGCGGCATGAAACCGCGCACGCCGGGGCCCAGCAGATGCGCCAGCGCGACTTCGACCGTGGGCGAGAACTTGAGCGGGTTGTTGGCCTGCGCCGCGATCATCGTGACCTCGGCGCGCACCTCGCGCTTGAACTCCTGGCGCGTGAGCAGCAGCTGCAGCGTGCCTTCGGTGGCGCTGCGCAGCATCGATCCGATGCGCTCCATCAGGCCCGGCGTGAGCATCTCGGGCGGCTGGTGCGTGCTGGCCAGGCCGCGCAGGAAGGCGGCGAGCAGTTCGTCGTCCGAAGCGGTGCGCTGCGGGGCCGGCGCGGCCGGGCGCTGCACGGGCGGCGGCGGGGCCACGTAGACCGGCGGCGCATCGATGGGCTTGCCGCCCGTGTCGGGGCCGCTGATGCGGATCGGCTGGCCCGTCATGTCGTCGAACTTCGCGACCGGCGGCATCGGCACCGGCGGCGCGACCGCCTTCGGTGGCGTGAAGCCGAACTGGTCGATCGGCAGATGGTCGGCGCGCGCTGCCGGCGTGGCGGGCGCGGCGCGTTGCAGCGCGGCCAGCGGATCGGCGTCGGACGCGGTGTTGGGCTGCAGCAGCGGATCGGCCAGCGGCGACAGCGCGAGCGGGTCGCCGCCGATGCCGCCGCCCCCACCGCCCATGCCGCCGAAGAGTTCGTCGATGCCCGCCGCCTTGCCGTGCGCGGGCGGCGCGCCGAGGTCCGAGAAATCGTCGAGCGCGCCGAGCCCGGCGGCGGGCGGTGACGCCGACGCGGAGCCGGGCCCGAGCAGGTCCGCGAACGGATCGATCTGCGCGGCCTGCGCGTTGCGCGAGCCGGTGGCCATGGGGTCGGGGAACAGCAGCGAGTCGGCCGGCGCGGCGGCGGGCTTCGGTGACGACGACAAGGACGGCGCCGGCGCCGGCGCGGCCGGAGGCGGCCCCAGGCCCGCGAGCAGGTCGGCGAAGGGGTCGTCGCTGGGCGGCGCCGCCGGCGCGAGCGCGCCCGACAGCCCGCCCATGAGGGTGTCGGGAATCGCCAGCGCGGGAGGCGGCGCGGCCGACGCCAGGTGCACGCTGAGCTCGAAGCCCCCGACCACCAGCCGCGCGCCGTCGCTCAGCATGGCCTCCTTGCCCGAGCCCAGCGACACGCCGTTGCACTGCATGGCGTTGCTGCCCCGGTCGATGACGAAGTACTGCCCGTCGCGGCACAGCACCTGCGCATGCACGCGCGAGACCGTGCGCTCCGGATCGCTGAGCACCAGCGTGTTGGTGTCGGCGCGCCCGATGGTGCCGCCCTGCGGACCGAAGTCCGCCGATGCGGCACCGGCGGCCGGCGCCCCCTGTCGGCTGACAACGGCAATTCGAATCATGAGCCAGCTCCCGGGCGTTGCCCGAACACGTTCTGCCCCCGCGGGTGAGGCTTGCGGGAAGTATTCATTTCGTCACCGGGCTTGGCAATCCCGCCTTTGGATGTATATCGCCGCGCTCAGGGCGCCAGCAGCAGCACGTTGGTCTGGCTCGGCGCCACGCGCACGCCGGGGCAGTTGGTGCTGTTCTGCAGGCTCGAGCTGCTCAGGCGCGTGGCGGGCATGCCGTTGAGCAGCACGGTGAAGGCGCCGGTGAGGTGCCGGCTCGGTCCCATCACGGTGCCCGACGCCACGCCCAGCAGCACGCCGGCGTTGTCGCCGTTGGTCATGGGAATGGTGGTCCCGAGGTTGTGGGCCGGCCCGGCCATGATGAGGATGGTCGGGCAGTTGGGAATGGCCGTCGCCCCCATGGCGATGTTGGGGTACGGCACCGGAATGGGCGACGGCGCGGCGGGCGTCATGCACACGTCCGGAAAGCCGGTGTCGGTGCCCATCATCTGGCAGTTGGCGAACATGGTGCGCGTCTCAGCCGAAGTGGATCTGCGCGCCGCGCGTCTTCACCAGCTTGCTGCCGTTGGCCAGCACGTGCTCGGCCTGCATGCGCAACAGCTGCTCGGCCTCGCACTCGATGTGCGTCGCCCTGACGCGGTCCATGCCCTGCGTCGTGCGCTGGTACTGGCGGCTGAAGTGCGTCACGCGGTCCATGACGCTGGACAGCACCGAGCCCACGACCTTCACCGTGGTGGCCACGGCGCGCAGCTGGCGGCCGATGAGCTCGGCCACCCCGACCGTCAGCACGGCATGCTCCGCGGCCACGTCGAGCCGCTCGCTGCGCAGGCTCAGGGTGGTGGCGGCGATTTCCAGCGCGCCGTCGCAGCGCAGCACGGCCGGCGTGCCGGCGGCGGCGCGCGCCAGCACCGCGAGCACCCAGACCTCGCGCGGCCCCGTTCGCACGCAGGCCACCTGGTCGCCGGCCGCGGGCACCAGCAGGCAGCTGGCGGCGCGGCGGGCCTCGAGCGACTGCGCGCCGTCGTGCACGCGCAGCACGGCGCTGTCGTCGCAGGCCTCGACGCGCGCGCTCCAGCAGCCAGGAGAGACCGGCGTCGCCACCGCCCGCTGGCGCGCGGCGGTGGAACGGCGGCCCCGATGAGGGGCCGCGACGGAAGGCGATGCAACGGTGTTCATGGGGAGCTCCTCGGGTGTCGTGTCATGTCGTGTCATGTCGTGTCGTGTCGGGTGGATGGCGTCATGCGACGGGCGCCCGCCACTGCTCGGCCTGCGCGCGCTCGGGGTCGGTCTCGAGCGCGCGGGCGCGGTCGGTCATCTGCGCCTCGTCGGTGTGGGCGCCGTGCAGGCAGGCGCGAAACATCACCGCGTCGCGCAGGTCGGCCCCCGGCAGGCGGGCGTGGCTGAAGTCGGCATAGCTCAGCTCGGCGCGCGGCATGCGCGCGCGCGTCAGGTCGGCGCCGGCAAAGTGCGTCTGCCAGAGGTCCGCGCCGGAGAAGTCGCTGCCCGGCAAGACCGCGCCCGTGAACAGCGACTGGCGCAGCCGGGCGCCGGAGAAATCCACGTTCTCGCCTTGCGCGTCGCAGAACAGCGCCATCGGGGCGGTCACGCCGGCAAAGCGCGCGCCGTCGAGTTGCGCGCCCTGGAAGTTGCAGCGCGGCAGCGTGTTGCCGCCGAAGTCCGCGCCGCGCAGGTCGGCCGCGCCGAACTGGCAGGACTCGAGCGTGAGCCCCGCGAAGGACAGGCCGGCGAGCACGGTCTTCACGAAGATCGTGCGCCGCAGCGACGCGCCGCGCCAGCTCAGGTGCGTCAGCGTGCACTCCATGACCGTGGCCTGGTGCCAGTCGGCCGCATCGGCGCATACGTCGAGCAGGCTACAGCCGCTGAACAGCGCCGCCTCCAGGTTGGCCTGGGCCAGGTTGGCGTGGTCGAGCTTCGTCTTCGTGACCACGGCCATCGACATCCAGGCCTCGCCGCACTGCGCATGCGCCGCGCTGCATTCGTTGAACGTGGCCGCATGCAGGTTGGCGCGGCGCAGGTCGACGTGGTCCATCTCGCAGCGGTTGAACACCGCGCGCCGCAGCTGCGCGCCGGACAGCAGCGCGCCGCGCAGGTCGCACTCGTCGAACACCGCTTCGCGCAGGTCCGCGTCGCGCAGGTCGGTTCCGGCGAACCGCACCTTGGAGAAGGTGCCGCCGGCCAGCGGGCTGCCCGCATGGTGGCCGCCCGACAGGTCGAGCCCGCTCAGCGGCTCGCCCATGGCCACGGCAATGGCCAGCAGTTGCGGGCTCATGGGCGGGGCTCCCGGGCGGTGCCGGCGGGCCGACGTGCGCGCGCGTGCCGCTTCATGGCGCCGCCTGCTGTTCGGGCGTCAGGCGCGGCCAGGTGCGCGCGCGCGTGAGCAGCGCCTGGTCGAAGCGCGTGTCGCCGTCGAGCCGCACGCGCGCCAGGTCGGCGCCGAAGAGGTTGCTCTGCCGCAGGTCGGCGCCGCGCAGGTCGGCATGCTGCAGCACCGCCTGGCTGAAGTCGGCCCCCGCCATGCGGGCGAGCCCGAGGTCGGCCTTGCACAGCAGCGCGCCCTGGGCACGCGCCAGCCGCCAGTCGGAGCCGGCCAGGCGCGCGCCGATCAGGTTGGCGCCGTCCAGCATGCTGCCCACCAGCGACACCCGGCGCAGGTCCATGCCGCCGAAATTGGCCGCGCCGAGCGAGGCGCGGCCGAAGTCCGCGCCCACCAGCGTGCAGCCCTCCACGAACACCGCGCCGTCGGCCTGCGCGCCGCCGGCGTGGACGCCGTCGAGCCGGCACTGGACGAAGCTGGCGCGTGCCAGTTGCGCCGCGCGCAGGTCGCAGCCCGTGAGATCGCACTCGATGAAGTTGGCGTCGTCCAGCACGGCTTCGGCGAACACGGTGCCGCGCAGGTCCTGCTTGTAGAAGAGCTGGCCGGCGGCCTGGGCGCGCTGCAGGTCGGCGCCGCCCCACACCACGTCCAGCCACGAGGCGCCCTCCAGCCGCGCGCCGCGCAGGCGCGCGCCGCTCCAGTCGCAGCCGTCGAAGCGGGCGTTGCCGCAGTCGGCCTCCTCGAGCACCGCGCCCGTCAGCCGCGCGCGCCCGAGGTTGGCCCCGACCAGCACCGTGCCCACCGCGACGGCGCCGCGCAGGTTGGCGTGCGCGAGCACGGCGTGCGAGAGGTCGGCGCCCGACAGGTTGGCGTTCTCGAAATTGGCGCTCTCCAGCCAGGCGCCCGCGAAGTTCAGGCCGCGCAGGTCGAGCCCGCTGAAGTCGGCGCCCGTCAGGTCCATGCCGCTGAAATGCTTCAGGCCGGCCGGCACGGCCACGGCCATTTCCGCGCGCAGCCGGGCGGCTTCGGCCGGGGCCATGGGCGGCGCCGGCGGTTGCAGGTGGGCGCCCGCGAGGTAGCCGGCCACCTGCACCAGCTCCGTCTCCAGCAGCGGGCCGTAGACGGCACCCGCGTTGAAGCTGCGCTGCGCGCCGTGCGCCGCGCCGCGCAGGCGCTCCAGCTCGCGCTCGGCCTTGAAGACCGGCGGGCCCCGGTGCTGCAGCGCCGCGAGGTCGACGCCGCGCTCGGCGGCAAAGCTCAGCGCCTTCTCGATCTGGACCAGCGTGCCGTTGAGCGCCTCCCACTGCTGGCGCTCGGCTTCCTCGATCTTGCGTTCCAGGTGCGCGGCCAGTTCCTCCATGGGCGGCTGCGGCTCGCGCGCGGGCATGACGATGCCCAGCGCGTCCGGGTCGCCGCCGGCCGCGCGGGCTTCCTCGCGCGCCAGCGCCACCTCGACCTGGGCGCGGCGCACCTGCGCCTCGGCCTGCAGGCCCTCCATGGCGAAGGCCTCGCCGGCCTGCACCGCCGCCGGGTCCACGGCGTCGAGGCCGGCGGGCAGCAGGTCGCTGTCGCGCAGGCTGTGCACGGCGCCCAGGCGCGGGTCGGCGCGCTGGGCGAGCACGCGCAGGTAATGGGCGTCGTCCTTCGCTTCGCCGAGCCGCTCGACCGCGCCGGTGAGGCCGACCACGTCGGCGCCGTCGTCGCTGGCCACTTCGGCCAGGCCGTGGAAGAGCAGCACCAGCCGCTGCGCGCCCGGAAAGAACCACACGGTGGTCGCCCGCATCGGCACCTCGCGCAGCCTGGGCTCGGCGCCGGCCACCGCGTAGCTGGCGAACACGCGCGCCCGCAGCCCGGGCAGGCGGCCTTCGATGCGCGGCTCGCGCGGGTGCAGGTTTTCCAGCACGAAGGGCTCGTCGCCACGCAGCGGCGCGTCCAGCCACTGGTCCGCCGGCGCGAGGTTGAAATAGCGCCAGTCCAGGTCGGGCGCGAAGCCGGGCGCATGCAGCTTCAGGTAGTCGGCGTCGTAGGTGCCGCGGTACTGCAGGCGCTGCGGGTGGCCCGGGTCCAGCCGATGCCAGCCCGCCGGCTGCGCGGCCTGGTCGGGGTGGTGCAGCGGATCGTCCGCGCGCTCGATGTTGGGCAGCGGGCGCTGGCCGTCGCGCGGCTGCCGGCCCATGCCGGCCGGGTTCAGGGGCAGGTCGGCTCCGCCGTAGGCATGCGCCCAGTCGATGGGCATGCCCTCGCCGAAGGGCCGCGGCGCGCTGGCGCGGGTGCCGTCCCAGAAGCGGTCGCCATACACCAGCAGCGTCTTGTGCGTGCCCCCGAGGCTGGCGCGCACCGCGCACGCTCCCTCCTGCCCGGGCGGCGCGAAGGCCTTGCCGTGCACCAGGAACTCGGGCGTGAGCTTGGCCACGCCTTCGTCGATCAGGGGCTCGCCCATTTCCGCGGCCAGGAAGTCCCACATCGACTGCTCGCCCCAGAGCGTGCCCTGCTCGCCCTGCGCGAAAGGCACGTGCAGGGCTGCGGTGATGCACAGGCCGAAACGCCGGCGGTATTCGATCGGCCTCGTGCTCAACCCCATGGCCTGCGGCTTGACGACTTGCATGCGGCGCCGCCTCAGGGCTCGGACGAGGACGAGTTCGGGTCGTCCGGCTGGGAAGAATTGGGCGCGCCGCCGGCTCCGTCCGGGCCACCCGCGCCGCTGCTTCCGCCGCCACCGCCGCTGTCGGGCGCGGGCGTCTGCGGCGCCGGATTGCTCGGCGGCGAGTCCGGCACCGAGCCGTCGTCGCGCGGTTTGAGCGCGTCCGCGTTGTCGCTCGCGTCGCTGCTGGCCGCCCGCGCCACCGCGCCGATGGGCCCGCCCACCACCGCGCCGCCCACGCCGCCCACCACGCCGCCGACCACCGTGCCCACCGGGCCGAAGATGCCGCCCGCCAGCCCCAGCGCCGCGGCCCCGGTGCCCGCGCCGATGGCGGTGTCGGTGCCGTAGTGCGAACCGGCCAGCGCGCGGCCCTGCTCCAGCCGCGCGTCGGCCACCGCGGCCATGCGCTGCAGCCGGCCCTTGAGCCCCGGCACCGACGAGACCGACGGGTCTTCGGCGGCGTCGCGCAGTTGCTGGGCCGCGTCCTCGTACTGCTTGAAGGTGGCTTTGACGCCGGCCCGCCCGGTGTAGATGCCCCAGATCGCGCTCACCGCCGAGAAGGCGCCCGCCACCTTGTCGACGCGGGGCGTGGCGCCGCTGCCGCCGCCCCCGCCGCCCGCCTTGAGGATGTGGAACGGCGCCTCCTTCAGGTCGCCGTTCTTGCGCTCGACCCCGATGGCCGCCACCGAGATCAGCTGGATGGCCACCGTGTTCTCGATCTGCATGCCAAGGAAGTTGCTCATGGCCAGGCCGATGGCGTTGTCGGTGCTCATGCCCAGGAAGGTGGACTGCGCCATGCCCAGGTTGGCCTCGGTGTTGTTGCCGATGTAGCCGCTGGTGTTGGCCCCCAGCACGGTGGTGTTGGAGCCCAGCGACGTCTGGTTGATGTCGCCGACCGCGATCAGGTTCAGGTGCGTGTTGCTCAGCAGGCTGTACTTCTGGAACGCCGCCGTGTAGGGCGCCGCGCCCCCGTCCCAGTTGATGGAGTTGGCCCCCGTCACCTTGAACTCGATGTGGCCGGCCTCGAAGGTCATGCGCGCGGCCTTCTGGCTCATGTTGCCGGTGACCGCGACCGTCTGGTTGCCGGTGACGAAGCGGTTCTCGTTGCCGCCGGTGACGTCGGTGCGCACGCCCTTGGCCTCGATCTTGTGGTTGCCCTTGACCAGCAGCGCGTGGTCGATGTCCACGTGGGTGGTCTGGTAGCCGACGATGTGGTTGTCCTGGTTCTTGCCGACCGTGAGCTTCTGGAACTGGTGGATGGTGGTGGTGTCGTTGTTCTCCACCTCGCTCTTGCGGTCGCGCACCACGGTCGAGCTCTGGTCGCGCTTGACGGTCACGGTCTGGTCGCGGTCCACAGTGGTCGCGTCGTCCAGTTCCACGCTGCGGCTCATGTTCCGCTCGGCGTGGATGTTGATGTTCTCCTCGCCCTTCTTGTCCTCGAACATGATCTCGTTGTAGTTCGCGGGACCGCCGCCGGGCGTGGAGCGGGTCTTGAAGCCGCTCTGCGTGGGCGACTTGTAGGGTATGGGCTGGTCGTCGTTGTAGACGCGGCCCACGATGATCGGGCGGTCGGGGTCGCCGTTGAGAAAGTCGACGATCACCTCCTGGCCGATGCGCGGAATGAAGTACCCGCCCCAGCCCTTGCCGCTCCAGGGCTGCGACACGCGCACCCAGCAGGTCGACTTCTCGTTGCTCTCGTCGTAGCGGTCCCAGTGAAAGTGCACCTTCACGCGGCCGTGGTCGTCCACGTGCAGCTCGTCGCCCTTGGGGCCCACCACGATGGCGGTCTGCGGCCCCGGCATGGTGACGCGCGGCGTGAGGCGCGGCGCGCGAAACGGCCGCTCGGCCGGCATCACGGTGAGCAGGAAGGCGCTGGCGCCGGTCTGCCCTGCCGCGAGCGCGGGCGTGGTGGCGATCAGGTCCTCGAGCACCTGCAGGGTGTCGGCGTTCACGGCGTCGTCGCGCAGCACCTCGCCCAGCGCCGCCTGCACCGAGCGCGCGGCGGCGGCCCCCGCGTTGGCGCTCACGCCTTCGTAGCCGCGATGGCTCGCGACGAAGGTGCAGGCCGCGATGATGTAGTCGCCGTTGCGCGTGCCGTCGGGGTCGTCCTCGAACTTGAAGCCGCGCCCGGCCGCCACGTCGGGCCACGGCGTGAGCGCCCAGTGGCGGTCGCGCCGCGCGTTGAGTTCGTCGCCGCGCAGCTTGGCGCGGCTCTCGCCGTCGTCGCCGGTGAAGTAGCCGCCCGGAAACTCGAACATCTCGAGCGTGGCCAGTTCGTGGTCGTCGGACGCGTCGATGTCGGCGCCGAGCTTTTTCTTGATGGCCTTGAAGTCGCTGTCGCGCGAGGCATGCTTGCCGGTGTCGAACTGCCGCCCGCTGACCCAGCGCGATACTTCGTTGAAGCGCGCCTCGGCGGCGTCGGTGGCCATGTGGCGCAGGGTGTCGTTGGCGGGCAGCTTGTCGTGCGCGATGTCGCTGGCGTCCGACAGGTGCATGGTGCCGGGGGCGTCGTGCGCGTCGAACCAGTAATAAATGCCTTCGTCTTCGAGCAGTCTCGAGAGAAAGCCGTAGTCGCTTTCCTGGTGCTGCACGCAGTAGCGCCGGGGGTTGTGGGTGCCGATGACGTTGTCGGCCTTGGTCTTCTTGAAGCGCTTGATGGGGCTGTCCTCGAACACGGCGTCGAGCACGTCGAGCACTTTCTTGTCCTGCAGGATGCGCGAATTGCTGCGCTTGGTGAGCAGCCAGAACCAGGAGCGCAGGGCGATGCGGTATTCGTAGTGGCGGCCCACGTGGCCCGAGCGCACGAAGCGCACGGCGTGGCCCTGGCAGTGCCGCTCGTGCGTGCCGCCGTCCGCGTCCTGGAACACGATCACCACGTCGAAAGCGCGGCCCAGGATGTCCTTGGCTTCGATGGCCTTGTTCTTCGACAACACGGTAAGTTCATAGGCCGACGGACGCGCCAGCGCTTCATGGCCGACGATGCGCCAGAACATCAGGTCGTCCTTGGCGGGAGAGTCGGTCTCTATGCGGAACTCGTTGTCGGGCATTTTTTTGCTTCTTCTTGAGGGTGGCTATTCAGGGCGTGTGCACAGGACACCGGGTATCTCCCTCCGCGAATGTCCCCCGGGGCTGCGCCCCTCCTCCTTTATTTCGCTGCGGGAGACACCCGATGCCCTGTGCACTTGGGCACGCTGCCGGTGCTCGCCGATCGGCGACCGCTCCGGAAAACGCTCACGCTGATGGTGTGCTCTGCGCAGCGAAATAAAGGAGGAGCCCGAAGGGCGGGGGACATTCGCGGAGCAGAGCACGCCGTCGGCGGGAGCGCGCCCCGAACAACTTCCGCAACGACAAACGGAAAGACGCTTCGTCATCTCAGTCGAAGGCGTAAGTGAAGTCCGCGTCCTTCACGTCCAGCGCAACACGGCGGATCTCTCCGCCCGACGCCAGGCGTTGCAGGTACTCGACCGAAATCGTCGGCAGCACGGTGTTCGTCAGGATCGCGTCGATCACGCGGCCGCCCGACTCCGGGTCCTGGCAACGGGCCACCACCTGGTCGACCACCGCGTCGCTGTAGTCGAAAGGCACGCCGTGGTTGGCTTCCACGCGCTTCTTGATGCGGCCCAGTTGCAGCCGCACGATCTTCTTCATCATGTCGGGCGACAGCGGGTAATAGGGAATGGTGACGATGCGGCCCAGCAGCGCGGGCGGGAACACCTTCATCAGCGGCGCCTTCAATGCATCGGCCAGCGCGTTGGGGTCGGGCAGCAGCTCGGGGTCGCGGCACATGCTCATCACCAACTCGCTGCCGGCGTTGGTCGTGAGCAGGATGATCGTGTTCTTGAAATCGATCATGCGGCCCTCGCCGTCTTCCATCCAGCCCTTGTCGAACACCTGAAAGAAGATCTCGTGCACGTCGGGGTGGGCCTTCTCGACCTCGTCGAGCAACACCACGCTGTAGGGACGCCGCCGCACGGCCTCGGTCAGGATGCCGCCCTCGCCGTAGCCCACATAGCCCGGGGGCGCGCCCTTGAGCGTGGAGACGGTGTGCGCCTCCTGGAACTCGCTCATGTTGATGGTGATGATGTTCTGCTCGCCGCCGTACAGCGCCTCGGCCAGCGCGAGCGCGGTCTCGGTCTTGCCGACGCCCGACGTACCGCACAGCATGAACACGCCGATGGGCTTTTGCGGGTTGTCCAGCCGCGCGCGCGAGGTCTGGATGCGGCGCGCGATCATCTCCAGCCCGTGCTTCTGGCCGATGACGCGCTGGTTGAGCGTGTCGGCCAGCTTGAGCACGGCCTCGACCTCGTTCTTGACCATGCGGCCGACGGGAATGCCGGTCCAGTCGGCGACGACCGAGGCCACGGCCTGCTCGTCGACCGACGGAAGAATGAGCGGGCTCTCGCCCTGCACCGCGTGGATCTTTGCCTGCAGCGCATGCAGTTCCTCAAGCAGCGCGGCGCGGTCTTCGCTTACTCCCTCGCTGGCGGAGGGCTGGGGTGAGGGCACGACGGCCTTCGCATCGCCCTCGGCCGACGCCGCATCCACCGGCTTGTTCCCCGCCCGCAGCTTCGCGCGCAGTTCGAGCAGCCGGTCGACCAGCCCTTTCTCTTCCTGCCAGCGCGCATTGAGTGCATCGAGCTGCACCTTCGATTCGGCCAGCAGCGCCGCCACCGCGGCCGCGCGCTTGGTCACGTCGATGCCGATCGCCTCTTCGCGGCCGATGATCTCCTGCTCGACCGTCAGGCCCTCGATGCGGCGCATGCAGTCCTCCACCTCCGGCGGCGTCGCGTGCTGCGACACGGCCACGCGCGCGCACGCGGTGTCGAGCAGGCTCACGGCCTTGTCGGGCAACTGGCGCGCGGGAATGTAGCGGTGGCTCAGCTTCACGGCCGCCTCTATGGCTTCGTCGAGCAGCTGCACGCGGTGGTGCTTCTCGAGCACGCTGGCCACGCCGCGCAGCATGAGGATGGCCTTGGTCTCGTCGGGCTCGGGCACCTGCACGACCTGGAAGCGCCGCGTGAGCGCCGGGTCTTTCTCGATGTACTTCTTGTACTCGGCCCAGGTGGTGGCGCCGATGGTGCGCAGGTTGCCGCGCGCCAGCGCGGGCTTGAGCAGGTTGGCGGCGTCGCCGGTGCCGGCCGCGCCGCCCGCGCCCACCAGCGTGTGGATCTCGTCGATGAACAGGATGATGGGCGTGGGCGAACTCTGCACCTCGTCGATCACCTGGCGCAGGCGCTGTTCGAACTCGCCCTTCATGCTCGCGCCGGCCTGCAGCAGGCCGATGTCGAGCGTGAGCAGCTTCACGTCCTTCAGCTGCGGCGGCACGTCGCCGCGCGCCAGGCGCTGCGCAAAGCCCTCGACCACGGCCGTCTTGCCGACGCCGGCCTCGCCGGTGAGCAGCGGGTTGTTCTGGCGGCGGCGCATGAGGATGTCGACGATCTGGCGGATCTCTTCGTCGCGGCCCGTGACCGGGTCCATCTCGCCTTTCTTCGCCTTCTCGGTGAGGTCGACCGCGAACTTCTTCAGCGCGTCCCCCTTGCCCATGGCGGCCGGCGCCATCGCGCCCGCGTCTTCGCCCGGCGCGCCGCTTCCCATGCCGGTGCCGTCCTGCGCGCGCATCTGCGCCTCGGGCGAGGCATCGCAAATCTTGACGAAGTTGTCGGCCAGGTCCTCGACCTTGACCTTCTCGAACTGCTTGGACAAGCCGAACAGCGGGTTGCGCAGGCTCTGCGTCTTGAGCATGCCCACCAGCAGGTAGCCGGTGCGCACCTGCGCCTCGCCGAACTGCAGGGTGGCGTAGGTCCACGCGCGCTCGATGGCGTTCTCGATGTGCGGAGAAAAGTCGCTGATGGCGGTGGCGCCGCGCGGCAGGCGGTCGAGCGCGGTGGTCATGTCCTTGGCGATCACCGACACGTCCAGGCCGTAGTGCTGGATCACGCGGTGCAGGTCGGAGTCCTGCGCCTGCAGCAGCTGCGCGAACCAGTGCTCCAGCTCCACGTAGGGGTTGCCGCGCATCTTGCAGAACACGGTCGCGCCCTCGATGGCCTTGTAGGCCAGCGAATTGAGTTTGCCGAAAAGGGCGGTGCGGCTGATTTCACTCATGGAGGACTCCGTATCTGTGTTCTGAACGAATGACGATGGGTTTATTGAAAGACGCCCTGGCTGGCGATGCGCACGTCGGCCGCGTCCCGCGAGCGCGCGCGCTCGCCGAGCCACGAGACCCAGCCCAGGCGCGGGCCGTTGCCCCTGGCGTCGCCCAGGCGCGTGGGCGGTACCTGCTTTTTCTCGAGCACCAGTTCGGCGTCCCACTCGAGCTCGTCGCCCAGCAGTTGCTGTATCCAGCGCTGCAGCACGGGGCGCGCATTGCCCACCTCGGGAAGAGGAAGGAACATGCGGTACTGCGCGAACGTGAGCGGCCCGATGTGCAGGCGCACGCGGTGCTGGCGGTCCCACGCGCGGGTGCCGAGCATCGCGCCCATGCCCATCGAGCGCGAGCTCTCGCCCTGCCCCAGCCGCGTGAGTTCGCCGGCCGGCAGGCGCATCCAGTGGCCGACCCAGCGCTCCAGCGTCACGGGCACGCCGAAGTAGTGGCACAGCACCGACTCCACGCTCTCCACGTTGTGCACGCGGCGCGCGAGCCAGCCCGAGAAATGCAGCCGCGCGTCGTCATGGATCTCGTCGCGCCCCGTGCGCCCCGGCGTGCCGATGCCGACCAGCGCCCCCACCTGCAGGCGAAAGCGGTCTTCGCCCGGACGGTCGAGCGCCACGGCGGGCCGCGACTGCGCCCACGCGCGGTAGAAGTGCAGCGAGAAGCGGTGCGAAAAGCTGTCGAGGAACGCGAGCCACGTCGGGTCGCCGTGGTTCAGGCTGCGCTCGCGGATGAAGTCGCTCAGGTGCACCGGCAGCGGCCCGTTAGGGCCGATGTAGCCGAAGAACTGCTGGCGCAGGCGCGGCGGCGAATGCGCGGTGGCTGGCTCGAAGCGGCTGAAGCTCGCGGGCGCGAACGATAGCGACGGCTCCTGCCCCACGCGCACCGGCTCGGCGCTGGGCAGCAGCGCGCGGCCCCAGCGCGGCGTGGTGGCCGCGACCGACTCCAGCCGGCGCATCACCGCGAAATAGTCGAAAGCCCACGGCTGCGCCGACCACTCGCGCAGCGCGTTGTCGACACGGGTGCTCACAGAATCTGGCGCGTCCCGCACAGCGGCCTCCAGCGCATGGTCTCGCCCTTGCCCGCGATGCGCAGCACGGTCTCGACGAAATGGTTCACCTCGACATGGCGCGCGAGAAAGCGCGCGAGCACGGCGCCGAACAGGAACACGCTGTGGCCGTGGAAGGCGTCCTTGTCGACTTCGAGCGTCACCTCGAGCCCGCGCCCGAACGCGATCGGCCCCTTGAGCGGCAGGCGCCGCGCCACGGGCTTGCTCTTCACCGACAAGAGGCCGCGCACCTGGCCCTGGCGCATCTCGTCGGCATGCACCGCATAGAGCATCAGCGTTTCGCGCAGCGCGGCGGCGCCCTGCTCCGGCGTGCTGTCGGACAGCGACAGGTAGTTGAGCGCCAGGTGATCGACCACGCGCCACCCCAGCCCCTGGCTCACCACCGGCGACACCGGCCGCGAAGGCCCGCGCACCATGCGCACGCGCTGCACGGGGAAGGAGTCGACGCAGTCGAAGTCGTTGTCGCGGCCCAGCGGCATCAGCAGCGGCAGGTCGCGGTTGGTGCACAGCGCCGTCACCGCGAGCTGCCGCAGCGCGGCCGAGTACGGCGCCTGCTGCGGGTCGACGATCTGCATGTAGACCTCGGAGCCGATGTGGCTGCTGCGGTTGCCCTCGGTGCGCTGGCGCACCGACAGCATGCGCGGCTCGCGCGTGGTCGTGAAGTAGGCGGGGTGGCTGATCCGGCTGCCGTGGAAGGCCGAGTAGAACGGGCGAAACGGCTGCTCGGCCGCCGCCGCGTCGACCCCGGGCGCCCCATGGCCGATGACCTCGGTCACGGTGTGCACCTCGAAGTCCTGCGGGCGCGTGCGGTCGGGCACGAGGTGGAACTGGCTCACGCCCTCGGTCATGGGCACACGGTCCAGCCGCTTGGTGAACAGGTTGACGGCGGGCACGCAGTGCAGCTGCACGTTGTCGGCGCTCACGAGCTTTTCGAGTGCCGCGTCGCCGCGCGAGAACAGCAGCACGATCTCGACATCGGCCACGGGCATCGCGGCCAGCAGCGCCTTCAGGCCGCCGATGCGCACGAACTGGAAGCGCTGCGGAAACGCGAAGTACTCCTGCAGCAGCCGGAAGCCCGAGAAGCCGGTGGCCGTGGCGGGCAGCAGCGCCTCGTCTTCCTCGAAGCCGACCGCGCCGATGGCACTGGCCGGCAGGCTCCGCGCCGTGCCCTGCAACGCACCGGCCGGCGACAGCGGCCGCACCAGCACGCCGACGGGCTGGCCCAGCGCGCATTCGTGCAGTTGCCAGGCCACGTCTTCCGCGCCGCCGAAATGCAGCACGAGCTCGTCGAGCGCGATCTGGTCGAAGTGGAGCCCGGCCGTCGCATGCAGCGCAATGCGCAGGCCGCCGCGAATGGCGCGCGACTGCGGGTGCGTGTTCAGCGGCAGGTCGGGCGCGTAGGTGAAGTACTGCGCGCGCTGCACCTCGACGGGCCACACGCGCAGCGCGCTGGCCGTGCGGAACTCGCAGTGCGTGTTCTGCCCCACGGCCTGCCGCGCGCGCAGGCCGCTGCCGCGCGGCAAGGTCGGGCCGGTCGCAAGGTTCGCGTCGTCGGGGTCGGGCACGAAGGACACGACCACCATCGCCGGCGTCGGCGCCAGGAAGTGCGGGTAGACGATGTCGAGCAGGTGGCCGGTGAAGCGCGGGTATTCGGCGTCGAGCTTCAGGCCCACGCGCGCCGACAAAAAGGCCGTGGCCTCGATGAGCCGCTCCACATACGGGTCGGCCACCTCCTGCCCCTCGATGCCCAGGCGATGCGCGATCTTTGGGAACGCACGCGCGAACTCCGAGGCGCTTTCGCGGAAGTAGCGCAGCTCCTGTTCATACAGGCTCAGCAGCCGAGGGTCCATGGGCGGACTTACCTTGGGTTTTGCGCCATGTCCACGATCTCTATGCGGCCCTCTTCCAGGTCTACGCGGCTTCGCATCAAGAACTCAAGCGGCACCGGCTGCGCCCACAGCATGCCGCGTATCTGCAGGCCGATGCTGTTGTGGGAGTCCAGGGCGGGGCCTTCCATGACGAGTTCAACTTCGAGAGTGCGGGACAAAATGCGCGGCTCGAACTGCAGGATTGCGTTCTTCAAAGCCTGTTCCATGCTGACACGCTGCACCGACGAGGTGAACTGGCCAGACAGCATAGGCAATCCGTAATTGATGACCGAGCGCGCCACGTTGGGGTACTGCCTGTCGTCCATGGCAAGGCCGTGGCCCGTGGCGTTGAAGAGCCAACCGAGGTCGCGCAGCACGGCCTGGCGCAGCGCCTGCTTGGTCAGCGTGCGCTTCTCGTCGCTCTCGCGTTTCTCGTCGGGCGCGTGGTCGACGAGGCGGTCCAGCAGCGAGGGCTGCAGGCGCTCCTGCGCGGTGAGTTCAGCCATCGGCGTTGCCCGGTTCTTCTTGCGATTCGGCTTGCGGCGTGAAGAGAATTTCGCGCACGTCCATCAGCGCGTACTCGCCCGCGTCGCTGCCCAGCACGCGCTGGCCATGGCCGGCCCACACCTCGGGGCGCAGCTCGCGCCACTCGGTCTTGCGCGCCAGGCGCAGTTCGCCGTCCGCGACTTTCTCGGTGCCTTCGTAGCGCGTGGGAATCAGCGCGAGGGTTTCACCGCCGTTCTCGAACTGCAGGTGCGCGGGCATCCACACGCAGTCGCGCAGGTCTTCGGGCGGCTCGATCTTGATGTGCGCCAGGCGCGCGTACGGAATCCAGTAGTACTTGCCGTTGACGAAGGCCTCCAGCACGGGGCCCAGGCGCATGTCGGCATCGGCCAGCCACTCGAAGGGCGTGCCGTCGATGGTGCCGCCGATGGCGGGCGCGCCGTCGAAGGCGCGCTGGCGCAGGTCTTCGGCCAGCGCGGTTTCGCCGCGGCCCTGGCGCAGCAGCGACTCGATGAGCAGCGCCAGCCACGCGTCGGGCTGGCCGAAGATCATCGGCGTGCGCGTGCCCGCGAACACCTCGGCGCGCAGGCCCTCGCAGCGCACGGCGTCGCCGTAGACCTGCTTCATGGGCACGGCCAGCGCGTCGAGTTCGGCGGCCACAGTGAGCTGGTTGAGCGCGCGCTCCCATTGGCCGAGCACGCACAGCAGCTGCGCCATGAACACGCGGTGCTTGCTGTCGGCGGGCTTGGCGCGCACGTCGTCGGTCAGCGCCTTGAGGGCGGCGGCCGGGTCGGCGGCCTTGAGAAATTCGGCGGCGGTCGTCATGGGGTGCGGCTCCTTGTGGCGGATGAAGCGGACGTGACCGCGCTCAGGCGCGGGTGAACTGGCATTCGCGCACCGCGCCGCGCGCGCCCGTGGTCTTCTGCGGCGCGGAGCGCACCTTCACCGTGCGGTAGCTGATGGAGATCAGCTCCGAAGGCTCGCCCCAGTGGCCGCCCGAGCTGAGCACCAGCCGGCAGATGCGCGCGTTCTCCAGCACCAGCTCGAAGGTCGATTGCGCGTCGGGCGAGCGCTGGTCGCCGCCGGCCTTGAACGCGCTGATGACGACCTTCAGGTCTTTCTCCTGCGCGCGCAGCAGGCTTGCAAGGGTGGCGGTGGCCGCGTCGCTGCGGCGCGCGACGATCAGGTTGTTGGGCACCACCTGGTTCTGCGCCGACGACTCGGGCACCTGCACCGACCAGTAGTAGCCGCCGATGCCCAGGCGCGCCTTGCCGTCGTCGAAGCTGCGGTCGAGCTCGCCCTCCACGGGCGAGCCCTTGTTCTCGATCATCATGACCAGGTCGGTGTCGGCCGAGCCGGTGCCGATCAGTTCGTAGAACTGGCGGGCGTCTTCCGGGCTCCAGGAGCCGTCGTCTATGGATGCCATGTCACCTCCGGATACTGAAAAAAAGATGGAACCGCCGTCATGGCCGCGCTCCGCCGCCGGTGGCGTTGCCGCGCAGCAGCGCCGCGAACACCTGCCGCTCGCCGCTGCCGGCCGGCGGCTGGCCGCCGCGCACGCGCACCTCCGACACCTCGGCCTGCGCCGACGCCGACGCCGCGCCGAACAGGCGCGGCGCGCTGTAGGGCGCGGCGGGCACGGCCATGACGAGCAGGCGCGCGTCGTCGCCGGGCGCGTCGAGCCAGGGCAGGTCGAAGCGGCGGGCCGCGGGCTGCTCTTGCGTGCCGCGCTTGAAGCGGTTGGTTTCGCCCGATGCGTCGGGGTACACGGGCTGCAGGTTGCCGCGCGCATCGATGCCGGCCACCACGAGGTCGAGCGATCGGCCGCTGGTGTTGCGCACGTTCAGGCGCAGGCGCTCGCCGGCCTGCAGCACCGGCAGCGCGCTCGCGGCCTGCGCCACGGGCACACCGCGCACCAGCCGGTCGGCGCTCCATATTTCGAGCACGGCGTCGAAGCCGTCGAGCCTGCCGTCCTGCCCGTAGGCCTGCAATTGCGCCAGCCACTTGAGCTGCGCGAGCGCCTGCAGCCGGCGGCGCAGCGCGGCGGTGTCGGGCAGCACCACGGTCGAAAGCCGCGCGCCGAACAGCGGCGTGAGCAGCTCGAGCCGCTGGCCCGAGGCGCCCAGGTCGGTCCAGCGCACGTCGGCGGCGAAGGCGTCGTCGGCCGCGCGGATCGCGGCCGGGTAGTCGAGGCTCAGGCCGGCGGGCAAGGGCTTGTCGGCGCGCACGCGCAAGGCGATGGCAGCGGGCTCGCCCATCGGCGTGACGCTCCAGAAGGCCGCGCCCGACACATCGCGCAGCGCGGCCGGCACGGCCAGGCCCGCACTTCCGAGCCCGGCCTGCGCGAGCGTGGCGGGCACGCCGCGCACGGCGCCGTCTTCGAGCGTGGCGAGCACGCGCACCGCCTGCTGCTGCGCCAGGCCGTCGAGCAGGCCGGCCTTCACGGCCAGGCTGTCGCCCGTGCGCTGCGCGCGCCACACCGGCCGCGTGGACGCGGGCGCGCCGCTGTTGGCGAACAGCGGCGCATCGAGGTTGCCCTCGGCCACGGGCGACGGCAGCTCGCGCGTGGGAAAGCGCTGCGCGAGCTCGTCGATGACCGGCGGGTACAGCGCGAGCACGCCGTCGAACAGGTCGCGCCAGGTGGCGGGCTTGCGCGCCAGCGCCTCGACCAGCGCCCAGGTCAGCAGGCCCTGCGGCCGCGCGTCGCGCGCCTTGCGCGGCAGGCGCAGCTCGGGCGTGATCTGGTGGCTCTCCGACGCGAAGAAGGCGACGTAGCGGGCGCGCGGCACGGCCTCGGCGGGCGCGGGCGGGGCCATCGCACGCGCGGGCGCGCCGCCGCCGCCAAGCTGTGTCGCGCGCAGGCCGCGCCAGCGCACCTCGTCGTCGGCCGGGCCTTCGGCGGTGGGTGGTGCGTCGGCGACGCCGCGCGTCATGGAGTTGGCGGCGCAGGTGTCGAACACCGAGGCGATGAAGACGTTCTTCGCGAGGAAGGACTGGATCCAGCCGTCGAAGTCGACATCGCGCAGGTCGCCGCTCAGCACGGCGTCGCTGCCGAGCGTGCCGCGCACGTCGCGCGCGAGAAAGTTCTCCGACAGGCCGTCGGGCTCCTGGTAGCGCTTGGCGACGTCGCGCAGGCGCGTGCCGTGGCCGGAGAAGTACAGCAGCACGAAGTCGCCGCTCTTCGACTGCGCGAGCAGCCGCGCAAGGGCTTCGTGGATGGCCTGCGACTCGGGCAGCGCGGCGCCGCTCACGCCGTCGGCCAGCACGGTGATGTCGGCCGCGCCGAAGCCCTGGCGCTGCAGCGCGTCGCGCACGAGCATGACGTCGTTGCGCGGCGCCTGCAGCCACAGCGCCTGCGGCTGGTTGACGAGTTCGGACACGCCGACGAGCAAGGCGCGCTGCGTGGCGAAGGCGAGGCTGCCGCACAGGAGCAGCCAGAGCACGAGCAGCGCCTGCAGAAGGCGAAGCTGTCTTGCTCCTTCCCCCTTTGGGGGAAGGCTGGGATGGGGGCGGGCGGAGCGCCCATCGCGAGCGCCGCTGGCCCCCACCCCCGCTCTCCCCCGGAAGGGGAGGGAGAAACGCGACGGCATGCGGCGCGGTGTTGTCATGGCCGCTCCGGTGCCGGCCCGGCCGACTCCACCAACGGCGATGCCGCCAGCACCGCCAACGCATCCACCGGCTCCGGCACGCGCAGCCGCCACGCGCCGTTGCCGCCGGGCCCGCCCACCACGTCGGCCGAGATCGACTGCAGCAGCCGGTCGGCCTCGTCCATGCGCACGCCGTCCTTCCAGCGCACGACCAGGTCGGCGCGCACCGGCGCGGGCGCGGTGGGCACGGCGCGAAAACGCACCTCGTCGTCTTCCGCCGCGTCGCGCCCGCCGAGCAGCCCCACGTTCTGGATCACCACGCACAGCGCCAGCACCGCGAAGGCCGGGCGCAGCCAGCCTTCGGCGCCGAACCAACGGCGGATGCTGCCCCACCATCCGCCCTCGGGCCCTGGCATGGGCCGAGGGCGCGGCGCCGATGCTGGAGATTCGCCCTCCGGTTGCACCAGCGCCCTGCCCAGTTGCAGCCCCGCGTTGCGGTACAGCGCCTGGTAGTCGGCGCGCGGGTCCTGCGCACCGAGCGGCGTGCCCGACAGCACCGTGAACGCGCCGCCCACGCCGCGCAGCGCGATGCGCCCCGGCTCGGGCGCGATGGCCGGCGTGGCGTGCGCGGCCCATTCGTCGTGCACCGCGCGGATCGCCGCCAGCCGCGTGGCCGACACCTCGCCGAGCACGCGCGCGCACAGTTGCGGGCTGGGCTCGAGCGTCAGCACGTTCCAGGCCTGGATCACGCCGAACATCGGCTCGAAGGGCTCGTCGTCGGGCTCCAGCAGCACGTCGAACGCGCCGGCCCAGTCGGCCTCGCCCGCGGCCATCCAACCCTGCCAGAGCTCGCCGTGGATGCAGCGGTCGATCAGCACGCCCAGCAGCCGCCCCTCGTGCACGATGCTGACCAGCCGCCCCGGCGCCCAGCGCGCCGGAAAAGCACGCCGCGCGACCGCCTCGCGGCGCCGCGCCAGTTCGGCGAGCGGCAGCAGCAGGTCGGAGATGGCGGGCATGCGCGCAGGCCGAGGCGCTGCGGGCGCCGCACCCGGCATGGCCACGACCGCGAGGCCGGGCACTTCGTCCGCGCCGTCCTCGGGCACGAACGAGCCGGTTTCGAGCGCGTTGCGGATCACGCTGAGCGGGGGCCAGAGTTCGGTGGTCATGGCGTCTGTTCTTCCTGAATGGCTATGTCTTCAGGCGTAAGACGCTTCAGCACCGAGGATTTTGAAAACCTGCAGGATCGCGGCCATGTTCCCGGGCTCGATGGCAATGCCCAGCGTCTGCTGCAGCCAGCCGCCCAGGCGCGTCTTGCCGTAGTCCGCGCTCAGGCCCTCGCGCTTGTGCACCAGGCCCAGCCGCCCCGCGCGGTAGTGGTAGGACGCAATGGCGTGGCGCGAGGCAATGCCCGACAGCCCGCCCTCGGCCTCCTTGCCGAAGCCTTCGCACAGCAACAGGCGCTCGGGCTCTGGCAGTTCGGCGATGAAGGCGCGCGCGGCCAGCTGCACGGCCTGCGCGCTCAGGCCGTGCTCGGCCAGGCAGCCTTCGAGGTCTTCGCCCGCGCCCACTTCGTCTTCGAGCTGCGCCTCGGTGATCTGGTCGCCGATGGAGAGCTTGCGGCGAAAGGCGCTGGCGCGCGTGCAGTCGATCAGGTAGCGGCGGAAGTACGCGCACAGCGCGAACGCGGTCGAAGGCGCGCTGTGGCCCGCGCGCTCTTCGGTGTCGTCGGGGTCGGCGTCGAGCCGCAGCACCTTGACGTAGATGAACTGCGCCACCAGCTCCTGCCGACCTTCACCCAGCACCTGCAGCTCGGGCGGATTGCAGGCCACCAGCGCCTCGCCCACGATGCGGTACATCGCGCCCATGTCGTTCGGGGACAGCGTCTGCCTGCGCCGCCACAGGCGGACGAGTTCGGAGCTTTCCGCGGACGAGAGCGTTTCCTGCATGGAGAGGTCGAAGCGCCAGCCTGGTCAGTCGTCGACGCAGCTGTCTTCCGAAGGCACCAGGCACTGCGGCAGGTTCGCGCCCACCGGTCCGCCGCGCGTGCGGATGGCCGACGACGTCGCCGCCTGCGCCACCGCCAGGCCGCGCGGCAGCAGGATCCACAGCTGGCCGCGCTCCTTCATGCGGCGCGCGTTGGTGGCGGCCTGCTGGCCGTTGCCGAAGAAATAGTCGGCGCGCACCGCGCCGCGAATGGCGCCGCCGGTGTCCTGCGCGATGGTCAGGCGCTGCATCGGCGCGCCGCTGCCGGGCGTGCGGGTCGACACGAACACCGGGTAGCCCAACGGCGTGCTGCGCGGATCGACAGCAATCGAGCGCCCCGCCGACAGCGGCACGCCGAACGCGCCCACCGGCCCGCCGACCGGCGAGGTGGCCTCCTTGAAGAACACGTAGCTCGGGTCCTTGATGCCCGAGCCGGCCACGGCCCCGGCCGCGCGCCGCCCCGGCACCACCACCGCGCCGCTGGCCACCGGCCGCGCGAGCGTGAAGCCGCGCGTACGGATGGCGCCGCTGTCGACCGCGCCCACGTCGTCGTCATCGCCGTCGTCCAGCTGCAGCTCGATGGACGAGCCGCGCACCTTCACCGGGCTGCGCGGCTTGCCGTTGGCCGCTTTCGCCAGCGTCGGGCGGAAGGGCTGGCCGTTCTGCTCGGCGTAGGCCACGCGAATCAGTTCGCCGCTGGGCAGCTTGATGCGGCCCGAGCCCTGGATCTGCATCTCGTACAGCGCCGTGGCGCTGCTCACGAAGGCCAGCACCTTGGCGTTGGGCGCGCCCTTGGTCTCGATCTCTTCGCGCGTGTAGTACGGCAGCAGCTGCTTGCCCTCGATGCGCAGCCGCACCTTGCGGTCGAGCGTGTCGCGCGAGATGGCCGACAGGTCGAGCGCATACAGGCCCGGCGCGCCCATGTCGCGCGTGCTCAGGCCGGTCTGCACGACCACGCTGCGCCCGTCGACCCGCGCGGCCACCGTGCCGTTGCCGGCGGGCAGCTTGCGCGCGTCGGCGAACAGCATGTCTTCGGGCTGGCCGTACACGGGGTAGATGAACGGCGCGCCGTACTGGCGGCTGCCCGCGATCTCGGGCTCGAAGTAGCCGGTGACCACGCCGTCGGGGCGGCGGTCGTCGTCGCGGATCTGGTAGGCCGAGAACGCGCCTTCGAAGAAGCCGCGAATGGCGTTGTTGTTCTTGCCGTCGACCTTGAGCGCGCGTTCGCACACTTCCTTCCATTCAGCGCCGCGCCCGGTCAGCACCTTGCAGCTGCCCAGAAAGGCCGGCCAGCTTTCGGAGAAGTCGTCGCGCGACCAGCCCGGCACCGCGTCGAAGCCGACCGAGGTGTAGGTGGCCAGCTGCGTGGAGAAAGTGCGCGCCTGGCCGGCCACGCTGGCGCCGGTGGGCGGCGGGCGCGTGGCGGCGGGCGTGTCGGGCACGGCAGGCGCGGCGGTGTCGGTCGATGCCGGCGGCGGCGCGGCGCAACCGGCGAGCGAGGCGATGGCCGCGGCGGCGCTCCAGCGAAGCAGCGTGGCGGCGAAGCCCGGGCGGGGTGGTGGTGACAGCAATGGGGTGTGCATGAAAGTCTCCTTGTCCGAAAAGGGCGGCCCTTGCGCGAAGGGCCGATGCTCTGCAGACGATTACTTCTCGACGATTTTGAAATTCGCGACGCCGTAGACGTCGTTGCACGGGGTGTTGGGCGCGCACACCGGCTTGCCCAGCAGCGGCGATGGACCGGTGCCGCGCGTGGCCTCGAGCGCGGCCAGCACCGGCAGCGGGAACACCGGGAACACGCCGTCGTTCTGCACGCCGGCGGCGCTGAAGTCGCGCTCGTGCTCGCTCACGAGCACCGCGAACTGGTCGGTGCCGGGCGGCCCGCCCGCGTCCATCGGCCACGAGGCGCGCGGCAGCGAGAGCGAGCCGCCCGCGGTGATCTTGTTGTACTTGTCGAGCAGGTTCGGGAACAGCAGGAACATCTCGCCGCCGCTGGACAGCAGGAACACGTAGACGAAGCCCTCGCGCTTGCTGCGCACCTCGAACGCGAGCCGGTCCTTGCCGACGCTGACCTCGGGCTTCTTGGGCGTGGCCGTCACATCGAAGCCGGGGGTGGCGCCGGTGGCGAGGGACAGCAAGGAGTCGGTGGGCGTGCGCGGGGCCGGCGGGGGTGGCGGGGCCGGTGGTGGCGGCGGCGGCGATGCCTCGGCGACCTTGGTGGTGTCGGGCGGTGGCGCCGGGGTCGGCGCGACGGCGACCTGCTTGTTGTTGTTGCTGGCGTCGGTTTCCACGGCGCCCGATCCGCTCGTGCGGCCCTGCAAGAACCACCAGCCGCCACCGGCCACGGCCGCGAGGGCCACGACCGAGACGATCGCGGCGACGGCCTTGCCGCTCTTGCCGCTGGTGGGTGCGGCGGGCGCGGCGGATGGCGCCTTCGCGTTGCTGCCCGGCTTGCCGGTGGATTTCGCGCCGCCGGCAATGACGGTGGCCGCGTCGGCGTTCGTGTTCGCGCCGCCCTGCTGGCGCGGCGGCTGCGTGCGCGGCACCGGCGTGACGGTGTGCCCCGCGTCCAGGTCGAGCGCCGCGCGCAGCTCGGCCATCGACTGCGGCCGCTGCTCGGGCCGCACGCCCAGCCCCGCGTCGATGGCTTCGAGCAGGCGCGCGCTGTAGCGCTGGCGCAGGATGTCGTTGCCCGCGAGCGGCACGTAGCTGTCGGACAGCAGGCGCGCCACCGAAGGCGGCGGCGCGCGGCCGCACACCGCCACGTGCATCACGGCCGCGAGCGCGTAGACGTCGGTCCACGCGCCCTGCGACATGTCGGGCATTTCGGCGTACTGCTCGATGGGCGCGTAGCCCGGCTTGAGGATGACGGTGATCGCCTGGGTCTTGTCGGTGATGACGCGGCGTGCGGCGCCGAAGTCGAGCACCACCGGCCGGCCCGAGCCTTCGAGCAGGATGATGTTGTCGGGCGCGATGTCGCGGTGGTAGCAGTTGGCGCCGTGCATCACCGCCAGCGCCTGCGTGACGCCGTCCATGATGCGGATGAGCCAGGCCTCGTCGACGCCGGCCGGAATGGCCACGAGGGCTTCCCTCAGCGTATCGCCCCGGTAGAAGGGCATGACCATGTAGGTGGTGCCCTTTTCCTGCCAGAAGCGGTAGACCTTGAGCAGCGACGGGTGGTCGAACTGGGCGAGCAGGCGGGCTTCGTTGATGAAGCTGCGCATGCCGAGGTCGAAGGTTTCCCGGTGTCGTTCGGACAGGGGGACGACGGTGCCGTCCTGCTGCCTCGTGGACAACGACGTTGGGAGGTATTCCTTGATGGCGACGACGCGCTCGAGCGTGTGGTCCCAGGCTTCGTAGACGACGCCGAAGCCGCCCTGGCCTATGACTCGGGTGACTTCGAATTCTGCGAGGCGGCTGCCTACGGGGAGGAGGCCTGCGTCGTGGGTTGCTGCTCCCGTGGCGGGGCTGGTGACTGGCTGTGCTGTTGTTGCCGCGCCGGCGGTGATGACGGTTGCGGAGGTGTCGCCTGTTGTTGTTGTCGATCGGGGCATCACTCGGGTGCGGTCGTCTTCGTTCTGGGAGTCGGTCATTGACTGGCTCCTTTTTTGAATGGGCTGAGTTTTTGCTTCCCGAGGCCGGGATGTCCGCCCGGCGGCGGCCTCACTTTCTTTTGCTTCGCCAAAAGAAAGTAAGCAAAGAAAAGGCGACCCCACTGTCTGCGACCCCTGCGCTTCGCTACGGGGCAACCTGCGGTGCTCACGTTTCGCGGGGTTCCACCCAAACTCGCTTCGCTCAAACAAGGGTGGACCCTGATCCGCGAAACGCTCCGCTCCTCGGCGCAGCCAGAGGGGGGGGAGCCCGGTCGGGCCATCGCTGCGCTCGGCCCCATGTGGCGCGGGCGCTTCGCGCCTGCGCCGTTCGCGCCGAGCGAAGCAATGGCGCGTTCGGTTCCCAATCCCTTCTGGCTGCGCCGAGGAGCGGAGCGTTTCGCGGACAAGGGCTCGTCCTTGTTTGAGCGAAGCGAGTTTGGACGAGACCCCGCGAAACGTGAGCACCGCAGGTTGCCCGTAGCGAAGCGGAGGGACGCAGACAGTAGGGTCGCCTTTCTTTTGCCTACGTTTCTTTGGCGAAGCAAAGAAAAGTAGGTCGCCTGCCGGGGCGAGACCCGGCCTCGGAAGAACACACGAAGAGAGGCCATCAATTCACCCCTCCTCCGAGAAGCCGAGAAACAAGGCATCGAACTGCACATCAACAGGCAACCCGACGCTAGGCATCCGAACCCCTTCAGGCACAGAAGGATCCCCCAACCAAAGAGAAGCCCCCACCGCAGGCAAACCCAGCGACTCGACAACACTCTCCCGCCCATCAGAAGCAGCAGCAGCAACAACAAACAGCCGCTGCAGCACAGCATCAAACCTCACCCCATCCAGATCCCCCTCAAGCCCTTCAAGCGCAGCCTGAGTCCCCCGAGTCCACCACTGCAGCGCCGCAACCAGCGCCTCCCCGCGAAGCTCGGTCCCCACGGCCGCATCCAGCTCGACAGCCAGCGTGAAAGGAAAGTACCGCCCCACCCCGTCGACGGAAGGCATCAGCACCCCGATCCAGCCCCGTTCGCCAACGACCTGCGGGCCCAGCGCAAAGCACCAGATCGGCGCCTCCAGATACCGCTCCGTCCAATCGGCATGCTGGTCCCGCAGCCGAGCCAGCCCGCGCTGCAGCCACGCATCCCACACCGCGCGAAACCCTTCAGGCAAACGCCGATGCGCGAAGTCCCCCATGCCCGGCAACTTGCCGAACCACCCCGGCAACGCATCCGATGCCAGCAGAGGTGAAAAGGAGGAGGAGGAAGATGAAGAAGCCGAGGCGTTCACAACCCCTCCGGACAAGAAAACTCCCGCAGCTCACGCAAGCGAATCGGATGCTGCACGCTGTTCGTCGTCACTTCGAAGCGCGTCTTGCGCGCCCCGATCTGGAAGGTGATGAAGAACTTCTCTGGCGCATCGCCCGCCTCGAGCTGCCCGTCGTCCAGCGCACGGAACAGCGCCCAAGGCCCATCAACCGCTGCCCCAGAACTGCCCGTCGTCGAAGGCGGGCTCACCTGGATGCGCACCTGGTTGCTGCCCTTCGGGCCCGGCCACTGCACCGCCATCGGCACCACCGGCCCGTGCGCGTACTTCACGAGCTGCCCGTCGACATCGAGGATGAACTGCGTGATGCCCGCGTCCATTTCCACCGGCTTGAAATCCAGCCGCATCGACGGCCCGCGCCCGCCGCCGCGAAAGAAGATGTCCTTGATGCGCGCGGCGCGCTCGAACTGCGCCAGCGCCTGCGTGGTGATGGCGCCGCGCTCGGCCACGGGCTTGTAGCGCCACGGCTTGGTGCTGGTGTCGACCAGCGCGGCCAGGCGCTTCTGGAAGAAGTCGTCCATCAGGCCGCCGGGGCCGAACATCTGGCCGAAGTCTTCGGGCAGCACGTCGCGCTTGCTGGCCGGCACGAAGGGGTAGCGGCCCGCGATGGCGCGCGCGCAGAACTCGGCCACGGGGCGCAGGTCCTGGCTCAGGTTGCCGCGCTCGGCCACCTGGGCCTGCGCGGCGCCGGCCTGGCTGAGGTTCTCGACCATCGAGCGCACCGGCTCGGGCAGCCGGCCCGCATCGGACTTGAGCTTGCCGGCCACGTCGCCGGGCGGCGGCGAGGTGCGGCCCTTCACGGCCGTGTCGACCGCGTTGAGGTACACGTACACCTCGTTGAAGAGCTTGAGCGCATCGTCGATGGGCGCGGGCTGGTTGGGGCCGCCCGCGGTGACGAGGCGGCGCAGCGACTCGAAGCGGTCGTCCACGATGCTCTCGATGCGCTTGCCCGGCGCCACCTGGCGGCCGGGGTCGCCGCCGAACAGATCTTCCAGGCCCTTGCGCGTGTTGCGCACGGTCTCGGTGGCCTTGCTGACCACGTCCTTGTTGGCGTCGGCCGCCGGAATGAGCGTGGTCTGCTTGACCACCGCGCGCAAAAAGTTCGCGAGCGGCGAATCGACGCCCGAGAGAATGCGCGCGGTCTCGATGTTCTTCTCGAGCCCGCTCACGCGGATCAGGCGCACGTCGGCCAGCAGCGCCTCCCACTGCTTGACGTATTCCTCCAGGTAGAGGCGGCGCACGCGGTCGGTCAGCGCGCCGAGCGCGGCCACGTCGCGCAGGCGGTCGGCGGCGTTGCGGTCCTGCCCCAGCACCCACGGGTCTTCATTGGCGAGCAGGCCGGTGAGCACGGTCACTTCGTTCTGGAAGCGCTTGTGATAGCCGTCGTAGGTGAACATGCCGGGCACGCCCTCGGTCAGCGGCTTGCCGCTGATGCGCTCGAACACCAGCGGACCCGAAGGGCCGGTGGCGGTGGCCACGCTGAAGGCCGGAATGTCCTTGGTGGCGCGCTGGCGCTTCAGGCGGCTGAACACGCGCTGCTCCAGCGGGTAGCTCGCAAGCACGGCGCGCACGCTGCGCACCAGGTTCTCGTCCATCTTGAGCGGCGAGCGCGGCGGGCCTTGCGCAATGAGCACGTCGAGCTGGTCCTCGAGCTGCTTGCGCTGGTCTTCGGGAATGCCCCGGTCCAGGTTGCGCGACCAGTCGAGCGTGATCCAGGCCTTGAGCGCCTCGGGGTCGAAGTGCTCGGGCTGGTAGAGCATCAGGTAGCTCTTGAGCGCCTCGTAGGTGTACTCGAGGTTGTCCTTCTGCGCGGTGCGCAGCTGGTCTTCGATGCGCTTGGCGATCTGCGGCAGGAAGGCGTCGTTGAGCGCGCGCTGGTGCGTGAGCATGGCGGCGGCGTCGAGCTTGTCGCCCTGGTACAGGCCCAGTGTCATCGACAGCGGCTCGTCGCCCTGGCGGTTGTCGGGCGTCTTCCAGATGTCGCGCAGGCTCTGCAGCACGGGCGCGACCTCGACCAGGTTCTGCACACGCGCGGGCAGCGCCGCGAGGTTCTGCCTGGCGGGGTCGACCCGCGCCTCGACCGACTTGAGGTAGTTGAGGTTCTGCAGCGTGCTGTAGCCCCAGGCCGCGAGCAGGCCGACGGTGAGCAGCGTCATCGCGGTGACGCCGACGAAGCGCAGCGTGTGGCGGCGGCGCTCCAGCTTCACGTCGGCGCCGGCCAGGCGCTGCTCGGGGAACACCACCTCGCGCAGCAGCGCGGTGAGGAAGTAGCTGCGCCCGCTCGACTTTTGCGGCGCGAGCATCGCGCGCTCGATGCCGAAGCTGCGCGCCAGGCTGCCCATCACGCGGTCGATCGGGCTGCCCTCCTGCGTGCCGCTGGTGAAGTACACGCCGCGCACCCACGGCGGCTGCGCAAAGCGCGAGCCGGTGAACACCTGTTCGAGCAGGTCGGACAGCAGCGAGCCGATGGAGCCGAACTGCGCCGGAAAGCCGAAGATGGCCGCGCGGCGCGTGCCATCGGTCTCGCGCTGCATGCGCGCGATGAGGCCGTCGTTCACGCGGTTGTGCAGCAGCGCGAACTCGCGGTTGAACGCGGTGGACAGGCCCTTCTCGTCCTGTTGCACGTTCTCGTCGGCCGGCAGGGTGAAGCCGAAGACCTGCGCGCGCTGCTCCTTGCCGAGGTCGTCGAAGTAGTCGGTGAAGCCGTAGAGCAGGTCGCTCTTGGTGACGAGCACGTACACCGGCAGCCGCGTGGTGAGCTTGGCGTCGAGCTCCAGCAGCCGCGCGCGGATCGACGCCGCGAGCTGCGTGCGCGCCTCCGGCCCCTGGCTCAACAGGTCGGCCACGCTCACCGTGAGGAACACGCCGTTCAGCGGCCGGCGCGGGCGCGCCTTCTTCAGCAGGCCCAGGAAGCCTTCCCATGCGCTCTTGTCTTCCGACTGGTGGCTGTCCTGCGTGGTGTAGCGCCCGGCGGTGTCGATCAGCACGGCCTCGTCGGTGAACCACCAGTCGCAGTTGCGCGTGCCGCCCACGCCGCGAATGGCGCCGGGGCCGAACTTCTCGGCCAGCGGAAAGCTCAGGCCCGAGTTGACCAGCGCGGTGGTCTTGCCCGCGCCCGGCGCGCCGATGAACACGTACCACGGCAGGTCGTACAAGTAGCTGCCGCCCGAGATCGACATCCAGTCGCGCCAGCCCGGCTTCTTGCCGGCCGCGTGCAGGCGCATCTGCTTGAGCGTGGCCACGGCTTCGCTGAAGCGCGTGTCCAGGATCTGCTGCTCGCCGCTGGCCGGCGCGCCGGTCCTGGCGGCGGGCGCCTTCATGAGCCCGTCGGTCAGGTGCTGGCTCGCGCGGCGCGCGCGCCAGCGGCGGTACAGCGCGCGCAGCAGCACCACCAGCACGATCACGCCGATGACGACGGCGCGCACCATTTCGCTTTCGAGCGGCGCAAGCGCGCCGATCTTCACCAGCGGGCCGACCCACCAGATCAGCAGTGCGACGACGATCAGCGCCAGCAGCGTGAGCAGCAGCGGGCTGAACAGGAAGCCGAAGATTTTCTTGATCATTTCGCCGCTCCGGTTTCGGTCAGCAGCACGATGTCGACGCGGCGGTTCTTCGCGCGGTTGGCGGGCGTGTCGTTGGCGGCCACGGGCTCGGCGTCGGCCTTGCCGTCGGAGCGCATGCGCGCGGGCTCGACCAGCGTGCTGAGCGCGCCCTTCACCGCGTCGGCGCGCGCGGCCGACAGGTGCCAGTTGGACGGATAGCGCAGCGAGCGGATCGGCTGGTTGTCGGAGTGGCCGGTGATGAGCACCTCGCCCTTCACCTCGGCCAGCGCCTGCCCGATGCGGCGCAGCACCGGCAGCGACTGCGCCATGGGCTCGGCGCTGCCGGAGCCGAAGAACGAGTCGCCGCGCAGGCGCACCACGCTGCGGTCGGCCTCGTCGGTCACCGTGACGAGGCCCTGCTTGATCTCGGGCTCCAGAAAGCGCGCCAGGCGCGGCGTCTTGGCCGGCAGCGCGGGCGGCGCGATCTGGATGTTGGGCGCGCGCAGGCTCGACACGGCCGCGTAGGTGGTGTCGGAGCGGTAGTTGAGCGTGATGCGCAGCGCAAACCACGCCAGCGCCAGCAGCAGCGCGAAGCCCACGGCAAACACCCACAGCGGCAGCGACTCGCGCAGCCGCACGGTGCCCGCGCCCTGCCCGCGCCAGTGCGGCGACAGCTCGGGCTCGACCGCCGGGCGGTCCTTGGTGATGAGGTCGGCCAGGCGCTGGCGCACCGAGTCGAGCTGCGCGCGGCCGTTGTCGACCACGCGGTAGCGGCCCTCGAAGCCGAGCGCGAGCACGCTGTAGATCAGCTCCAGCAGCTGGCGGTGCGTGGGCACGTCCTGCGCGAGCTTGGCCAGCAGCTGGAACACTTTCTCGCCGCCCCAGGTCTCGTTGTGGAACTGCACCAGAAGGCTCTGCTTGTTCCAGCCGGCCTGCACGCCCCACGGCGTGTTGGCCACGGCCTCGTCGAGCGCGGTGCACAGCACGTAGCGCGCGGCCAGCACCGACTCGTTGCCCACGCCGGCGCGGCGCGCGTTCTGGTCGAACTGGTTGACGGCGTCGGCGGTGGAGGCGCGCAGCGCCGGCACGTTGGGCGGCTGCGCCAGGTTGCGCAGCTTGCCGATCAGCACCAGCAGCTTGCCGGCCGCCGACACCAGCGGGTTGAGCAGGCCCAGCTCGCCGACCTCGGCCACGGGCGTGGGGTCGGCGCCGCCGAAGAACGGCGCGGGGGCCGGCGCCGGCGGCGTGCCGCCGGGCGCGCGCGGCTTGGGCTTGATGACCGTGCGCTCCGACTCGAAGGCGGCAAAGGGATCGGGAGGTGTGCTCATGATCTGATCGCCCAGAAGGCGAGGTCCAGGCCGGGGAAGTCGCCCGCGATGTGCATCGCGATGCCGCCCGATTGCTCGAGCTGGCGCCACAGGTCGCTGTTGCGCGTGTCGAGCTCGAAGTAGTTGGCGCCCGCATGAAACGGAATCTGGCGCGGCGCCACGGGCATCGGCATCAGCGTGACGCCCGGCAGCGCGAGGTTCACGAGGTCGCGGATGCGCTCGACCGGGCCGATCTTGACCTGCGTGGGAAAGCGCGCGCGCAGCGCCTCGCTGGGCATGTGCGCGTTGACGGCGAGCACGAAGGTGGCATTGCGCTGCAGCTCCACGTCGCTCACCACCGCCACGCGCACGCCGTGCTTGCGGTCGTGCAGCTCGATGCGGATCGCCGACTGCTCGAACACCATCGACAGGCTGCGGCGCAGGTCGTCCATGACGGGGCGAAAGCTCAGCGCAAGGTCGTCGTGGATGTAGGGGCCGAAGCGCGCCACGCGGCGCGAATCGCGAAAGCTCGACAAGTCGCCGGCCAGCCCGAGCGCGTGCTCGAAGAAGTGTTGCGGGTGCAGCATCGCGCTTTTGGCCAGGTGCGCGAACACGGCCTCGTTGCGGTTGACGGCCTGCAGCAGCATGAAGTCGGCGATCTCGGCCACGCCGCCGGTGCCGCCCTGCGTCATGCGGCCCGCGAGCGCCTCGCCGCGCTGGCGCAGCAGGCCCAGCAGTTCGTCGAGCCATGCGCGGATCACGGCATGGCCGGCCACGTCGAGCAGCGGCGGCAGCATCATGCGGTCGAGCTGCACCTGGTTGTCGACACGGCGCTCGACCACGCGCGCCACGCCCAGCGTGGTCCAGGCGTCGGTGGCTTCACTGGCGCGCATCAGGCGCGTGTGGAGTTGGCCCAGTTGCAGCATGGCGGTGCGCTCGCCGGCGGTGTTGGAGTCGGGCACTTCCGACTCGAGCACGCGGTGGCGCACCAGCTCTTCGTAGTCTTCGGCGTCGGCCTCGCGCGCGCCGGCGCGGCGCAGCGGCAGCGCGAGCACCACGGCCTCGTCGCGCATGCCCGAAGGAATGTCGATGGGCTCGGGCAGCGGGTCGACCGCCGGCATGTCGAACACGGTGCCGTCGCCGAACACGCCGACCGCGCGCACCAGCGCGAGCTTGCCCAGCGTGAGCGCGGCCGTGTCGATCTCGATCTCGGCAAAGCCCCAGGCGTAGGGCGTGGTCGAGCGAAGCAGCACGTGCCGCGCATGGTCGGCATGGCGCTCGCTTTGCTGCAGGTGCTGAGGCTGCAGCAGCATCCCCTCGCTCCAGACCACTTTTGTTCGCCAACTCATCCGCGCTCCGTCAACGGCAAGGGTGCCGGAAAAAGAAACACGAAGTTTCCGGCGCGGGGCGCGAGCGGCAAATCCGCCTTAAGGCCTAGGCGACGGGGTTTGGAGGTACGGCGAAGGGACTAGGAAGACAGCCCCGCCGCGGCTCAGCGGTTGGCGGCGCGCAGCGCGTCGACCTGCTCGGCGTAGGTCTTCTCGATGCGCTGCAGGCGCTGCTGGCGCGCGGCCTCGTTGACCCATGCCGCGGCCATGGCGCGCTGCTTGCCCAGCTGGTATTCCAGCCGGGCTTCGGGCAGCAGCGCGGTGTCGTCGGTGGCCACGTAGCCGTAGGCCGCGCGCAGGTTCTTCAGCACCTCGCGCTCGGCGTCGCCGCGCGGGCCCTTGGCCTTGCCGTAGCCGGTCAGGAAGTTCTGCAGCCGCGCCTGGAACTCGGGCGGGTAGCTGCGCCGCACCACCATCGGAGCGCCGGGCGGCGGCTCGGATTCCCAGATCACCTGCAGCCGCTCGGCCTCGACCGGGAACTGCTGCCGGAAGCGCTCGAAGTCGGTGGTGTTGTTGGTGGCCACGTCGGCGTCGCCGTTGGCCACGGCCAGCGCGGTGGCCTGGTGGGTGCCGACGAATTCGCTGAGAAAGCGGGTCTCCATCTCGATGTTGTGGGGCAGGAAGAGCTGGCTCTGCGGCACGATGAAGCCGGTGACGGAGCGGCTGTCGCCGCGCGCGAGCCGCCAGCGTTCGGGCGCGGCGAGCAGGCCCTCCAGCGTGTTGAAGGGCCCGGCCTTGCGCGCCAGCAGCACCGCGCGATGCTGCGGCGGGCCGGGCTGCTTGGCGATCTGCGCCACCACCTTCATGCGCCGCTGCATCACGGCGTCGAGCGCCATCTTGGCCGACAGGAAGGCCATGTCGATCTCGTCGCGGCCGATGGCGCGGTCCAGCTCCTCGTAGGAAGGCACCGAGTACGCGTTGACCGGAATGCCGAGCGCGCGGCTCATGTCGGCCATGAGCGGCGTCCACAGCGCACGCGACTCGACGGTGCCGCCCAGCGGCAGCACGCCGAAGCGCACCGACTGCACGGCGGCGGGCACGCTCTTGTCGGGCGGCGTGGCGGCGACCGCGGGGGCGGCCCACGACGCGGTCAACACGGCCGCCGCGGCGAGCAGCAGCGCCGCGGCAAGCAGGCGGGCAAGCAGGCGGCGCATCAGGGGCTCACGTCCTTGAGCACGCCGACCTGCTCGGCGTAGCCGCTGTCGATGCGCTGCAGGCGGGCCTCGCGCGCGGCGTCGTTCACCCACTGCGCGGTCATGGCGTTCTGCCGCGCCAGTTGGTAGGCCAGCCTGGCGGCGGGCTGCAGCGAGCTGTTGTCGGCCGCCACGAAGCCGGCCAGGTCGTGCAGCGACTTGAGCACCACGCGCTCGGCGTCGCCGCGCGGGCCCTTGGCGCGGCCGTAGGCGGTCAGGAAGGTCTGCACGCGCTTGCGCAGCTCGGGCGGGTATTCGCGGCGCACCACGATCTGCGCATGCGGAATGAGCTCCGACTCCCACAGCACCTGCAGCCGCTCGGCCTCGGCCGGAAAGCGCAGCCTGAAGCGCTCGAAGTCGGCGGTGTTGTTGGTGGCCACGTCGGCCTCGCTGTTGGCCACGGCCAGCGCGGTGGTCTGGTGGGTGCCGACGATCTCGCTGAGAAAGCGCGTCTCCATCGCGATGTGGTTGGGCAAGAACAGCTGCAGCTGCGGCACGATGAAGCCCGACACCGACTGCCGCTCGCCGCGCGCCAGCCGCCAGCGCTCGGGCCGGGCCAGCAGGTCTTTCAGCGAATTGAAGGGCGGCGCCTTGCGCGACAGCAGCAGCGCGCGGTAGCCCGGCAGGCCGTCGTGGCGCACCACCTGCGCCACCACCTTCATGCGGCGCTGGGTGACGGCGTCCAGCGCCATCTTGCCGGACAGGAAGGCCATGTCGACCTCGTCGCGCTGGATGGCCTGCTCCAGCGCCTCGTACGAGTTGACGGACAGCACGCTCACCTGGCGGTCGATGGCGCGGCTCAGCTCGGCCAGCAGCGGGTCCCAGTCGCTGCGCGACTCGAAGGCGCCGCCCAGCGGCAGGATGCCGAAGCGCACCGGCGGCTCGCGCGCGGTGCCCTGCGCCGACACCGCGAGCGGCGCGGCGATGCAAGCGAGCAGCAGGGCAAGGCGGCGCAATGAAACCAGCATTTTTTTGACCGGATGGCAAAGAAGCGCCGGCGACCGGCGGGGCTGACGAAGCGGACACGGGCTGTGCGGACGCCATTAAATAGCAATTGCAGGTGTTTTTCGTGATGTTTTTCCTGCTTCCCTGTTCGGCCGCGCGCCCCTAAGCTCGGCCTCCATGCGTCCGATGCCCCCATGAACTGGAACTTTCGCGTCCTTCGCGGATTGGCCCGCCTCACTTTCGCGCAGCAGCTGATCCTGCTGGCGCTGGTGCCGGCGGCCCTGGCCACGCTGGCCGCCATTGCCGTGCTGACGCGCCAGCACCTGGGCAACCTCACCGAGCTGATGCGCGCCAACGCGCAGACGGTGGCACTGCAGGTGGCCACGGTGGCGCAGGCGCCGCTGGCGCGCATGGACCGCCGCGCGCTGCAGCGCACCGCGCAGTCGGGCACCTACCAGCCGCATGTGCAGCAGGTGCAGATCTGGACCGAGGACGGCGAGATCGTCGCCAACTCCGAAACCACCGACCGCGCGCGCGGCGCCGGGCTGCAGGTGGTGGTGCCGATCGTCGGCGACGACGGCCGCCACAACGGCAAGGTGATGGTCGAGATCAGCCTGGGCGCGGTGGAGAACGCGCGCCGCTCGGTCTGGCTCAACGTGGTGCTGGTGCTGGCGATCAGCCTGGTGGGCGTGGGCCTGGCGGGCTGGTGGGCGGCGCGGCGCATCAGCGAGCCGATCCGCGCGCTGGGCAAGGCGGTCGACCGGCTGGGCGCGGGCGAGGACGCCAGCGTGGTGGTCGAGGGCACGTCGGAGGTGCGCCACCTGCAGCACGGCTTCAACCAGGCCGCGCGCGCCCTGGCGGAAAGCCGCCGGCTGCTCGAGAGCCGCGTCAACGAGGCCACGGCCGAGCTGGCGCGCAAGAACCAGCAGCTGGAGGTGGCCAGCCAGGCCAAGACGCGCCTGTTGGCCGCCGCCAGCCACGACCTGCGCCAGCCGCTGCATGCGCTCACGCTGTTCTCCGACGGGCTGGCCAACGGCGAGACCGACCCGTTGAAGCTGCAGCGCATCGGCCATATCCGCGAGTGCGTGGATTCGCTCGACCGGCTGTTCTCGGAGCTGCTGAACCTGTCGCAGCTGGACGCGGGCGTGCTGCAGCCGCAGTGGGCCGACTTCGCGCTCGACCAGCTGTTCGACGAGATCAGCCGCAACTTCCGCCCGGTGGCCGAGCAGCAGGGCCTGCGGCTGGTGGTGCGCAAGACCGACGTGTGGGTGCGCTGCGACTACGTGATGCTGTCGCGCATCCTGAACAACCTGGTGTCGAACTCGCTGCGCCACACCATCGAGGGCGGCGTGCTCATCGGCGCGCGGCGGCGCGGCAAGGGCGTGCGCATCGACGTGGTCGACACCGGCGTGGGCATTGCGCTGCAGCACCAGGCGCGGGTGTTCGAGGAGTTCTACCAGGTCGAGCCCGCGGGCGGCCGGCAGGCGGCGCGCGGCACGCGCGGCATGGGGCTGGGCCTGGCCACGGTGCAGCGGCTGGCCGAGCTGCTGAACACGCGCGTGGAGCTCAGCTCGAAGCTGCACAAGGGCACCTGCGTGCGCGTGCTGGTGCGCGCGGCGCCGGCTGCGTTGCCGGCGCCGTCGCTGTCGACCGCACTCCCGGGCGCCGAGGAAGAAGAGAGCCTGGCCGGCGTGCGCATCCTGGTGATCGACGACGAGCGCACCATCCTCGAGGGGCTGGCGGTGGTGCTCAGCAACTGGGGCGCCGAGGTGCTGGCCGCGCAGACCCGCGCCGAGGCGCTGGCGCTGGCCGACGGCTGGACGCAGCCGCCCGACGTGGTCATCAGCGACCTGCTGCTGCAGGGCGGCGACAACGGGCTGGACGTGATCGCCGCGCTGGAGCGCCACGCGCGCGGCATCGGCCCCGGCACCGCGCGCCTGCTGGTGACGGGCGAGACCAAGCCCGACCGCCTGCGCGAGGTGGCGAACGCGGGCATCACGGTGCTCTACAAGCCGGTGTCGCCGCGCGTGCTGCGCCAGGCCATCCAGGCGCAGCGCGCGGCCGCCGCGCTGCTGGTGGACGCCTGAGCCGAAGGTAGGCGCGCGGGTAGTCCATCGGACATAGACCGAGCGGCTGCCGCACTGTGATTTTCATCACGCGGGCAGGCCACCGCGGGCGCTGACATAAGCCCTCCGCCTTATCGCAAGAAGCCGGGGCCGTCCTTACATTGGATCATCGCCCCTTGCTGCGGAAGCAGTCCATGTTTGTTGCCGTGACCCACACCTTCGCGCCGTTCCGAGGACGCCCTGGCCGCCCGGGGCAGGCGCGCGCCGACGTCCGGTGGACGCGCCGGATGCGGTGGGCACGGTTGGCACGGTGGGCAAGGGGGACGAGGACCGGGCTGGCCCTGGCCGCCGCGCTGGCCGCCGGCACAGCCCCGGCCGCCAGCCTCACGGTGCTGATGGGCGACGACGTCGCGGCTTCGTCCGAGTTCGTGCAACAGCTGCGCGCGGACCAGGAGCCCGGCAGCCGCTTCGAGCTGGTGCGGCTGTCGCCCGGCGGCGTCGACCCGCAACTGGCGCAGGACACCACAACCGCCGCCGGCGGCGGCGGCGGCGCGGACACCGAACGCGCCGCCAACGCGGGCGTGCGCACGCGCGGCCTGCGCGCCAGCGCCGCGGCCGACGCCAACCTCACCCTGGCGGTCGGTCCCGCCGCCGCGCGTGCCGCCGTCGAGCGCCCGGGCCAGGAGCCGCTGGTGCTCGCGATGCTGAGCCGGCTCGACTACGAGGCCCTCAAGGCCGCCAGCCCCAACCTGCGGCGCGGTGACCGCCGCGTGGGCGTGCTGCTGCGCGATCCGGCCATGACCGACCAGATCGCGCTGATGAGCGCGGTGCTGCCGCAGAAGCGCCGCGTGGGCGTGGTCGCCACGCCCGAGTCCGAGCCGCTGGTGCGCGAACTGCAGCGCGCCGCGCAGGGCGCCAACCCGGCGTGGGACGTGCACGTCGAGTACGCGCCCGACGCCCGTTCGCTGGCCGCCGCGCTGCGCCTGGTGGTGCCGCAGAGCGACGCGCTGATGGTGCTGCCCGACCTGATCGGCGACAGCCAGGCCGCCACGCTGTCGGTGCTGCGCGCGGGCGCCGGCGCGGGCCTGCCGGTGTTCGGCGCCAGCGAGGGGCTGGTGCGCTCGGGCGGGTTGGCCGCGGCCGTGTCGACACCGTCGCAGCTGGCCCAGCAGGCGCGGCTGCTCGGCCAGAAAGTGGCGAGCGCGGCCACGGGCAACACCACCAACAACAACGGGCCGCTCGTCGAAGCGGCCACGCCGGCCACCGTGCGCATCAACGCCACCGTGGCGCGCGGACTCGGCCTGCGGCTGCCGGAGGAACGGGAACTGACCGAACGACTCGCGGCGCCCCGATGAGCACCGCACGGCCCTCCGACAGCACGCTGCCCGCCACGGCCGCCTCGGCTGCCATCGCGGGGCCCGTCAGCGTGCCGCCCGAGCTGCCCGGGCCACCGCCCTCTTCTTCTTCATCATCACCGCCGCCTGCGCCGCTGCACACGCTCATCGTGCGCGGCAACCTGCAGAACGACCTGTTTCGCCTGGGCGTGGTGCCGTGCGCGGCGGTGGCGCTGGCGCTCACGGGCTGGTTCACCCACAGCCGGCTGCAGACCCTCGAAGCCGCCTTCGACGCCGAGGGCCAGGCCGTCGCGCGGCAGGTCGCGGCCATGTCCGACCTGAGCCTGTACGCGGGTGACCTGCCGGCGCTGCAGAACGTGGCCAACGCCGCGCTGCGCGGCGGGCAGGTCACGCGCGTGGAAATCAGCAACAGCGCGGGCGTGTACGTCACGGCCGGGCCCAAGACCACGTCGCTTGCGCAGCTGCGCATGTTCACCTCGCCCGTCACGCTGCGCGAAGCCTCGCGCGCCAATGCCTTCGCGCCCGCGGGCTCCACCACGGCGGGCGACACGCCCATCGGCCTGGTGCAGACCTTTCGCGACACCACGGCCTACACGCGCGAACGCAGCCGCTCGCTGATTGCCGGCATCGGCATCGCGCTGGTGGCGCTGCTGGCGGCATGGGCCTCGGTGCGCCACATGGCGCGCACGGTGGCGCGGCCGCTGCGGCGCGTGTCGCGCACCGTCGCCGCGCTGGAGGCCGGGCACTTCGAGGTGCGCTGCGGCGTGGTCGAAGGCGGCACGCGCGGCACGCACGAACTCGCGGTGCTGGCGCACGACATCGACCGCCTCGCCGAGCGCCTGCAGCACAACCGCCAGGTGAGCGAGGAGCGCGTGCGCGAGGCCACCGCCGTGGCGCTGCAGCGCATGGCCGAGGCCGAGCAGGCGGCGCTGTCGCGCGCGCGCTTCCTGGCCGCCGCCAGCCACGACCTGCGCCAGCCGCTGCACGCCATGGGCCTGTTCATCGACGGGCTGCTGCCCGGCGCCTCCGCCACGCAGCGCCCGGCCGTGCTGCGGCTGCAGGAGAGCACCGAGTTCATGGGCGTGCTGCTCGACGACCTGCTCGAGATCTCGCGGCTCGACGCGCAGGTGCTCACGCCCGCGATCACCAAGGTCTCGCTGGCCGCGCTGTTCGACCAGCTCGACGCGCAGCATGCGGCGGCCGCCGTCGAGGCGCGCGTGCGCCTGCGCTGGAGCGACCGCGGCATGGCCGTGCGCACCGACGCGGCGATGCTGCGGCGCATCGTCGGCAACCTCGTGACCAACGCGTTGCGCCATGCGCCCGACGGCGGCACCGTGCTGGTGGCCGCGCGGCGCAGCGACGCCGGCGTGCGCATCGAGGTGCGCGACAACGGCGTGGGCATCGCGCCCATCCACCAGGGCCGCATCTTCGAGGAGTTCTACCAGGTGGCCAACACCGAGCGCGACCGCCGGCGCGGCTTCGGCCTGGGCCTGGCGATCTGCGCGCGCATCGCCACGCTGCTGGGCACGCGCATCGTCGTGCGCTCCGCCCTGCAGGCCGGCAGCACCTTCGCTTTCACGCTGCCCGCCGCGCGCAGCGCCGACGTGGTGCCGGCCGAACCGCCGCCGCTCGCGCCCGCGCCGCTGGCCGGCCTGCGCTGCCTGGTGGTGGACGACGACCCCGCCATCCTCGACGGCAGCCGCACGCTGCTGGCGCAATGGGGCTGCGAGGTCGAGTGCGTGACCACCGGCGCCGAGGCCATCGCGCGGCTGGGCACCGGCGACATCCGCTACGACGCCGTGCTGTGCGACCTGCAACTGGCGGGCGACGGCGACGGCGTGGACGTGATCGACGCCGCCAAGCGCCTGCAGCCCGAAGCGCTCGCGGTGCTGGTGTCAGGCGCGACCGGGCCCGAGGTGCTGCAGCGGCTGCGGCAAGGAGGGGTGATGCTGCTGACGAAGCCGGTGGCGCCGGCGAAGCTGCGGGCGTTGCTGACGACGCGGCGGCATGTGTATGCGAGTTGAGGGAGGTGGGTTCGCGACAAACTCGTCGGACGCTCGTTGATCACGCGTCGCTCGCCCCTTGCTCATCATGCAAATCTGTCAGCGTCACATCCACAATGCCGTTGACCCGGGCCTGGTTGGCGTTGTCCAGCCAGGTCCAGCGCACATCGTGCGATGCGATGTCGATGTACTGATCCCTTGGGTTAGGGAAAGGGTGACCTTTCTCGATGTAAGTCATGCGGTCCCAGCGGTTGTACAGCTGGGCCATTGGGTGATCTCTTGGAACCCTGCCGCTCCACACGCCGGTACGTGGACAGGGCATGCTCCCCCGACAGCGCACGTGCGGCTCAGGAACCTGCGTGCTGCGCGCGACGCCTTGGGCGACACGAGGATGGACGGCCGCAGCGGCAGGAATGGCTTCGCCGAGGTACTGCCAGACGGTGCGAGGCGCAACCCTTGCGTACTGGCCCATGCTGGAACGGTCCACCGGCTCGAAGGCTTCGCCCTTGATGTAGCGCTGCGGCACCTGTGACTGCGCCCAGGCCTGCTCATGCGCCCGATAGATCGCGTGCAGCTTCGGCAACCAATAGCCACTGTAGGGAACAAGGGTGCTTGCTTCCACGGCGAGCGGAGGCTGGGACGATGCGCGCAATACATGGCCTTGGGGAATGTGAGCACGGCCCGTGCGTTGTGAGCCCGGAGTGGGTCGGACCGTTGGAATAGGAACCAAGCCCTTGGCTGCATCGATCAGGGTTTCGCGCCGACCGTCCCAGGTTGGCAACTCGGCTGGCGGGAGAGGCAGTACCTTGTCGAGATTGGGGAAGCGCAGGTCCGGGTTGAGTTCAAGAGCGGCCCTCAGTTCCCGGTAGCGATCGGCGCGGGCTGTATCGATTGTGTTACCGGTGAGCGGTTCGATCTCGTCGAAGCTGACGGACAAGTCGCGCGCACAGTCTCTGCTGCCAAATTTCACGCCGTCGTGATAGATCTTCAAGGCCCGTACGTAGTCTTGGTCACCGTTCTTGCGCGACATGGCCAAGAAATAAGCTGCGCTACCGTTCCCCTGGGCAAATCCGCATTCCAGCATTTTTAGGCCAACTTCGCGGTTCCCCCAGAAGCCCTGACTGGGGTTGTCATAGGCCGCATCCAGTTTCTCACCGAGATAGGCCTGCGCGGCCGAACTCCCCATATCCGCCGCCAACTGCCAGAACGCATAGGCCCGGCTGCTATCGCCCTTTACGCCAATGCCACGCTGGTGGTAGATCCCCATCTTGTCAAACGCAGCGGGAACGCCTTTTTTCATCAAACCTTCGACGATCACAACCGCCTGTTCGGTGTCGCGCGTCACGCCCAAGCCTTGCTCATACAGCCCCGCCAAATTCATCGCGGCCTTCCAGTGCCCAAGATCGGCCGCCATCTTCCAAAGCTCGGCCGCTTTGACGTAATCTCGTTTGTCAGGCCACAGATCGTTGCTGGTCACCGCCATCCCTTGCTGAAAAAGTACCTCGGCCTGAGCCGTAATGGGCGGATTCGCATCCGCCTCGTACTTGCACGTGAACTCAGCCTGATGCGGAGAAAAGGCCTTGAGGTTCATGTTGCGCGGAAGATTGATCATGTTGCAAGCGGTCAGATTGGAAATGGCGAAGACAACAGACAGCATCAGGGCGGCCCAGCGATGAAGTACGGTGCAATGCATGCTCATCCCAGTCGAATGCTGCTGCTGCGTTCGTCAAAAAACTTGACGAGGGAGCATGAGAGAGGAGCACCCCTTTTTTTCAAGTCGAAGTTGTCTTGGGCCTCTTTCTCCCAGCGGTCGAACGTCTTTGACATCACCGTTTGATCAGCCGCATCGCCGCCCCCATCGAATTTCTTGGAGTGCTGCTTCCACACTCTCTGTCGCAAATCCTTGGCCTTCTCCGCGTTGTCGCTCGCGATATTGATTTCGCTGTCCACCGCAAAGCTGCGCAGGTTCAGATTGGCGCTGCCCAGCGTGAACATGCTGTCGTCGATGATCATCAGCTTGCTGTGGATGTAGATCTCGCGGTAGCGCTGGGCTCGGGCTTTGTTCAGTTGAGTCGGCAACGGCGGCGGTGTCAGCGGCAGTCCCGGTGACGGCATGGTGCTGCGTCGGCTGGCGGCTTCCGCCTCCTTCAATTCCCTGTCGAACCGTGCCTGATCTTCCTTGGCTTTAACGAACGCCGGGTTCCTGGATGCGGTCCACTCGAGGTCATAAGTCCACAGGCTGGCAACCAAGGTGCGCATACCCAGGTTCTTGCCCAATGCGTCGCGCACTGCTTGGCTGTTTTTACCGCCGCTCGCCTCCTTATGGGACTTCGCAATCTCGGACAAAGGCCTCGGCGCAGGAATCAGCAGCGGATCGCGTTGCCGTTGCCGGGCTTTTTGAACGGCTTCATGCTCCCTGATTTCCTCTTCGATCCGCTTGTCCTGCTCAGGCAGGGAGTCACCATGGCCCAGTTCGGTCACGATGTCGTGCGTGCGCGGCACCATGAATCCGTGCTCGGGTGTGGGGGTGACCACCATCACGTGCAGCACAGGCAGCTCGGCCATTGAAACTTTGGCGGCCGCACAACCCTTCACAAAGTCCTGGCGCAGTTGCTTCAGCGCACGCGCCCAATCCGCGTTCTGGAAATACTGGTTCTCGATATAAATGTAGTTGCGCGCGAAGCTACCGGCCTGGTAGTACAGCCGGCTGATGGAGCGCTCGCTGCCTTCCTCGGCAGGCATCGTGCGCAGAATTTGCGCGCGCTGAAACGGAGCGGCGAGGTTCCGGGTCAGGTTCTTGGGAGGGTCCTTCAGATCCAGGGCGCGGCCGTTGATCGCGCTGCCGGCGCCAGAACCTTCCGCTCTGGCTGTGTTCCACGCCTCGGTGAAGTTCTTGCACACGGCTACCACGGCATCGCCTTCCAAGCGACAGACAAAGTCCTGATACGGCTTGAGCGACGGCTGACCCGAACTGCCCGACTCCCAGCCGTTGCCCACGGAGTGATCCTTGTCATCGCCCTCGAAACTTCGGCCGCGCCTGGGGTCGTTAAAGATGTGCTCCTCGGTATCCCAATAGTCGGTCACGGAGTTCAGGCCCATGACGTAGGCGCGAGGGTTGCTGCCTTCGTAGTCGATGACGATGGTTTTCTGGTGATGGGTCGCCACCAATTCGAAGCTGATGCGTTCGGTCGCGTCTGGAGCAACGCCTCGGTCGCTCACCTCACCTTTGAGACTGTTCATCACGGCGTCGTTCACACCGCCTCGCGTGCGCAACGACAGGCCTTCGATCTTGCCGGCCACCGCATCCCGCCACCAGGCGCTGTTGAACATCTCTCGCTTGTCCTGATCGGTGGGCAGATCCCGTGGCGCGAGGATGGGATGAGCAGGATTTCGATGCGGCTGCGCCTCGACCCTGGCACGCACTGCCGGATCTATCACCGGGCTTTGGCGCTCATACTTTCCGACGCTCTTGTAGCCTGGCATGTTGCCGGCGAAGGCACTTCCGAGAGTGTCATGCCACACCAGCAGACGCACCTGAACTTTCCTCTTGCTCTTGTTGAGCTTGCCCTGTGCGGCGTCGCGCAACAAGTCGCCCCAAGTCACCCCGCGCGGCCAATCCTTGACTTCGCGAATCAATTCCATTGCCGGATCAAAACCCCAGAATGCAAGATCGATGGAGTGTTCCGCTGCCTGGATGTCCTCCGCGATGCACTTGAAGCTCTTCTCGCCACAGATATGGACTGTCAGATTGTTGAAGTTGAAAACAGGTGTTTTGTCGTCTTCGCTCTTTTCCAGCTTCCACTGAACGCTGCCGGTTGCTGTGCAACTGACGTCGCTGAGCGGAATCTTGGATTTCTGCTGGGTATCAGGAGGGCTGGACATGAGGAAATCTCCAAGCTTCAAGGTGCGTCCTCACCGCCTTGGCGATGCAGGTAGTGTTGTTGGCGGTCTTTGGGGGCGTCCTGCGCAGCCCGGAAGCCTCGGGCGGAAAGCTTCTGATCAGCGCTCTGAAGCTTCGCGGTGATCGGCAACTCGAATTCATTGCCGTTGGTCAGCTTGACCTTGTAGGCACTGGTGCCTGGCTGATGCTCCTCGATCAGCACCTGCCCGTGCGCATCGGTCACGCCCTTCTTGACCTCGGCTCCGTCCTTGTAAAGGGTGTAGGGTTCCATGGCGATGAGGCGTCCGTCATCGGCATGCGAGCGCAGCACAAAGGTCCGCGCGATCTTTTCGTCTTTGAGGCTGGCGCTGCCGTTCAAAGGGACTGTCGATGCATTCCTCGGACCGGTCATGCTGTGCGTGGCCGCATAGATCCGATGCAGGCCTTGGGTACCGCCCTCGATGCCGTTGGCATCAAGCTTGAAGTAGCTGCCTCCGCCATTGAGCTTCAACGCCTTGCGCGCGGTGATGCTGATGGACTCGGCAGTCTGCGTGATATCGAGCTGAGCCATCACGCGGATGCTGTCTTTCAGCGCCTTGATCTCGACGTCGCCACCGAAGGCGATGAAGCGCATGCCTGCCTTGTAGGCAAAGACACGAACCGCCTGCTTCGCGCTGGCCAGGAACGATTGCCCGGCCACGACGCTGGTGTGCTTGCCGCTGGTGAGCGCGATGTGTTCGCCAGCATGAACGTGCGTGCTCTGTGCGCTGGTACTCCCGATGCCGGCTGGAGACGCCAACACGAGGTGCGGCTCATTCATTTCGGGAAAGCGCCCGGCCTCGGGATTGACCGATTTGTCGGCGCCCTTGATGGCATCGTTCTGCGCTTTCAGCGCATGGGTGACCTGATCCTGATCGCCTGTGTCCTGGGCCTTGGCTTCCTGAGCTGCAGCACCAAGGGACTCGTGCTGATTGCGGCCCTGCGTGAGCCGGGCCACGGTCTCGCTCATGTCGGTGATGTGGCTCTCTGCTCTGGGCCTCGGTTCGGTTGAGATCAACAGGCCATCCTTGGCGCGCAACGCGCCGTGCCCGTCAGTGCGCAACTCAAAGCCCTGGCCCCGCAGGTCTTTGCGCCCGGCATTGTCTTCGACGCGGGCGATGTACCCCAGGCTCAACTGGCTGTGTTGGTGGTCGCTCTTGAGCTGCGCCTGGATGGCGCCTGCAGTGTCGTCCATCAACAAGTGGTTGCTGCGGCCCGCGGCGCTGTTGCCGCCTTCCTTGCTCAGTTCCCGGCTGCGAAAGCCCGAGAGCGCGCTTTGCGCCGGCAACTGCCAAGGCGGCAGGTTCACCTGGTTGTGCACACGCCCCATGCAGATGGGGAGATCCGGATCACCGCCAAAGAAATCGACAACCACTTCCTGGCCGATGCGTGGAATGTGCATGCCGCCCAATTGATTTCCCGCCCACGGCGAACTGACCCTGAGCCAGCAAGTGCTGTGCTGGTTCTTCTGCCCGATCCGGTCCCACGGAAACTGAACCTTGATGCGACCCAGTTCGTCGGTCCAGATGTTCTGCCCTTCGGGGCCGACCACCAACGCAGACTGCGGACCCCCTGTGTGAGGCTTGAACCGCGTGGTTTGCGGCCGCAGGGGTTCCGTGACCGGATGCGCCGTGAAGTCCACCTGCACGCGCCATTGCTGCGATCTGTCGGACGCGGCCCCCTTCGCCTGGCTTTCTTGCCCGACGTTCTCGATCAAGAACCGGGTGTCGAGCAAGAGATATTCGGCATTGGCCTTCTCGCGCGGATGCTTCGCGAGCTTGAACGTGCAGCCCGGAACCATGCCGCGCAGATTGCCGCTGGCTTGCGCCCGCGCACCGTGGGTGCGCAGCGCCTGCATGCGCAGCAGGGCCAACAGCCGGCCTTCGGCTTGGGGATCGTTGGCATCGGCCATGCCCGCGCGAGGCTGGGCGTAGTGGCTGCCTGCGTTCCCGTCGTGCCATTGGTAGACCTCGCCATCCGGCTGCCCCGTGGGCCTCGGGTCTTTTCGGCTTGCACCCAGTTCAGCCCGTGGCCGGGTGTAGTCGAAGTCGCGCGCGGCATACCGGCCGCTGGTGAGGTGATGGTCCGGAACGAAGCTGTGCACGTACTCCGCATCGATCTTCCAGCCCGGCGCGTGGTACTCGACGTCGCGGTATGCCGCGCTGTCGCCCGGCTTGTAGGCGCCCATGGCATCGGCAAGGACCAGGCGATGCTTGTCTTGCGAATGCTCGTGGTGATAGTTGATGCCCCATTCCTGGCAAAGCCGCTCGAAGAACGCGAAGTCGCTCTCGTTGTATTGCACCTGGAATTCGCGCACCGGGTAGGTCTCGAACAAGCGCTTGTCGACGGGGAAGGCATAGTCGATCAGCAACTCGTCAAGGATCTCCACCACGGTCTTGTTCTGGAAGATCTTGCAGTCGGTGCTGAGCGTTGCAAGATGAAGCCACGGGCGAAGGACCAGCTTGTACTGCACGTTCCGGCCCTCTTCGCCCCAGAACGCGGCATCGGTGATGAGGGCGTTGATCTGGCGCGTGCCGGCGCCCACGCGATCGATGCTTGCGCCTGCGACGCCGGCCTGGAAGGCCCCGGCGCCATCCAGTTCGATCACGCAGGTGATTTCCCGGCCGATGAAACTGTCGAGGTCGAAGTCGGCTGCGTTGCTTGCGCCGAGGTTCAGCGCGTCAGGGGTCTTCAGCAGCAACTCGTATTCGAACAGGCTGTTGATGCCGTCGCGGCCCGACAAGCGCACGGGCTCCAACGCAGGTTGGCCCAGCACAAGAGGAATGGCAGGCGAATGAATCGTGAGCGCGCGCGAATGCGTGCCATCGACAACGGACATGGGAGCTCCCTGGCATGCCGATCGCCCGGGTCGGGCGCCGGCCTGCGGAAATTATGGGAGGCTGCTTTGCTCGCCCGAAATCGCTTGCAGGTGGTTCCCACGCAAGCGCATTCGCGATGCGTGAAGGATTGCACGTACACCTGCGTGCTGCGCGCAACCGTGGCTTCTCACCACGGTTTCCACATTGTTAAAGCCCCCGGAGGCCCTTGTGCTCAGACCGCCCCAGCCTGCGAAAACTGCCGCCGATAAACCGTCGGCGACACCTTGAACGCCGACAGGAAGTGCTTGCGCAGCGACACCGCCGAGCCAAAGCCCGCCCCCGTCGCCACGCGCTCGACCGGCTGGTCGGTGGTCTCCAGCAGCCGCTGGGCCAGCGCCAGGCGCTGGTTCTGCACCCACTGCCCCACGGTCGTGCCGGTCGATTCCCGAAAGCGCCGCGTGAAGTTGCGCCGGCTCATCAACGCGCGCCGCGCGAGGTCGTCGAGCTCGTGCGGCTTGTCGAGGTGCTGGCCCAGCCATTCCAGCAGCGGCGCGAGGCGATCGCGCTCGCCGGTGGCGGGCACCGGCTGCTCGATGTACTGCGCCTGCCCGCCCTGACGGTGCGGCGCCACCACCATGCGGCGCGCGGCGCGGTTGGCTGTTTCGGCGCCGTAGCGCACACGCAGCAGGTGCAGGCAGCAGTCGATGCCCGCGGCCGTGCCGGCGGAGGTGAGCACGCTGCCGTCGTCCACGTACAGCACCTCGGGCTGCAACCGCACCTGCGGGTACTGCCTGGCAAAGGCCGGCGCGAGCTTCCAGTGCGTGGTGGCGGGCCGGCCGTCGAGCAGGCCCGCCTCGGCCAGCACGAAGGCGCCCAGGCACAGCCCGACCACGGTAGCGCCGCGCCGGTGCGCCGCCTGCAGCGCGCGAATCAGCGCGGGCGGCGCGGCGCTGCCGTCGTCGCGCCATGACGGCACCACCACGATCTGCGCGCGCCGGATGGCCTCCAGCCCGTGCGGCACCACCAGCGTGAAGCCCGCGTTGGTTTGCAGCGGGCCCGGCTCGGGCGCGCACACGCGCAGGCTGAAGCGCGGCGCGCCGGTCTCGGTACGGTCTTCGCCGAAGACCATGCAGGGCACGGACAGGTGAAAGGGGCTGATGCCGTCGAAGGCGACGACGGCGATGGTTTCGACGGCTGGCTTGCGCATGGCCCGATCTTATCGATGAATGGCTTCCGGGCCACTGTCGCGAACCGGCCCGAAAGAGAAGAATCGGGCCATCCGAACCCTACGACAAGAGAAGGAGCCTTTCCATGAGCAACACGAACACCGCCCCGCGCCGCGCCCTCGTCGTGATCGACGTGCAGAACGAGTACTTCGAAGGCGGCGGCCTGCCGATCGAGTACCCGCCCATCGACAGCACGCTGCCCAACGTGACCAAGGCGATGGACGCCGCGCACGCCGCCGGCACGCCGGTGGTGGTGGTGCGTCACCATGCACCCAAGGGCGCGCCGGTGTTCCAGGCCGACACGCACAACGGCCAGTTGCATCCCGAGATCGCGAAGCGCCCGCACGACCACCTCGTGACCAAGGCGTTCCCGAGCGTGTTCACCGGCACCGACTTCGCCGACTGGATCGCGCGCAACGGCATCGACACGCTCAGCGTGGCCGGCTACATGACGCAGAACTGCGACGCTTCCACCGTGTTCGAGGCCATGCACCGCGGCCTGGCCGTGGAGTTCCTGGCCGACGCCAGCGGCGCGCTGCCTTACGAGAACGCGGCGGGCAAGGTCAGCGCCGAGGAAATCCATCGCGTCTTCAGCGTGGTGTTCCACAGCAACTTCGCGGCCGTGACGAGCACCGACGCGTGGATCTCGGCGATGCGCGAAGGCCAGGTCATTCCGAAGGACAACGTGGTCATGTCGAACCGCCGCGCGCGCGGCCTCTGAGCGGCGACAGCGGCCCCTGCGTCAGAAGTCCGAGCAGCCGTTGCGCTTCTCGGTGTCGACGCAGCTCGAGAGGTTGGGCCGCGAGCGCACGCGCGACCATTCGCGCGCCAGCACGTCGCCGGCCTGGGCCGCGCGGTCGCCCTCGAGCGGGCCGGTGGCATAGCAGATGGGCGGCGGGCCGATGTTGCGGTCGTACACCCAGGTGCTCGGCAGGTCGCGCAGCGTGTCGGGGCGCGGCAGGTCGGGCAGGCCGCCGACGAACAGGCTGCCGGGCACCACGCGCACCGCATAGCCCTCGGCCGAGGTGAACACGCCGTTGATCGGGTAGGCGCCCTGTGGGCTGCCCGGCAACGCCGGCGAGCTCATGACGCCGAAGAAGCCCCGCCCCGTGTCGCCCAGGATCAACCCGCCGATGCCGTAGCTGAACAGCGGGTTCGGATAGCCGAAGGGCCGGCTCGCGTTGCCGATGACCACCGTGGCCAGCGGCTGCTGCGTGTAGATGAAATGGTTGGCCCCGGCCGGAATGCTCACCGCGCACAGGCCCGAATACGCGCAGTGGTACAGGTTGGGGTAGAGCCCCGAGCCCTGCAGTCCGCCGCGTGTTTCGCCCATCCAGGTGTCGGCCCACACGCGCCACGGCGCGCCGCCGATCGTGTAGCCGCCGAGGTTCTGCAGGCGCGCGCCCGCCACCAGGTCGGTGCCGCTGGTGCTGCTCACGTTGGTGCCCAGCAGCAGGTCGCCGCTCAGCGTGCGCACGAACACCGTGTCGGCCGCCATCGAGGTGGCCGACGCGAGCTGGGGCGCATTGCCGGCCGCATCGAAACCGGTGACGGACACCGACCCCAGCTGCACGGTGTCGACATCGACATAGCGGAACGCGCCCGCCGCGCCGCCGCCGACGGTGTCCGCGCTGACGTTGTTGGCCGCCTGGTCGAGCAGCACGCTGGCGCCGGTGGAGCGGGCCATGAGCGTGCCGGCCGTGATCGGCGCGGCGGCGGTCTGCGTGATGTTGCCTCGCGACAGCAGCCCCAGCGTCGGCGCCGTGAGCGCACCGCCGAGGTTGATGTTGCCGCCGCCGTCGTTCTGCAAGGTGAGCGCCGAAGACAGGCTCAGCGGGCCCACGACATCGATGTCCGCCGCCTGGGCGTTGCTGCCCACCACGATGGTCGGTGCATCGAGCCGCGTGAACTCGGCCGCCGACACCGCGAAGCCGGTGGCCGCCGTGCCGCCGAGCGTGATCGGGTTGGCCGTGCGGTCCACCGCGTTGCCAGTGGCCGCGTCCACGCCGCCGGGGCGCAGGTCGAGCACGCGGGCCGCGCGCACGGCGCCGCCGATGGCCAGCGCGTCGCTCGTGCCGTCGTTGCTCGCGCGCAGCACCACGTCGCGGTTGCTGTTCACCTGCGCGCCCGTGGCGATGTTCACGCCCGTGCCGTTGGCCTGCGACTCGCCCGCGATGTCGATGCTGCCCGCGCCCAGCGTCGTCACCACCGCGTTGTTGGCGAGCAGCACGCCGCCCGAGGTGGCACTGGCCACGCCGGGCGTCACCAGGCCGTGGATGCCGATGTCGCCGTCGGTCGTGCGCAGCAGCGTGTTGCTCAGGTCCACGCCCTGCACCGACACCGGACCCGTGCTCGCGTCGTTCACGCCGCTGCCCACGCCGACGATGCGGATGTCGCCGCTGGTGGTGAGGATCTGGCTCTGCCCCGTGCCCGCGCCGATGCGCACGCCCGTGCCGCCCGGCGCGGTGCCGGTGATGCTCACGTCGCCGGTGCTGGTCTGGATGCTGACCCCGTTCAACTGGACCGTCGCAGTGAAGCCCGAGAAGGTCGGCGCGGCGCGCTTGCCCGTGATCTGCACCGAGCCGCCGGGGCCCGCGTCGCCCAGCGCGGTGGTGCGCGTGTCGATCGTCGCGTTGGTCAGCTGGATCGCCTGGGTGCCCGACAGGCTGTTGTCGGCGTTCATCGTGACGTTGCCGCCGTTGGTGTTGATGGTGCCGTTGTAGTTGATCGAGCCGCCCTGCCCGCCCACGCCCGCGTTGAACACCACGTTCAGCGCGCCCGCGTTCGACTGGATCTGCGTGGTGGCGTTGAAGGCGTTGATGCTGTGCGCCGCGTCGAGCTCGAAGGTCAGCGGCGCGCCGCCCACGCTGCGCACGATGGCCGCGTCCTTCGCGAAGGTGATGTTGCCGTCGAACGCGTTGCCGCCGGTGCCGGTGGTGATGGTCACGCTGGTGCCGCCGTCGAGCGCCGCGTTGATGTCGCCGTCCTGGATGGTCGAGTTGGCCAGCGGGTCGAAGGGGTTGCCCGTGAGGCTGCCCGCCGCCGTGCCGTGCGCGATGTCGACGTTGAACGGGTCGATCACCCAGCTGCCCGCCGTGCCCATCGGCGCCGAGGCGTCGACGCGCAGGCCCAGCAGCTCGAAGTGCTGCGCCGAGGTCTCGATGCGCCCGCCGTTGCCGCCCGCGCTGCCGCCGCGCGCCGACAGCCGGCCGTAGCCGCGCAGGGTGTCGCCCGCGATCACGTTCACGGTGCCGCCGTTGCCGCTGGCCGAACTGGCGTCGGCGCGCAGGCTGGTGTTGGCGTCGATGGCAATGGCGTTGGTGGCCCGCACGTCGATGCTGCCGGCCTGCCCCGCGCCGCCCGCGTCGATGGTGGTCAGGTCGCCGTAGACGTCGCTCACCAGCACGTTGCGCCCGGTGATGGAAACGCTGCCGCCCGCGCCCGTGGTGCTCGAGGTGTCGATCAGCGCGCTGGTCGCACCCGATGGCACGTCGCCGCGGCTCAGCACGCGCGCCACCGTGACGTCGCCGCCGCGGCCGTCGATCGACACGCGGCCGCTCTCGGCGCGCACCGTCTCGCCGGCCTCCATGGAGAGCGCCACGGCCGACGGCGCCTGCCCCGGCGTCACCACGCCGCCGTTCACGCCGAAGCCCTGGCCGCCCGCCGTGCCGGCAATCGACACGTCGCGCCCCTTGCCCGCGGTGATGCGGCCGCCGTTGATGGCCACGCCGTCGCCGGCCCCATAGGCGACGCCCGCGCCGCCGTTGGCCGCCCGCGCCGAGGTCATGAAGTCGTCGTTCGCCGTCAGGCCCTGCAGGTCGCTGCCCGTGCCGTCGATGCCCACGCGTCCGCCCGAGGCAATGGTCGCGCCGCGCATGGCCACGCCCGCCGTCACGGCCACCGTCACGTCGGGCGAGGACATGCTGCCGTTGGGCGTGACCACGCTGCCGTACACCGCGCCCGGGTCGTCCGTGGTCCAGCTGCGCGAGCTGCCGGTCACGGTGACGTCGCCCGTGCGCGTGCTCAGCACCGTGGCCTGATCGTCGGTGTTGGCCAGCAGCACGCCGTTGGCGCCGATGCCGCCTTTGCCGTCAATGGCGATGCCGCCATCACCCGTGGCAAGGCTGCTGCCCCGCACCACCACGCCGTCGGAGCTGACGTAGTAGCCGGGCGCGCCCACGGCCTGCTGGCTCACGCCCTGCCCGCGCAGCACGATGACGCCGTTGCCGCTGCATGCGCCCGAACCGGTGGCGCAGGTCGAGAGCGAACTGCCCTCGACGGTGACGCCCGCGACGCCGCTGCTCGGCCCGCCGTCGTTGCTGAAGACGCCGCCCACGGCGCGGCCGGTGTCGGCGTTGCCCTGGCCGTAGAAGCGGATGCTGCCGCCGTTGGTGGCGATGCTCGCGTTGTTCAGCGCAATGCCGCCGCCGACCTCGTTGGCGTCGGCATTGGCGTCGAAGTTCACGTCGAGCGCGCCGGCGGTCGAGGTGATCGACGCGCCGCTGTTCATGGCGATGCCGTTGAGCGAATCCACCGTGAGGCGCGCATCGCGGCCTTCGGACTTCACGACCTGCACGCCGTCCTGGAACACCACGTCGGAGGTGCCGCCCGTGGCGACACCCGTGCGCAGGTTGACGTCGGTGGCGCGGCCCAGCGTGTTGCCGACCGCCGCCGCGCTCACGCGCGTGCCGTCGGCCGTGCCGCTGCCATAGCCGTTCGCATCGTAGGCGGCCACCTTGCTGTCGACGTTCATGGTGCCGCGCGACAGCAGCGTCCAGCTGCCGTTGGCGCCCGTGGCACCGCCGGCCGCATCGACGTTCGCGAGCGCGCTCACCTGCAGCAGGTCGCCCGAAGTGGTCACGCTGCCGCCGTTGCCGGTGCCCGCGCCGCGCGCGGAAATGCCGCCCGAGATGTGCGTGAACCCGGCGTCGATGTCGACCTTGCCGCCCGCGCCGTTTGTGCCCGTTGCGTTGGCGGCGATGGTGGCGTCGGGTGCCATGTTCACCGCGTTGACGCCCTTCACCGAGACCGTGCCGCCGCTGCTGCCGCTCGCATTCACGTTGCCGCCGGCCAGGCGGATGTAGTCACCCCGCGCCGTCACCGAACCGCCCGCCACGCCCGCGTCGCTGCCGCTCGCGTCGATCGTGCCGCCGAGCAGCATCTCGCTCGTGGCCTTGGCCGAATGGCCGGCGTCGAGCACGATCTCGCCGTTGCGCGTGGACAGCGAGCGCGCCTGGATCACGCCGGTCTGGCTCACCACCAGCTGGCGCGCATCGACATCCGCCGCGGCCGCCATCAGCACCACGCGCCCGCCGTCGGCCGTGACCTTGCCGCTGTTCGCGAGCTGCGCGACCGCCGTGGGGTCGGCGCCCTTCAGGTCCGCGAGCTTGAAGGTGGTCTGCCCGTCGGCCGGCACGTTGAAGGTCGTGAGGCCGTCGCCGTCGAAGTCGAGGTTCAGCGTCACTTTGCTGGCCGACACCAGCCCCACCGAGCCGCGCGCCACGTTGATCTCGCCCTCGTTGCGCACCACGCCGCCCAGCAGCGCCACCGTGCCGTTGGGCGAGGTGGTGGTGATCGACGCGCCGCTTTCCACCCGCACCTGCGCCATGCTGCCGCCGGGCCCGACGAAGAGCAGTTGCTCGTTCTTGCCGATGGCCTTGTCTTCGGAGCCGGCGGGCATGAAGTTGCTGTTGGCGATGTCCAGCGTCGAGGCCACCAGCCCGCCCACGCTCACCGACGCCCCCTTGCCGAACACGATGCCGCTCGGGTTGATGAGGAACACGCTGCCGCCCGGCAGATTCGGGTTGCCCGCGAGCGTGGTGCGCAGCGTGCCGTCGATGCGCGAGGCCTGGATGCTCATGCCGTCGCCCACCACGCGGTTCAGCAGCACGGCCGACGTGCTCGGCTGCGAGATGCTCACCACGCCGCCCGCGCCGATCGAGAAGGTCTGCCAGTTGACGATGCCGCGCTGCAGCGGCTGCACGATGTTCATCGCGCCGATGCCCTGCGTCATCGTGACGCCGCCGGCAATCGGCATGAAGCCCGAGGGCAGCACCTGCGCCATGGCCGGCGCCACGCCGGCGCACATCAGCGAGAGCGCGAGGGGCCGAAGCTGCAAGCGCTGCAGGCGTTGCTGGCGGCCTTGCGATGATGAGGGTCGGTTGCGTTGCTTCATGGTCAGAACGCCTTGATGAGCTGCACGTACAGGCGCGGGTTGCGCCCTCCGCCGTCGGTCTGCGCGGGCGGCGTGCCGGCGCGCCAGGCGAGCGTGGCGTTGATCGAGAAATTGCCCGGCCGCGACCAGCTCAGGCCCACGCCGTAGCCGCGCAGGCTGTGGCTGTTGATGCCGTCGTAGGGCGTCGGGTTGCGCACGATCTTTCCGTGCGCGGCGTCGTAGAACAGGAAGGGCGTGAGCTCTTCGTTGAACGACCAGCGCCACTCGGCCGTGCCGATCAGGCCCTGGTCGACCAGCAGTTCGCCCGAGGGGTAGGCGCGCACCGCGCGCGCGCCGCCGAGCGCGAGCTTTTCGGAAGCGTCCAGGTTCTTGCTGGCCCACTGCCCGCCCAGCGACAGGTACAGCGAGTGGCGCGGAATGATCGACTGCAGCCGCGAGAACTGGAAACTCAGTTTCGTGAAACCGCCTTCGGTGTTGTGGCCGGTGATGCTGCGGTCGAAGTCGCGGCTCTCGGCATCGCGGATCGACAGGTTGCCGTGGTACAGCGTGCCCGAGCTGGCCCAGTAGCCGCCGCCCAGCAGCTCGTCGCGCCGCTCCCAGGCCCAGCCCAGGCTCAGGCCGTTGACGCGCTTCTTCGAGGTGAAGTCGGCCGCGCGCAGTTCATCGGTCAGGTCCTTCACGTCGACGCCCAGGCGCAGGAACAGGTTCTGCTGGCGTTGGCGGATCAGCGGGTAGCTGAGCGAGAAGTCGAGCACGTTGGCGCGGCCGCGCGCGTCGAGATCGACGAACTGCCCGCCCAGCTCGTAGCTCACGCGCGACAGGCCGATGCCCGCGCGCAGCCCGCTGGTGCCGATGGGCGCCTCGTAGGCGATGCGGCCGAACTGCAGCGCGTTGCTGTCGGACACCATCACGCGCATGTCGAGGTTGTCGCCGATGCCGAACGGGCTGAGCCAGCGCGCGGTGCCGCCCACGCGGTAGCGGCCCGACTCCTTGGTGCCGTGGTTGTCGCCCTCGGCCGTGAAGGCCCAGCGCGGCGCGGGCGCCACTTCGACCGACAGGTCGGTGGTGCCGGCCTGCGTGCCTTCCTGCAGACCCGAGGACACCTTGACGCCAGGCTGGTCGGACAGCAGCAGCATCGCGCGCTCGTAGGCCGGCGCGCTCACGGCCTCGCCGGGTTGCAGCGGCGCGAGAAAGCCGCGCACGCGCGCCTCGCTGATCGGTGCGTCGGGCGCGACGACGACGTCGACCTTGCCGAGCCGGCCTTCGATGACGCTGATCTCGACGACGCCGTCGCGCACGGTCTGCACGGGCACCACGGCCTGCGCGAGGAAGTAGCCGCGCTCCTTGTAGCGCGCGGTGATGGCCTTGGCCAGTTCCTCGAGGTCGGTGAGCGTGACGTCGCGGCCGATGTAGGGCGCGGTGATGGACTGCAGTTCTTCGTTGCTCAGCGCCTTGACGCCGTTGAGGCGCAGATCGTTGAGCTTGAAGGTCGCACCGGCGGGGCGCGGCGGTGCCGGCAGGCTTTGCGGCGCGACTGTCGCCGTGGCGGGTGCTTGCGCGAGCGGGCGGTCGCAGGTGCCGCAGGGGTCTTGCGTGGGGAGCAGCGTGTTGGGTTCGGCCTCGGCAGCATATGTGCGCTGCGCCGCGATCAACAACGTGGCGCTGACCAGGGTCGCAACTGCGAAGGCAGTGGGTGTGAGGCGTTGGCGGGCTTGCATGTCAGTGCCTTGCCTTGTGGGAGGTTGTCGCGGGGAGACGCTGTTCGGGGCGTGTGCACAGGGCACGCTGCTGGTGCTCGCCGATCAACGCCCGCGCTCCTGCAAAACGCTCACGTCGATGGTGTGCTCTGCGCAGCGAAATAAAGGAGGAGCCCGAAGGGCGGGGGACATTCGCGGAGCAGAGCACGCCGTCGGCGTGAGCGCGCCCCGAAGAACAACGCACAGCGCATCGCAAAGAAAAACGAGTGTTCATGTCAGCCCCCCACAGTCAGGCGCCAGTTGCCGATCAGGTTGAACGGCGCCCAGAAGAAGGGATGGGACATCTTGGGGTCCTTCAACACGGCGAGTTGACCGGCCTGCATGGCCTTCTGGATGTCGCGGCCCTTCGCGAGCTCGCCGTAGAGCGTGCTCATGAGCACGGCGGTGGCGTCGTCGGACACGGGCCACAGCGATGCGATCAGGCTCGAGCTTCCGGCGGAGAGAAACGAGCGCGTGAAGCCCAGCACCTCGTCGCCCTGCGCGATGCGCCCGAGGCCCGACTCGCAGGCCGACAACGTGACCAGCGCGGTGCCGTCCATCGGCAGGCCGAGGATCTCGTGGGCCTCCAGGAAATTCTGCTTGCCGCCCTCGTTGGCCAGCAGGATGCGCGAATACAGCGGGTCGACCGCATCGGCCTCCGCGTGCGCCGCCACGTGCATCAGCGGCGAGCGCGAGGCGACGTCGCGGAACTGCGTCTTGGTGGCGGCCGCGCCCATGTACACCGTGTTGCGCGGGAACAGCTGCGCGAGCTGCTTCACCTCGGTCTCGGCGCCGGGCAGGTCGTACTTGTCCTCGATGCGCGGATTGCCGAAGGCCGTGAGCGACGCGTTCACGCGCGGCGTGCGCTGCGCGAGCTGCACCGCGATGCTGATCGACGGCGCCACGGCCACCGGGTGCGTCTCGATGACGTAGCGACCGTCCAGGCGCAACGCCTGGAACGGCAGGTAGTGCAGCGGCCCGTGCGGCACCACGATCAGCCGCTGGCCCGGCGCCAGGCCGAGCGGGCCGAGCAGCGCGGCGCCGAGCTTGTCGGCGTTGGTGATGGCCGTGCGGCGGCCGCGCACGATGGAGTTGCGAAAGGTCTCGACCAACTCGTTGAGCTCGTCGCGCTTCACGGCCACCGTCTTCTCGGCGATGCTGTTCGAACTCACGACCCACACCACCAGGCGGTCGGGCAGCGAGTGGAACTGCACCACGCGCTCGTCGGGCGCCAGCGTGGCCTGCAGCGCGGCCAGGTCGATGGTGTTGGCGGCCTGTGCGTTGATCTTGGCGCGGCCGCGCACCGCGTCGAGCAGCGCGCGCGAGCGGCTGTGCTCGCTCACCTCGAAGGCCTGACGCGCATCGCCGGCGTCGCTGTAGATCGACACGCCGCGCTCGAACACCGACTGCAGGTCGGAGAACAAGCCCATCTTGAATTCTTCGCTGCGGAACCTGGCACGCACCTTGTCGACGTCGCCGAGCGCGCGGCCCACCGCCTCGGCCGCGGCCTGCTTCTGGCCCAGCGCAAGCTCGCTGCGCGCCACGCCGTCCCAGGCCCAGAGACGGTAGTACTCGGTGTCGGTGCCGACCTGGCGCGCGGTGAGCGCGCGATAGGCATCGCGCGCCTCGGCCGGCTTGTTCTCGGCCAGCAGCAGGCGGGCGCGCGTGCGGTCCAGTTGCGCGGTGAGCGGCGCGTCCTTCGGCGGCGCCATGGTGCCGAGCACTTCGCGTGCCCGCGCGGCGTCGCCCGACTCGATCAGCGCGTTGACCAGCGAGGCCTGCACCAGCGGCGCATAGCGCGCCGAGCTGTTGGCCAGCGCTTCGTCATAGCTGAGCACCGCGCCGGAGAAATCACCGCGCCGCGTGCGCACGTCGCCGATCACCTTCTGCACCGGGCCGACCACCAGCTTGGGGTCGCGGGCCTGATGGCGCAGCGCCTCGCGCGCGAACTCCTCGGCCTTTTCGAGCTGGCCCGAATAGCTGTAGACGATGGCCAGGTCGCGATTGGCCATCGCCATCAGGTTCGGGTCGTTGGTGGCGTTGGCCAGGTGCAGCGCCTTGCTCGCGGCGCGCACGCTCTGGCGAAACTCACCGGCTTCGGCCAGCGCGACGGCCTGGCTGCAGTACTGGTAGCCGGAGAGCTTGACGCTGTCCTGCCCGTAGAGCACCGCGCCTTCGCTGGTCAGGGCCAGCAGCGTGTCGGTGTCGGCGAGGCGGGCCTGCTCCATCCTGTCGGCGGCGGCTTCGGCGCTCGACACGGCCTGGGCCCGTGGCTGCTGTTGTTGCTGTTGCTGCGCCAGCGCCGGGGGGCCGAAGCCCAGGACAGGAAGAACACCCGCAAGACCGAGCGCCATTGCCAGGCTCGCGCGACAACGCGTCGGACGCTCCCATCCCCATCTGGAAAACCAAGCCATTGGACCCCCGCGTCGGGCCTCGCCCACCCGCAGGAAGCGGGCGGCCGACGCCTCGGAAGTGGGCGCCGTTCAGGCCTCGGGGCGGAGTCTAGGAGGGGGACTTTGCCGCGCCTATTCGCAATACGGTCTAGCGCAAAAGGACTAAGCGCGAGGGCATGGGGCGGGGGCGGGGGCGTTGAATACATCACGGACGAGGGGCGCAAGAGCGGCCCGGGTGACGATTGTTTGCAGTACCCGCGAGGCGCGGCCAGCACACTGCTTCGACCTCATTGCCTTCCCTGTCGATTTCTTCACCCCGCTTTGCGAGGAATGGGGGCTGAGCTATCACTTCGAGCATGCACAAGTCGGCGTGCTTGCCCTCAATCCGCAAGTGGAGTTCATATGTTGATCATCGTGTCTTGGTTCGTGCTGGCGCTCGGCATCGTGCATTGCGTGCTCGGACTCGTCGTTTTCAGGAAACCGATCGCTGCTGCGTTGGGCGAGGGTCTGGTCGGCAGGTTTTCCGGCATCCCCGAAAGGCGGGTGGCCTTCTGGTTCACCATCTTCGGCCCATTGCTGATCATGAGCGGGCACATAGCCGTGCTTGCCACGCAAGATCGCAATCTAGCGCTATTGCGCGTCGTCGGGGTCTATCTGCTGGTGGTTTCGGCGCTGGGCGCGGTGGCCCTGCCAAAGTCACCGTTCTCGGTCACGATCGTCCTTGCTGCCCTGCTCGTAGCAGGCAGCTTTGGCTGGCTCGCCTGATCGGATTACCTGCGACCGATCTGGAAGAACTCTTCTCGACAGTCGGGCATCGACGTCTCCGCTCACGGAATCACTCAAGCCGGCACCGCATCGATATTGACCCGATCCCAATGCCGATGCTTCGCAATGGCCGCGATGAAGTCGTTCGCCACCTGCGTCGCCGCCGTCGCATCGCCCATGTTCGTGACCGGCGTTGCCGCCACCACCACGCCCGCAGGTGCATCGGCGGGCTGCATGTCCGCGGCAATGCCCAATGTCGACAGCAGTTGCACGCCCTCGCCCACGGTGCAGATCGCCTTGCAGTGCTTGTAGGCCTCGAGCACGAAGTGCACCGCGTCGCCGATGCCGGCCATCGCGGCGGCGCTGTCGCTGCCCGCGGGCACCAGCACCGCGTCGAACATCACCGAGGGGGTGTTCGCAAAAGTCATGTCGACGTCGATCTGCCGCTTCGACGCGCTGGCGACGGTGCCCAGCCTCGGGCCCACGATCTTGCATTGCGCGCCGGCCTGTTCGAGCGCGTCGCGAATCGGCTTCAGCGAGGCCGAGTCGACACCGTCGGCCACGAGGATCGCGATCTTGCGCGTGCGGATGGAGCCGTCGCCGGTGTCGGCCATGCTGAGCGCGGGCGACTCGTCGATGGGCAGCGACATGCGGTGCTCGCGAAAGCCCGCACGCCCCGCCGCGGCCTTGGCGTCGGGCTCGCCGATGCCCAGCGGCTCGGCCACGCGGCGCGCGAGTTTCTCGTCGACGTGCGCCAAGTTGTCGACCATGCGCTGGCGAATGGCGGGCACCTCCAGCTTCGACAGCTCGAAGCGGAAGGCCGCGATGATGTGTTCCTTCTCGGCCGCGCTCTGGCTGTTGAAGAACAGCCGCGCCTGGGTGAAGTGGTCGTCGAACGACGCGCTGCGCCGGCGCACCTTGGGCGGGTCGATCTCCTCGGGGAACGACTGGAAGCCGTGGCTGCCGCCGTCCACGCGAAACTCGGTGCCGCTGCCCAGCGTGTTGGGCTCGTAGGCCACCTGGCCGCGCGCGATGGTCTGGCGGTGCATGCCGTCGCGCTGCATGTTGTGGAAGGGGCACACGCCCTTGTTGATCGGCAGCTCGTGAAAGTTGGCGCCGCCCAGCCGCGAGATCTGCGTGTCGGTGTACGAGAACAGCCGGCCCTGCAGCAGCGGGTCGTTGCTGAAGTCGATGCCGGGCACCACGTGGCCCGGGTGGAAGGCCACCTGCTCGGTCTCGGCAAAGAAGTTGTCGGGATTGCGGTTGAGCACCAGCCGGCCGATCTTCTGCACGGGCACCATCTCTTCGGGAATGAGCTTGGTGGGGTCGAGCAGGTCGAAGCCGAGCGAGTGTTCCTTGTCCTGCGGAATCATCTGCACGCCGAGTTCCCATTCAGGGAAGTCGCCGTTCTCGATGGCTTCCCACAGGTCGCGGCGGTGAAAGTCCGCGTCCTTGCCGGCGATCTTTTGCGCCTCGTCCCACACCAGGCCGTGAATGCCGAGCTTGGGCTTCCAGTGGAACTTCACGAAGTGGCTTTCGCCGCGGCTGTTGATGAAGCGGAAGGTGTGAACGCCGAAGCCTTCCATCATGCGCAGGCTGCGCGGAATGGCACGGTCGCTCATGGCCCACATCAGCATGTGGGTGCTCTCGGGCATGAGCGAGGCGAAGTCCCAGAAGGTGTCGTGCGCGCTCGCAGCCTGCGGCATCTCGTGGTGCGGTTCGGGCTTGACGGCGTGGATGAGGTCGGGGAACTTCATCGCGTCCTGGATGAAGAACACCGGAATGTTGTTGCCCACGAGGTCGTAGTTGCCCTCGCGGGTGTAGAACTTGACGGCGAAGCCGCGCACGTCGCGCACCGTATCGGCGGATCCGCGCGAGCCGGCCACGGTCGAGAAGCGCACGAAAACGGGCGTCTTCTGGTCGGGGTCTTGCAAAAAATCGGCGCAGGTGAACTGCGACATCGACTTGTAGACCTGGAAGTAGCCGTGCGCGGCCGAACCGCGCGCGTGCACGGCGCGCTCGGGAATGCGCTCGTGGTCGAAGTGCGTGATCTTCTCGCGCAGGATGAAGTCTTCGAGCAGCGTGGGCCCGCGCACACCCGCCTTCAGCGAGTTGTGGTTGTCGGGAATCTGCAGGCCCTGGTTGGTGGTCAGGGTCGTCGGATGCTCGACGGTGAAGCCTTCGAGCTGCTGCTGCTTGGCGTTGCCGCCGTCGCCCGCCTTGCTGCCGGCGCTCGTGCGGCGGCCGGCGGCGGCCTTGTTCTGTGGCGTCATCGGGGATCTGCTGGAATCTTTCATGGGGAGGGCGCTCAGCCCATTTCGTTGTTGTCCAGGAACATGTCGAGCACGTTCACCAGAGCGATCAGGCAAATGCATCCGGCCACCGCGGCCACGGCCCAGACGAGGATCTCGTCTCCCCATGCACCGGTGAGCGAGTCGAACAGCGTTGAAAACTCCATGATTCCCTCCAAGGAACAAGCACACGGACAGACATCGAATGCCAGGACGCAAGCGAAATGCAAGGTTATGTTTCGCGCGGCCCGCGACCCGTAGTGGCCGCCCTCCCCCCTTTGTGGGAGAACAAGCGCGTGCGCGGTAGGAGCGCACCGACAGCGCATCGCGGCGGCCTACGGCGGTTTGCGTCGACCGGCCGTGCGGCGTGGCGGAGTTCGTCGCATAGCATGGGATCAAGGTGGCACTCATCGTGCTTGCTTTCCTTTTTGTGTCTCGCGCGCCGGGCGCACCGCCCGGATCACCCCAGGGAAGAAAGAAAGAAAGAAAACGCCATGCAGATCAGGATCGGCTTCGACATAGAGCTCGGCGTCACCGCCCCCACGGCGTTGATCTACATGCTGCAGGTGCACCCGTCGCGCGCCGCCGACGTGCAGGGGGGCGAGCACATCACCATCAGCCCGCCGCTGGCAACCGACCACTACGCCGACAGCTTCGGCAACCAATGCGCGCGCGTGCACGTGCCGCTGGGCGTGAGCAAGGTGCGGCTGCGCAACCACGCGACGGTGTACGACACCGGCTGGCCCGACGCGGTCGACTTCGGCGCCGTGGAGCACGCGGCCGCCGACCTGCCGGTGGACACGCTGCCCTTCGTGCTGCCCAGCCGCTACTGCGAGGTCGACAGCGAGCTGCTGCAGTTCGCCTGGGCCAATTTCCTGAACGTGACGCCGGGCTGGTCGCGCGTGCAGGCGATCTGCGATTTCGTGCACCGGCACCTGCGCTTCGACTACCAGAGCGCGCGCGCCACGCGCACCGCGCTGGAGGGGTATCGCGAAGGCACGGGCGTGTGCCGCGACTTCGCGCACCTGGCGATCACGCTGTGCCGCTGCATGAACATTCCGGCGCGCTACGTGACGGGCTACCTCGGCGACATCGGCATTCCGCCGGTGCGCTCCCCGATGGATTTCAGCGCGTGGTTCGAGGTGTACCTGGGCAACCGCTGGCACACCTTCGACGCGCGGCACAACACGCCGCGCATCGGGCGCGTGGTGATTGCACGGGGGCGTGACGCGGCGGACGTACCGATCACGATGATGTTCGGGGCGAACACGCTGGAGCGGTTCGACGTGACGACGGAGGAAGTGCTGCAGTAGGTTTTGGTTTTGCTTCTTCCCCTTCCGGGGGAAGGCTGGGATGGGGGCAGCACCCAACGAGCGCTGTTTCGTGTTCGAGGCCGTCGTGCCCCCACCCCGGCCCTCCCCCGGGAGGGGAGGGAGAAATACCCTGGGGCTACTTGATGCTGTAACCGAGCAGCTTCATCGCCGGAGCCAGCCCCTTGCGGCTGCGCTCCATCGCGTCCCACGGCTTGTTGCCGATGCCGAAGCGTTCGGCCGCATTGCCGACGTTCCACTGATCGGCAGCGGTCAGCACCGCCAACTCATCCCACCCCAGCGGCACCGACACCCCCAGCCCCGGCCGCGAGCGCGCCGACCACGCGCTCACCGTGGTCGCGCCGAAGCCATTGCGCAGGTAGTCGACAAACACCTTTCCCACCCGGTTGCGCGGCCCGCTCTTCGCGACGAAGCGCGACGGAATGGTCTCGGCGAGGTGCGCCACCACCGCTTGCGAAAACCCCTTGACCGTGTCCCAGTCGTACTGCCGCCGCACCGGCACCACCACGTGCAGGCCCTTGCCGCCGCTGGTCTTGAGGAATGAGGGCAGGCCCAGCTCGTCGAGCAGCGTGCGCACCAGCATCGCGGCCTCCTGTATCTGCTGCCACGCGACGCCCTCACCGGGGTCGAGGTCGAAGGTCATGCGGTCGGGCTTGCCGATGTTGCGCGAAGTGGCGTTCCAGGTGTGCAGCTCGATCACGTTCATCTGCGCGGCGCCCAGCAGGCCGGTCTTGGTGTCGATCTGCAGCAGCGGCTCGTGGCCCGGGTCGAGCGCGGGGTCGAGCAAACGCACGCCGGGGATCTCGCGGTTCTGCAGGTGCTTCTGGAAGAACAGCTCGCCGCCCACGCCTTCGGGCGCGCGCACCAGCGACACGGGCCGCCCGCGCAGGTGCGCCAGCATGAGCGTGGCCACGCTGTCGTAGTAGGCCGCGAGCTGGCCCTTGGTGATGCCGCTGTGCTTGTCGATCACGCGGTCGGCATGGGTGATCTTGAGGGCCATGGGCTTGGCTTTTCCTTTCGTCTGCTCTGGCTCCGGCTCGGCGTCGATCTCGCTCGCCGCCTTCGGCCGTTCGCGCCGGATGTCGCGCGCGGGCTTGTCGGCGCGCAGGCCCTGGAACACGGCCTGGCGCACGCGGTCTTCGCGCGTCCACTCGCCGAACGAGACCTCGGCCACGAGCGCGGGCTTGACCCACTGCGCCTTCACGCCGCGCGGCACGGGCGTGAACGGGCAGTCGTCGGTGGCCAGCTTGTCGAGCTTCGCCTTGATGTCGGCCAGGCGGTTCGCGTCGAAGCCGGTGCCGACGTTGCCGCAGTAGCGCAAGCGCCCCGTGGCCTCGTCGTGCACGCCCAGCAGCAAGGCGCCGAAGCCGGCGCGCGAGCCCTTGGGCGCCGTGAAGCCGCCGATCACGAACTCCTGCCGTTGTTGGTTCTTGAGCTTGATCCAGTCGGGCGAGCGGCGCGACACATACGCCGAGCCCTTGCGCTTGCCGACGATGCCCTCGAAGCCGATGCGCGCGGACGACGCGAGCAGGTCGCGCGGCGCGGCGTCGAAGGCTTCGCTCAGCCGCAGCGGCGCGGGCGGCTTCTTGCCGAGCAGCTTCGCGAGCCGCGCGCGGCGCTCCTCGACGGGCATGTCGCGCAGGTCTTCGCCATCCAGAAAGGGGGCATCGAACAGCCAGTAGACGATGGCCGATGTCGCGCCACGGTCGAAGGCGTTCTGCAGCGCCTGGAAGTCGGGCGCGCCGTTCTCGCCTTCGACGGTGATCTCGCCGTCGAGCCAGGCGGCATCGGTCTTCAGTTTCGCGAGCGCCTTGGCGAGCGCGGGCAGCTTCGCGGTCCAGTCGTGGCCGTTGCGCGTGAAGCAGCGGACCTTGCCCTTGTCGATGCGCGCGAGCAGGCGGTAGCCGTCGAACTTGAGCTCATAGAGCCAATCGCCGGGCGACGCGGGTGGCGACGCCGCGAGCGTGGCGAGCTGGGGCTGCAGCGTGGCGGGGAGCGCGGCCTTCTTTGCAGTAACGGCCTCTTTCTTGACGGCCGCTTTCTTGACCGCTTTCTTGACCGTTTTCTTCGGCGGCTGGTCCATCTCGTCCACGCCGCGCCCGGTCAGCACGCTCGCGGGTTGCTCTTCGAGCACGTCGTAGTCGCCGAGCGCGCGCGCCTCGGCGTCGCGCTCCTTGATCAGCAGCCAGGGCTCGTGCGATTCATCGCCCTTGCCGTGCATGCGCACCAGCGTCCAGTGGCCGTGCAGCTTCTCGCCGCGCAATTCGAACTTGAGCTTGCCGGCCGCGAGCGACTTGCGCGCATCGCCGTCGGGCAGCCAGTCGCCACGGTCCCAGACGATGACGGTGCCCGCGCCGTACTGCTTGGGCGGAATGGTGCCCTCGAAGCCGGCATACGAAATGGGGTGGTCCTCGACATGCACGGCCATGCGCTTCACGCTCGGGTCGAGGCACGGCCCTTTCGGCACGGCCCAGCTCTTGAGCGTGCCGTCCAGCTCCAGCCGGAAGTCGTAGTGCAGGTGGCTCGCGTGGTGCTTCTGGATGACGAAGGACAACACGCCCTTGCCCCGCCGGCCGCCGGTCTTGGGCTCCGGCGTGCGCGTGAAGTCGCGCTTGCCGTGGTAGCGCGCCAGCGCCTTGCGCGCGGTCGAGGTGGTCAATGCGGTCGTGCCCATGGCGGCGTCGCGGCGTCCCGGCGTCAGGCGGCGCGGCGATGGCGCACCGGGGCCTTGCGTGCGGCCTTGCGCGTCGCCTTGGCGGCGGGCTTGCGCTTCTTCGCGGCGGCCTTGGGCGGGGGTGCTTCGTCTTCGTCCTCTTCATCGGCCGCCGCCTTGGCCGTCTTGCCGCCGCCCTTGCGCAGGCTGCGCTGCAGCAGTTCGGTCAGGTCGATGATCTTCGCGCCGCGCCCTTCGCTCGACTGCGACTCTTCGGGCTCGGGCTGCGTCACGGTCTCGGTCTGGCCGGCCTTCACCTTCTTGTCGACCAGCCGCAGGATCTCGTCCTTGAACTCGTCCTTGAATTCGTTCGGGTCCCAGTCGGCGCTCATGTCGTCGACCAGTTGCTTGGCCATCTTGAGTTCGCGCTCGCTCAGGCCGGCCTTCTTCGCGTCTTCGGAGGGCAACGGCAGGTCGGTCCAGGGGCGGATGTCGGCGCCCCAGCGCAGCAGGTTCAGCACGAGGCCGGGCCCCACGGGCACCAGCACCGCCAGGTGCTGCTTGGTCTGGATCACCACGCGCGCCACGCCCACGCGCTCGCTGCGCTGCAGGGTCTCGCGCAGCAGCGCATACACCTTGGCGCCGCGATTGATGGGCGCCACGTAGTAGGGCCGCTCGAGGTAGACGAACGGAATGCCGTTGGCCGGCACGAAGGTCTCGATCTCGATGGTCTGCGTGGTCTTTGGGTAGGCGGCGGCAATTTCCTTGTCGCTGAGCACGACGTATTCGCCGTCCTCGTACTCGATGCCCTTCACGATCTGCTCGCGCGCGATCTCCTTGCCGGTCTTCTTGTTGATGCGCTTGTAGCCGACCGGGTCCATGGTCCGCTTGTCGAGCCAGTCGAAGTCGATGCCGTGGTCGGTGGTGGCGGAATACAGCGCCACCGGAATGTGGACCAGGCCGAAGCTGATGGCGCCCTTCCACAGGACGCGCGGCGCGGGGGCTTTTTTCGAGACGGGCATGGGCACACTCCTTCAGGCTTGGAATGTGCGCCGCCCGTGCGCGCGGGCGGTGTAGGAGCGCGGCCCCAGCCGCCGTCAGGTGGCGCCGGCCACCGGGCCCAGCTGGCGCTCGCTCGGGCGCGCGAAGTAGAACCACTCGGCGCCCGGCAGCGCGAGTGCGTTGGGGAACACGATGAAGCCGTCTTCGGGCGCGCTCAGCAGCGTGCCGTCGTGGCGCATGCCGATGGGCTCGCCTTGCGCCACTTCGTCGAAGGTGGCCCAGTCGCGCACGAAGCTGTCGTCTTCGTGCAGGCGGTCGGTCACGCGGGCCAGGCGCAGCAGCTTGGGCGGTTGCGCGGGCGCGCCCGGCAGGCCCGGCGGCAGCGCGGCCATGCCCAGCAGGGCGAGCGTGCGGCGAATGGCGCGCCACGCCACCTCGGGCGCCTGCGGGTCCTGGTGCTGGCCGCATTCGAGCGTCACGCCGTAGCCGCCGCAGCTGCGGATGTATTCGTTGGTGCCGCGGCCGAAGTCGATGGCGGCCTCGTCGGCCGGCGCGCCGCCCGCGCGTTGCGCCAGGCCTGCGGCGTAGATGTCGAGCCAGCCCTCCACCACGATCGGCGTGCCGATGTGCAGCGCGAGCTGGCCCTCTTCATAGGAGCGGGCAAAGGGCTCGAGCGTGCCGGTGTTGTCGCGCGGGCCGATCATCGAGAAGGCCTCGCCCTCGCTCTGGAAGGAGTGCAGGTCGAGCAGCACCTCGTGGCGCGCGATCAGCGGGGCCAGCACGTTGGTGATGCGGGCCTCGTAGTCGGCCGGCGTGTCGCTGGGGCGAAACAGGCGGTTCAGGTTGCGCTCGCCTTCGCGCTGCAGCCGGCGGCGCGCGAGCGGGTTGGCCACGGGCACCAGCGTGAGCTCGCCGCGTTGCAGTTGCAGCGTGCCGGCCTCGAACTCGGCCAGGATGCGCGCGATGCCTTCCGTACCGCAGGTTTCGTCACCATGCACGCCCCCCACCACGAGCAGCCGCGGGCCGGGGTTCAGCGAAGCGAAGGTGTGGATGCGAAGGCTGTCGGTGGCGGTGCCGGCCAGGGGATTGGAAGACATCCGGAGATTATTGCGGAGCCCCGTGACCGAATGCAAAGACGCCGCGCAATCCGAGGGGCGGCCGAGCCCCCGCCTACAGGGGCTGCCTTGGCTGTCCTACCGCATGGGTTGGCGGCCCGGGCGAGGCTGCGCTTCAAACACCAGGAGCCACGCATGAGCAAGACCAAGGTTCAACAGGACGGCGAGCCCGCGCCCCGCCTGCCCCACGAGCACGACCAGTCGTCGGACAGCCAGCAGACCAAGGACAAGGGCCGACCGCCCGAAGTGGGCCGCAAGGCCCATGACGACGTGGAACGCGGCGTGGTCGACACCGACCGGGGCCCGGAGGCCGACCGCGTCTACAACGACAAGCTCAAGCGCTGACGACGCTGGCCAACTGCTGGCGCATGTCGCCGATGACGGCGCCGTAGTCCTTGGCGTTGAAGATGGCGCTGCCGGCCACGAAGGTGTCGGCGCCGGCCGAGGCCACGCGCGCGATGTTGTCGACCTTGATGCCGCCGTCCACTTCCAGGCGGATGTCGCGCCCGCTCTGCTCGATGCGCTTGCGCGCCAGTTCGATCTTGCGCAGCGCCGAGTCGATGAAGCTCTGGCCGCCGAAGCCGGGGTTCACGCTCATGATCAGGATCAGGTCGATGTCGTCGATCGCCCAGTCCAGCGCCTCCAGGCCCAGGCCCGGGTTGAACACCAGCCCGGCCTTGCAGCCCGCGTGCTTGATGGCCTGGATGCTGCGGTGCGTGTGGGGCGAGGCGTCGGGGTGGAAGCTGATGTAGTCGGCGCCCGCTTGCGCGAAAGACGCGGCCAGCGCGTCGACCGGCTGGACCATCAGGTGCACGTCGATCGGCACCGGCGTGCCGTCGGCGGTCTTGGCGTAGGGCTTCAGGGCCTGGCAGATCATCGGGCCGAAGGTCAGGTTCGGCACGTAATGGTTGTCCATCACGTCGAAGTGGATCCAGTCGGCGCCGGCCGCGATCACGTCGGTCAGTTCTTTGCCGAGGTGCGCGAAGTCGGCGGACAAGATGGAGGGCGCGATGCGGAACGGGGTGCTCATAACCCTTGATTCTCGCAGCCGGCGGAAGTCCGACCAAAGGCCTCCGTTACCATGCGCCCCATGTCACACAGCCCCTTCAGCGTACAGGTCGAACCGCGTTACCTGGCCGACCAGTCGTCCGCCAAGGACAACATCTACACCTTTTCCTACACGATCACCATCACGAACACGGGTTCGGTGGCCGCGCAGCTGATTGCGCGCCATTGGCTGATCAACGACGCCTCGGGCCATCCGCAGGAGGTCAAGGGCCTCGGCGTGATCGGCCAGCAGCCGCTGCTGGCGCCCGGCGAATCCTTTCGTTACACCAGCGGTTGCAGGCTGCAGGCGCCCAGCGGCACCATGCACGGCAGCTTCTTCGTGGTGACGGAAGAAGGCGAGCGCTTCGACGTGCCCGTGCCGCTGTTCGTGCTCGAAGCCGACATCGACGGCACCCCGGTCTCGCGTGTCCTGCACTGATGCCCTGAGCACGGACAGCACCCTTTTCTTCTTTTTCTCCCCCGCCCCCCGACATGGCTGCCGCTTCGCGCGACTTGCAGGGGCTGCTTGCCGGCCTCGACCCGACGGCCGATGTGGCGCAACGCCACATCTGGCTCATCAATATCTTCGACTGGCTGCGCGGTGACCGCGCCTCGCCCCAGGCGGCCATGGGCCGCGTGCAACTGCTGCTGGACGCCATCGAGGCGCGCCCCGAGCTGCGCGAGCGGCTGCGCGCCTGGTGGCGCGCGTTCACGCAGTCGGTCGACCTGACCACGCTCCTGGCCGACTACGGCTTTGCGCCGCGCACCGCCTTCGCCAGCGAGCTGGGCGAGCGGCTGCGCCGCAAGATCCTGCCCGGCACGCCCGAGACCACCGACGCGTCGGACCTGTTCCGCATGGTGCTGCCCGGCGTGTTCGACGCCGGCTGGATCGCGCTGCTCGACGAAACGCAGCTCGCGCGCATCGGCGCCCTGCTGTCCGACGCGGCGCTGGACGACGACGGCGCCCCGCGCTGGCGCCACACGGTGATGGACGCCGTCACCTACTGCGGCAGCCAGGTGGTGGCCGCCGGCTTCTCGCCCGAACTGCGCCTGCGCATGAGCCCCGAGCTGGGCGCCGCGCGCCCGTTCCACGCGCTGATGGCCGACCTGGACGCGTTGCGCGAGCAGATGTTCGCCCAGCCGCGCGACGACGAGGCGCTGCAGGCCGCCTTCGTGGCCTTCCGCGACCGGCTGGAGGCCTGCCGCGCCGTCACCTCCTCGGTCTACACGCACCTGGAGGACAACGGCATTTCGGTCGGCCTGGTGTTCCGACTGCGCCAGCTGCGCGAGCGCGTGCTGCGCATCCGCGAGCTGCTCGACTGCCTGATGACGCCCAACGCCGCGCCCAGCATGGCGCGGCTGATCGGCCGGCTGGTGCTGGCGGGCGGCGAGCGCAACAGCATCCGCGCGCTGATCGCGTCCAACTCGTCGATGCTGGCCGCCAAGGTGACTGAGCGCAGCGCCGAGACCGGCGAGCACTACATCACCCGCGACCGCGCCAGCTACGCGCAGATGGTGAAAAAGGCGGCCGGTGGCGGCGCGCTCACCTCCATCACCGTGCTGCTGAAGTTCGGCATCTACGCGCTGGGCCTGTCGGCCTTCTGGAGCGGGCTGGCGGCCGGGCTGATGTACGCGGCCAGCTTTGTCGCGATCCAGCTGCTGCACCTGACGCTGGCCACCAAGCAGCCCGCCATGACGGCGCCGGCGCTGGCGGCGCGGCTGCGCGACATCAAGTCGGACGAGGCGGTGGGCAGCTTCGTCGACGAAGTGGCCAACCTCGTGCGCTCCCAGGTGGCGGCCGTGCTGGGCAACGTGCTGGTGGTGGTGCCGGCCATGGTGGCGGTGGCGCTGCTGGTGCAGCTGGCGCTGGGCCGGCCGCTGCTCGACGCGCCGCACGCGGCGGCCACGCTGCATTCGCTGTCGCTGGCGGGCCCGACCGCGCTTTATGCGGCAATCACCGGCATCCTGCTGTTTTCGGCCAGCATCATCGCCGGTTGGACAGAAAACGCCTTTGTCCTGCACAGACTGGACTCCGCCATGCGTTACAACCCACGCATCGGCGCTTTTCTGGGCGCCGCACGGGCTCGCCGCTGGGCCGACTTCATGCGCACACACATCTCGGGCTTCGCCTCCAACATCTCGCTCGGACTCATGCTCGGCCTCTTGCCCGCGTTCGCGGGTTTCTTCGGGCTCGGGCTGGATGTGCGCCACGTGACACTGTCGGCCGGGCAGATTGCCGCAGCCGCGGCGTCCACGGGCCTGGCGGTGCTGCAGCAGCCTGCGCTGTGGTGGGCGGTGGCGGCCATTCCGGTGATCGGCGCGCTCAATGTGAGCGTGAGTTTCTATTTCGCTTTCCGGCTGGCGCTGCGCGCGCACAGCGTGAGCCTGGGTGACCGCGCGCGCATCCGCAGCGCGATCTGGGCCCGCTGGCGCAGCCGGCCGGTGAGCTTCTTCCTACCTGCATGAATCTGACGAGCTTCTTCAACGATCTGCTGGGCTTCTGGTCCGAATGGGTGCGCCCCTCGGCCGGCCTGCCCACCGTGCTGTGGTCGCTGCTGCTGGCCGCGGCCGCGGCGTCCGGCCACCTGGTGCAGCGCTACCTGGGGCTGCCCAAGGTCATCGGCTATTCGCTGGTGGGCGCCGTCGTCGGTTTCGCCGGCTTCGAGGGCGCGATCTGGCCGCTGCGCGGCCTGAGCCTGTTCTTGCTGGAGCTGGGCGTGGCCGTGGTGCTGTTCGAGGCCGGCGGGCGGCTGCCGCTGCGCTGGTTCCGCCACAACCCGATGGTGCTGGTGCAGAGCCTGCTCGAAGCCACGCTCACCTACTTCGGCGTGTACTGGGTGCTCACGCTGCTGGGCCTGCCCGAGCCGGTGGCCAACCCGATCGCGCTGATGGCCATCGTGGCCTCGCCCGCGGTGCTCAGCCGCGTGATCATCGACACCCGCGCCGCCGGCCCCGTGACCGAACGCGCCATGACGCTGGCCACGCTCAACACTTTTTACGCACTGGCGCTGGGCTACGCACAGGCCGGGCTGATCGAGCGCGCGCCGCAGACGCTGCTGCAAAAGCTCTACCCGGTGGGCGTGGTGCTGGGCCTGTCGTTCGTGGTGGGCGCCATCATGGCGCTGGCGCTGCGCTCGGCCCTGCGGGTGATGAGCCCGACCAGCGAGAACACCTCGATCCTGCTGCTGGCCATCATCGCGGCCGGCGCGGCGCTCACGGCGCACGTCGGCGGCTCGGCGCCGCTGGCCGCGCTGATCGGCGGCGTGCTGCTGAAAACGCTCAACCCCAAACCCTGGGCCTGGCAGCGCCAGCTCGGCACGGCGGCCTCGCTGCTGACGATGCTGATGTTCGTGCTGGTGTCCATCGTCGCCGCGCAGGCCGACTGGACCTTGCCGGTCGCCAGCGTGGTGATCGCCGTGATCGGCGTGCGCCTGATCACCAAGATCGCCGGCGTGGCCATTGCCAACCCCGGCAGCGGCGCGAGCTGGAAGCAGGCCTTCTGGGTCGGCTGCGCGATGTCGCCGCTGTCGTCGATCGCGCTGCTCATCGCCTCCAATTTCGCGACCGCCTCGCCCCTGCTGGGCACCATGATCACGCAGGTAGCCCTGCCCTCGATCTTGCTGATGGAAGTGGTGGGCGCGGTGCTCGCCACCGTGGCCATCCATGCGGTCGGAGAAAGTTCGGTGCCCTGGGCGCCCCAGGCCTTCAGCACCACCGAGGACACCCAGCGATGAGCGCCCCGCAGAACACGCCCCTCGATTCCGACAGCGACGACGTGCGCTCGGCCCCGCTGCCCGCGGACCCCGAGAGCCGCATGGTCAAGCTGGAGCCCTTCAACAAGTCGGAGGCACTGTCGCTCGGCGTGGAGCTGGAACTGCAGCTCGTCAACACGCACGACTACGACCTGGCGCCCTACGCCGAGGACATGCTGCGCCTGATGGCCCAGACCCCGCTGCCCGGCAGCGTGGTGCCCGAGATGACGTCGAGCATGATCGAGATCTCGACCGACATCTGCCACTCGGCGCAGGACGTGATCACGCAGCTGTCGCCGATCCGCGAGGCGCTGATCCGCAATGCCGACAAGCTCAACATCGCGGTGGTGGGCGGCGGCACGCATGCATTCCAGCAGTGGCACGAGCGGCGCATCTACGACAAGCCGCGCTTTCGCGAGCTGTCGGAGCTGTACGGCTATTTGTCGAAGCAGTTCACCATCTTCGGCCAGCACGTGCACATCGGCTGCCCCGACGCCGACGCGGCGCTGTTGATGCTGCACCGCATGTCGCGCTACATCCCGCACTTCATCGCGCTGTCGGCGTCGTCGCCGTTCGTGCAGGGGCAGGACACGCAGTTCGATTCGGCGCGGCTGAACTCGGTGTTCGCGTTCCCGCTGTCGGGCCGCGCGCCGTTCACGCTGAGCTGGAAGGAGTTCGAGGCCTACTTCGAGCGCATGACCCGCACCGGCGTCGTGCGCAGCATGAAAGACTTCTACTGGGACATCCGCCCCAAGCCCGAGTTCGGCACCATCGAGATCCGCGTGTTCGACACGCCGCTCACCGTGGAGCGCGCCGCCGCGCTCGCGGGCTACGTGCAGTCGCTGGCCGCGTGGTTCCTGCAGGAGCAGCCTTTCGAGCCCACCGAAGACGACTACCTGGTCTACACCTACAACCGCTTCCAGGCCTGCCGCTTCGGCCTGGACGCGGTGTATGTCGACCCGGCCAGCGGCCAGCACATGCCGCTGCGCGACCACATCCTGATGACCATGACCCAGCTCGAATGGCACAGCGAGGCGCTCAACGCCACGCAGGCGCTGGGCGAGCTGCGCACCAGCGTGGAAGCCAACCGCAACGACGCGCGCTGGCTGCGCGAGAAGCAGGGCAAGGAGCGGCTGCTGGCGGAAGTGGTGCGGCAGGCGGCGCTGCGGTTTCGCGGCGCGGCGATCTGAATCCAGCTAGGCCGCGCGCGCGGCCTCGGCGGGCCCGGCGCTCCACACGGGGCGCATCGACTGCACCAGCTGCACCAGTTCCATCTGCCGGTGGCAGCCGGTCTTCTGCAGCAGGCGCTTGAGGTGCGAACGGGCCGTGTGCGTCGAGCACTGGCGCACATCGGCGAAATCCTTCAGCGTCTTGCCCGCCGACAGCAGCAGGGCAAGGCCGGCCTCGGTCGGCGTCAGGCCCAGCAGTTCGCCGAGCACACGCGGATCGGTGTCACAGGCCGCTGCCGGGCTCGCGAAGACGACCAGCGCCAGGTGCCGGTGGCGGAACGACGCCAGCGGATGGCTGGCCTTCAGCGGCAGCACCGAGAGGCCGGAGGGCAAGGCCGTGGCCCGCGCCCTCGATGCACCGCTCGCCGGCGCGCCGGACGCCGCGCAGGCATTGCGCACCAGTTTCCGGAAAGCCGGCTGATGCAGGCCCGAGGCCGGCAGCAGGCGCCCCTGCTCGATGCGGCACGGCCCGTCGCCCGTCACGCGGGCCTGCCCGGCCCGGTTGAGGTATTGCACGCGACAGTCTTCATCGATCACCGCCATGCCTTGTGAAAGACCGTCCAGCGTCGACAGGCCGATGGCCGCGTGGCCGACCAGTTGCTGCATGCGCGCGCGCAGCTCGCCGGCCCGCACGAGATGCGGCGCCCACTGCCCGCAGAGCGCCAGGCTCGCGGGGCCGTAGCCCCGGTCGCTGCCTGAGCGCAGGAAGCCGAGCACCTCGCGCGTCGACTCGTCCGCGCGCAGCGACATCGCCAGCATGGGGCACGCGCCGATGCCGTAGGCACCCGCCACGAAGGCGCCCACGGGCAGCGCGCGGGTCATTTCCGAGAGTCGCGCCAGAGGGCGCGCATCGGGCACGTCGACATTGGTCAGCGCGGCCGGCAACACCGATGCGTCCTCGCGACGCAACGTAAACAAGTGAAAGCTGTCGGCATCCAGCACGACCCGGATCGCATCCAGCGCGTCGTACCAGTCACCGGGGCAATCGATGCCGTCGTACAGCAGGGAAACGATGGGATCGATATCGCCCGGATCGCCCGGGCACCTCGATGGCGTCATGCACTCTCCTCTTTCTTTGGGGCTGTCAGAGCCCATTCTTTGCAAGGAGTATTGCAAAATGTCTACGCATAAGAACCCCCCGAAGTTTGGGGGAACGGGAGCAGGGATACCCCCATGGTGTTGGACGAAACGGTCGAGCGCCTGAGCATCCGGCTGCGCGCCGATGCCCTTCTCGTGGGCACCGGCGCACGAAGCACGCAGGGCGAAGTCGCCATCCGCGAGGTGCTGCGCATGCAGGGCCTGGCGCCGGAGTTCGTGAGCGACTACGCGCAGGTCGCGAAGGTCGACGTGGTGGGCCGGCTCTTCGCCGAAAAGCCCGACCTCGTGCAGACCGTGTGCGTGAGCGACTACCTGCGCCCTTCGCCCGGACCCAAGGGCGGCATGGCGCCCTCGGTCACGCGCGCGGGCGGCGCGATGGCCGCGTACCTGCACCGCTTCGGCATCCGCCACCTGCTGCTGGCGGGGCTGGAGAGCAGCTTCGGCCTGGCCTGGATGACCTTCTATCGCCTGCACGGTGACGAACGCTTCAGCGCCGCCGACGCCGAGTACGCCCGCTACGAAGTGCCCGCCGCGCTGTACGAATGGCAATGCGCGCACAGCACCGGCGTGCGCGGCCATCGCGGCGCCGCGACCCACGGCCCGACGCGGCTGGCGCCGCGCGAGATGCAGGTGGCCATGCTCAACGTGCGCGGCCATGCGCCGAAGGACATCGCGAGGCAGCTGGGGCTCAGCGTGCATTACGTGCGCGACCTGATCCAGGGCTGCCGCGTGAAGCTCGGCGTTTCGGGGCGCCGCATGACGCTGGACGACCTCGTGTCGACGGATTCCGCCACGGGTTGAACCACGGGCCGGGGCACCCGCCGCCGCACTGTCGTTATGCTCACACCCCCATGGGTGAATTCGACCTGATCACACGCTATTTCAAACGCCCCGCCACGCGCTCCCCGCTCGGCGTGGGCGACGACTGCGCCTTGCTCGCGCCCGCGCCGGGCATGCAGCTCGCGGTGTCCTCCGACATGCTGGTCGAGGGCCGGCACTTTCTCTCGACCGTCGAGCCGGCGCGGCTCGGCCACAAGGCGCTGGCGGTGAACCTCAGCGACCTCGCGGCCTGCGGCGCGAAGCCGCTGGCCTTCACGCTGGCGCTGGCGCTGCCTGGCGTGGACGAGCCGTGGCTCGAAGGCTTCTCGCACGGCCTGTTCGCACTGGCCGACGCGCACGGCTGCGAGCTGGTGGGCGGCGACACCACGCGCGGCCCGCTCAACATCTGCATCACGGTGTTCGGCGAAGTGCCGGCGGGCGCGGCGCTGCTGCGCTCGGGCGCGCGCGCGGGCGACGAGCTGTGGGTCAGCGGCACGCTGGGCGACGCACGGCTGGCACTGGAGGTGTTTCGCGGCACGGTGTCGCTGTCGGCCGATGCCTTCGAGGCGGCGCGCGCGCGCATGGAGCAACCCACGCCGCGCGTGGCGCTGGGGCAGGCGCTGCGCGGCATCGCCACGTCGGCGGTGGACGTGAGCGACGGGCTCATCGGCGACCTGGGCCACATCCTCGCGTCGAGCAAGGTGGGCGCCACGCTGGACGCCGATGCGGCCACGGCGCTGATCGCCGCCGAGGCGCCGGGCCTGAGCGCCGCCCTCCTGCGCACCTGCGCGCTCTCGGGCGGCGACGACTACGAGCTGGTCTTCACCGCGCCGACCTCCGCGCGCGCCGCGGTCGAGCAGGCCGGCCGCGACAGCGCGACGCCGGTGACGCGCATCGGCCGCATCGAAGCCGACGCGGGCCTGCGCATCGTGGATGCGGCCGGCGCGCCGGTGTCACAGCGCTTCGGCTCGTTCGACCACTTCGTCTGATGCGTGGTGGCCGCGCGGCTGCGCTCAGGAGCCGCGCACCATCGTCTGCATCTTTCGCTGTGCGGCGTTGATGGCGCTCGACTGGCCGTTGAGCTGCTGCAGCATCTTGTTGAGCTCCGCCTGCACGGCGGGGTCGGTCACGGTGATCGTGGCGCCCGAAACCTGGATCTTCGACTTGTTCTTCTCGAGGAAGTCGCCGATGGCCAGCGCACTGTCGAACACGCTGTCGAGCGCCGGGAACACTTCCTTGAACGTGGCCGCGGGCACGGTGACGGTCTTGTCGTAGGCCTTGTCGTAGACCTGCTTCAGGTCGTCGGGCTGCTTGAGCTGCGCGTGCGCGGCATCGGCCTTGGCGGTCTGCTGGTCGAGCGCGGTGCGCAGGCCGCCGAGCCCGTCCTTCGCGGCCTTGAGGTCGTCGCGGCGCGCGGCCAGGTCGGCCACGGAGCGCAGCGCGCCCTTGGCCATGATCTGCGTCATGGGCTGGCTCACCGACTGGTTCATGCCTTCGTTGAAATCGGTGATCACCGCGAAGTGCCGGGCGTAGTCGCCGAACACGGTCTTCTCTTCGGGCGTGAGCGCCGGCACGCGCAGGCCGGGCTTGTCGAGCACGCGGGTCTGCAGGAAGGCGATGAAGGCGGCGCGCTGCTCGGCCTCCTTGTTGCCGCAGGCCACCAGCGCAAGGCTGAAGGCCAGGAGGAGCGACAAAGCCCCGAGACGTCGAATGAAAGTTCTCATGGGCAGGGCCCCCTGTGTTGTTATCGGAAAAAAATTATAGGGAGCGCTTCAATGCCTCGATGAAGGCGCGCGCCGCGGCCGAGAGCGAGTGGCCGCGCTTGGTGACGATCGAGATGTCGCGCGCCACGCGCGGCGCGCTGAGGATCTTGATGACCAGCGACGGGTCGGCCTCGGCGCGCGCAAAGGCCGAGGGCATGATCGACGCGCCCATGCCGGCGGCCGTCATCCAGATCGCGGTCGACAGGAACGACACCTCGTTCACCACGTCCAGCGCCACGCCCGCGTCGGCCGCGGTGCCGTCGATCAACGGCCGCACGCCGTAGCCCGGCCGCACCGTGATGACGGGGTGGCCGCCCAGGTCGCTCCAGCGCACCACGCGCGGCTTGGCCAGCGGATGGTCTTCGCGGCACACCAGCGCCAGGTGGTCGCGCATGAGGCGCTGCACCTCGACCTCGGCACCGGGCCGCTCGGGCGTGCCGATGCCGAAGTCCACATGCTCGCCGATGATGCGCGAGATGAACTGGTCGGGCGCGCAGTCGTTCACCAGCACGCGCACGCCCGGATGCTGCTCGCCGAACGCGCGGATCGCGTCGGGCAGCAGAAAGCCCGCGAGCGTGGGCGTGATGGCCAACGTGACGCGGCCGCGCTCCAGCGTGGCGAGTTCGCGGAAGTCGTTCGACAGCGAATCGACGTCGCGCAGGATGCGCTCGACCGTGACCATCATCTGCTCGGCCGCCGCCGTGGGCTTGAGCGAACGCGTGGTGCGGTCGAACAGGCGCGTGTCCAAACCTTCCTCCAATTGGCGGATCAGCATGCTCACCGCCGACTGCGTCACGAACAGCCGCTGGGCCGCCGTGCTGAGCTTGCGCAGCTGGTAGACCGCGAGGAACGCACGCAGCTGGCGGATCGTAGGACTGAAGTTCGCATTCATCAGGAAAGATGATATTTGATTCGAAATTTCTTGATTTACGAATGAATCCTGCCATCGTTCAATCCATGACAAACACCAAGCACATTCAAGGAGTCTCGATGACAGCATCCTGCGCCCGTGGGGCCAGCGCGCTTCGTCGGCAGTTGCTGCTGACCGCCGCCTGCACCCTGCTGGGCGGCGCGGCCTTCGCGCAGGCGCAGGCGCCGTCGTCTGCCACCGCGGACTTTCCCAACAGGCCGATCCGCATGGTCGTGACCTTCCCGCCCGGCGGCAGCGCCGACGCGGTGGTGCGCATGCTGGTGCCGCGCCTGAACGAGAAGCTGGGCCAGCCCGTGGTGGTCGACAACCGGCCCGGCGCGGGCGGCAACGTGGGCCTGTCGCTGGTGGCCAAGGCGCCGGCCGACGGCTACACGCTGGGCCTGGGCGCGGCCGGCGCGCTGACCGCCAACGTGAGCCTGTACCCGCAGATGCCCTTCGACCCGGTGAAGGACTTCAAACCCGTGGCCATGGTCGCGGCCACGCCCTTCGTGATCGTGGGCCATCCGTCGATCGGTGCGCGCACGCAGCGCGAGCTGATCGCGCTGGCCAGGGCCAAGCCGGGCACGCTGTCGATCGGCCATGGCGGCAACGGCACGGCCATGCACCTGTCGGCCGCGCTGTTCGCGCAGATGGCCGACGTGAAGCTGGTCGAGGTGCCCTATCGCGGCTCGGGCCCGGCGGCGCTGGACGCCATCGCGGGGCAGATTCCGCTCGCGCTGGTCGACCTGCCGGCGTCGCTGCAGCAGATCAAGGCCGGCAAGCTGATCGCCTTCGCGGTAACGAGCGCGCAGCGCGTGCCGATGCTGCCCGACGTGCCCACGGTGGCCGAGGCCGGCCTGCCCGGCTACGACTCCACGGGCTGGTTCGGCGTGGTGGCGCCGGCCGGCACGCCCGCGCCCATCGTGGCGCGGCTGAACGCCGAGATCAACGCCGCCCTGGGCGACGAGCAGATCAAGACCTCGATGCGCAACCTCGGCGCCGAGCCCGCGCCGGCCTCGACCGAGGCCTTCGAGGCTTACATCCAATCCGAGACGAAGAAGTGGGCCCAGGTGATCCAGACCGCCCACATCCGGCTCGACTGACCCCGGTTTTTTTCTTTCTCCAGCGAACATGACCGACAACACCGCAGCATTGCAGGCCGACGTGCTGATCGTCGGCGCCGGCCCCGTGGGGCTCACGCTGGCCATGGACCTCGCTTCGCGCGGGGTCTCCGTGATCATCTGCGAGACCCGCCGCTTCGCCGAACCGCCGAACGTGAAGTGCAACCATGTGGCCTCGCGCACCATGGAGCAGTTCCGCCGCCTGGGCGTGGCGCAAAAGCTGCGCGATGCGGGGTTGCCGGCCGACCACCCCAACGACGTGGTGTTTCGCACCACCGTGACGGGCACCGAGCTCACGCGCATTCCCATTCCGTGCCGACGCGACCGCTACACCGACACCACCGGCCCCGACGGCTGGTGGCCCACGCCCGAGCCGCCGCACCGCATCAACCAGATCTACCTGGAACCCATTTTGCTGAAGCACACGGCCGCGCTGCCGGGCGTGCAGCTGCTGAACCGCACGCAGTTCGCGGGCTTCACGCAAGACCACGAGGGCGTGACCGCCGTCACCACCGACATGGACAGCGGCGTGACGCGCAGCATCCGTTGCCGCTACATGGTGGGCTGCGACGGCGGCAGCTCCGGCGTGCGCAAGCAGATCGGCGCCAAGCTCGAAGGCACGGCCGTGATCCAGCGCGTGCAGTCGACCTTCATCCGCGCGCCGAAATTGCGCGAGATGATTCCGGGCAAGCCCGCCTGGTCTTACTACGCCATGAACCCGCGCCGCTGCGGCACGATGTTCGCCATCGACGGCCGCGAGAACTGGCTGGTGCACAACCACCTGAACGCCGAGGAGCCCGAGTTCGATTCGGTCGACCGCGACACGGCGCTGCGCGAGATCCTGGGCGTGGGCCCCGATTTCGAGTACGAGATCATCAGCAAGGAAGACTGGATCGGCCGCCGCCTCGTGGCCGACCGCTTCCGCGAAGGCCGCGTGTTCCTGGCCGGCGACGCGGCGCACCTGTGGGTGCCCTACGCGGGCTACGGCATGAACGCGGGCATTGCCGATGCGCTCAACCTCTCGTGGCTGCTGGGCGCGGTGGTGCAGGGCTGGGGCGACGAAGCCATGCTCGACGCCTACGAAGCCGAGCGCCAGCCGATCACCGAGCAGGTGTCGCGCTTCGCGATGGACCATGCACAGAAGATGATCCGCGCGCGCCGCGCCGTGCCGCCGAACATCGAGGAGCCGGGCCCCGCGGGCAACACGCTGCGCGCCGAGATCGGCAGCGAGGCCTACGAGCTGAACGTGCAGCAGTTCTGCTGCGCGGGGCTGAACTTCGGCTACTTCTACAGCGGCTCGCCGATCATCGTGGCCGACGGCGAGCACACCGCGCCGACGTATTCGATGGGCGAGTTCACGCCCTCCACCGTGCCGGGTTGCCGCGCGCCGCATTTCTGGCTGGCCGACGGCCGCTCGCTGTACGACGCCTTCGGGCCGGGCTACACGGTGCTGCGCTTCGACCGCAGCGTGGACGTGCGCCCGCTGGAGCGGGCCGCGGCCGCCTACAGCATGCCGCTCACGGTGCTGGACATCGAGACCGAGGAAGTGCCCAAGGCCTACACGCACCGCCTGGTGCTGTGCCGCGCCGACCAGCACGTGGCCTGGCGCGGCGCGCACCTGCCGGCCGAGGTCTACGACCTGGTGGGCATGCTGCGCGGCGAAAGCCGGCGCGTGCTGGCACGCCGGCGGGCACTGGCCTGGGAAGGCGTGGTCGCCTGAGGCCCGCGCGCCACCACGCTCAACGGGTTCACCAGGTTCGCCTGGCAACCGCGCGGTAGGCCAGCCACACGGCCAGCGCGGGCGCGAGCGCGAAGCTTGCGAACAGCCAGGCCGCCGCCGATTGCGCGCCCTCCACGCCGCCCGGCGTGGTGAGCCCCGCCGCGTTCGCCACCAGCCCCGCCACCGCCGCGCCCACGGCCATGCCGTAGAGCTGCACGGTGGTGATCGAGGCCGAGGCCAGGCCTTCCTCGCCCTTGGGCGCCAGCGACATCACGCGCGTCAGCAGGTGCGGCCAGCCGATGCCCACGCCGAGGCCGACAGCCGCCAGCGCCACCGCGACCAGCAATGTCTCGATGCCCGCGCCGAACACGCCCGGCGACGGCAGCAGCAAGGCCAGTGCCACGAGCCCCAGCGTGCAGATCACCGGGCCGGCGCGCAGCATGCGGTCGGCCCCGGCGCCGCTACGCCCCGAGGACAGCAGCGAACCCGCGCTCCAGCCGCCGGCCATCGCGGCCGTGAGATAGCCCGCCGCGAGCGGCGAATGGCCGTGCAGCAACTGCAGGAAGTACGGCACGAAGATCTCGGTGTCCGTGCCGATCAGCAGCAGCGCCACGCTCGCGTAGATGGCGCCCAGCGGCGCGCTCATGGCATAGGCGCCGGTCGGCAGCACGCGCACGGCGGCGCGGCTGTCGATGCGCGCGGCCGCGAACCCGATGGCCAGCCCCACCACCACGCCGACGGCCTGCCAGAGCACATCGGACAGCAGGCCGCTGGCCGCGATCACCAGCACCGAGGCCGCCAGCAGCCCGATCTGCGGCGCCGGCACGCGCGGCATGGTCGCCGGGCGCCTGTGCGTCACGCCGGCCGAGGGCCGCAGCTGCACCAGCACCAGCACGGCCTGCGCGGCCGCCACCGGCAGCAGGAACCAGAAGGCCCAGCGCCAGTGCCCGGCCTGCGCGAACAGGCCACCCACGGCCGGCCCGCACAGCGTGGCGACGCCCCACATGCCCGACACCAGCGCCACCGCGCGCGGCCACAGCCGCTGTTCGAACACCAGCTGGATCAGCCCGTAGCTCAGCGCCGCGAGCAGCCCGCCGCCGAGCCCCTGCACCGTGCGGCCCGCGAGCATCCACTGCATGGCCGGCGCGATGGCGCAGCCGACGGAGCCGAGGCTGAACACCGCCAGCGCCGCCAGGCACGCGCCGCGCGGGCCGAGCACCGCCAGAAGGCGCACCGACAGCGTGGCGCCGAGGATCGAGCCGACCACGAACAGCGTGGTGCTCCAGGCGTACCAGTCGAGCCCGCCGATCTCGCGCACCACCGAAGGCAGCACGGTGGTCACGATGTGGACGTTGATGGCGTGCAGCGCGACGCCGCCGGTCAGCGCGAGCGCGCGCCAGCCGTTGCGGCCGCTGAAGAGTTCGCCCCAGGCGGCAATGGGTGGCGGGGGCCGCAAGGCGGCGGAAGAAGAAGACATGACGGGATGCGAGGGACAGGAAAGAAGCCTGGATGGTAGGCGGCGAGCCTTAATTAAACAAGCTATTGCTTTGATTAATAAAAACTCCCGCGAGCAGGCGCAGGCCCGGATGCGCGACACTCCTGCCCCTGATGCAGTCCGCTTCTTCCTTCACCCCCTCCCCGTCCGGCGCCATGCCCACCCCCTCGATGCGCCGCGCCACGCTGGGCTTCATGCTTTCGCACCCCGCGCACTTCATCGCGCTGGGCTTCGGCTCCGGCCTGCCGCGCTTCGCGCCCGGCACCGTGGGCACGCTGTGGGCCTGGGTCGCCTTCGCGGTGATGCAGCTGTGGTTCACGCCGGCCACCATCGGTTGGATCATCCTGGCGTCGCTGCCCGTCGGCTGGTGGGCCTGCACCGTGACCGCGCGCGACATGAACGTGGCCGATCCCGGCGCGATCGTGTGGGACGAGGTGATCGCCTTCTGGATCGTGCTCTGGCTGGTGACGCCGGCCGGGCTGCTGGCGCAGGCCGTGGCCTTTGCGCTGTTCCGTTATTTCGATGCCGCCAAGCCCGGCCCGGTGGCCTGGGCCGACGCGCTGTTCAAGCAGCGCGACGCGGCGCAGGTGCGCTGGTGGCGCGCGGGCTTCGGCATCATCCTCGACGACCTGGTGGCGGCCTTCTGCACGCTGCTGGTCATTGCGCTGTGGCGCGCCTGGTGAGAGCAGGGTGAAAGCGATGGATTCTTCTTCGGTATCGACGACAGCGACGACAGCGACGACAGCAATGACAGCAACGACCCCGACCACGCTCGCGGACCGCGACATCCCCGCGCTGGTCGTGGCCGCGGCCGGCCTGCTGCAGCAAAAGGGCTGGATGCTGGCCACCGCCGAGAGCTGCACGGGCGGGCTGATCGGCGCGGCCTGCACCGAGCTCGCGGGCTCGAGCGCGTGGTTCGAGCGCGGCTTCATCACCTATTCGAACGAGGCCAAGACCGAGCTGCTGGGCGTGGACGCGGCGCTGATCGCGGTGCACGGCGCGGTCAGCGAACCGGTGGCGCGCGCCATGGCCGAGGGCGCCGTCGCGCACTCGCCGCCGTCGCGCGTGGCGCTGGCCGTGACCGGCGTGGCGGGCCCGACCGGCGGCACGCCCGACAAGCCGGTGGGCACGGTGTGGTTCGGCTGGTCGGTCGACGGCCTGGTGCGCACCGAGCGCCGCCGCTTCGACGGCGACCGCGCCACGGTGCGCGCGGCCACGGTGCACTACGCGCTGCAGACGCTGGTCGAGCTGCTCTCGGCGCGATAAAGCAAGGCGCGTGCTGCCCGTGTGGCTCACCGTGCACCGCGAGATGCGCACCGACCGGCGCATCCGCGCGGTCTATGATTTCCTCGCCCGCACCCTTCCCAAGGTGCTCTGACTCCACGCCATCCACCCCCAGCAAGAGGCCTCATGACCGCTGCCATCAACGCCCAGACCATCGAGCGCTTCTACAGCGCGTTCGCCAAGCTCGACGCCCCCACCATGGAGGCCTGCTACGCGAGCGATGCCGAGTTCGACGACGAGGCCTTCTCGCTGCGCGGACGGCGCGAGGTGGGCGGCATGTGGCGCATGCTGGCCGGCGCCACGCAGGCCAAGGGTGCCGACGTGTGGCGCCTGAGCTGGCGCGACGTGCGGGCCGACGAGCGCTCGGGCAGCGCCCACTGGGACGCGCACTACCGCTTCAGCGCCACCGGCCGGCTGGTGGACAACAGCATCGACGCGCGCTTCACCTTCACGCCCGAGGGCCTGATCGCCACGCACCGCGACAGCTTTCCGTTCTGGACCTGGTCGCGCCAGGCGCTCGGCACGCCGGGCCTGCTGCTGGGCTGGAGCCCGATGCTGCGCAAGAAGGTGCGTGCCACCGCCGCCACCAACCTCGCAACCTACCTGGCACGCCAACCATGAGCACCAACACCGCCCTCGCCTTTTCCAACAACGAAGCGCAGCACCGCTACGAGGCCGCGCTCGACGGCAAGCTCGCGGCCTATGCCGAATACAACCTGCTGACCGACGCGATCATGTTCACGCACACCGAGGTGCTGCCCGAGCATGAAGGCAAGGGCGTGGGCTCGGGCATCGCGAAACATGTGCTCGACGAGGCCCGCGCCAAGGGGCTGCACGTGATTCCGGTGTGCCAGTTCATCGCGGGCTACATCCGCAAGCACCGCGAGTACGCCGACCTCGTGCGGCCGGACATTCAACGCGCCTTCAAGATCTAGCGGAAGCAGCCTTCGGCGCGGGCAGCCACGCGAAGGCCGCGATGCCCAGCACCAGCAGCACGGCGATGGTGCCCAGCACGGCCGTCAGCGGGTCGCCGCCATGCGCGGCCGCCACCGAGGCGGCCACGCCGGTGCCCCACTGCATGAGTGCCACGCCGAGGAACATCGCCATCGTGAACACGGCCATCGCGCGGCCGGTGAGCGCGGCGGGGTAGGCGCCGCGCACGTCGGCGTACTGCCAGACGATGAAGCCCGAGAGCACGCCGATCAGCAGCATGCCGCCGATGTCGAGCCAGGCCGAATGCAGCACGGCGATGAGCGCGAACAGCGCCGCGTAGCCGAAACCGCAGATCACGATCCAGCGGCGGCGCGAGGCGCCGTCGCGGTCGAGCCGCCCGAACAGCGGCGCGCCGAACAGCGAGATCACCGACACCGCCAGCGCGACGTTGCCGCTTTGCACCAGCGAATAGCCGTGGCGCTCCATCATGAGCGGGCCGAGCCACAGGCCGCGCAGCGAAATGAAGGCCGCGTACGTGACGGCGCCCAGCACCACGATGCCCAGCGTGTGCGGCATCGCGAACAGCGCGCCGAACTGTCGGATGGCTTCGGGAATCGATTCCTTGACCTGCGGCACGGCCGAGGCCGGCTCGTGCACCCAGTGCCAGATGGCAAGCCACGCCAGCGCGGCGGCCACGGCCAGCACCACGAAGCCCGCGCGCCATGAATAGGCCTGCACCAGCCACGCGAGCGGCGTGCCGGTGGCCAGCATGCCCAGGCCGCCGACGGCCAGCACCATGCCCGAGACGGTCGCGAAGCGCGCGGCGGGAAAGTGCCGCGCGATGAACACGGTGCACACCAGGAAGGCCGGCGCGCAGCCGACGCCGATCAGCGCCTGCCCCGCCACCAGCACGAGGTAGCTGGACGACACGGCCGACAGCAGCGCGCCCGCGATGGCCACGGGAAACGCGACCAGCACCGTGCGCCGCACGCCGTGCAGGTCGATGCCGATGCCCATGAACAGCTGCATGGCGCCGAACGCAAAATGAAAAGCCCCCGAGAAGATCCCGAGGGCCTGGGCCGACAGATGGAAGTCGGTTTGCAGCGGGCTCGCCATGATGGCGCCGACCGTGCGGAACGCCTGGCTCAGCGCGACCCCGGCGCACAGCGCCAGCACCATGACCCACGCGGCGCGGGGCGTCAGGGGTTCAGCGGCGGGGCTCATGCGGGGTTCGTGTGTTCGTGTGTTCGTGAGTCAGGGGTGTCGTTGTTCGGGGGCGCGGCGTGAGCGCGCCCTGAAGAACAACGCACGCGGCCCCCTCAGTTACTCACCGTGGCACTTCTTGTACTTCTTGCCGCTGCCGCAGGGGCACGGATCGTTGCGGCCCGGCGTGGCTTCCTTGCGCAGCGTCTCGCCCTTGGGGCCCAGGCTCTTCCAGAGCTGGCGCAGGTCGTACACGGCCCAGATGGCGGCGCCGAAGTCGTCCAGGCGCTGCTGGCTCACGCTGGGCGGCGCGTCGTCGCTGTACATCGACAGCGTGGGCTTGGCGTTGTCGTCTTCCGTCAGCGCAACGATGTTGTCGAGCGCGTCGTTGAGCATCTGCGCGGCATCCTTGTCGCGCGGCGTGGCCCAGTCTTCGGGCCAGTTCTCGACGGCGTACATGAAGCCGAGCGCCCACACCTGGGCGAACGACGGAATGGCTTCGCCGGCGACTTCGGCGCGTTCTTCCTCGGGCAGCGAGGCGATGGCGCCGCGAGTGTCGAGCACCTCGGGCTGCCAGCTGCGCTCGTCGTCGAGCGTTTCGACGGGGGCGTCCAGGCCCTCTTCGATCTCGACCCAGCGGCGCTTCCAGTTCCAGACGAACTCCATGTGCTGCGCGGACGAGAAGCCGTCGCCCAGCAGCACGGGCCAGTATTCGGAGGGCATGATGGGCCGGCGGGTGCAGATCAGCGCGGCCATGAAGCCTTCGCAGAACTCCCATTGGGGAATTTCCTCGTCGTGCTCGCGCATGGCGTCGAGCGCCTGGTCGAGGGCGTCGAAATCGTCGGGGCCGAGGGGTGCGGGGGTGGCCGAAGTGGCCGGTGTGGGGTCGGGAATGGTCGTCATGGCAAGGTCGGGACAGCCCTCTATGATGCAGCAGGCTCCGGTCGACACTATTTCTATGCCCACGATTATTCCGTTTCCGGCGCGCTACAGCGCCTTCGCCCTGTGCGTGGGCGGTCTGGTGGCCTGCCTGGCCTTCGTGCTGGTTTCGCCGCATCTGTGGCTCGCCTGGATCGGTGTGGCCGTGTTTGCGGTACTGACCGGTACCGGCGTACACGACCTGCGGCAGACGCGCCACGCCATCCTGCGCAACTACCCGGTCATCGGCCACCTGCGCTTTCTGCTGGAGTTCATCCGCCCCGAAATGCGGCAGTACTTCATCGAGAGCGACTCCGAGGCCGCGCCGTTTTCGCGCGCGCAGCGCTCGCTGGTGTACCAGCGCGCCAAGGGCGACCCCGACAACCGGCCCTTCGGCACGCAGCTGAACGTGACCATCGCGGGCTACGAGTGGATCAACCACTCGATGCAGCCGACCAAGCTCGCGAACCACGACTTCCGCATCGTGATCGGCGGCACGCCGCAGCCCGCTGATGCGAATCCCGCCCAGGTCTGCACGCAGCCCTACAGCGCGAGCGTGTTCAACATCTCGGCCATGAGCTTCGGCGCGCTGTCGGCCAACGCCATCCTCGCGCTCAACCAGGGCGCCAAGATGGGCGGCTTCGCGCACGACACGGGCGAGGGCTCGATCTCGCAGCACCACCGGGTGCACGGCGGCGACCTGATCTGGGAAATCGGCTCGGGTTATTTCGGTTGCCGCAACGACGACGGCAGCTTCAGCGAAGAACGCTTCACCGCCAACGCGCGCGACCCCCAGGTCAAGATGATCGAGATCAAGCTGAGCCAGGGCGCCAAGCCCGGGCACGGCGGCGTGCTGCCCGCGCCCAAGGTCACGCCCGAAATCGCGGCGGCGCGTGGCGTGCCGGTGGGGGTGGACTGCATTTCGCCCTCGTCGCACAGCGCGTTTTCCACGCCGACCGAGATGATGCATTTCGTCGCCCGGCTGCGCGAGCTGTCGGGCGGCAAGCCGACCGGCTTCAAGTTCTGCCTGGGCCATCCGTGGGAGTGGTTCGGCATCGTCAAGGCAATGCAGGCCACGGGCATCACACCCGACTTCATCGTGGTGGACGGCGCCGAGGGCGGCACCGGCGCGGCGCCGGTGGAGTTCAGCGACCACGTGGGCGCGCCGCTGCAGGAAGGCCTGCTGCTGGTGCACAACACGCTGGTGGGCGTGAACTTGCGGCACCGCATCAAGATCGGCTGCGCCGCCAAGGTCATCACCGCCTTCGACGTGGCCCGCATGATGGCGCTGGGCGCCGACTGGTGCAACGCGGCGCGCGGCTTCATGATGGCGCTGGGCTGCATCCAGGCGCAGAGCTGCCACACCGGCCACTGCCCCACGGGCGTGACCACGCAAGACCCGCTGCGCCAGCAGGCGCTGGTGGTGCCCACCAAGGCCGACCGAGTGCGCAACTTCCACCGCAGCACGCTGCATGCGCTGCAGGAACTGGTGCAGGCCGCAGGCCTGGACCATCCGCAGCAGATCACCGCGCACCACATCGTGCGCCGCATTTCCGACACCGAGGTGCGCCTGTTGAGCAACCTGGTGATGCAGGTGCAGCCGGGCGCCTTGCTCGGCCCGCTCGACGCGCAGCACAATGTCTTCCGTACCTACTGGCCGCTGGCCAGTGCAGAGAGTTTTCAGCCCGTGACACAGGGCCCGCAGGGGCTGGTGGCGGGCTTCGCATTGGCCGCATGAACCCATTGAGACGAGGCGCCAACGGGCGCCTGCAATCGCGCAAGGGCGCAGCTTCGGCGCCCGCCCCCCTCGACGCGCTCGCGCGCACGCCGGCTGCCGGCGACTACGCGGAGTTCCTGCGCATCACCCTGCCCCGACAGGAAAAGAACGTGGCCAGCCACCGCTTCGGCAGCGAACGCGTGTGGCTCAAGAAGGCCGGGCCTCGGCATGGCAAATGGGGCTACCGCGTGATGGCCGCCGTGGCGCGCATGGCGGGCCTGGACATCATCAAGCCCGTGCCCAACCCGGGCGGCGAGGCCGCCATCGCGACCGAGGCGCGGCGCCTGAAGACGCTGGCGGCCGCCGGCCTGCGCGTGCCGGCGGTGCTGGCGCAGCAGGCGGACGGCCTGCTGATCTCCGACCTGGGCGAAAGCGGCCGTGCCACGGTGGTGCTGCAGGAGCGGCTCGACCAGGCTGCCGCCGCCGGCCCCGCCGCGTTGCTGGCCGTGTGGCGCGAAGGGCTGGCCGCGATTGCCGCCGTGCACGTGTGCGGCCAGCACCTGAGCCAGGCCTTCGACCGCAACCTCGTGCAATGCCCCGACGGCGTGATCGGCTACATCGACTTCGAGGACGACCCGGCCGAGGTCATGACGCTGGCCGAATGCCAGGCGCGCGACTGGCTCAGCTACCTGCACTCGACGGCCATGATGCTGGAGGCCGCCGCGCCCCAGGCCGCCGGGCAGCACTGGCACGCGGCGCTGGCCGGCGTGAGCGCCGAGGTGCGCGAGCGCATCACGAACACCGCGCGGCGCATGAAATGGGCGCAGAAGCTGCCGGCCAGCCGGCGCTGGGGCCGCGACACGCAACGCGTGCGGGCCGTGGCGCGGCTGCTGGGGCGCTGGCACCTGTCTTCGGCGCCTCCCGCGCTGCCCAACTAGGCCGCGAACGCCGCCCGCACGGCCACGCCGCGCAGGGCCAGCCGCTTCTTCATCGACAGCACGGCCTTGTCCTTGCTCAGCAGCAGCGCGCCGTGCGCCACCGCCAGGTCGATGAAGACCTGGTCGTCGGGGTCGCTGCAGACGCAGGGCGCGCGCGGCGGCACGCCCTCGACCAGTTGCACGCGCGCATCGAAATCGGCCAGCACGGCCTGCGGCGCCAGCGCGCGCTGCGCCATGCGCCGTACGATCAGCGGGTAGCCCAGCACGCGCGCCAGCTCGACGCGCATGGCGGCGGTCGCGAGCCAGCGCAGGCGGCCGGCCGCGAGCTGCTCGGTCAGCGGGCCCCAGGCGGGGTCTTCGAAGACCAGCAGGTCGAGCGCGATGTTGGTGTCGATGACGACGGGGCCGGGTTCTGTCAACGTCATGGAATGTTCAGGGGAATAGGTCCGATGTTGCACCATGGGGCTTCTCGTCAGGCCCGCGTCGGACTGGTACGCGAGAATTCCACGCGCGCATGCCGCGCTTTCCCGACCACGTCCTTCTTTCATGAAACGAATACCGCTGCTGTGCCTCGTCCTGCTCGCCTCGGCGGGCGTCCGGGCCGAGTGGCTGACCCTCACGGGCACCCCCGGGGATGCCGCCAGCAGCTACGTGCAGGTCGACCCGGCCCGCATCGAGGTGGACGGCGCGCACCGCACCGTGGCCCTGCGCATGAACCTGTCGGAAGACCGCCTCAACCACGACGGCATCAAGTTCCGCTCGTTCCAGGCCCTGGCCGACGTCGATTGCGAGGCCCGCAGCGCCCGCTATGTCAGCGCCAGCTACTTCGCGCAGCCCAACTTCGTGGGCGACCCGGTCTCGGTGAAGCAGTTCGAAGAAAGCGACGTCCGCCCGATGACCCTGCCCGGCGCGCCGCAAGGGCTGGCCGCGCGCACGGTCAATGCCGCCTGCAGCGTGCGCCCGAAGGAGCCGCAGAAAGAGGCACCGCCGAAGGAAGCGCCCCGGCCCGAAGGCGAGTCACTTCCGCGCTGAGCCCGCGACCATGTCGAAGCGGAACAGCCGGCATTCGATGGGGCCGTTCCACATGGGCACGCGGCGCGACTCTTTCAGGCGCATCTGCTTGGGCAGCTTCAGGTCGGGCGTGAGCACCCAGGCGGTCCAGCCGGCGTAGTTTTTCTTCCAGTGGGTGGCCAACTGCGGGAAGAACTCGCCGCCGTCGCCCTCGTTGCCCTGTGCGGTCTGCGCCGATTCACGGGCGCCGAAGCGGCCCGTGCCGGCCACGCCGCCCACCTCGATGCGCTCGCCGTACGGCGGGTTGAGCATGATCACGCCGCTCTCGGCCGGCGGCATGCGCTGCAGCGCGTCGCCGCCGCGGAACTCGACGGCCTGGGCCACGCCCGCGCGTTCGGCGTTGCGCTCGGCGAAGTCGACCATGCGGTGCGACACGTCGGAGCCGAAGATGGCCACGCCGCGGTCCGCCACGCGGGTCTCGGCTTCATTCCTGATGGCCGTCCACACGTGCGCCTGGAACGGCAGCAGCTTCTCGAAGCCGAAGCGTCGCAGCGACCCGGCGGCCATGCCGCGCGCGATCTGCGCCGCCTCGATGGCGATGGTGCCGCTGCCGCAGCAGGGGTCGTACAGGGGCTGCTCCGACACCTGGCCGGTCTCGGGGTTCCACCAGCCGCTGGCGGCCAGCATGGCGGCGGCCAGGGTTTCCTTCAGCGGGGCGTCGCCCTTGTCCTGGCGCCAGCCGCGCTTGAACAGCGGCTCGCCCGAGGTGTCGATGTAGAGCGTGCAGGTGTCGGTGGTCAGGTGGGCGAAGACGCGGCAGTCGGGCCACTGGGTCTCGATGCTGGGGCGCACGCCGTGGGCCTTGGCGCGGAAGCGGTCGGCAATGGCGTCCTTGATGCGCAGGGTGGCGAAGTTCAGGCTCTGCAGCGGGCTGTGCTGGGCCGTGGTCTCGATCTTGAAGGTCTGCTTGGGCGTGAACCAGATCTCCCAGGCCACGCCGTTGGCGATGGCGTAGAGGTCGTTCTCGCTGCGGTAGGGCGCATGGGCCAGCTCGACCAGCACGCGCTGCGCGAGCCGGCTGTGCAGGTTGAGCTTCAGGGCGTCGCGCCAGTCGGCGCGCACCCGCACGCCGCCGCGCAGCGTGAGCAGGTCTTGCCCGGCGCGGCCGGTCAGGGCGTGCACCTCCTGGGCGAGGAATTCCTCGACGCCGGCGGCGCAAGGTAGGAAAAAGGAGAGATCGTTCACGGAAAGTTGGCCATCGGGAAGCCCGACTAGGGGACTCCATTGTCGCCGCGTCACGGTCCTTCTCTATATAGTCGATTTGCCGATGAACCCCACCCCCGCCTCACCGACCGCGCCGGCCGCCGCCGGCGGCGACCGCTTCGCGATCCAGTGCGAGGTGCTGCGGCTGTCCATCCGGCCCATCGGCCCGGTGCTGCTGGTGCAGTACCTGCTCAATTGCGGCGTGGCGGCGCTGTTCGCGTGGCAGTACTCGCTCACGCGCGCGCTGGTGTGGATCGGGCTGATCACCGTGGTGACGGTGCTGCGCGGCTTCTTCCCGCAGCGCCTGCCGGAGCCCTTCACGCCGGCCAGCCTGCGCCAGGCACAGCGCACGCACACGCTGCGCACCGCCATCTGGGAGCTGGCGCACGGCCTGGCCGGGCTGCTGCTGTTCAACCCCGAGCGCGCCGACCTGCAGCTGCTGCTGGGCCTGATCATCATGGGCATGACGCTGTCGTCGGCCTTCTCGGTGTCGTTCTACACGCCGGCCACGCAACTGGCGATCACGCTGCTGCTGGGGCCGATCATCGTCACCGGCCTCTGGCTGGGGGCGCCGGTGATGATCGCCGTGGCGGTCATCGGCATCGGCCTGACCGCGATGATGTGGAAGCTGGTGGCCGAACGCTCGCGCCAGCTCGAGGAGAACATCGGCCTGCGGCTCAACGAGCGCACGCTGCGCGAACAGGCGCTGGCCGGCCTGCGCGCCTCCGAGCAGGCGCAGGCCGAGCGGCTGCGCTTCTTTTCGGCCGCCAACCACGACCTGCGCCAGCCTGTGATGGCCATCGGCCTGCAGGCCGAGGTGCTGCGCCAGCAGCTCAGGAGCGGCGCCGACATGGCCGCCGTGCAGCACACCGTGACCTCGCTGGCGCGCGCGCAGCAGGCGCTCGAGGGGCTGACCAACCAGTTGCTCGAAATCGGCCGCATCGAAGCCGCGGCCGATCCGCTGCGGGCCGAGGCGGTGGCGCTGGCCCCGATGCTGCACGAACTGGCGCGGCAGGCGGGCGAGGGCCGCGTGAAGGTGCGCTGCCCGGCCGGGGCGCTGGCCTGGACCGACACCGTGTCGCTGCGCCGCGTGCTGGCCAACCTGGTGGACAACGCGGTCAAGTTCACGCCGCGCGGCCGCGTGCTGCTGGCGGTGCGCGCCCGCCGGCGCGAGGCCGGCGCGGCCTGGCGCATCGAGGTGCGCGACGGCGGCATCGGCATCGCGGCCGACGCGCAGGAGCGCGTGTTCAACGACTTCGAGCAGATCGGCAACGTGGAGCGCAACCTGCAGCGCGGCCACGGGCTGGGCCTGGCGATCGTGCGGCGGCTGGCGGCGCAGCTGGACATCGAGGTGGCGCTGCGCTCGGCGCCGGGCCGGGGCTCGGTGTTCAGCTTCGAGCTGCCGGCGGCCTCGGGCGAGGCGGCGGTGGTGCGCCCCGCCCCCGTGCCGCAGGCCGGCGCCGACGCGGCGCAAACGCTGCCGCCGGGCCTGGCCGTGCTGGTGGTGGAAGACAACGCAGTGGTCGCCGACAGCCTGCTGGCGCTGCTGCGCCAATGGGGCGTGGCGCCGCGCGTGTATGCCAGCGCGGCCGAGGCGCTGGCGCTGGCCGACCTGCATGCGCTGGACGCGGCGCTGTGCGACATCCGGCTGCCCGGCGCGCTCGACGGCATTGCGCTGGCCGAGCGGCTGCAGCGGCAGAAGCCCTCGCTCACGATCGTGCTGATCTCGGCCGACATCAACGAGGCGACACATCGGCTGGCCATGGAGCGCGGCTGGCATGCGCTGCGCAAACCGGTGCAGCCCGACGAGCTGCACGGGATGCTGCTGAAGGCGCTGCCCCGGGGCTGAAGGGCGGAGACGCTGGGCTTGCTGGCACGGGCCGTGCAACAGTGTCACGGCTTCCGGGATATGCTCCGCGCACAGGCCGCCGGTCCTGCTCCGATGTCCGCCGACACTCCTTCTTCTCCCCCCGCCGCCGATCCGCGCAACCCGCGCTATGGCGGCGTCGCCATCGTGCTGCACTGGCTGCTCGCGGCCCTGATCGTGGGCTCGCTCGGCGTGGGGCTCTACATGACGGGGCTGCCGTTCTCGCCGATGCGCCTGAAGCTCTACAGCTGGCACAAATGGGCCGGCGTCACGATCCTTGTGCTGTCGGCGCTGCGGCTGGCGTGGCGGCTCGGCCACCGGCCACCGGCGCTGCCGGCCGCCCTGTCACCCTGGCAGCTGGCGGGCTATCGTGTCAGCCACACACTGATGTACCTGCTGTTCTTCGCGGTGCCGCTTTCGGGCTGGGCCTACAGCTCCGCGATGGGCATGCCGGTCGTGTGGTTCGGCGCGCTGCCGCTGCCCGACTTCGTGCCGGTCGACCAGCCCTTTGCCGAGGCGGTGCTCCAGCCGCTGCACAAGGGCTGCGCCTTCACGCTGGCGGGCGTCACGCTGCTGCACGTGGCGGCGGTGCTGAAGCACCACTGGATCGACCGCGACGGTCTGTTGAAACGCATGTGGCCCGCGCCACGCAAGGAATCCGCCGGATGAAGCGCCTCTGTCTTCTCGCCCCCTTCGCCCTGCTGGCGTTCGCGCCGGGCATTGCCGGCGCCGAGCCGCCGGCCGCCAGACTGCTGGCCGACAAGAGCCAGATCGTGTTCGTCAGCAAGCAGATGGGCGTGCCGGTGGAAGGCACGTTCAAGAAGTTCGACGCCCAGGTCGCCTTCGACCCGAAGAAGCCCGAGGGCGGCACGGTCGCCCTGCAGATCGACACGGCCAGCGCCGGCTTCGGCATTCCGATGAGCGACGCCGAGCTGCCCAAGGCCCCGTGGTTCGACGCCGCGCACTTTCCGCACGCCACCTTCCAGTCGAGCGCGATCAAGGCGCTGGGCGACGGCAAGTTCGAGATGACGGGCAAGCTCACCATCAAGGGCGCGACCAAGGTCGTGACGGTGCCGGTCGGCATTGCGGCGGCGGGCGGCAACCAGTCGGTCGCCACCGGAAGCTTTACGATCCAGCGGCTCGACTACAAGGTGGGCGACGGCGAATGGACCGACACCTCGGTGGTCGGCAACGACGTGCAGGTGCGCTTCAAGCTCACGCTCGCGGGCCTGGGGCCGCTGTGAACCGCCGCGCCGCGCCATCGCTCCCCCGCTCCCCCGCTCTTTCTCACTTCACTCCCCCTCGTTCATGACACCCCCACCCACCGCCATGAAGACGAAGCTCCTCCTTGCCGCGCTGCTGTCGGCCGCGGCCGTGACCGCCGCCACGGCGCAGGAATACACGGCGCCGCCGGTGGCCGTCAAACCCGCGGGCGGCCCGAAGAAAAATGCCAACTACGTGGTCGACCCGACGCACACCTTCGTGATGTACGAAATGGGCCACTACGGCACCACCACCAACCGGGGACGTTTCAGCACCAAGGACGGCTCGGTGCAGATCGACGGCGCCGGCACCAGCGGCAAGGTCGACATCACGATGGACATCAGCTCCATCAACACCGGCGTCGACCTGCTCAACCGCCATGTGCAGAGCAAGGACTTCTTCAACGTGGCGGAATTCCCGACCGGCCGCTTCGTGGCCGAGCGCATCGATTTCAGCGGCGACAAGGTGGCCGACGTGCCGGGCACGCTCACGCTGATGGGCCAGACGAAACCGGTGACGCTGAAGGCCGTGCGCTTCAACTGCTACCTGAGCCCGCTGATCAACCGCCAGGTGTGCGGCGGCGACTTCGAGACCACGGTGGAGCGCAGCGACTGGGGAATTACCTGGGGGCTGAACTTCGGCTTCGAGAACAAGGTCAAGCTGCTGGTGCAGGTGGAAGCGGTCAACGTGCAGCCCTAGGCGCTTCCGGCGCCCGAGGCTGGCAAAACACCGGCTTACCTGGCGACGGTCTTGCGGGGGCGGGCCGCGGCAAGAGGCTCCCCGCTATCGTTTTTTGGGGCTTTCAGCCAGTTGCGGGCAGCGATCACCGCGCGCGGGAGATTCAGCAGCACCAGCATCCATGCGCCCATGGCAATGGTCATCAGCGCGCCGAACAGGATCTGCTCGGCCAGCGGTGCGTCGCTCCAGTAGAAGAAGCTCAGAAAAAACGACAAGATCAATGCCCAGATGGCCAGAACGTAGAGATTTTTCATTTTGTGCACCGCGGAAGTCGGTAGAGAAAATGTAAACCAAAAGTAACTCTAGTACTACTTAGAGTTTACTTTTCAATCCCCGATCAACGTGCATTTGTGCACGCTGTTCACCCTTTTCGGGTTTCCCCTCAGGAGTTTTCAACGATGGACAACACCCTTTCCCTGCTAGGCATCGCCGGCGCCATGGCCGTCGGCGCCATGAGCCCCGGCCCCAGTTTCGTCATGGTGGCCCGCACGGCCGTGACCTCCCGGGGCGACGGGCTGGCGGCGGCGCTGGGCATGGGCGCGGGCGGGCTGGTGTTTGCCATCGCGGCGCTGGCCGGGCTGCAGGCGGCGTTCCTGGCGGTGCCGGGGCTGTACCTGGCGATCAAGGGCTTCGGCGGCGCCTACCTGGTCTACCTGGGTTTTCGCATCTGGCGCGGCGCGCGCCAGCCGCTGGCCGTTACACAGGAAGTGGGTAACTCCCCCGCCCGGCAGGGCCGCGGCGGGCGCACGTTCCTGCTGGGGCTGGCCACGCAGGTCAGCAACCCGAAGACGGCGGTGGTCTACGCCAGCATCTTCGCGGCCTTCCTGCCGCGCGAGGTGCCGCTGGTGCTGGCGCTGGCGGTGCCGGCGGTGATCTTCTGCATCGAGACGGGCTGGTACGCCATCGTCGCGCTGGCGCTGTCCTCGGCGGCGCCGCGCTCGGCCTACCTGCGCTACAAGGCCTGGATCGACCGCGCCGCCGGCGGGGTGATGGGGCTGCTGGGCATCCGGCTGGTCTGGTCGGCGGTGCGCGGCAACTAGAGCAGGCTCTCGGGCGTCAGCGGCGCCAGGATCTCGAGCATCGTGCGGTCCCAGAAGCCCGAATCGGGCTCTTCGTGCAGCACGGTGATCTTGCCGGCGTCGTCGCTGACCCATTCAAGGCGGCTGTCGTTGCTGCCCTCGGCAAAGCGCAGCCGGTAGGCGCCCTGCTGCTTGAGCACGTCGAGCAGCTTGAGCATCTGCTGCGCCATTTCGGGGCTGTGGATGATCAGCCCGATCTCGGTGTTCTGCGACTCCGAGCGCGGATCGAAATTCATCGACCCCACGAACAGCGTGCGCCGGTCGATCACGGCCGACTTGGCATGCAGCCGCCCGACCGAGGTGCCGAACAGCCCCAGCCGCACGCTGCGCCGGGTGCGCGTGGAGCTCAGCTCGTACAGGTCGGCGCCCAGCTTGAGCATGTCGGGCCGGTAGCGGCGGTAGGCGGTGTGCACCAGCGGCTCGTCGGTGGCGGCCAGCGAATTGGTGACCACGCTGATCTTCACGCCGCGCCCGCGGATCTCGCGCATCACCTCCAGCCCCGTGGCCCCCGGAATCAGGTAGGGCGAGACGATGGTCACCTCGGCGCGCGCCCGGCGCATCTGCTCGACCACGTTGTAGCGCACGCTGTCGACGTCCAGCAGCGGCACGCCGCCGTAAGAGGCGGTCTTGCCGATCACGCGCTCGGGCGAGTCGGCGTAGGCCTCGGCCAGGGTCCAGATCAGGCCGAGCTTGCCGGCGTCCAGGTCGTCGGCCATCGGGCTGTAGCCCAGCAGGTCGTTGGGCGCGGGCGGCGGCGGCGGCGGGGTGGTCTCGGGGCCGGTGGCCGCGTCGAAACGGCGCTGCAGCTCCTCGCGCGAAAGCCCGGTCGTGACCACCGACTGCACGGGGCGCACGTAGACGCTGTTCCAGTACTGGTCGAACAGGCGGCCCAGCCGGGGAATGAGCGCGCCGGTCACGAAGGTGTCGAGGTCGAGGAAGTTCTCGCCCGCCGTGCGCGTGAAGTACTGGTTGCCGATGTTGCGCCCGCCCGCCACCGCCATTGCGCCGTCGGCGATGAACAGCTTGTTGTGCATGCGGCGGTTGACGCGGCTGAAGTCGAAAAGCGACGCGGCGAAGCGCTTCAGCAGGCTGCCGCGCCCGGCCGGGAACGGGTTGAACAGGCGCAGCTCGACGTTCGGCGTAGCGGCAAAGCCGAGCAGCAGTTCGTCTTCGCCGGAGGTGTAGAGGTCGTCCATCAGCACCCGCACGCGCACGCCGCGCTGGGCGGCGTCGCGCAGGGTGCGCAGCAGGTAGCGGCCGGTCTCGTCGTTCTCGATCTGGTAGTACTGCACGTCGAGCGTGCGCTGGGCGCGGCGCGCGAGCTGGATGCGGGTGTCGAAGGCAAAGTCGCCGCCGGGCATGAGCCGGAAGCCGCTCAGGTCGGCGTCGGGCTGGGCGGCCAGCGCGAGCTTGCCCAGGGCGGTGTCGGCCGATACGGCCATGGCCTGGGTGGGCGGGCGCGGCGCCTCGTCGGGCAAGGTGGCGCAGCCGGCGGCCAGCAGCACAGCCAGCAAGGCGGCAACCCAATGCCTCCAGCGCGACATCGGGTGAGGGCTCATCGGTGGCTTTCTACAGCGCCTTGCGCAGGTTGGCGGGCGCGATGCGCAGCGCTTCGCGGTACTTGGCGACGGTGCGGCGCGCGCACTCGATGCCCTGCTCTTTCAGCATCTCGGAAATCTGGCTGTCCGACAGCGGCTTCTTGATGCTCTCGGAGCTCACGAACTGCTTGATCAGCGCGCGCACCGCCGTGCTCGACGCGTTGCCGCCGGTCTCGGTGCCCAGCGCCGAGCCGAAAAAGTACTTGAGCTCGACCGTGCCGAACGGCGTGGCCATGTACTTGGCGGTGGTCACGCGCGAGATGGTCGACTCGTGCAGGCCCAGCTCGTCGGCGATTTCGCGCAGCACCAGCGGGCGCATGGCCAGCTCGCCGTGCACGAAGTAGCTCTTCTGCCGCTCGACGATGGCGTTGCTCACGCGCAGGATGGTGTCGAAGCGCTGCTGGATGTTCTTGATGAACCAGCGCGCCTCCTGCAGCCGCTGCGACAGCGCCTGGCTGCCCTCTCCCTTGTGCGACTTGAGCGCGCCGGCGTAGATGTCGTGCACGCGCAGGCGCGGCATGACCTCCGGGTTCAGCATGACGCGGAACTTGATGTTGGTGCCGCGGCCCGTCTTGGTGACGATCACGTCGGGAATGACGATGTTGCGCTCGACGTCGACAAAGCGCCGGCCCGGCTTGGGCTCCAGCCGCGCAATGATCTGCAGCGCCAGGCGCACCAGCTCTTCGCTGCTGCGGGTGAGCGTGGCCAGGCGCTTGAAGTCGCGCCGCGCGAGCAGCTCCATCGGCTGCTTGCAGATGGCGATGGCGATCTTGTAGACCTGCGCCTGTTCCTCGCCTTCCGCGTCCTTGGCTTGCCTGGCGTCTTCGGCCGCCAGCGCGCGCAACTGGATGCTCAGGCACTCGCCCAGGTCCCGCGCGCCCACGCCCACGGGCTCCAGGCTCTGCAGCAGGCCGAGCGCCACCTGGAAGTGGTGCACGAGGTCGTCGAACTGGTCGTTGTCGTCGCCGGCCAGGCCCGAGGCCAGCGCGGGCAGCGAGTCTTCGAGGTAGCCGTCGTCGTTGAGCGATTCGATCAGGAAGCGCAGCGCGGCGCTGTCGTTCTCGTTCAGGCGCAGGCTCAGGGCCTGCCGGTGCAGGAACGACTGCAGCGACTCCTGGCTGCGCGCCAGCTCGGTGGCGTCGGCGCGCTCGTCGTCGCCCAGGTTGTTCTGGCGCGCGGGGGCGTCGCTGCCCCACTCGCTGTCGTCGGGCGCCATGTCGACGGTGCCGTCGCCTTCCCAGTCGGGCTCGCGCTCGGTGATTTCGGCGGCGGGGCCGTCGGCATCGGCCGTAGTGGTGGTGGTGCTGGTCTCGGAGGAAGTGCTCGACGTGCTCGTGGGCGGCGGGGTGAAGTCGCCTTCACCCGACTCGCCGGCCTCGTCGCGCGGGACGGGCGTGTCGACGGCGTCGAGCCCGAACTCCTCGCGCGCGGCTTCTTCCGCCGTGCGCTCCAGGAACGGGTTCTCGTCGAGCATCTGCTCTACTTCCTGGCTCAGCTCGAGCGTGGAGAGTTGAAGCAGGCGGATCGACTGCTGCAGCTGGGGCGTCAACGCCAGATGCTGCGAGACGCGAAGGGACAGCCCTTGCTTCATGGAGAACCCGACCCTTCCTTACATGCGGAAGTGTTCGCCCAGGTACACCCTGCGTACCTCGGCGTTGTCGACGATCTCCGAGGGCGTGCCTTGTGCCAGCACGTGCCCGTCGCTGATGATGAACGCGTGATCGCAGATGCCCAGCGTTTCACGCACGTTGTGGTCGGTGATGAGCACGCCGATGCCGCGCTCCTTCAGGAAGCTGATGATCCGCTGGATTTCGATGACGGCGATCGGGTCGATACCGGCAAAGGGCTCGTCCAGCAGGATGAAGCGCGGCTGGGTGGCCAGCGCGCGCGCGATTTCGACGCGGCGGCGCTCGCCGCCCGACAGCGCCAGCGCGGGCGAGTCGCGCAGGTGGTCCACGCGCAGGTCGGCCAGCAGCTCGGACAGGCGCTCTTCGATGTGCTGCTTCGACAGCGGCGCCAGCTTGCCGTTGGCGTCGGGCTCGTGCTGCAGCTCGAGCACGGCGCGCACGTTTTCCTCGACCGTAAGCTTGCGGAAGATCGAGGCTTCCTGCGGCAGGTAGCTCAGGCCCATGCGCGCGCGGCGGTGGATGGGCATGTGGGCGATGGGCTCGCCGTCGATGGTGATGTCGCCCGCGTCGGCGCGCACCAGCCCGACGATCATGTAGAACGAGGTGGTCTTGCCGGCGCCGTTGGGGCCGAGCAGACCGACGACTTCACCCTTCTGCACGTCGAGCGAGACGTCCTTGACGACCGTGCGGCTGCCGTAGCTCTTCTTCAGGCCGCGCGCGACCAGGCGACTGCCCGGCGCGCCATTGGCTTCCTGGGTACCAGCGGTTTCGATCACTTGCGGGTTTCTCCCTCGCCACCGAGCGTGGTGGTCGAACGCAGGCCGGTGCCGGGCGCCGGCACGGGCGCGGCCGGGGCGGCGGGCTTGGCGCCGGCCGGTGCGCCGGGCACGGGCGCCGTGGCGGCCTTGGGTGTCAGGATGGTCTTGACGCGGCCGCCCGGGGACGACGCGTTGACGGCGGTGTTCGGCGGCACGGTCGAACCGTTGACCGTGTAGGTGTCGTTGCTCTGGTCGTAGACGATCAGGGCGCCGGTGCTCACGTCGTTCGGCGTGGAGCCGAGCAGGCGGCGCATTTCGGCGTTGCGGATGAACTTGACGTTGTCGGCGCGGCTGTCGTACTCGATGACTTCCGACTCGCCCTCGATCCACTCGTCGGGCGCGTTGCGCTTCTGCTTGTAATAGGCACGCTTGCCGGGCGCCGCAGTGACCACCCCGTACTGGTAGCCCTCGGCGTCCTGGCGCACATCGAGCCGCGCGCCGCGGATGATGATCGTGCCTTTGGTTACCAGCACGTTGCCGGTGAACACGCTCGTCTGCTTGAGGTCGTCGTAACGCATGGCGTCCGACTCGATGTTCATGGGCTTGCTGCGGTCGGCGGTCTCGGCCAGGGCGCCCGAGGCGAGGCCGGCCAGCAACAGCGCGCCGACGGCCAGGCGGCCGATGCGACGAAGGAAGGGGGTGGTGGAGTAAGAATGCGTTGTCATAGAGGCACGAAACTTGCTCGGCATTGTATGCGGCTGACGGCGTCAGCCTGCACGTACAGATGAAAAAGCCCGCCGAAGCGGGCCACCGATGTGCCCCTTGCAAGGGGCTGGCGCTGCGCCGCCAAAAAGTGCGCGCAGCCTGGGGGTCAGCCCTTCTTGGCTTCGCCGACGAGGTAGTTCACGACCTGCAGCACCTTGGCCATGCTGCCGGCGGTTTCGCCGTCCACGTACCAGCGGCCGGCCACGGCCATGGCCGGCACGCCCGCCACCTTGTAGGCGTCGGTCATCTGCGAGGCGCGCTTGGCCTTGCTGGCCACGCCGAACGAGGTGAACACTTCCTTGAACTTGGCGCCGTCCAGGCCGTTGGCGGCGGCCCAGGCAATGATGTTGGCGTCGCCGTTCACGTTCTGGCGCTGCGCGTGGATCGCGTTGAACACCTTCGGCTGGTATTCGTCGACCTTGCCCATCGCCTCGAGCGCGTAGTACAGGCGCTGCTTGGCTTCGACGTCGTTGCCCACGAAAGGCACCGGGATGCGGCGGAAGGCGACTTCCTTCGGGGCCGTCTTGACCCAGGCTTCGAGCGTGGGCTCGAAGTCGTTGCAGTGCGGGCAGTTGTACGAGAAGAACTCGACCACTTCGATCTTGCCGGCCGGCGCATCGACGGGCACGCGCTTGTCGAGCACCAGGTACTCGGTGCCGGCCTTGGGCGCGCGCGCCTGGGCGTGGGCCGGGTTGGCGGCCAGGGACAACAGCCCGAGCGAAGTGGCGGCCAGCGAAAAGTCACGACGTTTCATTGAAAAGGTTCTCCAGTTGGTACCGCAGACTGAGCCGGCGCGCGGCGGGGAGTTCCCCCGCCCACGGCGCGCCCAAGGCGACGAATGGTGGCGGCAAGTGCCGCGCGGCGAAGCTTAAAGGCTAATCGTGGCCGCCGCTCGCGGGCGGCTTCAGCGCTGCACGCGGACCAGCGCCGACTCCAGGCCGCCGCCGTCCAGGCGCGCCTTGAGGCGGTCGGCCTCGTCCTTCTTGTTGAACGGGCCGGCGCGCACGCGGTAGACGGTGCGGCCCGCCTGCTCGCGCTCGGTGACCTTGGCTTCCACGCCCATCAGCGACAGCTTGGCGCGCTGCGCCTCGGCGTCGTCGGTGGTGCGGAAGGCGCCGGCCTGCACGAAGTACATGAACGGATCGGCGCCCGAACTGCTGGCGGCGCTGCTGCTGCTCGGCGCGGCCGACGCGGTGGTCGTGCTGCCGGAGCCGCCGCCCGAGCGGGCGCGGGCCAGGTCGCCCAGCGGGTCGTTCGACGGCGGCAGCGCGTTGGCCTCGGCCGGAACCGGCGCGGTGCGCGGCGGCTTGACCGTGGTCGGCGCCACCACCACGGGCACCGGCGGCGCGGTCGTGGGCGGGGCGGTGGCGGGCGCCACGGCGGTCGTGGCCGGCTCGCCGGTGACGGGGTTGACCGGGCCGCTCGCGGCCGGTGCCGGCTTGGCGGCGCCGGCCTTGCCGGCCAGCGGCGCGTTCGGGTCCCAGTCGCGGTTCTTGCGGGCTTCGGCCTCGTCCTGCTCGGCGCCGCCGCGCTGCGTCTTGGTCACGAAAGGAATCGGCACCTTGGTCACGTAGACCGCGATACCCAGCGCGACGCCCAGGCCGAGCACCAGCCCGATGATCAGGCCGATGACGATGTTGCCGCGTTGTCTGGTTGTCTTCTTCATGGTGTGGGGGTTCACATCTTGCTCGGCGCACTGACGCCGAGAATCGCGAGGCCATTGTGCAGCACCTGCGCGGTCGCGGCGACGAGCGCCAGGCGGGCCAGCTTGACCTTTTCGTCGTCGACCAGGATGCGTTCGGCGTCGTAGTAACTGTGGTAGCTGGCAGCCAGCTCGCGCAGGTAGAAAGTGACGTCGTGCGGGGCGAAATCGCGCGCCGCGGCCGTCAGCATGGCCGGGTACTTGGCCAACAGCAGCATCAGCGCCTGGGCCGCCGGGCTTTCGAGCGGCGACAGGTCGACGTCCTTGAGCGTGGCGGCGTCGCCGCCCCAGCCGGCCAGCACCGAGCAGATGCGCGCATGCGCGTACTGCACGTAGTACACCGGGTTGTCGTTGTTCTTGGTCACCGCGAGGTCGACATCGAAGGTGTACTCGGTGTCGGGCTTGCGGCTGAGCAGGAAGAAGCGGATGGCGTCGGTGCTGGTCCACTCGATCAGGTCGCGCAGCGTGACGTAGCTGCCGGCGCGCTTGCTGATCTTGACCTCTTCGCCGCCCTTCATCACGCGCACCATGGTGTGCAGCACGTAGTCGGGATAGCCCTCGGGAATGCCTTCTCCGGCCGCCTGCAGGCCGGCGCGCACGCGGGCGATGGTGCCGTGGTGGTCGGTGCCCTGGATGTTGATGACCTTATGGAAGCCGCGCTCCCACTTGGCGATGTGATAGGCCACGTCGGGCACGAAGTACGTGTAAGTGCCGTCCTGCTTTTTCATCACGCGGTCTTTGTCGTCGCCGTAGTCGGTCGACTTGAGCCACAGCGCGCCGTCTTGCTCGTAGGTCTTGCCGGCGGCCACGAGCTTCTGCACGGCGGCCTCGACGCGGCCGCTGGTGTACAGGCTCGACTCCAGGTAGTACTGGTCGAAGTGCACGCGGAAGGCCTGCAGGTCCAGGTCCTGTTCGCGGCGCAGGTAGGCCACGGCGAACTCGCGGATCGCGTCGATGTCCTCGATGTCGCCGGTGGCGGTGACTTCGCGGTCTTCCGACTTGACGGTCTTCTTCGCCTTGAAGTCTTCGGCGATGTCGGCGATGTAGTCGCCGTTGTAGGCCGGGGCCTTTTCGCCGCTGGGCCATTCGGCGTCGCCGGGCTTGAAGCCGCGCGCGCGCAGTTGCGTGCTGTTGGCCAGCGTCTGGATCTGCACGCCGGCGTCGTTGTAGTAGTACTCGCGCCACACGCTCTCGCCCTGGGAGGCGCGCAGGCTGCAGATGGCGTCGCCCAGCGCGGCCTGGCGGCCGTGGCCCACGTGCAGCGGGCCGGTCGGGTTGGCCGAGACGAACTCGACCAGCACCTTCTCGCCCGTGGCCGGCTGCTGGCCGAAGCCGTTGCCGGCCGACAGCACCTCGCGCACGATTTGCTGCTTGGCCGCCGTCTTCAGGCGGATGTTGAGAAAGCCAGGCCCGGCGATGTCGATCGCGTCGACCCACTGGCCGAAAGCGGGGGTGGCGAGCAGCGCAGCGCTCAGTTGCTCGGCCAGTTCGCGGGGCTTGCGCCCCAGCGGCTTGGCGAGCTGCATCGCGGCCGTGCTGGCGAAATCGCCATGCGCAGCCACCTTGGGCGACTCGAACGCGGCTTTGGAGCCAGCGCCGGGCGAGAGGGATTCGAGCGTGTTCGCGAGCGCCGCGAGCAGCTCCTGTTTGACCAATAGCATCCGGGAATTTTACCGGGGGCAAACCCGGGCGCTGTTGACGATGGTCATCCAATCGTTGTCTTGGCCCGTTAGGATGGTCGGCCCCGGGGCGGGGCACCTGTCACAACCCAACCTTGCAAGGACATATCACCATGAAGAAGCTCCTTTCCCTGGTCGCACTGGGCGCCTGTCTCTCCTTCGGCGCCTACGCGCAAGACAAGGCCGCCGCGCCTGCCGCAGCGCCCGCTGCCGCCCCCGCCGCCATGGCAGCCCCTGCCGCCGGCGGCAGCTGCGAAGCCAAGGCCGTGGACAAGAACGGCAAGGCACTGGCCGGCGCCGCCAAGGCCAGCTCCATCAAGAAGTGCGAAAAGGACAACAAGGCCGCCGCCGCACCCGCCTGCGCAACCAAGGCCGTGGACAAGAACGGCAAGGCACTGGCCGGCGCCGCCAAGAACAGCTTCATGAAGAAGTGCGAAGCGGACGCAGCCAAGGGCTGAACCACCGCTGCCGCCGAAGAAGCCCGCCCCGCGCGGGCTTTTTTTCGCCTTGAACTATCGGCTTACTTGCCGAAGCCGCGCGCCAGGAACACCGCCACCAGCGGGATCAGCGCGATCAGGTGGGCCTGCACCATCACCAGCTTGCGCGTCTTCCTGATGTCGTCCTCGGCCGGCAGCTTGCCGGTGGCGCGCAGCGTCTTGCGCCAGCGGAAGTACGTGAGCGTCGGGAAGATGGACAGCACGCCCACGATGATGAAGAGCCCCAGCTTCACGTGCAGCAGCGGGTTGGTCCAGTACCAGGCCGTGCCCTTCACGCCCCACCAGGTGCGCGCGATGCCCGTGGCGAGCACCGCGATGGCCGCGATGCCGTAGACCATGTCGACCTTGGCCAGCCGCTCGACCACGGCGGCATTGAGCCACTGCACGCGGCACAGCGCCGCTTCGCTCGAAATGAAAACGACCATCGTCAGGATGGCCAGGATGTGCAGGTAGGCGAGGATGGCTTCGAGCGTCATTCGATGGCTTTCTTCTTTGTCTCAATGCAGTGGGTTTGCAATTGCGAACAGATTGTGCCGCCGCCGACGCGCCTTAAGCCCTCCCGCCCCAGAATTCCGGATTTCCGTACTGCTCCTTGAGGAAATCAAGCCACAGTCGCACCCGCAGCGGCAGGTGCTTGGCACCCGCGAACACCGCGTAGATGCCGTTGGGCGGCGCCGCGAACTCGTCGAGCAGCGGCACCAGCAGGCCGGCGTCGATCTCGGCCTCGACCTCCCAGGTGCTGCGCCAGGCGATGCCGTGGCCCGCCAGGCACCAGTCGTGCAGCACCTGGCCGTCGGAGCAGTCGAGCGGGCCGCTGGGGCGCAGGTGGATCAGCTCCTGGCTGCCTTCCTCGTTGACGATGCGAAAGGCCCAGCCGCGCGTCTGCGAGGCGTCGCTCGACAGCGTGAGGCAGGCAAAGCGCGACAGCTCGCCCGGGTGCTTCGGCTTGCCGTGGCGGCGCACGAACTCGGGCGTGGCCACGCAGCGGCGGCGGTTGTCGGCAAGGCGCACGCTCACCAGCGACGAATCGGGCAGGTCGCCCACGCGCACCGCGCAGTCGAAGCTCTCGCCGGTGACGTCGACCACGCGGTCGCTGAGGTTCAGCGAAATCGTCACCTCGGGGTGCAGCGCGTGGAAGCGCGGCACCAGCGGCGCGACGTGGCGGCGGCCGAAGCCCGCGGGCGCCGTCACGCGCAGGTGGCCGCTGGCCTTGACACCGCCGGCGCTCACGCTGGCCTCGGCGTTCGCGAACTCGGTCAGCAGGCGCTGGCAGTCTTCGAGAAAGGCGCTGCCCTCGTGCGTGAGCGTGATGCGGCGCGTGGTGCGCACCAGCAGCTTCACGCCCAGCCGCTCTTCGAGCGCGTCGAGCCGGCGGCCCATGATGGCCGGGGCCACGCCCTCGGCCTTGGCCGCGGCCGTGAGCCCGCCCCGGGTCGCGACCGAGACGAAGGATTCGAGCTGCTTGAGGCGGTCCATGGGGCGCAAACTATATCTCGCCCCTTTCGAGCCGTTATTCCGGACGGACGCCCGCTTCGCGCACCGCCGCGCCCCAGCGCGCGTGTTCCGACTTGATGTACTGCGCCGCCTGCTCCGGGCTGCCGCCGCCGGGCGTGCTGCCCTCGGCCAGCAGCTGCGAGATGGTCGCGGGCTTGGCCAGCGCCTTGTCGACGGCGGCGTTGAGCTTCTTCACGATGTCGGCGGGCGTGCCGGCCGGCACGACCAGCGCCTTCCAGTCCACCGCCTCGAAGCCCTGGTAGCTCTCGCCCACGGTCGGCACGTCGGGCATCACCGGCAGGCGCTTGGCCGAGGTGACGGCCAGCGCGCGCAGCTTGCCGCCCTTGACCATCGACAGCGCGCCCTGCGGCGTGGCGAACATGTAGTCGGTCTGGCCGCCCAGCAGGTCGGTGATGGCGGGCGCCGCGCCCTTGTACGGCACGTTGAGCACCTTGAAGCCCGCGCGCTTGGCCAGCACCTCGCCTGCCATGTGGCCCAGCGTGCCGGTGCCCGCGAGCGCCTGCTTGATTTCTCCGGGCTTGGCCTTGGCGGCCGCGACCAGTTCGGCCAGCGACTTGTACGGCGCCTCGGTGCGCACCACCAGCACCACCGGCTGCGAGGCCACGACCGCCACCGGCACCAGGTCCTTCAGCGCGTCGTAGGGCATCTTGGGGAACAGCGTCGGGTTGATCGCGAGGTTCGCGGTCTGGCCCAGGCCGATGGTGTAGCCGTCGGGCTTGGACTTGGCCACCACGTCCATGCCGATGTTGCCGTTGCCGCCCGCGCGGTTGTCGACGATGAAGGTCCACTTGGTGTCGTCCATGACCTTCTGCGCGATCAGCCGCGCCACGATGTCGGTGGCGCCGCCGGGCGTGTAGGGCACGACGAGGCGCACGGCCTTGTCGGGCCAGGCCGTGTCGGCAAGGGCGGGGGCGGCGCTCAGGCATGCGGCGGCCGCGGCGCACGCCAGCAAGGCGCGCCGTGTGGTGAAAAACATGGTGTCAGTCTCCGAGGGTGATGTTGTGTGTTTCGAGCGCGGCGATTTCTTCATCGCTGTAGCCCACTTCTTTCAGCAGCTCGCGGCTGTGCTCGCCGATGTGCGGCGGCTGCAGCCGGATGCCGGGCCGCTCGCCGTCGAGCGTGAACGGCATCAGCGGCACCTTGGCCGTGCTGCCGTCGTTCATGCGCACCGGCGCCAGGCCGCCGGTGGCGTTGAGGTGCGGGTCGTCGAACAGTTCCTGCGGCTTGGTGATGGGCGCGAAGGGCAGCTCGTTGCGCTCGAACACCTCGCTGAGTTCGGCGGCGCTGTGGTTCGCCAGGTGCGAGCGCAGGATCGGCATCATCCAGTCGCGCGCGCGCACGCGGTCGTTGTTGGTCTTCAGGCGCGGGTCGGCCAGCATGTCCTCCAGGCCGAAGGCCTTGCAGAAGATGGCCCACTGCTTGTCGCTCACCGCGGCCAGGAAGATCTGCTCGCCGTCCTTCACCGTGAACACGTCGTACACGGCCCAGGCCGAGATGCGGCTGGGCATCGGGTCGGCGGCCTTGCCGGTGGCGGCGAACTGCATCATGTGCTGCGCCACCAGGAACACGTTGTTCTCGAACAGCGCGGACTGCACCTCGCAGCCCTTGCCCGTGAGCTCGCGCTGGCGCAGCGCGGCCATGGCGCCGATGGCGCCGAACATGCCGCCCATGATGTCGTTCACGCTGGTGCCCGCGCGCAGCGGGTCGCCCGCGCGGCCGGTCATGTAGGCCAGGCCGCCCATCATCTGCACCACCTCGTCGAGCGCGGTGCGGTGGTCGTAGGGGCCGGGCAGGAAGCCCTTGTGGCTCACGTAGATCAGGCGCGGGTTGAGCCGGGCCAGCGTGTCGTAGTCCAGCCCCAGCTTCTTCATGGTGCCGGGCTTGAAGTTCTCGCTCACGATGTCGGCGGTGGCGATCAGGCGCAGCGCGGCCTCCACGCCCTCGGGCTTCTTGAGGTCGAGTGCGATGCTCTTCTTGTTGCGGTTGAAGGTCGGGAAAAAGCCCGAGCCCGAGCCGAGCAGGCGGCGCGTGTTGTCGCCTTCGATCGGTTCGACCTTGATGACCTCGGCGCCCAGGTCGGCCAGCAGCAGGCCGCAGGTCGGGCCCATCACCATGTGGGTGAACTCGACGACGCGGATGCCGGCGTAGGGCAATGGATTGGCTTCAGACATGTGCGTTGTTTTCCTGGGCGAAGCCCTGAACGAACCCCTTGGGCAGGCCGGCCTCGGGCGTCATGCCGTAGACCGGTTCGCCGGGCAGGCCGGCCATGAGCGGCGCGCGCGCCGCGATGAGTTTTTCGATGTCGATGCCGGTGCGCACGCCCATGGCCTCGAACATGAACACGAGGTCTTCGGTGACCGCGTTGCCCGACGCGCCCGGCGCATACGGGCAGCCGCCGAGGCCGCCGAGCGAAGCGTCGAACGTGCGCACGCCCTCGTCCCACGCCGCCAGGCAATTCGCAATGCCGAGGCCGCGCGTGTTGTGCATGTGGGCCGCGCCGGCGTGCCGGCCGATTTCGGCGCGCAGGCGCTTGAAGAGCCGCCGCACCTGCGCGGGGTTGGCGTAGCCCACGGTGTCGGACAGGCCCGACTCGTCGGCGCCGGCCTCGATGCATTGCGCGGCCAGGCGGATCACGTCGTCTTCGGGCACCAGCCCCTGCAGCGTGCAACCGAAGGCGGTGGAGATGCCGGCTTCGAGCTTCACGCGCGGCGCGATGGCGTTGCGCAGCTCGGAGATGGCGCGCACCTCTTCCACCATTTCCGTCGGCGTCTTGCGCACGTTGGCCAGCGAATGCGCCACGCTGGCCGACACCGGCATGGTGAGCTTGTGCACGCCCGCCTCCAGCGCGGCCTGCGCGCCCTTGCGGTTGGGCACCAGCGCCATCACCACGAGGCCGGGCAGCGTGACCGCATGGCGCACCACCTCGGCCGCGTCGGCCATCTGCGGCAGCAGCTTCGCGGGCACGAAGGACGCGACCTCGATCTCGCGCACGCCGGCCGCGTAGAGCGCGTCGATCCAGCGCAGCTTGTCGGCCGTGGCCATGGTCGCCTTGACCGACTGCAGGCCGTCGCGCGGGCCGACCTCGCTGATGAGGACATCGGGGGGTGTCATCGGGTGTGTCTCCTTTGGCGTCTTCGGAACCGCTTGACAGTTCTATCTGACAGAACTATATTCCGCTAAACAGAATTAGACCGTCGATCGTCTCGACTGTCAAGCCGACCCATGCCCCGCAAAGCCCAGACCGAATCGGTGTCCGACCTCCATGCCGCGCCCGGCGGCGCCGCCTCGGTCGACCGCGCGCTGAGCCTGCTCTCGGCCTTCCAGCCCGGTGACGAGGCGCTGTCGCTCGCGCAGTTCGCCGAGCGCACGCAGCTCTACAAGAGCACCGTGCTGCGGCTGCTGGCCTCGCTCGAGCACGCGCGCCTCATCCGCCGCCAGGACGACGGGCGCTATGCGCTGGGCATGGAGATCGCGCGGTTGCACGGGCTGTACGCGGCGTCGCTGTCGGTCGAGCGCATCGTGCTGCCGGTGCTGCGCGCGCTGGCAGCCAACACGGGCGAAAGCGCCGCGTACCACGTGCGGCAGGGCCAGGGCGACAGCTGGGTGCGGCTGTGCCAGTTCCGGGTCGATTCATCGCATGTGGTGCGCGACCACGTGCGTGCCGGCGACCTGCTGCCCAACGACCGGGGCGCGGGCGCGCGCGTGCTGATCGCCTTCGGCCCCGAGGCCGAGCTGCCGCGCGGCACCAAGGAACGCAAGCTGTACGACGGCATCCGTGCGCAAGGCTTCTGCGCGCTGGTGGGCGACCGCACGGCCGAACTGGCGGGCATTTCGGCGCCGGTCTTTCATGCCGACGGCAGCCTGGCCGCGGCCGTCACGCTGACGATGCCCACGCACCGCTACGACGAGCGCTACATCGAGCCCGTGCGCGCGGCGGCGAAAGAGCTCGGCGGGCAGGTCTGACGCCGCGCAGGCGCGTCAGGCATCGGCCTTGAAGCCGGAGTTCTTGATCGGCATTTCCCAGCGCTTCAGGTGCGCCGCCTGGATGGCCGCGAGTTCGGCCGGCCCCGCATGCGCGGGCACGAGCCCCAGCGAATAGATTTTTTCCTGCACGTCGGGCATGCGCAGCGCATCGGCCACGGCCTTGTCGAGGCGCGCCACCAATTCGGGCGACATGCCCGGCGGCCCGTACAGCCCGAAGAACGCATCGGCCGTCACGTTCAGGCCCGACTCCTTCAGCGTCGGCACATCGGGCAGCGCGCGGCTGCGCTGCTCGCCCGTCACCGCGAGGATGCGGACCTTGCCCGCGCGGTGGTGCTCGATGGTCTCCGAGGCCGTGTCGACCATCAGCGGCACCTGCCCGCCGATCAGGTCTTGCGCCGCCGGCGCGCCACCGCGATAAGCCACGTGCGTCATCGGCACGCCCGCCGCCTGGGCGATCAACTGGCCGGCGAAGTGCGGCACCGTGCCCGCGCCCGAGGTCGCGTAGTTGGCCTTGGCGGGGTTGGCCTTCATCCAGGCCAGCACCGCCTTCAGGTCACCGGCCGGTGCGCCGGGCCCGGCCGTCACCGCGAAGTCGAAGGTGCTGCCGAGCGCGATCGGCGTGAAGTCCTTCGCGGGGTCGTAGCCCAGGTTCGGGTAGAGCCACGGATGGATCACCATCGCGCCGCTCGGCGAGAAGACCAGCGTGTTGCCGTCCGGCGCCGCGCGCTTCAGTTCGCCCAGCGCGAGCCGGCCGGCCGCGCCCGGCTTGTTGTCGATGATGACGTTCTGCCCGAGCGACACCCGCATCTTGTCGGCGAGCACCCGCGCGACCACATCCACCGACCCGCCCGGCGGAAAGCCGATCAGGATTCGCATTGGGCGGTCCTGTTGCTGCGCGAACACCAGCGGCGCGGCGGCCGCGGCGGCAAGGGCGGCAGCGGTGCGCGCTGCGAACTGACGGCGTTTCATGGTCTCGTCTCCTCGGGGTGGTGGTTGGGGAAGAAGCGGTCCCGGCCGGCGTCAGCGCAGCGCGGCGAGCAGCGCGCGGTTCTGTTCGGGCAAGCCGACGCTGACACGCAGCCACTGCGGCAGGCCGTAGGGGCCGAGCAGCGACACCTCGATGCCGGCGGCCAGCAGGCGCGCATGCACGGCCTGCGCGTCGCCGACCTGCACCATCAGGAAGTTGCCGGACGAAGGGATGTACGCAAGGCCCAGTTCCTTGAAGCCCGCCGCGAGCTGGTCGCGGCCGGCCGTGTTGAGTTCGTAGGTGCGCGCCAGGAAGTCCGCGTCGCCCAGCGCGGCCACGGCGGCGGCCTGCGCCGGCGTCGTCACGTTGAAACGCGGGCGGTGAGCGTTCATGCGCGCCGTGAGGCCCGGCTGCGACACGCCATAGCCGATGCGCAGCCCGGCCAGGCCGAAGGCCTTGGAGAAAGTGCGCGCCACGATCAGGTTGGGCAGGCGGCGCACCCACGCGATGCTGTCGTAGCGCTGCGCGGGCGAGAGGTACTCGGTGTAAGCCTCGTCGAGCAGCACCGTCACGTGCGAAGGCACCGACTGCAGGAAGGCCAGCAGCGGCGCGGCGTCGATGAACGTGCCGGTCGGGTTGTTCGGGTTGGCGACGAACACCAGCCTCGTGTCGTCGCCGATGGCCGCCCGCATGGCGTCCAGGTCGTGGCCGAAGTCGCGCGACGGCACGACGGTGCTGTGCGCATGGGCGTGCGCCGCGGCCTGCGCGTAGACGATGAAGCCGTACTGCGAATAGACCACGCTCTCGCCCGGCTTCAGGCTGACCTGCGCCGCGAGCTGGAGGATCTCGCTCGAGCCGCTGCCCAGCGTGAGCCAGTCGGCCGGCACGTCGAGCCGGGCAGCCAGCGCGTTCTTCAGCGCCGTGCCGTTGCTGTCGGGGTAGTTGCCGGCGCCCTCGAGCGCGGAAGCGGCGGCCCTGCGGGCCGATTCGGGCATGCCGAGGGGGTTTTCGTTGGAGGCCAGGAGGATCATGGAGGCGGGGTTGAATTTATTTAAGAAGTTAAATATATCCAGTTGGCGTGCCTTCATCCACTGGTGCCTACCCTCTGCGCGGGTTCACTTTGTGACCGTGACATACCGGATGCCATCCGGCCGCAACGGCGCCAACCAGACGTGGCAAAGACGTCCTTTCAGCCTCTTTGAATTACAAACAAAACTTATCAATTCAAAATTAATTAAATTCAGTTTTCAATTCCTCCAGAAAATCGTCTCGCGGCTGCGACGACCTGCCACTCGGCCCAGAAAATCCTTCGACTCCGACCTACTTCGACAAGACAATCGATCGGCGCTCGAGTTTCTTGATTTTTCGAGCGTCGATCAGAAATTCAAGCAAGGCGAGGGGAACATGAAAAAACAACCAACCGTAGCGGTCGTGATACCTTATTTCAACGGATCCAAATTCATTGCCCGCTCACTAGCAAGCGCGCTGAATCAATCCATGCCGGCGAATGAAATCATTGTTGTCAATGACGGATCTCGAGCGACTGAAAGAGAATTTCTCCATCAATTGAAGAAAGAGCATTCGTTCAAAATAATCGACAAGCCGAATGGTGGGCAAGGCTCCGCACGCAATGCGGGAGTTGCGGCGAGCACCGCCAACTACATCTGCTTCCTGGATCAGGATGATTTCTTTCTGCCCGAGCATATCGAGATACTCCTGCAAGCCATTCCCGCAAATGATCGACAGTTCGGCTTCGCCTATGCAGACCTCAAGATCGCAGACGGAAACGGCGACATCCTGTTCACGAATTTTGTAGAGTCGCACTCCCGGCAAAACCCTAAAACCTCGCTGATCGACCTGCTGCAAAACGACATGTTCGTATTGCCATCCGCCTCGATCATCTGCCGAAACGCCTTTGACGCGGTCTCCGGCTTCGATGAACAATTCACCGGATACGAAGATGACGACTTATTTTTGCGTCTTTTCCGCAAAGGGTATACCAACCACTTTGTGAACAAAGCGGTCACTGTGTGGTGCATTCACGCCGAGAGCACGTCTTACAGCATAAAAATGTGCAGAAGCCGATTTCGCTATTTCAAGAAATTAGCTGCGACATTCAATGACGATGCCGATCGAAACTTATTCATCTTCCGAGATTGCCTGATGCCGCGGTTCGGGAGCGCCTTCATCCGGGACGCCGTGAAGGCCGTGCTCGGCAACACTGAACACCGCCCGGAGGTTTGCGAGATCCTGCGAACGTTCTCCGCCATGGTGTCCCGGAACAGTTCCGTGGGACGCCGCCGAAAGGCGAAGCTCAAGTTGCTGGCGCTCCTGCTGACCCATAGCCCCAGATGGCTCCTCCGGACGCTGAAGGACGCACGGCGCGTCGCCCTCTTCCGTCGTCTGACAACTTGGTAGACACGGGTTGCGCCAGCAGGCCCGCCAATTACCCTCATTTTTGTCACGAATAAAACCCACCTCCTGATATTGGTTACCTGCAACGCATCGAATAAAGTTGAGACATGCATCCGTCTGGAGAGCGCCCGTCGAGTCGGGCTCTGGCATCTGCCTCCACGCCTCCTTCTGACAGACACCGCCTTCCATCTCATTCAGCATTGCATCGTTCTCAAGGAGAAACCCCATGACCGCCCGCACCACCGCCCACGGACTCCAGGTCGCGACCGAGCTCCACCGCTTCATCGAGGACAAGGTCCTGCCCGCCAGCGGCGTGGCCAGCGACGTGTTCTGGAAGGGCTTCGACGCCATCGTCCACGACCTCGCGCCGAAGAACATCGCGCTGCTCGCGGAACGCGACCGCCTGCAAAGCGAACTCGACGCCTGGCACAAGAAGAACCCCGGCCCGATCGCCGACATGCCGACGTACCGCGCCTTCCTCGAGAAGATCGGCTACCTGCTGCCGCAGCCCAAGGGCGCGAAGGCCACCACCGCCAACGTCGACTCCGAACTCGCGCTGCAGGCCGGCCCGCAGCTCGTGGTGCCGATCCTGAACGCGCGTTACGCGCTCAACGCCGCCAACGCGCGCTGGGGCTCGCTGTACGACGCGCTCTACGGCACCGACGCAATCCCCGAAACCGGCGGCGCTGAAAAGGGCAAGGGCTACAACCCCGTGCGCGGCGCCAAGGTCATCGAATTCGCGCGCAACGTGCTCGACCAGGCCGCGCCGCTGGCCAACGGCTCGCACAAGAACGCCACCGGCTACAGCGTGAAGGACGGCCAACTGGTTGTCGCGCTGCAAAGCAGCAGCACCGGCCTGGCCGACCCCTCGCAGTTCATCGGCTACCAGGGCGATGCCGCGTCGCCGTCGTCGGTGCTGCTCAAGCACAACGGCATCCACCTGGACATCCGCATCGACCGCAGCACCGCCATCGGCAAGACCGACGCGGCCGGCGTGAGCGACCTGGTGCTCGAAGCCGCGCTGTCGACCATCCTCGACCTGGAAGACTCGGTGGCCGTGGTCGACGCGGCCGACAAGGTGGTCGCGTATTCGAACTGGCTGGGCATCGTGCAGGGCACGCTGACCGAAGAAGTCGCCAAGGGCGGCAAGACCTTCACGCGCGGCCTCAATGCCGACCGCGAATACACCGGCGCCAACGGCCAGCCCGTGAAGCTGCACGGCCGCTCGCTCATGTTCCTGCGCAACGTGGGCCACCTGATGACCAACCCCGCCGTGCTGTACGAAGGCGGCAAGGAAATCCCCGAAGGCATCCTGGACGCCGTGGTGACCACCACCATCGCCACCGTCGATTTGAAGCGCAAGGGCAACTCGCGCACCGGCAGCATCTACATCGTCAAGCCGAAGATGCACGGCCCGGCCGAAGTGGCTTTCGCGAGCGAGCTGTTCGGCCGCGTCGAGCAACTGCTCGGCCTGCCCGCCAACACCGTGAAGCTGGGCATCATGGACGAAGAGCGCCGCACCAGCGTGAACCTGAAGGCCTGCATCGCCGAGGCCGCCGCGCGCGTGGCCTTCATCAACACCGGCTTCCTCGACCGCACCGGCGACGAGATGCACACCGCCATGCAGGGCGGCCCGATGATCCGCAAGGGCGACATGAAGTCCAGCGCGTGGATCGGCGCCTACGAAAAGAACAACGTGCTGGTCGGCCTGTCGTGCGGCCTGCGCGGCAAGGCGCAGATCGGCAAGGGCATGTGGGCCATGCCCGACCTGATGGCCGCGATGCTCGAACAGAAGATCGCGCACCCCAAGGCCGGCGCCAACACCGCCTGGGTGCCCTCGCCCACCGCGGCCACGCTGCATGCGCTGCACTACCACCAGGTCAGCGTCACGGCCGTTCAGCAGGAGCTCGAGAAGATCGACGCCGACGCGGAACGCGACAACATCCTCAACGCGCTGCTGCAGGTGCCGATCGCCGCCGAAGCCAAGTGGAGCGACGCGGAGAAGCAGCAGGAAATCGACAACAACGTGCAGGGCATCCTGGGCTACGTGGTGCGCTGGATCGACCAGGGCGTGGGCTGCTCGAAGGTGCCCGACATCCACAACGTCGGCCTGATGGAAGACCGCGCGACGCTGCGCATCTCGAGCCAGCACATCGCCAACTGGCTGCTGCACGGCGTGGTCACGAAGGCGCAGGTCGACGAGACCTTCCAGCGCATGGCCAAAGTGGTGGACGAGCAGAACGCGGGCGATGCGCTGTACCAGCCGATGGCCGGCCACTTCGCGACCTCGGCCGCGTACAAGGCGGCGCAGGACCTGGTGTTCAAGGGCATCGAGCAGCCGAGCGGGTACACGGAGCCGCTGCTGCATGCGTGGCGGTTGAAGGTGAAGGGCGAGGCCTGAATCCCGCTCTGCACTGACTGACGCGAACGGCACCTCAGGGTGCCGTTTCTTTTTCAGGCGCCCGGTTTCGTCTTTCTCCTGGGCTTTGCATCGGCGGGCGCCGCCATGGACAGTTGCCGGAACTCACGGCGCAGTTCGCGCTCGATTTCCTCTTCTGTTGGCAGATGAAGCTGATAGCGGCTGGCGAAGATGTTGCGCTCCTGCTGCTCGCCCAACGTGTACTTCACCACGGCGTCGTTCTTGTCGGGACACAGGATCACGCCCAGCGTCGGGTTGTCGCCTTCGGTGCGGCGTTCGCGATCGAAGTAGTTCACATAGAACTGGATCTGGCCGAGGTCGCCATGGGTCAGCTTGCCGACCTTGAGGTCGATCAACACATAGCACTTGAGCACCGCGTGATAGAAAACCAGGTCGACGTAGAAGTGGTCGCCCTCGATCGTGATTCGCTCGCTGCCGCGACACGAACGCAAAACCCTTGCCCAGTTCGAGCAGAAAGGTCTGCAGGTTGTCGATGAGCGCCTGCTCCAGCCTGGACTCCACCAGCTTCGGGGACTCCGGCAGGCCGAGGAACTCGATCACCATGGGATCCTTGAACGCGTCGAGAGGCTGTGTCACCTCCTGGCCGTGCGTTGCCAACCGCATCAACCCCTTCTTGTCCCTGCTCTTCGCCAGGCGGTCGTAGAGCAGGCTGGATGTCTGCCGCTGCAGTTCACGCACTGACCACGCGTTGCGGATGGCCTCGATTTCGTAGAAGGCGCGCGCCTCCAGCCTCGGCACGCTCAAGAGCTGCCGGTAGTGGCTCCATGAAAGGGACGAGTGCAGCGTGCCGGGCTGCCATCCCGTATCGCCCCTGGATTTCCGAGACGGCGTCTCGGAACTTGCTTGAGGAGGGAGCGCTACGGACGCAATAGATTTCCGAGACGCTGTCTCGGAAATCAGCTCGGGGTAGCTCAAATAGAACTGCCGGAAGGCCTCGAGGTTGTCCACGGAATAGCCGCGACCGAACTCGGCATTCGGCCGCGCCGACAGATCCGCGAGCAGCTTGACACCATAACCAGCCCGGCGCTGCCCACGCTGCTCTTCCTCGACGATCTCGCGACCGATCAGCCAGTTGGCCGCAACTTGCGTCGTATTGACCGTGCGCGTCACGCCGGCGCGCGCTGCCTCCAGGATCTCGCGTACACGGCGGAAGATCGAAACGGCTTTTGCCTCCGTAGGCTTCGCCGCACGGGCAGGGGTTGTGGGCGAAGTAGGCAATGCGATCCTCCGGAGGGCTGTCGAGAAATTATGAAGGCACGACCGGCTCGGGCTCGATCCCGCCTTCTGTCATCCGCCGCATGGACCCTCGCATTCACGACGCGCTGGATGCGGAGGTCCAACCGCTGATCGACGCCTGAAACGAAAAGCGGAAAGCCGCGGCGCCGTCACCGCCGTGACCACGCCCGCGCGGCAATCCATTAGCATTCAGGCCGACTCATCCTTCCCGGCCTCCTGTCCCTCATGACCACGAACGCGGCACCGACGCCCGCGGAGCGCACCGGCTCGCCGGGGCCGAACTCTCGCTTCTCCCCTCCTCACTGGTCCGCCTCCACGACCGCGATGCTGATCGCGCTGGCCACCGCCTTCGCGCTGAGCCAGGCCTTCCGCACCGTCGGCGCGATGATGGCCACGCCGCTCACGCAGAACTTCGGGCTCACGCCCCAGCAGCTCGGCACCTGGGCGGGCACCTTCCACTTCGCCTTCGGCGTGATGCAGCTCGGCATGGGCGTGTCGATCGACATGTTCGGCGTGCGCCGCACGGTGCTGTGCGCCTTTCCGCTGGCCGTCGCGGGCGCCGCGCTGTGCGCGGTGGCACCGAACTTTCATGCGCTGCTGCTCGGGCAGGCGCTGATCGGCGTCGGCTGCGCGCCCGCGTTCCTGGCCTGCACGGTGTTCATCGCGCGGCACTTCGACGCCGCGCGCTTCACGGCGATGTCGGGGCTGGTGATGAGCATGGCCGGCATGGGCATCGTGTTCACAGGCACGCCGCTGGCGCTGCTGATCGAGGCCGCCTCGTGGCGCGCCGGCTATGCGGTGCTGGCGGTGGCCGCGGTGCTCTCGTGGACCGTGATCTTCTGGCGCGTGCGCGAACCCGCGCGCGCGGTGGCGGTGGACGCGCCCGCCGAACGGCAGACGCTGCGCAAGGCCGTGCGCGAGTTGCTGCCGCTGTTCGCGATGCCGCACACGCTGGGGCTGCTGTGCTTTGCCTGCGTGTCGTATGCGGCGTTCATCACGCTGCGCGGCCTGTGGCTCGGCCCGGTGCTGCACGACCGGCACGGCCTGTCGCTGGTGGCCAGCGGCAACGTGGCGCTGGTGATGACCGTGGCCGGCATGATCAGCCCCGCATTGTTCGGCCGCATGGACCCGGGCGGCGCACGGCGCGGCCGCTGGATGATGGGCTGCGCGCTGGCAGGCGTGCTGATGTTCGGCGCGATGGCCATGACGCATTCGGCCGCCGTCGACATCGGCATGCCGATCGTCTACGGCCTGCTCTCGGGCTACAGCGTGCTGATGTACGCGTACACCAAGAACGCCTACCCGGCCGCCATGACCGGGCGCGCGATGGCACTGCTCAACATGGCGATGTTCCTGGGCGTATCGCTGATGCAGTGGACGACGGGCGTGGCCGCGTCGTGGGCCGTGACGCACGGCGCGGAGCCGTTTCGCGCCGTGTTCCTCACGGTGGCGGGCATGCTGGCCGTGGGGACGCTGGCGTTCCTTGCGCTGCCGCGTTCGTCGGGCCGTGCACCGCACGCCGGCGAGTAGCGCGCACCAGCGGCCGCGCGCGGCCGCTCGACGACGGCTTCGTCCATGTCTTCACGCATGTCGTCAGTCCTCCATCGAACGGTACGCAGCCTTCTGCAAGGCCACCTTCTGCGCGCGCCGTTCCGCACGGTGCGTGCGCAGGTGGCGCCCGGCCTTCTGGTTGGATTCGCCGCGTGCCATCGCGGCCACCACGGGATTGCGAGGTGCCGTCATCGGCACCGAAAAGTAAAACCGGCCCAGACGCTTGTCGTCGTCACGGGCCTTTCGTTGAGCACTCATGTGCGCACACTCCGAAAAACAAAAAGGCCCCGGCGAATGGCTGCGCGGGGCCTTTGTCGATGGGCCTCGGGCGGGTGCATGGATGCACGTCCGGCCGGGGCGGTCGGTGTGCGGGTCAGGTGTTCAGGAAACGCTTCATTGAATGGTGTTGTCGCCCGGGAGGTTGGTCGTCACCAGGCGCGGTGAGTAAAGAAACTGTTGCTGAAAAACGAAGGGCGGATTCTGGCGAGCCCCTGCGTGAAGCGCAAGACCCGCCTGCGCGGCTGTGGCGCAAAGCCGACGCGCCATAAATCTGAAACCGGGTGCGAATCCAAACGCGAAGCGGCCCCGTATTCGATCCAAGCGCATCGCGCCTCCGAGCTGTTGGCGGTTTCCACAGACACCTTCCAAGAACCATTCTTTCCAGGAGCCTTCAATGAAAAAACTCATGATTGCAGTCGGCGTTTCGGTCCTGCTCGGCGCTTGCGCTGGCGGCATGGGCATGAGCGGCAGTGGCAGCAGCGGGATGTCGTCGAACCCGATGGTCGGCGGCGCCGCGATGTACCCGACGAAGGACATCGTCGACAACGCCGTGAATTCGAAGGACCACACCACGCTGGTCGCCGCGGTCAAGGCTGCGGGCCTGGTCGACACGCTGAAGAGCCCTGGCCCGTTCACCGTGTTCGCGCCCACCAACGCGGCCTTTGCCGCACTGCCGGCCGGCACCGTCGACACGCTGCTCAAGCCCGAGAACAAGCCCACGCTGACCAAGGTGCTGACCTACCACGTGGTGCCCGGCCGCATGGACGGCCCCGCGCTGATGAGCGCCATCAACGCGGGCGGCGGCAAGGCCGTGCTGAAGACCGCCAGCGGCGGCACGCTGACCGCGACGATGAACGGCGGCAACGTGTGGGTCACCGACGCCAAGGGCGGCACCGCGATGGTCACCATCGCCAACGTGTACCAGTCGAACGGCGTGATCCACGTGATCAACAAGGTCCTGCTTCCGGGTTGATTCTTTCTTCCTCTCCAGCGCGGTGACGGCGCGGCGGGCCTCTACTCAGGTTACTCAGGCGCGCTGCGCCGCTTCCGCTTCATCGCGCAGCCACTGCGCGAAGTCCTGCGCGTCGCGGTTGCCTGCGGCGCGCTTGGACACCTCGACGAAGTAGCCGCGGCGCGATGCCGCGCCTTCGCCCAGCGGCGCCATCAGGCGGCCGTCTTTCACGAGCTCGCGCAGCAGCGGCATCCGGCCGATCACCACGCCCTGCCCAGCAACCGCTGCGGCCACCGCATCGGCGTACTGCGTGAAGCGCAGCGTGCTCTTCATGCGCAGGTCGCTCAGCCCCATCACACGCAACCAGGGCTCCCAGTCGGTGGTCGGTGCCTCGCTGTGGTCGGGGTAGTCGACCGTGAGCAGCGTGAGGTCCGACAGGTCCGACGGCGCATGCAGCGCGGCCGCGAGCTTGGGCGAACACAGCGGCACCACCGACTCCTCGAACAGCGCCGGCCCCACGCCACGGCTGATCGGTGCAAAGCGCACGGCGATGTCGATGCGGCTGCTTTCCAGGTCGAGCACGTCGAGCGTGGCCGACACGCGCACGTCGACCTGCGGATGCGTGCCGGTGAAGCGCGCGAGTTTCGGAATGAGCCAGAGCGACGCGAAGCCCGGCGTGGTGGTGATCGCCACCTGGCGCGGCGCGGAGCTGGCGCGTACGCGCGCGGTGGCGTCGCGCAAACGCTCCAGGCTGTCGGTGACGGCGCGCTGCATGACGCCGCCGGCCTCGGTGAGCGACAGCGCGCGGTGCCGGCGCTCGAACAGCAGCACGCCCAGGCTGGCCTCCAGTTGCTGGATCTGCCGGCTCACGGCCGACTGCGTGAGGTGCAGCTCGGTGGCCGCGAGCGTGAAGCTCAAGCGGCGCGCGGCCGCCTCGAAGCTGCGCATCAACTCGAGCGGCGGCAGCTCCCCGCTCAGGGTTCCAAGGGCTTTCGCATTCTCTGTATGCATGCAACGAGTTCCGAATGACCGCGTGTAATGGAGGAGCCGACTCACTATATTCATTCGTATCACGAATGCAATGGAGCTTGCCATGAGCACCTCTTCCACCTTTCACGTCAGCCTGCCGCACCGCTGCGTCTTCGCCGTTCCCGACGGCGCGGGCGTGGGCATCGAATGCCGCAGCGGCTCGGTCTGGGTCACGCTCGACCATGACCCGCGCGACATCGTGCTGGCGCCCGGCGAGCGCTTCGAGGGCACCGACCACCGGCGCGTGCTGGTGTCGGCGCTGGCGTCGTCATGCATCACCGTGCGCGATGCGCAGCCGGCCGCCATTCCCCTGACCCAGCGCACCGGCGCGCGGTCGCCTTGGCGACTCCTGCCCCACGGGTTGTCCCCGGCTTGATCCGGCCCCATGGGCGTCGAACCATCGATGCCCATGAGCCCCGACGCATCCCGATCGCCGCCGTCGTTTTGACGGGCGGCTTTTTTGCTTTCGGGCGTCCGGCATTCCCAAGGCTTCCTGAACGAAGGACATGAACATGGCAGAGGCATACATCGTGGCCGCCGCGCGCACGGCCGGCGGCCGGCGCGGCGGCAAGCTCGCGGGCTGGCACCCGGCGGACCTGGCGGCGCAGGTGATCGACGCGCTGGTGGCGCGCAGCGGCATCGACCCCGCGGCGGTGGAAGACGTGATCCTGGGCTGCGTGAGCCAGGTCGGCGAACAGGCGACCAACATCGCGCGCAACGCGGTGCTGGCGTCGAAGCTGCCGGAGTCGGTGCCGGGCACCTCGGTCGACCGGCAGTGCGGCTCGTCGCAGCAGGCGCTGCACTTCGCGGCGCAGGCCGTGATGTCGGGCGCGATGGACGCGGTGATCGCGGGCGGCGTCGAGAGCATGACGCGGGTGCCGATGTTCACGCCCAACGTGCTGCCCGCCAAGGCCGGGCTGGGCACCTACATGAGCCCCGCGATGAAGGCGCGCTACCCGGGCGTGGAGTTCAGCCAGTTCACCGGCGCCGAGATGATCGCTAAGAACTACGGCATCGAGAAGAGCGCGCTCGACCGCTATGCGCTCGAAAGCCACCACCGCGCGATCGCGGCCACGCGCGTGGGCGCGTTCGACGACGAGATCGTGCCCGTCGACGTGCTGCTGGCCGACGGCACGCGCGGCGGCGAGCAGCACACTGTCGACGAAGGCATCCGCTTCGACGCCACGCTCGAAGGCATCGCGGGCGTGAAGCTGATCGCCGAGGGCGGCCGCTGCACCGCGGCCACCGCCAGCCAGATCTGCGACGGCGCGAGCGGCGTGCTGGTGGTGAACGAGCGCGGGCTCAAGGCGCTGGGCGTGAAGCCGCTCGCGCGCATCCACCACATGAGCGTGATGGGGCACGACCCGGTCATCATGCTGGAAGCCCCGCTGCCCGCGACGCAGCGCGCGCTGCAGAAGGCCGGCATGAAGATCGGCGACATCGACCTGTACGAAGTGAACGAAGCCTTCGCGCCCGTGCCCATCGCGTGGCTGCAGGCGCTGGACGCCGACCCCGCGCGGCTCAACGTGAACGGCGGCGCGATTGCGCTGGGCCATCCGCTCGGCGCCTCGGGCACCAAGCTCATGACCACGCTGATCCATGCGCTGGCCAAGCGCGGCAAGCGCTACGGCCTGCAGACCATGTGCGAAGGCGGCGGCATGGCCAACGTGACCATCATCGAGAGGCTGTGACGATGAGCGATACCTCTTTCATCCTCCATGACCTGGCCGACGGCATCGCCACGCTCACGCTGAATTTGCCGGCCAAGCTCAACCCGATCGCGCGCGAACTGCAGGTCGAGTTGCGCGATGCGCTGGAGCGCATCCGCGACGACCGCGCGGTGCGCGCCGTGATCATCACCGGCGCGGGCAAGGCCTTCTGCGTGGGCGCCGACCTGAGCGCGATGGCCCCCGGCGAGGCCGGCAAGTCGCTCGGCGCGCAGACCGCCGAGGCGATGCAGGCGCTGAGCAACCCGCTGATCGAGACGCTGCGCACGCTGCCGGTTCCGGTGGTCGCGGCGGTGAACGGCCCGGCGGCCGGCGCGGGCGTGGGCCTGGCGCTGGCGGCGGACGTGACCATCGCGGCGCGCAGCGCGTACTTCTACCTGCCCTTTTTGCCGAAGCTGGGCATCGTGCCCGACCTGGGCTGCACCTGGGCCATTCCGCGCCGCGCCGGCAAGGCGCGCGCGATGGGCATGGCGCTGCTCGACGAGCGCGTGGGCGCGGGGCGCGCGGTGCAGTGGGGGCTGATCTGGGCCTGCGCCGACGACGAGCAACTGATGGACGAGGCACGCGCCATCGCGCAGCGCCTCGCGCGCCTGCCCGCGCATGCCGTGATCGAGGCGCGCGAAGCCTTCGAGGCCTCGGAGCGGCACACGCTGAAGGAACAGCTGCACTACGAAAGCGAACGCCAGCGCGAGCTGATCGACCGGCCGAGTTTTCGCGAAGGCGTGAGCGCGTTCCTGCAGAAGCGCGCGCCGGAGTTTCCGGGCCGCTGAGTTCCAGAGGCTTGAGCCAGGCCTCGCTCAGTGCGGGCGCCGGGCGATCTCGTCGGCGCCGATCACCTCGGCCACCACCACGGCACCGGGGCCGTCGAGAAAGTACTCGCTGTCCGCCGGTGCGCGCAGCCGCATGAAGCGGTCCTCGCCCACTTGCATGGTGTGGCCGGCCGCCATCTCGGCGCCGCTGTCGACCAGGTAGCGCAAGACGTTGCCGAACAGGTCGAGGTAGGTCTGGCCTTCGTGATGGCCCGCGGTGAGCGCGGCGAAGTCGGGGTGGCCGAAGCGGTCGGCGCCGTAGGTGCGCATCCACACGCCCTGCACGCCCTCGACTTCGTATTTGACGAAGCCGCAATACAGCATCGGCAGCGGGAGGGTCCGCAGCAGCTCGAGCGGGTCGTCTTCCACTTCGGCATCGAACATCGCGGCCGGCAACGACGTGTGGGCCGCCTCGTTCACCAGCGCCAGCGCGCCGAGCCGGGCCAGCGCACCGGCCACGACGCCCAGCGCGACGTACTGCTCGAACACCGAGGCCTCGTGGCCGGCGTAGTAAAGAATCACGTGGCTGCGGTGCGCGCGCACCTGCGCCTTGAGCTCCTGCGGATAGTGCGCGGGCGCCACGCAGACTTCGAGCGCGTCGGCCGGCATCGGCGCATCGAAGCCGACCAACCGCACGACATGGTTTCGCCAGCCCGCCAGCGCGATGAAGGGGCTCTGCTCGGGCGTGCTCTCGCAGCGCGCGTCGGCGGTCGAGGGGTGGTAGGCGCGCAGTGCCTGGCCGAGCGCGGCGATGTCGATGTTCAGCGGCTGGGCGAACAGCACCGTCAGCGCGACGGGATCTTCCAGGTCGGGGTTCGCCACCAGCGCGCCGGTGTCGTCGGGCTCGTCCTTGCGGCCGAAGAAGCGGGAAAAGATGCTCAACGTAGAGACTCCTTGAAAGCGATGTGCGACGAATGAGCGCACGGCGAAAGGAACTGTAAACGCGAGCGAATCGCCGCCCGGCCGATTGGCCCGCGCGCGGCGATTGCGCCAGAATGGCCCTCCCCGCGCGCGAAGGAAGAAACCCCCATGTCCACCGACCTCACCAACGCCTTCTACGCCCAGTCGGGCGGTGTCACTTCGGTCATCAACGCGTCGGCCTGCGGCGTGATCGAAACGGCACGCAAACACCCGGGCCGCATCGGCAAGCTCTACGCCGGGCGCAACGGCATCATCGGCGCGCTGACCGAGGAGCTGATCGACACCGGCGGCGAATCGGCAGAGGCCATCGCGGCGCTGCGCGGCACGCCTTCGGGCGCCTTCGGCTCGTGCCGCTACAAGCTCAAGTCGCTCGAGAAGAACCGGCGCGAGTACGAGCGGCTGATCGAGGTGTTCAAGGCGCACGGCATCGGCTACTTCTTCTACAACGGCGGCGGCGACTCGGCCGACACCTGCTTCAAGGTGAGCCAGCTGTCGCAGTCGATGGGCTATGCGCTGCAGGCCATCCACGTGCCCAAGACCATCGACAACGACCTGCCGCTGACCGACTGCTGCCCGGGCTTCGGCTCGGTCGCGAAATACGTGGCGGTGTCGACCATCGAGGCCTCGTTCGACGTGCGCTCGATGGCGGCCACCTCGACCAAGGTGTTCGTGCTCGAGGTGATGGGGCGCCACGCGGGCTGGATCGCGGCGGCGGGCGGGCTCGCGGCGGACCAGGGCATTCCGGTGGTGGTGCTGTTTCCCGAGATCGAGTTCGACGAGGCGCGCTTCATCGCGCGCGTCGATGCGCTGGTCAAGCAGCACGGCTATTGCTCGGTGGTCGTGTCCGAAGGCTGCCACCACCCCGACGGCACCTTCCTTGCCGAGCAGGGCACGCGCGATGCGTTCGGCCACGCGCAGCTCGGCGGCGCGGCGCCGGTGGTGGCGCAGATGATCAAGGACGCGCTGGGCCACAAGTTCCACTGGGCCGTGGCCGACTACCTGCAGCGCGCGGCGCGGCACATCGCCTCGGCCACCGACGTGAAGCAGGCCTACGAGCTGGGCCAGCGCGCGGTCGAGCTGGCGCTCGAGGGCCGCAACGCGGTGATGCCGACGATCGAGCGCACGTCCGACGTGCCGTACGCGTACCGCATCGGCAGCGCGCCGCTCGAATCGGTCGCGAATGTCGAGAAGCCGATGCCGCGCGACTTCATTTCGGACGACGGCTACGGCATCACTGAGAAGTGCCGCCGCTACCTGCTGCCGCTGATCGAGGGCGAGGACTACCCCGCCTACAGCGGCGGCCTGCCGGTGTACGTGACGCTGCGCAACCAGGCCGTGGCGAAGAAGCTCGCGGCGTTCGAGCTCGCATGACCACTTCGGCTGCAGCCCCCGGACTGATCGACGCCACGCGCTGCCCGCTGTGCGGCGAGCCGAACCGCTGCGCGATGGAAATCGAGCGCGAGACGGGCCAGGCGCAGCCGCCCTGCTGGTGCATGCAGGTCGACTTCAGCAACGCGCCGCTCACGAACCTGCCGGAATCGATGCGCGGGCTGGCGTGCATCTGCGTGCGCTGCGCGACGGGCGCGGTGCCGCCTCAGGGCTGACTCGCGTCCTGCGATTGGCCCTGGGTCTGAGATTGCGTCTGTGACGGCGCCTGCTCGTCGGGCGCGGGCGCAGCAGGTGCAGGCACGGGCGCAGCCACATCACTGGCCACCACCATCGTCGGCGCGCTGCCCGGCCGCTGCCCGGTGATCACGCCGTGGATGAACTGCAGCTTGCCCACCGCCGCGCGCGGCAGCACGAAGGGGTAGTAGTCGGGCTGGCCCATGCTGCGCGACAGCTCGTTGAGCACGTTGGTCAGCAGCACCCAGCCGTTGATGAAGTCCAGGAACTTGCCGGCGTCGGGATGCTCCGGCTGCCACAGGTCGGCCAGGCTGAAGAGGTCGCTCGTGAGCTCGACGTTGGTGGCATCGACGCCGAAGCTCATCGCGGTATCGGCCGTGTCGGCCATGTGCAGGTAGTGGGCCCAGGTCTCGGCCCAGTCTTCCCACGGGTGCGTGCTCGCGTAGCTGCTGACGAAGCGGTCGGCCCAGTCGGGCGGCGGGCCCTGTTCGTAGTGGTGCTGCAGCGCGGCGGCGTAGTCGGCGCGGTCGTCGCCGAAGAGCGTGCGGAAGTCGTCGATCCACGGCGTGGGCAGCACCAGCAGGTCCCAGTAGTAGTGGCCGATCTCGTGGCGGAAGTGACCCAGCAGCGTGCGGTAGGGCTCGCGCATCTCGGCGCGGATGCGTTCGCGCACGGCGTCTTCGGCCTCCTCGGCGTTGAGCGTGATCACGCCGTGCTCGTGGCCGGTCATGACGTGCGGGCCGCCCGGCATGTTGCTGAGGAAGTCGAAGGCCAGGCCGTGCACCGGGTCGGCATGGCGGCTCACCACCGGCAGGCCCAGCGCGAGCAGTTGCGAGATGAGCCGGCGCTTGGCGGTCTCCAGCTTGCGCCAGAGTTCGCTGTTGCTCTCCAGCGAGAGATCGGGAATGGTGCGCGTGACGCTACAGGCCAGGCAGTAGCCCGGCGCCAGGCCCTGGTGGTCGACGGGCAGGGCCTCGCCCTCGCGCGCGGCCGGCACCATCCAGCTGCAGGCCGCGGGCGTCATGAGGTTGGCGCAGCGTCGGTAGGTCGGGCCGTGCGGATCGCCGAACACGGTGAAGGTGTCGGGCTGCGCGCCCCCGCCTTCGGCCGGCGCGAGCGGCACCACGCCAAGGCGATCGATCACATAGCCCAGCGGCGTGTGGCAGGCCAGGCATTCGCTGTTGCGCAGGAACACGGGCCGGCCGCACTGGCAGCGGTAGGCGCGGCTCACGGTGGGCGCGGCGAGTTCGGAGGCGAGCGTGGGCGCGCCTTCGGGCGCCATGGCGGGCACGTTGGCTTGTTGTTCGTCGAGCGGAGAGTCCATGGGGTTGTCTTGATCTTCTGGAAGACGCACAGGGGACAGCCGGCCCATTGTGCGACCGGCCCGCACGCCCTTCACCGCGCAAACACCGATATGCTTGTAGGACGACGGACCCCGAGACATTCCGCCGCCCCATGACCTCCCCACACACATCCGAAGCCGCGACCACGCCGGCCCCGCCTTCCATCGGCACGATGCGCCAGCGCTATGGCGAGCACTACCGCTGGTATTTGCTGCTGTCGGTCATGGTGGGGACGATGGCGTCGATCATGTCCTCGACCATCGTCAACGTGGCGATCCCGGGCATGAGCCACCACTTCTCGCTCGGGCAGGAGCGCGCGCAGTGGGTGAGCTCGGGCTTCATGGTGGCGATGACGGTGTCGATGCTCACCACGCCCTGGCTGCTGTCGCGCTACGGCTACCGGCGCACCTACGTCGGCACCATGTTGCTGCTGCTGGTGGGCGGCATCGTGGGCGGCGTGGCGAATGACTTCTCGCTGGTGCTGTTTGCGCGCGTGGCCGAAGGGCTGGCGGCGGGGGTGGTGCAGCCCATTCCGGCCATCATCATCCTGCGCGCCTTCGAGCCGCACGAGCAGGGGCGCGCCAGCGGCATCTTCGGCATGGGCGTGGTGCTGGCGCCGGCCATCGGGCCGAGCATCGGCGGCGTGCTGGTCGACCTGTTCGGCTGGCGCTCGATCTTCTTCATGGTGGTGCCGTTCTGCCTGGCCTCGCTGTGGCTGGCCTACAAGTTCGTGCCGACCACGGCGCCGGGCGGCGTGGCGGCGGTGCGCGGCGGCGGGCTCGACGCGCGCGGGCTGGCGCTGGGCACCGTGGGCACGCTGTGCCTTCTGAACGGGCTGGTGGCGCTGCGCGGCGACTCGCCCCTGCAGGCCGCGCTGCTGCTGGTGGGCGCGCTGGCGGCCTTCGCTGTCTTCGTGTGGTGGCAGCGGCGGCTCGCGGCCTCGGGCGGCACGCCGCTGATGAACCTGGCGCTGTTCAAGTACCGCCAGTTCGCGATGGGCAGCGTGGTGGCGTTCATCTACGGCACGGCGCTGTTCGGCTCGACGTATCTGCTGCCGGTGTACATGCAGGTGGGGCTGCACCTGTCGGCGTCGCACGTGGGCACCATCCTGCTGCCGGCGGGCATCGTGCTGGCGCTGACCATCGCGGGCGTGGGCCGGCTGGCCGACAAGCACCCGACCTGGGTGCTGGTGACCGTCGGGCTGGCGCTGCTGGCCGCGTCGTTCGCGCTGATGATGCTGCTGCGCCTGGACAGCGCGCTGTGGCTGCTGGTGGCGTTCGCGATCATCGGGCGCATCGGGCTGGGCTTCATCCTGCCCTCGCTCAACCTGGGCTCGATGCGGCCGCTGGCCAAGCCGCTGATTCCGCAGGGCGCGAGCGCCATCAACTTCGTGCGCATGCTGGGCGGCGCGGCCGGCGTGAGCCTGTGCGCCATCGTGCTCGAGTGGCGGCTGGCGGCGCACGGCGATTCGCTGGCCAACCCGATGAGCAGCCCGGCGCGGCTGGCGGCGTTCGACGAAGTGTTCGCCATGCTCGCGGGGCTGTGCGCGCTGGCGGTGTGCGCGGCGTGGCAGCTGCGGCAGGGGCCGGCCGAGGCGGCGCGCAAGACGGGGTAAACCCCGGCGGCGGAAAGCGGGGCTTTCGCTTTCAATTGTTATTAGTTGTATCTAATTCGACAGCGAGCCCCCATCCTCATGCACCGCAGAAATTTCATTGCTGCCTCGGCGGCAGCCGTGGCCATGCCCGCGCTCGGCCTTTCGTCTCTTGCCCATGCCGCCGAGAGCGGCGTGAGCGACACCGAGATCGTGCTCGGCCACACCGGCATCCTGAGCGGGCCGCTGGGCGCGCCGATCAAGGTGGTGGTGGCCGGCGCGGGGCTGGCCTTCGACGCCGTCAATGCGCAGGGCGGTCTGGCGGGCCGCAAGATCAAGCTGGTGTCGCTCGACGACGAACTGGTGCCCGAGAAGGCCGTGGCCAACTACGAGAAGCTGCTCGGCGAGCACCACGCCTTCGCCTTCTTCGGCTGCGTGGGCTCGGGCACGACCGCGGCGGCGGCCAAGGTGTTGAACCAGAGCGGCGCGCCGATGGTCGGCGGCTACGCGGTGTCCGACTCGGCGCGCGAGAAGGTCGCGGGCTCGGGTTACTTCGTGCGCGCCACCTTCGCGCGCGAGGCGCAGGCGCTGGTGCAGCACCTGACGACCATCGGCGTCTCGCGCATCGCGGTGGCCTACCTCGACAATCCCGGCGGCGCCGAAGTGGCCAAGCTGGTCGAGGCCGCGCTCGCCACCTTGCAACTCAAGCCCGTGGCCGCCGTGCCCGTGAAGGGCGACGGCTCGGCCAACGAAGCCTCGGGCAAGACGCTGGCCGACAGCAAGGCGCAGGCCGTGATCATGTACCTGGGCGGCGGCATCGGCGGCGAGGTCATGAAGAGCGCCTGGGCCGCGGGCGGGCGCCAGATGTTCTACGGCATGTCGATCGTGCCGGGCGACGTCACGGCGCGGCTGGTGGGCGACAAGACCAGCGGGCTCGCGATTTCGCAGATCGTGCCCTACCCGTGGAGCGAAGTGGACGCCGGCGCCAGGGAGTATCGGCAGCTGGCCGAGCGCGCGAAGGTCGACGTGGGCTACCTGAGCTACGAAGGCTATGTGAACGCGCTGGTGATGATCGAGGCGCTGCGCCGCACCGGGCGCGACCTGACGCGCGCCAAGCTGCACGCCACGCTGAAGTCGATGAAGCTGCGCGTGAGCAACATGGAGGTCGACTTCACCGGCGCCAGCAACACCGGCTCGCGCTTCATCGAGATGGTGCGGGTGACGAAGGAAGGCAAGTTCCTGCGGTAGCGCCGCACCGGCCGCGCGAATCGCGGCCTGAATCGCGGTCTAATCGCAGGCATGTGCCAATTGCTAGGGATGAACTGCAACACGCCGACCGACGTGACCTTCAGCTTCACGGGGTTCGCGCAACGCGGCGGCCGCACCGACCACCACGCCGACGGCTGGGGCATCGCGTTCTTCGAGGACCGCGGGCTGCGCCACTTCGTCGACCACCAGCCGGCATGCGAATCGCCGGTGGCGGAGCTGATCCGCCGCTACCCCATACAGAGCCGCAACGTCATCGCGCACATCCGCAAGGCGACGCAGGGCGAGGTCAACCTGCAGAACTGCCACCCGTTCGTGCGCGAGCTGTGGGGGCGCTACTGGGTGTTCGCCCACAACGGCGACCTGAAAGAATTTCGCCCGCGCCTGCACGGCAACTTCCACCCGGTGGGCAACACCGACAGCGAGCACGCCTTCTGCTGGATCATGCAGGAGCTGGCCAAGTCGCACGCGGGCGTGCCGAGCATCGAGGAACTGACGCTCACGCTGCGCGAACTGGCGCCGCAACTGGCGAGCCACGGCACCTTCAACTTCATGCTGTCCAACGGCCAGGCGCTGTGGGCGCATGCGTCGACCAACCTCTGGTACGTGGAGCGCCAGCACCCCTTCGTCACCGCGCAGCTGTCGGACGAAGACCTGGCGATCGACTTCGCCCAGCACACCACGCCCAGCGACCGCGTGGCCGTGGTGGTGACGGCGCCACTGACCACCAACGAGGCCTGGACGCAGTTCGCGCCGGGCGAGCTGCACGTGTTCGTGGATGGGCGGCTTTCGGGGCGGTAGGCCGGTGTTGCAACCTTTTTACTGACACATTTTCACAACAGTGCAATAAAGTATCGGTGGGCGGGTGCGAGTGGGTGAACAATAACGGTTCTCATTTGCATTATTTCGAACCGCCCATGCCTGCCACTCCCTTCTACCTCCGGCCTACCGTGGTCGCAACGCTGCTCGCGCTCCATGCCGCCGCAGCCCTGGCCCAAACCACCCCGGCCGAACCGGCCGCCGGTGCGGCATCGAGTGGCACGCTGACCACGGTGAACGTCGAAGCCAGTGCCGACGCATCGGCCGAAGGCCTGACCAAGCCCTACGCCGGCGGCCAGGTGGCGCGCGGCGGGCGCGTGGGCATCCTGGGCAACCAGGACATGATGAGCACGCCGTTTTCCAGCACCAACTACACCAACGAGCTGATCCAGGACCAGCAGGCCAAGAGCGTGGCCGACGTGCTGCTGAACGACCCGTCGGTGCGCCAGGCGCGCGGCTTCGGCAACTTCCAGGAGCTGTACGTGGTGCGCGGCTTCCCCGTGTACTCGGACGACGTCTCGTACAACGGCCTGTACGGCATGCTGCCGCGCCAGTACATCGCCTCTGAATTCTTCGAGCGCGTGGAAGTGTTCCGCGGCGCCAACACCTTCCTGAACGGCGCGGCCCCCGGCGGCAGCGGCATCGGCGGTGCCATCAACCTGCTGCCCAAGCGCGCGCCCAACGAGCCGCTCACGCGCGTCGGCTTCGGCGTGCAAAGCGGCGGCCAGGGCTTCGTCAACCTCGACCTGGCACGCCGCTTCGGTCCCGACGACAGCCTGGGCGTGCGCGTGAACGCGGTGCGCCGCGACGGCGGCACCGGCGTCAACAAGGAAAGCCAGGAACTCAGCGCCTTCGGCGTGGGCCTGGACTGGCACAACCGCAACGTGCGGCTGTCGGCCGACTTCGGCTACCAGGACTACGACCTGAAGGACGGCCGCCCGAGCCTCACGCCCTCTTCCTCGCTGCCGATTCCGCGCGCGCCCGACGCCCGCACCAACTTCGCACAGCCCTGGAGCTACTCGAAGGAAAAGGACACCTTCGCCACCTTCCGCGGCGAAGTCGACATCACCGACAACATCACGGCCTGGGCCGCCGGCGGCGTGCGCCGCAGCAACGAAGACAACGTGCTGTCGAACCCGACGCTCGTCGACAACTTCGGCAACACCAGCAACACGCGCTTCAGCAACACCCGCAAGGACCGCATCGGCACGGCCGAAGTGGGCGTGCGCGGCAACTTCGTCACCGGCCCGGTCAAGCACAGCGTGGTGGTGTCGGCGGCAAAATACAGCAACGACCGCGACAACGCCTACGCCATCTCGGCGGGCAGCGTGCGCAACAACATCTACTCGCCGTACCCCTCGCCCTACCCGTTCGCGAACGGCGCCTTCGTGGGCAACACGCTGGACGACCCGCGCCTGACCGACAAGATCGACACCTCGAGCGTGGCCATCGCCGACACCATGTCGTTCCTGGACGACCGCCTGCTCGTCACGCTGGGCGCGCGCCGCCAGACCATCGAGCAGACCAGCTTCGCCTACAACACGATCAAGCAGAGCAGCACCTACGACAAGAGCAAGACCACGCCGGTCGCCGGTGTCGTGTACAAGTTCACGCCGACCATTTCGGCCTACGCCAACTACATCGAAGGCCTCGTCAAGGGCAACGTGGCGCCGGGCACCGTGAACAACCGTCCGGTCACGAACGCCGGCGAGATCTTCGCGCCCTACCAGGCCAAGCAGAAGGAAGTCGGCGTCAAGTACGACGGCGGTACGGTCGGCGCCAGCGCCGCGTTCTTCACCACCGACCAGCCGACGTACTACTACATCGGCCAGACCTACGGCTCCTACGGCAAGCAGCGCAACCAGGGCCTGGAGTTCTCGGTGTTCGGCCAGCCCGTCAAGGGCTTGCGCCTGCTCGGCGGCCTGACGCTGCTCGACCCCAAGCAGAAGAACACGCAAGGCGGCGCCACCGACGGCCTCACGGCCATCGGCGTGGCCAAGCAGCAAGCCAACCTGGGCGCCGAGTGGGACGTGCCGGGCCTGCGCAACCTGTCGCTGAACGCACGCGTGCTCTACACCTCGAAGCAGTACGCCAACGCCACCAACACGCAGTCGGTGCCGTCGTGGACGCGCGTCGACATCGGCGCGCGCTACCTGGTCGACCTGGGCAACAACCGCACGCTCACGCTGCGCGCGCGCATCGACAACCTGTTCAACAAGTCGTACTGGGCTTCGGTGGGTGGCACGCAAGGCTCCAACTACCTGGTGCTGGGCGCGCCGCGCACCTTCGCGGTGAGCGGCACCATCGACTTCTGAGCACGCCATGCGCGCCTTCGCGACCACGGTCCACCGCTGGGCGGGACTCGCGGTCGCGCTGTTCCTCATCGTCTCGGGCCTGACCGGCGCCGTCATCTCGTGGGACCACGAGATCGACGGCTGGCTCAACCGCAAGCTCTACGACACCACGGCACGCGGCCCTTTCAAGGACCCGTTCGAGCTGGCGGCCGCCGTCGAAAAACACGACCCGCGCGCGCGGGTCGCCTACCTTCCGCTCGGCTTCGAGGAAGGCCACGCAGCCGGCTACTTCGTGCAGCCGCGCACCGACCCGGCCACGGGCAAGCCCTTCAGGCTGGGCTACAACCAGGTGTTCGTCGACCCGGTGACCGCCGAGGTGCGCGGACAGCGCGACTCGGGCGCCGTCTCGCTCAAGCCCGAGACGCTGATGCCCTTCCTGCGCAAGCTGCACTACATGCTGCACGTGCCGGCCATGTGGGGCACAGACCGCGTCGGCTACTGGATCATGGGCGGCGTGGCGCTGCTGTGGCTGCTCGACAGCTTCGTGGCGCTTTATCTGACCACGCCGCGCAGGCTGCGCAAGGCCGTGCATCCCGAGCACCGGCCCGCCGCCGTCTGGTGGCAGCGCTGGAAGCCGGCGTGGACGGTGCGCTGGGCGGCCGGCGGCTACAAGCTCAACTTCGACCTGCACCGCGCGGGCGGGCTGTGGATCTGGGGGCTGATCCTCGTCATCGCCTTCACCTCGTTCTCGCTGAACCTCTACAAGGAGGTGTTCTATCCGGTGCTGTCGCTGGTCTCGAAGACCACGCCCGGGCCGTCGGCGCTGGTGCCGCTCGCGCCGCTGGGCACGCGCATCGAGCCGACGATCGGCTTGCGCGAAGTGGTGGCGCAGGCCGACGCCGAGGCGCGGCATCGCGGCTGGACCACGCCGCTGGGCGGCGTGTTCTACAACGCACGCGGCGGCTTCTACAACGTGTCTTTCTTCGACCACGCCACGCACGACGACAGCGACGGCATGGGCTTGTCGAACCTCTACATCGACGGGCGCGACGGCCACATCATCGGCAGCAACCACCCCTGGCACGGCACGGCGGCGGACGTGTTCTCGCAGCTGCAACTGCCGCTGCATGGCGGGCGCATCCTCGGCATGCCGGGGCGCATCCTGATGTCGGCCATGGGGCTGATGGTGGCGATGCTGTCCGTCACGGGCATCGTCATCTGGGCACGCAAGCGGCGCTCACGGCGGCTGCAGGAGCGGCGCCCAGGACTGTCCAAGGCAGCCTGAGGCGAACCTCAGGCCAGGCTTTTTTCCAGCGCGTCGACAAACATCTTCGGCACGTCGAAACCGGTCTGCTCGGTGATTTCCTGGAAGCAGGTCGGGCTGGTCACGTTGATTTCGGTGACCGAGTCGCCGATCACGTCGAGCCCGATCAGCAGCAGCCCGCGCGGCGCGAGCACGCGGCCGATGGTCTCGGCAATTTCGCGGTTGCGCGCCGTCAGCGGCTGAGCCACGCCCTTGCCGCCGGCCGCCAGATTGCCGCGCACCTCGGTGCCTTGCGGAATGCGCGCCAGCACGAAGGGCGCCGGCTCGCCCGCGATGATCAGGATGCGCTTGTCGCCCTGCACCACGTCCGGCACGAAGCGCTGCACCATGATGGTCTCGGCGCCGTCCTTGTTGAGCGTCTCGACGATCGAGCCGAGGTTCAGCGCGTCCTGCTTCACGCGGAAGATGCCCATGCCGCCCATGCCGTCGAGCGGCTTCAGGATGATGTCGCCATGCTCGGCATGGAAGTCGCGCACGGCCTGCGCGCTGCGCGTGACCAGCGTGGGCGTGACGAACTGCGGAAACTCCATGATCGCGAGTTTCTCGGGGTGGTCGCGCAGCGCGCGCGGCGTGTTGACCACGCGGCCGCCTTCGCGCTCGGCCTGCTCCAGCAGGTGCGTGGCGTAGATGTACTCGGCATCGAAAGGCGGGTCCTTGCGCATCAGCACCACGTCGAAGTCCTTCAGCGCCTTCGACTCGGTGATGTCGACGCGGTACCAGTCCTTCGCGTCGCCGGTCAGCGTGATCTGCTGCACGTTGGCGGTGACGAGGCCGCCCGACTTCCACTGGATGTCCTGCGGCAGGCAGGCCGCGATGCGATGGCCGCGGCGCTGGGCCTCGCGCATCATCGAGAAGGTCGTGTCCTTGTAGATCTTGAACTGATCGAGCGGGTCGGCGACGAAGAGGATGTTTTTCATCAGGCGTTCTTTCCGGCGCCGGGAGCGGCGGCCACTTGCACTTGGGTGTCGGGCGCGATGTTGCCGGAAGCGGCGATGTCCTTGCCGGCGGAGGCCTTTGCGGGCTTGCGGCCCAGCTGCTGCACCGCGAGCGCCACCGCCCCGGCCACCACGCCCCAGAAGGCCGAGCCGATGCCCGCCAGCGTGACGCCGGAGAGCGTGACCAGGAAGGTGATGAGCGCCGCCTCGCGGTGCGACTCGTCGCGCACGGCCGCGGCCAGCCCGCCGCCGATGGTGCCCAGCAGTGCCAGCCCGGCGATGGCCGCGACCAGCTCTTTGGGAAACGCCGTGAGCAGTCCCGTGACGGCCGCGCCGAACAAACCGATCACCACGTAGATCGCGCCGCAGCTCACGGCCGCCGTGTAGCGCCGCGCCGGGTCTTCATGCGCCTCGCGGCCCATGCAGATGGCGGCGGTGATGGCGCTGAGGTTCAGGGCAAAGGCGCCGAAAGGCGCGAGCACCAGCGTGGCCAGTCCGCTGAGGGTGATGAGCTTGCTGACCGGCAGGTCGCCGTAGCCGGCGGCCCGGATCGCCGCCACGCCCGGCAGGTTCTGCGAGGCCATGGTCACGACGAACAGCGGCAGCGCCAGGCTCACGATGGCCTGCCAGCTGAAGACCGGCATGGTGAACACCGGCCAGGTGAACGTGAAATGCACCGTCGACCACGCCAGTTGCCCGCGCGCCGCCACGTAGACGATGGCCACCAGCAACGTGAGCGGCACCGCGTAGCGCGGCAGCAGGCGCTTGGAAACGAGATAGGTGCCGAGCATCAGCAGCACCAGCGGCAGCGCGGTCTGCGCCGCGATGAAGGCGCCCAGACCGAAGCGCGCCAGCACGCCCGCGAGCAGCGCGGAGGCGATGGCCATCGGGATCTTGTTCATGACGCGCTCGAACCAGCCGGTGGCGCCCGCCAGCACGATCAGCACCGCGCAGACGATGAACGCACCGACCGCCTCGCCCATGCCGTAGCCCATGCCCGCCACCGCCAGCACGGCCGCGCCGGGGGTGCTCCAGGCGATCATCACGGGCTTCTTCCACCACAGCGAGGGCAGCGCCGAGGCCAGCCCCATGCCGATGCCCAGCGCCCACATCCACGAGGCGGCCATCTCAGGGGTGGCGCCGAAGGCCTGCGCGGCCTGGAACACGATGGCCACCGAACTCGTGAAGCCCACGAGCACGGCGACGAAACCCGCGGTGAAGGCCGAAAGGCTCAGGTCCTTGAAGAATGACATCGGGCGATTGTGCCGCCGGCGTCAGATTTCGATCTTCGACCCCAACTCGACCACCGCGTTGTTCGGCAGCCCCAGGAACGCCGCCGCCCCGCTCGCGTTGTGGTGCATCTGCGCGAACAGCTTCTCGCGCCATGGCGCCATGCCGCTGCCCAGCGTGGGAATGACGACGTCGCGCGACAGGAAATAGCTGGTCGTCATCGCCTCGAGCTGGCAGCCGCGCATGCGCGCGTTCTCGAGCGCGCGCGGCAGGTCGATGTCGTTCTTGAAACCGTAGTGCACGATGATCTGCCAGCAGTGGTGGCCCAGCGCCTCGATCTCGATGCGCTTGTCCATCGGGATCCAGGGCACCTCGTGGTTGCGCACGGTGACGAACATGTTCTGCTCGTGCAGCACCTTGTTGTGCTTGAGGTTGTGCAGCAGCGCGTTGGGCACCACGCCCGGCTCGGCCGTGAGGAACACCGCGGTGCCGTCCACGCGCACCGGCGGGCTCACGAACACCGAATCGAGAAAGGACTTCAGGTCGATCGCGTCGGCATGCTGCGCCTCGCCCATCAGGCGCCGGCCTTCCTTCCACGTGATCATCAGCGTGAATACGAAGCCGCCGATCATCAGCGGGAACCAGCCGCCTTCGAACAGCTTGAGCAGGTTCGAGGCGAAGAACATAAAGTCGACGAAGAAGAACACGGCCGTCGAGCCGATGCACAGCAGCAGCGGCAGCTTCCACGCGTAGCGGATCACGAAGAAGGTCAGCACCGTGGTGATCAGCATGTCGGTGGTCACGGCGATGCCGTAGGCCGCGGCCAGGCTGCTCGACGAGCGGAACATGACGACCGCCAGCACGATGGCCACGAACAGGCCCCAATTGACCAGCGGAATGTAGATCTGCCCGGCCGTGCGCACGCTGGTGTGCTCGATGTTCAGGCGCGGCAGGTAGCCCAGCTGGATGACCTGGCGCGTGACGCTGAAGGCGCCGGTGATGAGGGCCTGCGACGCGATCACGGTGGCGGCGGTGGCCAGCAGCACCAGCGGAACCAGGGCCCATTCGGGCGCCATCATGAAGAACGGGTTCTTCACCGCCTCGGGGTTCTCCAGCAGCAGCGCGCCCTGGCCGAAGTAGTTCAGCGTGAGCGCCGGCATCACGACCGAGAACCACGCGATGCGGATCGGGCTCTTGCCGAAGTGGCCCAGGTCGGCGTACAGCGCTTCGGCGCCCGTGACGCACAGCACGGTGGCGCCCAGCAGGATGAAGCTGGTGCCGGGGTTGTCCCAGATGAACTTCAGCGCATAGAACGGGTTCAGTGCCTTGAGGATTTCGGGGTGGTGCACGATCTGCGACACGCCCAGCACGGCAATCGCCAGGAACCACACCAGCGTGACCGGCCCGAAGAACTTGCCGATGCCCGCCGTGCCGCGCTTCTGCACCACGAACAAACAGAACAGCACGACCAGCGTGAGCGGAATCACGTAGTGCGTGAAGTGCGGCGACACCACCTCCAGGCCCTCGACCGCCGACAGCACCGAGATGGCCGGGGTGATGACCCCGTCGCCGTAGAAGAGCGACGTGCCGAAGATGCCGACCACCAGCAGCAGGTGGCGCAGGCGCGGTTTGTCGGCCACCGCGCGCGAGGCCAGCGCGAGCATCGCGACCAGGCCGCCCTCGCCTTCGTTGTCGGCCCGCAGCACCAGCACCACGTACTTGATGGAGACGATGACGGTGAGCGTCCAGAAGAACATCGACAGGATGCCGTAGACGTTCTCGACCGTGAACGGCACGTGGCCGTGGCCGAACACTTCCTTGACCGCATACAGGACGCTGGTGCCGATGTCGCCGTAGACGACGCCGATGGCGCCGACGATCAGGCCGGCTGAGATGGTTTTGGGGGCTGACACGAAGTCGATGGGAAAAGGGCTGGCCGCTTGAATCGACGCGTCAGACACGCCGGGGACCCGTGGCGGCGGATTTTCCGGCGCCACGCATCCCCTCCGCCCTTTGGGTTCCGTTGATGTGGGGCCGCTATTTTGCCGCCGCCCGCCGCTGCCGCAAGGCCGGCCCCCACAATCATTCGTAGATTTCGGCGTCCGGGTCCGTGGCTTCCATCTCGTAGCTGGCGGCCACCATGGCCAGCCGGCCGACCACGCCGTACATGTAGAAGCGGTTCGGCGCACTGGCGCCGGGCTTGGCGCCGGGCTGCGGCAGGTGCGCGCTCTCGGAGAAGGCCAGCGGCACGAAGCTCGCGCCCGGCAGCTTGAGGTTCTCGTCGGGCGCCTGCTCGGCGTGCACGCGGTAGAAGCCGCCGACCACGTAGCGGTCCATCATGTAGACGACCGGCTCGGCCACGCCGTTGTGCACGCGCTCGTTGGTCAGCACGCCTTCCTGGACGATCAGCTCGGTGGGTTCGCGCAGGTCTCGCAAATCGCGCGCCTCGCGGGCATCGCGCCCCGCGCCGGCCTTGGCGGCGGGCACGCTGCGCGGCTTGCCGATCAGCGCCTCGACGTCCTTGGCATCGCGCACCGTCACCACGCCCGGGCTGCCGCTGCCGCTGTGGCCGCCCTTAACGACCACGAAGGGCTTCTCGTTGATGCCGTATTCCTTGTACTTGCGGCGCACCTTGGTCAGCACCGCGTCGACATGGCTGGTCAGCACGTCGATGCCGCGGCCCTCGGCCACGTCCACGCCTTCGGCGCGCGCGTAGATCGGGTTGATGAGCCACGGGTCGATGCCCAGCAGCTTGCCGAAGCGCTTCGACAGCTCTTCGTAGCTGTGCAGGTGGTTGCTCTTGCGGCGCACCGACCAGCCCGCGTGCAGCGGCGGCAGCAGGTATTGCTCGTGCAAGTCTTCGAGGATGCCGGGTGTTCCAGCCGAAAGCTCGTTGTTAAGGAGAATTGTGCAGGGATCGAAATTTTTCAGGCCCAGCCGGCGCTTGGTGCGCACCACCGGTTCCAGCGTCACGATGTCGCCACCGGGCAGCTCGATCTTCTTGGGCGACTTGATGGCCGGGTCGATCGACCCGATGCGCACGTTGAGCCCCGCCATGTGGAAGATGCGCGCAAGTTGCGCGATGTTGGCGAGGTAGAAGGTGTTTTTCGAATGATTTTCCGGAATGACGAGCAGGTTGCGCGCTTCCGGACAGATCTTCTCGATGGCCGCCTGCGCCGCCTGGACGGCCAGCGGCAGCATTTCCTTGGTCAGGTTGTTCCAGCCGCCCGGGAACAGGTTGGTGTCGACCGGGGCGAGCTTGAAGCCGGCGTTGCGGATGTCGACGGCGCTGTAGAACGGCGGCGTGTGTTCCATCCATTCGAGCCTGAACCAGCGCTCGATGGCGGGCATCGAGTCGAGTACCCGCTGCTCCAGTTCGTTGATCGGGCCGGTCAGGGCGGTGACGAGATGCGGAACCATGCGGCGGCCTTGTTGGTTTTTTGCTTAAAGGTGGAGCGGAATTGTAGGATTTGGGGATGGCCGCCCCAATGACAAGACTGCGCGCGGGCGCATCAGGTCCGGACCTCGCCCTGCCCCAGCACCACGTACTTGAGCGAGGTCAGTCCTTCGATGCCCACCGGTCCGCGGGCATGGAACTTGTCGGTGCTGATGCCGATTTCTGCGCCCAGCCCGAACTCGAAGCCGTCGGCGAAGCGTGTGCTCGCATTGACCATGACGCTGGCCGAATCGACCTCGCGCAGGAAGCGCTGCGCATGCACATGGTCGCGCGTGACGATGGCGTCGGTGTGGTGGCTCGAATAGCGGTTGATGTGCGCAATGGCCTCGTCCACGCCGGCCACCACCTTGATGCTGATGACGGCGGCCAGGTATTCCTCGGACCAGTCGGACTCGACCGCGTCGAGCACCTTGGCCAGCGGGTCGATGGCGCCGTCGGCGCGCAGGATGCGGGCGGCCTCGGGGTCGCAGCGCATTTCCACACCCTTGGCCGCGAAGATGGCGGCAATTTCGGGCAGGAAGTCTTCCGCCACCGTGGCCGACACCAGCAGGCCTTCGGCGGCGTTGCAGGGGCTGTACTTCTGGGTCTTGGCGTTGTCGACGATGCGCAGCGCCATGTCGAACTCGGCCGTGTCGTCCACGTACACGTGGCAGTTGCCGTCCAGGTGCTTGATGACCGGCACCTTGGCGTCGCGGCTGATGCGCTCGATCAGGCCCTTGCCGCCGCGCGGAATGATCACGTCGACGAACTCGGGCATGGCGATGAGCTGGCCCACGGCTTCGCGGTCGGTGGTCTGCACCAGTTGCACCGCATCGACCGGTAGGCCGGCTTCGGCGAGCGCCTCGGACACCAGCAGCGCCAGCGCCTTGTTCGACTCGATGGCTTCCGAGCCGCCGCGCAGGATGGCCGCGTTGCCGCTCTTGATGGCCAGGCTCGCGGCCTCGATGGTCACGTTGGGCCGGCTCTCGTAGATCATGCCGAAGACGCCGATCGGCACGCGCATCTGGCCCACGCGGATGCCGCTGGGCTGCTGCTTCATGCCGATGATTTCGCCGATCACGTCGGCCATGCCGGCGAGCTGCTCGCAGCCCAGGGCCACGGTCTCGACGACCTTGGGCGTGAGCTTGAGGCGGTCGACCATCGGCGCCGACAGGCCGGCGGCCGTGGCGCGCTCCAGGTCTTTCTGGTTGGCGACGGCCAGCACCGGGCCGGCTTCGCGCAGGCGCCGGGCGAGCGCCTTCAATGCTATGTTTTTGGTAGCTGCATCCGCACGGGCCATGAGGAATGCAGCGGCTTTGGCTTGCAGACCCAGGGTCTGCATGTGCTCGCTGACGTTGAACGCGTTCATCCGGGCATTTTCCCACGCCGATCCGCGCCCCGGATGACACGGGCCTTTTGATGGCTCAAGCCATCAGACAAAGCTCAGGCGCGGCGAGGCGCGGAGGCCGTGCTGCTGCAGGCCCGGCACAGCATCAGCGCCAGCCGCTGCAGCGCCTGCCAGCCGCTGGCGGGCCAGTCGGGCTGCTTCAAGCCCTTCACGATGCCGTCCACCACGTGCGCGGCGCGCAACAGGCGGGTCAGCATGCGGTCGTCCAGGCGCGGCAGCACGCGCTCGAAGGCGCGCTCGCGCGGGCCCCAGATGCGGTTTTCGCGCAGCGCCATCGGCAGCGGGCGCCCCGAGGCCATGGCGTCCTTCACGCGCTTGAGCGCGCGGATGTCCTCGGCGATCGTGTAGTGCACCAGCACCTCGGCCTCGCCCTCGGCCTGCAGGCCGTCGAGCATGCGCGCCACGCGCTGCGGGTTGCCGGCCAGCACGGCTTCGGACAGCTTGAACACGTCGTAGCGCGCCACGTTGTTGACGGCGCCCTCGACCTGCTCCCAGCTGAGCTCGCCCGCCGGGTGCAGCAGCGCTAGCTTCTGGATTTCCTGGTGCGCCGCGAGCAGGTTGCCCTCCACGCGGTCGGCAAAGAACTGCAGCGTGCGCTGGCCTTCGTCGCCGGGCATCACGCGCTGCCCCTGCAGGCCCAGGCGCTGCGCGATCCACTGCGGCAGCGCACCGCGCTCGATCGGGTCGACCTGGATGCTCACGCCGTTGTTCTCCAGCGCCGAGAACCAGGCGCCGGTGCGCGTGGCCTTGTCCAGCCGCGGCAGCATCACCAGCGTGAGCGTGCTGTCGTTGCCGACGGCGGACTCGGCCAGCTGCTGCAACGCCGTGCTGCCGTCCTTGCCGGGCTTGCCCGAGGGAATGCGGATCTCGACGATCTGCTTGTCGGCGAACAGCGAGAGCGAGCCGCCGGCCGCGAGCACCGCGCTCCAGTCGAAGTGCGCGCCGGCCACGGTGTACGAGCTGCGCTCGGTGTAGCCCTGCGTGCGCGCGGCGGCGCGGATGGCATCGGCCGCCTCCTGCGCGAGCAGCGGCTCGTCGCCGTGGATCGTGTAGAGCGGCTTCAGGCCCTTCTGCAGGTGGGCCCCGAGCGAGGCGCTGGCGAGTTGCATGGAATCGGGAGCGTGCGCGAGCTGGAAAACGTCTAGAGCGACTTCACTGCGGCGATGCGGCGCATCAGCTGCTGCGCGATGTCCGACTGCATGTCGCGGAACAGCAGCTCGGCTTCGCCTTCCTTGGCCAGCGCATTGGTTTCGTTGAAGCTCAGGTCGCGTGTCTGCGAGACCTCGGTGGCCGGCAGCAGGTCCTTGCCGCCGGGCGTGTGCAGGCGGAAGCGGATGCGCAGCTGCAATTGCAGCTCGCGCACCAGGCCGGCCGAGTTGGTCGAGATCACGAAGCGGTTGCGCTCCTCGCCCAGGATCTCGAGCACGACGTCGGCCTTGGCCGCGTCCTCGGCGGGCAGCACCGTCACCGAACCGGTCGCGCGCAGTTCGCGCCGGATCTGGTTGATCATGGCCGACTTGAGGAGCGCCTCGCTCCCTGCCACCGACAGCGTCTTGAACGCGAAGACCGGCGCCTTGCGCAGCTCGAAGCCGCACCCGGCCAGGCCGAGCGAAGCGCCCGCCACCGTCAGCCCCAGAAGAAAGCCGCGGCGCGGCAGCGAGACATTGCGAGTGTTCATGCTTGAGTCGTCAATCAAAGAACCACATTGACCAGGCGGCCGGGAACCACGATCACGCGCTTGGGCGGCGCGCCTTCGGCGAAGGTGACGAAGTCGTCGCAGGCCAGCGCCAGCTTCTCGATCTCGTCCTTGGAAGCGCCGGCCGGCACGCTGAGCTTGCCGCGCAGCTTGCCGTTGACCTGCAGCATGAGTTCGATCTCGTCCTGCACCAGCGCTTCGACGTCGACCGTGGGCCAGGCCGCGTCGAGCAGGCCGCCCAGGCCCTTGTCGTAGCCCAGTTCGCTCCACAGCTGCTGGGCGATGTGCGGCGTGGCCGGGTACAGGCAGCGCAGCAGGATGCCGAAGCCCTCGCGCACGGCGGCCGCGTCGCCCGCGCTGCCGTCGGGCTTGAAGCCTTCCAGCGCGTTGAGCAGCTTCATCGCGCCCGACACCACGGTGTTGTATTGCATGCGCTGGTAGTCGTAGTCGACCTGGCGCAGCACGGTGTGCACCTCGCGGCGCAGCGCCTGAGCGCCCTTGCCGAAGGCCTGGCCGCCGGCCGCGACAGGGGCCACGTCCGCCTGCGCGACACCGAAGTTCCACACCCGGCGCAGGAAGCGGTAGCTGCCCTCGACGGCCGCGTCGTTCCACTCGAGCGTGGCTTCGGGCGGCGCGGTGAACATGGTGTACAGGCGGGCCGTGTCGGCGCCGTACTTCTCGATCAGGTCCTGCGGATCGACGCCGTTGCGCTCGCTCTTGCCCATCTTGCCCACGCCGCCGTATTCGACCTTCGTGCCGTCGGCGGTGGTGCCGCCGACGATGCGGCCCTGCGCGTCGAGCACGGTCGTCACCTCGGTGGGCGGGAAGTAGTCCTTGCCGCCCTTCTCGTTGCGCTTGTAGAAGATGTGGTTGAGCACCATGCCCTGGGTCAGCAGCTTGCTGAAGGGCTCGTCGGCCTTCACCAGGCCCAGGTCGCGCATCACCTTGGTCCAGAAGCGCGCGTACAGCAGGTGAAGAATGGCGTGCTCGATGCCGCCGATGTACTGGTCCATCGGCATCCAGTAGTCGGCGCCGCCGGCCACCATGGCTTCGTCGTTCTTCGGATCGCAGTAGCGCATGAAGTACCACGACGAGTCCACGAAGGTGTCCATGGTGTCGGTCTCGCGCCGCGCGGGCTTGCCGCAGACGGGGCAGACCACGCCGGCGTGGAAGCCCTCGTGCTTGTGCAGCGGGTTGCCCGAGCCGTCGGGCACGCAGTCGGTCGGCAGCACCACGGGCAGGTCTTTTTCGGGGACCGGCACCGCGCCGTGTTCGTCGCAATGGATGATCGGGATCGGCGTGCCCCAGTAGCGCTGGCGGCTCACGCCCCAGTCGCGCAGGCGCCAGGTGGTCTGCAGCTCGCCCAGGCCCTTCTGGCCCAGCGCATGCGCCACGGCGGCCACGGCCTCCTTGTAGGTCATGCCGCTGAAGTTGTCGGAGTTGATGGTCACGCCGCGCTGCTTGTCGCCGTACCAGTCCTGCCACTTGTGATAGTCGAAGTGCGGCTCGTCGTCGACCAGCACCACCTGGATGATCTCGATGCCGTACTTGTTGGCGAAGGCGAAGTCGCGCTCGTCGTGCGCGGGCACGCCCATCACGGCGCCGTCGCCGTAGCCGATCAGCACGTAGTTGCCGACCCACACCGGCACCTGCTCCTCGGTGATCGGGTGCGTCACCGTGAGGCCCGTGGGCACGCCCTTCTTCTCTTGCGTGGCGAGCTCGGCCTCGGTGGTGCCGCCGTTCTTGCACTCTTCGATGAAGGCAGCGACCTTCGGGTCAAGCGTGGCGGCGTGCGCGGCCAGCGGGTGCTCGGGCGCCACGGCGCAGAAAGTGACGCCCATGATGGTGTCGGCGCGCGTGGTGAACACGTACATGCGGCCGTCCTGGATCGGCTTGCCGCTCGCGTCCCGGATGTCGTGCGTGAAGGCGAAGCGCACGCCCTCGCTCTTGCCGATCCAGTTTTCCTGCATCAGCTTGACGCGCTCGGGCCAGCCCGGCAGCTTGTGCTGGGTGTGCTCGAGCAGTTCCTCGGCGTAGTCGCTGATCTTCAGGTAGTAGCCCGGGATCTCGCGGCGCTCGACCGTGGCGCCGGTGCGCCAGCCCTTGCCGTCGATCACCTGCTCGTTGGCCAGCACGGTCTGGTCGACCGGGTCCCAGTTCACGACCTGGGTCTTGCGGTAGGCAATGCCCTTTTCGAGCATCTTCAGGAACAGCCACTGGTTCCACTTGTAGTAGCTCGGGTCGCAGGTGGCGATCTCGCGGCTCCAGTCGATGGCCAGGCCCATGGCCTGGAGCTGGCCCTTCATGTAGGCGATGTTCTCGTAGGTCCACTTGGCCGGGGGCACGCCGTTCTTCAGCGCCGCGTTCTCGGCCGGCAGGCCGAAGGCGTCCCAGCCCATGGGCATGAGCACGTTGTAGCCGCTCATGCGCAGGTAGCGCGTGAGCATGTCGTTGATCGTGTAGTTGCGCACGTGGCCCATGTGCAGCTTGCCGCTGGGATACGGCAGCATCGAGCAGGCGTAGTACTTCTTGCGGCTCGCGTCCTCGGTGACGCGGTAGGCATCGGCGGCGCTCCATTGCGCCTGGGCAGCGGACTCGACGTCGCTGGGTTTGTAGCTGGGATTCATGGCGGTTCGGCAAGAGCCCGGCGCAAGGCGGCCGGGAACGCGGGATTATCGCGCCCGGGAGAAAGCCCCGGCCCGCAGACTCTAGACTTGGGGCACGTAACCTGCGTGTTGCGCGGGTAACGCCCGCCATCCGGCGGGTTTCGCACTGCCTGGAACCCCCATGAAACTGCGCCTGAAACACCTCGCCCTGGCCCTCGCGACCGCCGCCGGCCTTGCCACCTCCGCCACGCCGCTGTGGGCCCAGCAGAACGACAGGCCCCTGCGCCTCGTCGTGCCCTTCGCCACCGGCGGCGCGCAGGACGTCATCGCCCGCTACCTGGGCGCCAAGCTCACCGACAGGCTGGGCCAGCCGGTCATCATCGACAACAAGGCCGGCGCGGGCGGCATCGTGGCCGCCGACGCGGTGGCCAAGGCGACCGACGGCGCCACCGTGCTGCTGGCCACCGGCGGCGCGGTCACCATCGCCCCGCACCTGCAGGCCAAATTGCCCTACGACCCAGTGCACGAACTGGTGCCGGTGGCGCTGGTGGCCGACACGCCGATGACGCTGTCAGTGCGCACCGAAAGCCCCTACAAGACCGTGGCCGATGTGCTGCGCGACGCCAAGGCCCGCCCGGGCCTGGTCACCTACGCCTCGACCGGCAACGGCACCGTGTCGCACCTGACCGGGGCGCTGCTGGCCCAGGCCGGCGGCGTGAACCTGTTGCACGTGCCCTACCGGGGCGCCGCGCCCGCCATGACCGACCTGCTGGGCGGGCAGGTGGCGACCATCGTGACCAGCGTGGCCTCGATCGAGCCCATGGTCGCCAGCGGCAAGGCGCGCGTGCTGGGCACCTTCTCTCGCGTGTCCCTCCCCAGCATGGGCTCGGCGCCCACCATCGGCGAGGCCACCGGCCTGCCGGGCATGGAAGTGCCGGTCTGGGTCGGCGTGATGGCGCCGGCGCGGATGCCGGCGGCAAGCATCGAAAAACTGTCGGCGGCGCTGGTCGAGGTGTGCAACCTGCCCGAGACCAAGCAGCGCTTCGCCCAATTGGGCGCGGTCAACACCTGCGGCGGCCCGGCCGCGCTGGGCAAGGTCGTGACGGAAGACAGCCAGCGCTGGGCCAAGGTCATCAAGCAGGGCGGGATCAAGATTGACTGAAGTTCGCCAGGGCGGAACCTACCGCGTCGGCATCGCCGGCGCCGGGGCAATCGCGCTGGCCAGCGCGGCCTGGCTGCGGCAGGCGGGGCACGGCGTGACCGTGTGGTCGCCCAGGGGCCGGGGCGCCGAGGCATTGCGTACCCAAGCGCTGGAAGCCAGCGGCGTGCAGTCGTTTTCGGTGACGGTCGAGGTCGCCGACGGCGCAGCCGGGCTGTGCCAAGCCAGCGACGTGCTGCTGCTCGCCCTGCCCGTCAACGGCCACAGGCACGTGATGGACGCGCTGTTGCCCTTCCTGCGCGACGGCCAGACCGTGATCGTCAGCTCGATGGCCTCGCTGTCGTCGCTCTATCTGCATGAAGCCGCCCGCCGCGCCGGCAAACGGATCACCGTCGCCAGCTTCGGCACGACCGTGCTGACCGCGCGCCGCGAGTCCGGCACACAGGTCAAGGTCATGACGCGGCGCAAGGCGGTCGGCGTGTCGGCCCTGCCCGGCGCCAAGGCGGCCGAAGCGGTGGCGTTGTGCACGGCGCTCTTCGGAGAAGGCTTTTTTGTGCAGGACAGCGCCCTCGCCAGCGCCCTGGCGAATGTCAACCCGCAGTCCCACGGCCCGCTCGCGGTCTTCAACTGGACGCGCATCGAGCGCGCCGAGAACTGGCCGCAGTACCACTGCATGACGCCCGGCGTGTCGCGCGCGATCGAGGCGCTCGACCAGGAGCGGCGCGCCGTGGCGCGGGCCTTCGGCATCGAGGTCGGGCCCATCGAGGCGCATTTCGCGCGCTCCTTCGGCACCACGTCCGAGAAACTAGAGGACATCGCCGCCGAGCTGCACGCCAAGCGCGGCGGCCCGCCCGGGCCGGTGCAGGTCGACACCCGCTATGTGACCGAGGACATGCCCTACGGCCTGGCCTTCATCGAGGCGCTGGGCACCATCGCCGGCGTGCCGACGCCCGCGACGCGCACCATCGTGGACGCGGCCTCGCTGGTCAACGGCGTCGACTTCCGCCGCGAGAACGACCTGATCGAGCCGCTGGGCCTGGCCCGCGAAACCGTCGCGGGGCTGCTGGCCCGCCTGTAGCGCTCATGAAGCGTCGGCTTCGGGGAACACCGGCTCCCCGAGGTTGAGCATCAGCCGGTTGGCCCAGGCAAAGAGGGCCACCGAATGGACCAGGTCGAGGATTTCCAGCTCGCCCAGCCCGACCTCCTTCAGCGCCCGGATGTCGTCGGCGGACACCTTGTCGGGCTCGGCTCCGAGCCGGACCGAGAACGCGACGATGGCCTTCTCCCGCGCCGTGGTGCCGGCCGTTTCCGGCGCGTCGAACACCTGCGAGATCACGTCGTTGCGCTTGGCCAGCTGCTCGAAGCGCTGCGCATGCACCGACGCGCAGTACACGCAGCCGTTGACGCGCGATTCGACCGTGGCCCCCAGCTCGCGCTCGGCGCGCGGCATGCCGCCCGGCGCGAACATGATCGCGTTGAAGGCAATGGAGCGCTGCAGCAGTATCTCGGGCTGGTGCGCCAGCACCAGGAAGTACGGCGAGGTGCGCGCCTGCGGGCTCATCTCGTCGAGCGCCGCCAGTTGCGCGGGCGTGGCCGTGTCGACATTCACCGTGTCGAGCCACGGCTTCCACTTCAGCACGTCGGTGGTGAAGCCCTTGATGCGGATCGGGGTCGTCATGCCGAAACCTCCACGGCGGCCAGCGCCTTCAGGCCCGCGGCAACGCGGATCTGGTACGAAAGAAAGGCGATCAGCTGGCTCATCGCGACGATGGCCGGCGTCGACAGGCCGCTGTCGGCCAGCGACTGCACTGCCGCCTTGTCGCCCTCGATGGGGCGTTCGATCAGCTTGCCGGTGAACGCCAGCACGGCCTGAAGGCGGGTGTCACCGACTGGCCGGCCGCTCGCGACGGCCTCGACCAGCGCGCCGTCCGCGCCTTCGGCCACGAGCCGGTCGCGGTAGTGCGCGACCAGGCTCTCGGCCTTCGAGACACGGCAGGCATGCAGCGCAACCAGCAGGCGCTCGGCCACGGAGAGGCCTTCGACGGTCGGCGAGAACATCGCGTCGTAGCTGCCCTGCGTCGCGGCAACGACCTTGTCGCGCTGGCGCCGCAGCGCCCAGGTGGCCTGGTCCGGCGCCAGCGCAACGGCGGCGTCGATCACATCGGGAGGGGTGAGGGTGGTCATGCGGGTCATGGGGGTCAGTTTCTTTCTTGCGGCGGCAGCGCGGGCGTCCATTCGTCGCCGAACAGCTCCGGTTCGGCATAGGTTTCGATGTTGGCCCAGTGGTGGTCGAAGTCCTCGCGGTAGAACAGGCCGGCCATGCCGCTCGCGAGCCGCTTGGCGCCGTCGCTGATGGCCGGGATGTCGCCCGACACCGTGCCGTGCGACAGCGCCGCCGGGTAGCAGAAGCAGTGGATGCGCCCGAGCCCCGGGCATTCGCCCGCCGCGCGCTCCTGGAATTCGAAGGCCGGCCCGAGGTCGGGCGAGTCGGCCAGCTCCTGGTCTTCGTCGCCGGGGGCGGGCACGAAGCGGTCTTTCCAGGTGCGCACATGGGCGGCGATGGCCGCGAATTCGGGGCGGTTCGGCCAGTCGACCTTGAAGCCGGTCGAGACGATCAGGAAGTCGAATTCGAAATCGCCCTTCGGCGTGGACACGCGCATCGCCTCGCCCTGCGGCGTGATCGACAGGATCGGGCAGCCGAAGTTGAAGAACGCATTGGGGTGGCCCGACACGCGCAGCGTGCTGCCGTGCGGCGGCGGCACGTTCGCCACGTTGATGTAGTGGCGGATGCGCCACTTGAGTTCGTCCGGCAGGTCGTAGTGCCCCTGCGTCAGCCCCGGCACGCCCGCGCCCTTGCCCTTGTTGACGCGCGGCAGGTCGGGCCGGCGGATCAGCAGCTCGACGCTGTGCGCGCCGGCCTCCAGCGCGGTGCCCGCGCTGTCCATGGCCGAGGAACCCGCGCCGACCACGCCCACGCGCAGGCCCTGGAGCCGGCCGTAGTCCATGTCATCGGAGGAATGCGCCCATTTCGAGCGCGGCAGCGCGTTGACGAACGCCGGAACGGCGGGGCCGCCGAGGCCGTCGCGCCCGGTGGCGAGCACCACGCGGCGCGCCAGCACGCTGCGTTCGCCTTGCGGCGTGCGCAGGTCCAGGCGCACGGCCGTGCCGTCGGGCAGCGGCTGGATGCGGGTGACGGCCGTGTCGTTGCGCACGTCCACGCCCATCACGCGGCGGTACCAGGCCAGGTAGTCCATCCATTGCAGGCGCGGGATCTTGTCCATCGCCGTCCAGGCCTCCAGGCCGAACTGCGCCTCGAACCATGCGCGGAAGGTCAGCGCGGGCAGCCCCAGCGCCGGGCCGGTCAGTTCCTTGGGCGAGCGCAGCGTTTCCATGCGCGCGGTGGTCGCCCAGGGCCCTTCCTTGCCCGCGGGCGAGCGGTCGAACACCACGGCGCGAATGCCCTGCTGCGCCAGCGCGACCCAGGCGGCCAACCCGGCCTGGCCGCCGCCGATGATGGCCACGTCCAGCAGCGCCTCGCCGCCCGCCTGCCGCGCGGGCATCCAGTTGCGGCCGGGCCAGCCGAGGTAGTCGAGGTCTTGGGCGAGCCGCGCTTCGAGCGCGGCGAGTGAGGAGGCTGAATCTGAAGTCATCTTGAAAAACGGGAACGGTACGCTGCTGCGTGCAAAACGGTGTCCAGTGTAGAAAGCTTCACGGGGCGCCGAAGGATCATCGCGCGGCGCGCAAGCCAGTACCACTGGCCCGAATCTCGCATGCCACAATGTTTTTCGACCACAGGGGCAGGCATGGGACGCAGCGAAAAAAGCAACAGCAACGGCAGCGAATGGTGGCGCGGCGCGGTGATCTACCAGATCTACCCGCGCAGCTTCAACGACAGCAACGGCGACGGCATCGGCGACCTGCCCGGCATCACGGCCCGCCTCGACCACGTGGCGGCGCTCGGCGTCGATGCGGTCTGGGTCTCGCCTTTCTTCCGCTCGCCGATGAAGGACTTCGGCTACGACGTGTCCGACTACCGCGCGGTCGACCCGCTGTTCGGCACGCTCGCCGACTTCGACGCCATGCTGGCGCGCATGCACGCGCTGGGGCTCAAGCTCATCATCGACCAGGTGCTCTCGCACACCTCCGACCAGCACGCCTGGTTCGCCGAAAGCCGCGGCTCGCGCGACAACCCCAAGGCCGACTGGTACGTGTGGGCCGACCCCCGACCCGACGGCACGCCTCCCACCAACTGGCTGTCGGTGTTCGGCGGCTCGGCCTGGCAATGGGACGCGCGCCGACGCCAGTACTACCTGCACAGCTTTCTGGCCGAGCAGCCCGACCTCAACTTCCACTGCGCCGAGGTGCAGCAGGCGCTGCTGGGCGAAGTGCGCTTCTGGTGCGAGCGCGGCGTCGATGGCTTCCGCTTCGACGCCTGCAACCACCAGTTCCACGACGCGCTGCTGCGCGACAACCCGCCGGCCTCGCTCGCGTCGATCGACGAGGTCAGCACGGTGCGCGCCGACAACCCCTATGCCATGCAGCAGCACCTGTACGACAAGAGCCAGACCGAGAACCTGGCGTTCCTCGAAAGCCTGCGCCGGCTGCTCGACGGCTACGGCGCGGTGGCGCTGGGCGAGGTCGGCGACGAGAACGCGCCGCCCGTCATGGCGCAGTACACCGAACGCGGCAAGCGCCTGCACCTGGCCTACAGCTTCAGCCTGCTCACGGCCGACCACAGCCCCAAGCACCTGCGCCACCAGGTCGAGGCGCTCGACAGCGCCCTGGCCCCCACGGGCGGCTGGGGCTGCTGGGCGGTGTCGAACCACGACGTGCCGCGCGTCGCCACCCGCTGGAGCGACGGCGCCCCCGCCGACACGCGGCGCGATCGGCTCTGGCTGACGCTGCTGCTCACGCTGCGCGGCAGCGCCAGCATCTACCAGGGCGAAGAACTCGGCCTGCCCGAGGCCGAGGTGCCGTTCGAACGGCTGCAAGACCCGTACGGCCGCGCCTTCTGGCCCGAGTTCAAGGGCCGCGACGGCTGCCGCACGCCGATGCCGTGGACGGCCGAGGCGCCGAACGGCGGCTTCACCACCGGCTCGCCGTGGCTGCCGGTGTACGGCCCGCACCTGCCGCTGGCGGTCGCGCGGCAAACCGACGACGCCGCTTCGATGCTCGCCTTCAGCCGCGCCCTGCTGCACTGGCGCCGCACGCAGCCGCTGTTGCGCACCGGCGCCATCGCCTTCTTCGACGCGCCCGAGCCGCTGCTGCATTTCGAGCGCCGCGACGGGAACCAAACGCTGCACGCCGTCTTCAATCTGGGGAGCGAGCCGGTGTCGATGCCGTTGCCCGGCCGGTTGCAGCCGCTGGTCGGACAACCGCTGGAGAGCACCGCCGTCGTGCAGACCGTGAACGAAAAGCGCATGCTGGTGCTGGCGCCTTATGGCGTCTTCCTCGGCACGCTCGCCGAAGAAGGACAGAGCTGACCGCCATGCCCCTGAAGCCGTTGCCCGAATCCGAAATCCGCGCGCTCATGCGTGCCGAGCACGGCGACCCGTTTGCCGTGCTGGGGCCGCACGAGACCGCCGAAGGCCTCGAAGTGCGCGCGCTGCTGCCCGGCGCGCAGCGCGTGGCGGTGGTGCATTCGCGCACCGGCTGGCCGCTGTCGATCCTGGCGCGGCACGGCGAGACGGACCTGTTCAGCGGCCTGGTGCCTGCGGCCGAAGCCCGCATGGGCTATTCGTTCCAGGTCGACTGGGACGCGCACACCTCGCGGCTCGAAGACCCCTACCGCTTTCCGTTCGTGCTGGGCGACACCGACATCTGGCTGCTGGCCGAGGGCACGCACCTGCGCCCCTGGGAGCAACTGGGCGCGCACCTGCGCGAGATGAACGGCGTCAAGGGCGTGGCCTTCGCGGTGTGGGCGCCGAATGCGCGGCGCGTGTCGGTGGTCGGCGACTTCAACAACTGGGACGGCCGGCGCCACATGATGCGGCTGCGCCGCGAGTGCGGCGTGTGGGAGATCTTCGCGCCGCACGTGTCGGTCGGCGACACCTACGAATTCGAGATCCTCTCGACGCAGGGCGAGGTGCTGCGCAAGGCCGACCCGTTCGCGTTCTCGGCGCAGCTGCGTCCCGACACCGCCTGCGTGGTGCAGCCGCTGCCCGCGCCCGTCAAGATGCCCGAGGGCCGCGCCGCCGCCAACGAGCGCCACGCGCCGGTCAGCATCTACGAAGTTCACCTGGGCTCGTGGCGCCGCAAGAACAACGGCCACGAATGGCTCGACTACCGCGAGCTGGCCGACACGCTGGTGCCCTATGCGCGCGACATGGGCTTCACGCACATCGAGCTGCTGCCGATCAGCGAGCACCCGTTCGACGGCTCCTGGGGCTATCAGCCGATCGGGCTGTACGCGCCGACCTCGCGCTTCGGCACGCCGGGCGACTTTCGCCATTTCGTCGAGGCCGCGCATGCCGCGGGGCTGGGCGTGATCCTCGACTGGGTGCCCGCGCACTTTCCGACCGACGCGCACGGCCTGGGCCGCTTCGACGGCACCGCGCTCTACGAGTACGCCGACCCGCGCGAAGGCTTCCACAACGACTGGCAGACGCTGATCTTCAACTACGCGCGCACCGAGGTGCGCAACTACCTCGTCGGCAACGCGCTGTACTGGCTCGAGCGCTACGGCGTGGACGGCCTGCGCGTGGACGCGGTGGCCTCCATGCTCTACCGCGACTACAGCCGCAAGGCCGGCGAGTGGGTGCCCAACACGCTCGGCGGGCGCGAGAACCTGGAGGCCATCGACTTCCTGCGCCGCATGAACCGCGTGGTGGGCGTCGAGCGGCCCGGCTCGATCACGCTGGCCGAAGAATCGACCAGCTTCCCCGGCGTGACACGTCCGCCCGAGGACGGCGGCCTGGGCTTCCACTACAAATGGAACATGGGCTGGATGAACGACACGCTGGCCTATGCCGGCACCGACCCGGTCTACCGCAAGCACCATCACCAGAAGATCACCTTCGGCCTCATGTACGCGCACACCGAGAACTTCGTGCTGCCGTTGTCGCACGACGAGGTGGTGCACGGCAAGGGCTCGATGATCGGGCGCATGCCCGGCGACGAATGGCAGAAGTTCGCGGGCCTGCGCAACCTGTACGGCTACCTCTGGGCGTACCCGGGCAAGAAGCTGCTGTTCATGGGCGGCGAGTTCGCGCAGTACGCCGAGTGGAACGCCGACCGCAGCCTCGACTGGCACCTGCTGGAGCACGCGTCGCACCAGGGCGTTCGGCGGCTGGTGCGCGACCTGAACAACGTGTACCGGCACTTTCCGGCGCTGCACGAGCTGGACAACGACGGCGCCGGGTTCGAGTGGATCGTGCATGACGACGCGGACCAGTCGGTGTTCGCGTTCGTGCGCCGGGCGCGCAACGGCGCCTTCATCATCGCGGTCTGCAACTTCACGCCGCTGCCCCGGCATGGCTACCGACTGGGGGTGCCGTGCGCGGGGGCGTACCGCGAGATCATCAACACCGATGGCGCGGTGTACGGCGGAAGCGGCGTCGGCAACGGCGTGATCGAAAGCGAAGCCGTCCCCTGGCATGGCAAGGCGGATTCGGTGACCGTGAGCGTGCCGCCGCTGGCCACCGTGATGTGGGTGCTGGCGTGACCGGGCCGCGCGCATGCTGAGTGCCGGCTCGCCCTTTCCGCTGGGCGGCACGCCTTCGCCTCAAGGCGTGAACTTCGCGCTGGTCGCGCCGCGTGCCGAGGCGGTCGAGCTCTGCATCTTCGACGGCACCGGCGCGCACGAGCAGCAGCGGCTCCGGCTGCCTTCGTTCACCGACGGCGTCTGGCATGGGCTGCTGCCCAGCGCGCAGGCGGGGCTGGTGTACGGCTACCGCGTGCATGGCCCTTGGGCGCCGCACGAGGGGCAACGCTTCAACCCCGCCAAGCTGCTGCTCGACCCGTATGCGCGTGAAGTCGTCGGGCGGTACGACGGCAGCGATATCTTTCTGGGCCACGATGCCGCGAACCCGGATCAACGGGACACGCGCGACAACGGCGGTGTCGCACTGAAGGGTCGGGTCATCGCAATGGCCAACCCGTCGACAGCCCACGGCCACGCACGAATTCCGTCCGGCGAACGCGTGCTCTACGAAATGCACGTGCGCGGCCAGACGCGGCTTCACCCCGCCGTACCCGCCGCGCTCCGGGGCAGCTACGCAGGCCTGGCCGAACCCGCCGTGCTCGACCACCTGCAGCGCATCGGCGTCACCACCCTGAGCCTCATGCCCGTGCAGCACCGAGCCGACGAGCAGCGCCTGCAGCGCATGGGCCTGAGCAACTACTGGGGCTACACCACCATCGGCTGGTTCGCGCCCGAAGCCCGCTACTGGAGCGGGCGCCGCGGCACCACGCCCGCCAGCGAATTCCGCGCCATGGCCGACGCCATCCACGCACGCGGCATGGAGCTGGTGATCGACGTCGTCTACAACCACAGCGCCGAAACCGACGAGCTCGGCCCCACCCTCTCGCTGCGCGGCATCGACAACGCCCTGTACTACCACCTGCGCTCCGACGACCGCGCCCTGTACGAGAACTGGGCCGGCACCGGCAACTGCCTGAACCTTGGCGAGCCGCGCGTGCTGCAGCTCGTGATGGACAGCCTGCGCTACTGGGTCTGCGAGATGGGTGTCGACGGCTTTCGCTTCGACCTCGCGCCCGTGCTGGCACGCAACGCAAAGACCGGCTTCGACGCGCGCGCGCCCTTCCTCGCGGCCATCGCGCAAGACCCGGTGCTGTCGCGCACGCTGCTGATCGCCGAGCCCTGGGACCTCGGTCCCGGCGGCTACCGGCTGGGCGAGTTCCCGCCCGGCTGGCTCGAATGGAACGACCGCTACCGCGACACGCAGCGCGGCTTCTGGCTGCGGCAGGCGCACGACGACAAGGCCGGCCTCGGCGACTTCGCGCACCGCTTCACCGCGTCGAGCACGCAGTTCGCGCACGACGGCCGCGCGCCGACCGCCAGCGTCAACTTCGTCACCGCGCACGACGGCTTCACGCTGCGCGACCTCGTGAGCTACAACGAACGCCACAACCTCGCCAACGGCGAGGACAACCGCGACGGCCACGGCCACAACATGAGCAACAACTGCGGCGTCGAGGGCCCGAGCGACGACCCCGCCGTGCTGGCCATGCGCGACCGGCTGCGGCGCGCGCTGCTCGCCACGCTGATGCTCTCCCAGGGCACGCCAATGCTGCTGGCCGGCGACGAGCTCGGCCACACGCAGCAGGGCAACAACAACGCCTACTGCCAGGACAACGAGACCACCTGGCTCGCCTGGATCGGTGCCGCGTCCGACCCCACGAGCGACGCGGCCCGCATGAGCGCCTTCGTGGCGCGCCTGGCCGCCCTGCGCCGCGAAGCGCCCGCCCTGCGCGGCACGCGCTGGTGGCCGGCCGAGCCCCCCGAGGGCACGGCGTCCGGCATCTGCTGGCTGCGCTCCGACGGCGAGCCGATGACGTCCGGCGACTGGCAGACGGGCACGGCCCTTGCAATCCTCTTTCCGGGGAGTGATGCAACAAATGCAAACAAAGCAAGCGCATGGCTGGTGATGGTGAACGCAGGGCCCGACACCGTGCCGTTCAAGCTGCCTGCGGGCACCTGGCGCCTGTGCCTGTCGAGCGACCCCGCGCACGATCCGGCGGACGTGGCGCAAGCGCTCGGCGACACGGCACAAGTGCATTTTTCGAGCCTCTGGATTGCAAGAACGTAGAAGCCAGCCGCAAGGCGCGGTGCTAGTCTCGATGCAGAAACTCTGACAACGAATTCCAACAAGCGAACGAACGGAGACTTCAGGATGGACAACCTCACACCGCAAGCGCCACAGCAGCAACAACAAGAGCTGCAGGCCCACCAATTGGTCCGTCGCACCATCGCCCTGGTGCTGGCCGGCGGGCGAGGCTCCCGCCTCAAGCAGCTGACCGACCGGCGCGCCAAGCCGGCCGTGTACTTCGGCGGCAAGTTCCGCATCATCGATTTCGCGCTGTCCAACTGCCTGAACTCCGGCATCCGGCGCATGGCCGTGGTCACGCAGTACAAGTCGCACTCGCTCATGCGCCACCTGCAGCGCGGCTGGAGCTTCTTGCGCGCCGAGCTCAACGAAATGGTCGACGTGCTGCCCGCCCAGCAGCGCGTGGGCGACGAGCACTGGTACCGCGGCACGGCCGACGCCGTGTTCCAGAACCTCGACATCATCCAGACCCGCTCCACCAAGCACGACTACGTGGTGGTGCTGGCCGGCGACCACATCTACAAGATGGACTACTCGCTCATGGTCAAGGACCATGCCGAGCGCGGCCTGGGCTGCACCGTCGGCTGCATCGAGGTGCCGCGCATGGAGGCCACGGCCTTCGGCGTGATGGCCGTCGACGGCGACCGCAACATCACCGAGTTCCTCGAAAAGCCGGCCGACCCGCCCGCCATGCCCGGCCACCCCGACGTGGCGCTGGCCAGCATGGGCATCTACGTGTTCGACTCCGAATACCTCTACCAACTGCTCGAGGAAGACAGCGTCAACCCCGACTCGAGCCACGACTTCGGCAAGGACATCATTCCGCGCGCCGTGGCGCAGGGCCGGGCGCTGGCGCACCCGTTCGGCATGTCGTGCGTCACGCGGGCCTCGCGCGGGCCGGGCGCCAAGACCTACTGGCGCGACGTGGGCACGATTGATGCATTCTGGGCAGCCAACCTCGACCTGGCCGCCATCACCCCGGAGCTCGACATCTATGACACGGACTGGCCCATCTGGACCTACCAGCGGCAGTTGCCGCCGGCCAAGTTCGTGCTCGACCGCCACGGCCAGCACGGCATGACGGTCAACACCATCGTGTCGGGCGGCTGCATCGTCTCGGGCTCCAAGGTCAGCAGCTCGGTGCTGTTCTCGGGCGTGCGCATCCATTCGTTCTGCGAGATCAACGAGGCCGTGCTGCTGCCCGACGTCGAGGTCGGCCGCGGCTGCCGGCTCAGCAAGGTGGTGATCGACCGCGGCTGCGCGATTCCCGACGAGATGGTGATCGGCGAGGACGCCGAGGCCGACGCCGCACGCTTCGAGCGCACCGAGAACGGCGTGGTGCTGGTCACGCGCGAAATGCTCAAGCGGCTCGTGGCTGCCTGACACCGAGCCCCCGAACACGATGCGAATCCTCCAGGTCAGCGCCGAACTCTTTCCCCTGCTCAAGACCGGCGGCCTGGCGGACATCGCCGGCGCCCTGCCCCTGGCGCTCATGGCCGCGGGGCAGGACGCGCGCGTGCTGCTGCCGGGTTTTCCGGCCATCGTCGCGGGCGTGCGCGAGCAGGCGCCGGTCGCCGAATTCAACGCCCCCTGGGGCGAGCGTTTCACGCTGCGGCGCGGGCACGTGGCCGTCAGCGGCACGCCAGGCATTCCGGCCTACGTGATCGATGCCCCAGCGCTCTACGACCGCCCTGGCAACCCCTACGAAGACACCGCGCGCCAGCCCTACGGCGACAACCACCGCCGCTTCGCGCTGCTGGGCTGGGCGGCGGCGCAGCTCGCGCGGGGCCTCGACCCGTCGTGGCAGCCCGAGGTGGTGCATGCCCACGACTGGCACGCCGCGCTCGCGCCGGCTTACCTGCACTTCGCACAGCAGGCCGGCGCGCCCCACGTGGGCAGCGTGTTCACCGTGCACAACCTGGCCTACCAGGGCCTGTTCGCGCCCTGGAACTTCGCGGACCTGGGCCTGCCCGGCCCCGCGTTCCAGATGAACGGCGTGGAATACCACGGCCAGCTCTCGTTCATGAAGGGCGGCCTGTGCTACGCCGACCGGCTCACCACGGTGAGCCCCACGTACGCGCTGGAGATCCAGACGCCCGAGCAGGGCTGCGGCCTCGACGGCCTGCTGCGCCAGCGCAGCGGCGTGCTGACCGGCATCCTCAACGCGGTCGACGACCAGGTCTGGAACCCCGCGACCGACCCGGCCCTGGTGCAGGGCTATCACACGCCCGAAGGCCGCCACATGGCGGGCAAAGCGCGCTGCAAGTCGGTGCTGCAACACCAGCTCGGCCTGGCCGAACGGCCCGATGTGCCGCTGTTCATTCTCGTGAGCCGGCTCACCGAGCAGAAGGGCCTGCACCTCGTGCTCGACGGGCTCGACGCGCTGCTCGCCCAAGGCGGCCAGCTCGCGCTGCTGGGCAGCGGCGAGGGCTGGCTCGAAGAGGCCTTCCGCCAGCGCGCGGCGGCCGCGCCCCAATCGGTCAGCGTGACCATCGGCTACAGCGAAACGCTCGCGCACCAGCTGTTCGGCGCGGGCGACGTGACGCTGGTGCCTTCGCTGTTCGAGCCCTGCGGCCTCACCCAGATGTACGGCCTCAAGTACGGCAGCCTGCCGCTGGTGCGCCGCGTCGGCGGGCTGGCCGACACGGTCGTCGACAGCACGCTCGAGGACCTGGCCAGCGGCGACGCCACCGGATTCGTGTTCGATCGCTTCGACATTGCCGGCTACGAACGCGCGGTGCGCCGCGCCTTCGCCCTCTACCAGCGCGCGCCGGACTGGCGCCGGGTTCGCGGCCACGCCATGCGGCGTCCGGCCGACTGGGGCACGGCGGCCGCGCAGTACATCGACGTTTATCGGCAGGCGCTGGGATGAACACAGGATTTCTGGGCCATTCAGGGCGCGGTCACGCCGACGGCGTGCTCTGCTCCGCGAATGTCCCCCGCCCTTCGGGCTCCTCCTTTATTTCGCTGCGCAGAGCACACCATCGACGTGACCACCCAGAGCCGTCGTGGATCGGCGAGCACCAGCCGCGTGCCCAAGTGCACAGGGCATCGGGTGTCCCCCGCAGCGAAATAAAGGAGGCCGCAGGCCGGGGGACATTCGCGGAGGGGGACACCCGGTGTCCTGTGCACCCGCCCCAGAAGCACCTTCGACAAAAACACCGCGCCCGCTCAATGCCTGGGCCGACACAACACCACTCACCTCGAGAGCGCTCACCATGACGATCAAAGACTTCGCCTACGACCATCCCGACCGCGACGTCGCTGCCTTCAAGCGCGCGGTGGCCAACAAGCTGATCTACGCGGTCGGCAAGGACCCGGTCGCCGCCAGCCAGGACGACTGGCTCAACGCCACCTCGCAGGCCGTGCGCGACCAGCTGGTCGAACGCTGGATGATGACCACGCGCGCCAACTACGCACAGGACCTGAAGCGCGTGTACTACCTCTCGATGGAATTCCTCATCGGGCGCACCTTCACCAACGCGCTGCTGGCCGTCGACCTCTACGACACCGTGCGCGAGGCGCTGGCCGACTTCGGCGTCGACATGGACGCGCTGGCCGAACGCGAGCCCGATGCGGCCCTGGGCAACGGCGGCCTCGGCCGGCTGGCCGCCTGCTTTCTCGATTCGATGGCCACGCTCGGCGTGCCCGGCATGGGCTACGGCATCCGTTATGAATACGGCATGTTCCGCCAGCGCATCGTCGACGGCCAACAGGTCGAGACGCCCGACTACTGGCTCACGCGCGGCAATCCGTGGGAGTTCCAGCGGCCCGAAGTGAACTACCGCGTGCGCTTCGGCGGCCACGTGCAAAAGCGCGAAGGCACCAATGCCCCCTACGGCGCGGCCGACTGGGTCGACACGCACGACGTGCGCGCCGTGGCCTACGACACCATCATTCCCGGCTACGGCACGCAGGCCACCAACACGCTGCGGCTGTGGTCGGCGCGCGCCACCGAGGAAATCGATCTCTCGGCCTTCAACCGCGGCAACTACATGGGCGCGGTCGAGAGCAAGAACCAGTCGGAGAACGTCTCGCGCGTGCTCTACCCCGACGACTCCACGCCCTCGGGCCGCGAGCTGAGGCTGCACCAGGAATACTTCTTCTGCAGCGCCAGCGTGCAAGACCTGCTGCGCCGCTACCTGCGCAACCACAAGACCTTCGAGCAGCTGTCCGAGAAGGTCAGCATCCACCTGAACGACACGCACCCCGTGCTGGCCGTGCCCGAGCTCATGCGCCTGCTGCTCGACGAGCACGGCCTGTCGTGGGACGAGGCCTGGGCCCACACACAAAAGGTGTTCAGCTACACCAACCACACGCTGATGCACGAGGCGCTGGAAACGTGGCCGGTGGAGATGCTCGGCCGCATCCTGCCGCGGCATCTGCAGATCATCTACGACATCAACGCGAAGTTCCTGGCCACCGTGACGCAGAAGGTCGGCAACGACGTCGAGCTGATGCGCCGGCTGTCGCTGGTCGACGAGGCCGGCGAGCGGCGCGTGCGCATGGCCTACGTGGCGGTGCTCGCGAGCCATTCGATCAACGGCGTGTCGGGGCTGCACTCGGAACTGATGAAGCAGTCGATCTTCTCGGACTTCGCGAAGATCTTTCCCGAGCGCTTCAACAACAAGACCAACGGCGTCACGCCGCGCCGCTGGCTGGCGCAGGCCAACCCGCCGCTGGCCGCGCTGCTCGACCAGCGCCTGGGCAAGGGCTGGCGGCGCGACCTGTCGCAGCTGGAGGCCATCAAGCCCATGACCGCGCAGCCGGCCTTCGTGCGCGCCTTCCGCCATGCCAAGCGCGAGAACAAGCTGCGGCTGGCCAACTGGGTCGAGCAGCACCTGAAGATCGACCTGGACACCGACGCGATGTTCGACGTGCAGGTCAAGCGCATCCACGAGTACAAGCGGCAACTGCTCAACGTGCTGCACGTGGTGGCGCGCTACCACCGCATCCTCGACGCGCAGGCCACGGGCGCGCCCGTCGACATCGTGCCGCGCGTGGTGGTGTTCGCGGGCAAGGCCGCTTCGGCGTACGTGATGGCCAAGCTGGTGATCCGGCTCATCAACGATGTGGCGAGCACCATCAACGCCGACGCGCGCGTGGGCAAGCTGCTGAAGGTGGTGTTTCTGCCGAACTACAGCGTGAGCCTGGCCGAGATCATCATGCCGGCGGCCGACCTGTCGGAGCAAATCTCGACGGCGGGCACCGAAGCCTCGGGCACCGGCAACATGAAGTTCGCGCTGAACGGCGCGCTGACCATCGGCACGCTGGACGGCGCCAACGTGGAAATGCGCGAGAACGTGGGGCCCGAGAACATCTTCATCTTCGGCAACACGACGCCCGAGGTGGCGGACATCCGCGCGCGCGGCTACCAGCCGCGCGACATCTACGAAGGCAACGCCGAACTCAAGCGCGTGCTCGACGCGATCCGCGACGGCGCGTTCTCGCCGGGCGAGCCGTCGCGCTACCAGGGCATCTACGACGCGCTGGTGAACTGGGGCGACCACTACCTGCTGCTGGCCGACTACGCGAGCTACGTGGCCAAGCAGGCCGAGGTCGATGCGCTGTACCGCGACCCGGACGCGTGGATGCGGATGGCGATCCTCAACGTGGCAGGCATGGGCGCGTTCTCGTCGGACCGCACGATTGCGCAGTACGCGCACGAGATCTGGAACACCAAGCCGGTGGTGCTGGGGTAGTTCCAGTTCCTCGCGCCGCCGAGCAAGCGAGCTATTCGCGCCAGACGACCTGGTCGTCGACCATGTACAGGCGGCATTCGGCCGCCGCAAACTTCTTGCAATTGGCGAGGGCGCGCTCCGACAGTTCCGCCAGCGTCGAGCTGGCCTTTCCGGCGTTCCATGCGGCGCCGTAATGACCGTCCAGCGACACGGCGAAGGCCCGAGGAATCGGGCGCCCCAGGAAGTCCTTGAAGGCTGGTTGCCGCGCGTCGCTCAGGTGGGGCACCGGGCCGGACGAGGGGCCCGATGCGACAACCGCCGCGACAGCGGGAGGCACCGGCTTGGCAGCGTCGGGCTTCTTGTACGCGGCCAACGCAAGGCGCCCACGCTCCGGCAGGTCAAAAATCCATTGAGCCGGCCGCGCGAAATTCAGATTCTGGGCCGTGCCGGTCATGCCCGAGGTGGTGATGCCCACCAGCCGGCCCTGCTCGTCGAACAGGCCGCCACCACTCGATCCCGGCGAAGTCGGCGCCGAGATCTGGATGTACTCGATCGCCTCGCTCTTGCCCCGGCGCAGTGCCGACACCAGGCCGTCGCTCAGCGTTTGCTCAAGCCCGTAAGGCGTCCCGATGGTGTAGATTTTCTGCCCCACGCGCAGCGTCTCGATCGGCGCGATCTGCACCGCTGGTGCGGTGAAGTTCGCCACCTTGACCGAGCACAGGTCGCGCTCCGTGTCCGGAAACTCCAACTCTCCCTGGAACGTGACGTTCTCGTGCTTCACCAGCACCGTCGCCGCTCTCGCGAGCACGTGGCAGTTGGTGACGAGGCGCCCCTGATCGATCACCACGCCGCTTCCCGTGCCCAGCGATTTGCCTTGCGCATCCAGCGGGCGGATGACCCAGACCGAGGGCGACATGCGGCGGAACAATTCCTCGGCGGACATCGCGTGCGACAGCATCGGCATTGCGGCAAGCAGGCTCAGGCCGAGTGCGGCCACGCAACCCGGACGCTGCGTTCTTGCAGGCATCAAGCGCTTCACTCCTGTCGACGGATGAGGCCGTCGAGGTCCTTCATCTGCACCGGTTCGTTGCGCTGCGCGGAAGCCGGCGAGGGCGTCGCGGCTGCGGACAACGGACTCGCGAGGGTGCGCTGGATCAATTCTTCCCGGGACGGCGCATCGCCGCGGCCCTGGCTCACGATGTAGGGCTTGAGGATCGTCAAGACGGCGCTGGCGCGCAGCGCGTAGGCCGCGCCCGCTTCGCTTTCGTTGTGGAACATCCGGATCGTGGCGCTCGAATGCCACGTCGTGATGGTGCCTCCGCCACCGTAGTAGCCCGGGACATAGACGGAACGGGTGCCACCGCCGCCGCCACCACCACCGCCGCCCTTGAACAGGCTCGGCACCGGCGGTGCGTCATCGTCTTCACCGGGTTCGAACGCCATGAGCGCCAGTGCGCCTACGGGTGGCGCGGCGGCCGTTTTCTTCGGCACCAGCGTGAACAGCGCATAGCCACGCTGCTGGGTCAGTTCGGCGCAGCGGTAGATCCAGTAGCGCCAGACCATGTCGCCCGAGGTCTTGCCGTTGCCGTGGAACTCCACGAGGTAGGTGTCGTCGGCAATGCGCGTGTCCACGTAGCCACCGGCCAGGCCTTTCGGGCCATAGGGCGTCGTGCAGCCCATCAGCACGCCGAGCACCAGGACAGGCGCCACGCTCCAGCGCACAGCCCACCTCGAACGCCCGTGGCCGCGCCGTGCGGGCAGCGGACGTGTGACTCCTCCATTCATCGCGCGGACTCCCTCGTATTTTTTGATGCCGACTCAGGGCGGCACTGAAAATATGATGCGAACCCTTGCGGGAAGCTGACCAACGCCCGGCCGGCGCTGGGAGGCCGTTCAGCGCTGCGAAGACGAGCCCGAAGGCGTCGCGGGCGCATCCGTCACGAACCCGATGCGGCTCAAGCCCGCCTTGTTCGCGATGCCCATCAACGCCACCACCTTGCCGTAGGCCACCGTGGTGTCGGCGCGCAATTGCACCTCGGTGTCCTTGCTGTCGGCCGCGGCCTTCTCCAGGCCGGCAGCCAGTTCCTCGTCGGTCACGACGCGGTCGTTCAGGAAGACCTTGCCCGTCGCATCGACCGACACGCTCACGAACTTGGGCGTGTCGTTGGGTTGGCCGGCGTCGGTCTGCGGCAGGTCGAGCTTGATCGAGCTGGCCATCAGCGGCGCGGTGATGATGAAGATCACCAGCAGCACCAGCATCACGTCGACCAGCGGCGTCACGTTGATGTCGGACAGCGGCCGCTGCGCGCCGCCGCCCATCGCGCGCCCGCCGCCGCCGGCGCTGCTGCCCAGTGAAGTGCGACCGAAGGCCATGGGGGTGTGGCTCCCGTGCGGGTCAGACCGGCATCGGCCGCGCGGGCGGCGGCGCGGCGGGCTTGGGCGCATCGCCGAAGCTGCCCAGCAGGTCGTGCGCGAAGCCTTCGAGCTCGGCCTCGATGCGGCCGATGACGCGGCCGAACACGTTGTAGGCCAGCACGGCCGGAATGGCCACGGCCAGGCCGAAGGCCGTCATGACCAGCGCCTCGCCGACCGGCCCCGCGACCTTGTCGATGGTGAAGCCGCCGGTCTGGCCAGCGATGCCCGACAGCGCGCGGTAGATGCCCCACACGGTGCCCAGCAACCCCACGAAAGGCGCGGTGGCGCCGACGGTGGCCAGCAGGATCTGTCCGGCCTGCAGGCGGCGCAGCGCGCCGTGCAGCGCGTTGCGCAGGACGCGGGTCAGGCGCTGGTTGCGGTCGACCGTGGCGCCCAGCGTGCCTTCGGGCGCGCCGGCGGCCACGCCGCGAATGGCCGACACGGCCGGCGACACCAGCGTCGCGCGGTCGAAGGCCTTGAGTTTCTGCTCGGCGTCGGCCAGCGTGGACGACTGCCAGAAGGCGGCGATGCTGCGCAGCACGTCGCGCGTGCCGCCGCGCAGCAGCCACGCCTTCCAGAGGATCACGACCCAGCTCGCGATCGACATCGCCAGCAGCAGCGCCGCCACCGAACGGCTGACGCCGTCGCCTTGGGTCAGCAGTTCGAGCACGCTCATCGGCGGTCCTTTGGGTTTTTAGCGAAGGCCCAGCACGTCGTACATGTCGAACAGGCCCGCGCGCTGTTCGGCCAGGAAGCGCACCGCGCGCAGGCTGCCCTGGGCGTAGGTGACGCGGCTCGACGACTTGTGGGTGATCTCGATGCGCTCGCCGGTGCCGGCGAACAGCACGGTGTGGTCGCCCACGATGTCGCCGCCGCGGATGGCCGAGAAGCCGATGGTCGAGGGATCGCGCTCGCCCGTGATGCCTTCGCGGGCGTACACGGCGCATTCCTTGAGGTCGCGGCCCAGCGCGTCGGCGATCACTTCGCCCATCTTGAGCGCGGTGCCCGAGGGCGCGTCGACCTTGTGGCGGTGGTGGGCTTCGATGATCTCGATGTCGTAGCCGGTCGACATGGCCTTGGCCGCCATCTCGAGCAGCTTGAGCGTGACGTTGACGCCCACGCTCATGTTGGGCGCCATCATGATGGCGATGTCCTTGGCGATCTCTGCGATCTCGGCCTTCTGCGCGTCGCTGAAGCCGGTGGTGCCGATGACGGCCTGCACGCCGAGTTCGCGGCAGGCCGCGAGGTGGGCCAGCGTGCCTTCGGGGCGGGTGAAGTCGATGAGCACCTGCGCGTCTTTCAGGCCCGCTCGCAGGTCGGACACGATCGGCACGCCGCTGTTGAAGCCCAGGAAGCCGCCGGCATCGGCGCCGAGCGCGGGGCTGCCCGCGATGTCGAGCGCGCCGGCCAGGCGCAGGTCGGGCGCGTTGCGCACGGCCTCGATCAGCATATGGCCCATGCGGCCCGACGCGCCAGCGATGGCGACACGGCGCGGCGCTGCGGCCGGACCGGAAGAGGAAATGGAGGTGGATTCAGTCACGCGGATTCAGTCTTCGATATGGCCAATGGCATGCATGGACACGGGACGGACGCCGCCTGACTCGGCGGGCGCCGCCCGCAGTGCGCGCTCAGCGCGTGGCTTCGAGCGGGGGGTAGGCGGCCGGCAGCGGCGGCAGGCTGGCCGACGGCGACTTGGCCGCGGCGTCGGCCTTGTCGTCCTTGGCGGGCGCGAATTTCTTGAGCTCCTCCTCGGACGCCTCGAGCGTCGGCACCTTGCCCGATTTCTTGCGGGTGTCGAGCGTGGCGACGAAGTCTTCCTCGCTCGGCATCTCGTCGCCTTCGAAACGGTCCATCAGTTCGCCGTTGAAGAACACCGTGAGGTGGCGTTCCTGCGGGTCCACGCCCTGGCGGCGGATGGTGAAGACGTAGTCCCAGCGGTTGGAGTGGAAGACGTCGGTCAGCAGCGAAGTGCCGAGGATTTCACGCACCTGCTGGCGGGACATGCCGGGCTTGAGCGCCGCGACCTGTTCCTTCGACACGAAATTGCCCTGCACCACTTCGACTTTGTAAGGGGTGACGGCCGACAGGGCGCCACGCGTGCGCTCAGTGAAACCGCTGCAGGCACCGAGGCCGAGCGTCGCGGCAATGGCGGCGACCAGCAGCCACGGACGGCGTTGGAGAATGGCAGGCATGGGAGGAAAGGGGGTAGCGATATGATCGGCCATTGTAGCGGCTGCCCTTTCCAGGGCCTTTGCCGCAGCCCAGGGCGCAGGAACCAACATGGCCAACATCGACGAACTCAAGAATACCGGCCTCAAGGCCACATTGCCACGCCTGAAGATCCTCGAGATCTTCCAGACCGGCAGCCAGCGGCACATGACCGCCGAAGACGTGTTTCGCGTGCTTTTGAACGAGCATTCGGACATCGGCCTGGCCACCGTGTACCGGGTGCTGACCCAGTTCGAGCAGGCCGGCATCCTGGAGCGCAGCCACTTCGAAAGCGGCAAGGCAGTCTACGAGCTGAACGAAGGCACGCACCACGACCACCTGATCTGCACCTCGTGCGGCAAGGTCGAGGAGTTCTACGACGCCGAGATCGAGCGCCGCCAGCAGATGATCGCCAAGGACAAGGGCTGGATCCTGCAGGACCACGCCATGTCGCTGTACGGTCTTTGCGGGGATTGCGCCAAGAAGCGCTGAGCCGGCCAGGAACACCGACAAAAAAGGGGGCGCGAGCCCCCTTTTGCATTCAGTCCCCGTCGCGGGAGTTTTCCATCGCCTTGTGGTGGCGCGCCACGAAATCGGCGTAGGTGTCGATGCCCCGCAGCTGCAGGATCGAATTGCGCACCGCCGCCTCGACCAGCACGGCGATGTTTCGCCCCGCCACCACCTGGATGATGACCTTGCGCACCGGAATGCCCAGCACGTCCTGCGTGAGCGGCGCCGAGGGCATGCGCTCGTAGTCGCGCTCGAAGCTGTCGCGCCGCACCAGGTGCACGATGAGCTTCAGCCGCATCTTCCGGCGCACCGCCGTCTCGCCGAAGATCGCGCGGATGTCCAGCAGGCCGATGCCGCGCACTTCGAGCAGGTTCAGCAGCAGGTCGGGGCAGCGCCCCTCGATGGTGTTCTGGTTGATGCGGTACAGGTCGACCGCGTCGTCGGCCACGAGCCCGTTGCCGCGCGAGATCAGCTCCAGGCCCAGCTCGCTCTTGCCCAGGCCCGACTCGCCCGTGATCATCACGCCCATGCCCAGGATGTCCATGAACACGCCGTGCATCGAAGTGCGCTCGGCGAAGTGCTTGGACAGGTAGGCGCGCAGCAGGTCGATCACGAAGGCCGACGACTCGCGCGTGGCAAACAGCGGCAGCTGGGCGCGCTCGCAGATCGACAGCAGCTCGTCGGGCGCGGCCTGGCCGTCGGCCAGCACCAGCATCGGCGGCTCCAGCGTGACGATGCGGGCGATGCGCCGGGCGCAGTCTTCGAGGCTGCCGCGGGTCAGGTAGGCCACCTCGCGGGCGCCCAGGATCTGCACGCGGTACGGGTGGATGTAGTTGAGATAACCGACCAGGTCGGCCGCCGACTGCGCGCGGCTGATGACTTCGGGATCGAACTGGCGCTCTGACGCACCGAGCCCGGCGAGCCATTCCCAGCGGAGCGACCCGCGGAACTCCTCGAACATGGCATCGGCGCTGATGACGGTCGGCTTCATGCGTTCAGGCGCCGGCGCACGGACGCCGGCATTGCGTTGGAGTAACGGAAAGAAGAGCCGCGCAGCTTATCAGCAGCCGCGCGTGCCGACGCATGCGCTCAGGCGACTTGCGTGGACTGCCAGCCGGCAATGAGGCCGTGCAGGGCGGCGGCGTCGGTGCTGGACTTGATCTGTTCGCGCAGGCTGGCGTCGCTCAGCAGCTCGGCGATTTCGGAGAGGATTTCGAGGTGCTTCTGCGTGGCCGCTTCGGGCACCAGCAGGAAGATCAGCAGCGCGACGGGTTGCTCGTCGGGAGCGTCGAAACCGATCGGGTTGGCCAGCTGGAACACGGCGGCCATTGGCGCCTTCAGGCCCTTGATGCGGCCATGCGGAATGGCAACGCCGTGGCCCAGACCGGTGGAGCCCAGGCGCTCGCGCGCAAACAGGCTGTCGGTAATCAGGGCGCGTCCCAGACCGTGAAGGCTTTCGAACAGCAGACCTGCTTCTTCGAAAGCACGTTTCTTGCTAGTAGCGTCAACGCTCACAAGCACTTGAGCGGGCGGCAGGATGGACGCGAGGCGATTCATGGTGGGTGCAGAGCGGGGGCGATTATGCACCCGCTTGGTAAAAACCCCCAGTCCCCCTCATTACTTTCTGTCTACATGTTGCCCAGAGGCCTCGCCCACCCTCTGGGGGCTTGCAATGCCCTACTGCCACAGTCGGAAAACAAAAAGCCGCCCGAAGGCGGCTTGTGGTGCGAGCCGGGGCTCGGGGTTCACATCAGGCGCTTGGGCGCCGCGTGATGGTGGTCCTGCAGGCGGTCCTTGTGGCGCACCACCTGGCGGTCGAGCTTGTCGACCAGTTCATCGACCGCAGCGTAGAGATCAGCGTGGCTCGACTCCGCGAACATGTCATTGCCCTTGACGTGGATGTTGCATTCCGCCCTTTGGCGGCGTTCCTTTTCCTTCTGCTTTTCCACCGTGAGGATCACCTTGACATCGACTACCTGGTCGAAATGTCGCGTGATCCGGTCCAGCTTGCTCGTGACGTAGGTGCGCAAGGCAGGTGTGACGTCGAGGTGATGACCGCTGATCGTCAAATTCATGAATGACCTCCTGGAATTGACGGTTGGGGAAATGACCGCGCTCCCGAATGAAGCGTGGCCGGCGAAAACAGATGCAGGGGAAAGCGGGGGAAAGAAAGAGGGGGCTGAGAGAAGAAGAGAAGAAAGAAGGGGCGGTCAATTCACTATGCCCAAGCTGTCACGGTATTGCAATACCTGGGTTGCCCCAGGGTGCGGCGGCTTCGCGCGCCCCTCGTTGCACGCTCGCGAATCGATAGCAGCTCGCGCACGCGGCGCAGGCGCTGCGGCGTTTTGAACAGAAGTGTTTCAGCAGGAAAGACCCTGAGACCCTGCGACGGGCAGGGCCAGCCGGAACGCTCAGCGCCAGGCCGCGCGCATGCGGTTGCGCAGGTCGATCACGGCGCTGGGCGGCGGCACCGCCGGCGGGCGCTCGGGCGGTGGCGGCCAGGTCTGCTGCTCGAAGCCCGCGAGGTCGGCCTCGCCGATGAAGCGCGTACGGTTGGCGTACAGGTGCCGGTCGCCGCGCACCGCCTGCTGCGTGATGTAGAAGCGCTGCGGCACCAGCAGGTGCAGGTGGTCGCGCGCGCGGGTCATGGCCACGTAGAGCAGCCGGCGCTCTTCTTCGAGCTCGTGCGCGCCCTGCGCCACGTCGGCCGGCAGACAGCCGTCGACCACGTTGAGCACGTGCACCGAGTTCCACTCCTGCCCCTTTGCCGAGTGGATGGTCGAGAGGATCAGGTAGTCCTCGTCGAGCAGCGGCGGGCCCGGGCGGTCGCTGGTGGCTTCGGGCGGGTCGAGCGTGAGTTCTGTAAGGAAGCGTTCGCGCGAGCCATAGCCGGCGGCCAGCCGCGCGAGCTGTTCGACGTCGGCGCGCCGCACGCCGGAGGTGTCTTCGTACAGCCGCTCCAGATGCGGCTGGTACCAGTCCATCGCCAGCTCCACGTCGGCGGGCCATGCGAGCGAAGGCGAGCGCAGCGCCTCGTAGGCCTTGGCGAAGTCGGTCCACTGCGCGCGCGCCGAAGCAGGCGGCACGAAGTCGCGCACCGCCGCCACCGGGTCGGCCGCCTGGTCCATCGCATCGAGCAGCCGCGTGCCCGTGACGGGCCCGATGCCCGGGATCAGCTGCGTCACGCGGAACCCCGCCATGCGCCCGCGCGGGTTCTGCGCGAAACGCAGCACCGCGAGCAGGTCCTTCACATGCGAGGCTTCGAGAAACTTGAGGCCGCCGAACTTCACGAACGGGATGTTGCGCCGCGCCAGCTCGAGTTCGAGCGCCGCGCTGTGCGTCGAGGTGCGGAACAGCACCGCCTGCGACTTCAGCGCCAGCCCGCCCTCGCGGTGCGCCAGTACCTTGTCGGCCACCCAGCGCGCCTGCCCTGCCTCGTCGGGCACGAGCACCAGCAGCGGCTTGCCGGCCGAGGGCTTGTCGGTCCACAGCGTCTTGGCGTGTCGCTCGGCGGCCTGCGCGATGACGCGGTTCGACACATCGAGGATCGGCTGCGTCGAGCGGTAGTTGCGCTCCAGCGTGACCACGCGCGCTTCCTGCGTGAACTGCGACGGAAAGTCGAGGATGTTGCGCACCGTGGCACCGCGGAACGAGTAGATCGACTGCGCGTCGTCCCCCACCACCGTCACGCCGCGCCCGTCGGGCTTGAGCGCCAGCAAAATCGACGCCTGCAGCAGGTTGGTGTCCTGGTACTCGTCGACCAGCACATGGTCGAAGCGCGCGCCCACGTGCGCCGCCAGCGCGGGCTCGGCGACCATGCCGGCCCAATAGAGCAGCAGGTCATCGTAGTCGAGCACGTTCTGCTGCTGCTTGGCCTCGACGTACGCGCCGAACAGCTTCTTGAGCTCGGCCTCCCATTCGGCGCACCAGGGGAACGACTCCTTCAGCACCTCGCCCAGCGGCGCGCGCGTGTTCACGCAGCGCGAGTAGATCGACAGGCAGGTACCCTTGCGCGGAAAGCGGTTGACCGTGGCGGACAGCCCCAGTTCGTGGCGCGCCAGCCCCATCAGGTCTTCGGCGTCGCCCCGGTCGTGGATGGTGAAGTTCTCGTCGAGCCCGATCTGCGCGGCGTACTCGCGCAGCAGCCGCGCGCCGATGCCGTGGAAAGTGCCGGCCCACGGCAGCGACGGCGGCGCTTCCGTCTTGAGGCCCAGCACCTTCGTCAGCACCTGGCCCGCGCGGCGCCCCATTTCCTGCGCGGCGCGGCGCGAGAAGGTCAGCAGCAGCAGGCGCTGCGGATCGACGCCGCCGGCAATGAGGTGCGCCACGCGGTGCGCCAGCGTGCTGGTCTTGCCCGAACCGGCCCCGGCAATGACCAGCAGCGGCCGCTCGTCAGCCTGCGCGCCGGCTTCCAGGGCCGCGCCCACCCCGTGCTCCACCGCCGCGCGCTGCGCCTCGTTGAGCGACGCCAGCGCGGCCGCCAGGCGCTCGGCCTGGGTCTTCGGGGCAGCGGAAGGAACGGGGTGCGCAGCGGTCTGCATGGGCATGACTTTACTGTATGCCCGTCCAGTCCCGCCGCCTTGCCGTCATGTGGCCGGTGACATAATCGCGCCTCGCTGCAACCGGAGATTCTTCCCAATGGAAACCGCCCCGTCTCGGCAGCTTTCAACTCCCTTTCAGACGGCTTGAACTGACCGCTCGCGCCGGGCTCGGGAATTGAAAGCGCCCCTCCCTCGCCCATCGTCCAGTCATCCCCGGGAGTGAGCCAATGCTCAACATCTTTACGCTCGCCAACGGCCGCCTCGTCCAGGAAGAGATCGAGGCGCTCGAAGAGCTCTCCAAGTTCCAGCCGATCTGGGTCGACCTCGAATCGCCCACGCTCGAAGAAAAGCGCTGGATCAAGCAGTACTACGGCCTCTCGATTCCCGAAGACGCGATGGACGAGGACATCGAGGAATCCGCGCGCTTCTACGAGGAAGACAACGGCGAGCTGCACATCCGCTCCGACTTTTTGATCGACGACGACGAAGACCCGCGCACCGTGCGCGTGGCCTTCATCCTCAACCAGCACAACACCGACCTGCGCAGCAAGGGCGTGCTGTTCTCGATCCACGACGAGGACGTGCCCGTGTTCCGCCTGCTGCGCATGCGCGCGCGCCGTGCGCCGGGGCTGATCGAGGACGCCAAGGAAGTCATGCTCAAGCTGTTCGACGCCGACGCCGAGTACTCGGCCGACACGCTGGAGAACATCTACGACGAGCTCGAAGTGGCCGGCAAGAAGGTGCTGTCGGGCAACGTCAGCGACGAGCTGGCCGGCGAGGTGCTGGGCGCCATCGCGCGGCAGGAAGACTTGAACGGCCGCATCCGCCGCAACGTGATGGACACGCGCCGCGCCGTGAGCTTCATGATGCGCAGCAAGATGCTCAACGCCGAGCAGTTCGAAGAGGCGCGGCAAATCTTGCGCGACATCGAGTCGCTGGACAACCACACGGCCTTCCTGTTCGACAAGATCAACTTCCTGATGGATGCGACCGTCGGTTTCATCAACATCAACCAGAACAAGACCATCAAGATCTTCTCGGTGGCCAGCGTCGCGCTGCTGCCGCCCACGCTGATCGCGAGCATCTACGGCATGAACTTCAAGTTCATGCCCGAACTGGACTGGGCCATGGGCTACCCCTACGCCATCGTGCTGATGGCGGCCAGCGCGCTGGTGCCGATGTGGTACTTCCGCCGGCGCGGCTGGCTCAAGTAATTCGATGCCCGGGCCTGGGTCCCGGTGCTAGAGTGGCCGTCAGCCAGGCGCTGACCGGAGAGCCACAGTGCGCAGACTTCGTTTCCTCACCAACCGCCACCGCGCGCCGTCGACCAACACCGCGCTGGGCCTGCTGCTGGCCTTCAATGCCGGCGCGGTCAACGCGGGCGGTTTCCTCGTGCTGCACATGTACACCTCGCACATGACCGGCTTCGCGTCGCAACTCGCGGACGGCATGGTGCTGGGCAACGTCACGCTGCTGCTGAACGCGCTGGGCGCGATCCTGGCGTTCCTCACCGGCGCCGCGGTCTGCGCCATGCTGGTGAACTGGGGGCGGCAGCACCGCATGCACGGCGTCTATGCCCTGCCGCTGGTGCTCGAGGCCGCGTTGATGTTTCCGTTCGGACTCATGGGCGCCATCACGCTGACATGGCCCACGCCGTTCGCGGTGCCGCTCACGGTGCTGCTGCTGTCCTTCATCATGGGCCTGCAGAACGCGGTGGCCTCGAAGACCTCGGGCGGCAGCATCCGCACCACGCACATGACCGGCAACATCACCGACATGGGCATCGAGATCGGCAAGATGCTCTACTGGAACGGTCGCGCCAAGCCCGCCACGCCGGCGGTGCGCCACGACCGCGCCCGCATGCGCCGCGCGGGCGGCCTGATCGGCATGTTCGTGCTCGGCGGTGCGGCGGGGGCACTCGGCTTCAAGTACGTGGGCTTCGTCTGCGTGGTGCCGCTGGCGGCGCTGCTGCTTGCGCTGTCGATACCGCCGCTGCTGCGCGACATTCCGCGCCGCCGCGCGTCTTCCGTCGGTTGACCCGTCAGTTGACGGCCGGCAGCCCGGCCAGCCACGCGCCGACCAGCGCGAGGCTGTAGCGGCTCGCGACCACGGCGACGAAGCGCGCGAAGTCGCCATGCGCCGCGTCGTCGGCGCGATCGGAAATCGTGCGCATCGCGGCGAAGGGCACGCCGTAGTCGTGGCACACCTGCGCCACCGATGCGCCTTCCATCTCGACCGCGAGCGCATCGGGCAACTCGTGTTGAAGCGCGATGCTTTCGGCGGTGGTCGAAACGAAACGGTCGCCACTGATCAGCAAGCCGCGATGCAGCTTCGGCGCCTGAAGGCCGAACTCGTCGACGCCCTCCTGTCCGATCAACGCCACCGGGTCGCGCAGCACATCGGCGACGACGGCCGACAGCGCGTTGCCGATGTCCGCGTCCGCGGCAAAGCGCGACAGTCCCATCAACGGAATCTCGTGCTTCGGGAAAAGCGGCGACGCGTCCATGTCGTGCTGCAGCAGCTCGGTCGCCACCACCACGTCGCCCACGTTCACGCCCGGCGCGAGGCCGCCCGCGACACCGGTGAACACGATGGCCCGCGCGCCGAAGCGCTCGAGCAGCACCGTGGCCGTGATTGCCGCCGCCACCTTGCCGATGCGCGACAGCACCGCCACCACCGGCTGGCCGTGCAGGTGCCCCACCCAGAAGTCGCGCCCCGCGACACGCACGCGCTGCTCGTCGGGCATTTGCGCGAGCAGCGCACTCAGTTCCTCGTGCATGGCCGCAACGATGGCGATAGGCCCGGAGGGCAACACGACAGAACTCAAAACAGGACTCTCTCTATTCCAGAAACACCGCGGAACCGGCTTTGCCGGACCGCGTGTGTTGTCCCCAGCCTTGGGGGTTTATTTCATGTCCACGCCGTAGAAGGTGTGGCGGCCGAACGGGCTCAACTTGAAGTCTACGACCTCCTTGCGCACCGGCTTCAGCTGCACCGCATGCGCGATGGTGAACCACGGCGCCTGCTCCTTGAAGATGACCTGCGCCTTCTTGTACAGCGCGTCGCGGTCGGCCTGCTTGACCGTGCTCTTGGCCTTCACCACCAGGTCTTCATACGGCTGGTAGCAGAACTTCGAGATGTTGCTGCCGCTGGCCGACTTGGCCGACGCGCAGCCCAGCAGCGTGTACATGAAGTTGTCCGGGTCGCCGTTGTCGCCGGTCCAGCCCAGCATGCCCATCTGGTGTTCGCCGGCCTGCAGGCGCTTGCGGTACTCGCCCCACTCGAAGCTCTTGATCTCGGCCTTCACGTTGATCTTGGCCAGGTCGGCCTGCATCAGCTCGGCGATGCGCTTGGCGTTCGGGTTGTACGGGCGCTGCACCGGCATGGCCCACAGGTCGGTCGAGAAGCCGTCGGGGAAGCCGGCCTGCGCCAGCAGCTTCTTCGCGGCTTCGGGGTCGTACGGGTCGTCCTTGACGGCGTCGTTGTAGGACCACATGGTGGGCGGAATCGGGTTCTTCGCGGCCACGCCGGTCGACAGGTACACGCCGTCGATGATGGCCTTCTTGTTGATCGCCATGTTGATGGCCTTGCGCACACGCACGTCGTCGAAGGGCTTCTTCGTGGTGTTGTACGAGAGGTAGCCCACGTTCAGGCCCGGCTGCTCCAGCAGCTGCACGTTCGGGTCCTTGCGGATGGCATCGAGGTCGGCCGGGTTCGGGTACGGCATGACGTGGCACTCGCCCTTTTGCAGCTTGGCCCAGCGCACCGACGCATCGGGCGTGATCGCGAACACGAGGTCGTCGATCTTGGCCTTGCCGCCCCAGTACTGCGGGAAGGCCTTGAAGCGGATGATCGCGTCCTTCTGGTACTGCACGAGGTAGAACGGCCCGGTGCCGATCGGGTCCTGGTCGACCTTCTCGGGCGTGCCGGCCTTGAGCATGGCAATGGCGTATTCCTTCGACTGGATGCCCGCGTACTGCATCGCCAGGTTCGCCAGGAACGGCGCCTCGGCCTGGTTGAGCGTGATCTTCACCGTGTAGTCATCGACGCGGTCCACCGACTTGAGCAGCTTGGGCATGCCCATGTCGTTGAAGTACGAGTGGTTCTGGCTCGTCACCTTGAAGAAGGGGTCGGTCTCCTTCCACTGCCGATCGATCATGAAGATGAAGTCGTCGGCGTTGAAGTCGCGCGTGGGCTTGAAGCTCTTGCTCGTGGTGTGCCACTTCACGCCCTTGCGCAGGTGGAAGGTGTAGACCGTGCCGTCGGCGGAGATGTCCCACTTCTCGGCCAGCCCGGGCACGACCTTGGTGCCGCCGCGCTCGAACTCGACGATGGTGTTGTAGACCTGCGTGGTCACGTCGAACGAGGTGCCGGTGGTGTTCATCCCCGGATAGAAATTCTCGGGGCTGCCTTCCGAGCAATACACCAGCGTCTTGGCGGACACGGCGCCGCAGGCCAGGGTAAGGGCCGCAAGCGCTGTCGGTGCCAGGAGCGCCAGGCTTCGTGAGCGGCGCGAAACGGTGGGCTGGGTCTTCATGTGGACTCCTTGAGACACGGTTGAAAAAACGGGGAGACGAGCAAACGCTAGGGGTTCGGCGCCATCGCGGTGGCGATAGCGGCCGAAGGAACATCGGCGCGCACCAGCGGCGCGCCGTCGAGAAACTGCTCCGAGAAGTGGCAAGCCACCAGGCGCTCGTCGAGCATGCGCGGCAGCGGCCGCTCTTCGCGGCAACGCGGCGCCACATGCGGGCAGCGCGTGCTGAACACGCAGCCCGAAGGCGGGTTCAGCGGCGACGGCAGCTCGCCCTTGAGCACGATGCGCTGGCTGCTGAGCCCCGGCGTCGACGCCAGCAGCGCCTGCGTGTACGGGTGCAGCGGCCGCGCGAAGATGCGCGACTTGGGGCCCTGCTCCACCGCATGCCCGAGGTACATCACGAGCACGTCGTGCGCGATGTGGCGCACCACGCCCAGGTCGTGCGAAATGAAGAGGTACGCCAGCCCCAGCTCGGCCTGCAGGTCGGCCAGCAGGTTCAGCACCTGCGCCTGGATCGATACGTCCAGCGCCGACACCGGCTCGTCGGCCACCAGCAGGCGCGGGTTCAGCATCAGCGCGCGCGCAATGGCGATGCGCTGGCGCTGGCCGCCCGAGAACATGTGCGGATAGCGGTTGGCGTACTCGGGCCGCAGGCCCACGCGCGCGAGCATGTCGCGCGCCTTGGTGGCGCGCTCCGCCTTGCCCATGGTGGTGTTGATGGCCAGCGGGTCTTCGAGCACCGTCGAGATCTTCTTGCGCGGGTTCAGCGAGCCGTAGGGGTTCTGGAACACCAGCTGCACGGCCTGCCGCAGCTCGCGCTTGCGCTCGGGCGGCGGGTTCACCGCGTCGGCGCCGACCAGCGTGAGCTGTCCCTGCGTGGGCTTCTCGATCAGCGCGACCATGCGTGCCAGCGTCGACTTGCCGCAGCCCGATTCGCCGACCACGGCCAGCGTGCGCCCGCGTTCGATGCGAAACGAGATGTCGCCCACCGCGCGCAAGTGCGACGGCGCCCGGAACAGCCCGCGCCGGATGTCGTAGGTGCGCTGGAGGTTGCGCGCCTCCACGACCACTTCGGACGATTCGGACGATGCCTCGCTCATGCCTGCACCTCGGCCACGCGATACCTCGGCGGATCGCTTTCGATGGCCGCCTTGCGCCCCGGCTCGCCGAGCGGAAAGTGGCAGCGCACCTCCGCGCCCTGCGACTCGCGCAGCGCGGGCCGCACTCGGCAGGCGCGCTCGGTGACGTAGCCGCAGCGCGGCGCGAACAGGCAGCCCTCCGGCCGGTCGTGCACGCCGGGCACCACGCCGCTGATGGTGGCGAGCCGGCCCTCGGGCGCGGCACGCTCGGGCAGCGCCGCGAGCAGCGCCTCGGTGTACGGATGCTGCGGCGACGCAAAGAGCCGGTCGACGCGCTGGTGCTCCATCACCTGCCCCGCGTACATCACGGCAATGCGCTGCGCCATCTCGCTGACCACGCCCATGTTGTGCGTGATGAGCACCAGCGCCATGCCGCGCTCCTTCTGCAGGTCGCGCAGCAGGTCGAGGATCTGCGCCTGGATGGTGACGTCGAGCGCGGTGGTCGGCTCGTCGGCAATCAGCAGGCGCGGGTTGCAGGCAATGGCCATCGCGATCATCACGCGCTGGTTCATGCCGCCCGAGAGCTGATGCGGATAGCTGCCCAGGCGCGACGACGCGGCGGGAATGCCCACCTGCTCGAGCAGCTCGGTCGCGCGCTTCTTCGCCTCGCGCCTGTCGAGCTTCAGGTGCAGCCGCAGTGTCTCCATCAGCTGGAAGCCGATGGTGAAGCAGGGGTTCAGGCTGGTGGTCGGCTCCTGGAAGATCATCGCGACCTCCTTGCCGACCAGCGCACGGCGGGCCTTGTCGGAGATGCCCAGCAGCTCCTTGCCCGCGAAGCGCATGTGCTCCGCGCGCACGCGGCCCGGAAAGCCGACGAGGCCCATCAGCGCCATCATCGTGACGCTCTTGCCCGAGCCCGATTCGCCGACGATGCCGAGCACCTCGCCCTCTTCGAGCGTGAGGCTCACGCCATCGACCGCATGCAGCACGCCGCCCTGCGTGGGGAACTCGACGTGCAGATCTTTGATGTCCAGCAAAGGCATATCAGCAATTCCGTCCCTGAAGGCATGTCGAGGGAATACCGCAGGACCGGCTTTGCCGGGCCGCTGGTATTGCCCCCTGCAAGGGGGTAGGAGGCCACACGAAGTGGGCAAGCCTGGGGGTGTGTTTCATGCTAGCGTTTGAGCTTGGGGTCCAGCGCATCGCGCAGCCCGTCGCCCAACAAGTTGAAGGCCAGCACGGCCATGAGGATCGCCAGCCCCGGAAAGGTGACGACCCACCAGGCGCGCAGCACGAACTCGCGCGCGTCGGCCAGCATCGTTCCCCATTCGGGCGACGGCGGTTGCGCGCCGAGGCCGAGAAAGCCGAGTGCCGCCGCGTCGAGGATGGCGGTCGAGATGCCGAGCGAGGCCTGCACGATCAGCGGCGCGGCGCAATTGGGCAGCACCTCGCGGAACATCAGGCGCAGCGTGCCGGCGCCGCTCACGCGCGCGGCCGTGACGTAGTCGCGCGAGACCTCGGCAATGACGGCAGCGCGCGTGATGCGCACGTAGTGCGGCAGCACCACGATGGCCACCGCGAGCATCGCGTTGACCAGCCCCGGCCCGAGAATGGCCACGATCACGATGGCCAGCAGCAGGCTCGGCAGCGTGAGCACGATGTCCATGAGCCGCATGATCGCGATCTCGAGCACGCCGCGAAAGAAGCCCGCGACCAGCCCGAGCACCACGCCCACGACCACCGACAGCGCCACCACCGCGACACCGATCGACAGCGACAGCCGCGCGCCGTACATGAGCCGCGAAAGAATGTCGCGCCCGATCGCGTCGGTGCCCAGCAGGTAGCTCATGGAGCCGCCCTGCTGCCACGCGGGCGGCTGCAGGAAGACCGCGCTGTTGGTCTCGTTCGGCGCGTGCGGCGCGATCCACGGCGCGAACAGCGCGACCAGCAGCAGCACCACGATGGTCGCGAGCCCGATGACGGCGCCGCGATTGGCCGAGAAGGCCGTCCAGAACTCGCGCCAGGGGCCGGGGGGTGCGGGGCTCTTCGCGCCGCTGTTTGAAAGGGTGGGTGTGGTCGTCGCCATGCGTTCAGTCAGCGTCGGATGCGGGGATTGATGACGCCGTAGGCAACGTCCACGAGCAGGTTGACCAGCATCACGATGGCGCCGAGCAGCAGCATGCCGCCCTGCAGCACCGGGTAGTCGCGCCGGCCGATGGCCTCGATGAGCCACTTGCCGACACCGGGCCACGAAAAGATCGTCTCGGTAAGGATGGCGCCCGTGAACAGCACGCCCACCTGCAGCCCGATGACGGTCACCACCGGGATCAGCGCATTGCGCAGCGCATGCAGCCCGACGATGCGAAAGCGCGAAAGGCCCTTGGCGCGCGCGGTGCGGATGTAGTCCTCGCCGAGCACCTCGAGCATGGCCGAGCGCGTCATGCGCGCGATCACCGCGAGCGGCACGGTGCCGAGCACCACGGCCGGAAGAATCAGGTGGTGCAGCGCCGACCAGAAGGCGCCCGTGTCACCGGCACGCAGCGCGTCGATCAAGAGGAAGCCGGTCTCGGGCTCGATGTAGTACTGCACCGCGATGCGCCCCGACACGGGTGTCCACCCGAGCTGCACCGAGAAGAAAAGAATGAGCAGCAACCCCCACCAGAAAATGGGCATCGAGTAGCCGGTGAGCGACGTCGCCATCACGCCGTGGTCGAAGATGGAGTTGCGCCGCACCGCCGCGAGGATGCCGGCCGGCAGGCCGAGCAGCAGCGCGAAAAGAATCGCGCAGACCGCGAGTTCGACGGTGGCGGGAAAGAGCGCGAGGAACTCGCTCATCACCGTGTCCTGCGTGATGAGCGACTTGCCCAGATCGCCGTGCAGCACGCGGCCGATGTAGATGCCGTACTGCACGATCACCGGCTTGTCGAAGCCGTAGGCGGTGCGCAGTTCGGCGTGCCGCGCGGGGTCGATCCCGCGCTCGCCGGCCATGGTTTCGATGGGGTCACCCGGCACGAGCCGGATGAGGAAAAAAGCCAGCAGCGTCATGCCGATGAAGGTCGGCAGGAGCAGGCTTATGCGAGTGAAAATGAATCTGAACATCGACCCGCGAATATGCAAGATCGATGCCGTGGCCCTACCCGGGCCGAACCCTTATTTTTTAACGTCTCTTAACTCTCGGCGCAGGATCTTGCCGACCGGTGTCTTCGGCATGTCCGTACGAAACTCTACGATTCGCGGTTGCTTGTAACCCGTAAGGTTTGCTCTGCAATATTCGCGCACCTGCGCTTCGGTGAGCGACGGATCTTTCTTCACGATCACGAGCTTCACGGCCTCGCCGGTCTTCTCGTCGGGCACGCCGACGGCCGCGCATTCGAGCACGCCCGGAATCATCGCGACCACGTCTTCCACTTCGTTCGGGTACACGTTGAAACCCGACACCAGGATCATGTCCTTCTTGCGGTCGACCACCTTGAAGTAGCCGCGCTCGTCGACCACGCCGATGTCGCCGCTCTTGAAGTAGCCGTCGGGCGTCATGACCTTGGCGGTCTCGTCGGGGCGTTGCCAGTAGCCGGCCATCACCTGCGGGCCCTTGATGGCGATTTCGCCGCGCTCGCCGGTGGGCACCTCGTTGCCCTCGTCGTCGAGCAGCTTGAGCCAGGTGCTCGGCAACGGCAGGCCGATGGTGCCGGTGTAGGCCTTGCTGTCGGTCGGGTTGCAGGTGGTCGACGGCGAGGTCTCCGACAGGCCGTAGCCTTCGCAGATCGGGCAGCCGGTTTTCTCGAGCCAGAGCTTCGCGACCGCGGCCTGCACGGCCATGCCGCCGCCCACCGAGATCTTCAGGTTCTTCCAGTTGACGGTGTTGAAGTCGGGGTGGTTCGCCAGCCCGTTGAACAGCGTGTTGACGGCCGGGAAGCTGTGGATGGTGTGCTTCGACAGTTCCTTCAGCACGCCCGGAATGTCGCGCGGATTCGGGATCAGGATCAGTTTGCCGCCCGTGCGCATGTTCAGCATCATGCCGACCGTGAACGCGAAGATGTGATACAGCGGCAGCGCGCACACGCTGGTGGGCTGCTCGTTGGCCGGCACCTTGCCCATGGCCGGCAGGTTCCAGGCCTCGGACTGCAGCACGTTGGCGATCACGTTGCGATGCAGCAGCACCGCGCCCTTGGACACGCCGGTGGTGCCGCCGGTGTACTGCAGCACGGCCACGTCGTCGGGGCCGATGGCCACGGGCTTGACCGCGCCGCTGGCGCCCTTGTCGAGCGCGTCGTTGAAGCGCACGGCGCCGGGCAGGCTGAAGTGGGGCACCAGCTTCTTGACGTTGCGCACCACGTAGTTGACCAGCGCGCCCTTCAGGAAGCCCAGGCGATCGCCCATGGAGGCCAGCACGATGTGCTTGATCGGCGTGGCCGCGATGCACTGCTGCAGCGTGGTGCCGAAGTTCTCCATGATGATGATCGCCTTGGCGCCCGAGTCCTTGAGCTGGTGCTCGAGTTCGCGCGGCGTGTACAGCGGGTTCACGTTGACCAGGATCAGGCCGGCGCGAAGAATGGCCGCGACCGCGATCGGGTACTGCGGGCAGTTGGGCATCATGGCCGCGACGCGGTCGCCCTTGACCAGGCCCAGGCCCTGCAGGTAGGCCGCGAAGGACTTGCTCTGCCGGTCGGTCTCGCCGTAGCTGATGTCCTTGCCCATGAAGCTGTAGGCCGTGCGGTCGGCGTACTTCTTGAAGCTCTCTTCCATGAGCGCGACCAGCGACGGGTACTGCGAGGCATCGATATCGGCGGGCACGCTCTGCGGGTAGCTGCTGAGCCAGGGACGATCGGTCATTGGTTTTGTCTCCTCCGGGAGTCGGAATGTTGAAAACGAAAACGGCGCACGAAGTGGCGCCGCGAGGAACTCGCCCGCCGAGCGGGCACGGACCTTCGGCCTATTCGATGGCCTTGCCCATATCTTCCACTACTTTTTTGGCATCGCCAAAGACCATCATGGTCTTGTCCATGTAGAACAGCTCGTTGTCCAGGCCCGCGTAGCCCGCGGCCATGGAGCGCTTGTTCACGATCACGGTCTTGGCCTTGTATGCTTCCAGAATGGGCATGCCGTAGATCGGGCTGCCCTTGGTGTGCGCGGCCGGGTTCACCACGTCGTTGGCGCCCAGGATGATCGCCACGTCGGCCTGGCCGAACTCGCCGTTGATGTCTTCCATCTCGAACACCTGGTCGTAGGGCACCTCGGCCTCGGCCAGCAGCACGTTCATGTGGCCGGGCATGCGCCCCGCCACCGGGTGGATGGCGTACTTCACGGTGATGCCCTTGTCGGTGAGCTTCTGCGCGAGCTCCTTGACCGCGTGCTGCGCGCGCGCCACCGCCAGGCCGTAGCCCGGCACGATGACCACCGTCTCGGCGTTGCCGAGCACGAAGGCCGCGTCGTCGGCACTGCCGGTCTTCACGGGGCGCTGCTCCTTGGCGCCGCCGGTGGCCGTGGCCGCCTCGCCGCCGAAGCCGCCCAGGATCACGTTGAAGAACGAGCGGTTCATGGCCTTGCACATGATGTAGCTCAGGATCGCGCCCGACGAGCCCACCAGCGAACCGGCCACGATCAGCATCGCGTTGTTCAGGCTGAAGCCGATGCCCGCCGCCGCCCAGCCCGAGTAGCTGTTGAGCATGGACACCACCACCGGCATGTCGGCCCCGCCGATCGGGATGATGATGAGCACGCCCATCACGAAGGCCAGCGCCAGCATCGCGAAGAACGCGGTCCAGCTCTCGGTGGCCACGAACAGCAGGCCCAGCGCGATGGTCAGCAGGCCCAGCACCAGGTTCAGCATGTGCTGGCCCTTGAACTGCACCGGCGCGCCCTGGAACAGGCGGAACTTGTACTTGCCCGAGAGCTTGCCGAAGGCGATGACCGAGCCGCTGAAGGTGATCGCGCCGATGGCCGCGCCCAGGAACAGTTCGAGCCGGTTGCCGTAGGGAATGGCGTAGCGCACGAAGCCGTCGAGCACCACGGCGCCGTCGGGCGTCACCGCGCCGATGAGCGCGGCCGCCGGCGCGGCGGTGATGCCGAAGGCCCACGGCTCGGCCACGGCGGCCACGCCGATGAACACCGCCGCCAGGCCGATCATGCTGTGCATGAACGCCACCAGCTCGGGCATCTTGGTCATCTCGACCTTGTTGGCCATGAAGGCGCCCAGGCCGCCGCCGACGACCACGGCCGCCAGCACGTAGCCGATGCCCGCGCCGAAGTCGACGTTCAGCGAACGCGCCTGGCCGTGGATCAGCGCGATGGTGGTCAGCACGGCGATCGCCATGCCGGTCATGCCGAAGATGTTGCCGCGGATCGAGGTGGTGGGATGGGACAGGCCCTTCAGGGCCTGGATGAAGCAGACGCTGGCAACCAGGTACAGCAGCGTGACGAGGTTCATGCTCACTTGGCGGCTCCCTCTTCAGCCTTGGACGCGCCCGGGGCGACCTTCTTGTCTTTCTTCTTGAACATCTCCAGCATCCGGCGCGTGACCAGGAAGCCGCCGAAGACGTTCACCGCCGCCAGCGCCACGGCCAGCACGCCCATGGTCTTGCCCAGCGGCGTGGTGGTGAGCGCGGCCGCCAGCATGGCGCCCACGATCACGATGGCCGAGATGGCGTTGGTCACCGCCATCAGCGGCGTGTGCAGCGCGGGCGTGACGGTCCACACCACGTGGTAGCCCACGTAGATGGCCAGCACGAAGATGATCAGGTTGATGACGGTATGGGATACGGGATCCATGTTTTCTTCTCCTCGCGTGTTTGTTCGCTGGGGTCTGGGCTCTGTCAGAGCTTCTTGACTTCGTTGATGCGGTTGGCCTCGCCAAGCAGCACCACCTTGGGCTTGTAGTCCGCGGCTTCGGCCTCGGTCATGGGGGCGTAGGTGCAGATGATGAGCAGGTCGCCCACATGCGCCTTGCGCGCCGCCGCGCCGTTGAGCGAGATAGCGCCCGATCCGCGCGCCGCCTTGATGATGTAGGTCGAGAAGCGTTCGCCGTTGTTGACGTTGTACAGCTCGATCTTTTCGTACTCGCGCATGTCGGCCGCGTCGAGCAGGTCTTCGTCGATGCCGCACGAGCCTTCGTAGTGCAGGTCGGCTTCGGTCACGGTGGCGCGATGCAGCTTCGCGCGAAGCATGGTGCGATTCATGAAGCGGCAGCCTGCTCTTACTTGCGCGTGACCTGGCCGTCGGCCGTGACGCGGCAGGCGGCGACGATGTCGTCCTCGAGGTCGATCTTCAGCGCGCCCTCCTTGGTGACGATCAGCTTGAGGAAGTCGAGCACGTTGCGCGCGTACAGCGCCGAGGCATCGGCCGCCACCAGCGCCGCGAGGTTGGTCTCGCCCACGATGGTCACGCCGTGCTTGACCACGGTCTTGTCGGCCTCCGACAGCGGGCAGTTGCCGCCCACGCCGCCATCGGCGTTGACAGGCCCCTTGCCCGCCGCGATGTCGACGATGACCGAGCCCGGCTTCATGGCCTTGACCATGTCCTCGGTGATGAGCGTCGGCGCGGCGCGCCCCGGGATGAGCGCGGTGCTGATGACGATGTCGGCCAGCGCCACGCGCTTGGCCACCTCGACCTGCTGGCGCGCCAGCCAGCTCGCGGGCATGGGCTTGGCGTAGCCGCCGACGCCCACGGCCGCTTCTTTTTCTTCGTCGGTGTCGTAGGACACCTCGATGAACTTGCCGCCCAGCGATTCGATCTGCTCCTTCACGCTCGGGCGAACGTCGGAAGCCTCGATGACGGCGCCCAGGCGCTTGGCCGTGGCAATGGCCTGCAGGCCCGCCACGCCCACGCCGAGGATCACCACGCGCGCGGCCTTCACGGTGCCGGCGGCGGTCATGAGCATCGGGAAGAAGCGCTGGTATTTGTCGGCCGCGATCATCACGGCCTTGTAGCCGGCGATGTTGGCCTGCGAACTGAGCACGTCCATGCTCTGGGCGCGGGTGGTGCGCGGCGCGGCTTCGAGCGCGAAGCCCGTGACGCCGGCCGAGGCCAGGCGCTGCAGGCCGGCGGCGTCGAAGGGGTTCAGCATGCCGATGACGACGGCGCCCGACTTCAGCAGCGCGGTCTCCGCATCGGTGGGCGTGCGCACCTTGAGCACCAGGTCGGCACCGAAGGCGCCGGCCTGGTCGGTGATCTCCGCGCCCGCGGCCTGGTAGGCCGCATCGGTCACGCTGGCTGCGATGCCAGCCCCCGACTGCACACGCACCGTGTGCCCTGAAGCGGACAGTTTCTTCACCGTCTCAGGTGTTACGGCCACTCGGGTTTCGCCAGCCAGTGTCTCGGCAGGCACGCCTATCAGCATAGAGATCTCCTCAGAGCAAGGGGGCACACGGAATGCGGGCAGAGCTTACAGCAAGATTACAGACGCCCGCTGTCGCGCAAATGCTCTGGCGCTTAGCCTCGCGAAAGCCCATGAATGCTCATGGATCAGCTATTCAATTCATAGCGAATCGGGGTGCTAGACAACCTCCCTCGCATCGGCGCCGAGCGCTGTGAGAACGCCCGTCGCAGCCACTTTTCGGCCCATGGGCGACCCCTGAAATGTTGACACGTCAACAAAACACTCGCCTTCCCAAATATCCGCATTTGTATTCAACTGTAGTTAATTGTCTCGACATTTCTTTATAAAAATAAGAAATGCGTGCATTAGTTGCACCTCCGATTCTTTACGTTAGTCGCAGATAGATACACTTCCAGTCAATCGCCCGCTCACTGAGGTTGGCGAAGGGAGGAAGAAGGGGATGGAATGCGTATAGCTGTGCTCGACGATGGCCCGGACCAGCTCCGGCTCATCAATCAAACGATGGTGACACTCGGGCATGAGTGCCACACCTTTACCGAAGGAAAGACGTTGCTGCAGGCGCTGCGCCGGCAAACCTTCGACCTGCTGATCCTCGACTGGAGCCTGCCCGACATGACGGGGCCCGACGTGGTGAAAAGCATCCGCCGCGAACTCAAGAGCCGTCTTCCCATTCTTTTCGTGACCGACCGGCGCGACGAAGCCGACATGGTCGAGGGGCTCAACGCCGGCGCCGACGACTTCATGGCCAAGCCCATCCGCGCGGGCGAGCTCGAAGCCCGCGTCAACGCGCTGCTGCGCCGCTCGTACCCCGCGCGCCACGAGGCGGAGCTGGTGTTTGGCCCTTATCACTTCTACCCGCCGTCGCGCATCCTGAAGGTCCGGGGCGCCCAGGTCGAGCTAAAGAACCGCGAATACGAACTGGCGCTTTTCCTGTTCCAGAACCTCGGGCGGCTGCTGTCGCGCGAGCACCTGCACGAAGCCGTGTGGGGGCTGGGCATCGAAGCGCTGTCGCGCTCGCTCGACACCCATATCTCGCGCCTGCGCACCAAGCTCGAACTGCGGCCTTCCAACGGCTTCCTGCTGCTGGCCATCTACGGGCTGGGCTACCGGCTGGAAACGATCGACGAAAACGTGCTGCCCAAGGTCGGCGGCATGCGCTGAGCCCGCGCGTTTGCCCGGGGCTTCGGGGAATCTCTGGCCCGCTACAGTCTCCAACGGTCTTTGAACGCATCGAAACGAGACGAATGAATCCCACGATCAGGCTGCTGCTCGCCGCCGCGTTGCTCTGGAGCTGGATCGGTCCGGCGGCCGCACAGGAAGTCGAGGCCAGCGACATGGTGCGGGGCGGCATGCAGGCGATCCAGATGATCGACCAGGGCAAGGCCGGCGAGCTCTGGGACGGCGCCACGCCCGCCACCCGCAAGCGCGTGCCGCGCGTCGACTTCACAGGCCAGGTCGCGAGCAGCCGCGCGCCGCTCGGTGCGCCGCGCATGCGCACCTGGGTCGCGGTCAACCGCCAGGTCGTGACCGACCCCGACGGCGACACCGCCGGCCAGTACGTGAGCATCGAATACGAAACCCGCTTCGCGAACAGGCCCGAGAACACGCTGCGCGAACTCGTGAGCTTTCACCTCGACCGCGACCGCATGTGGCGCTTCAGCGGCTACGTGCTGCGATAGACAGGCAAGACAACAATGGCTGCTTCCGCACGCTGGAAACCCAATGTCACCGTGGCCGCAGTGATCGAACGCAACGGCCGCTTCCTGCTGGTCGAAGAGCAAGCCGGCGACGGCTTGCGGCTCAACACACCGGCCGGGCACCTGGACCCCGGCGAATCCCCGGCCGAGGGCTGCGCGCGCGAAACGCTCGAGGAAACCGCTCACCATTTCACCCCGACGGCGCTCATCGGCGTCTACATGGCGCGCTCACGACCGGTGGCCGAGCGCGGCGAAGACGTCACCTACATGCGCTTCGCCTTCACGGGCACGCTGGGCGCTTTCGAGGAAGGCCGCGCGCTGGACGACGGCATCGTGCGCACCCTGTGGATGACGCCCGGCGAAATCCGCGCCAGCGTGGCGCGGCATCGCAGCCCGCTGCTGCTGCAGTGCGTCGAAGACTACCTGGCCGGCAAGCGCTACCCGCTCGAACTCGTGCAGGTCGACGCGTCGGTGCGCTCGGCGCCCTGAATCAGACGATGACGCCGCCGCCCAGGCAGCGTTCGCCGTCGTACAGCACGGCCGACTGGCCCGGCGTCACCGCCCACTGCGGATCACCGAAGCGCAGGCTGAACGCCTCGCCGGCCTCACCCGCGCCCATCTCGCAAGCCGCATCCGCCTGCCGGTAGCGCGCCTTCGAGCCGTAGCGCCCGGCGACGGGCGCCTCGCCCGACACCCAGCTCGCATCGTCCGCCTTCAGCGCCGACGACAGCAGCCACGGGTGGTCGTGCCCCTGCACCACCCACAGCGTGTTCTTCTCGACGTCCTTGCGCGCCACGAACCACGGCGAATGGTCGCCCGAGCCGCGCTGCGCGCCCTTTTCCTTCACGCCGCCGATGCCGAGCCCCTGCCGCTGCCCCAGCGTGTAGAAGCTCAGCCCCTGGTGCTCGCCCAGCTTGCGGCCCCGGTCGTCCTTGATCGGGCCCGGTTCTTTGGAGATGTAGCGGTTGAGAAAGTCGCGAAACGGCCGCTCGCCGATGAAGCAGATGCCCGTCGAGTCCTTCTTCTTCGCGTTCGGCAGGCCGATTTCTTCCGCGATGCGGCGCACCTCGGTCTTGTGCAGTTCGCCGACCGGGAACAGCGTCTTCGACAGCTGCGCCTGGTTCAGCCGGTGCAGGAAGTAGCTCTGGTCCTTCGAGTTGTCGAGCCCCTTGAGCAGCTCGTGCTTGCCCGTGGCCTCGTTCAACCGCACGCGGGCGTAGTGCCCGGTGGCGATCTTCTCGGCGCCCAGCCGCATGGCGTGGTCCAGAAAGGCCTTGAACTTGATCTCGGCGTTGCACAGCACGTCGGGGTTGGGCGTGCGGCCGGCCTTGTATTCGCGCAGGAACTCGGCGAACACGCGGTCCTTGTAGTCGGCCGCGAAGTTGACGTGCTCGATCTCGATGCCCAGCACGTCGGCCACGCTGGCCGCGTCGATGAAGTCGATGTTCGACGAGCAGTATTCGCTGTCGTCGTCGTCTTCCCAGTTCTTCATGAAGATGCCGACCACCTCGTGCCCCTGCTTCTTGAGCAGGTGCGCCGTGACCGCGGAGTCCACTCCGCCGCTCAGTCCCACCACGATCCGTTGCTTTGCCATAAGCCCGCCATTGTCCCAGCCTCGCGGTAGGGGCAGGCGGCGTGTGGGAAATCGGGAAAACCCCTGTCGCCGGCTTGTCAGCGCCCACTCCACGATGCGAAAGCCCGGCGCTACAGTGACTCCAACACAGCGGAGACAAGACGCATGGCCATCCCTTCCCCCGTCGCATCGTCCGGCGACACCACCCCCTGGACGCGCAACTACCCGCCCGGCATGCGCTGGGACGCCGACTTGCCCGTCAAGCCGGTGCAGCAGATGCTCGACGAGGCCGTCGCGCGCTGGCCCGACCACTCGGCCGTCGAGTTCATGGGCCAGTCCCTCACCTACCGCCAGCTCGGCGCGGCGGTCGACCGCGCCGCCAAGGGCCTGCAGGACCTGGGCGTGAAGCCCGGCGTGCACGTGGGCCTCTACCTGCCCAACACGCCCCACTACCCCATTGCCTTCTTCGCCGTGCTCAAGGCCGGCGGCACGGTGGTGAACTATTCGCCGCTCGATGCCGAGCGCGTGCTGGCCCACAAGATCGAGGACAGCCGCACCGACATCCTCGTCACGCTCGACCTCGTCAACCTGTACCCGCTGATGGCGCGGCTGCTCGACAACTCGCGCCTGAAGACGCTGGTGGTCGGCAGCCTCGGCGACTACGGCGCGATGGGCGACAAGGTGCAGGCGCAGTTGCAGGCGGCCGGCCAGATCGCGCCCGTGCCCGTCGACGCGCGCCACGTGCGCTTCAACGACCTGCTCAAGAGCGAAGGCACGCACCAGACGCATCCGCTCGGCGACCTGGCCGAAGAGATCGTGGTGCTGCAGTACACCGGCGGCACCACCGGCCTGCCCAAGGGCGCGATGCTCACGCACGCCAACCTCACCTCGGCGTCGGCGCAGTACTACGAGTCGACCAAGGGCGATCCGCCGATCCTGGCCGAAGGCGCCGAACGCTTCCTGGTGGTGCTGCCGCTCTTTCACATCTTCGCGCTCAGCGCCGCGATGCTGCTGGGCGTTCGCCTGGGCGCGGCGCTGGTACTGCACACGCGCTTCGACGTCGACGCGGTGATGAACGAACTCGCGGCCAGCAAGATCAGCGTGTTCCCCGGCGTGCCGACGATGTACACCGCCATCCTTTCGCACCCCAAGGCGAAGGAGATGGACCTGCGTTCGCTCAAGTTCTGCGGCTCGGGCGGCGCGCCGCTGCCGGTGGAAGTGGAGCAGCGCTTCTTCGAACTCACCGGCTGCCACCTCAACGAAGGCTGGGGCATGACCGAGACCTCGCCCGTGGGCACCTTCACGCCCGCGCGCGGCGTGCGCAAGGCGGGCTCGTGCGGCATGCCGCTGCCGCGGGTGCGCATCAAGCTCGTGAGCCTGGACGACCCGACCAAAGACGTCACCGCGTTCGGCGAAGCGGGCGAGCTGTGCGTCCAGGGGCCGAACGTGATGAAGGGCTACTGGAACAACCCCCAGGCCACCGCCGAGTCGATGACGGCCGACGGCTACTTCCGCAGCGGCGACGTCGCGAAGATGGACGCCGACGGCTACTTCTACATCGTCGACCGCACCAAGGACATGCTGCTGTGCGGCGGCTACAACGTCTACCCGCGCGTGCTGGAGGAAGCGGTGTACGAGCACCCCGCCGTGGCCGAGGTCTGCGTGATCGGCATCCCCGACGACTACCGCGGCCAGTCGCCCAAGGCCTTCGTGAAGCTGAAGGAAGGCGCGAGCGACCTGACACTCGATGCGCTCAAGACTTTCCTGAAGGACCGCCTGGGCAAGCACGAGATGATCGGCGCGCTGGAAATCCGCGCCGAGCTGCCCAAGACCGCCGTGGGCAAGCTCTCGAAGAAAGACCTCGTGGACGAGGAAGCCCGCAAGCGGGCTGCCTGACGGGCCTTGCTTACTGCTTCGCGGTCTGGCCGAACGCCCCGGCCAGCAGCTCGTAGGAGCGCAGCCGCGCGGCGTGGTCGAACACCTGCGAGGTGATCATGAGTTCGTCGGCGCCGGTGCGCGCGACGAACGCTTCCACGCCCTTCTTCACCGTCTCGACCGAGCCGACGGCGGAGCACGACAGCACCGAGTCGAGCAGCGCGTTCTCCGCCGGGCCGACCTTCTGGCGGTAGTTTTCCACCGGCGGCGGCAGGCGCCCCGGACGGCCGCTGCGCAGGTTCACGAAGGCCTGCTGCCACGAGGTGGCGCGAAACTCGGCCTCTTCGTCGGTGTCGGCCGCGAACACGTTGAAGCCCAGCATCACGTACGGCTTGCGCAACTGCGCCGACGGCTTGAAGGTCTCGCGGTAGATCTGGATGGCCTGCATGATCTGCTGCGGCGCGAAGTGCGAGGCAAAGGCATAGGGCAGCCCCAGGTGAGCCGCGAGCTGCGCGCCGAAGGTGCTGGAGCCCAGGATCCACACCGGCACTTCGAGCCCCGCGCCGGGCACGGCGCGCACCGCCTGCTGCGGGTTCTTCGACATGAAGTCCATCAGCTCGACCACGTCCTGCGGGAACTGGTCCGAATCCGATTCGAGGTTGCGGCGCAGCGCGCGCGCGGTGCGCTGGTCGGAACCTGGCGCGCGACCCAGGCCCAGGTCGACGCGGCCCGGGTACAGCGACTCGAGCGTGCCGAACTGCTCGGCAATCACCAGCGGCGAATGGTTCGGCAGCATCACGCCGCCGGCGCCGATGCGGATGGTCGAGGTGCCCGCGCCCACATACGACAGCAGCACCGCCGTGGCCGCGCTCGCAATGCCCGGCATGCCGTGGTGCTCGGCCAGCCAGTAGCGCGTGTAGCCGAGCTTCTCGCCGTGCTGCGCGAGCGAGAGCGAGTTGCGGAACGACTGCGCGGCGTCGCTTCCCTCGGTGATCGGGGAGAGGTCGAGGATCGATAACGGAATCATGGCGCGATCATGGCGCGAACCGCCCAACGCCGTCACGCGAGGGGCTATTCGGTTTGGTATAGCGTGGTCACGCTCGCGAAGTCACGGCCGTTCTGCTCCACGTTCACCTGGAACGGCACGCTCTCGCCCGGCGCGATGGCCGGCAGGTTCTCCACCAGCTTGAAGCCCGTGAGCTGCCCGCTGCGGTCGCGCAGGCTCACCCACAGCCGCGCCTTGCCGACGATGCCGGTGCCCGGGTTCGTCACGCTGCCCGTCACTTCCACGCTCTTGTAGGTGAAGCGCTGGCTGAAGTTCAGCAGCACGCTGCCGGTCTCGGCCTTGGTGCCCGTCACCTTCACCTCCAGCGGCTTGCGCGGGCCCGGCATGGCGGCGCGGCGCATCGGCTTCCATTCGATGCGGGTCTCGGTCAGGCGCTCCATGTCTTCGGGCTCCAGAAAGATCGGAAAGCGCTCGCCCGGGTACAGGTACGCCAGTCCCGAGATGTTGGTCGTGCCGCGCGCCTTGCTGCCGCTGAATCGCGAGATCACGCCGCCCGGCGCCAGCACGATCGCGTCGGTGCTGCGGTTCACCAGCTCCGTGAGGAACAGCCGCTGCTGGATGTTGTTGCGCCCGTCGATCAGCGGCAGCAGCTCCAGCTGCTTGGCGTCGAAGCGCTCGCTGTCGCCGGCCAGCAGGTCGTCGGTGCCCAGCCGCAGCTCGGGGTTGAAGCTCTCCGGGCCGCCGGCCACGCGGATCACGCGGTCGGCGCTCAGCACCGGCGTGCGCGCGCCCGAGGCCTCGACCTTGCTGTAGCCGATGCGGTAGTCCCATGCCGCGATGGCGGCCGCGCGGCCGAAGCGCGCAATGCTCACGTCGACCGAAGTCTGCGCGCCGGGGCGGACCTCGTTGGCCTGCCCGTAGCCGTGGCCGATGCCGATCACCTGGCCGGCGTCGTCGTACAGGGTGGCCAGCACCTCGACGCCGCCGATCACGGTGTCGTCGGTGCGCGCATTGCCCACGCGGCCCACCAGCCGCACGCGCTCGCCCTGCTGCACCAGCCGCACGCGCGAGAACTGCAGGCGCGGCCCCTCGACCGCGTCGTAGGGCTCGGCCAGCTTCTGCACGCGCGCTTCCTGCCGCGTGATGTTCTTGCCGCTCGGCATGTCGATCAGCGCGGGCGCGCTTTCGCCGGGCTGCAGCACGGAGATCGGCACCATCTCGCTGCGCTCGTCGATGCGCGAATCGCCGTCGTAGTAGGTGGCGCGAATGCCGGCGCGCGACAGCGGCTTGCCGGTTTCGTTGCGCGCCACCACCAGCAGCTTGGGCATGGCCGAAGTGCCGCTGCCCACCAGCACCTGGCGCGGCTCGTTGAGCTTCACGCCGTCGGTTGGAATGGTGCGGTCGACCACGGCGGCGGCCACGGCGCGCGTTGCGCGGGCATCGCGCGCCTCGGGGGCCTTGCGCGCATCGAAGAACACCCCGACGAGCCGCCCCACCAGCACCACGCCGAGCACCACGATCACGCCGATGCCGATCTTGCGCAGCATCAGCTTCTGCCTGAGTGCTTCTTCGGCGGCCAGCCGGCGGCCGGCTTCGTTCTTCACCTGTTCGAGCACGCGCTCGAGCCGGTCCGACACCTTGTCCTCGACCAGCGTGACCGAGCCGCAGTGGTCGCAGGTGTACTCGTTCAGGCCCGTGCGCTTGAGCACGCTGCTGCCGCATTCGCCGCACTTGAGCGTCTGGAGATCGATGGTCATGAAGTGCCTGTTCCGTGTTCTTCTTGTGGCGTCGCGCTACCAGTCGAAAGCGTCCGCGATGTGGCCCGCCTCCCGGGTGCCGCCGAGCAGCGGCGCGAGCCGCTCGACCAGCCGCGCGCGATGCAGCGGATTGACGGCGCAGTCCTCGAGCAACGCGTCGTCGCCCGCCTCTTCCCAGACCTGGCCGATGGTGCCCAGGCACGCGGCCATCTCGAGGATGTCGGCAAAGATCGGCTCGTCGTCCTGCCACGCGCCCGCGCCGTGGAAGGCGAACTGTATCGCGCCGGTGCGCAGGTCGAAGATGAACGGGTCCGCGCCCTGGTCGGCCACCACCAGCCAGTGGTCGGGCCAGCCGGCCAGGCGCTCGCCGGTGATGCCGTGCCAGCGGTAGCCGGCCTGCAACTGCCACAGGCGCGCCAGCGGCGGAATGCTGAACTCGTTGCCGGCGGTCGGGATCGAGAGGCCCGCATGGCCCACCCGGTCGTTGACCCACGGGCCGAGCGGACCGACCTGCGCGTAGAAGACCTCGATGGCCGGCGGCAGCGCGATGTCGCCGCGCCAGTGTTCGGCAACGGACTGCGGCGCCAGCGCGCCATGGGGAGCCAGGGCCGCGCGGGCCTGTTCGATCGATGCCATGTGTTCTCCGTTCAGGGTGCGCAGGCGGCTTGCAGCGCGGCGCGCAGGGCGGCCACGTCGCCCGGCACGACTTCGGTCACGCCCGGCAGGCCGGCGAGGCCGCAGGCGGTCGAGGCCACCACGGGCACGCCGGCCGCCACGGCGCGCAGGGCCGCGCGCGGGGCGTGCTCGATGTGCGCCGGCAGCACGACGACGCGGGCGCCCGCCAGCGCATCGCCTTGCCAGTTCATATGCTCGACGTGGCCGATGCCTTGCCAGAGCCGCGCGTCGTCCGACAGCGCGCCCAGCACGCGCAGGCGGCACGGCCAGCCCTGCAACGCGGCCGCGAGTTCGCGCGCGCCCTTGCGCGCCAAGGCGCTGGCGGCGAACACGACGAGCGGCGGGGCCGTGCGAACGGTCGTTGCAGCGTTGGCCTTGGGCAGCACCCAGTCGAGCCGTGTCGCCACGGCGCGCGGCGCGAGCTTTTCGAGTTGCCGTGCGACGTCGGCATGCGGCGTGACCACGGCAACGGCGCGAGCCAGCGCCTGTGCCTCGGCGCGCACCAGCACCGCATCGGCGCGAAAGTCGCGCAAGGTCGCGTCGTCGGGCCAGCATTGCGCGGCGGCATCGAGCCGGCGCTCGATCTCGGCCATCGGCAAAGCGCTGGCCAGCACGGTGACGCGGCGGCCGTCGAGCGCGCCGATGCGCTGCAGGTGCGGCAGCAGCGACTGCTCGACCACCAGCTGCGTATGCGCCGGCCTCAGCCGCGCGGCGAAGGCGAGCGCAAGCCAGCGCTGGCCGTCGATCAGGCTCGCCTGCCGGCGCCCCGCGTGCCGCGCCCAGAGCCGTTGCCACAGCGCGCGGCGCAGGCTCACGGCCCAGAGCGATTGCGCGGGCGGCGCGCCCGCGGCCACCGGCTCGCGCCGCCAGCCCGCCGCCAACGCGCGCCAGAACGCGAGCCGCAACGGCACGGGCTGCATGCGTTGCGCATCCGCGTGCGTCGCCCGCAGGTAGCGCGCGAACTCGGGCGTCCAGCCATCCACGAGAACGGCGGTGAGCCCCTGCGGCGCGATGTCGATGCGAGGCCGATGGCGAAAGCACGCGGTCTGGTCGCAGCTCAGGCAGCCGCGTGCCAGGGGCAGTGGGGGCGACGCGCCCTCCTCTTCGTTCGCGCGACGCAGCACGACGGGCAACGCGGCCGAAGCCGACGGCGCACGCGCGCGAATGCGCAGCACCAGCTCGCTGTCGGTCAGCTCCACCTCGAGCCGCCAGGCGTGCTTCGCGCGCAGTTTCAGGTCGACGTAGTTCCAGAACACCGTTGCGTCGACCGCGTCACCATCGGCGGCGTCAGCCTGCTCGATGCGCGCCGTGTGCCCGTGGCGCTCGACCAGCTCGAAGCCCGCGCGCGCCGCTACCGTGGCCAACGCATTCGACAGCTGGCAGAGGCCGCCAGCCAGCGTCGGCACCACGCAGCCCTCGCGCAGTTCGCGCCCCACGACGAAGCCGCGCCACGCGGCGGGCCGCCCGAGCTGGCGCCAGAAGCTCAGCACCTCGCCGGCCGGCACCTCGACGGCGTCGAAGGCGCGGCGCGCCACGCGCAGGTTCTGCACCTTGCCGGCCACGAGCGGAAATTCGTCCGCACGGCCGTCGGACCACAGCGGCGTGCGGTGTTGCGCGAGCACGGGCGCATCGGCCAGTGCGTGGCTGTCGGCAGGCCAGCGCCGGGCCGTGGGCCGCAGCGTTTCGCGCAGCGCATGGGCCGCGGCCAACAGCCGCGTGCGCAGCCAGAAATCGATCGCGTCGATGCGGCGCGGCGGCTGCCAGGCCTGCACGCTCACGCGGAGGGGCCTCGCTTGCGCCATTGGCCGAGGTCGGCTTCGATGCGCTCGTTGATGTCGCCGCTCCACTGCACGCCGAAGCCCGCTGCGCGCAGCAGCTCGGCGATGCGCTGGCCCACCAGCACGGTATTGGCCTCGCGCTGCTCGATCTCGGGGATCATGCCGCCGCTGAACGCCAGGTGCAGGCGGCCGGTGCGCACCGCCGTGTCCAGGTCCTGCGAGTGATAGAAGCAGCAGCCGCGAATGCCCGAAGCCAGGCGGCCCGCGGCACGCCACTGTTCGCGCACGTCGTCGTGCCCGTCGGACAGCGTGTTGCCGGCGCGGTGCAGCGCAATGATCTTCTCGGCGCGCAGTTGCGCGAACACGGCTTCGAGCCGGTCGTACTCGGTCTGCGCGGGCCAGCCGGCTTCGGCGGCGTGCTTGGCGGCGCAGGCCAACCCGGTTTCGGCCTTGACCCAGGCACGGTCCTCGGCCGTGAGCTCGTCGGGGTCGAGGTACTCGTCGGTGATCATCCATTCGACGTCGGCGTCGGGATGAAAGCCGCACCACACCAGGTCGTGGATGCGTCCGCGCGTGTCTTCGGGGTCGAGAGTGAGGGCCATGCGTAGAGGGTTGCCGCCTCGTGCGGCGGCGGATCGTGCTTTCTTTTTCCTGGCGGGAGCGCGCCGTATTTTCGCCCGACCGCACCACCTTGATGCATTAATGCGAAAGCATGAAGTCCTGCGACCCTCCCCTTTCGCCCCGCGTCATCATGCGGGATGCCCCGCGCCAAGGCAATGCGCCTTTTGGCGAAGGCAAGCTCTGTCGCATGGCCGGGAGTGGCTATGCTCGGCGCCTCTTCATGCCGCAGCACCCACCCGCCATCGACCTGCCACCCTTCGAGGAACGGCTGCCGGCCGTGTGGACCTCGGGCGCGCCGCAGGCCACCGAGCGCGCGCCGAAGTCGGCGGCCGACTGGCTCGGGTGGCTGATCGCGCTCGCGGTGCTGGCCTTCTTCGCGGTGTTCGGTTTCCAGGCGATCACCTGGGCGCTGGCCGGCGGCTGGCAATGGCTCTGGATGGTGGTCGGGGTGCCGGTGTTCGCGGGCTTCTCGGTGCTGACGGTGGTGTTCGTCTTCACGACGCTGCGCGAGCGGCGCCGCGTGCGCATGGCGCTGGAGAACATTTCACTGGAACGTGGCGAGGGCTTTCGCGCCGGCGAGCCGCTCGAGCTGCGGCTGCGCGCGACGGTGCCCGTGGCGCAGGCGGGTGAACGCACGGCGCCACCGGCGCGCCTGAGCTTGCGGCTGATGCGGCGCGCCCTTCATCGTCCAGGGGCCGGGGGCGAGGCGTCGGTGACGGACACCTGCTGCGACGAGGCCGTGATGCCGTGCGACGACCCGCGAGCGACGCGGCTGCTCTACATGGGCACGCTGTGCGCACGCCCTGAAGACGACGACGGCACGGCCCTGTGGTCAGTGGCGCTGCACGACACGGACGCCGACACAGACGACGACGCGCCCTTCCTCGTCGCCGCCCTGCGCCGGCTGCCCGCGCGGCGTTGACCCAGGCAAGCGGCCGCCGTCAGCGCTGCGCGCCGGCCGTGATGGCCTCCAGCAGCACGTCGGTCGAACGCACGCGGCCCATGCGCGGGAACAGCTCCTTGTTCGCGAAGTCATGCGGCTCGGCCGCCAGCGAGCTCATCGCGTCTTCCACGAACACCAGCTCGTAACCCCGGTCGAAGGCCGCGCGCGCGGTCGATTCGACGCCGAAGTTGGTCGCGATGCCGCTCATCACCAGCGTCTTGATGCTGCGGCGGCGCAGTTGCTGGTCGAGGTCGGTGCCGTAGAACGCGCCCCACTGGCGCTTGGTGATGCGCACGTCGGCCGCCTGCACCTGCAGCTCGGGCACCAGCTCGGAGAACTCGGGCGGCGGCACGGGCGACCCGGGCGGGCGGCCGATGGAGGCGTCCGCCGGCAGGCTCAGCAGCGCGGTCACGTCCACGCGCACCCAGACGACGGTGCCGCCGGCCGCGCGCAGGCTGTCGGCGATGCGCTTGCTCCGCTGCACCACGTCGGCGGCGGTGTGCGGCGCGAGCTGCCGGCCCACGTTGCTGTGTTGCAGGTCGATGGAGATGAGGGCCGTCTGGCCGGGGTTCAGGGCGAGGGGTTGGGCTTGCATCGACCCATGATACGGACGGCGTATGAGCCGGTCATGAGCGTCCCCGTGCATGCAAAAAAGCCGGGCCATGCAATGCATGGCCCGGCCTTTTGTCGATTGATGCCCACCGAAGCGGGCACGCTGCCGACAAATTACAGCGGGAGCGCGTCGCCGCGAGCGGCGGCACGGGCCGCTGCGCGCACTGCCGCGCGGTCCACCGTGCTGGCCAGCACGGGTGCCACGCCTGCCGATGCGCCTTCGGCGTACGGGTTCTCGCTGTGCGCAGCGGCCACGGCTTCGGCGCGAACGGTGGCGCGGTTGGCCGTCGAAACAATCACTTGGGCCGGGCCGGCGTTGGCGCCGGTGGCGTACGGGTTGGCGCTGTGCGCGGCCACGACGGCCTGGCTGGCGACGTCGGCGCGGCTGGCGGCCGAGGTCAGTTGATGCACGCCGTCATAGGTTTCGGCATGGGCGCCACCGGCAACGGCCAGCAGGGCGAGGGCAACGGCGGAGAGGATCTTCGAGGCGGTCATTTGGATTTCCTTCAATTGGTTTGATTTTTGGTTCTTGGTCTGGATCAGCTGAAGGGCTGGTCCATGGGATCGATTGTGCGCCGTTGTCTAAGTAAAAACCCTTAGCAAACGGAACCGCGGTGTTCACACTACGGAAACAATCACACATCGGAAAAGGCGCAAACGGCTTGTCGTAGAGTGTCCGGATGCGCGCGCCGCCCTCTTCGACCTCTTTTGTGCCCCTGACGCCCTGGGGCACCGCCGATGCCGTCTTCGACGCGCTGGCCGGCGCCTGGACGCTGGCGCGGACCATCGAAGGCCAGGCCTCCATGACCGGCACCGCCGTGTTCACCCCCGGCGGGCAGGGCGTGCTGAAGTACCGCGAGGAAGGCCGCATCCGGCTGGCCGACGGCAAGGAGTTCGACGGTCACCGCGAATACCTCTTTGAGCGCGCGCCTGGCGGCTTCGTGGTGCACTTCGCCGAGACGCCGCCGCGCCTGTTCCACGCCATCGGCATCGTGCGCGATGGCGACGCGCTCGCCGGGTCGGCCACGCACCTGTGCACGCCCGACACCTACGACAGCAGCTACCGCTTCTTGCCGGACGGCTCGTTCGAGATCCGCCACACGGTGCGCGGCCCGCGCAAGGACTACCTCTCGGCCACCGTCTTCACCCGGCGCGCCGCGTAGGCCGGCCGAAAATCAGTCGCGGTCGAGCCGCCAGGCGGGCATGCCGCGCATCACCGTCTGCACGAGCATCGCGCAGATGCCGCACTTGATGAGGTCGCCCGGAATGAAGACCAGCATGGCCAGCGCGGCCTGCGACAGCGACATGTGGGCGATCCACGAGAGCCCGACGATGCCGAAGGCATAGACCACGGCAATGCCGCCGACCACCGACGAGAGGAAAGCCGCCGCCAGCAGCGGCAGGCCCGTCGCGCCGGCCATGCGGCGCATCGCAAGGCGCATGAGCAGGCCGCAGGCGAAGGCGCCGAACATCCAGCCGAACAGGAAGCCCCCGGCCGGCGCCACGAACACGCTCAGGCCGCCACGGCCGCCCGGCAGCAGCGGCAGGCCCAGCGCCACGGCCAGCAGGAACAGCGCGATGGCCAGGAAGCCCCGGCGCGGCCCGAGCAGGCAGCCCGCTAGCATCACGCCCAGCGACTGCAGCGTGATCGGCACGCCGAACGGCAGGTCGATCTTGGGGATCAGGCCGAACACCGCCATCAGCGCCGCGAACAACGCGATGTAAGACAGGGAGCGGGACGAAGTGAGGGAGCCGGTGGTGGTCATGGCGATCAATTTGCAATCGAGAAGATGAAGATTCAGCGGCCGAGCCGCGCGGCCAGCGCATCGGCCACGCGCTCCGCCGTCTGCAGCGTGCGAATGGTCAGCGGCGCCAGCAGCCTCAGGCCGCCGCCGTGGCCCGAGCGCGCGCGGTAGGCATCGTCCAGGCGCTGCCACTGCACATAGAAATTCTCGGCGAAGCGCAGCATCAGGCCAAGCCCCAGCGCGATCCGCTCGGTCGGCACGCCCAGGCGCTGCAAGGGATGCAGCACGGCTTCGAGCACGGCCAGCAGGTCTTCGAAGCGCGTGGTCAGGGTCAGCATCAGCGCAAGCGTGGCCGCGCTGGCCAGGCGCAGCGCGCTCGCCACGCCGAGCGGTGTCGTGCCCATGGCCCAGTGAAAACCGATGATCAGGGCGCCGGCGATGGCCACGCCGAGCAGCATGCGCACGCGGCGCCACGCGGGCGCCCCGAGCGACGCGAAGATCAGCAGCACCACGGCGCAGGCAATGGCCAGGTGCACCGGGGCCTCGACCAGCACCAGCAGCGTGCCGCACACCGACAGCACCGCGAGCTTGACCCACGCCGCCATCGCGTGCATCCACGTCGGCTGTTCCGAATAGAGGCTACGCATGGCGGCCGCGCTGCGCCGCGGCGCGCTCGCGCACGTTCTCGGCATAGGCCTCGCAGACCTCGCGGCCCGGCCCGTCGGCGCGCACCTTGCCCTGCTCGAGCCACAGCACGCGCTCGAAGTCGTAGACGTGTTCGAGCAGATGGGTGGACACGACGATCTGCTGGTCCGTGGCGTCGAGCTGCGCGGCCAGCCGCGCCTGGCTCAGCAGATCGAGGCTGGCGAAAGGCTCGTCGAGCAGCAGCGTGGCCGGCCGGCTGATCTGCAAGGCCAGCAGGCACACCTGCTGGCGCTGCCCCTGGCTCAGCTCACCGACGGCGCGCCCGGCCCAGGCGTCGAGCCCGCGCTGCGCCAGGAACTCGCGCGCCTGCTGCCGCGCCGCCTGCCGCGTCTCGCCGCGCGCCGTCAGGCTGAAGGCCAGCTCCTCGGCCACGGTCGGGAAAATGATCTGGTCGTCGGGGTTCTGGAACATCAGCCCCACGTGCTTCGGCAGCTGCTTGCGGTCGGCCTGCGTGTCGCAACCATGCACGAGCACGCGCCCTTGCTGCGGCTGCTCGAGCCCGCTGATGAGGCGGAACAGGCTGCTCTTGCCCGCCCCGTTGTCGCCGACCAGGCCGATGCGCGTTTCCCGCAGGCTGAGCGTCAGCCCTTCGAAGACGTGCTGGTTGCCGCGCACCAGCGTCACCGCCTCGAGGTGGATGCTGTGCGAAGACATGGGTTCGGGCGGGGTCGGCTGCGGCAAGGGGCGCCCACTGTACCCGAACCCACCGGGGCGGCGCGGGGCTCAGGGCGTGGCGGAAAAGAGCCCGTTGATCTCGCCGACCGACAGCATGCCCTCGCCCATCGTGTCGAAGCGGCCGTGCCCGAAGGCTTGCGCGGCGATGCGCCCCACCAGCCCCAGCGCCGATTGCAGCGGGCCGCAGCCCAGGCTGATGCGCCGCGCCCCGGCGCGTGCCAGCACCCCGGCCGACGGGGCGCCGGCGTAGCCCGCGTAAACGTTCAGCGGCTTTTCCAGCGCGCCGGCCAGGGCCGCGATTTCGTCGAGGCTGGACATGCCGGGCACGAAGACGCCGTCCGCACCCGCTGCCACATAAAGGCGCGCGCGTCGTTGCGCCTCCGCGAAACGCGCCGCCGGGTCTTCCCAGGGCACGAAGTAGGCGTCGGTGCGCGCGTTGATGAAGCAGCGTGCGTCCAGCTTGCGGATGGCGGCGATGCGCTCGCACAGCACCTGCGGCGGCATCAGCTCGCGCGTGCCCGGGCGCGTGCCGTCCTCGATGTTGATGCCGGCCGCGCCCCTGTCGATCAGCGCGCCCGCCACGTCGGCCACGGCCTGCGTGCTGTCGCCGAAGCCCTGTTCGATGTCGACGCTCACCGGCACGCTTGCCACGCGGCAGATGCGGGCGCACGCGGCGAGCATTTCGCCGGCCGGCATGCGCTCGCCGTCCGCGTAGCCGAGCGACCAGGCCATGCCCGCGCTTGTGGTGCCGATGGCCGTGGCCCCGGCGCGCTCGACGATGCGGGCGCTGACGGCGTCCCAGGCGTTCACGAGCACCAGCGGTTCAGGCCCGGTGTGCAACCGGTGAAAGGCATCGGCTCGCTGGCGTGTTTCGGAAAGAGTCATGTGCGCGGGCCCGAAGGCGTTGGTGAGGAATGCGCGCAGCGTAAAGACACGCCGCCTTCAGGACTTGGAAAAAATTGCGCTCCGCGCCAGTCACCCCATCAGCGCCACCACCGGGTAGCGCCGCCACTCGGGCTCCGCATGGCGCCGGCCGTGCGCGAAGACAAAACCCAGCACCGCGGCCGGGTCGGACAGCTTCTCGGGATGGTCCGACTTCCACTGCTCGAACAGCGTCTTCAGCGCGGGCTCTTCCTCCAGCATCCGCAGTGCCGTGTCTTCGAAGACGTAGTCAGAAAAGTTCTCCTTCTTCTCCAGCACGCTGTTGAAGAAGCCCCAGCGGAAGAAGCTGTCGTGGGCTTCGGGCTCCAGCGTCTCGACCGCATAGCGGGCATGGGGCTGGTCGAGCGATATCCACACGTCGCCCGCGCGCGCCTGGAAGGGCTCGGTGCGTTCGGCCAGTTCCACTTCGTCGTGGAACATGTGCCCCTCATAGGCGTTGGCGCGCGAGGCCACGCGCTGGATGCGGTACACCCGCGCCGCGCCGAACACCTCGTCGGCATCCAGGCGCCGCATGGCGACGCCGTTCCATGCCAGCCGCTCGATCACTTCGCGCCAGGCCTGGGGCACCAGGTAGGCCTTGGGCGCGGCGACGGACACAACGTCCACGCAGCGGTCGAAGTGCACGATGTCTTTTTCCCACGGCTGGCTGCGGTCGTAGGCCAGCCGTTCGTAGTGGCCGAGCTTGCTGGGCGTGCGAACCGCCGCATAGCCCTGGAAGCGCAGGCTGGCCGGCCGGCTGCGGTCGTTGCGCCACGACACCGGCCAGCGCGCCTGCCGCGCCGCCGCGGCCCGTGCGTCACGGCGCAGGGCCTGAATCTGCGCGGCATGCGCTACGGTGAAGTCCAGCACCACCTCGACCAGCGTGCGCATCGACGCCACGCGGTCGGCGAAGGGCTTGAGCATGTGGGTTTCCGGCATGAAGCCGATGGTGTGGTGCAGCGCGGCATAGCCCGTGGAAAAGCGCGGCAGGTCGAGGAAGTCTTCGATGCCGTCGTCGGGCGTCTCGGCCAGCAGGTTCATGTAGGGACAGGTGGGCCAGCCGCGCTGGCGCATGTCGCCGTAGATCGCGGGCAGCATGCGCTCGCGCAGGAAGGCGCCCAGCCCGCCGCCCAGCTTGTCGGGCTGGGTCGGGATCAGCGTCATCGTGTAGCTGTAGTCCGCGCCGTTGGACGTGTGGGTGTCGACCATCACGTCCGGGTTCCAGGCGGTGAAGAACTGGTTGAACACCTGCGCGGCCAGGCTGTCGCACTTGATGAAATCGCGGTTCAGGTCCAGGTGCCGGCCGTTGCCGCGAAAGCCGAAGAACTCGGGCCCGAGCTGGTTCACGCGCGCGGTGTCTTGCCGGTTCACGCACCCGTCCACGTTGTAGACCGGAATGAACAGAAACACCGTGCCGCCCAGCGCCGCCAGCCGGGCAGGCTGCGTGCAGAAGTCGCGCACCAGCGCCATGCAGGCGTCGATGCCTTCGGGCTCGCCGGGGTGGATGCCGTTGTTGTTGAAGAACACCGGGCGGCCTTGCCGTTGGAGTGTTTCGCGGTCGAACACGCCGTCGGCCGTGACCACGCCCGCATGCATCGGCACGCCGGTGTCCGACACGCCGATGCGGCGCCACTGCAGCACGCCGGGAAAGCACGCGGCCAGCCGTTCGTAGAAGGCCACGCACTCGGCCCAGGTGGTGGTCTGGTTGCCGTTGCCCGCCTCGAACGGCGTGGGGTAGAGGGTGTCTTGTGCAGCAGTCATGGGGAAGCTCCGTTCACACGACCGCAGCGCCAGGGGCCGCCGTCGCCTCGGGCTTTTAGCACGCCTTCCGGCGGCCGTCGCGGGCTTCGCTTCAGGGCTTCATCGACGCGGCCACATCAGCCGGTTCCCAGCCGCCCGCGCTGCGGCTACAGTAGTTGCCCCAATCGGTCATCCAGCCCTTTCGCCCAGAGTCTGCCAAGAGTCATCAGGCAAGCGCCAGACGAGGCCGCAGCAAACACACATTCAAGGAAACACGTCATGGGCGCCCAATGGAAAGCGAAACACAAGGATCTGGCGGCCAATGCCAAGGGCCGGCTGTTCGGCAAACTCGCCAAGGAAATCATGATCGCCGCGCGCGCCGGCGCCGACCCGGCCGGCAACTCGCGCCTTCGCCTCGTGGTGGAGCAGGCCCGCAAGGTCTCGATGCCCAAGGAAACGCTCGACCGCGCCATCAAGAAGGGCGCGGGCCTCACCGGCGAGTCGGTGCACTTCGAGCATGTGATCTACGAAGGCTTTGCACCGCACCGCGTGCCCGTGATGGTCGAGTGCCTGACCGACAACGTGAACCGCACCGCGCCTGAAATGCGCGTGCTGTTCCGCAAGGGCCAGCTCGGCACCTCGGGCTCGGTGTCGTGGGACTTCGACCACGTCGGCATGATCGAAGCCGAGCCCGCGCGGCCCGACGCCGACCCCGAAGTGGCCGCCATCGAAGCCGGCGCGCAAGACTTCGAACCGGCGGGCGAAGGCCACCCCGCGGTGTTCCTCACCGACCCCACCGACCTCGACCTCGTGAGCCGCGCGCTGCCGGCGCAGGGCTTCACCGTGCTGTCGGCCAAGCTGGGCTACAAGCCCAAGAACCCGGTCGACCCGGCGAGCCTGAGCGCGGAGCACCTGGAAGAAGTCGAGGCCTTCCTGGCCGCGATCGATGCGAACGACGACGTGCAGAACGTGTTCGTGGGGCTGGCGGGCTGAGGCCGTTTTTTCTTCCGCCAGATGCTTGCCGGAAGATGCCTGTGTGGCGCCGTCCACTACGCAGTGGCCGATGAGTTCGGCTACGCGCTGAACTGCCACTGCGCCGACTGCCGCCGCGCGACCGGCTCGGCCTTCAAGCCCTTTGCGGGCATCGAGCGCCGCAAGCTGTCGATCACCCAGGGCGAAGACCTGTTGATGATCTACGGCCAGAAGGACGCGGGCGACCTGCACTGCGGCCAGTGCGGCTCGCTGCTTTATTCGGTGGTGCGCGACGGCCTGTTCGTGCACGTCACGCTGGGCACGCTGACGGATGCGCCAGGCATTCGCCCGAGCGCGCACATCTTCGTCGGCTCGAAGGCGCCGTGGTTCACGATCACCGACGACCTGCCGCAGTACGACGGCCATGTCGTCGACGCGCGGCCACGCGACGACCGGACCTGAACCCGCTCGGTCAGCCGCCGCACGTGCGGCACAGCGCGCCGATCTTCAGGCGCTCGTGCGACAGCACCATGCCGTTGGCTTCGCAGGCATCGGCCAGGGCCTTGAACCACGCCTGCGCGTCCGACAGCTCGACAGTGCGCGCGCAAGCCCGGCACTCCAGCCTGGCGCGCACTTGCGCTTGCGGCGCAGGGCTTTGCACCGGAAGCCGGTACGAAGCCGACGCCCTGCCGTTGCGCTCGGACCATTCGCGCTCCAGGCGCCCCGCTTCGAACAGGTGCTTGAGCCCGCGGTAGACGGTATGCGGCCTCAGCACGGCGCCGACCCGCTGTACCACGTACTGGTTGATCTCGTTGGCGTTCAGGCTGCGCCCCTGCGCTTGCGCGATCGCCTCCAGTATCAAGGCATGCTGCTCCAGGGTCCGTTCGGTCACCGGCGCGCGCACCCCGAAAACCGGGTGATGCGTCCTCGGCCGCCTGGCAAGGTAGCTCGGCGCGCCATCGATCGACGGACCCTGCATGGCATCAGAACTTCGCGTTGAGCGACACGCGGAACGCGCGCGGCGAGCCGGGCGTGATGTTGGTGTTGCTGTTCGCGTTGAGGAAATAGCGCTTGTTGAACAGATTCTCGACGTTGAGCTGCATCTGCACGTTCTTGTTGAGCGTGAAGAACACCGCCGCGTCGACGCGCGTGTAGCCCGGCAGCGTGACGTTCGGGAACGGGCTGCCCGTGGTGACGATCTGCTGGCTCGACGCGAACATCTTCGACTGGCGGATCACGCCCAGGCCCGCGCCCCACATCGGCGAGAAGTCGTAGCGGTTCCACAGCGCCAGCGTGTGCTTGGGCACCATGCCCACGGTGGCGCCGGCGCGGATGGTGGCGGAGGTGTCGGCGCTGAACTTGGCGTCGGTGTACGAGTAGCCGCCCGCCACGCTCCATGCCGGCGTGATGTTGCCGCTCAGGCCCAGCTCGAGGCCTTGCGTGCGCTGGCCCTTGCTGAGGATGGTGCGCGTGCCGGCCGGGTCGGTCGGGTCGAGCACGATCACGTTCGAACGGTCGAGGCGGTACAGCGCGGCCGTGGCGGCCAGCGCGGGCGACACGTCCCACTTGGCGCCGATCTCGTAGTTCTTGAACTTCTCGGGCTGGAGGGCCGCGTTGCTCAGGCTCAGCGAGGCCAGTTGGTCGCCGGCGCGCGGCTGGTAGGCGATGCTGTAGTTGGCATACAGCGAGACCTGCTCGACCGGCTTGTAGATCACGCCCACGCGCGGTGACAGCAGGTCGTCGTTGGTCTTGAAGCGGTCGCCGTTGCGGTTGTTGCGGAAGTCGACCTTGAACTGGTCGTAGCGCAGGCCGGCCACCACCTGGAACTGCGGGCTCAGCTCGATCTGGTCCTGCACGTACAGCGCGGCCACCGTGGCCTTGCCGCTGTTGTTGGCATCGGTCGCGGCCTGGCGGTAGACCACCGGCAGGTTGGTGGTCGGGAACGCGAGCGGCACCGTCACGCTGGTCGCGGTGTTGTTGAAGTAGCCGGTGTTGCGGAAGTTGTCCGTGTCCTGCTGGCCGAGCTCGGCGCCCACGAGCAACTTGTGCTTGATGCCGCCGGTGTTCAGCGAGAAGGTCAGGTCGGTCTGGTTGAAGATGCTCTTGCGCGACGTGGCGTTGTTGTAGGCGTTGATCGCCACGCCCGTTCCCGCGTTGTTCACCGCGCCGGGGAACACGTTCTGATAGAACTTGTCCTGGTTGGACCAGCGCGTGCGGTTGCGCAGCAACACGCCGTTGTCGAACTCGTGCTCCACCAGCGCGTTGAAGGCGTCGAGCGTGGAGCCCGTCGGGCTGCCGGCCGCGTTGCCGAAGAAGGTCGAGGGCGACGTGACCACCGGCACCCCGCGGAACGACGTGATGCCGCGGTCGGCGATGCGGTCGTCCTTGAAGTGCTCGTAGCCCAGCGTGACCAGCGTCTTGGCGTTCGGGCGCCAGCTGATGGTGGGGTTCACGCCCGAGCGCTCGAGCCACACGCCGTCGCGGTAGCTCTTCGAGTTTTCATACATACCGTTCAGGCGGAACGCCAGCTGGTCGTTGATGGGCTGGTTCAGGTCGACCGTGAAGCGGCGGTTGTCGTGCGAGCCCAGCGTGACCGAGCCGCCGTAGAACGGCGTCCACTCGGGCTGCTTGCTCACGCGGTTGATCAGGCCGCCCGTGGCGCCACGGCCGAAGATCATCGCGTTGGGGCCCTTGAAGACTTCGACGCGCTCGATGTTGTACAGGTCGCGGTAGTACTGCACGTCGTCGCGGATGCCGTCGATGAAGAAGTCGCCGGTGGTGCTGATGCCGCGAAAGATCGGGGTCTCGCGGTTGCCTTCGCCCTGCGCGAAGTTCACGCCCGGCACGTAGCGCGTGGCTTCCGCAATGCTCTGCACGGCGCGGTCGCGCATGTCGTCGCCGGTGATGACGCTGATCGACTGGGGCGTGTCGCGCAGCAGCGTGTCGGTCTTGGTGGCGGTGGTGCTGCGCTTGGCGGCATAGCCCTGCTCGTTCTCCCCGGTGACCGTGACGGTGGGCAGCGCGCTGTTGTTGGCCGGCGTCTGGGCCCATGCGGCGGTGGCGCCGAAGGCCATGGTCGCGCCTGCGGTCAGGAGCTGGATGGCCTGGACGACCGAGCGTTGCGCAAAGCCGGTTCTTCCGGTCGGCTGGGCACACGGGCTGGAATTCTTGTTCATGTTGAAAACGGTGAGAAAGGGGAAGGCGTCGACGACGCCGGTAATGCGAACCATTCGCAAAATCGACGTGAATGTAGAAGCATGTAGTAGTACTGTCAAGTGCTACTAATTCCGAACGAAAGAAAACAAATTCCGCACGCAGCCGGTGACAAATGTGAAAAGCCGAAGAAGAAATTTAGTAGCCGCCAGGGCTACTACCGCGTGATCTCGGCGATCAGGGCGTCTTGCCCGGCGCCTTCTCGACGCGCGGCGTGCGCACGCCGCTGATCTGGCCGCGCACGACCTTCCAGAAGTTCTTGGTGCCGTCGAGCAGGCGCCACGCGTTGGAGCGATGGGCCAGCACGCCGACCTCGGGCAGAACGTCGCGCAGGTTCTTCAGGCCGAGGATTTTGAGGTACTTGCGCACCGTGGTCGGGCTGTGAATCAGCAGCACCACGCGCCAGCCATAGTGGCGCCCGAGCATGAGCATGCCGATGGCACTTTCGAGGTCGTCGAGATCGCCATTGAAATCGTCCACCGCGCGATCGACGATGCCCAGAATTTCCTGGTCTTTCAGGGCCATGGCGACAGGGGGAGCGTGGGATTCGGCGGCACGGCGGGAGTTTCGCACGCCTCGCGCCGGGAGCGCATGAGATACTTCAATGAATGCAAATCATTGCCATTTCAAGCGCGTTGCGGTGCGCCATGTCGGCCTGACATGTTCGACGCATTTGCCATCACGGTGCGCGAAGTCGCCGAGCTGATCCTCATCGTCGGCTCGCTCGCCGCCTATTTGCGACAGGCCGGCCGCAACGATCTGATCACCAGCGTCGGCTGGGGCCTGGCCGTCGGGCTGGTGCCGGCGTCGGCGCTGGCCATGGTGCTGATCGACGCGGAGTTCGGCAGCGGCGTCGAGGCCGTGCTGGCCGTCGCCATGGCCACCGGCGTGCTGCTGATGGCCGTGGGCATGGGCGCGTCGGCCGGCAAGATCCGCGGCCGCGTGCAGCTCTTCTTCGATGCGTGGCTCGAACGCCCGGCCGCCCCTGTGGCCGTGATCGTCTTCGTGGCGCTGGCTTCGTTTCGCGAGTCGCTCGAAATCGCGGTGTTCGCCCGCGCGATCCACGCGCGCGAAGGCACGGCGGACGCATTGGCCGGCGTCATCTTCGGTGTTGCCGCCGCCAGCCTGCTGCTGCCCGCATGGCGTTGGCTGCGCGTGCGCTCGGGCATGTTGATGGTGTTTCGCGCGTCGGCCCTGCTGCTGTCGCTGCTGTCGATCCAATTGCTGCTGCACGGCGTGAGCGAACTGCTGCGCGCGCCCATGTTCTCTTCGAGCGGCCTCGACCTGGCCCGGATCGCCGAGCCCTTCCTCGAAGGCGGCCCGCAATACGGCTGGGTGTGCGCGGCACTCATGCTGGTGCCGGTGTCGCTGCTCGCGCGCGGCTGGTGGTCGCGCGTCGGCACTTCCGACTGAAGCTCGCAACCGAGCCGCTCGCACAGCGCGAGTCAAAGCTCCGACGCTTCCCGGCCACCTTCTTCGGCCCCCGCCAGCGCCTCGAAAGCCTGCATCTCGCTTGTCGACAGGGGTTTGCCGATCGGCGCCGCCGCCTTGCCGACGCGGACCGCCGCCATGTCGGCCTCGTTCGGGTATTGCCCGGCAATCCAGTAGTCGAACACGCGGCGCACGATGGGCGCCGCGTGGGCCGCGCCGAAGCCCGCGTTCTCGACGATGGCGGCCACCGCGATGGTCGGCGCCTCCGCCGGCGCAAAGGCCATGTAGAGCGCGTGATCGCGTTGCCGCTCCTCGAGCGCCTTGCCGCTGGCGCGCGCCTTCGGCCCGAGGCTCACGGCCTGCGCCGTGCCTGTCTTGCCGGCCGAGGTGTAGGCCGCCCCCGAAAACACGCGGGTGCCCGTGCCGCCCTTGGTGACCGCCACCATCGCATTGCGCACCACCTCGACGTGCTTTTGGGCGTAGCCCAGGTCTTGCACCTGCGGCTGCAACTGCTGCACGACCTCCTCGGTGACCGTGTCCTTGATGGCGCGCACCAGGTGCGGCTGAAAGCGCTTGCCACCGTTCGCCAGCGTGGCGTTGGCCGATGCGAGCTGCAGCATCGTGAAGCTGTTGTAGCCCTGCCCGATGCCCAGCGAGATGGTTTCGCCGGGGTGCCAGGTCTTCATGTCGGGGCGCCGGTAGGCGGCGCGCTTCCATGCCTTGCTGGGCAGCACGCCGCGCGATTCGCCGAGCAGGTCGATGCCCGTGTACTGCCCGAAACCGAGGGGCGCCATGAAGTCGTGAATCAGGTCGACACCCATCTCGTTGGCCAGCGAATAGAAATAAGTGTTGCTCGAGAACTGGATGGCGCGGTGCATGTCCACGCCGCCCAATCCGCCCCGGTGGCTGAGGAAGGTGCGCCCGCCGAAGCTGTAGGAGCCAGGGTCGTTCTCGATCTTGTCCGCGGGGCGCGTGCCGGTCTCCAGCGCCGCCAGCGCCATGAAGGGCTTGTAGGTGGAGCCCGGCGGGTACGTGCCGCGCAGTGCGCGGTTCAGCAGCGGCTTGTCGATGGATTCAATGAGCGCCGCCCAGCTTTCGTGGTCGATGCCTTCGACGAACAGGTTGGGGTCGAAGGTGGGCTTGCTCACGAAGGCCAGGATCTCGCCGGTCTTCGGGTCGATGGCCACCAGCGCACCACGGCGCTCACCGTACATGTCTTCGACCAGCTTCTGCAGCTTGATGTCCAGCGACAGCATGACGGTGTTGCCCGGCGTGGCCGGGTGGCGCGCCAGGCGGCGCACGGCACGGCCGCCGGCGGAGGTCTCCATCTGCTCGACGCCGGTCTGGCCGTGCAGCGTCTTCTCGTAGCTCTGCTCGATGCCGAGCTTGCCGATGTAGTCGGTGCCCCTGTAGTTGGCCTGTTCTTCCTCGTCCCAGTCTTCCATCGCGGTCTTCTCGCGCTGGTTGATGCGGCCGATGTAGCCGATGACGTGCGACGCCACGTCGCCATGCGGGTACGTGCGAAACAGGCGCGCCTTGATCTCGATGCCCGGAAAGCGGTAGCGCTGGGCCGCGAAGCGCGCGACCTCTTCGTCGCTCAGGCGGGTGCGCACCGGAATGGAGTCGAAGCTGCGCGAGTCCTCGCGCAGGCGCTTGAAGCGGCGCCGGTCGTTCGGCGTGATCCCGACGATGGCGTCCAGCTCGTCCAGGGCCGCATCGAGGTCGCCCACTTTCGAGGGCGTGATCTCCAGCGTGTAGGCCGCATAGTTCGAGGCCAGCACGACGCCGTTGCGATCGAGGATCTGCCCCCGGTTGGGCACCACCGGCACGACGGCGGTGCGGTTGCTTTCCGCCCGGTCGGCCAGTTCCTCATGCCGCACCACCTGCAGGAAAGCCAGGCGCGCGCCGATCAGTCCGAAACCGAACAACACCACACAGCCGACCACCACCACACGGCGGCGAAAACGGGAAAGCTCGGCGGCGGCATTGCGGATTTCATTCATCTGGGGGGGAAGAGAAAAACTGGGTAAGAGACCCCAGCCATCCGGAGGTTCCCGGAAGTTCCGCATGCGCGGGTCAACGCGCGCGCATCACCGCAGTTGAACGTGTGGCAGCAATTGCATGCCCACCCGCTGCGTCAGCTCCGCGTAGCTGATCGGTCGTCCGGCGCGGGCGTCCTCTGAATTCGGTTGCCAATGCGCCCAGGCCTTGCCCGTGCTCTCGTCGTAGACCAGCTTGAACAGGTGCGTGGGCACGCGCACGCGATTGGCGCCGACCGTCTGGCTGTCGGGGCCGAACACCGGCCCCGTGATCACGAACACGTTGCCCTTGGCACGCAGCACATACCGGCGCGTGTCCTGCTCGATCTTCGACCAGGCACCCGAGTTCTGCGCGGGGTTCTGCGGGACCATGTTCGCCAGCGAGAAGCTCTGCGCCATCGCCGTCGGGTTCGACATGTCGCCGGCCGGGGCCATGTGCCCGCGCGCATAGCCGGAGCCCTTGTAGTCGCTCAGTTCGGCGCGCTCGCCGCGCGGCAGCCGCGCGTCCGCGAAGAACCTGTTCGTGCGCTTCTCGTTGGCCTCTTCGATGCCCGCGCGCGTCAGCCGCTCGGCCACGAAAACCGGCGTCCTGCTGGCGCCGCTGTGCAAGATCGCAAACGCCTCGTAGCACAACTCGCGCTGCATGGGCGCCTGCGGAACCGACGGTGCGACGCCGCCAGCGAAAAATTGGCGGCAGCCTGAAAACCGGGTGGCGGTGGTCGGGCCCGAATGCTCCGCGGAAGGCGTCGGCGTCGGCGTCGACGATGGGGTGGGCAGGAATCCGCAGCTTGTCGCCTGGATCGAGATGGCGCCGGCGGTGATGAGCCAGACCGCGGTGCGGCGCAGGGTGATGGCGATGGCGCTGGTCGATGATTTGCTGCGCTTGCGTGGCTTCTTCTTGGGCATCGGGGGCGGAATGTTAACCCGCGACACACTCGTGAACAGTGTCAATTAGCCCCGCCGTCGCGCTGGGTTCCGATGCCTTGGCGCACCTCGAAGAGAAGGCAGATGGCAGGGGCCATGCTGGCAACCTGGACGCGGAGCTCGCCCACGGCAGCGGGCCCGGAAAGACGTCGCCAGCCAGCACCGGCCTGTCAGCGCCGACGGGGCCGAACCCCTGCCCGGCCGAATGGCGGGCGACTCTTGATCGCCCGCCTCTTACTCGCTTGCGAACTGCTCGCTGCCTACCAGGCCGATCTTCACCACTCCCAGCCGTTGTGCAGCAGCCATGACGCCTGCCACGTGCTTGTACGGAACCAGTTTGCTGGGACGCAGATGCACCTCCGGCTGCTCGGGTTGCCTTGCGACGAGCCAGAGTCGTTTTTCAAGATCCGCGCGGCTTTGCACGATCTCGTCATTCCATTCAATGGTGCCATCGGCCGCGACGCTGATACGCACTTCCTCGGGCGGCTTGGGCGCCTGCGCGGCATTGCTCGGCACGGGCAGGTTCATCTTCACCGCATGGGTCTGGATGGGGATCGTGATGATGAACATGATCAGGAGCACCAGCATCACGTCGATCAGCGGCGTGGTGTTGATGTCGATCATCATGTCGTCGCCGCCGGTCCCGCTGCTTGCACTGATTGCCATGTCGTTTTCTCCTAGGGGGTGTTGATGCCGGCGGGCGGCTCGGTGATGAAGCCGACCTTGTGGATGCCCGCGCGCTGGCAGGCCGCGACCAGGCGGCCGACAGCTTCGTAGCGCACCTGCGCGTCGCCGCGAATGTGCACCTCGGGCTGGGGCTGCCTGACGGCCGCGGCCTTCAACCGGTTTACGAGGACTTCCGCGTCGGGGAGCCGCTCCACACCCCAATAGATCTCGCCGGCACGGCTGACCGCCAGCACGATGTTCTCGGGCTTGGTCTGCGTCGGCACGTTCTTCTCTTTGGGCAGCTCCAGCTTGATCGACTGCGTGACGACCGGGATGGTGATCAGGAAGATGATCAGAAGCACCAGCATCACGTCCACGAGCGGCGTCGTGTTGATGCTGGAGTTCAGCGCCTCTTCCTCGCTGTCGCCCGATGAAATGCTCATCGCCATGGTGTCATCCTTGACTCGATGGAGGGACCAGGCGAGAGCTCATCGCTTGCCGGCGATCAGCACGTTGTGCAGATCGCCGCTGAAGCTTCGCACCCGCTCCATGGCATTCTTGTTGCGGCGAATCAGCCAGTTGTAGCCCATCACGGCGGGCACGGCCACGGCCAGGCCGATGGCCGTCATGATCAGCGCTTCGCCCACCGGCCCCGCGACCTTGTCGATCGATGCCTGGCCCGAGATGCCGATCGCGGTCAGGGCGTGATAGATGCCCCAGACCGTGCCGAACAGTCCCACGAATGGCGCAGTCGATCCGACGGTGGCAAGAAAGGCCAGCCCGTCCTGCAGGCGGCTGTTCACCTTGTCCACGGCGCGCTGGATGCTCATCGTGACCCAGGTGTGAAGGTCGATCTGCTCCACCAGCGTTCCCTCGTGATGCTCACTCGCCGTCACGCCCTGTTCGGCGATGTAGCGAAATGCGCTGCCCGTGCGCAACGTGTCGGCGCCGGCACGCACGCTGCCGGCCGTCCAGAATGACTTGCCGGCGGCGTTGGCGGCGTTGAGCAGCTTTTGCTGTTCGAACAGCTTGATGAAGATGATGTACCAGCTGCCGATGCTCATGATCACCATGATGATCAGTGTGCCCTTGGCGACCAGGTCGCCCTGTGCCCAGAGCGCGCCGAGACCATAGGGGTTGTCGACCGCCTCGCTGGCCGTAGCCGGCGCGAGGGCCGGGGCTTCCGTGGCCGCTGGCGTGGGGGCGGACGATTCCGCGAGCGCGGGTGCTTGCGCAGGGCCGGAAGCAGCGGCCGTCTGCGCAAGCGCGCTGACAGAAGGGGCAAGCGATGCAGCAGCAGCAACGGCCAGCACGGCAGCGCGCATGAATTTTTTCAACGACATGAAGGTTTTCTCCGTAGGGAACATGGGCCGGACATTTCCGGCGCGGGGGTGAATCAGTGGACGTATGGACGTATGGACGCATGGACGGCGGCGCGGCGCCTACTCCAGCTTCCACACGTAGTCGACGGTCGTGACAGCGCCGCCCACCGGTCGTCCTTCGGCATCGGTGCCGGGACGAAACGGACACTTGCTCAGCACTTCGACGGCCGCTGCATCGAGCGAGCGGTGTTCGCGGGTGGGTCCGGAGGGCCTCTCGATCTCTGCTTTCGAGACTCTGCCGGTCGCATCGATGGTGAATCGGATGCGCGTCGTGCCGATGGCCTCCGCGCGCAACGCTGCACGCGGGTACTCCGGTTTCTCGCAGGAGGACACGTCGATGCGCGCCGCCGTGCCGGTGGGGCGCGGTGCGGGGGCTGCCGGTGCCGGCGCGCTCACCGCAGGCGCTGGCGGCGGCACGACCTGCGTGGTCGTGATCGTGGGCGCCGGCTCCGGCGACGGTGCCACGCTGACCTCCGGCGGTGGCACGTAGCTGGGCGGCGGCGGCGCGGCCTTGCGTGGTGGCGGCGTTCGCTTGGGCGGCGGTTCGGGGGGCGGAGGCGGTGGAGGCGTGGGCTTTGCCTCGGGGAGGATGCTGACCTCCACCGGTGCCTTGATCACTTCGACGACGCGACGAGCAAGCCCGCTGACCAAGGCCCAACCCAGGAGCAAGTGAAGAAGCACCACGATGCCGAAGCCCGTGAGGTGCTTCGTGGGCCGGCGCTGATGTTCGGTGAAATCCATTCAATACCCTCCAGGCGTCGCCCGTGTCGGCGAGCCGTGTGCACGTGCCGCGCCAAGGACTTTGCGCGCCACGCGGCGATGCGGAAAACGTGGGGCCACGGCGTTCAGCACGGGAACCTCTCGGGCGAGAACGCTTGCGCCGCGGTGTACGGCTTGCGGCCTTCGATCAGGTCCGCCAACAGGCGCGCGCTGGCGGGCCCGAGCGTGAAACCGTGATGCCCGTGGCCGAAGTTGAACCACAGCCGCTTGTGGCGCTGCGCCGGGCCGATCACCGGCTTCATGTCGGCGCAGCATGGGCGGCAACCGAGCCAGGGTTGCGCTTCAACCGGCTCGCCCAGCTTCAGCAAGGTGCGCGCCTCGGCCTCCGCCCCCGCCAGTTGGCGCGATGACGGCTTGGCGTCGATTCGCGCGATCTCCGCGCCGGTGGTGATGCGCAAGCCGCGCCGTTGCGGCGACATCACGTACCCGCGTTCGGCATCCAGCGTTGGAACCGCAACGCTGCCGCCGCCGACATAGTGCCTGTGGTAGCCGCGCTTGACGAAGAGCGGCACGCGGTAGCCCATGCGCCGCGTCAGCGCACCGGCCCAGGGCCCCAGTGCCACCACCGCATGGCGGGCCTTGACCGCGCCCCCTGCGGTCGCGACTTCCCAGCCACCCACGCATTCGCGCAAGCTGCCTGCGTCGCCCATCGCCATGCGGCCGCCTCTTTGCAGGAACGCGGACGCATAGCGCTCCACCAGCGCGCCGGGATCGCTCACGCTCCAGGATTCGAGCCAGTGAATCGCGCCGGCCAGCGGCACCAGGAACGCAGGCTCGGCCGACGCGAGCGCGCGCGTATCGAGCATGTCGAACGCAATGCCGTATTCGGTGCGAAGTCGCTGTGCCTGCGTCAAGGCAGCCTGCAGCGCCTGCTCGCCGCGATACATCAAGCGCAGCCCCTCGCGCCGCACCAGGTCGCCGGCTTCGGCCAGCGCGATGTAGCCCGCATGCTCGCTGGTCGAATGCGCGATCAGGCCCGCATACTCCTGGCTGATGCGGCGATGCCGCCGCGGCGCCGAATTTCTCCAGTAGCGGACCAATTGCGGAAGCGCGGCCATCAGGCCGGTCATCTGGTAGCGAACGTCCAGCGTCCGGCCGAACGCCGCGCACAGGATCGCGCGCAAGTCGCGCGGAAAAGCGTACGGCTCGACGGCCTCGCGCTGAATCACCCCGGCATTGCCGTAGGACGTCTCGCGGCCGGCCGGCTGCCGGTCTACGAGCGTCACGGCATGGCCGCGCAGCGTCAGTTCCAGGGCAGTGCAGGTGCCGACCATGCCGGCGCCCAGCACCAGGATTTCTTGGGCCATGTGGGCTCCCGTTCTCAGTGCGGCGAACGCAACGCGGCGACCACGGTGATCTCGACGGCGGCCAGCGGCAAGAGCAACTGCGCGACAACCGTGGTGCGGGTCGGATAGGGAGCGCTGAAATGCCGGCGATAGACACTGTTGAATTCGGCAAAGTCTTCCTGCCGGGCGAGATGAACCGTGACCTGCACCACGTCCGCCAGGCCAAGCCCCACGCTGCCCAGGGAGGCGCCGATGCGGGAGAGCGTCAAGTCGGTCTGGGCCGCGATGCCTTCGGGCACGGCGCCGCGCTCGGGAATCGGCAGTTCGCCGGAAAGAAAAAGCAGGCCGTTGGCGGTGCGCAGCTTGGAAAAAGGCAGGGGGCTATCGACAAGAGACATGGGAAATTCGTCGCAGTACGAAGATGTTGAAGTTCGATTGAAAAATCGGCGGCGGCGGCAGGTGCGCCGCCCCCCGGGTCAGAGCAGATCGCGCAGCGTTTTCAGCAATCGCTCGATGTGCTCTGGTTGGTGATCGGCGAACGCGGCGATACGCAAGGCACCGCTGCCCCCCGCGCCGACATAGGTCGAATAGGCGATGAAGATCCCCTGCGCCATCAATGCGGCCTGGATGCGCTGCATGTTCCGCGCGTCGCCATGCACGAACGTGGCAATCGGGCCTTCGTTCTCCTCGACGGCCAGACCCAGCGCACGCAAGCCCACCTTGAGAACGCGCGCATTGGCGCGCAGCCGCGTCAATGCCTGGGGATGTCCGCGCACGTGCCGCAGGCTTGCGGCGGTCATGGCCGCGCCGGCCGAGCATCCCAGCGCGGCACCGCGCGCCGCGGGGGTCTTCCACAGCTGCGCAATCACGTCGGCGGCTCCCAGGGCCAGGCCGCCGTGGGCCGCGAAAGCCTTGGCCATCGATCCACCGGCCACCACGCGATCGCGTCGCAGCCCCGCGGCTTCCACGGCGCCGCGGCCGTGCGTGCCCAGCGTGCCGAAAGCATGCGATTCGTCGACCACCAGCCATCCGTCGTAGGGCGCGATGACGCGGTCATAGTCTTCCAGCGGCGCGATCGAACCGAAAGTCGCGAACATGCCGTCCGTTGCCACCAGCGGCCGCTCGTCGGGGCGCAGCGCGCGGCTGATGGTGCGCGCAAGATCCTCGGGGTCGCGGTGCGCGAACGTGTGGACCGGCCGGCCCGTGATGCTCGCGCCGTCCTGCAGGCAGTAGTGCGCCGCCTCGTCGATGAAGATGGCATCGCAGCGCGGCGCAAGGCCGGCCAGGGCAATCAGGCCGAACAGATAGCCGGCGCCGAAGTACATCACCCCCTCTACGTCGAAGAACCGGCGCGCCTGGTCCTCCGCCTCGAGGTTCGCGCCCAGGTTGAACCCGTAGTGGCGCGCGAGCTGGGAGTGCGCGCCGTAGGTGCGCAACGCATCGCAACCCGCGTCGATCAGTCCCGGCTCGCTCCCGAGGCCCAGATAGCCCGAGCCGCCGAAGCTCAGGAGCACGCGGCCGTCGACCGTTGCCAGCGCGCCGGTTGGCGATTCCACGCGGCCATGGGTGGGTTGATGGGGGGCGTTCATGCGAGATGCGGCGCGGGGTTGCCGACAGCCGGGAAGAAGTTCAAGTCGCGCCGCTGGTACGGCAAGCGTGCGAAATCCATCGACAGCGCCGCGCCGGTTTCGACGACATGGCAGTCCGTGGAGAGCCTGGAGAACTCGCCGTAGTAGTGATGGCTCGACTTCACCGCGATGACGCGCGCCTCGTGAAGCGGCACGCCCAGTCCCGTGAGTGCGTCGGGAGACAGGATCTGTTGTCGCCTGCTGGCGAGCACGATGTCCGTCGGCCCTGACCTGACCCAGGCCGCGCGGCCCAGCGGATCGTCGATGTCTCCCACCCATTGGCGATGGCTGCGGGACAGTCCCCGCACCGTCACTTCCAGCGTCAACGGCTGTCCCGAGCTGGCCCCTGCCTTGCCGCCGATGCACAGCGTCAGTTGCGCGCCGATTCCGGCGGCAAGGCAGGCGTCGACCGCCTCGGCGTCACAGACGATTCCGATCGCGCTGCGCAGCCCGGTGCGTCGCACGAGCGCCGCCAGCAAGACGGTGTGGTCCCCGGGCGCCCCGCCACCGGGGTTGTCGCCCGCATCCGCCAGCACGCGCGGCATGGGGGCCTCGGGCCCCGGCACTGCCATGCCTTCGAGGGCTTCGTCGATCGTTTGCAGGCGCGGAAGCAACGCATGCCGCGCACGGTAGAACGCCTGGGCAAGCTCGGTCGCCACGCGCCCGGCCAGTGCGCTGTCGTCGTTCGCGACCACAAGCACCTTGGTTCCGGCATCGGCCACGTCGCCCCATGGAAAGCCGTGGACGAGGCTGGCGGACAGCACGCCGGGTCGCTGCTCGACCTCGTGCAGGCGATCGACGAGACCGCGCATGGGCTGCGACGTCGTCGGATAGAAGCCCACCATGTGGCAGTCGGCAACGGCCATCACGGGTCGGGTCGCGCCGCTCGCCGCGGCGCGGCACAGCTCGAACAGCTCGACGGCGCGCGCCTCGTAGTCTGTATGGGGATATTCGCGCATCAGGACGATGGCATCCGCGTGCTCGATCATCGCCTCGCTCATGTGGCAGTGCGGATCCAGCTCCACGCCGATCACGCAGTCCGAGCCGACGACCTCGCGCACAGCCTGGATCAGGTCGCCCTCGCAATCGTCGACGCCCTCCGAGACCATCGCACCGTGCAGAAAGAGCAGCACGATGTCGACCGGCATGGCCGCCTGCAGCGCGTCGAGGATCTCGCCGCGCAAGCGGCGGTACGTCTCGGCCGGCACCCGCCCTGCCGGCTGCGCGATGGCATACAGCCCCTCGCGCACTTCGTCGCCGTGGCGGTGCGCGCACTGGCGCCATTGCGCCACGACGGGACCGACATCGGCCAGTGCCTTCGATGGCACGGGCCCACGAATGATTCCGAGCTCTTCGAAGGACGCGAGCGTGGTGGGAAATGCGGAAAAGGTGTTGGTCTCGGTGACCAGCGCCGACGTGAAAATCTTCATGTGATGAACACTCGTGTCAAAGCGCACGCAGGCGCGAGGAAAGCGGGAAAGCGAGAACCAGGGCCAGCACGAGGATGGATGCGGGCGCAACCACCCACAGGCCTGCCAACCTGTCGAGCGACGCCGGATCTCCTTCCGGCGGCAGCCTCCCGACCCAGTCCAGTCCGAACCCGATCACGATGCCGCCCAGCGACTGGCCGAGTTTCTCGGCCGAGAACAGGATGCCGAGGTAAAGGCCCAGGCTCTCGCCCCGCGCAGAGGACTTGGTGGCCGTTTCCATCGCCATCGTCGTGATCAGCACCGTGAGGGCGCCGCTGGCAGCGCCGAACAAGGCGCCGCCCGCCACCATCGACGCAAGGCTGCGAGGGCCCGCGGCGAGCCACACGACGCCGACGAGCGACAGTGCCAGTGCGCCTGCCAGGACGCGTTCGGGCTTCACGCGACGCACCAGCCACGGCGCGGTGGCCACGCCGAGCAACAGGGCGACGAAGATCGGCGTCAGCAGGACCGAGAGGTTTTCGGGACCCGCTTTCAGCAGATGCTTGTTGGCATAGGGCAAAGCGCTGAAAAGGGCCGTCGAGCTGGTTCCGAGCAAGACCAGGATCAGTGCGATGCCGTAGAACGCCTTGTTGCGCAGCGTCGCGCGCAGCGCCGTCGGCAGCGCCGGCGTGCTCCGGCCTTCGATGCCCGAACGCAAGGGAACGCGGCGCGTGACCAGCCAGCAGATGCCCAGCGCGGCGAAGGCACCGACGGCCAGCACCGCGGCCATGCCGAGATAGCCGCCGTGGAACGTGCTGAATCGCGCGACGATCTGTGGGGCCAGCAGCGTGACCAGCAACCCGGCGATCGTCTGCCCCAGCGCGCGGGAAGACATCAAGGTGCTGCGCCCCTGCATCGTGTCGCTCATGTCGCTCGCAATGGCGGTGTGGGCGACAGAGAACACGGTCAGGAGCAGCGACTGTGCAACCAGCAGCATGCCCAACAGCGCCACTCGCGCCATCGGCGGCAGCGACGTCACGGGCAGGAACAGCAGCACCAGAATGCTCGGCAGCGAGAAGGCGCTGAACCCGATGATCCGGCTCCTGCTTCCGATGGCCTGCGCGATGCCGTCGCTGCGGCGGCCGATCCACGGATCCAGCAGCAGGTCGGCCAGCTTCGGAATGGCCAGCAGCACACCGGCGATCGAAGGCGGTATCTGCGCCGTTTCCGTCAGGTAGAAGAGAAACAGCAAGGGCACGACACCGGAGCTCAGGGTCGAACCCAGCGACCCCGTGCCGAAGGCCGCGCACACACCGGTGGACGGTTGACGAGCGTCAGTCATGGGGTGCAACCGGCGCGAGCCGAAGGCCTCGGGTGCGCGCGGTGTCCAGCAACAGTTCGCCGCGGCCCTTCTGTGCGGCAACCAGGCGCAGCGTCCCGTACAGCGGCAGGGTCGGGTCTTCGCTCTTCATCAGGAGCGTGCCCAGGCGCAACGGCTCGAGCCTGAAGATGTTGCGGCCATACAGCCCTGCGACCTCCATCCGCTCGGGCCGGCCTTCTCCGATGACCACGTCCGCGCCCAGGTCCTCGCTGCGCCAGCGACCAGCGAAACGCCCGATGTCGCCGCGCTCGTCATGACCGCCGTGCGCGTCGATGCGCTCGCACCGGAAGCAATTGCCCTGCTCCGTCACGTCGATCGCGACCACCTCGCCCGCGCCGTTCTCGACGAGTTCGACCTCGAGCGCAATGATCGACAGCAGGTTCACGCGCAATGCCCCCGGCGACGACTGCATCAAGGGCAAGGGCAAGCCGAAGTGTTGCAGGAACAGCGCGTCGTCGCGCCGGACGATGGAGAAGTGCCGTCCGTTCGCCGCGCAGTAGTAGTCTCCGCCCAGGGCTTCGACGAGTTCCGGGTTCGCCGGCGTGTCCATCGGCGCGAGCACCTCTTCGAGCAGCGTCGTGAGCATTTTCTGCGCGACCTCTGTCGCAGTGACGTCGCTGCGGTTGCTCATGACGATGATCTGGATGCCGTGCTCCGGTGCGGCGAGCATCTGGCAGGTTCCGCCGACCACGCCGCCCGCATGATGGACGATGCGCACGCCTCGCCACGTCTCCCCGATCAGGCCGAACCCGTACGGATGCAGGAAGCCGTTGTTCAACCGGGTCGGCGCGAGCATCTCCTCGGACAGGGCCTGCGGCCAGATCCTGGGCGACAGGAGATGCGTGATCCAGCGCTGCATGTCGTCCAGCGTGGAGGCGATACCGCCCTCTCCCAGGATCACCGAAGGAAAGATGCCTTTCGAAAAACCGCCCTCCGGCTTGGCCACGTGCGAAGTGGCGCTGCCCAGCAGCGGGTCCATGTCGGTCACCCAGAGGAAGGTGTCGTGCATGGCGAGCGGCTCGAACAGCCGCTCGCGCAACCCCTGGGCCAGCGGCACACCGAGGACCCGCTCCAGCACCGCGGACAGCATGCGATAGCCGCCGTTGTTGTACATGAACTGCTCGCCGGGCGCGAAGTTTTCTTCCTGCTGCCGGCACTGATAGCCCAGTGCGCCGTCGGCGGGAACGATGGCCATGCCGTTCGAGATGAGCGAAAGGTCCAGGTAGTCGCGCGTGCCTCCCGTATGGTTCATGAAGTGGCGCAGGGTGCGGTTGCCCTGGCTTGCCGGAAGCTCCGGAAGCCAACGGGCCACCGGCTCGTCGATCGACAGCATCCCTTCGTTGCGCAGCAGCAAAGCGAGTGCGCAGGCAAAGTGCTTCGTCGTCGAGCCGATGCGCATCCTGGTGGACGGGGTATTGATCTGGCCTGAATCCAGGCTGGCCATGCCGTAGCCTTGGCGCAGCAATATCCTGCCCTGGCGTTGTACGCTGGCAATGAGCCCCGGTGCGTCGTTGCGATGGAGATCCGAAAGCAAGGCTTCCAGTTTTTGGGTGTCGGTCAAAGTCATGTCGCGTTTCGATCCTAAAATGAACGGGTAATCATTTATCTAAAAGACAGCATGCCCAAAAGAGACGAGAACCACATGGCCGCAGTGCGCCAGCAGATCCTCGATGCGGCCCGCGCCGTCTTCGAGCACAAGGGGGTGGCGGATGCGTCGATGAACGACGTCAGCACGCAGGCCGGCCTATCGGTGGGCTCCATCTACGTGCACTTCCGCTCCAAGGAAGACGTCCTTCTGCAGCTCATCGAGACGGCGAACGTCAACGCCACGCCGTTCGACGAATGCCAAAGCGCCGCCGACATGCTTGCCCTGGTGGAGCGGTTGCTGAAGCTCCAGGAGCGTCCGGATGCGGCGAACCAGGCGGCCCGCACGGCACTGGAGGTCGCCGCGATCACGCGTCGCAATCCGGAGGTCCAGGCCGTGGTGTCGAAGAATTTCAAGAACCTGCGCCGCGCGGTCCTCGACGCTGTCGCGCGCATCGCAAGCGAGGCTGGCCATCTTGAAAAACCCGAGGTGCTCGCCATCGGGGAGTCGCTGCTTTCGCTGCTCATTTCCGCGCAAGCGCAGATGCTGATCGGCGTGCCGACGAACACCGAGGCCAAGATGAAGTCGGCCCGGCTGATGATCAGGATGCTGCATGGCGCACCTCTGAAGCCGAAGCGTTGACCGGCGACGCTTCTTCGCGCGGCGGCGGAACAAAGGCGGCCGCTGGAAAGTCGACGAAGCCGTCCGAGTACGTGGCGGCGATTTCCGTATCGCATGCCATGAGCAGCGGCGCATCGAGGTCCACGAGGTCCGCGCCCTGCGCGGCGATGAACGCGGGAAGAATGGCGCGTGACCTGCCTCCCATGCAGCCGACCATCACCCGCAGGCCACGGTGGCGCGCCTCGTTGAGCAGCATCAGTGCCGCGGTGAGCCCGCCGCACTTGTCGAGCTTGATGTTCGCCACCTGGTAGCGCTGCGCCACGTGTTCGAGGTCTTCGATGGTCTGCAGCGATTCGTCCGCGGCGATCGGAATCGGGGATCCGCATCCCTCGAGTTCGGCGTCGCACGCCGCGGGCAGAGGTTGCTCGACAAGCTCGACGCGATTGGCGACGAGCACGCCCAGCATCCGATCGAAGTGGCGCAGGGTCCAGCCTTCATTCGCATCGACGGACAGTCTTGCGTCGGGCCGCTCGCGCCGCACCGCCGCCACGCGCTCCGCGTCCTGCTCGCTGCCGTCAAGCTTCAGCTTGAGCGCCTTGGCGGCAGGATACGAAAGGGCGGCCCGGGCCATCGATGGCGCATCGTCGACGCCCAGCGTCACCATCGTCAGTCGGGGTCGCACACGCTGCAGGAACGCCAGGCGATAGGCCGGCTCCCCGCGCTCGGCTGCAGCGAGTTGCCACATCACCCAGTCCAGCGCATTGCGCGCACCGCCCGCGGGCATCTGCTGCACCCGGCGCCAGGCGCCCGGCAGGTCGCTTGGCAACTGGTCTCGCACGCCCTGCACTTCGGCCAGCATGCGCGCACCCGTTTCGCCGCGATAGAACACGCCGGCGGCTTCCGCATGCGCGACATGGTTGCCGTGCCTGGCTTCGACGCAAAGCACCGACTGGCCCGCGAGCGTGCGGCCCGCAATGGCCAGCGGCTGCTTGAAGCGGATTTCTTCAATGGAGGCTGAAATTTGCATGGCAGTTCCAGCGCCTTCTCAAGAGAAGTCCATGCTCAACTGCAGCCCGATCGTGCGGGGCGCGATCAGATTCACGCGTGCGGGTCCGCCGGCGGTGCTCAGGGTCGTCTCCGCGGAAATCTGTCCGCGGCGGTTGGTGAGGTTGCGCACGTAGAGGCCGAGATTGACGCGCCCCATCTGCACGCCGCCGCGCAGGTCGACGGCGGCGTACGCGGGCAGCCGGTACTGCGGTACGCCGGGGGCCTCCCTGAAGCTGCTCCAACGGTCACCGGTGTAGCGTGCCGTGGCACCGACGTAGGCGGGGTACCCGGCGATCCTGAAGTCATAGTCCGCCTGCAGCGCGGCCGAGAGGCGCGACGTGTTGGGCAGGCGGTCGCCAGCCAGGCCGCCCAGGTCGGGGCTGGCGTCCACCAGCTTCGCATCGATCACGCTGAGCGCTGTGGCCACGCGCAGCGAATCGGTCGCGGCGGCGCGCATCGTCCATTCGAGCCCCCGGGAGCGCGCGCGCCCCGCGTTGCCGATCCCGGAAAAACCTGCGCTGGCCGTGAAGACTTGCATGTCCTTCCAGTCGATCTGGTAGAGCGCGACTTCGGTCGACAGGCGACCTGGCACCACCTCGCCCTTCCAGCCCACTTCGTAGCTCCAGAGGCTGTCGGATTTGAAGGAGGAGTTGCCGAGCGCAGCCCCCGTCAACGGATTCATGATGAGGGGGAGCGGGCCGCCGGGCCGGTAGCCGCTGGCGGCGCGCACGTAGACGGCCTGCTTCTCGGCCGGGCGCCACCTGCCCGTGATCAGCCACGTGGTGACGCCTTCGGAGGATCTCGAGGCTTGCTGTGGCGACGGCGCAAACAGGCCTGTGAACTGCTGTTCGAGCTGCTGGCTGTTTCGGCTGCGTCGCACCCCGAGTGTGATGTCCGTCTCGGGCGTCAGATAGTAGGTGCCCGTGCCGAACAGGGCGGTCTCCCGGAATGTCGACGGAAACTTCGCATCCGCGAGCACCGGGTTTGCAGGCTGCAGACTGGCGTCGAACGGCTGCAGGAATTGCGTCTTGGACCCGGACTCGTTCGTGTAGAACATGCCGGCCAGCCATTCGAACTGCCGGCTGCGCGGTGAAGTCAGTCGGACCTCTTGCGTGACCTTGCGGTTGTAGAACGAATAGTCCAGGCCGTACACGGGGTTGACGATGCCCGCGGGCGCCAGAAGCGGTGCATAGAGCGCCGACGCATCGACGCGACCCGCGCTCGACGAGCGTTGCCAACCGGTGATCGCATCGAGCGTGGCCCACTTGAGGTCGACCTTGAGCGCCGCCGACAGCAGATCGTTGCGCACCTCCATGGGCTCATCGAGAAGCAGCCTCTTGGTGAGCGGTCCATCCACCGGCCGCCCGGTTGCAAGGTCGACGTCTTCAGACGAGGAGCCGTCCCTGCGTTGTCTTTGGGTCAGCGCGGTGATGCGCAGCGAGACATCCTTCGACGGAGTGACCAGGAGCGCGACCCGCGCACCGTCCGTCTTCGATCCGTCGACCAGGCGATTGCCGTGGTTCGTGTCGCGCACGAAGCCGCTCTCGGAGCGCTGGTACACGGTCGCGCGCAGCCCCGCCACGCCTTCGCTGAGCGGGGCGTTCAGCACGCCGCGCAGGACATGGCCCGAGCCTCCACCACGAACGCTCGAAGTTTCCGCCGAGGCCTGCGCGCTGAAGTAGCCGGGATCCGGTTCGACGGCCACGTACTTGACCAGCCCGCCCATTGCGCCGGCGCCGTAGAGCGTTCCTTGCGGGCCGCGCAGCGACTCGACGCTGGCAAGATCGAAGAGGCCAAGATCGAGCGAACTGGAGCCCCCTCCGGCATAGGCGGAGCTCGACCCGAAAGGCACGTCGTCGACATACATACCGACAGTTGCGCCGACTTGAGCACCCGTGGAAATGCCGCGCATCGTGAGCTGGCTGCCGCCGGTCCCTCCGCCTGACTGGCTGTGGTTGACGCCAGGCAGCAGCGCCGCGAGGTCGCTCAGCGACTGATAGCCGCCGCGCTCCATGGCTTCGCCCTTGACCACATCGGCCGTCAGCGGCACCTCTCGCGCCGGCTCCCGGCGACGTTGCGCCGTGACGTTCACGGATTCGATTGCGCTGCTTGCAGGGGCCCTCGGGGCATCTGCATTGACCGAGCGTTCACGCTCGGCGGAACCATCTGTTTGCGCGTATGAAAGAAGGGGAACGCCGCCGCAGGCAAGCGCAACGGCCAGCCGCAAGCAATGCGCCTCAGATCGCGATCTGAAGCCCGAAAAACTGCCAGTCATTTGTCTCTCTCCTAAGTGAATGAGCATTCATTTTTTTAAGAATTATGGAGAGTTCCATCTGCCAACGCAAGCACTCGTTGGAGGAAAGCCTCGTCGCCCGCGGCACGTCAGGAAGGAGAGCAGGCCCACGAACCAGCACGGCCGGGATGGCGTGGTGCCGCGAAACGAATCAGGGTTTTTTGGGAAACATACGCACGTACGGGGCGCTCGCGCCGAGAACAGAGACGCCCGACTTCCAGGCGATGACGGCCTGTGAAGTGGCTGGCCCTCAATGCATGCGGGCGTGCGCGGGACCGGGCTGCGGAACCCGGACGCGAAGAGAAGCTCGGCCCGGGCCTTCTGCTTCGCAGAGAACCCGGGCCGGCGAATGGTCGCAGCCACACGCGGGCCCCGATCGATGCACGGCCGCACCGCGCGAGTTCGATGGGGTGCGCCCGCTTGACCGCGGGATCGGAAGTCAGTTCAGCGAATCAAGGCGCAGGCGATACGCCACGCCGTCACGGCCGGGGTCGGCACCGCCATGCAGGCCATCGGCCTGCACCTGCACGCCGTGCACCCAGCCGATGGTGTAGTTGTACGGGTTGCGGCCGACGGCATAGCCTTGTGCTTCCAACATGCGCGTGGTGGAACGCGGAATGCGGTTGCACACGTCGATGGCGTTGCTGGTGGACGAGAAGCGCGGCGCCGACACCGCGGCCTGCATCTCCATGCCGTGGTCGATCACGTTGAGCAACACCTGCAGCACGCCCATCGCGATCTGCGTGCCGCCGGGGGCGCCGAGCACCACGTCGAGCTCGCCGTCCTTGAAGGTCATGGTGGGGCACGACGAGGTGAAGCGGCTCTTGCCCGGCCGGATGCTGCCGGCGCGGCCCGGGCGCGGGTCGAACACGCCCATGCAGCCGTTGTACAGGAAGCCCATGCCCGGGGTGATGATGCCCGAGGGCATGGCCAGGGAGTGGGTCAGGGAGACGGCGTTGCCGTCGGCATCCACCACGCTCAGGTGGGTGGTGTCGCGCGGCACGGGCGCCCCGGGGTTCACGCGCTCCACGTTGAAGCGATGGCCCGCGCGGATCTGCTGCGCCACTTCGCGGGCCATGTCCTTGGACAGCAACTGGTCCAGCGGAACGTCGAAGAACTTCGGGTCGCCGATGCAGCGGTCCTTGTCGATGGTCGCCTTCTTCATGGCCTCGCACACCGCCTGCAGGTAGGCGGGGCTGTTGTGCTCCAGGCTCGCCAGGTCGAAGTGCTCGAGGATGTTGAGCATCTCCAGCAGCATGGCGCCGCCGCCCGGCGGCTGGTTGGTGGTGATGGTGCGGTCGCGATAGCGGCCCACCAGCGGCGGGTTGCGCTGCACCTCGTAGCGGGCCAGGTCGTCGAGCGTGATCAGCGCGCCCAGCGACTGCAGGTGCGTCACCATCTTCTGCGCCAGGTCGCCCTGGTAGAACGGGTGCGCGCCTTCTTCGGCGACCTGGCGCAGCACGGCAGCCATGCCTTCGTTGCGCAGCGGCGCGCCGATGGGCTTGGGGCGGCCGTCGGGGCGGCAGTACAACTCGCGACTGTCCTGGCAGTACTGCAGGCGCTCCAGGTTGCCGACGCGGCCCATGCTGGGCTCGTCGATCCAGAAAGCGTGCATGCCGGGGCGCACGAAGTAGCCGTCCGCGGCCCACCGGATGGCGGGCTCCACCACCTGCCGCCACGGCAGGCGTCCGTGCGCCTGGTGCATGGCCTCCAGGCCCTTGAGCGTGGCCGGCGTACCGATGGACTGAGGGCCGATGTCGTTGACCCGGCCCTGGAGGATGAAGCCGAACCCGTCCTTGGTCTCGCCCTCCAGCAGGTGCTCCCACATGTCTTCCCTGGCCGCCAGCGGCGCGGGCGAGTGGAAGTCGAAATACTCGTGCACCCGGGCCGCGGGCAGGTACACGGCGGCGGTGCCGAAACCCGCGATGCCGCACATCAGCGGATCGACCACCGTCTGGGCCAGCGCGGTGGCCACCGCGGCGTCCACCGCGTTTCCGCCCGCGCGCAGGATTTCAATGCCGGACTCGGCGGCCTCCGGCTGCGGGCAGACCACCATGGCTTCTTTTTTCATGACTTGTACGGAGCAGCCCCCGGCTGCATCGGCGATACGGCAAGGGGTGAAGATGGAAGAAAAAGGGCGTCGCGCTTGCGCGGGTCGCCGGCTTACTTGGCGCTCAGGTTCAGTGCCCCGAGCGTGGGGCCCCAGGCCTTGGTGTCACGCGCCGCCGTTTCCATGACCAGCGCCGAAGGCCCGGACATGGGGATCACGCCCATGCTCTTGAGCTTGGCCTGCACGTCGGGGCTCTTGTGAAAGGCTTCCGTCGCCTTGTTGAGTTTTTCCACGATGTCGACCGGCGTGCCGGCGCGTGCCACCACGGCACTCCAGCCCATGTTGTCGAAGCCCTTGACGCCCAACTCGCCCAGGGTGGGCACATCGGGCAGCTCCGGGGTGCGTTGCGGCGACAACACGGCCAGTGGATTGAGCTTGTGGTTCTTGATGTGGGGCAAGGCGGTGCCATACACCGGCGCCATCACTTCGGTCTGTCCGCCGATGGTGGCCAGGATGCCGTCGGCCTCTCCCTTGTAGGGGATGTGGGTCATCGAAATGCCCAGCGCATTGCTCACCAGCTCGACCGCCAGATGGGTGGAATTGCCCAGCCCGGCGGATGCGAAGTTCAGCTTGCCGGGTGCCGCCTTGGCTTTTTCCGTCAGGTCCTTGAGCGTCTTGATGCCCGTGGCCGGATTGGCCGACAACACGAACGGCACGGTGGTCAGCATGGTCACGCCAACAAAATCCTTCTCCGGGTTGTAGGGCAGCGGCTTGTAGGTGAACTGGTTGAGCACCATCAGCGACACGCTGCCCAACAGCAGGGTGTAGCCATCGGCGGGTGCATTCAGCGCGCTCTGCGCGGCAATGAGTCCGCCCGCGCCCGGCTTGTTTTCCACCACGATGGTGGCGCCAATGGCCTTGCCCGCGTGTTCGGCCCACAGGCGTGCGATCGTGTCGCTGCTGCCGCCCGGGGCCTGCGACACGACCAGGCGCACGGGACGGCTGGGGTAGGCGGCTTGCGCGTACACGGTGGTGGCCGTGGCGGCCGCGAACGCGGCGCCCATCAGGATCTTGTAGACGTTCGTGATTGCTTTGGGCACAGGAATTCCTCAGAGGGCTGTCGTGAAAGATGAAGTAATTTTCATGACCAACCCCGCGATACGCCTAGTGAAAATGCAAAATGGAACTATGAAGGTTTACTCATGCTTGAACGCTTAGAAGGCCTGTCCTGGGCGCGGGGCATCAAGGTCCGGCACCTGGAATCCTTCCTGGTGCTGGACGAGGCAGGCACGCTGACCGAGGCGGCGGCGCGGCTGCATATGACGCAATCCGCCATGTCGCACTGGCTGGCGGAGCTCGAACGCGTGGCGGGCACGCCGCTGGTGGTGCGTGGGCGAAAGGTGCAGCTCACGCCGGCGGGGCATCTGCTCAAGCGGCTGGCCATCACCGTGCTGGGCGATGTCGCACGCACCGGCCGGGAGATGCATGCGGTGGCCGCGGGACGCGTGCCGCGTCTGAACGTGGGCAGCGTCTGGGCGGGCATCGCCGGCGGCCTGCCCGAAGCCGTGACCGCGTTCCAGCAGCGCCATGCCGACGTGGCCGTGTCCATCCACGACGGGCTGTTCGACGACCTGCTGAAGGGCCTGGACACGCGTGCCATGGACGCCGTGATCGGTGTTCTGGATGCGCGGGCGCACCAGCCGCAGTTGGCACACCGCGTGCTCTTCGACGACCAGGTGAGCATCGTCATCGGTCAGGGCAGCAAGCACTGGGACAGCAACCGGCCGCTGGGCTTTGCCGACGTGCTGCGCGAGAAATGGGTGATGCCGCCCCTTGGCACGCTCACCCGCATCCAGATGGATGCCTACCTCATAGAGCAACAGGCATCGTGGCTCGTGCCCAAGGCAGAAACCTCCTCGCTGGCCATGATGCAGGCACTGCTGCAAAAGGGCGACTATGTCGGCGTGTGCGCGGAATCCATGGCGGACTACATGGCCTCGCTGGGGTTGTTCCGCAAGGTCGCCATCGATTCGAACATCCGCTTCGGCCCCATCACCGTGGTGTGGAACCGCGAGCACGTCTCGGCCACCCTCATGGACTTCATTGCCTGCCTCAAGGCGCATGCGCGAGGCTTGCCTGCCGCTGCAGTGCGGGCGGCGACCGGCGACTAGCGCGCGACTTTGCTCGCGGGTTTCGAGGCAGCAACCTGCCGCCTCTTGGGGCCCGCGGCTTGCGGCTTGCGCCCTAGGCGCGACTCGCGGCCCACGACGCAAAGCGTGCCTGATTCTGCTCGTTGGGCGGGTACAGCCCCGGCAGCGCGGAACCGGCCTCCACCTCGCCCATGATCCAGGTTTCCAGGCGCTCCTGTGTCAGTGCTGCCTGCACCACCTCCTCCAGCATCCCTGCCGGGATCAGCACCGCACCGTCGTCATCGGCCACCACCACGTCGTTGGGAAAGACGGCAACGCCGCCGCAGTCGATGGGTTCCTGCCAGCCCACGAAAGTCAGTCCCGCCACCGAAGGCGGTGCGGCTGCGCCCCGGCACCAGATGGGCAGGCCGGTGGCCCGTACGCCCGCCAAGTCGCGCATCACGCCATCGGTCACCAATCCCGCCACGTCGCGCTTTTGCATGCGGGCACACAGGATGTCTCCGTAGATTCCGGCGTCGGCAACCCCCATGGCACCGACCACTGCGATGCAACCCGCCGGCATCGCCTCGATGGCCGCGCGAGTCGAGATCGGCGAGGCCCACGCCGCGGGCGTGGCCAGGTCTTCGCGCGCCGGCACGAAGCGCAGCGTAAAGGCCCTGCCGACACGGCGCGGCTGCCCCTGCGCGAGCGGGCGGGTGCCGCGCATCCAGACATTGCGCAGCCCGTGCTTGAGCAGCACGGTGGTGAGAGTCGCGGTGGAAACCGCGGCCAACGCATCGACCACGGCGGGGTCGAGCGCAAGAGTTTCGATGTTCGTCATGAGAGCGTTCCAGGAAAGCATTCAGATGCTGGCAATCAACCCGCCATCGACGCGCAGGGTCGAGCCGGTGATGTAGCCCGCGCGCGGGCTGGCAAGAAAGGCGACCGCATCGGCGTACTCGCGCGGCTCGCCGTAGCGCCCCAGCGGGATCGCACCGGTGCTCTCTGCTGCTACGGCTTCAACGGTGCGGCCTTCGCGCTCGGCCTTCTGCGCATCGAGAAAGCGGATGCGTTGCGTGGCGATGCGGCCCGGCAGCACGACGTTGCAGGTGACACCGTCGCGGCCCACTTCGCGCGCCAGCGTCTTCGACCACCCTACCAGGGACAGGCGCAGCGCATTGGACAGCCCGAGGTTCGCGATCGGCGCCACCACGCCCGACGACGCGCTGGTGATCACGCGACCGAAGCCCCGTGCGCGCATGCCGGGCAACGCACGGTCGGTGACGGCGATCACCGACAGCACCATCGCTTCGAAGTGACGGCGCCACAGGTCCAGCGCCTGGCCGTGCGCGGTGGTCGGCGGCGGGCCACCGGTGTTGTTGACGAGGATGTCGATCGGGCCGAGCCCGCGTTCGATGCGCGCCATGCGGTCGTCGATGCAGTCCAGGTCGGCCAGGTCCCACGCCATATCGAGGGCGCGCCCGCCTGCCTCGGTGATGGCCGCGGCGGTACTTGCCGCTGCCTGTGCATCCTTGTCTGCCACGGCGACCTGTGCGCCTTCCGCTGCCAACGCCAGCGCGATCGCGCCGCCCAGGCCGCCGCCGCCTCCCATCACCAGGGCCGTGCGGCCCTTCAGTTGCAGATCCATCGGTCGGCCTCTTTCACGAATCGGCCGAGATCTTGCGATCACGGATGAGCTGCGCCCACTTGCGCTGTTCGCCGCGGATGTACTCGCCGAAGGCTTCGGGTGTTCCGCCGCCCTCCTCGGCGCCGAACTCGGCCAGGCGCGTCGCCACCTCGGGCTGCGCCAGCACCTTGTTCAGGTCGGTGTTCATGCGGCGCACCAGCTCGGGCGGCATCGCGGCCGGGCCGACCACGCCGAACCAGATACTGGCCTCGAACCCGGGAAAGCCCGACTCGGCCAGCGTCGGCACCTGCGACAAGGCGCTCGCGCGCCGCGCGCCCGTCTGCGCCAGCGCCACGGCCTTGCCGTCCTTGAGCAGGCCCATCGCGGTGGTCATGCCCTCGAAGGCGAACTTCACGTGGCCGCCCAGCAGATCGTTGACCATCGGGGCCGATCCCTTGTACGGGACGTGCAGCACCTGCACGCCGGCGCGCTGCTCGAACAGCGCGAGCGCCAGGTGCTGCGCCGACCCCGCTCCGGCCGAACCGAAGCTCACCAGACCAGGATGCGCACGGCACGCCGCGAGCAGGCCCGCCAGTGTCGGCATGGGCGAGTCGCGCGATGCGATCAGCACCTGCGGCGTCTTGCCCACCAGCACGATGGGCGCGAAGTCGCGCTCGGCCGAATAGGCCATCTGCGGGTAGAGACCCGGCGCGATGCCCAGCGCGTTGATATGCCCCATCAGCAAGGTTCTGCCGTCGGGCGCGGCTTTGGCGGCCTCGGTGGTGGCGATCATGCCGGCGGCGCCGGCCTTGTTCTCCACCACCACCGGCACGCCCCACAGCGTGGTCAGTTTCACCGAGAGGATGCGCGCCAGGATGTCGGTGCCGCCACCGGGCGGAAAGCCGACAAGGATACGTATCGGGCCACGTGGCAGCGTGGCCTCGGCCCCATGGCTGGTGGCGTGCAGCGCAGGCAGCGCCGCCGCCGCGCCCAGCCAGCCGATGAGTTGACGACGTCTCAGTCTCATGATTTTTGTCTCCGGTCGTTCGTGTTTGTTGTTGGCGGCAGGATTCAGCCGCAGTGGCTCCAGCGGCCGTACTTCGCGACTTCCTTTTCGTCGAAACCGAAGCCCAGCCCCGGCGTCTGGTGCAGCACGACGCGACCGCCTTGATGCGACAGCTGCCGATCGACGAGGCGGCGGAAGTTCAGCACCTGGTCGTCCCAGAAGAACTCGACATAGCGCGCATTCGGCGTAGCGGCCACCAGCGGTGCATGCAGGTCATGGAACCAATGCGGGCACATCTGCACACCGTAACCGGCGGCCATGGCGGCGATGCGTTTCCACTCCGTGATACCGCCGCACACCGCCGCATCGGTCTGCAGGATCGCGGCGCCGCCCATGTCGAGCAACTGCTTGTGGTACCAGCGGCCGTAGCCGATCTCGGCGGTGGCCACGGGGATGCGCGTCAGCTTCGCGAGCCGGGCGTGGCTCTCGATGTCGTCGGGGCCGAAGGGCTCCTCGATGAAGTACGGGTTGTAGGGCTCGATGCGGCGCAGGTACTCCATCGCCTGCACGGTGTCGACCCAGCCGTTGTTGCAGTCGAGCATCAGCGCCACGTCGGGGCCGATGGCCTCGCGCGCGGCGCGCACCCGCGCTTCTTCGCCTTTCGGGTCCCAGCGGCCGGTTTTCATCTTCACCGCGCCGAAGCCCAGCGCGGCGTAGCTGGCCATCTCTTCGCCGACCATCCCGGCGGTCTTGCCGTCGAGGTAGTAGCCGCCGCTGGCGTAGGCCGGCACGGTGTCGAGCTCGACCGCACCCAGGTATTTGTGCAGCGGCAGGCCGGCCGTGCGTGCGTTCAGGTCCCACAGCGCGATGTCGAGCGCGCTCAGCGCGCGCATCACCGTGCCCATTCGGCCCTGCAGCAGCGCCTCCTGGTACATGCGCTGCCACAGGCCTTCGATGGCCAACGAGTCCTGCCCGAGCAGCACCGGCGCCAGCAGTTGCTCCACCGCGACGCGAAAGAGTTCGCCCGCCGTGCTGCCCACATAGCAGAAGCCGATGCCCTCGACACCGTCGGACGAGCGCACCTTCACCAGGCCGTAATGGCGCTCGTGGACAGTGCGGTTGGAAAAAGAGGTGACTTGGTCGAGCGGAACGCGGGCGACGCAGACGTCGATGGACTGGATGACGGGCACGGGAATCTCCGAGGCAGGGTTGTGAGGACGGCGCCAGTCTGCGTCCGATGAAGCATGAAAAACAGCATGCAATCAGGTGTTCAAACCACGCAAAATACGTGGTCATGGACACCAGCTTTCTCGAGACCTTCATCGCGGTCGCCGAAGCCGGCTCGCTCGCCGAAGCAGGACGCCGGCTCGACCTGGCGCCGACCACGGTCGCGCAGCAGATCCGTGCGCTGGAGACCGACATCGGCAGCCAGCTCCTGCGCCGCGCCGGCCGCACGGTGCAGCCGACCGTGGCCGGCAACCGCATCCTGGCGCGCGCCCGCACGCTGCTGCGCGATGTGCGCGACCTGCGCTCCGAAGCCTCCGACAACGCGCTGCCCGCCGGCCCGCTGCGCCTGGGCGCCACGCCGACCGCGCTGATGGGCATGCTGCCTCCGGCCCTGGTGCGCTGGCGGCAGATGCATGAAGACATCGAGGTCTACATCGAGCCCGGTACCTCCACCGCGCTGATGGCCAAAGTGCTGGCCGGCGAACTCGACGCGGCGCTGCTGGTGCACCCCACGTTCGCGCTGCCGAAGACCTGCCACTGGGTGCCGCTGCGCCGCGAGCCGCTGATCCTGCTGGCGCCGGCGCAGCTGCGCGTGCGCGATCCGCTGGCCACCGCGGCGCGCGAACCCTTCATCCGCTACGACCGTGGCGTGGTGGCCGGCAAGCTGGCCGACGAGTACCTGCGCCGGCATGGCGTGCGTCCGCGCGTGCAGTTCGAGCTCGACGGCATCGAACACATCGCGAAGCTGGTGGCCGAGGGCCTGGGCGTGTCGGTGCTTCCTGACTGGGCCACGGTGGGCGCGCCGCAGGCCGACCTGAAGCGCTGGCCCTTGCCGGCGCCATGCCCGGTGCGCACGGTCGGGATGCTGTGGCTGCGCGGATCGGCCCGCGCGCCGCTGGCCGATGCGCTGGTGCAGTTGGTGAGCGCGCCCCGCTGAATATCACCGGCCTCGGGCGGGGGCATTCGAGTCCTTCGATCTATCCGCTCGATGCGTTCGGCGCGCATGCGGGCCAGGAAGGCTCCCGGCGGCGCTTTCGCGGAAGCTACCGCGCCATGGGTGAGAACCACGCCAGATACTCGATGACGCCGATCAGGCGGGTATTCGCGGCAAAACCCGGGCTGGAAAATGCAAAAAGGCTCGCCCTTGGAAGAGCGAGCCTTGATTGAGAAACCGAAAAGCCGGCTTTTCTGATTTAGAACGGAATGTCGTCATCCATGTCGTCGAAGCCCGACGACGACTTGGCCGGTGCCTGGCGAGGCGCGGGGGCCGGCGCACGCGGAGCCGCCGCGGGCGCGCGCGGGGCGTAACCGCCACCACCACCGCCGCCGCCATTGCCGCCCTGCGAATAACCGCCGCCGCCACCGCCGCCTTGCGAGTAGCCGCCGTCGTCGTCGCTCGGACCCGACGGTCCGCCCTGGCCCTGGCGGGCGCCGAGCATCTGCATCTGGTCGGCGCGGATTTCGGTGGTGTACTTTTCGATGCCGTCCTTGTCGGTCCACTTGCGCGTGCGCAGACTTCCTTCGACATACACCTGCGAGCCCTTGCGCAGGTACTGGCCGGCGATTTCGGCCAGGCGGCCGTTGAAGACGATGCGGTGCCACTCGGTGGCTTCGCGCATTTCGCCGCTTTGCTTGTCTTTCCAGCGATCGGTGGTGGCCACTGTGACGTTCGCGACCTGATCGCCGCTCGGGAAGGTCCGCATTTCGGGGTCGCGCCCCAGGTTGCCGACGACGATGACTTTATTGACCGATGCCATATGCACTGCCCCTGATAAGTAGATGAAGGAGAAGGTTGAGAGGAACCCTCCATTGTGCCCGAAGGCGACTGGCCCGATTTCCCATCGGTGCCAGAATGGCCCTTCCCATGAACCGCGAACCCGACTTTTTCGAGCACCTGCGCAACGAGCTGTCCAGCGGACGCGTCTGGCTCGACCGGGCCATCGTGCTGGGCTACGCCATCGCGGCCGGGCTCTTCGTGGTGGGCTTCACGCTCGCCAGCGACTGGGCCTTCGGCGAATTCCACCGTTTCTACCGCGCCTGGCCCTGGGCCGTGCTGCTGACGACGCCGCTCATCGCGGTCGGCATCGTGTGGTTCACGTTGCGCTTCTTCCCCGGCGCGGCCGGCTCGGGCATTCCGCAGATCAAGGCGGCGTTGCACCCGGCCCTGCCGGAGGAGCGGCGCTTCTTCTTCGCCTCGCTGCGGCTCACGGTCGCCAAGATCGGGCTCGGGGTGGCGGGCTTCGCGGCCGGCCTGTCGATCGGCCGCGAGGGGCCTTCGGTGCAGGTGGCGGCCGGCGTGATGCAGCATGCGCGCCGCTGGCTGTCGCCCAACACCACCATCGACAGCCGCGCGCTGCTGGTGGCCGGCGGGGCGGCCGGCATCGCGGCGGCCTTCAATGCGCCGCTGGCAGGTGTCGTCTTTGCCATCGAGGAGCTGTCGGGCCGGCTGGAGGCGCGCTCCAGCGGGCTGATCATCACGGCCATCGTGCTGGCGGGCCTGGTGGCGGTCTCGGCCTTCGGCAACACAAGCTATTTCGGCGTGATCCGCGTGCCCCGGCTGGGCTGGGACGCGCTCGGGCCGGGCCTGCTGGTCACGCTGCTCAGCGGCGCGGCGGGCGGGCTGTTCGCGCGGCTGCTGATTGCGTCGCTCACCGGCACGCCGGGACGCTTCAACCGCTGGCGGGCGCGCTTTCCGCTGCGCTTCGCGGCCGTGGGCGGGCTGGCGGTGGCCGTCATCGGGCTGGTCACGGGCGGTGTCACCTTCGGCGCGGGCTCCGAGGCGGTCAAGCAGATGCTGCAGGGCCACGACGAGCTGACGCCGCTGTACACGCTGCTCAAGTTCATCGCGACCTGGCTCACGGCGTGGTGCGGCGTGCCGGGCGGCATCTTCGCGCCGTCGCTGTCCATCGGCGCGGGCATCGGCGAGGCGGTGGGCCAGTTGGCCAGCAGCGACCTCGGGCCGGCGCTCATCGCCATGGGCATGGCCGGCTTCCTGGCCGCGGTGACGCAGGCGCCGCTCACGGCCTTCATCATCGTGATGGAAATGGTCGACGGCCACTCGATGGTGCTGAGCCTGATGGCCGCCGCCATGCTGGCCAGCCTGGTCTCGCGCATGATCAGCCGCCCGCTGTACGACACGCTGGCCGAGCACATGGTCGGCCGGGCCATCGGCAGCACCGAGCCGGTGCACGCCGCATCGCCGCCGCCGGAAGCCCCCACGCCGGAGCCGCCAGAACCAGCCCGCTCGCCATGAATTCCCCGGCGGTCTATCATGTCCGGTTGCCCTCGGACGATCGCCCCCTTGAATTCAACATCCACTGAAGACACCGCGGAGCGCGACGCGCAACGCGAACGCGACACTTACCTCGGCGCGGTGCTGGCGCAGCAGCGCATCAGCATCCGTGGCGCGCGCACCCACAACCTGAAGAACGTCGATCTCGACATTCCGCGCAACAAGCTGGTGGTCATCACCGGCCTGTCGGGCTCGGGCAAGTCGAGCCTGGCGTTCGACACGCTGTACGCCGAAGGGCAGCGCCGCTACGTCGAGAGCCTGTCGGCCTATGCGCGGCAGTTCCTGCAGCTCATGGACAAGCCCGACGTCGACGTCATCGAGGGCCTGTCGCCCGCGATCAGCATCGAGCAGAAGGCCACCAGCCACAACCCGCGCTCCACCGTGGGCACGGTGACCGAGATCCACGACTACCTGCGCCTGCTGTTCGCGCGCGCCGGCACGCCCTACTGCCCCGACCACCACCTGCCGCTGCAGGCGCAGACGGTGTCGCAGATGGTCGACGCCACGCTGGCCCTGCCCGGCGAGCCGCGCCTGATGATCCTGGCGCCCGTGGCGCGCGAGAAGAAAGGCGAGTTCCTGGAGCTGTTCGCCGAGATGCAGGCCGCCGGCTACGTGCGCTTTCGCGTCGACGGGCAGACCTACGAATACAACGACCTGCCCAAGCTCAAGAAGACCGAGAAGCACGACATCGACGTCGTCATCGACCGCCTGCGCGCGCGCGCCGACATGCAGCAGCGCCTGGCCGAAAGCTTCGAGGCGGCGCTGCGCCTGGCCGAAGGCCGCGCCATTGCGCTCGAACTCGGCACCGAGGGCACGCCCGACAAGGAGCACCTGTTCAACGCCAAGTTCTCCTGCCCGATCTGCCACTACTCGCTGTCGGAACTCGAGCCGCGTCTGTTCTCATTCAACTCGCCCGTGGGCGCATGCCCCAGCTGCGACGGCCTGGGCCACCGCGAGGTGTTCGACCCGGCGCGCGTGGTGGCCTTCCCGTCGCTGTCGCTGGCCAGCGGCGCCATCAAGGGCTGGGACCGCCGCAACGGCTACTACTTCAGCATGATCGAGAGCGTCGCGAAGCACTACAAGTTCGACGTCGACGCGCCCTTCGAGTCGCTGCCCGCCTCGGTGCAGCAGGTGCTGCTGCAAGGCTCGGCGACCGAAGAGATCAAGTTCAACTACACCATGGAGTCGGGCAACTTCGCGGGCAAGAAGCTCACGAAGAAGCACCCCTTCGAGGGCATCATCCCGAACATGGCGCGGCGCTACCGCGAGACCGACTCGGTCATGGTGCGCGAAGACCTGGCGCGCTTTCGCAACCTGCAGCCCTGCCCCGACTGCGGCGGCTCGCGCCTGCGCCGTGAAGCGCGCAACGTGTTCCTGGTCGACGAATCGAGCCGGCCGGCCGACGGCGGCGAGCCGCCGCGCATGGCCATCTTCGAGCTGAGCCACCTCACGCTGCGCGACTCGCTCGCGTGGTTCCAGAACCTGCGGCTGCGCGGCTCCAAGGCCGACATCGCCGACAAGGTGGTGCGCGAGATCGGCCTGCGCCTGAAGTTCCTCAACGACGTGGGCCTGAACTACCTGAGCCTGGACCGCAGCGCCGAGACGCTCTCGGGCGGCGAGGCGCAGCGCATTCGCCTGGCGTCGCAGATCGGCTCGGGCCTCACCGGCGTGATGTACGTGCTCGACGAGCCCAGCATCGGCCTGCACCAGCGCGACAACGACCGCCTGATCGGCACGCTGAAGCACCTGCGCGACATCGGCAACAGCGTGATCGTGGTCGAGCACGACGAGGACATGATCCACGCCGCCGACCACGTGATCGACATGGGCCCCGGCGCCGGCGTGCACGGCGGGCGCGTGATGGCGCAAGGCACCTACGCCGAGGTGTCGGCCAACCCCGACTCGCTCACCGGCCAGTACCTGTCGGGCACGCGCAAGATCGAGGTGCCGCAGCACCGCACCGCATGGCTGCCGGCCGTGAAGAAGCCGGCCTTCAACGAAGGCAAGAAAGCCTCGCGCTTTCCGCAGAGCCCCGCCGCCGAACGCCGCGCCGCGCGCGAAGCCGCGCACCTGGCCTCGCAGACCGACCTGCAGGAAATTCGCGTCGTCGGCGCCACCGGCAACAACCTGAAGAACGTGAGCGTCGCCTTCCCGGTCGGCCTGCTGACCTGCGTGACAGGCGTGTCGGGCTCGGGCAAGTCGACGCTGGTGAACGACACGCTCTACACCGCCGTGGCGCGCACGCTGTACCGCGCGCACGAAGAGCCGGCCGCGCACGAATCGGTGGAAGGCATCGAGTACTTCGACAAGGTCATCAACGTCGACCAGAGCCCCATCGGCCGCACGCCGCGCAGCAACCCGGCCACCTACACCGGGCTGTTCACGCCCATTCGCGAACTCATGGCCGAGACCAACACCGCGCGCGAGCGCGGCTACGGCCCGGGCCGCTTCAGCTTCAACGTGGCGGGCGGGCGCTGCGAGGCCTGCCAGGGCGACGGCGTGGTGAAGGTCGAGATGCACTTCCTGCCCGACGTGTACGTGCCCTGCGAGGTGTGCCACGGCCAGCGCTACAACCGCGAGACGCTCGAGGTGCTCTACAAGGGCAAGAACATCGCGCAGATCCTCGAGATGACGGTCGAGACCGCGCACGAGTTCCTCAAGGCCGTGCCGACCATCGAGCGCAAGCTGCGCACCCTGCTCGACGTGGGCCTGAGCTACATCAAGCTCGGCCAGTCGGCCACCACGTTGTCGGGCGGCGAGGCGCAGCGCGTGAAGCTTGCGCTGGAGCTCAGCAAGCGCGACACCGGCCGCACCCTGTACATCCTCGACGAGCCGACCACCGGCCTGCACTTCGCCGACATCGAGCTGCTGCTGAAGGTGCTGCACCAGCTGCGCGACGCGGGCAACACCATCGTCGTGATCGAGCACAACCTGGACGTCATCAAGACCGCCGACTGGCTGATCGACATGGGCCCGGAAGGCGGCGCGGGCGGCGGCACGGTGGTGGGCGAAGGCACGCCGGAGGACATCGCGGCGAACGAGGCGAGCCACACGGGGCGGTACTTGAAGCGGCTGCTGTAGCCATGCCCTCCTTCACCCCCCGCCAGTTCGTCATCCTCGTCCTCCTCACGCTCGCCTGGGGCTTCAACTGGCCCGTGATGAAGCTCGGCGTGGCCGACTACCCGCCGCTGGGTTTCCGCGCCATCTCGATCTGGCTCGGCCTGCCCGTGCTGGCGCTCGCGCTGGTGTGGCTCAAGGTGCCGTTCCATGTGCCGCGCAAGGCTTGGCCCGAGCTGCTGTGGCTGGGCGCCACGAACATGTTCGTCTGGCACGCCTGCATCATCCTCGCGGTGAAGGCGCTGTCGGGCGGGCGCGCGGCGATCCTGGGGTACACGATGCCGGTGTTCTCGGCCGTCCTCGGCGCGCTGCTGTTCTCCGCCGTGCTGGCCCGGCGCGCATGGTTGGGCGTGGGCGCCTGCGCGGTGGGCGTGGGGCTGCTGCTGTGGCACGAGCTCACGGACTTCGCCGGCCGGCCGGGCTATGTCGCGCTCGCGCTGGTGGCGGCGGCGACATGGGCTCTCGGCACGCAGCTGCTGCGCCACACGCGCATCGGGCTGCCGACGCTCACGCTGTCGTTCTGGATGACGGCGCTGACCGCCGTGGTGATGACCGTGCTGTCGCTGCTGTTCGAGCGCGACCGGCTCTACTGGCCGGGCGCCGTGACGTGGGGTTCGATCGGCTACAACGCGGTACTGATCTTCGGCTTCGCGCACGCCGCGTGGTTCTACCTGGCGCGCGGCCTGCCGCCCGTGGCCTCGACCCTGAGCGTGATGTTCATCCCGGTGCTCGGCGTGTTCAGCGGCGCGGTGTGGCTCGGCGAAGTCGTGCACTGGCAGGACGGCGTGGCGGTGGCGCTGATGGTGGTCGCCATCGCCTCGGTGCTCTGGCCTTCGCGCGCCGCCGCGAAAGCCTGAAGAGCCACCCTCAGGTCGTCGTCTGCACGTGCAGGCGGCTGGTCTTGCAGCGGTGCAGCGCGCGGTAATGCTCCAGCGGCCTGCCGTTCGCTCCGTACGCTATCGACTCGATGCGCAGCAACGGCTCCGGCGTGGGCAGGTTCAGCAGCTGGCAGGTGTCTGCATCGGGCAGCACCGCGTCGATCCAGCGCTCGGCGCGCACCAGCCGCAGGCCGTACTGGCGGCGCAGCACGTCGTACAGCGAGCGGTCGTCCAGGCGCGTGCGGTGCAGGCCCGGCGCCAAGTCAGCGGGCACCACGGTTTCCACCAGCAGGCGCAGCTCGCCGTCGACACTGCGCAGCCGCTTGAGCGCGACCACCTGCGTGTCGTCGGTCAGGCCCAGCGACGCGGCTTCCTGTTCGGTCGGCATGCGCAGTTCCTGCGTGAGGATCTGCGTGCGCACCGAGCGGCCCTTGCGCTCCATTTCGTCGGAGAAGCCGAGCACGGTCGAGACGAAGTCTTCGTCGCGTTCGCGCGCCGACACGAAGGCGCCGCGCCCCTTGATCTTGTAGATGAGGTTGTTGCGCACCAGGTCGGCCAGCGCCTCGCGCACCACGATGCGCGAGATGCCGAACTGCTCGCCGAGCTCGGCTTCGGACGGCAGCTTGGCGCCGATGGGCAGCACGCCCTGCAATATCTGCAAGCGCAGTGCGTCGCGGAACTGGGCCCACAGGGGAGATTCGGAGCCGCGGTCGAGCACGGTCGACATTTCGTTCGGAGAGTTCACGTTAAGACTGGCCGATGGCCGAGCTGGTCGTCAATGATGCATCGAAAGGCATGGGCGCTTCTTGCGCGGCCATCGCCGGCGAAAGGGCCACGCCGTGGCGTTCCCGAAGCGCGGTCGCGCAAGCCTGCAGCTCCCCGCGCTCGTGCGCCGCGTCCCAGCCCAGCGCCTCGGCGGCAATGCCCGCCATTTCGGCGAGCGCGGCATCGGTGACGAGGCCGCGAATCGCGAGCAGCGTGCGGCGGATCACGAGGTCGTTGAGGTGCACCACGCCGGTTTCGAGGCAGAGATAGGAAATTTCGGCCACGGAATAGTCGGGCGCATGCTGCAGCGGCACGTCCCCCGAGGCGCCGAGCCGCTGCACGAGCGGCAAGGCCTTCGAGCCGTAGCGGCGCAGCAGCGCCTGCGCACGCGCGCGGCCCACGCCGGACGACGCCACCATGCGGTCGATGAAGCGTTCGGTTGCCGGCGCATCGGCCGGCAACTCCGCGCCGCCGCCGATCGGAATCAGCTCGGTCGATGCGGTGCGCGGGCGGCCCAGTTGCTGCAGCACTTCGTTCGTCGCCTCTTCGGCCAGCGCGCGGAAGGTGGTCCACTTGCCGCCGACGAGCCCGACGATGGGAATGTCGCGCGTCGCGTTCGGCAAGTCGACCACCACCGAGTGGTCGCGCGAGATCTGCCCCGGCTTGTCGGCGTCGGAGCGCGCGAGCGGCCGCACGCCGACATACGTGTAGACCACGTCGCCACGGTCGAACGACAGGTTCGGGAACACTTCGGCCAGCACGTCGAGCAGGTAGTCGACCTCGGCCGGCTCTGTGGCGATCTGGTCGGGGTCTTCCACCGGGATGTCGGTGGAGCCCACCAGCACGCGGTCGAGGAACGGATAGACGATGCACACGCGCCCGTCCACCGCCTCGAAGTACGCCATGCGGCCCCGCAGCGCGTCGCGCAGCGCGGGGTGGTCGAGCACGAGGTGCGAGCCCTTGGTGCCCATCACGCGCGAGCCCGCGCCGCCGAGCACGGCCGTGCTGCGGTCCAGCCACGCGCCGCTCGCGTTCACCACGGTGTCGGCCGTCACGCGCACCACCGCGCCGGTGATCTCGTCGCGCAAGGTGAGGATGTTGCCCGCGCAGCCCATCACGCGGCAGTAGTTCGATGCGGCCGAGCGCGGCTGGTCGCGGCAGGCGTCGCCGATCAGCTCGAGGATGAGCCATTCGGGGTGGCTGATCCATGCATCGAAGAAGGTCGCGGTCCAGCGCACGGCCGCGCGAAACAGGCTGCGGTCGTTCGGCGGCACGCGGCTGATGCGGTGGTTGGGCATCACGCGCTGGCGGCGGCCCAGCAGGTCGTACAGGCGCAGGCCCGCGGCCACGGCCAGCAGCCCGCGCGTGCGCTGCGGCGGCGTGCGGCCGAAGAACTTGAGCGCGCTGCTCATCAGCCCGCCGAAGAAGCTCGACAGCGGCACCACCGTCTTCAGCGGCTGCACCAGGTGCGGCGCGTTGCGCAGCAACAGGTTGCGCTCGCGCGTGGCCTCTGCCACGAGCGAGAAGCTGCCGTTCTCCAGGTAGCGCAGGCCGCCGTGGATCATGCGCGAGGGCGCGCTGCTGGCGCCCGCGCTGAAGTCGCCCTTGTCGACGATGAGGCAATCGACGCGCTGCAGGCTCAGGTCGCGGAACACGCCCACGCCGTTGATGCCGGCGCCGACGATGACCGTCGAGAAATGACGGTCCGCCAGCGAAGCGGGCCGCACGAAAGGCAGTTGCCAGGCGCTCATTGCACGCCCCCGGCCAGGTGGGAAAACACAGGAGACATGGTGTCGATCAGTTCGTTGAAACCGGCGTTGAAGTCGGCATGGGCGCGCGCCTGCGCGGCGTCGGGTTCGACCGTGTCGCAGGGCGCGAGCAAGGCACTGCCCTGCTGCGCGTGGTCGATGCCTTGCGACATGGCGGCGTAGAGCGCGGCGCCGCGCGCGCCGGTCTCGTCGTCGGCGCAGCGCTCCACCGCATGGCCCAGAAAGCCCGCCAGCAGCCGCACGAGGCGCGTGTCGCTCGCGCCGCCGCCGAGCACGGTCACGGCCGACACGGGCAGCCCGCAGGCCGCGAGCCGCGCGATGTGGCGCGCATGCAATGCGGCCACCGCGTCGACCACGGCGCGCGCCATGTCGCCGCGCGTGTGGTGGCTCTGGAGGCCGACGAAGCCCGCCGTCACGCCGCCGCCGCCGTTCACGAACGGCAGGAAGCGCAGGCCGCCCGCGCCCAGCGGCACGGACATCGCCAGGTCGACCACGGCGCGCGAATCGGGCAGGCCCAGCACGCCGGCCAGCCATGCGATGTTGGCCATCGACGAGGGGCTGTTCTCCATGTAGAGCCGCTTGTCCGCGCGCCCGAAATTCACGACCGCCGCCACGTCGGGCTTGGGCTCGATGACCGGGCCGATGACCGCGTTGACGCACCACGTGCCGAACACCGACACCGCGCGCCCGCGCCCTTCGGCGCAGATCGCGGTCATCGACGCGAGCAGGTCGATGGCGCCCATCGCCACGGGAATGCCCGCGGGCAGGCCGCACAGCGCGGCTTCGGAAGGCCGCAGCCTGCCGATCACCTCGCCGCTGGGCACCAGCGGCCCGAAGGCGCGCGGCCCGAGGTCGGCGATGCCCGATGCGTCGAAGGCCGCCTGCGACCACGTGCCGGTGGCGATCGACACCAGCCCCGCGGTGCTGGCGTCGCTCGCGTCGGTCGCGATCTCGCCGGTCAGCAGGAAGCCGAGGTAGTCCTTCGCGAACAGCAGCCGGTGCACCGCGCCGCGCTGCACGGCGTCGGTGCCCAGCAGCTCGGCCGCGATCACGGTGGGCTGCCCCGGCCACGGCCTGCAGCCGACGTCGACGAACAGCGCGCTGCCATGGCCCAGCGACAGCGAGCGCGCCCGCGCGTCGGCCCGCTGGTCGGTCGAGGCGATGGCCCTGCCGCCCGTGAGTTCGTGGCGTGCGTCGAGCGCGTAGAGCCCCGCGCCGTGGCCCGTGCAGCCGATGGCGCGGACCTCGGCCGCGCGGGCGCCGAGTTGGTGGGCGACGTCGCGCAGCACGTGGGTCAGGGCGCGGCGGATGGCGTCCGCCTTCACCTCGCATCCCCCCGCGGGCAGCCGGTCGTGCGGCAGTGGCATGCGGGACAGGGCGACGGGCCGGCCACTCCCGGCTTCGAGGGCCAGGGCTTTCAGGCTGCTCGACCCCATGTCGATGCCGATCAGTATTTTGGGCTTCATGTCATAACAGCTTCGGCGGAATAAAAGCACGTCGCCAGTAGCGTTTCCCCTAGTTATCCCGCCAAACAGGCAGCGCGTACATTCTAGCCTGTCATAACAACTGTCGTGACAACGAGGATCAGAGAGCTGCCTTGAAAAGCAGCATCAGCAAGCTGTGCCACTCAACGTGAGGAGACAAAAAATGAGGCGTAATTTCCTGAAGTCCGCCGCGGCCGCCGGTATCGGCCTGGCGGGCGCGAGCGCACTCGCGCAACAGCAGCCAGCCGCCCCGGCGGCGGGCGGCGGCCTGCGCGGCAACGCCAGCGACGTCTACGTGATGAACGTGATGGTGTCGGGCGTGGAGTACTGGTTTCCGGTCTACGAAATGATGAAGCAGCTCGGCCGCACGCTGGGCGTTCGCACCCGCTACACCGGCACGCCGGAGTACGACGTGAACAAGCAGCTCGCGTCGTTCGAACAAGAGCTGGCGCGCAAGCCCGCGGGCATCCTGCTGCACCCGATGAACCCCGACCCGTTCATCGAGCCGATCAATCGCGCGGCGGCCATGGGCATTCCGGTGGTTACCTTCGCGGCCGACTCGCCGAACTCCAAGCGCACCTCGTTCATCACGTCGGACAACGACCGCGAAGGCACGCAGGCGGCCGACGCCATTGCCGCGTCGATGGGCGGCAAGGGCGAATACGCCGTGCTCGAGAACCCCGGCCAGGACAACCACGACCGCCGCATCGCCGCCTTCGTGAACCGCATGAAGGCCAAGCACCCGGGCATGAAGCTGGTCGGCCGCGCCGCCAGCAACCAGGACCCGAACAAGGCCTACCAGGCGGTGTTGAGCCTGGCGCAGGCCAACCCGAACCTGGGCGCGCTGTTCATGCCCGAGGCCAACTCGGCGCTCGGCGCGGCGCAGGCCAAGGTCGAGACCAAGAAGAACATCAAGGTGATGTGCTGCGACGTGAACGCCAAGATCCTGGACATGATCAAGTCGGGCGACGTGTTCGGCTCCATCAACCCCAACCAGGGCATGCAGGGCTACATGGGCATGATGATGCTGTTCCTGGCCAAGAACCCCACGCTCATCGACCCGATGAACGACGCCAAGCGCAACGGCACCAACCCGATGGCCGTGCCCTTCCTGGACAACGGCCTGGCGGTGGTGAGCAAGGCCAACGCCGACGACTTCTACTGGGACAAGTACCTCGCGCGCCGTGGCACCAAGGGAATCGGCGAGTGAGTGAGCAAGACGCAATGAGCGCCCTGCTCCAGTTGCGTGGCATCAGCAAGCGCTTCGGCGCTTCGCGCGCGCTCACGGGCGTGGACTTCTCGCTGGCGCGCGGCGAGATCCACGCGCTGTGCGGCGAGAACGGCGCGGGCAAGTCCACGCTGATGAACATCATCGATGGCATCCACCAGCCGGACGAGGGCGAGATCTCGCTCGACGGGCAGAAGGTGGTCATCGACGGCCCGGCGCATGCCATGCGCCTGGGCATCGGCCTGGTGCACCAGGAAATCGCCCTGTGCGGCGACGCCACCGTGGCCGAGAACATCTTCATGCCGGAGATCAACGCCGGCAAGCACGCGTGGATGAACTACGCGAGCCTGAACGCGCGCGCCGCCCAGGTGCTGCAGCGGCTGGGGCAGGACGTCGACCCCGCCGCGCTGGTCAAGGACCTGAGCATTTCCACGCAGCAGCTCATCGAGATCGCCAAGGCGCTCACGCTCGACTGCAAGGTGCTGATCCTCGACGAGCCCACCGCCGCGCTCACCGACAACGAATCGGCCGCGCTCTTCAAGGTGCTGCACGACCTGAAGGCGCAAGGCATCGGCATCATCTACATCAGCCACCGCATGGCCGAGATCTTTGCGCACTGCTCGCGCGTGACGGTGCTGCGCGACGGGCGAAACGTGCATTGCGGCCCGCTGGCCGAACTCGACGCCGACGGCCTGGTGCGCCGCATGGTCGGGCGCGACCTGGGCAACTACTACCCGCCGAAGCAGGACGATGCAACGCACGGCGAGCCCGTGCTCGAAGTGCGCGACCTCGCCGACGGCGAACGCGTGCACGGCGTGTCGTTCACGCTGCGGCGCGGCGAGATCCTCGGCATTGCGGGCCTCATGGGCGCCGGCCGCAGCGAGCTCGCCGAAACCGTGTGCGGCCTGCGCCCCGCGCGGCAAGGCAGCGTGCGCCTGCGCGGCAAGACGCTCGCCATCCGCAAGTACAGCGACGCGCTGCGCGAAGGCATCGCCTACCTCAGCGAAGACCGCAAGGCGGCGGGCGTGTACCTGGACCTGCCCATCGCGCAGAACATCGCGTCGATGGCGCTCAAGCGCGTGAGCTCGCGCTTCGGGCTGCTGCAGCGCGCGGCCGAGCACAAGCTGGCGGTGGAGCTGGGCGCCAAGCTCAAGCTCAAGTCCGACGGCGTGGCCATCGACGTGGCCAGCCTGTCGGGCGGCAACCAGCAGAAGGTGGCCATCGCCAAGCTGCTGGCCACCAACCCGTCGGTGCTGCTGATGGACGAGCCCACGCGCGGCGTGGACGTGGGCGCCAAGTCGGAGATCCACCACATCCTGCGCGAGCTGGCGAGCCAGGGCGTGGGCGTGGTGGTGATCTCCTCGGAGCTGCCCGAGATCATCGGGCTGTGCGACCGCGCGCTGGTGATCCGCGACGGCCGGCTGGCCGGCGAAGTGCAAGACGAAGACATGACGGAAGAGGCGCTGCTGCGGCTGGCCTCCGGACTATGCGAAGAGGAAACGACCCCATGAACTACCCGGCACAACTCGACGCGGGCCTGCCGCCGCGACAGCAGGACGGCGGCCCCATGACCCCCGCCAGCAAGCCCGCCAACAAACTCACCAGCATGCGCGAGATGGGCTTGTTGCTCATCATCGCGGTGCTGTGCGTGGGCATGAGCTTCGCGTCGCCCTACTTCCTGACCTGGGACAACGTGCGCGCGATGCTGCTGTCGTTCTCCATCGAGGGCATCGTGGTGGTGGGCATGACGATATTGCTGATCGTCGGCGGCATCGACCTGTCGGTGGGCTCGGTCGTGTGCTTCGCGATGGTGGTCACGGGCAAGCTCTTTCTCATGGGGTTCGACCCGTGGACGGCGGGGCTGGTGGCCATCGGCGCGAGCGCGCTCATCGGCGCCATGATCGGCGGCTGCGTCACGCGCATCGGGCTGAACCACTTCATCGCCTCGCTGGCGTTCATGGTCATCGTGCGCGGCCTGTGCCTGGCGCTCACGCAGGGCACGCCGCAGTCGCTGTTCTCGCTGCCGGCGGAGTTCAAGTTCATCGGCCAGGGCACGCTGTTCGGCGTTCCGGCGGTCATCCTGATCTTCCTGGCGATCGTGGTGGTGAGCGACTTCGTGCTGCGCCGCTCGACCCTGCTGCGCCGCGTGTTCTACACCGGCAGCAACGAGAAGGCCGCGCTGTACTCGGGCATTCGCGTGGGCAACGTGAAGTTCTGGGTCACGGTGCTGTGCTCGGCCTCGGCGGGCCTGGCCGGCGTGATCTACACGGCGCGCTTCGGCGCGGCCACGCCGACCTTCGGCATGGGCATGGAGCTCAACGTGATTGCCGCGGCCGTGATCGGCGGGGCCAGCCTCAAGGGCGGCTCGGGCACGGTGCTGGGCGCGGTGCTCGGCCTGGCGCTGCTGTCGGTGGTGACCAGCTCGCTGATCCTGCTCGACGTGTCGCCCTACTGGCAGGACGTGATCAAGGGCCTGATCCTGCTCGCGGCCGTGACCATCGACCACATCATGAACACCCGAAAGACCAAGCGATGAGCAACAGCAGCAACAAGACATCGATGAAGAAGACCACGCTCGGCCCCTCGGGCATCGAATGCTCGGCCATCGGCCTGGGCACCTGGGCCATGGGCGGCTGGATGTGGGGCGGCGGGGACAACGCCGCCGCCGTGCTGGCCATCCAGGCCTCGCTCGACGCGGGCGTGACCCTGATCGACACCGCACCGGCCTACGGCCTGGGCCGCTCCGAGAGCATCGTCGGCACCGCGCTGAAAGGCCGCCGCCACGAGGCCGTGATCGCCACCAAGTGCGGCCTGGTGTGGCACACGCAAAAGGGAACGCACTTCTTTGAAGAAGACGGCCACCCGGTGTATCGCTACCTCGGGCGCGAGTCGATCATCCATGAGGCCGAAGAGAGCCTGAAGCGCCTGCAGACCGACTACATCGACCTGTACATCACGCACTGGCAGGACAGCACCACCCCGGTCGAAGAGACGATGGGCACGCTGCTCGAGCTCAAGAAGCAGGGAAAGATCCGCGCCATCGGCGTGAGCAACGTGAGCCCCGAAACGCTCGCCGAATACCTGCGCTACGGCCCGGTCGATGCGGCGCAGGAGCGCTACAGCCTGATCGACCGCGAGATCGAGCAGACGCTGGTGCCGCTGTGCACCGAGCACAACGTGGCGGTGCTGGGCTATTCGTCGCTCGCGCTCGGCCTGCTGGCTGGCCCGATCGACCCCGCGCGCCAGTTCACCGGCGACGACCAGCGCGCGAGCAACCCGCGCTTCAGCGCCGACAACCGCGCCAAGCTCAAGGCCTTCTTCGACGAACTGGAGCCGCTGCGCCAGCACCTGGAATGCTCCTTCGGCCAACTGATGATCGCGTGGACGCTGGCGCGCGGCAGCGTGTCGGTGGCACTGTGCGGCGCGCGCGTGAGCAAACAGGCCGTGGAGAACGCGGCTGCCGGCTCGGTGCAGCTGCGTGACGACGCGCTGCAACGCATCGACGCCGCCGCGGGCAGGCACCTGCACGCGCTGGCCTGACCCCCCCCTTCACTCTCAACACACACACAAGGATTTCTTTCGTATGTCGAAGGACAAGACCGCACGCCTGAACCGGCTGCTGAACAACGGGCGCTGCCTGGACATCGCGCTCGACCACGGCGTGTGCAACGAGCCCTCGTTCCTCAGCGGGCTGGAAGACATGCCCCAGGTGATCGACCGCCTCGTGGCCGCCGGCCCCGATGCCATCCAGCTGAACTACGGCCAGGCCGACCTGCTGCAGGACCGCCCGGGCCGTAACAAGCCCGCGCTGGTGCAGCGCATCGACATGGGCAACCCCTACAACGCCACCGCGCACCGCGTGATGTGGGCCGTGCTGCAGAACGAGCACGACCCGGTGCTGCCCGCCGTGCAGCGCGACGCGGCGTGCGTGGTGGTCAACCTGTTCATGCTGCCGAACGAGCCCGACCTGTTCCGCCAGTGCGTGCAGAACATCGCGCGCGTGCGCGCCGACTGCGACCGCTACGGCATGCCGCTGATGATCGAGCCGCTGGTGATGCGCCCGCACAGCGAGCAAGGCGGCTACATGGTCGACGGCGACGCCGAGAAGATCGTCACGCTCGTGCGCCTGGCGCGCGAGATGGGCGCCGACATCGTCAAGGCCGACCCCACCAGCGACCCCGCCGACTTCCACCGCGTGGTGCAGGCCGCGCGCTGCCCCGTGCTCGTGCGCGGCGGCGGGCGCGAAGACCTGCAACAGGTGTTCGCGCGCTCGCGCGTGCTGATGGACCAGGGCGCGGTCGGCATGGTGTACGGGCGCAACGTGTACCAGCACGCCAACCCGTCGGCCGTGGTGGACGCGCTGATGGCCATGATCCACCGCGGCGCCAGCGCCAAGGAGGCGTGGGACATCTACGAATCGGGCGGCGCGACGAACAGGCATTGAGCTGAACCGAAGCGGCGCGCTCGCGCCGCCTAGAAAAACGAGGAGGGAGAGGCTGTACGGCCGGCGGCGCGAGTCGCCGGCCGGGGTGCGCCCTGCGCGCGTGCTTTTGCAAGTGACCGACACAACAACCTGGAGGCGACGATGAGAATCCGGTATTACTTGATGGCGTTCCTGCTGCCATTCGTCACGCTGATGACGCACGCGGCACTCACCGGGGTCAGTCCGATGACGACCCTGAACAACATGGCGTCGGCGGTTTCCGCCGCCGTGGCCGACCCGCTCCCGCTGCAGGGACCGGGCCTGGGCAACCTCAGCTACACATCGGCCGAGCTGTTCAAGCCGGTGTCGATGATCACCAGCCCCGCGCACCCGCTGGACCCGGCGCACAGCAGCGCCTACGAGTCGCGCGAGGTGCCCGCCACCTACCCGGGCCGCAAGGACTACGGCATGAACGCCGGCATCATGGTCAACGGCTACTTCCTGACCTCCTTCGCGCCGGACAGCGGCCTGGGCCCGGGCGGCTTCCTGCTGTACGACGTGTCGAACCCGCGCCAGATCCAGCTCGTGAAGAAGATCTACGAGCCCGAGGCGCGCACCAAGGAGTTCCGCGAGACGCACTCCTTCGGCACCAGCACGATCGGCGGCAAGACCTACGTGGTGCTGCCCAGCATCAACGGCATCGAGTTCTGGGACTTCACCGACGTCAACGACATCAAGCAGGTCAAGAAGTTGGCGCTGCCCGGCGTCAACGGCGGCGACTACGAGAACGTGGCGTGGCAGCTCTGGTGGCAGGCGCCCTACGTGTACGTGGCGTCGGCGGGCCGGGGCATCTTCATCGTCGACGCGCGCGACCCGGCCAACGCCGTGGTCGCGAACCGCGGCGCCGGCAAGCCCAACCCGGTGCCCACGGGCGAGCTCGGCGGCTTTCGCATCGGCCCGATCTTCACCATGGGCAACCACATGGTGCTGACCGCGATGGAAAGCAACGGCGGCTTCGCGAGCCTGGACATTTCCGACCCGCTCAACCCCAAGGTGCTCGATTCCATCGTCGGCACCACGCCGTTCTATTACGCGACCTGCTTCGACGGCAAGAACCTGCATGCCTCGGCGCGCAACAGCGGCGCCAAGATGTACAGCTACGACCTGAGCGACCGCTCGCGCTTCGTGGCCGAGGACAACCGGCTGGTCATCGACGAGCAGCTGTACTGCGCCACGCAGGACAACTACGTCATTCAAGGCGCGCAGACCCGCATCCACAAGGTCGACGTGAGCAACCCGCTGAACCACGTGGAGGTGGGCCGCGGCAGCATCCTGCGCGAGGACGATCCGAACTTCTCGCATTCGGACAACGGCCAGGTCGCGATGTTCGGTAACCTGGTCTTCGTGGGCAACGACCACGGCTCGGGCAGCGGCTTCGTGGTGCACCAGGTCGACCCCGACACCACCAAGCCCGAGGTCAAGCAGGTCTCGCCCGCCAGCGGCGCGAAGCAGCAGGCGCTGACCTCGCGCATCGGCCTGGGCATGACCGACAACATCCGGCCCGAGAGCGTCAATTCCAACACCTTCATCGTGCGGCCGGTGGGCGGCAACACGCTGGCGGGCATCTACAGCGTGCAGCTGGGCATCATCAACTTCTCGCCCGACCAGCCGCTGCAACCGGGCACCAGCTATGAGGTGTTCCTGCCCGCCAACGGCGTGAAGGACTATGCGGGCAACGCCATCGCCGCGGACTACAAGTCGGTGTTCCACACCGGCAACGCGACCGACATCAGCCTCATGCACTACTGGACGCTGGCGGGCAGCCTGTCGGACCAGATCGGCGCCAACAACGGCACGCCCGCCACCGGCGACACGTTCGAGAGCATCGGCCTGAACTTCGCGAACCGCACGGCCGGCGTGCCGCTGAAGAACGACACCGTGGCCACCGTGCTCGGCGGCAGCGCGTCGCTGAGCTTCTACATGAAGACCACGCAGGCCGGCGGCGCCAACTCGTGGACCGCGCCCGGCATCTTCGGGCGCGACCAGTCGGGCGGCGCGGACGACGTGTTCTGGGGCTGGCTCGACAACGGCGGGCGCATCAAGCTGTCGGTCGGCAACGACGCGGGCACCACTTCTTCGGCGGTGGTGAACGACGGCAACTGGCACCACGTGGTGATGACGCGCGACGCGGCCTCGGGCGCGCAGGCGGTGTACGTCGACGGTGTGAAGACCACCTCCGCCGGGCTCACGGGCACCAAGGGCCTGGCCAACAAGTTCCAGCTGCTGGGACAGATCCAGGGCAACGCCGCGCTCTTCAAGGGCACGCTGGCGGAGGTGCGCGTGTACGGCCGCGTGCTCAGCGACACCGACGTGGCCACGCTGCGCAGCCAGGCCATCATCGGCGACCCCGGCATCGGCGGCGGGCCCAAGCTGGTCAACGGGCAACTGGTGTTCAACCCGGCCACGCTGGGCGCCAGCGGCGCGCAGTACCGCTGGAACTTCGGCAACGGCACGCAGACGGCCTACTCGAACCAGCCGAACTACACCTACACCTACGCGACGCCCGGCCACTACACGGTGACGCTGACGGTGCGCGACGCGCAGGGCCGCGAGACCTACTACACCTACAACCTCACGGTGATCGCACCGGTCACCGCGCGGGCTCCGACGCACACCACCAACATCGCGGGCGACGCCAACTCGGTGTACTCGGTCAACCCCGACAGCGGCACGGTGGCCGCCATCGACGCGCAGACGCTGGTCAAGCGCTGGGAGACGCGCGTGGGCGACGAGCCCAAGACGCTGGCCGTGGGCCCCGACGGGCGCATCTGGGTGCCGGTGCAGGGCGAGGACAAGCTGGTGGCGCTCAACCCCGCCGACGGCACCGTCTCCGCCACCGTGGCGCTGGCCTACGGCAGCGGCCCCTACGGCGTGGTCTTCACGCCCGACGGCGGCCGGGGCCTGCTCACGCTGGAAAGCAGGTCGGTGCTGATGAGCTTCGACCCCGCCAACGGCAACACCACCGGCGCGGTGGCGCTGCAAGGCGACGTGCGCGGCATTGCCGTGGCGGCCGACTCGCAGGTGGCGTACGTCACGCGCTTCAAGTCGAAGATGACCGGCGGCCAACTGCACAAGGTCAACCTGCAGAGCATGAGCGCCATGGGCACCATTGCGCTGCCGGTGGACACCACCACCGTCGACACCGAGAGCCGCGCGCGCGGCGTGGCCAACTACACGGCGCAGGTGGTGATCTCGCCCGACGGCACGCGCGCCGTGCTGCCGTCGAAGAAGGACAACATCGTGCGCGGCAAATTCCGCGACAACACGAACCTCGTGCACGACCAGACGGTGCGCTCCATCCTGTCGCAGGTCGACCTGCAGGCGGCGGCGGAGAAGTTCGACGAGCAGATCGACTTCGACGACCGGGCCCCGGCGCGCGCCGCGCTGTTCTCGCCGGCCGGCGACTATATCTTCGTGGCGCAGATGGAGGGCAACCGCGTGGCGATCGTCGACACCTACAGCCGGTCGACGCGCGGCGAGATCAACGCCAGCAGCGCGCCGCACGGCCTGTACCTGGACGCGGCGCGCAAGCGGCTGTTCGTCAACAACTTCCTGGCGCGCTCGGTGTCGGTGCACGACGTGGCCTCGGTGCTGAGCTCGGAGACCAACGCCCCGAGCTTCCTGCAGAACGTGCAGACGGTGGCTGTGGAGCCGATGGCGGCCGCGGCGCTGCGCGGCAAGCAGGTGTTCTACAACGCGTCGGACCGCCGCATGAGCAAGGACAACTACCTGTCATGCGCGAGCTGCCACGCCGACGGCGGCGACGACGGCATGGTGTGGGACTTCACCCAGCGCGGCGAGGGCCTGCGCCGCACCATCAGCCTGCAGGGGCGGCGCGGCACGGGCCACGGCAAGCTGCACTGGACGGCCAACTTCGACGAGGTGCAGGACTTCGAGAACGACATTCGCAACGAGTTCGGCGGCACCGGCTTCCTGAGCAACGCCGACTTCGCGGCCACGTCCGACCCGCTGGGCGCGCCCAAGGCCGGCAAGAACGCGCAGCTGGACGACATGGCGGCCTACCTGAACTCGCTGAGCAAGTTCATGCGCAGCCCGGCGCGCAACGCCGACGGCAGCCTGAGCGCGGATGCGGTGCGCGGACAGACCCTGTTCAACACCACGGCCCAGTGCGCGACCTGCCACACCGGCGGCACCTTCCGCGACGGACTGCGGCACGACGTGGGCACCATCCAGGCCTCGTCGGGCAAGGGCAGCAACCAGCCGCTGGCGGGCGTGGGCTTCGACACGCCGACCTTGTCGGGCACGTGGAACACCACCGCGTTCTTCCACAACGGCCAGGCCGCCACGCTGCAGGACGTGCTGAACAGCGGGCACGGCAATGCGTCGAGCCTGCCGCCGACCGACGTGGTGGCGCTGCGCGAGTACGTGCGCTCGCTGGACACGGCCCCGGCCGTCGTCACGCGGCTGCGCTCCGACCTGAACCCGACGATGTGCGTGAACATCAAGGGCGCGCTGAACACCAGCGGCACGACCGCGGTGCAATGGCCGTGCGGCAACGCCGGCAACGAGAAGTTCACCGTCACCAGCATCACGGGCGGCTACGTGCAGTTCGTGGCCGAGCACAGCGGCCTGTGCCTGGCGCAGAGCGGCACGGCCACGACCAACGCGCCCGTGGTGCAACTGGCCTGCTCGGCCGGCAACACGACGCAGTGGAGCGTGATCGGCTCGACGCTGCGCAACCGCGCCTCGGGCTCGTGCCTGGACATTCCGAACAGCGCGACGGCGCAAGACACGGCGCTGATCACCTGGACCTGCAACGGCGGGAACAACCAGAACTGGACGCAGATGCCGTAACGGCGTTCGGCCGCTGAGAAAAGAAAAGGCCGCCGCACCGGGCTCTCCGGTGCGGCGGCCTTGCTTTTCAGGCGTGCATCAGCGAACGAACTGGAAGCCCGCGCCGCGCACCGCATGCAGCGGCAGGCGCAGGCCGGCCTGCATGGCCTTGCGGCGCAGCCGGCTGACGATGACGTCCAGCCGCTTCGGATCGTTGTCGTGCGGCGCAACGGCCATGCCGATGAACAGCGCCTCGCGGCTCACGACCTTGCCGTCTTCGCGCAGCAGGCAGGCGAGGAAGGCGCGCTCGGTGGTGGTGAGCTTCAGCGTGCGGCCGGCCGGGTCGCACAGCACCCAGTCGCCCTCGGCCAGCCGCCAGCGCGGGGACGACAGCGACGATGCCGGCGGCGCGGGCACGAACGGCGCCACGGCGGCCTTCGGCATCATCGCGCGCACCCGGCGTCCCAGCGTGCGAACGGTGGCAATCAGTTCGTCGATGTGGATGGGCTTGACCATGTAGGCGTCGGCCCCCTCCTGCAGCGCCTCGACCCGGTCGTGCACCGCGCCGCGCGCGGACGCCATCACGATGCCGATCGGCCCGGTGGCGCGCAGGTTCGACGCGATCGACAGGCCGTCCTCGCCGTTCAGCGCGATGTCCAGCACCGCCACCTCGCAGGGCGCGAGCGCGTGGGCCTTGTAGAAGGCGGGCGCGTCGGGCACGCCCTGCACCTCGAGGCCGGCGCGGCTGAGCAGCAGCACCATCTCTTCGCGCAGGTCTTCGTCGTCCTCGACGAGGTAGACGCGCAGCGGCTTCATGCGGTGCGCGCGCCGCTCATGGGCACCTCGACACGGAAGACGCTGCCTTGCGGCCCCGAACGCAACAGCACGGCGTGGCCGCCGTGGGCGCGCGCGATCTCGCTGCACAGGAACAGCCCCAGGCCGGTGCCGCTCGCTTTTCTCGAACTGGTTCCACGAAAAAATCTCTCGAAAATCCTGGCTTGCTCGTCGGGGGGAATGCCGTCGCCGAAGTCCTCGACGTCCACGCGGGCCATGCCGCCGTCGGCCAGCGCGAGGCTCACGCGCACGTCGCACTCGGCGGGCGAATAGTGCACGGCATTTTGCACAAGGTTGTGCAGCGCGATCTCCAGCAGCGCGGCGTCGCCGTCGGTCCAGGCCTCGCATGCGGGCAGCGAGAAATGGATGCGCGCGCGGTCGGTCGGCCCGAAGGCCAGCACGAGCCGCTCGACCAGCGCGCGCAGGTCGACGCGCGCCACCTTCAGCGACGCGCCCTCGGCGTGGAAGCGGTCGTCGGCCAGGCAGTTGACCACCAGCAGCGTGAGCCGCTGCACCGCGCGCCGTATCTTGGCCAGGCGCGGCTGGATCTCCACGCCCGGCAGTGCGATCGACTGCGCGGTAGCGTCGATCACCGCCAGCGGCGTGCGGAATTCGTGCGACACCAGCGACACGAACTGGCGCTGCTGCTGCATGGCCTCGCGCTCCGACGCCAGCGCGCGCTGCAGGCTGGCCTCGGCGAGGCGGCGGCCTTCGATCTCGGCCGCGAGCTGCGCGTTGCTGTGGCCCAGCTCGCGCGTGCGCTCGCGCACTTTGTCTTCCAGCTGGCGTTCGGCGCGCAGCGCATCGTCGAGCGCGCGGGTGCGCGTGGCGCGCAGCTGCAGTTCGGCCTGGCGCGTGCGGTCGGCCACCACGATGGCCAGCAGCAGCATGTAGGCCAGCCGCACGGCGGCCCAGGTCACGCCCAGCCCTTCGTCGGGGCCGACCTCGGTCCACCCCAGCCATTGCAGCCGGCCGAGGCCGCTGGAAAACGCGAGAAACAGCGTCAACACCGCCGGCCACGCGAACTGCCATTGCCGCTGCACGAACAGCAGCCAGCCGGCCACCAGCACCGAGCCGCCCAGGCCCACGAGATCGATCGTCGCGACCCAGGGCTCGAGCGCTTCGTGGTAGCCGGCGCCGGCAGCCGCGCCGATCAGCAGGTTGAGCGCGGCAAAGACCTGCGCGGTGCGCCAGGCGCCCGGCAGGTGCCGCTTCAGCTCGAACAGGCGCGCGACGAACAGCACGATGGCCGCCTGCATCAGCGCCTGCAGCGCGCCGCGCAATGCCAGGTCGCCCAGGCGCTGCGGCTCCCAGGTCGCGGGAATCGTCTGCCATGCGTGCAGCAGCACGGCCGCGCACATGACGAACGCGAAGTGCAAGAACAGCGTGTCGCGCAGCCAGCGCCAGAACACCAGGTTGACCATCAGCAGCGCGAAGGCCACGCCCATGCTGATGTTCAGGTAGGTGCCGAACTGGCGCTGCTGGCGCTCGAAGCCGTTGGGCTGGAGCAGCGAGAAACCGTCGGCGCTGGGCGTGTCGTCCAGCCGCAGGTAGTAGGTGGCCGGCGATGCGTGCAGCTGCACCGGAAAGAACAGCTCGGTGGTCGCGAAGCGCCAGTTCAGCGGGAACTGGCGGCCCGTGAGGCTTTGTTCGTAAGCGCCGGCTTCCTTGGGTTCGTACAGCACCACGGAGCCCGGTCGCACCGCGCGCACGCGCAGCAGCCAGTCGTCGCTCGCCTGGGCGTCGCGGGCCAGCGAGAAGCGCACCCAGCACGCTATGCCCTGCGCGCACTTCAGCGCGCCGGCGGCCGTGTCGGCGCGCACGAAGTCGGCATCGCGGCGGCCCGAGAGCACGTCTTCCGCGCGCAGCGTGCCGCCCGGGCCGCGCAGCACCTCGAGCGCGGGCGAAAGGCTGAACGGCCGCGCGATGCCGTCGTCGCCGTCCACGCTCGCGGCATGCACGGCGACCGAAGGCAAGGCCCAGAAGCAGAGCAGCAACATCAGCCAGCGTGCGAGGCGAGCGGAATCGATCGATGGAATGGCGCGGTCTCCGGCGTGAACGACAAGCCCGCGATTCTCACACCGGGCCCATGACCTCCCAGGTCATGGACCGCAAGCACCGGTTTTGGGAAAGTACCTCCATCGATTCATCAACCACCAGGAGAAAACACCATGACCGGCTTCAACATCCTTCCCCTCGCAGTCGCCCTGCTGATCGGCGTCGCCGCCCTCGGCTCGTGCCTGGGCATCGGGCTGGTCGGCCAGAAGTTTCTGGAGAGCACGGCGCGCCAGCCCGAACTGGTCGACACGCTGCAGACCAAGTTCTTCCTGGTGGCGGGCGTGACCGACGGCGCCTTCATCATCGCCACCGGCATCGGCCTGTGGTTTGCCACCGCCAACCCCTTCGGCTGAACGGAACTGACACGGCGCACTGGCACCATTCGTGCTAGCACCGTTGACACCGAATTGTTTATGGTTAAAGTATTTAGCTATCAACGGTTCGATGTCGCCGGTGCCGCATGACGCGGTGCCGGTGCGTCGTTTCTTCCTTCCTTGCCGGAGAACCCATGAGCCATCTGTCGTCCCCGAAGTCGCCCGCGCTGCCGCGCACCCTGCTGTCGCTGCTGCTGTGCGGCGCAGCCCTTGGTTCCGCGGCGTCGGCCATGGCCGCGCCCGTGAAGGTGGGCCTGGCCCTTGACATCTCGGGGCCATTCGCGGCGCTGGGCGCCGAGGCGCGCGACGGCTTCGCGCTCGGCATCAAGCAGCTCAATGGCAAGCTCGGCGGGCAGGACGTGGAGTTCGTGCAGGCCGACATGGCCGGCAGCCCCGACCAGGCCAAGCAGCTGGTCGACCGCATGATCCAGCGCGACAAGATCGACATCTTCAGCGGCCCCATCGGCTCCAACGTGGCGCTGGCCGTGGGCCCGACGCTGTTCAACGCCAAGGTGCCGTACCTGTCGGCCAACGCGGGCCCCAGCCAGTTCGCGGGCGCGCAGTGCAATGCCTACTTCTTCGGCACCGCCTACCAGAACGACCAGTTCCACGAGGCCGCCGGCAAGTTCGCGCAAGACCGCGCGTTCAAGAAGATCGTGCTGATCGCCCCCAACTACCCCGCCGGCAAGGACGCGCTGGGCGGCTTCAAGCGCCAGTTCAAGGGCCAGGTGGCCGACGAGCTGTACACCAAGCTCGGCCAGATCGACTACGCCGCCGAGCTCGCGCAACTGCGCGCGGCCAAGCCCGACTCGATCTACTTCTTCCTGCCCGGCGCGATGGGCATCAACTTCATCAAGCAGTTCGTGGGCGCGGGCCTGTCGAAGGACATCACGCTGGTCACGAGCGGCTTCTCGGCCGACGAGGACGTGATCGGCGCCGTGGGCGAGCCCATGCTCGGCCTGTTCAACACCTCGCACTGGGCGCACGACCTGGACAACGCGGCCAACAAGCAGTTCGTGGCCGCGTTCCGCAAGGAATACAACGGCCGCTACCCGTCGGTGTACGCGGCACAGGCCTACGACGCGATCCTGGCGATGGACGCGGCCGTGAAGCAGGCCGGCGGCAACGCGCAGAACCGCGAAGCCGTGGTGGCCGCGCTGAAGAAGGCCAACTACGCATCGACGCGCGGCAACTTCAAGTACGCGAACAACCACTACCCCATCGAGAACTTCTACCTGCGCGTGATCGGCAAGGACGCGCAGGGCAAGGTCACGAACAAGCTGATCAACACGGTGCTGACGAACTACGGCGACTCCTACGCCGACAAGTGCCAGCTCAAGTAGCTCGCCCCCAGGCTTCGCGGCACTTCGTGTCCGCTTTTCCTTCCCCCTACCGGGGGCAACACCTGAGGCCCGGCGAAGCCGGTTCCTCGGTGTTTCTCGAATCAATGCGGGCTACCTCTTGATCTGTCTGATCCTATGAGTGGAATTCTTGTTCTCGAGCAGCTGCTCAACGGCCTCGGCTACGGGCTGATGCTGTTCCTGCTGGCGGCCGGGCTCACGCTGGTGTTTGGCATCATGGACGTGCTGAACCTGGCGCACGGCTCGCTGTTCATGGCGGGGGCCTACGTGGCGGCCGAGGCGCACACGCGCACGGGCTCGTTCACCGCGGCCATCGTCATCGCGGTGGCGGTCACGGTGGTGGTGGCGCTGCTGCTCGAAGTGCTGCTGATGCGCCGGCTCTACACGCGCGACCACCTCGCGCAGGTGCTGGCCACCTTCGGCGTGATCCTGGTGGCCGACGACATCGTGACGATGGCCTGGGGCCCGTCGCCGGTGATGGCGCCGACGCCGGCCGCGCTCTCGGGGCCGGTGCAACTGATGGACGGCCTGCCCTACCCGGCCTACCGCCTCGTGATCCTGGTCGGCGGGCTGCTGGTGGCGCTGGCGCTGTACCTGCTGGTGAACCACACGCGCATCGGCATGCGGGTGCGCGCGGGCGCGTCCGACCGGCCGATGGCCGAGCTGATGGGCGTGCGCGTGGGCCGCATCTTCAACGGCGTGTTCCTGCTGGGCGCGGCGCTGGCCGCGCTGGCGGGCGCGCTGATGGGGCCGATCGTCGCGGTGCAGGTCGGCATGGGCGAGGCCATATTGATTCCGGCGCTGGTGGTGCTGGTGATCGGGGGCATCGGTTCGGTGCGCGGCGCCTTCGTGGCCGCACTGCTCGTGGGCGTGGTCGACACCGTGGGGCGTGCCTTCGTGCCGATGCTGCTGCGCGCCACCCTGCCGCCGGCCACCGCGGCCGACCTGGGGCCGCTGTTCGCCGAAGTCGCGATGTACGCGCTGATGGTGGTGGTCTTGATCTTCCGGCCCTCGGGGCTGTTCTCGGCACGCGCATGAAGCAAAGCACTCTCTCTTCACGCTACCTCGGCGTCGGCCTGCTCTTCGTGCTGCTGGCGGCGTTCCCGCTGGTGGCCCCGCTGTTCGGGCTCGAGTTCTACATCGGCTTCGTGCGGCGCGTGCTCATCGTGGCGCTGGCCGCGGCCAGCCTCAACTTCATCCTCGGCTTCGGCGGCATGGTGGCGCTGGGGCATGCGGGCTTCATCGGCGTGGGCGCATACACGGTGGTGGCGCTCAGCGACGCGGGCGTGGTGTCGGGCTGGCTCATGTGGCCGGCCGCGGCGCTGGTCGCGGGCCTGGTGGCCGCGCTGATCGGCACGGTGGCGCTGCGCACGCGCGGCGTGTACTTCATCATGACCACCCTGGCCTTCGCGCAGATGCTGTATTTCGTGGTGGTGTCGCTGCGCCGCTATGGCGGCGACGACGGCTACACGCTGATGTCGCGCCCCGTGCTGCTGCCGGGGCTGGACCTGGGCAACGAGGCCAACTTCTACTGGGTGGTGCTGGTCATCGTGGCGCTGGCGCTGTGGTGGCTGCAGCGCGCCACGCAATCGCGCTTCGGCCACGCGCTGATGGGCATCCGCGACAACGAGACGCGCATGCGCGCGCTGGGCTACCCGGTGTTCCGGCTGCAGCTCGTGGCCTTTGCCATCGCGGGCGCCATCGCCGGGCTGGCGGGCGCACTGCTCGCGGGCGGCAACGGCTTCGTGAGCCCGGCGACGATGCACTGGACGCAGTCGGCCACGTTGCTGGTGATGGTCGTCATCGGCGGGCTCGGGCGCAGCTGGGGCGGGCCGGTGGGCGCCGTCGTGTGGCTGGTGCTCGAGGAAGCGTTGAAGCAGCACACGGAGCATTGGCACATGCCGCTCGGGTTGCTGCTGATTGCCGTGGCGTTGTGGGCGCCGAAGGGACTCGCTGCCCTGTACAAGCGCCGCCGGTCCCTCACCCCGGCCCTCTCCCCCGAGGGGCGAGGGAGCAAATCATGAGCCTTTTCAGAATCGAAGGGTTGGTCAAGCGCTTCGGCGGCCTGCTGGCGACCGACCATGTGAACCTCACCGTGGAGCGCGGCGAAGTGCATGCGCTCATCGGGCCGAACGGCGCGGGCAAGACCACGCTGGTGAACCTCATCACCGGGCTGCTGAAGGCCGACGCCGGCCGGCTGCTGCTCGACGAGAAGGACATCACCTCGCTCAAGGACCACCAGCGCGTGGCCGCCGGCATGTCGCGCTGCTTCCAGGTGACACGCGTGTTCCCCAAGGAAACCGTGCACGACAACCTCATGCTCGCGGCGCAGGCCCATGCGGGCAGCAGCCTGCGCTTCATGGCGCCGCGCTCGAAAGAACGCGACCTCGTCGACCGCGCGGTGGCGTTGGCCGACCGCGTGGGCCTGGGCGGCGAGCGCGAACGCATCGCCGGCACGCTGCCGCACGGCGCGCAGCGCGCGCTCGACGTGGCGCTGGCGCTGGCGGCCGAACCCAAGCTGCTGCTGCTCGACGAGCCGATGGCCGGCATGGGCCCGGACGAATCGGCGCGCATGGTGGAGCTGATCGAATCGCTGCGCGCGTCGATGGCCATCCTGCTGATCGAGCACGACATGGACGCCGTGTTCCGCCTGGCCGACCGGCTCACCGTGCTGGTGCAGGGCAAGGTGCTGATGAGCGGCACCGCCGACGAAGTGCGGGGCCACCCCGATGTGCAGGCCGTGTACCTCGGCACCGAAGCAGAAGGCCATTCATGAGCGGCGCGACCTCCACATTGCTCGAAGCGAAATCCATCGAGGCCGGCTACGGCGCGAGCCAGGTGCTGTTCGGCATCGACATCGACATCCGACCCGGCGAAGTGCTTGCGCTGCTCGGGCGCAACGGCATGGGCAAGAGCACGCTGCTGAAGGTGCTGACGGGCACGCTCGCGCCGATGCGCGGCAGCGTGCACTTTGGCGGCGACGCCATCGGCGGCCACAAGCCCGACGCCATTGCGCGGCGCGGCGTGGCCATCGTGCCCGAGGGCCGGCACGTGTTCCCGAACCTCAGCGTGGACGAGCACCTGCGCGCCTTCGCGCGGCCGCGTCCGGGCAGCGCGCCGCGCTGGACGGTCGAGGCGCTGTACGGCCTGTTCCCGCGTTTGTCGGAGCGCAAGGCCAACGCCGGCAACCAGCTCTCGGGCGGCGAGCAGCAGATGCTGGCGATTGCGCGCGCGCTGTCGACGCACCCGCGCCTGTTGATCCTGGACGAGGCCACCGAAGGGCTCGCACCGGTGATCCGCGAGGAGATCTGGAACTGCATCGCCACGCTCAAGGCCGAGGGCGAAGCGATCCTGGTGGTCGACAAGTACGTGCAGCGCTTGCTGCCGCTGGCCAACCGCCACGTGATCCTCGAACGCGGGCGCGTGGTGTGGCAGGGCGACTCGGCCGCGCTGGACGCCGACCGGTCGCTGTGGACGCGCTACCTGGGCGTCTAGCCCACGCTCAGGCCGCCACCTCCGCCGGGCGCCGCACGCCCGGCGCGCGCATCGCCAGCACGAACACCACCGCCGCGCAGGCCGCGATGCCCGCCACCATCGGCAGCGGCTTGCCGTTGGCGAAGGGCGCGACCAGCGCCACCATCACCGCGCCGCCCGCGAAGTTCATCGTGCCGATCAGCGCCGACGCGGTGCCCGCGAGCGACGCGTGCCCTTCCATCGCCAGCACGAAGGTCGCGGGCACGATCAGGCCGTTGACGCCGTAGCCGACCATCAGCAGCACCACCAGCACCGAGAGCCGGTCGACGCCCGCCAGCGTCAGCACCAGCAGCAGGCCGATGCTGCCGGCCTGCACCATGACCGCCGTGCGCAGTACGCGCCGCAGGCCGAAGCGCGCCACCAGCCAGCCGTTGGCCTGCGACAGCGCGAGCAGCGACACCGCGTTGAGCGCGAACAGCAGCGCGTACTGCCGGGGCGACACGCCGTAGTGCGTGCTCATCACGAACGGCGAATTGGCCACGTAGACGAAGAAGGCCGACACCGTGAAAGACGCCATGAACGCCAGCGCCATGAAGTGGCGGTCGCGCAGCAGCACGCCGTAGCCGGCCGTGGCGCTGCGCAAGTTGCTCGACAGGCGCGCCGCCGCGGGCCGCGTTTCGGGCAGCAAGGCCAGCAGCACGGCCAGGCCCGCGAGCCCCAGCGCCGCGACCACGCCGAACACCGCGCGCCAGCCCACCGACCCGGCCACGAAGCTGCCGACCAGCGGCGCAAGGATCGGCGACACGCTGTAGACCATGAGCAGCAGCGACATCATGCGTGCCGCCTCGGGCCCGGTGTACAGGTCGCGCACCACGGCGCGCGGCGTGACCATGCAGGCGCACGCGCCCAGGCCCTGCAGAAAGCGCAGCGCGATCAGCACGCCGACGCTCGGCGCCAGCGCGCAGCCGATGCTCGCGAGCATGAACAGCACGAGGCCCGCGACCATCGGCCGCCGGCGCCCGAGCATGTCCGACAGCGGGCCGGCCACCAGCTGGCCCGCGCCGACTGCGATGAAGAAGGCCATCAGGCTGGCCTGCATCGCATGCGGGTCGGCGCCCAGCGCATGGCCGATGGCGGGCAGCGCGGGCAGGTACATGTCGATGGCGAAGGGGCCGATCGTGGTGAGCAGGCCCAGCACGATGGCGTAGCGGGAAACTTGAGCGTTCGGAGAGGACATGCGTCGATGGTCGCGCGTTGCGCTGAATGATTGAATAATCAAGAGGCCGCTTTTCTTCTTCATCCGTACAAAACCATGGACCCCTTGTCCGATGTGCTGTCGATGCTCACGGTGAGCAGCACGCTCTCGTCGCGCTTCGAGGCGCGCGGGCGCTGGGCCTTTCGCTATTCGCAGTACGCCTCGCACATCAAGCTGGGCTGCGTGCTGTCGGGGCGCTTCCAGTTGCACGTCGACGGCGCGGCACCCGTGGTGCTGGAGGCGGGCGACTTCTTCCTGCTGACCAACGGGCTGCCCTTCTCGGCCGCGAGCGATCCGCCGGGGCCGGTGCAGGACGGCACGCACCTGGCGCGCGACCATCGCGGGCCCGACGGCGTGCTGCGCTACGACGGCCAGGACGCGAGCGACGCCTCGCGGGTGGTGCTGGCCAGCGGCCGCTTCGCGCTCGACGGCGAGGCCGGCGAACTGCTGCTGCGCCACCTGCCGCCGCTGATCCACCTGCGCGCGAGCGACCCCGGCGCGCGGCCGCTGGTGGGCCTGCTCGACCTGCTGGGCTGGGAGACGGCCGAGCTGCGGCCGGGCGCGTCGATCGCGCGCACCAACCTCGCGGCGCTGGTGCTGGTGCAGGCGCTGCGCGTGCACCTGGCGAACGCACCGCAGCCCGAAGGCTGGCTCGGCGCGATGGCGGACGCGCGCATCGGCCAGGCGCTGTCGCGCATGCACGGCGACATCGCGCAGCCGTGGACCGTGGCGCGCCTCGCGCAGTCGGCGGGCATGTCGCGCACGGCCTTCGCGGTGCGCTTCAAGTCACTGACGGGGGCCACGCCGCTCGAGTACCTGGGCGGCTGGCGCATGACGGTGGCGCGCAATGCGCTGCGACGCGGCGACGAGGCGATTGCGCGCATCGCCGAGCGCATCGGCTACCAGTCGGAGACGGCATTCAGCGCCGCGTTCAAGCGCGAGACCGGCGAGAGCCCCGGGCGCTTTCGCACGGCCAGCCGCGGCGAAGGCGCGTTCGGACTCTAGAGACTCTGGCGCCTTCAGCGAACCTCGCAGTCGACCGTGCCCGCCTTGCCGGCCGCGGTGGCGCCCTGGATCGCGCTCGACGGGCTGAAAGTCGGCGGCGGCGTGAACAGGATGGCCGGGTTCTTGGGCACGACGATCGGCGGCTGGGTCAGCGAGGCGGTGTAGCCGAACTGCCCCGCCGTGAAGTTGGTGGCGCCGCCCTTGTTGCTCACCATGATCTGGCCGTCCGTCACCGACACGTACAGGCCCGGCGGGATGGTGGCAGGACGCGGCGGCGACGGCGGGTTCTGCGCGAACGCAGGCACGCACGACAGCGCCGCCAGCAGGGCACAGGCAGTGACGAGGAAGATCTTGTTCATCGGGTTCTTTCTGCTTGCGTGCGTGTTCATGGCTGCGTGCCCGCCTCGGGCGGCGTCAGGGACACGGTCATGCTGGCGTTTCCCTTGAGCATGCCCGCCGGGGTGTTGATCACGGTGGCGTCCTTGCTGCGCTGGCCGACGACGCCGGCCGTGCTGCGAAAGCCCCCTTGCGCCAGGCCCAGCTCGATGCCGTCGCGCTGCGGCTGCGCGGCGTCGTAGCTGTAGCGCGTGACCACCAGCAGCGACTGCGGCTGCAGGATCAGCTCCGCGCCGTCGCTGAACTTCAGCTGCGCGTAGGCACGGCTCTCGGTGGTGAGCGTGTCGCCCTGGTGCACCGGCGAATCCACCGCCAGCAGCCGGGTCACGCCCTGCGCGCTGCGCGCGGCCAGGATGCCCGAGAGGTTGGTCACGGTGCCCACCACCTGCGCGTGGGCCATGGGTGCCAGCGCCAGCCAGCCGATGAGGCCCAGCAGGCCCGCGATGCGTCGTGTCGTCGATGTCATGGGCGTGGTCCTCAGTTGCAGTACATCTTCTTGGAGGGCTGCTGGCTCTTGCCGGGGTCGGAAGCCGACGCGACCTTGGTCGCGTCGTCCTTCTTGTCGTCTTTCTTGTCCGCGGTCTTGTCGTTGGTCGAGGGGGGCGAGGCTGGCGCCGTCGAGTTCACGTTGGGCTCCGTCGGGGAGGACGGGCCGCCGCTCGGGGGCACCACGCTGGTCACCGTCTTGATGATTTCATTGGTCGCCGTCTGCACCGGCCTGGTCGGCTCCGACGCCGTGGGCGGGCTCAGCACCTGGCACAGCGCCGAGTTGGGCGCGATGGTGCAGATGTCGGCCGAAGGCGGCAAGGCGGGTGTGGGCGCGGGCGTCGCGGTCTGCACCGGCGCGGGGCAGCCCAGCAGCGTGGGGCTCACCGCGCACACGGCGGCGGTCGGCAGCACGGCCGCGCATCCGGCGAGCGCGCCGTTCGCCACGCATTGCGCCAGCGTCGGCAGCACCGCCTCGCAACCGGGCAGCGCGGGGTTGGTGGTGCAGGCGCCCAGCGAAGGCGCAAGGGCCGCCGTGCTGCGCGCCACCGACGTGCCGCCGGCCGCGTAGCTCACGGTCAGCGTGGCCGTGGTGTCGGGCGAGGTCTGCACCGGCGCGTTGACGCGGTCGAAGGTGCCGGTGCTGTTCGGGCCCCGCGCCACGATGAAGTCGGCCGTCGCGCCCTTCGCGGGCAGCACGCCGCCGAGCCCGCCCAGGTTGAGCGTGCCGGCCAGTTGCGCCGAGCCGTCGATGTCGAGCAGGTCGAAGCCGCCGCCGCCGACCTTGATGTTCAGGGTGCCGCCGGCGGTCTGCACGTAGTTGCCGCCCACCGTGAGCGTGCCCGCCGTGCTGGCGGTGCCGGGCGACACGATGCCGTTGTTCACCAGCAGCCCGCCGCCCAGCGCGACCGTGCCGCTGCCGCTGATGCTGCCGTTGTTGTGGATGTCGGCGCCGCCGCTGCCCAGCGTGGCGCCGGCCTGCAGCACGATGGCGCCGCTGTTGGGGTTGTCGATGTCCATGCGCGCATCGAGCGTGCCCTGCTCGATGCGCACCGTGCCGCCCGCGCTGTTGGTCAGCGGCACGGCGACGAAGCCGATGCCGGTCTTCACCACGAGCCCGCCGTTCACGAGGCGGCCGTCGCCGGGCACGAACGTGGCGTTGTTGCCCAGGTTGAGCGTGCCGAGGTTGTTCCACGTCGTGCCGCTCCCGAGCTGCAGTTCGGTGCTGGCCACGTTCACGACGTTGCGCGTGGTGAGCATGCTGCCCGGCCCCGACGCCAGCAGCAGGGTCGAGCCGCCCATCGACAGCACCGGGGCCGTCGCCTTGAGGTCCACCGCGCCGAGCAGGTTGATGCCGCTTTGCCAGGTCATGGCGCCGGCACCGGAGAAGTCGACGCCGCCGTCCAGGTTCGCGCCGTTCAGCGTGAGCCGTGCGCCGCCCGCCACCCGCACCTGCCCGCCGAGCCGGGCGCCCGTCAGCGTGAGCGCGCCGCCGTCGACGTTCACCGTGCCCGCGCTGTTGAGCGTGCCCGAGATCGGCGCGCCGTCGCGGTTGACCGACAGCGTGCCACCCGCGCCCAGGTTGACGGTGCGCGCGACGATGGCCGAGCTGGCGTCGGTCAGCGAGGTGGTGCCGCCCGTGATGTCGAGCGTGCCCATGCCGGGCGTCTGGCTCTCGGTCACGGTCAGCACGCCGCCGCGCAGGTTCAGGTCGGCGTTGAGCGTGGCCGCGTGGCTGGCGCCCGAGTCGTCGTTCTGCCGGTTGCTGTTCAGGTTGAGATCGAGCTTGCTGTTGGCGCTGGTGATCGCCGCGTTGATGACGATGCGGTTGCTGGCGTTCAGCGTGAGCGCCGAGTCGATGGCGCCCGTCTTGGCGATGGCCGACGACACGGTGATGTCGCCGGGCTCGTTGCCGTCGGGCCCGGTCGTGATGGTCACGTCGGTGCCGTTGTCCAGCTGGGTCTTGATGACGTTCGCGCCGATCTTCGCGCCCGCCGAGGTGGACACGATCACGCCCACGCTGCCTTCAGTGCCGGTGCTGCCGTCGCCGGCCACGATCTCGATGTTGCCCGGGTCGATGTGCCACTCGCCGCCGCGTCCCACCACCGGCGCGTTGACCACGTCGAGCGAACGGCGGCCCGAGGTGTCGACATAGCCGCCGCGCCCCGCGCTGCCGGTGGCCGACACGCGGCCGTCGATGACGGCGGCGTTGTCGGCATACAGCACCACGTTGCCGCCGCTCGTGCCGTTGGCGCTGATGTCCGACGTGGCCGTGGTCTTCAGGTCGCTTGAAGCGCGCAGGAACACGCGGCCGCCTTCGCGCACCACGCTGTCGGCGTTGATGCTGCCGCTGTTGGTGACCAGGCCCGCCGCGATGCCGATGCGCCCGGCCTCGGCCGCGATGCGCCCGAGGTTCTTCACCTCGCCCGGCGTGCCCGTGACGGCCACCGACACGCCCGGCGTGCCGGTGTCGACCAGCTGCACCGTCTGCCCGGCGGCCAGCAGCACTTCGCCGTGGGGCGCATTGAGCGTGCCGCTGTTGACCACGCTCGGGCCCACCAGGTAGATGCTGCCGCCGCTGGCGGCATTGATGGTGCCGGCGTTGCGCACTTCGCCCGCCGTGGCCGCGCCGCGGAAGGTGAGCCGGCCCGCGAGGAAGTCGCTGTCGCTCACGTTCAGCGTGCTCGCGATGAAGCTGCCCACGTCGATGCGCGCGCCCGGCCCGACCATGATGCCGGCCGGATTGATGAGCCACAGCCCGCCGTTGGCCTTGATCTGCCCGTAGATCAGCGACGGGTCGCCGCCGGTGGTGCGCGCCAGCAGGGCCGACGTGCTGCCGGGCTGGCGGATGTCAACCAGCGCGTTCGCGCCGACATTGAAGGTCGCGAAGTTGACCAGCGCCTGCGGCGTGCCCTGCAGGATGTTGAGCGTGCTGCCGTTCTGCTGGAACGACACGTTGCCGGAGGTCACGCTCCAGCCCGTGGGCAGCGCGCCCGGCAGCGGCTGGGCCCACGACGAGGCACCGCCGCCGGCCAGGCACAAGGCGGCCGCGGCCAGCGAGAGAAGACGGCGTCTGAAATTCGGGCGCATGGTGTGTTTGCCTTGTGTGGGTTTTTTCAGAACGCCAGCATCGCGCTCAGGTGGGCGCGCCAGTCGCCGCGCTTCTCGGTGAACGAAGGGCCGGCGTCGTTGACGCGCGCCACGTCCAGCCGCAGGCTGAAGTCGCGGCCCCAGCCGTAGCGCGCGCCCACGCCCATGCTCGACACATGGAGCCGGCGCGGCAGCGTGGTGCCGGCCGTGCGGTTGTTGCTGCCCTGCCCCGCGTCGAAGAAGACCAGCGCGCGCAGCTGGCCCGGCACACCGGCCATGGCGCCGAGCTCGGGCGTGTAGAGCTCGGCGTTGACGACCACGCCGCTGTCGGCCGTGACCGCGCGCTCCTCGAAGCCGCGCACCAGCGACTGGCCCGTGAGGCCGAACTGCTCGCTCGCGACCAGCGCCGTGTTGGCGTACTGCGCATTGCCCGCCACGCGCGCCTGCCAGCCGCCCGTGAAGCTCTTCGCATACGAGGCGCTGCCGCGCAGCACCACGAAGCCGTCCTGCGTGCGGCGGTTGCCGGGCGTGAGGTACGAGTAGCGGTCGATGCGGCCGTCGAGGTTGGTGTAGCGCGTGCCGCTCGCGATGTTGCGCGACACGCCGGCGCTGTAGGCCAGCGCTTCGTCGATGCTGTCGCGCTGGCCGATGTAGGTCAGGCTCAGCGGCATGGTGACGTAGGGCACGCACGAGGCGATGGGCGGCGTCGGCGGCGCGATGCTCACCTGCTCGCCGCCGACGTCGCAGCGCGAGTCGATGCGGCGGCGGTCCAGCCCGACCACCAGCTTCGACGTGCGCTCGCCGCTGCGGCCGAGAAAGTGGTTCCAGCGCAGGCCGTACACGTCGCCCTTGCCGGTGAAGCCGAGCACGCCGCCCAGCGTGGGCGAGCTGGCCGGCGAGTTCACGCTCGAGCGGCCGTAGATGAAGTCCAGGCTGTCGCCCAAGCTGTACAGCGGAATGCGATAGCCCAGCGAGTACAGCCGCAGCCGTATGCCCGAGGGGCTGTCCGGCGAGGTGGTGTAGGCCAGCGTGCCGACCTGGTCGCGGTTGAACAGGTTGGCGTGCTGCAGCGCCACGCCGGTGCGCCAGCGGCCGCTCGAAGGCGTGCCGGTGTTGTCGAGCGTGGTGATGACGCGCAGCGGGTCGTGGTCGACCACCGCCACCTTGGCGTCGATGGTGCCGGGCGTGGCGCCTTCGGCCAAGGTCACCCCGACCTGCTTGGCGGGGCTGTCGTTGGCCAACTGTATCGATTCGGAAATGGCGCGCAGGTCGGGCACGCGGCCGGTCTGCAGGCGCGCGAGGCTGGCGCGGATGTTGTCCGAATCGAAGTGCGTGTTGCCACTGACCGTGACCGACGACACGACGCTTGCGCTCACGCGCAGCTTCACGGTGCCGCCGGTCAGTTCCTGCTCGGGCACCGAGACCCGCACCGTGGTGTAGCCGGCCTGCGTGTAGGCCTGCTGCAGCGCATCGACCGCGCGCTGGATGTCGCCGTAGGCGCGCCCAGGGCCGGCCATGGGCGCGACCAGCCGGTCGACTTCCGTGCTGCCGAGCAGCGTGTCGCCTTCGACCTGGAAGCGCGCGATGTCGAAGCGCTCGCCCTGCGCGTGGGCGGCCCAGCCCGCGATTGCCAAGGCCGCGGCCACGCCGCACCGGGCCCAATGTCTCTTCAAGCTTCGACTCATTTCTTCGCCCATGGAAGTACCGATGGCTGAACAAACGACGCGCGAGTGCAGCCTTGTTCAGGTTGCTACATATGGTAACTTAACGTAAACGAAAGTGTGAGTGTGTTGCTGCGCTGTCTTGGCAGGGAGGGCGTGGTTTGTTTCAAACCGTCGCCCCACGGCAACGGCGCCCTCTCAGTCCGGCGCCGCGTCGAGCTGCAGCACCAGGTCGCGGCTGGCCTGGTTCATGCCCGAGACCTCCACCGTGCTGCCGTGCTTGCGCAGCCGCTCGACCACCTTCCGGAGCGCCGCCACGGCGGTCACGTCCCAGAAGTGCGCCTGCGACACGTCGATGCGCACCGGCACGCCGTCGATCTCGCGCACGTCGAAGGCGTCCACCAGCATGTCGGAAGAAGCGAAGAACACCTGGCCGGTGACGCGGTAGACGCGGGTGCCCTCCTCCTGCACCGCATGCACATGCAGCAGGCGCGCCACCTTGAAGGTGAAGAACACGCCGCTCAACATCACGCCCGTGGCCACGCCGGCGGCCAGGTTGTCGGTGGCGACCGTGACGGCCACCGTCGCGAGCATCACCGCGCTGGACATGCGCGGGTGCCGCACCATCGCGCGCAGCGAGCCCCAGTCGAAGGTCGAGGCCGACACCATCACCATGATCGCCACCAGCGCCGCCACCGGCACCTGCGACACCCAGGGCTTGAGCAGCACCATGAGGATCAGCAAAAACGCGCCCGCGAACAGCGTCGACAGCCGCCCGCGCCCGCCGTAGCGCACGTTGCTCACGGTCTGGCCGATCATTCCGCAGCCCGCGATGCCGCCGAAGAAACTGGCCGCCACGTTGGCCACGCCCAGGCCGCCGCATTCGCGGTTCTTGGAGCTCGGCGTGTCGGTGAGCTCGTCGACCACGCTGGCCGTCATCATCGATTCGAGCAGGCCCACCATCGCGATGGCGAACGCGGGCAGCGCGATGATGCGCAGCGTCTCCAGCGTGAGCGGCACGTCGGGCAGCGCAAAGGCCGGCAGCGCGCCCGGCAGTTGCCCGAGGTCGGCCACCGTCTTGAGCGGCAGCCCGAGCCAATGCCCCGCCAGCGTGACCACCACGATGCACACCAGCGGCGACGGCACCGCCGTGGTGATGCGCGGCAACAGGTAGATGACCGCCAGCCCGAGCCCGACCATGGCCCAGGTCGCCATGTTGGCGCCGATGAAGTGCGGCATCTGCGCCGCGAAGATCAATATCGCGAGCGCGTTGACGAAACCCGTGCGCACCGACGACGACACGAAGCGCATCAGCACGCCCAGCCGCAGCAGGCCGAACACGATCTGCATCGCGCCGGCCAGCACGCCCGCCGCCAGCAGGTACGGCAGGCCGTGCGCATGCACCAGCGGCGCGGCCACCAGCGCCACCGAGCCGGCCGCGGCCGACACCATGGCCGGGCGCCCGCCCGTGAAGGCGATGACGATGCCGATGACGAAAGAAGCGAACAACCCCACGGCCGGATCGACACCGGCCACGAAAGAAAAAGCGATGACTTCGGGAATGAGCGCGAAGGTGGCGACCGCGCCGGCCATCAGTTCGCGGGGAATGCTGGGGCACCACTCGGTGCGCCAGCAGCTGTGGGAAGAGGAAGACATGGAAAAAAAGCAAGGCAGCCCGCAGGCCGCGCGCAAGGCGGCGGTGCGGAAACGGGGGCAGGACGGAAGAAAGGAAGCCGGCGCGCGGCTTCGCGGGTTCCGTGGATGTGCCGGCGGGCCAGGCCGCCGCGCGCGTCACCGCGCCCGCGTCAAGGAGGCGTCGGCCGCGAGCAGCCCGACTGCCGGCGGCGACGAATGGGGAAGCGGGGCATCCTCGAACACATGGGCCGCGATTGTAGGCAGCCCGGCGGGTCCACTGCACCGAGCTTCACCGAGCTACACCGAGCGGGTGATGCCGCCGTCCACGCGCAGGTTCTGCCCCGTGATGTAGCCCCCGCCCTCCGACGCGAGAAAGCCGATGACCGCCGCGATCTCGCTGCTCTTGCCGTAGCGCCCCATCGGAATGCGCGCGCGGAACTCGGCCTTCTCGGGCAAGCTGTCGATGAAGCCCGGCAGCACGTTGTTCATGCGCACGTTGTGCGCGGCGTACTTGTCGGCAAAGAGCTTGGTGAATGCGGCCAGGCCCGCGCGGAACACGCCCGAAGTCGGGAACACCGGGTCGGGCTCGAAGGCCGCGAAGGTCGAGATGTTGATGATCGCGCCGCCGCCCTGCTTGACCATCAGCGGCGCCACGAGGCGCGCGGGGCGCACCGCGCTCAGCAGGTACACGTCCATGCCGCGGTGCCAGTCTTCGTCGGTGATGTCCAGGATGGGCGCGCGCGGCCCGTGGCCCGCGCTGTTGACCAGCACGTCGACGCGGCCCCACTCATGGACCACCTTGTCGACGAGGCGCTGGATGTCGTCGTTCGACTGGTTGGAGCCCGTCACGCCGATGCCGCCGAGTTCGGCCGCCAGCGCCTCGCCCTTGCCCGACGAGGACAGGATCGCGACGCGAAAGCCGTCATCGGCCAGCTTGCGGGCCGCGGCCGCGCCCATGCCGCTGCCACCCGCGGTGACGATGGCTACTTTTTTCTGCGCTTCGGAAGACATGCGAGGGTTCCTTGGTTGCTTGCGAAGGACGCATTTAGCCAAGGATTCGGGGAGCGTGCACGGGACACGGGGTGGTTTGCGCGCAAACCTCCACGGGCTCAGGCATCGCTCGCGCGCGCCATTCGCGGCGCATCGAAGCGCTCAGGGGCCTGAGGCGCGCCCGCCAGGTCCGCGCGGGCCGACTGGAAGCAGTCCGTGCCGGCAGGAAGCAGCACGCCGATCTGCGCCGAGCTGGTCCAGATGTGCGCGCTGATCGACACGGAGTTCGGATCGTCGAAAGCCCCCGAGAAATCGCGCGAGCACAGCGAGCACAAAGCAATGCGCCCCGTCATGCGGCCTGCTTCAAAGGCCCGGCAAACTTGTAGGCGCTGAGGACAAGGCCCGACGGCGTTGCCTTCGTGCTGACGAGTTCGAAGGAACGCGCCGGGGTTCCCTCTGCAAAGAAGCGCTTGCCCGCGCCCAGCAGCACCGGGTAGACGATCAGCATGGCTTCGTCCGCCAGCCCGTGCTCGAGCAGCGTCGACGTCAGCGTGGCGCTGCCCCAGACGACCAGGTCGGGGCCCGCTTGTGACTTGAGCCGGCGAACGCCCTCGGCGACGTCCGGCCCCAGCGCTTCGAACGGACCCCACGCGAGGCTTTCCGGGCGGTGGGTCACGACGTGCTTGGTCGCCGCATTCAGGCTGTCCGACATCGGACCGCTCGGTGACTTCGGCCAGAAGGTCGACCACATGTCGTAGGTGCGACGTCCGAGCAGCAGGTCGAAGCGCGCACCATGCGCGGCCAGAACCGCGTCCCGGCCCTCGGGCGTGCGATAGGGCGCGGTCCAGTCGGCGTAGGGGAAACCGTCTTCGTCGGAGGTCTGGATCACGCCGTCCAGCGAGACGTGCGCCATGATCTTGAGCTTTCTCATTCGGGTCTCCTTGGGCGTGGGGGGGCCGGTCGCGACTTGAAGGGTGTGTTGCGGATGGTAATGGCCCCGAGGGCCGGCGACCGCGCTCAGTCTTCTAGCGCGGATGCGCCGCCCTCCAGGTGCGCCTCGACGACGAAGGCCTGCAGCTCGGCCATCCTGCCATCGCGAAAGCGCCAGACATCGCAGTACGCGCTGCGCGTTGCCTTGCCGACTTCGTCCTTCAGCGTGATCTCGCCGAGGGCCGCGAGAAAGTCGCCGTCGGCGATCAGGCGGTGCACCTCGAAGCGGGGCGGCTCCTTGTAGGTGGTCGCCATCCATTCGCGAACGGCCTGCTTGCCGCTGAGGGTTCTTTCGCCGACGAAGGTCCATTGCGTGTCGTCGGTGCAGCACGCAAGAAATCCTTCGTGGTCGCCCCGGGTGATGGCCGCATTGGCCTTGTGCAGCAGGGCCTTGTGGGTTTCGGACATCCGGAATGCTCCTGTGTTCGCCCCCGCGTGCGAATGCAGGCGAACCGGCGAATGCCAGGTTCTAGCAATCCGGCTTGTGTGCCACTGCCGGTGTGCCCGCCACGACCGCGTCGGACTTCGGCTCGTCGCCCCACCCGGCAGCGCGCACCAGCGCGTCGAACTCAGACCGCGGGCATCGTCGCGCGCATCGACGCGCGCTGGTTGAACGCCTCGAACCACTTCGCGCTGTTCGGCGCGCCGGCGCGCCAGTCGACCGCCGGAAAACGGAAGTCCATGTAGCCCAGCGCGCAACCGAAGGCGATGGTGCCGATGTCGACGCGCTCGCCGAAAGAAGGCGCCACCGTCTCGAGCCATTCGAGGCCCGTGCGCACCTTGGCCAATTGGCCGTCGGTCCAGTCGGCCCAGCGCAGGGCTTCGGGGCGCAGCACGTTCTCGTAGCGCGCGAGCAAGGCGGCGCCCGTCATGCCGTCGGCCAGCGACAGTTCCGTCAGGCGCGCCCAGCGGTCTGCTCCCTCGGCCGGGAACAGCTTGCCCGACTGCGTGGCGTTCAGGTACTCGCAGATCACGCGGCTGTCGAACAGCACCTGGCCGTCGTCGCTGATGAAGGTCGGCACCTGGCCGAGCGGGTTCTTCGGAATGATGGTGGCGTCGCGCACCACCGGGCCGGCCGCGCTCGGCAGCTTCTCGATGCGGTCCGCAATGCCGAGTTCGTGCGCCACGACCATGCACTTGCGCACGAAGGGAGAAGCAGGGGAGAAGAAGATTTTCATGGGGGTGATGAAGAGGATGGCGAGGGGTTGTCTGTCAGTGGTGTTCCGCGGCGCCGCGGGCCATGTGCATGGCCGCGACCCAGCCGAAGGTTAGCGCGGGGCCGAGCGTGATGCCCGGCGCGGGGTACTCGCCGCCCATGACCGAGTGCATGTCGTTGCCCGCCACGTAGAGGCCGGCAATGGGCGCGCCCTGCGCATCGAGCGCGCGCGCGCTGCCGTCGGCGCGAATGCCCAGCGCGGTGCCGATGTCGCCGGGGTACACCTTCACCGCGTAGAACGGCGCCTGCTTCAGCGGCGCGAGGCAGGCGTTGGGCTGGTGCTCGGGGTCGCCGAGGTAGCGGTTGTAGGCGTCGCCGCCCTTGCCGAACACCGGGTCCTGGCCCTGCGCGGCCAGCGGGTTGTATTTGGCGACGGTGCGCGCCAGGCCCGCCGGGTCCACGCCCGCCTGCTTGGCGAGACCTTCGAGCGTGTCGGCGCGGTACAGGTAGCCGGCGCGCACCAGGTGCTCGCGCGGACGGCCGCCGGGCAACGCGAGGCCCAGGCCCCACTTCTCCATGAATGCGCTGTCGCACACCAGCAGCGCGGGAATGCTCGCGGCCTTGGCATTGGCATTGGCATTCGCGCGGTACATGCCGCGCACGAACTCGTGGTACGAGGTCGACTCGTTGACGAAGCGCTCGCCCTTTGCATCGACCGCGATCAGGCCGGGCTTCGCGCGGTCCCACACCAGGTGCGGATAGCGCAGCACGCTGCCGTCGGGCCGCGTGAGCAACGACACCGGCGCCCACAGCGCGGGCCCCGCATGACCGGTGCCGAGCACGCCGCCGGCCTGCTGCGCCATCGCGATGCCTTCGCCGACATTGTCTTGCGGCGACATCGAGTACGGGCCGGTCGGCGCCGGGTAGTGCTGGCCGCGCATGCCGGCGTTCCACGGAAAGCCGCCGGTCGCGACGACCACGCCGCGCCGCGCGCGCACGGTCATGTCCTTGCCGTTGCGGCGCAGTTGCACGCCGGTGACGGCGCCGGTCGCGTCCTTCTCGAGCCCCAGCGCGGGCGTGTCGAGCCAGAACGGAATGTCTTCCTTCAGCACGCTGTGAAAGAGCCGCGCCGCCAGCGCGTTGCCCAGCAGCAGGCGCGTGCCGCGGTGGTAGCCGCGCAGCCGGTCGCCAAAGTAGCGCAGCACCATCTTCACGCCGTGCTTCCACGACGCGAACGAACGCCACACACCGAGCAGGTGCTTCACGTCGGTCATGTTGACCATCATCCCGCCGAGCACGCAGAACTCGGGCAGCGGGTCGCGCAGGGTCTTGAAGTGCGTGCCCAGCAGCCGGCCGTCGAACTCGATGGGGTCGAGCGAACGGCCGCCCATGGCCGCGCCTTCGCGGTCGGGGTAGTAGTCGGGCGAGTAGGTGCGCGCGGCCAGCTTCACGTCGGTGCGCTCGCGCAGGTAGCGCAGTGCGAGCGGGCCCGCGTCGAGAAAGGCATGGCGCAGCTCTTCGTCGCCGGCCGCGCCCACGGTGTTCTGCAGGTAGGTCCAGGCCTTGCCGCGCGTGTCGGAGTGGCCGGCCGCGGCGGCCTGGTCGTTGAGCGGGATCCACACCGCGCCGCCCGAGATGGCGGTCGAGCCGCCGATGCGGTCGGTCTTCTCGACCACGAGCACGTCGAGGCCTTCGAGCTTGGCGGTGAGCGCCGCGCTGAGGCCGCCGGCGCCGCTGCCGATGACGATGACGTCGTATTCGGCCTTGTCTTGCGGCTGCTGCTGTTGTTGCCGCGCCATCAGGACCCCGAGCCTCCGAGCGACTTGCCGCCGTCGACGAACAGCACCTGGCCGGTCACGAAGCAGGTGGCGGGCGATGCGAAGAAGGCCACTGCGTTGGCGATGTCCTCGGGCTTGCCCGCGGCGCCCGTGGGTTGCAGCGCGAGCTGCGCGGCCAGCCGCTCGGGCGACAGCGCGCGCAGCAGCGGCGTGTCGATCAGCCCCGGCGCGATGGCGTTCACCATGATGCCGCGTGCCGCCAGCTCCATGGCGCTGGCGCGCGTGTAGCCGACCAGCGCGGCCTTCGAGGCCACGTAGTGCGCGTGGTTCTTCGCGCCCAGGTACGCACGCGACGCGATGTTGACGATGCGCGCACCGTCGGCCATCTTGCGCGCGGCCTCCTGCGTGAGCGTGGCCACGGCCAGCAGGTTCACTTCGTACATGCGGCGAAAGTCGGCCGAGCTCACGTCGAGGAACGCGCGCTCGTCGAAGATGCCGGCGTTGTTGACCAGCGCGGTGAGCGGCGGCAGGGCCTGCACCATCGCGCGCACGGCGGGCTCGTCGGTGAGGTCGATGGCGCGGCATTCGACGTCCAGGCCCGCGGCGCGCAGCACCTGCGTTTCGCGCCCGGCGAGCTCGCCGTTGTAGTCGGCCATGACCACGCGCCAGCCGTCGCGCGCCATGCGCTCGACGATGGCGCGGCCCATGCCGCTGGCGCCCCCCGTCACGAGGACGAGCGGCTTGTCTTCACTGCTGTTGTTCATGATTGTTCCGTTGAAGCGCGGCCGTCAGACCGCCAGGTAGCCCCCGTCGACCGGCAGCACCACGCCGTTGACGTAGCTGGCCATCGAGGACGCGAGAAAGACGACGGGGCCGGCAATTTCGTCGGCCTCGCCGTGGCGCTTGATGGGCACGCGGCTCATGTACCAGTCGGTGCCGTGCTCGGTCTCGCGCTGGCCGGCGGTCATGTCGGTGACCATGAGGCCGGGCGCGACCGCGTTCACGCGCACGTTGAAGGGCGCGAGGTCACGCGCCAGCACCTGCGTGAGCGAACGCACGCCGCCCTTGGCCACCACGTAGCCGGCCGACGAAATGCCCGCGCCGAAGGCCACGATGGACGACAGGTTCACGATGTTTCCCTGCGTGCGCTTGAGCGCCGGCACGAAGGCCTGCGTGACGTTGAACACGCCCTGCAGGTTGACCGACATCACGCGATCCCAGGCTTCGCGCGCGCCGGGCTCGTCGAACTTCGAGCGCGCGGAAATGCCCGCGTTGTTGACCAGCACGTCGATGTCGCCGTGCGACGCCGCAACGCGCACCGCCAGCGCATCGACCGCGGCCGCGTCGCTCACGTCGACGCTTTCGGCGTCGGCACGGCCGCCCGCCGCGCGGATCGATGCGGCCACCTGCCGCGCCACCTCAAGGTCGCGGTCCACCACCAGCACGTGCGCGCCTTCGGCGGCCATGCGCCGGGCGATGGCCTCGCCCAGGCCGCGCGCGGCGCCGGTGACGAGCGAGAGTTTGTCTTTCAGAAGCATGGAACTTTCCTTCGGATGAAGCGGCGCGTCAGACGCCGAGGTAGGCGCGGCGCACGGCCTCGTCGTTGGCCAGCTGCGCGGCGGGGCCGTGCAGCGAGATCTCGCCGTTTTCCAGGATGTAGCCGTAGCTGGACACCGCCAGCGCCAGCTGCACGTTCTGCTCGACCAGCAGGATGGTGATCTTCTGTTCGCGGTTCAGCCGTTCGATGATCTCGAACATCTGCTCCACCAGCAGCGGCGACAGGCCCATCGACGGCTCGTCGAACAGCATCACGCGCGGACGCGCCATCACCGCGCGGCCGATGGCCAGCATCTGCTGCTCGCCGCCCGACAGCGTGGCCGCCATCTGGCCCTGCCGCTCCTTCAGGCGCGGGAACATCGCGTACACCGCCTCGAGGTCGCCGCGGATGCCCGCGCGGTCGCGCCGCAGGTAGGCCCCCAAATCGAGGTTCTCGCGCACGCTCATGTCGCGGAACACCTGGCGGCCTTCGGGCACCTGCACGATGCCGCGTTGCACCAGCGCGTCGGAGCCGAGCCGGTCGATGCGCTCGCCGCCCAGGCGCACCTCGCCCTCGGTGCAGTCCACCAGGTTGGACACGCAGTTCAGCGTGGTGGTCTTGCCCGCGCCGTTGCTGCCGAGCAGCGCGACGATCTGCCCCTCGGGCACGTCGACCGACACCTTCGACAGCGCCTGGATGCGGCCGTACGCGGCCGAGATGCCGCGCAGCGACAACAGTGCTTCATCCGCCATGCGCGGCTCCTTTTCCCTTGCCCAGATAGGCCTCGATCACGCGCGCATTGCTGCCGATTTCCGAAGGCGTGCCCTCGGCGATCTTCTCGCCGAAGGCCATGACGGTGATGCGGTCCGAGATCGACATCACCAGCTGCATCACGTGCTCCACCAGCAGCACGGTGATGCCGTCGCGCGCCACCAGCTCTTTCAGCAGGCGGTCGAGGCTTTCGATCTCGCGGTTGCGCAGGCCGGCCGCGGGCTCGTCCAGCAGCAGCAGCTTGGGCCTGATGGCCAGCGCGCGCGCCAGCTCCAGCAGCTTCTGGCGGCCGAAGTCGAGGTCGCGCGCGGGCTGATGGCGCTCGTCGGCCAGGCCGACGCGCTCCAGCAGATGCATGGCGAAGTCTTCGGTCTCGCGGTCGGGGCGGCGCAGCAGGCGGCCCAGCGTGTGGGCGCCGCGCGCGTGGGTGCCGAGCAGCACGTTCTCCAGCACCGACAGTTCGGCGAACAGCTCCAGGTTCTGGAAGGTGCGCGCAATGCCCAGCGAAGCCATGCGGTGCGGCGACACGCGCGTGAGCTCCTGGCCCTGGAAGGTGACGCTGCCGCTGCTCGGTGTGTAGAAACGCGAGATGCAGTTGAAGGTGGTCGACTTGCCCGCGCCGTTCGGCCCGATCAGCGCGTGGATGCGGCCCTGCTCCACCTGGAACGACAGGCCGTTCACCGCCTTGAGGCCGCCGAACACCACGCTGATGTCGCGCACGTCGAGGAATGCGGTCGCGCTCATGCGTGCTTCTCCGATGCGTTCGGCGACACGTTCACCGAACTTGCGCGCTGTGCCTTGCGGCGCGACGCGAACAGCGAGGCCATGCCCTTGGGCAGGAACATCATGAAGAGCATGAGGATGCCGCCGTAGATGATTTCCTGGTACGACGGGGCCTGGCGCAGCAGCTCCGACGCCAGGCCGAACACGATGGCGCCCGCCACCGCGCCGCGCACCGAGCCCAGGCCGCCCACCACCACCATCGTGAGGATCAGGATGGTGGTCTGGAAGCCCAGGCTCTCGGGGTGGATGAACGAGGTGAACAGCGTGTACATGCCGCCCGCCACGCCCGCGAAGGCCGCCGACAGCACGAAGGCCGTGACCTTCACCGCGCGCGTGTTCACGCCCATGGCCACCGCCGCCACGTCGCTCTCGCGCACCGCGCGGAACGACGAGCCCAGCCGCGAGCGCGACAGCGCCAGCGTGAGCCACAGCATCAGCGCCGCGATGGCCACCACGAAGGGGTAGGCCTGCAGGTCATTGAGCAGCTGGTAGCCGCCGAGCGAGGCCGGCTTCATCTGCAAGCCGTTGGAACCGTTGGTGACGGATTCCCAGTTCAGGAACACCCACTGCATCGCCTCGCCGAAAGCGAAGGTGGCCAGCGCCAGGTAGATGTCGCGCATGCGCAGCGCCAGCAGGCCGATGACCCAGCCCAGCGCGGCCGACAGCACCGCGCCCGCGAGGATGGACACGAAGAACGGCGGCTGCCACTGGTTGTTGATGAGGCCGGCCGTGTAGATGCCGATGCCGAAGAAGGCCGCGTGCGAGAGCGCGAACTGCCCCGTCTCGCCGATGACCAAGTGCATGCCCAGCGCGAGCACCGAGAACACCATCAGCAGGTTGACCACGTACAGCACGTAGCCGCTGGTGGTGAAGGGCAGCACCGCGAGCACCACGGCCATGCCGAGCAGCACCGCGCGGTCCCACCACGGGGAGGAAACTGACGACGACGACGCGCTCATACCTTCTTCACCTGAGGCTTGCCGCCCAGCAGCCCTTGCGGACGCACCAGCAGCACCACCATGATCGCCACGAAGGGCGCCACCACGATGGCATTGGACGAAATGAAAAGCCCCACCAGGTTCTCGACGATGCCGATGATGAAGCCGCCGACCACCGCGCCCGGCAGGCTGGTGAAGCCGCCCACGATGGCGGCCGCGTAGGCCAGGATCGCGATGTGGCCGATGTCGGGCGTGATGAGGATCTTGGGCGTGATGAGCAGCGCCGAGATGGCCGAGATGACGCCCGTGAGCGCCCAGATCTTCATGCGGATGCTGCCCAGCTTCACGCCCACGATCTGCGCGCCGCGCGGGTTCATGCCCACCGCGCGCATGGCCTGGCCGGTGCGGGTGCGCGTGAACATCAGGTACAGCAGCACCATCACCACCACGGCGGAGCCGAAGATGGCCAGGTCGAGCAGCGTGAGCGAGGCCTGCCCGATCATGATCGGGTCCTGCGGCACCAGCGAGGGCAGCGAGCGCGGCGTGTCGCCCAGGCCGGTCTTGCGCACCAGGCCCTTGAGCAGGTACGCAAAGCCCAGCGTGGCAATGACCAGCTGCACGCCCACGCCGCGCGAGGCGGTCACGCGCTGCATCACCACGCGCTGGAAGGCGGCGGCGAGCAAGGCGGTGACCACGATGCTCGCGAGCACGGCGGCCCAGTAGGGCCAGCCCCACACCACCAGCGGGAAGAGCGCGGCATAACCGCCGGCCATGAAGATTTCGCCTTGCGAGAAGTTCGGCACGTCGGTGGTCTTGAAGACCATGACGATCGCCACCGCGAGCAGCGCGTACACGCTGCCCGTGACGATGCCGGACAGCACGCCCTGCTGAACGAAAAGCCAGATGTCGGAGAGGCTCATGAATTGCCCGCCGCCCTCAGGGCTTGTACTTCCACACGCTCTTGTAGCTGCCGGGCACCAGGGCCATGTTGCTGCCGTCGAACTTGATGTAGATGGCCGACTCCTGCGCGGCGCGGTCGTCGGGGCCGAACTCGATCGGGCCGGCCATCACGCCGGAGTCGAACTTCAGGGTCGACAGCGCCGTGAGCACCTTCTCGCGCGTGGGGTTCGGGCCGGCCGCCTTCAGCGCATTGACCACGGCCATGGCCGAGGGAATGCCGTAGGGCATGTACGCCTGCGGGTAGCCGGGCTTGGCGGCCAGCTCGGGGTAGGCGGCCTTGTACATGTCGTACACCCACTTCAGCTTGGGGCCGCCGGGCACGTCGGCCAGCACTTCCTGGATGTAGACGTTCTTGAAGGCGTCCTTGTTGCCGACGTTCTCCACCAGCTGCTTGAGGTCGGCGGTCGAGTTCACGGCCAGCACGATGGGCTTGTTGAAGCCCAGCTCGAAGGCGCGCTTGACGATCAGGCTCACGGGGCGTGCGTAGGTGGTGAGCAGCAGCACGTCGGGGTTGGCGGCCTTGATCTTGAGCATGGGCGCCGTGACGTCGGTGATGTTCGGGTTGACCGACTGCACCTGCAGCTCGACACCGCCCAGCGTCTTGGCCTGCACCTGGGCGGCCTCGAGGTTCCAGCCGCCGTAGGCGTCGTCGTGGTTGATGTAGCCGATCTTCTTGGCCTTGAGCTGCTCGCTCGCGAACTGCACCATGGAGCCGCCCACGGCGTGCTGCGAGATGGAGAACGCGCCGTAGATGTACTTGGACGGCGGGTACAGCGCGCCGTCGCCCGAGGCGTTGAGCATGACCAGCGGGATCTTGGCGCGCTCGACGTATTCGCGCGCGCCGACCACGGCCGCCGAGCACGAGCCGCCGTTGAGCATGAACACCTGGTCCTGCTCGGTGAGCTTCTTCACCGCGGCCAGCAGGTCGTTGGCGTTGCAGCGGTCGTCTTCCACCACCAGCTCGATCTTGCGGCCGTTCACGCCGCCTTCCTTGTTGACCTTGTCGTAGTACATCTTCGCGGCGTTGATGACGTCGAAGCCGTAGTTCATCGACGCGCCCGACATCGGCGAGAACATGCCGATCTTGATGGTCTTGTCGGTCAGGCCGGGCTCGGCCTGTGCGAACGCCGCGGGGGCCGTGGCGCAAAGCGCGGCGCCCAGTGCCAGGGCAGAAATCAGGAAGTTCTTTTTCATGAGCTGTCTCCGTTGGAATGAAAGGGTGAAAGACCTGCGCAGCCGGGTCACTGCATGCGGTAGCCGCCGTTGACGTCGATCACGTTGCCCGTGATGTACGCCGCCTGCTCCGAGGCCAGGTAGTCGACCGCGCCGGCCACGTCGTCCACCGTGCCGATGCGCCCGAGCGGAATGTTGGCGGCGGCGGCCGTGAGCGCGCCGCTGCTCTGCACGGTGCCGCGCAGCATGTCGGTGTCGATGAGGCCGGGCGCCACCGAATTGACGGTGATGCCCATGTGCGCCGACTCGCGCGCCATGGCCTTGGTCAGGCCGAGCACCGCCGACTTGGCGCCGATGTAGGTGGCGCTGGAGCGGTAGCCGCCCAGCTGCGCCGCCACCGAGCCGAAGGTGACGATGCGCCCGTGCGCCACGGGTGCGGCCTCGCGGCGGCGCAGGTAGGCGCGACCGCACAGGAACACGCTGCGCGCGTTGACGGCGAAGGTGCGCTCCCAGTCGTCGAGCGAGGTGTCCTTGATGAGCGAGCGCTCGCCGCCCGGCATCAGCAGGATGCCGGCCACGCAGACCAGCGCGGCCACCGGGCCGATGCTGCCTTCGATGTCGTCGAACGCGGCCTCGACGGCGGCCTCCTGGCTCACGTCGAACTGGCGGAAGTGATGGCCCTCGCCCAGCGACTGCGCCACGTTGCGCGCGTTGTCGCCGTCGATGTCGGCCACCACGACGCGATAGCCGCTGGCCGCCAGGCGCCGGCACACGGCCTCGCCGATGCCCCGGCCGCCGCCGGTCACGAGGGCCAGGCGGCCGTGAGGTTGTGCATGATGTTCCGCCATGGGCTGCAAGGTCTCCGGGCCGCTTCGGTGCGGCGTGAAAGTTGATCGAGGGCCGCATTGTGTATACATGAATACTTTTTGCAGTCCTCGTTTACCCTGATATCACGCCTTATTTCTGACTTTCACTGGCATCATGTATACCTGACATGGACACACTCTCCCAACAAGTCACAGAGACGCTGCGCGCGTGGATCCTTCACGGCCGCCTCACGCCGGGCATGCGCGTGGAGGAAGTGCCGGTGGCCGAAACGCTCAAGGTGTCGCGCACGCCGGTGCGCGCGGCGCTGGCCGCGCTGGCCATGGAAGGGCTGATCGACCACCAGCCCAAGAAGGGCTACCTGGTGCGCTCGTTCGCGCTCGAGGACATCCTGGCGGCCTACGAAGTGCGCTCGGTGCTCGAGGGCCTGGCGTGCCGGCGCTTCGCGGCGCTGGGCGTGGACGAGCCGACCGCCGCGCTGCTGCACGCGTGCCTGCGCGAAGGCGACGAAATACTGGCGAAGGGGCAGTTGCTGGTCGAAGACCTCGCGCCCTACCAGCAGATGAACGTGCGGCTGCACAACGCGCTGATGCACGGCGCGGGCAACCAGTGGATCGTGCGCTTCGGCGCGCAGGCGCAGGCGGTGCCGTTCGCGTCGGACCGCATCATGCTGTGGCACGACCACGGCGTGATCTTGCGTTCGCACGACGACCACCACCGCATCGTGCAGGCCGTGATTTCAGGCGACGCGGCGCGCGCCGAGCAGCTGATGCGCGAGCATGTGTACTACGCCGGCATCTTGCTGCGCGACAACTACCAGCGGCTGCTCGACGAGCGCAGCCGCGACGGGGTGGCCGCCGCGCCCCTGGGCGAACTGGCGGGCTGACCGACCCGAGCGGGTTACGACGCCACGGCCGGCGAGCGCGGCGCGCCCGGCTTGCGGATGCGCAGCATGCCCTCTTGCGCGGCCGAGGCCACGAGGCGGCCGTCGCGCGCATAGAGGCTGCCGCGGCACAGGCCGCGCGCACCGCCGGCGCTGGGCGAGTCGAGCACGTACAGCAGCCAGTCGTCCATGCGGAAATCGCGGTGGAACCACATCGCATGGTCGAGGCTGGCGGGGCGCACCTGGCCGCTCATGAAGCTCAGGCCGTGCGGCAGCATCGCGGCGCGCAGCAGGCCGTGGTCGGAGGCGTAGGCCAGCAGCGCGCGGTGCACCATCGGGTCGTCGGGCAGCGGCGCGATGGCGCGCATCCAGATGGCGCTTTGCGAGGCCGCCGGGCGCGGCAGCGGCGCCATCAGGTCTTCGGGGTCGACGCGGCGGTACTCGATGCCGTGCGGCTGGATGGCCTTGGAGCGCCAGGGCTCGGGCAGCCGGTCGCCCAGGGCGATGCGCTGGTCGAGCTCGCTGATCAGGCCGTCGGGGCCGGCCACCGCGGGCATGTCGAACTGGTGCTCGACCCCCTCGTCCACGGTCTGGAACGAGGCCGACATTTCAAAGATGATGCGCTCCTGCTGGCGCGCCACCACGTGGCGGGTGGTGAAGCTGCGGCCGTCGCGCACGCGGTCGACGCTGTACTCGATGGGCGCATGCTCGCCCGGCAGCAGGAAGTAGGCGTGCATCGAATGCACGGGCCGCTCGGCGCCGACCGTGAGGCTGGCCGCCATGAGCGACTGGCCCAGCACCTGGCCGCCGAAGACGGCGGGCGTGCCGATGTCCTCGCTCTGCGCCAGGAAGCGGTCGCCGCCCAGGGGCTCCAGCTGCATGAGCGAGACGAGTTCGTTGACGAGATGGGCGGCGGTGGCGGAATCGGTGGTCATCGGGGAAAGCGTTCAACGCGAAAAGGCAACCCTCGACCATAGCAAAGGCCGGGCCCGCGCGCTGTCGCGGGCCGGTCAGCGGCCCCTGCTACCGGTAGAAGCACATGCCCATGAGACGGGCACGGCAGCTGTAGTCCGTACCGCCCTGCACCACGCGCACGGGCACGCCGGCCAGCAGCATCGAGCCGTCGTCGGCGTAGATCAGCGGCGTGGGCGCGGCCTTGGTGAAGGCGCCGCTGAGCGTTTCCTGCTCGACGTAGTTCAGGTAGTAGCGCTTGGAGAAGTCGACCTTGTCGGCCGACTTCAGCGGCGCGGCCTCGTAGCGCTTGCCGTACACGGTGCCGAAGTAGCGCAGCGCCGGGCCGGTGCGGTCGCCGTACTTGACGTCGGCCTTCGCGAAGCCGGTCTGGATGAGGAAGGTGCGGTCTTCGGGCGTGAGGTCGGCGTCGAACGCCATCAGCACGTACTGGCCTTCGAAGCTCTGGTTGCGCGCGATCTTGAACTCGCCGATCAGCGCCGGCGTGACCTTGGTGCGGCCGTCCCAGCGCAGCAGCGCCGCCACCGACGGGTCGCCATCGAACACGTAGTGGTAGTTCTCGCCGGCGATGGCGACCTTGCGGCCGTCCTTGGCGGCCACGAAGCTCAGCAGCCGGTCCTTGCCGTGGACGGGCTCGCCCTCGGGCGTGCTCGCGCAGCCGACTTGCAACAGGCCGATGGCGGCGCAGGACAGCGCCAGGAAAGTGCGACGCGCGGGGGTCGACAACGAAGAAAAGTGCACGTTTCGTCCGGGGTTCGAGTTCATCAAGCCCCGGACTCTAGCGCGCCGCCGCGCCCGGCGGGCGGTCTTCTACTCGGCATAGGACAGCGGCAGCGCGGTGGTGAACTTGATCTCTTCCATCGCGAAGCTGGAGCTGACGTCGAACAGGTCGGTGTCGGCGATCAGGCGCTTGTAGACCTTGTCGTAGGCGGCGATGTCCGGCACGACCACGCGCAGCAGGTAGTCGATGTCCCCGCTCATGCGGTAGAACTCGACGACCTCGGGAATCACGTCCACCGCCGCCTTGAACCGCTCGAACCATGCCTGCGTGTGCGTGCCGGTGCGCACGGAGACAAACACCGTCACGCCCACGTTCACCTTCTGCGGGTCCAGCAGCGTCACGCTCCTGGTGATCACGCCGGCCTCCTTGAGGCGCTGGATGCGTCGCCAGCAGGGCGTTTGCGACAGGCCGACCTGCGTGGCGAGCTCGGCGATCTGCTGTTCGGAGTTCGCTTGCAGCAGGGCCAGGATCTTCCGGTCTATGGAATCAATTTTTATCTTCTTCATTGAAAATAGAACCTGGTTCTACTGATGCGTGGATTTCGAGTCTAGTACGCAAGCCTTTTCTACGCGCGGCTGCGCAGAATTTGCGCATGGAAATCTATCTCGACGCCAACGCCACCACCCCCGTTCTCGCCCAGGCCCGCACCGCGGCACTGGAAGCCATGGCAGGCGACTTCGGCAACCCCAGCAGCACCCACAGCACCGGCCTGAAGGCGCGCGCGCTGATGGACGCCGTGCGCCTGCGCGCCCGGCGCGTGATGGGCGCGCCCACGGGGCAGTTGCTGTTCCTCAGCGGCGCGACCGAGGGAATCCAGACCGCCGTGCTTTCGGCCCTGAGCGCGCTGCGCGCCCGGCGCCAGGCCGGCGATACCGCGCCGGAACTCCTGCTCCATGGCGCCACCGAGCACAAGGCCGTGCCCGAAGCGCTGAAGCACTGGAATGCGCTGCTGGGGCTGGACTTGCAGGTGCTGGCCATTCCCGTGGATCGCGACGGCCGCCACGACCTGGACTGGCTGCGCGCCCACGCGCCGCGCGCCGGACTGGTCTGCACGATGGCGGCCAACAACGAGACCGGCGTCGTGACCGACCTCGACGGCATCGCCGCGGCGCTCGCCGGCAGCGCCGCGCTGTGGATGGTGGATAGCGTGCAGGCGCTCGGCAAGCTGTCTTTGCGGCTGAGCGAGCGGCCGATCGACTACGCCCCCTTCTCGGGCCACAAGCTCTATGCCCCCAAGGGCATCGGCCTGCTCTACGTGCGCCAGGGCGCGCCCTTCACGCCGTTGATGGCCGGCGGCGGCCAGGAGGACGCCCTGCGCTCCGGCACCGAGAACATGTCGGGCATCGCCGCCCTCGGTGCCGTGCTGGCCGCACTGGAAGAGGGCCGGACCTTCCAGGACCACGACACGCTGAGCGGCTTTCGCGCGCGTCTCTCGGCGGCGCTGCTGGACGCCTTCCCGGGCCTGGTCTTCAACGCGCCGCTGGCGCTGTCGCTGCCCACGACCCTCAATTTCTCGGTGCCGGGCCTGGGCTCGAAGCTGCTGCTGGACCTGTTCGATGCCGCGGACATGCGCGTCAGCGGCGGCTCCGCCTGCAGCGCCGCCAAGGCGCAGCCCAGCCATGTGCTGGAGGCCATGGGACTGCCCGCATGGCAGGCGGCCTCGGCGGTGCGCCTGTCTTTCGGTCCGGCCGCCGACAGCGACTTCATCGACGAGGCCTGCGCCCGCATCCGGGCTTGCGGCGCGTCGTTGCGCGCAAGCTGCCTGAGCCCCGTGCCGCAGGCCTTCGCGTTGCCGCCCGACCGGCTGACCCGCTTCGTGGTGGACGGCGCCTGCTGCTACCTGCTGGCCGATGCGGCCAGCAGGCGCTGCGTCGTCATCGACCCGCTGCCCGAGCTGACCGGGCAACTGACGCAATGGCTGCGCTGCCACGGCTACACGCTGGCCGCGGTGCTCGACACCCACAGCCACGGCGACCATGCATCCTCGGGCCCCGAGCTCCGCGCGGCCGCGCCCGCGCGGCAGGTCGCGCCGGGTGCCGTGGATGCGCTGGGCTGGCCGCTGGACGCGCGGCAGATCACGCTCGGTGCGCTGCGCCTCACCCGGCTGGCCGTTCCCGGCCACACCGCGGACTCCACCGCCTACCTGCTGCATGACGCCGATGGCCTGTGCCTGGCCTTCGTCGGCGACACGGTGATGCCGGGCGCGCTGGGCCGCAGCGACTTCGCGCAGAGTGCGCCGTCGGCATTCGGGCCCTCGCTGCGTGCGCTGGCGCAGGCGCTGACGCCGGACACGCTGATGCTGCCCGGCCACGACTACGACGATCGCTTCGCCACCACGCTGGGCATCGAGAGCGCGGCCCAGCCGCTGCTGGGCGGTGTGCTGCGCGGCAGCCTGGATGCGGCCGGCTTCGCCAGCGCCAAGGAAACGCTGGAACGCGACCTCGGCCTTACCGAGTACCAGACCATGGCCTGCGGCGCCCGGGTGGACCGCTGCACCGCCGAACCGACACCGGAATTGACGCAGGAAGCCTTCGCGGCCCTGCGCCAGCAGCAGCCCGGGCTGCTGCTGGTCGATGTGCGCGAACCCTACGAGCAACGGCTCGGACAGCCGCCCGGCTCGCAAGCTGTCGCCCGCGTGCAGGCCGTGCCGCTGTCGGGGCTGCTCAACGCGCTGCCCGACTGGCTGGCGCTGCCGGACCCGACACCGGTGCTGTTCTTCTGCCGCAGCGGCAATCGCAGCGCGCAGGCCGCGAGGGCGCTGCGCCGTCTGGGCCGCACGCAGGCCTGGAGCCTCGCCGGCGGCCTGGCGCTGTGGCCCCACGCCGCACAATCGGAAAAATGAATTCCTCCATGAATCCGCGACGCGCCCTTCGACGCGCCCTTCTGCTGGCCGGCTGCTCGCTCGGCGTGCTGCGCGCCGGCGCGGCCGAGCGCCGCAAAGACCCCGTCGAAGGACGCTTCGAGAAGCTCGGCGACTTCGCCGTCGACAAGCTGCCCTTGCAGGACGCGATCCGGATCGTGCATGGCAACGGCAAGCGAAGCATCGCGGTGTTCTCCGACCCGAATTGCGGCCACTGCAAGCGCATCGACCGCGACCTGAAGGCCATCGGCAACGTCACGGTCTACGTCTTTCCCTACCCGGTGCTCGGCGACGATTCGGTGCGCAAGGCGCGCGACCTCTGGTGCGGCAAGGACAGCACCAAGCGCTGGGAAGACTGGATGCAGGCCGACGTGGCGCCCGCGCCAGCCACGGGCGCCTGCGACACGGGCGCCCTGCAGCGCAATGCCGCGCTGGGCCGGAAACTGAAGATCAAGGGGACGCCCGCGCTGATCTTCAGCGACGGCACCTTCGTGCCGGGCGCGATTCCCGCCGCGTGGATCGAGCAGCTGCTCGCCGCCGCCGAGCGGCGATGAAGCCGGGCGCCTGAGCGGCCTTCAGCGGTCGAGGTCGACGCCGTCGGCCAGCAGCTTCTTCTGCAGCGCCGGCACGTTCACCTCGGCAAAGGCGCTGCTGCCCAGCGATGCCGCCGCCGTGCCCGCGGCCTGCCCCATGACGAAGCAGCCGCCGCTGGCGCGCGCGGCCGACTGGCCCTCGTGCGTCATCGACGCGCAGCGGCCGGCCACCAGCAGGTTGTCGACCTTCCGCGGCACCAGCATGCGCCACGGCAGGTGGTTGTAGGCGTTGTCTTCGTCGCGCGGGAAGGCCCACTCGATGCGGCCGTCGGCATGCATTTCCATCGGCCAGGCATTCAGGCCGATGTTGTCCTCGAACTTGGCCGAAGCCAGGATGTCCTCGCGCTCGAGCGCGTAGAGCCCCTGGATGCGCCGCGTCTCGCGAATGCCCACCTGCGGCGCGATCTCCACGATGGCCGACTGCGCGAAGCCCGGCACCTCGGCCTTCAGGAACTTGAAGTACTCGGTGATCTGGCGGCGGCCTTCGAGCTCGCCCTCGGTCAGCTCGCGCGCGTCCACGCCGTTCATCGCGCGGCCGTTGGCGTTGCGGATCTGCGTGACGTTGGCGCGCCATTCGCGCGGGTCCTTGTTGGGCCGCAGGATGGCGCCTTCGCGCGGGAACTTGTAGACGCCGGGCTTCTGCGCTTCGGCGCGGGCCATGAAGTCGTTGATGGCCTTGAACTCGCCCACCGCTTCCAGCGCGGCCGGCGCGTCGACCTGGCCGATGCGGAACATGGTGGTCGGGAACAGCCCGCTGCCGTGGCCGTCGCCCACCTCGAAGGGCACGCCCGCGAAGGCGGCCACGTCGGCGTCGCCGCTGGCGTCGATGAAGGCGTTGGCGCGAATGGCCTGGCGGCCCGACTTGGTCTCCACCACCAGCGCCGCGATGCGGTTGCCGTCATGGATGACCGACGCGGCCAGCGCATGGAACAGCAGCTTCACGCCGGCCGTGCCGAGCAGTTGGTCGGCCGCCAGCTTGTAGGCCGAGGTGTCGTACGAGCGCACGCAGATGCGCCCGCCCATGCCGTTCTGCGGCGCATTCATGCCGTTGAGCGCGGCGATGCGCTCGATCAGCTCGTCGACCACGCCGCGCACCAGCTGCGTCATCTCGCCCTTGCGCTTGCCGTACAGGCCCGCGAAGTTGGTGACGCCGCCCGCGGTGCCCATGCCGCCGAGAAAGCCGTAGCGCTCGACCAGCAGCGTGCTGGCGCCGTGGCGCGCGGCGCTCACGGCCGCGGCAATGCCGGCCGGGCCGCCGCCGACCACCACCACGTCGTACGCGCCGAACACCGGCAGCTCGCGCGCCGGTTCATGCAGGGTTGACGTCATTTGAAAATTTCCATGAATGTCTGTTCGTGGAACACCACGGATCCGGCTTTGCCGGTCCGTTGGTGTTGCCCCCTGCAAGGGGGTTGGCGAAGCGACACGAAGTGCACGAAGACTGGGGGTTTGCTCATTGCAACTTGATGCCGCGTGCCGAGATGATCTTGCTCATGATCGCCGCTTCTTCGTTCACGCGCGTGCGCATGCCGTCCGGCGAGGTGCCCACGGCCTGCCAGCCTTGCTCGAAGAGCTTGCGGCGCACGTCCGGGTCCTTCATGACCACTTCGAGTTCGCGGCTGATGCGTGCCTGCGCGGCCTTCGACAGGTTGGCCGGGCCGAGCAGCGCCACCCACACCTCGAGGTTGAAGTCCTTCACGCCGGCGTCGGCCAGCGGCGGGATCTCGGGCACCAGCGCGCTGCGCCCGCCCGTCAGGCCGATGGCCTTGAGCTTGCCGGCCCGGATCTGCGGCATGGCCACGCCCGGCGGGATCAGGCCCATCTGCACCTGGTCGCCCAGCATGGCGGTGATGACCTGCGGGTTGCCCTGGTAGGGCACGTGCTCGGGCTTGAAGCCGGGCACGCGGGTCTTGAGCAGTTCCATGCCCAGGTGGCCGACCGAGCCGATGCCCACCGAGCCGTAGTTCCACTTGTCGCCGGCTTTGCGGCCCGCGTCGAAGAAGGCGGTGCCCGAGGGCAGGTTGTTCTGCGCCACCAGCACCAGCGGCGCGGTCGCGATCAGCGACAGGTAGGTGAAGTCCTTGACCGGGTCGTACGGCAGCTTGGCGTACAGCATCTTCGACGACGTGAGGTTGCCGTTGATGACGATGCCCAGCGTGTGGTCGTCGGTGGCCTTGGCCACCTGGTCGGCCGCGATGTTGCCCGACGCGCCGGCCTTGTTGTCGACCACGATCGGCTGGCCCAGCGCCTTGCCCAGCGGCTCGGCGATGGTGCGCGCCGCGATGTCGGGCGTGGAGCCACCGGGGAAGCCCACGAGCAGCCGGATCGGCTTGGTCGGCCAGGCGGCGCTCTGCGCGCTGGCGGTCACGGGCAACACGGCGGCGGCGGCCAGGCCGCAGGCAATCAGGAGGGCTCTCTTGGTGGCGTGCATGAAAAGTGTGAAAAAGTTGTCAAAAAACGAAGAGGGCCAGCTTAACTGCCGGGCAAGACACTGGGCAAGGCGTGGGCCCGGCTAATCGAGGCTGATGTTGCCCCTGCGCACCAGCTCGCCGTACACCTTCGACTTGGCCTCGGCGTTGCGCTCGATCTCCTCGGGCGACCAGGCCAGCGGCTCGAAGGCGAAGGTGTCGAAGCGGGCGCGGATCTCGGGGTCGGCGATGACCTTGGCCACGTCGGCATTGATCTTCGCCTTGACGGCCGCCGACACGCCCTTGGGTGCGAGCAGCGACACGAACGAGTTGACCTCCAGCCCGGCCGGGCCGCCGGCCTCGGCCATGGTGGGCACGTCGGGCATCTGAGGAATGCGCTTGGGCGCGGCCACCGCGATGTAGCGCAGCTTGCCGGCCTTGTAGATGCCCTGGCTCGAGGGAATGCTCGCGAAGGCCCACGGCACGTCGCCGGCGCCCACGTTGGAATACAGCTGCGACACCTCGCGGTACGGCGCGTGGCGCATGCGGATGCCGGTCAGCGCCTCGAGCTGCTGCGCGCCCAGGTGGCCCGGGCTGCCGACGCCCCACGAGCCGTAGACCACCGCGTCGGGCTCGGCCTTGGCGGTGGCGATCAGGTCGGTCATGGTCTTCCACTTCGAGTCGGTGCCCACGGCCACGAAGAAGGGCGTGCGAAACAGCGAGGCCACCGGGTCGAAGTGCTGCAGCGTCACGAAGTTCTTCGACTTGTACAGGTGCGGCAGCGCGGCGATGTGCTCGCTGTCCAGTTGCAGCAGCGTGTAGCCGTCGGGCGCGGCGCGGCGCGCCTGGTCGATGGCGATGAAGCCACCGCCGCCGGGCTTGTTGTCGATCAGCACGCGCTGGCCCCACAGGCGCGAGAGCTTGTCGGACACCAGGCGCAGCACGGCGTCGGGGCCGCTGCCGGCGGCGAAGGGCGTGACCAGGGTCACGGGCTTGTTGGGGTAGTCGCCGGCTTGCGCCAGCGCGCCCGTGGTGGCCGTCAGGGCGAGAACGCCCGTGAGCAATGCGCGCGAAAAATTCATGTCTTTTGTCTCCTGGGCATGACCTTGATGGTCGCCTCGTGGTTTTACGAACGATGAAAAAGAAACGGTGCCGGTCAGTGCGGCGAAAGCGCGGCCGCGATTTTTGTCGCCGGCGCGCTCGAAGGTCGCAGCGCCTCGGGCGCATCGCCCAGGCAATGCTCGGGACGCCACGCATAGAGCCACTCGACCGCATCGTAGAAGCGTTCGGGCGTGCGGCCGGTCCAGAGGCTGTTGCGCACCAGGCGCTCCACGCCTTTGGCGTGGTACAGGCGCCCCATCTCGCGCACCGACAGCACCACACGCGCCGTGCGGGCCACGCGCGCGGCCTCGTAGAGCTTGAAGGCGGCGGTCATGTCGAAGTCGCAGGCTTTCACGGCTTCGCCGAGCGTCACCGCGTCTTCGAGCGCCATGCAGGCGCCCTGCGCCAGGTACTGCATCATGGGATGCGCCGCATCGCCCAGCAGCGTGGCGGGGCCGTCGCTCCAGCGACCGACCGGGTCGCGGTCGGCGGTGCTCCAGCGGCGCCACGAGGTCGGCCGGTCGAGCAGCTGGCGCGGGCGCGCGTGCACGCCCTCGAAGTAGGACAGCACTTCTTCCTTGCTGCCGTCGGTCACGCCCCACTCTTCCTTTTCGCGGCTGTGGAAGGTGACGACCAGGTTGTATTGCTCGCCGTGGCGCAGCGGGTAGTGCACCAGGTGGCAGTCGGGCCCGGCCCAGACCACGGGTGCGTTCAAGCGCAGGTCGGCCGGCATGTCGGCGGCGGGCACCACCGCGCGATACACCACGTGGCCCGACACGCGCGGCGCGTCGCCGATGAGCTTGCCGCGCACCACCGACTTCACGCCGTCGCAGCCGACGATGGCGTCGGCCTTGAACGTGCGGCCGTCGCTGGTGACGGCGGTCACGCCATGCGCGCCGGTGTCCAGCGACGCAACCTGCGCCGAGGTGTGGAAGCGGATCAGCGGATGCTGCTTCACCGCCTCGTGGATCGCGCCGTGCAGGTCGGCGCGGTGGCTCACGGCATAAGGATTTTTGAAGCGTGCGCGAAAGGCTTCGCCGACCGGCACCGAGGCTACTTCGCCGCAATCGACGGCGTCCATCATCACGAGCCGGTCGGTGAACACCGAGCCCCGGCGCACCGCCTCGCCCACGCCCAGCGCGTCGAGCGCGGCAAAAGCGTTGGGGCCGAGCTGCAGGCCGGCGCCGATTTCGCCGATGGCGGCGCTCTGCTCCAGCAGGTCGATGGACACGCCCAGGCGCGCGAGCGCCAGCGCCGCGGCCATGCCGCCGATGCCGCCGCCGACCAGCAGCACGGTGGGGTTGATTCGGGTCGACGTCATCTTGAAGAACTCCTTGCGTTTCTCATCCGGTTCCTAGGCGCGCGCGGCATGGGCAACCGGCCGCTGCGTTCTCGCCCGGTGCACACCCAGCATGGCCAGGGTCAGCCCCGCGACGATCGCCGGAATGCCGACCACCGCGAACAAGGCCGGCAGCGTCAGGCCCATGGCCAGCATCGCGCCGCCGCCCATCGATCCGATCACCGAGCCGATGCGCCCGATGCCATTGGCCCAGCTGACGCCGGTCGCGCGGCAATCGGTCGGGTAGAAGGCCGCCGACAGCGCGTTGGCGCCCACCTGGCCGCCCGAGACGCAGAAGCCGGCCAGGAACACCATCGTGCCCACGAGCCACGGCGTGGCGGTGAAGCTGCCGATGGCGGCAATAAAGAGCGCCGCGAGCCCGTAGGCAACGGCCAGCACGTAGTGCGGATTGGCGCGGTCCATGAGCCAGCCCAGGGCGATCGCGCCCAGGGTGCCGCCCACCTGGAACATCATGGTGATCAGCGCCGCGGCCTGGAGGCTGGCGCCGGTGGTCTTGAGCAGCGTCGGCAACCAGCTCGACAGCAGGTAGATGATCAGCATGCTCATGAAGAAGGCCAGCCACATCAGCAGGGTGCCGCGCAGCAGCTCGGGCCTGAAGAGGTGCGACACCGGCGAGCCCGCGGGCGGGCGCGGCGGCAGCCTGTAGGTGGCGCCTTGCAGGGCCGCCCCGGGCGCGATGCGCCGCAGCGTGCGCGTGACTTCGTCCAGGCGCTTGCCGGCCGTGACGAGATAGCGGGCCGACTCGGGCAGCAGCACCCACAGCACCGGCAGCAGCAACAGCGGCAGCACGCCCCCCAGCACGAGCACCACGTGCCAGCCGTAGGCCTCGACCAGGCCGGCCGAGGCCAGCCCGCCCAGCGCGGAGCCGACGGTGAAGCCGCAGAACATGGTCATGACCAGCAGCGAGCGACGCTTCTCGGGGCAGTATTCGGCCGTGAGCGTGATCGCGTTGGGCATGGCGCCGCCGAGCCCCAGGCCGGTGAGGAAGCGCAGCACGATCAGCATGTCCAGCGACGTCGACCAGGCCGACACCAGGCTCATGAGGCCGAAGAAGAAAACGCTGAGCAGCAGCACGGTCCGGCGGCCGAAGCGGTCGGCGAAGGGCCCGATGGTCAGCGCCCCCACCATGAGGCCGAACAGCCCGGCGCCGAAGACAGGCGCGAGCTGGGCCGGCGAGAGCTGCCACTGCGCCCGGATGGCCGGCGCGATGAAGCCGATCGCGGCAGTGTCGAAGCCGTCGATGGCCACGATCAGGAAGCACAGGACCACGATCATGACCTGGTAGGGCGAGACCTTGCGCTGATCGATGAAGCTGGCGACGTCGATGGGAGAAGAGGCGGCTGGCATGGGGTGTCTCGTTGTCGTTGTGTTCCCGGGCGGCCGGCGCCGCGGCGAGCGCCGGCCTGCCGTGTCAGTCGATGCGAACGGTGAGCGAAGGCAGGCGCTCGATGCTCACCTTGATGGTCTGGCCCGGCTTCACCGCGCCCACGCCTTCGGGCGTGCCCGTGAAGATCAGGTCGCCGGGCTGGAGCGTGAACAGCGTCGACAGGTTCGCGATGACCTCGTTCACCGACCAGATCAGGTGCGTGATGTCGCTGTTCTGGCGCACCTGGCCGTCGACCTCGAGCGTGATGGCGCCGCCGTTGATTTCGCCCACGTCGGCCAGCGTGCGCAGCGGCGCGATGGGCGCCGAAAAGTCGAAGGCCTTGCCGATTTCCCACGGGCGGCCCTGCTCGCGCATCTTCATCTGCAGGTCGCGGCGGGTCATGTCCAGGCCCACGGCGTAGCTGTGGATGTGGCTGGCGGCCTGCTCGACCGGAATGTCCTTGCCGCCCTTGCCGATGGCCACGACCAGCTCGGCCTCGTAGTGGTAGTTGCTGGTGAGCGGCGGGTACGGCACGGCGCCGGTGTGGCCTTCGGCCACGGGCACCACGGAGGCGTCGTCGTTGGGCTTGCAGAAGAAGAACGGCGGTTCGCGGTCGGGATCGAAGCCCATCTCGCGCGCATGCGCCGCGTAGTTGCGGCCCACGCAGTAGACGCGGCGCACGGGGAACAGCTTGTCGGAATCCACGATGGGCAGGCCGACGATCGAAGGGGGCGTGAAGACGAAGGACATGAGGGCTCCTGCCGCGCGGGGCGGCACACGGTCAACAAAAGAAAAAAAAAAGAAATTCGGCCGGCGCCGGGCCGCCCCAAGGCGGCCGAGCCTCCCCCTCGGGGGGTGGCGAATTACACGAAGCGAAGCGCAGTGAAAAGCCGGGGGGTCAACATCCTTCGAGAAAGGCTTCGCGCAGGATGCCCATGGCCTGCTGCACGGGGCGATCAGAGAAGCTGAAGAGCACGGCGTCTTCGTTCGGCGAAGACAGTCGCAGCGGCGCCCACGAGGGCACCACGAAGGTGTCGCGCGGACCGAAGTCGAAGCGCTGGCCGGCAATCTCGGCCGTGCCGCGGCCTTCGACCACGCTGTACACCGTGCCGTCGGTGGCGCGGTGCGTCTTGCCCGCGAAGCCCTTGGGCAGCAGTTGCAGTTGGGTCGAGATGGTCGGCATCGGCGAGCCGCCCGTCAGCGGGTTGATGTAGCGCAGCTTGTGGCCGAGCCAGGCGTCGGGCGCCTCCTGCTTCTGCAACTGGGCCAGCGCCTCGCGGCTGCGAGCGTAGGGGTAGTTGAAGATCGGCGAGGTGGCCGACACGTGGTCGTGCCGCACCGGCACCATGTTGTGGCCGAAGCGCGCCAGGCTGTGGCCTTCGGGGCGCGACACGTGCTGCACCTTGGCGTCGTCGTTCTCGGCAAAGCCGGCGTCGAAGAAGCGCAGCATCGGAATGTCGAGGCCGTCGAGCCACACCACGGGCTCGACCGTGCCGCCGATGCCTTCGTTGCCATGGTCGTGCCAGGCCCACGAGGGCGTGATGATGAAGTCGCCGGGGTACATGGTGGTGCGTTCGCCGCCCACGGTGGTGTAGGCCCCCTTGCCGTCGACGATGAAGCGCAGCGCCGACTGCACGTGGCGGTGCGAAGGCGCCACCTCGCCCGGCATGATGAGTTGCAGGCCGGCGTAGATCGACTGCGTGATCGACGAGTTGCCGGGCAGCGCCGGGTTCTCGAGCACCAGCACGCGGCGCACGGCCTCCTCGGCGGTGATGAGGTCGGCCGACTCCATCAGCAGCGGGCGGATCTCGTCGTAGCGCCAGAGCGCGGGCACGCAGGGCGTCTGCGGTTCGCGCGGCACGAGGGCGTGCAGCGATTCCCACAGCGGCGTGAGGTGCAGCGGGCCGATGCGGGCGTAGTAGTCGCGGCGTTCGGCCGCATTGGAAGGCGCGGAATTCATGGGCGTTGTGTCTCCGTGGCGGCATTGTTGAGCCGCACCACTATTTCCTCAAGACCGTCAGCCAATACACGGAATTCGAAATTTCGATAATGGTGCCTTTCGCGCTAGAAGAAGGCCCCCATGTCCAAGCTCGATCTCGAATGGCTCGCCGTGTTCGACGAGGTCTACAAGACCGGCAACGTGTCGAAGGCGGCCGAGCGGCTGGGCATGGCGCAGGCCGCCGCCAGCACCGCGCTCAACAAGCTGCGCGCGCACTTCGACGACCGGCTGTTCACCCGCACCGCGCAGGGCATGCAGCCCACGCCGCATGCCGAGCGCATCTACCCGAACCTGCGCGAGGCGCTGGCGCAACTGGCGCAGGCCCAGGGCAACCGCAGCAGCTTCGACCCCGCGCAGGCGCAGCGGCGCTTTCGCATCTGCATGACCGACATCAGCGAGGTGGTGCTGCTGCCCGGCCTGCTCGACCACCTGCGGCACGCGGCGCCGGGCGTTCACATCGAGACCGAGATCATCTCGACGATCAGCGGCCGGCGCCTGCAGGACGGCGAGGTCGACCTGGCCGTGGGCTTCATGCCGCAACTGGACGCGGGCTTCTACCAGCAGACGCTGTTCATGCAGAACTTCGTGTGCCTGGCGGCGCGCAACCACCCGCGCATCGGCGCGCGGCTCACGCGCAAGCGCTTCGAGGCGGAGGCGCATGCGGTGGTGTCGACGTCGGGCACGGGGCACGCCATCGTCGACACCACCATCGCGCGGCTGGGGCTCAAGCGCAACGTGGTGGTGCGGCTGTCGAGCTTTCTGAGCGTGGCGCGCATCGTGGCGCACACCGAGCTGATCGTGGTGGTGCCGCGCATCCTGGGCAAGGTGCTGGTCACGCAGGAGCCGGTGAAACTGCTGGAGCCGCCCTTCTCCCTGGCCGACTATGCGGTGAAGCAGCACTGGCACGAGCGCTTCCATGCCGACCCCGGCAACGCGTGGCTGCGGCGCACGCTGGCCCAGCTGTTCAGCGGCAGCTGAGCCACGAGTCGCCGGGCGTTTGCGCCGGCACGACAGGCGGCCTTCGGAAGCGGGCGCCCGCTCGCATAATCGCGGCTCCCCACCACAGCCATTCCTACAAAGGCGAACCATGTCCTCGATCACCCTGCGATTCCTCGCAGAACCCAGCACCGTCAACTTCGGCGGCAAGGTCCACGGCGGCACGGTCATGAAGTGGATCGACGAGGCCGGCTACGCCTGCGCGACCAGCTGGGCCAAGCGCTACTGCGTCACCGCCTTCATCGGCAGCATCCGCTTCCACCGACCGATCATGATCGGCGACCTCGTCGAGGTCGAAGCCCGCCTGGCCTACACCGGCACCACCAGCATGAACATCTCGGTCGAGGTGCGCAGCGGCGACATGAAGGGCGGCGTGATGGAAAAGACCACCGAGTGCCTGATCGTGTTCGTGTCGGTCGACTCGCACGGCCGGCCGCTGCCGGTCGAGAGCTTCGTGCCCGGCACGCCCGGCGAAATGGCGCTGGCCGAGCGCGCCAAGGCGCACCTGGACGCCAGCCGCGCCGCCGGGGCCACGCCCTGAGCCCGCGGAACTAGGCGGAAAGCTCTAACGGCGAGGGCCGCGGGCGGCTAGAGTCATGCGATTCGACTCTCTCTTCCCAGGAACATTTCGCATGGCCACCTCCGACGACGACAACAACAACAAAGCCGCCGACCGCATCAAGGACTCCGCCCAGCAGATCTGGCTGGCCGGCCTCGGCGCCTTTGCCAAGATGCAGCAGGAAGGCAGCAAGGCCTTCGAGGCGCTGGTCAAGGACGGCGCCGGCATGCAGAAGAAAACCCAGCAGGCCGCCGAGGAAACCCTGGCGCAGGCGCAGACCCGCATGGCCGGCTTCGCCAGCGAGTTCGGCACCAAGGCGGCCGGCCAGTGGGGCAAGCTCGAGAACATCTTCGAAGACCGCGTGGCGCGCGCGCTCGAAAAGCTCGGTGCCCCCACGGCCGCCGACATGGCCGCGCTGCAGGCGCGCGTCAATGCGCTCGAGGCGCAACTGAAGAAGCAGTCGGTCGCGGCGGCGCCCCGCAAGACCACGGCGCGCAAGGCGGCTGCGCCCGCCGCCAAGAAAACCACCTTGCGCCGCAGCAAGGCCGGCTGACCCGGCGCCGGCCCCCACGCGGCCGGCCGATATTGCGGCACTGCACAAAAAATCAGCACCGCGAAACATGCCCCGCGCCGTCCATGGTGCGGTGCACATGCGCTAGAGTGCCCCCAAGAGACCACGAGACACACGGGGGCACCGACATGGCAAAGAAGGCGCCACGCCGCACAGCGCAACGCATCCTCGAAGCCGCATTGGATCTGTTCAACCGCTTCGGGGAACCGAACGTCTCGACCACCCTGGTGGCGGGCGAGCTCAACATCAGTCCGGGCAACCTGTACTACCACTACCCGGCCAAGGAAGAGCTGATCAACAAGCTCTACGAAGCCTACGAGGCCGAGCTCAACGAGCTGCTGCACGCCAGCGAAGGCGTGCACGACGTGGAGGACGCGTGGTTCTTCATGCACAGCCTGTTCGAGCTGATCTGGCGCTACCGTTTCCTGTACCGCGACCTCAACGACCTGCTGAGCAAGAACCGCCACCTGGAAACCCAGTTCCAGCTGGTGCTCAAGAACAAGGCGCGCGCCATCCGCCAGCTGATTGCCGGGCTGAGCCGCGCCGGCCACCTCGAGATCGACGCGCACGAGGTCGACACCCTCGCCCAGAGCATGGTCGTGGTGCTGACCTACTGGCTCAGCTACGAGTACGTGCGCAACCCGCGCGAAGCGCTGGAGCCGGCCCATGCCCAGGGCGCGCTGCTGCGCGGCGGCCACCACACGCTGCACCTGCTGGCGCCGTACCTGGGCCGCGAGCAACGGCGGCATTTGCTGACACTGAGCAATGCCTACAACGGAGAAGATGCCGCATCGAGCAACGGCAACAACGCGGATTCCCCTGTCGATATGGCGGCCTAGACAACCATGCCCCACCCCGATTTCAAACCGCTCTCGCTGATGTCCGCCGGCACGGTTTCCGCCACCGCGGAACCGTGGACGCCCCTGCCCTACCCCGACGTGCCGCGTTACGACGCGCGCAGCGTGCTGTCGCACTGGCCGCGCCTGCACGCGGGCCACGACGACATGCCGCCGCCCGCCGCGGGCGCGCCCCTGGCCGAAGGCTGGGCGCTGTACCACAGCGGTGAATTCGAACGCGCCGCCGCGTTCGGCCTGCTGCACGGCCCGGAGGGCCTGGCGCTCGCCAACCAGGCGACCGCCATCTACGCCAACTACCTGGAGCCGCGCGAGGCCGTGCGGCTCGCGATGTTCCGCCAGGTGATCGAGCGCGCCGGCGCGCAGGCGGCCGACGACCCCGCGAACTGCCAGGCGCTGTACTGGCAGGCCTATGCGCTGGGCCGCTATAGCCAGGGCATCAGCGTCGCGCGCGCGCTGGCGCAGGGGCTGGGCAGCAAGCTGAAGGGCGCGCTCGAAAGAGTGATCGCGCTGCAACCGCGCCATGCCGACGCGCACATCGCGCTGGCGTCGTTCCACGCCGAGGTGATCGACAAGGTGGGCGCGCTGGTCGGGCGCATGACCTACGGCGTGCGCGCCGAGACCTCGATCGAGCTGTTCGAGCGCGGCCTGCAACTGAACCCCGATTCGGCCGCCGGCCTGATGGAATACGCCCGCGCGCTGGCGATGCTGCACGGCGAATCGCGCCTGGGCGAGGCGACACAACTTTTCGAGAAGGCGGCGGCGCTGAAGCCGGCCGATGCCCGCGAGCGGCTGGACGTGGAACTGGCGCGCGTGGGGTTGCGGGACTGAGCCCGACAGCAAGTGGTACCAAGGGGTACCGCGCGATTTAAGATGTGCGCTTTCCGCTTTTCAAATTGACGACGCCCATGTCCGACCTCCACGCCCAATTCGAAGCCGCCCAGGCCAACTCCAAGCTGCTGGCCGAGCGCCCCGACAACCCGACGCTGCTGAAGATCTACGGTTTGTTCAAGCAAGCCACCGAAGGCGACAACACCGCCAAGAAGCCCAGCTTCAGCGACATCGTCGCGCGCGCCAAGTGGGATGCGTGGACGGCGCAGAAGGGTGCGAGCGCGGATGAGGCGAAGCAGAAGTACATCGACCTGATCGAGTCGCTGCGCGGCTGAAGACCGGCCCCGCCAGTCAGCCCACGATGCCGCGCGCACGCAGCGCGGCGATCTGTTCCTCGCTCAACCCGACTTCCCTCAGCACCGCATCCGTGTCCGCCCCCACCGCCGGCGCGTTGTGCCGGTGGCTGGCCGGCGTGAGCGACAGCTTGGGCACGAAGCCCGGCACGGGTAGCGCGCTGCCGTCGGCCATCTGCACCTGCTGCAGCATGCCGCGCGCCGCGTAGTGCGGGTCGGCCGCGATGTCGGCGATGGTGTAGATGCGCCCCGCCGGCACGTTCGCCGCCTCGAGCGCGGCCAGCACCTCGGCCACGGTGCGTTGCGCGGCCCAGTCGCCGATGGCGGCGTCCAGCATTTCGACCTGCGCCACGCGGCCCGTGTTGCCGGCCAGCGCCGGGTCGGCCGCCAGGTCGGGCCGGCCGATGCATGCCATCAGGCGGCGAAAGATGCTGTCGCCGTTGCCCGCCACGATGGCATAGCCGCCGTCCGCGCAGCGGTACGCGTTGGTCGGCGCAATGCCCGGCAGCGCGCTGCCGGCCGCCTCGCGCACCGCGCCGAACGCGCCGTATTCGGGCAGCAGGCTTTCCATGCAGTTGAACACCGCCTCGTAGAGCGCCACGTCGATCACCTGCCCGCGGCCCTTCGGATGTTCCGCGCTCACCGTGGCGTGCCGGTGCTGCATGGCCATCAGCACGCCGATCACGCCGTGCAGCGACGCCAGCGTGTCGCCGATCGACACGCCCACGCGCACCGGCACGCGGCCCGGCTCGCCCGTGAGGTGGCGCAGCCCGCCCATGGCCTCGGCCACCACGCCGAAACCGGGCCGGTCGCGGTAGGGCCCGGTCTGGCCGTAGCCGCTGATGCGCAGCATGACGAGCCCGGGGTTGGCGGCCAGCAGTTCGTCGGGGCCCAGGCCCCAGCCTTCCATCGCGCCGGGGCGGAAGTTCTCGATCAGCACGTCGGCCTCGGCCGCGAGCTTGCGCACCACGGCCTGCGCCTCGGGTTCGCGCAGGTCGAGCGCCAGCGAGCGCTTGTTGCGCGACTGCACCTGCCACCAGACCGAGGTGCCGTCTTTCATCAATCGCCAGTTGCGCAGCGGATCGCCCGCGCCGGGCGGCTCGATCTTGATGACTTCGGCGCCGAAGTCGGCCAGCGTGCGCGCGGCAAAAGGCCCGGCGATCAGTTGCCCGAGCTCGATGACCTTGAGGCCGGCCAGCGGCCCGGCGGCCGCTGCGGCGCTGGAGGTGGAGCTTGTCGTCATGGCATCGAAAGAAGTGGGTGCGCGAAGGCGGCAGCCGCCCGATCGCGGGCGCCCGTCTCAGGCCAGGCGCGTGCCGCCGCCCGGCGCGTTGAGCAGCGCGTCGAGGTTGCGCGTGATCTTCTGCTCGATCACTTCGCTGAAGCTGCTGAACAGAAAGCCCAGCGTGGCGTCGAGCGTGAAGGTGCTGGCCGTGACCTCGACCGTGCCGTCGATGCCGGCGCGGGTGAACTGCGCCACGTCGCGGTCCTTGCCTTCGGTGTAGGCGCATTCGAGGCCGAACTCCTGTTCGGCCTGTTGCACCCATTGGCGCGCGACTTCGCGTGCGCCGGCAATGCCGAGCGTGTGGTTGCGTTCGATGTGGATGTCAGGCACCGTGGTCTTCCTTGTTGTCTTTGGGGCTGGAACGGGTTTGCAGGATGCCGGTGGCGGCCTGCAGCGCGCTGCGGCGTTCGTCGGTGGTCGACAGCGCGGCGATGCGCTTGACCTCAGTGTAGAAGCGCGGCCAGTCGCGGCCCTCGCGTTCGAAGAGTTGCTCGAAGCTGGGCACCAGGTCGTCGTAGGCGCCTTGCGCGCCGAAGGCCGCGTTGTTGGCGCGCGCCACCCAGCCGTCGTAGGCGTTCTGGCGCGGGCCGGTCCAGCCGGCCTTCAGCTTCGCATAGCGCTCGCGGAAGTCGGCCATGGCGGCCTGCTTCATGACGTCGACCTTGGCCCAGTCCCTGGCCTTGGCTTCGGGCGACTCGTAGACCTGTGTCAGCGCGCGGCGGGTGTCCAGCGCGAGCGCGCGAAAGCCCTGGCGTTGCGCGTCGAACTGCGCGTATTCGCGGCGCGCCGGCTCGCCCGCTTCGCGCTGCAGCCACATCGCGCCGCCGATGCGCTCGACCGCCGTGGCGTACGACTCGTTGAACACCGTGTCGCCGGGCACATAGAGCACCTGGTGCGCGAGTTCGTGGAACACGATGCGCGCAAGCTCGCCCTCCGGGTAGCCGATGAAGGTCGACAGCAGCGGGTCGCCGCCGGCCCAGTTCATCCAGCCGAGCGTGGAGTACGCGGGCACGGGGTAGACGGCCACCTCCATGCCCTCTTTCTTCTGTGCCTCGGCTTCGGCCTTGGCCGCGGCTTCGTCGTAGTAGCCGCGATAGCCCACGCAGCCCGCCACCGGGAAGCACCAGCTCTTGAGCGTGAGCGAGTACAGCGGCGCGGCCACCACGTTCCACACGGCGGCGGCGCGGTGCAGGTCGGCGTACGACTTGTAGCTGGGGTTGTCGGGCAGGCCCAGTTCGGCCGATGCGAAGCGGCGGATGCGCTGCGTGAGTTCGAGCTTGGTCTTCAGCGCCGCCGACACGGCCGGGTCGGCCAGCCACTCGGGCACGGGCTTGGCGGCCCGCATGATGCCGATGTGGCCGCTGGCCGACTGCCAGTAGTAGCCCAGGTCGGCGCAGCCGGTGAGCAGCACCGAGCCGGCCAATGCGAGCGCCGCAAGTGCCCTCACGCGCGCTCGACTTCCACCAGGCAGTCGTAGAAGGTCGGGCCGCGGCCGATGTCGGTCAGGCGCTGGCTGGTGAGCTCGTTGACGTTGGTGCCGTCCATGCCGAGCTTGCGCCACCAGATGCCCATGCCGTGCACCACGCCCTGGCGCGCGCGGCGCGAGACCTCGGCGCGGCAGCGGTGCTCGCCGCGCTGGTTGAACACGCGCACCGTGGCGCCGTCCTCGATGCCGCGCGCGGCGGCGTCGGCTTCGTGGATCTCGAGCAGCGGCTCGACCTCGATGGCGCGCAGGCTCGTCACGTTCACGAAGGTCGAGTTGAGGAAGTTGCGCGCCGGCGGCGAGATCATGGCCAGCGGGAATTCGGTCGAGCTGCCGGCCGGCTCCCAGTTGGGCACGTGGTCGGGCAGGCCGTTCAGGCCCATGGCTTCGAGCCGCGCGCTGAAGAACTCGCAGCGGCCCGACGGCGTGGGGAACCTGCCTTCGGCAAAGGGCGCCTCGGGCAGCTTCACGGTGGTGAAGCCCTGCGACAGCAGTTGCGAAAAGTCGATGGCGTTTTCAGCGAAGGCGGTGCGGCACAGCGTCTCGTCGGAATCCGAGAAGCAGGGCTCGGTGAAGCCCATGCGGCGCGCCAGTTCGCGGAACACCCAGGCGTTGCTGCGGGCCTGGCCGCGCGGCGCCACGGCCGGGCGGTTCAGCAGCACGTCGGTGTGGCCGTAGCTGCAGTGGATGTCCCAGTGCTCCAGCTGCGTGGTGGCGGGCAGCAGGTAGTCGGCGTAGTCGGCGGTGTCGGTGCGGAACTGCTCCAGCACCACGGTGAACAGGTCTTCGCGCGCGAAGCCCGCCGCCACCTTGGCCGACTCGGGCGCCACCGCCACCGGGTTGCTGTTGTAGACCACGATGGCCTTCACCGGGTTGGCGGTGTCCAGCAGCGCGTCGCCGATGGTGCTCATGTTGATGGTGCGCGGCGTGCGCCCGGCCAGCAGGTCGGGGCGCTGCAGCGCGGCGCGGTCGACCGGGTAGTGGCCCGAGCTGCTCAGCAGCACGCCGCCCGCGCGGTCGCGCCAGGCACCCACCAGCGCCGGCAGGCAGGCGATGGCGCGCGCCGCGTTGCCGCCGCCGCGCACGCGCTGCATGCCGTAGTTCAGCCGGATGGCCGCCGGTTTGGTGGTGCCGTAAGCCTTGGCCAGCGACACGATCTGTTCTTCGGGAATGCCGCAGACCGCCGCCGCGCGCGACGGCGGCCACTGCAGCGCGCGCTCGCGCATCTGCTCCCAGCCCAGCGTGTGATGGGCGATGTAGTCGTGGTCGAGCCAGTCGTGCACGATGAGTTCGTGCATCAGGGCCAGCGCCAGCGCGGCGTCGGTGCCGGGCAGCAGCGCGATGTGTTCGTCGCACTTGTCGGCGGTTTCGGTGCGGCGCGGGTCGATGCACACCAGCCGCGCGCCGGCGCGCTTGGCCGCCTGGGCGTGGCGCCAGAAATGCAGGTTGCTGGCAATCGAGTTGCTGCCCCAGATCAGGATGAGCTTGGCCTCGGCGAAGAACTCGATGCGCATGCCGACCTTGGCGCCCAGCGTGTAGACCATGGCCTCGCCGCCCGCCATCGAGCAGATGGTGCGGTCCAGCAGGGTCGCGCCCAGCTTGTGGAAGAAACGTCGGTCCATCGACTCGCCCTGCACCAGGCCCATGGTGCCCGCATAGCTGTAGGGGACAATGACTTCGGGTTTTCCCTGTAATACTCGAAGATGCGCGGCGATGTCGTCCAGCGCGTCGTCCCAGCTCACCGGCTCGAACTGGCCGCTGCCCTTGGGGCCGACGCGCTTGAGCGGCTGAACCAGCCGCTCGGCGTGGTCGTTGCGCTCGATGTAGCGCGACACCTTGGTGCACAGCACCCCGCCGGTGTGCGAATGCGCGGCATTGCCCTGCAGCTTCACGGCCACGCCGTCCTTGACGGTGGTGACGAGTGCGCACGTGTCCGGGCAGTCGTGGGGGCAGGCCCCCAGCACGGTGGACGTGGCGGGCGGGGGTGGTGCTTCTTCGAGCAGGGAATCCGGTGCGTGGGGCATCGGACAAGTCTAATTTGTGCGCGTATCAGAGCGCGGGAGGGGGTTTTCGAAATGACGATGATGAATCGACGCCGTTTTTCATTGGCCGCGGGCGCGGCCGCCACGCTGGGCCACTTCGGCATGGCCCGGGCACAGGGCGAGACGCCGCTGGTGCTGGGCCAGTCGGCACCGTTCACCGGGCCGTCGGCGCAGCTGGGCATCCAGTTCAACCAGGGCGCCAAGCTGTTCCTGGACCAGTACAACGCGCAGCCGGGCCGCCGCAACGTGGTGATCAAGAACCTCGACGACGGCTACGAGCCCGACCGCTGCGCCGCCAACACGCAAAAGCTGATCGAGGAAGACGTGTTCGCGCTCTTCGGCTACATCGGCACGCCGACCAGCCTGGCCGCGCTGCCGCTGGCGGTGAAGGACAAGGTGCCCTTCATCGCGCCGGTGACGGGCGCGATGTCGCTGCGCGAGCCGTTCCAGAAGAACGTGTTCCATCTGCGCGCGTCGTACAACGACGAGACGGCGATGATGGTCAAGCAGCTCACCACGCTGGGCCTGAAGAAGATCGCGGTGTTCCACCAGAACGACGCCTACGGCAAGGCCGGGCTCGACGGCGTGACGCTGGCGCTGGCGCAGCAGGAGCTGAAACCGGTGGCGCTGGCGACGGTGGAGCGCAACTCGGTGGACGTGGCCCCGGCGGTGAAGGCCATCGTGGCGGCGCGGCCCGACGCGGTGGTGCAGATCGGCGCCTACAAGGCCTGCGCGGCGTTCATTCGCGAGGCGCGCAAGGCAGGCTACGGCGGCACGTTCTTCAACCTGTCGTTCGTGGGCACGCAGGCGCTGGCGGACGAACTGGGCAAGGAAGCGGCCGGCGTGATGGTGACGCAGGTGGTGCCCTCGCCCTACAACGCGGCCAATGCACTGACGCGCGAGTTCACGGAAGCGGTGCGCAAGGCCGGCAACGGCGCGAGCGCGAACTTCTCGAGCATGGAAGGCTACCTGGCGGCGAAGATGCTGACCGAGGGGCTGCGCAAGGTGTCCGGCAAGCCGACGCGCGACGGGCTGATCGCGGGGCTGGAAAGCATCGACCGCCAGCCGTTCGGCGGGTTCGAGGTGTCGTTCTCTTCGAAGAACCACGTGGGGTCGAAGTTCGTCGAGCTGTCGATGCTGACGGGAGATGGGCGGGTTCGGACTTAAGGCTCCCGTTCAGGGCTCTTGTTCAGGGCTCTTGTTCAGGGCGCGTGCACAGGACACCGGGTACTCCCCTCCGCGAATGTCCCCCGGGCTTCGCCCTCCTCCTTTATTTCGCTGCGGGGAGCACCCAGTGCCCTGCGCACCTGGGCACGCGGCTGGTTCGCGGCCGATCAACAAGTGCTCTGAAAACGCTCACGCTGGCGGTGTGCTCTGCGCAGCGAAATAAAGGAGGAGCCCGAAGGGCGGGGGACATTCGCGGAGCAGAGCACACCGTCGGCGTGAGCGCGCCCCGAAAAGTCAGCCGCTGAGCCCATCCACAGCCTGGAACATCGCCTGCCGCGCCTGGCTGACGATTTGCCCGCGCCACGCATCGGTGTCGGTGTAGAAGGCTTCCACCATCCGCGCGCGGATGCCGTCCGCCAGGTCGGCCGGAGCCTGCGGGTGCTTGTGCAGCCAATGGTCGGCGCGCAAGGCGCCCGTCACCTCGAGGATCGGCAACGTGCCGTATTCGAGCGCGATGCCGGTGTACTCGGCCTGCGGGCACTCTTCGTACATCGCGTCCCACATCAGGCCGCGCAGCAGCGCCGAGGTCGACGAGCCGTCGTAGATCGACGTCACCGGCGCGGCCGGCGTGCCCCACCACGCATTGGCGCGCGCGTAGGCCACCTTGTCGTCGCGGCAGGCGAAGATGCGCTCGCCCAGGCCGTTGGGGCCCAGGCCCGTGTGCAGGTCGATCCAGGCCACGCGCCTGGCTTTGGCCGCATGGCGCTTGAGCACGCCGCGAATGGTCTTGTTGCTCCAGGTCGGGGCCTTGCCGCCGAAGAACAGGCCGTCGTCGAACTGGTACTGGCCGCTGGTGACGGCCGCCTGGTACGCCGTGGCGCCGTGCTTCTCGATCCACTTGGCCACGGCCGCCTGGTTCTCGGGCGTGGGCGGCCAGGTGGCGGGCAGCAGCAGCTCGTGCAGCTTGGCGTAGGGCTCGTTGACCGGCACCGGCTTCGAGAAGTCGATGAAGTTGCGGTTCAGGTCGACGTTCTCGTGCGTCACGCGCCGGCCGTACGAAAAGCCGTGCGGGTTGAGCGCATGCACGTACAGCACGGCCACGCCCTTCGCCCTGGCCTTTTCGCGCCACTCGGCGTCGTGCAGCGCGAACACCTGCACGCCGCTGCCGCAATGGCCCTCCACGCCGTGGCAGGCGCTGGTGACGATCAGCAGGTGCTCGGCATTCGCGTCGCCGTCGAGCGCGACGTCCATCGACAGGTCTTCGCCGTCGCGGCCCTTCAGCGGGTGCGCATGCGGCTCGACCGTGAGGCCGGCGCTCACGCAGCCTTGCAGGAACTTCTGGCGCGCCTGGGCGTAGCGCGGGGAAAAGGCTTCGGCGATGGCGATCATGGCGCGATCAGTCGGCTGCGCCGCCGGGCTTGCCGTTGCCCAGGAACTGCTCGGCGATCTGCACCCAGCAAGTGGCGCCCAGCGGAATGAGGTCGTCGTTGAAGTCGTAGCTCGCGTTGTGCAGCGTGCACGGGCCCTCGCCGTGGTGCACGTCGCGGTGCGCGCCGTCGCCGTTGCCGATGAAGGCGTAGGCGCCGGGCTTGGCCTGCAGCATGAAGGCGAAGTCTTCCGAGGTCATGGCGGCCTCCTGCTTGAGCACGTTGTCGGGGCCGACGATGCCGCCCATCACGCGGCGCGCGAAGTCGGCCTCGGCCTCGGTGTTGATGGTCGGCGGGTAGTAGCGCTCGAAGCGGAACTCGCAGGTGGCGTCGTGCGCGGCGCAGATGTGCTCGCTGATCTGCTTCATCTTGGCTTCGATCATGTCGAGCACCTCGAGCGAGAAGGTGCGCACGGTGCCCGACAGCTCGCAGTTGTCGGGGATCACGTTGTTGGTTTCGCCGGCGTGGATGGTGGTGACCGAGATCACGGCCGAGTCGGTCGGCTTCATCTTGCGCGTGAGGATGGTCTGGAAGGCCTGCACGATCTCGCAGGCGATCGGCACCGGGTCGATGCCGGTCTGCGGCAGCGCCGCGTGGCCGCCCTTGCCGATCACGTTGACGAAGAACTTGTTGCCCGACGCCATCACCGGGCCGGGGCTCACCGCGAACTGGCCGGCCTTCATGCCGGGCCAGTTGTGCATGCCGAACACGGCGTCCATGGGGAACTGCTCGAACAGCCCTTCCTTGATCATTTCGCGGGCGCCGCCGCCGCCCTCTTCGGCCGGCTGGAAGATCAGGTACACGGTGCCGTCGAAGTTGCGGTGCTTGGCCAGGTGCTGCGCGGCGGCCAGCAGCATCGCGGTGTGGCCGTCGTGGCCGCAGGCGTGCATCTTGCCGTGGTGCTTGCTGGCGTGGGCGAAGGTGTTGAGCTCGGTGACGGGCAGCGCGTCCATGTCGGCGCGCAGGCCGACGGCGCGGTGGCTGGTGCCGTTCTTGACGATGCCCACCACGCCGGTGGTGCCGAGCCCCCGGTGGATGGGAATGCCCCATTCGGTGAGCTTGCCCGCCACCACGTCGGCGGTGCGGACTTCTTCGAAGCAGAGTTCGGGATGGGCGTGGAGGTCACGCCGCACGGCGGCGATGCCGGCCGCCTGCGTGACGAGCGAATCGATGAGTTTCATGGCGGTGGAGATCTCAAAACGCCAGTCTATCCACTCTGCCCGCCGGAGGCACCGCGTAGATACGCGCAACCCCGCGTGCCATTCGCCCGCCGGCCGGGTCGCTCAGTGCCCGGCGTTCCAGAAGCCCCGATGCGGTGCGGCCGCCTCGTCCTCGAGCAGCGGGCCGACCACCTCGACCTTGTGCTGCCCGCGCACGAAGACCTCGCGGCAGGGCAGCGAGAAGGTCGGGTTCTCGGGGTGGTCGCCGGTCAGGCCGAGCAGCGTGTGCTCCGACAGCGCGTAGACCACGCGCCCGATGTTCGTCCAGTAGATGGCGCCCGAGCACATGCAGCAGGGCTCGGCGCTCGTGAACAGCGTGCAGCGCGCCAGTTGCTCGGGCGTGAGCCGGCGCGCGGCCTGCGCGGCGGCCACCAGCTCGGCGTGCTGCGTGGGGTCGCCCTCGGGCGGCATCGAGTTGTTGCCGGCGGTGACGACGACCTCGCCGTGTTCGTCGGCCACCAGCGCGGCGAACGGATGGCGCCCGCGCGCCTTCGATTCGTCGGACAGGCGGATGGTCATGCGCAGCAGCTCGAGGTCGCGGGGCGACAGGTCGGCGGCGGGGGCGGGGGCGGTGGGGGTGGAGGAATGTGCGTGAGCGTTCATGTCGGCAGGATGTCTTTGAAAAGGAAAAAGGGAAAGGTCGTGTGACGCTCAATGCACCACAACGGCTTGCTCGTCGGCCGGCGCCGCATCGGCGGCGCCCCGGTTCAGCACCAGGTTGAGCAGCACCGCCGTGATGGCGCCCAAAAAGATGCCGCTCTCCAGCACCAGCCGCAGCGGCCCGCTGGCGTGCGCGAACAGCGCGGGGAACGACATCGGCAGCACGCCCACGCTCACCGACACCGCCACCACGATGGCGTTGCGCGTGCCTTCGAACTTCACGCGCGACAGCTCCTGGATGCCCGCGACCGTGGTCATGCCGAACATCACGATGGCGCAGCCGCCGAGCACCGGCCGGGGCACCGACGCAATGAGCGCGCCCAGCTTGGGGAACAGCCCCATCAGCACCATGATGGCGCCGGCCGACGCCACCACGTAGCGGCTCTTGATGCCCGACAGCGCGATGAGCCCGGTGTTCTGCGTGAACGCGTTGTATGGAAAGCTGTTGAACACGCCACCGATCACCGTCGAGAGCCCGTCGGCCCGAAAGGCGTTGCCCAGCGTGGCCTGCGTCGACGGCCGCCCGACGATCTGGCCGATGGCCAGGCAGTTGCCGGTGGTCTCGGCCATGATCACCAGCATCGCGAGCGTCATGATGAGCGTGGGCACGATGCCGAACGCCGGCAACCCGAACGCGAAGGGCGCGCTCAGCTCGAACCACGCCGCGTGCCCCACCTGCGCGAAGTCGGTGAGCCCGAAGGCCGCCGCGATGGCCGTGCCCGCCACCAGCCCCAGCAGCACCGAGAGATTGCCCACGAAGCCGCCGAAGCGCGCATAGACGAACAGCGTGACGCCGATGGTCGCCAGGCCCAGCAGCAGGTTCGGCGCACTGCCGAAGTCGGCCGCGTCGGGGTTGCCGCCGCCCAGCCAGATGGCCGCGGCCGGCATCAGCGAGATGCCGATCACGGTGATGAGGCTGCCGATCACCACCGGCGGAAAAAAGCGCAGCAGCCGGCTGATCACCGGCGCCAGCAGCATCGTGACCGCGCCGCCCGCGATGACCGCGCCGAACACGTGCGGCAGGCCGTACTCCTTGCCGATCATGATCATCGGCGCCAGCGCGATGAACGAGCAGGCCTGCACCAGCGGCAGCCGCGCGCCGAACTTCCAGAAGCCCAGCGTCTGGATCAGCGTGGCGATGCCCGAGGTCAGCAGGTTGGCGTTGATGAGCGTCACCACCTGCGCCTGCGTGAGCCCGAGCGCGCTGCCCAGGATGAGCGGCACCGCCACCGCGCCGGCATAGAGCACCAGCACGTGCTGCAGGCCGTAGGTCGCCATCTGCTGCGGGGGCAGCACTTCGTCCACGGGGTGGACGCCGGAAGAAAGGGTCATCGAAAGTCTCCGCGTTGTTTGTTGTCGCTGTTGTGTGCTGCGGTGCATGCCCGAAGCGGTGCGGATGATCGATGGCCCGTCAGGGGAATCAAAGTTAGTATCCATCGCTTTTTTCGATGGAAGGATGCCCGCCGTGCGCTATTCACTGGAGCAGTTGGAGACCTTCGCCGCCGTTGCGCGGGCGGGCTCTTTCTCGGCGGCGGGGCGGCTGCTCGGCCGCACGCAGTCGACCGTGAGCGCGGCCATCGGCAACCTCGAGGTCGACCTGGGCGTGGCGCTGTTCGACCGCGCCACCAAGATCCCCACGCTCACCGAGGCCGGCCAGCGCCTGCTGCGCGAAGCCACCGAGGTGCTCGACCGCTGCCTCGTGCTCGACGCCCACGCGCAGAGCCTGGCCGACGACGTCGAGCCCCGGCTCACGCTGGCCATCGAGATTCCCTACAACGTGCTGATGCCCGCGTTCGCGGCGTTCGCAGAGCGCTTTCCGTTCGTCGACCTCGACGTGCGCCACCCGCTGGACGGCGATGTCAGCGCGCTGGTGCTGACGGGCGAGCCGCAGCTGGGCATCGCGTTCGCGCAGCCGGGCTATGCACGCGAGCTCGACTTCGTGCAGATGGGCAAGCTGGTGATGGTGCACGTGGCGGCGCGCGCGCATCCGCTGGCGGCATTGGCATCGGTGAGTTTTGCCGACCTGCACCGGCACCGCCGGCTGGCCTTCAGCGCGCACAGCGAGCGGTTGCCGACCACCGAGTACCTGGGCGCCACGCAATGCTGGCGCGCCGAGAGCTACCTCGCGCTGCTGGAGATGACGCGCGCCGGCCTGGGCTGGACCACGCTGCCGCGCCGGCTCATCCAGCGCGAGCTCGACAGCGGCGAGCTGGTGGCGCTGCAGCTCGACGCCTATCCGCACACCGACTGGCTGCTGGGCGTGGACCTGCTGTGGAACAAGACGCGCCCGCCGGGCAAGGCGGGCGCATGGCTGCGCGCCGAGCTGGCGCGCTTCAAGGTGTCGGAGACCGACAGCGCCGGCCACCCCACCACGTTCTGAGCAGGCACGCGGCGCCGACTTCCGGGAGAATGTGCCGCATGCTCCACACGCTTTCCCCCCAAAGCCTCCTGCTGGCCCAGACCCTGGTGCGCATGAACACCGTCAGTGCCAACAGCAACCTCGAACTGATCGACTTCGCGCAGAGCCACCTGAAGGCCCTGGGCGTGCAAAGCCGCATCACCTACAACGCCGAGCGCACCAAGGCCAACCTGTTCGCCACGCTGGGCGAAGGCAAGCCGGCCGGCGTGATCGTCTCGGGCCACACCGACACGGTGCCCTGGGACGGCCAGGACTGGAGCGTCGACCCGCTCTCGGCCGTCGTGCAGAACGAGCGCCTGTACGGGCGCGGCTCGGCCGACATGAAGAGCTTCATCGCGATCGCGCTGGCCAACGCCCACCGCTTCCTCGAAAGCGACTCGCCGTTCGCGGTGCACTTCGCCTTCAGCTACGAGGAAGAAATCGGCTGCTTCGGCGTGAAGGAACTGATCGCCGACATGCGCGACGCGGGCATCAAGCCCCTGGCCTGCATCGTGGGCGAGCCCACCAGCATGGTGCCGGCCATCGCGCACAAGGGCGTGTACCGCTACAAGTGCTGCGTGCGCGGCAAGGAAGCGCATTCGTCGCTCACGCCGAAGTCGGTCAACGCCATCGAGATGGCCGCGCGCGTGATCGGCAAGGTGCGCGACATGGCGGAAGACTTCGAGCGCAACGAGCCGCGCTATGAAGGCTTCGACGTGCCGTTCAGCACGGCGAGCGTGGGTCAGTTCCACGGCGGCATCGCCGACAACGTGGTGCCGCGCGACGCGGAGTTCCGCTACGAATTCCGCGACCTGCCGACCGCCGACGCCAAGCGCATGCAGGCCGACGTGATCGCCTATGCGGGCAGCATCGAGCCGGCCATGAAGAAGGTGGCGCCCGACGCGGGCTTCAGCTTCGAGACGATCTGCGAGATCCCGAGCTTCCTGGGCGCGGCCGACAACCCGGTCACCAAGCTGGCGCAGCGCCTGGCGGGCGAGGAAGGCACCACGCTGGTGGCTTTCGGCACCGAGGCGGGCCTGTTCAAGAACGCGGGCATTCCCACGGTGGTGTGCGGGCCGGGCAGCATCGAGCAGGCGCACCAGCCTGACGAGTTCGTGAGCCTCGAGCAGCTGGCGCGTTGCGAGTTGTTCATGGAGCGGCTGGCTGCTTCTCCTGCCATCGGTTGAGATGAGGCGTTGCCGTTCGGGGCGCGCCCGCGCACCGGGCCCCCACCCATCGGCTCTCCCTTGACCGAAACCAGCAACGGCCTCCAGCGCATGAAGCGCGTCGCGCTCGGCCTGCTGTGCGGCGCCGCCGTGCTCTATGCGGTGGCGAGCGTGTTGCATGCACGGCACCCCGCCTGGGGCTACGTCGCGGCCTTTGCCGAGGCCGCCATGGTCGGCGCCATTGCCGACTGGTTCGCGGTGGTCGCGCTGTTCCGGCATCCGCTGGGGCTGCCGATTCCGCACACGGCCATCATCCCGAGCAACAAGGACCGCATCGGCGCCAAGCTCGCGGGGTTCATCTGCGACAACTTCCTGAGCACCGCGCAGGTGCTCGACAAGCTGCGGCAGTTCGACACGGCCGGGCGCATCGCCGACTGGCTGGCGCGGCCCGAAAGCGGCAAGAAGCTCGGCGAATGGGGCGTGGCCGCCACGCGCTACGGGCTCTCGGCCTTCGACGACGAACGGGTGCGCGACTTCATGGGCCGCGCCGCCGCGGCAGGCCTCGAAAAGATCGATCTCTCGCGGCTCACCGGCCAGGCGCTCGACGCACTCACGGCCGGCGGACGCCACCAGGCGCTGCTCGACGATGTGCTGCAACAGGTGGCCGGCCTGCTCGAAGGCGACGAGGTGCAGGCGCACATCACCGAGGCCATCGCGCGCGAGATCAAGACGCTGCGCTACGTGGGCCTGGACCAGGTGGCGGCCAAGCTGGCCACGCGCAAGATCGTGGCGGCCGTGGCGCGCACCATCGGCGAGCTGGCGGCCGAGCCCGAGCATCCGATGCGCAGGCGCTTCGACCACTTCGTCGACGACTTCGTGGTGCGCCTGAAGCTCGACCCCGAGTTCCAGCAGCGCGGCGAACAGATCCGCGCCGAGCTCATCGCGCACCCGGCGCTGGGCGACTACCTGCATGGCCTGTGGGGCGAGCTGCTCTCCTGGCTGCATGACGACCTGGGCCGCGGCGACTCGACCATCCGCGCGCGCATCGCCTCGATGGCCGGCGCGCTGGGCACACGGCTGCAGGGCGACGAGGCCATCCGCCGCTGGATCAACGAGCAGATCGAGGCCGCGGCGCCGCTGGCCATCGAGCGCTACCGCGAAGACATCCGCCGCTACATCGAGGAGCGCGTCGGCGAGTGGAACGCGAAGGAAATGACGCTCGAGCTGGAGCGCCACATCGGGCGCGACCTGCAGTTCATCCGCATCAACGGCACGCTGGTGGGCGGGCTGGTGGGGCTGCTGATCCACACGGTGACGCAACTGCTGCGCGGCTGAGCCCAACCTCAACAAAGGCTGAAGGCCCCGGGTAATCCACAGCGGACGAAAGTGCGCATCCTGTCCCGGGAGCGACGCCGCGGACACATCCGCCTCCTAGACTGCTGCGCGCAGCCCCCTAAGAGGAGAAGAACGCATGCCCCGTCGAAGCCTTCGCGCAGCCGCGCTGGCCACCATCGCCGCCCTCCTGGGCGCCTGCGGCACGGTGGTGACCACGCCCCCGGTGTCCGCGCCGCCGTCATCGGCGCCGCCCGCCGCTTCGCCGGTATCGTCCGCTGCGCTGAAGCCGCCCACGCGCCCCGCCGCCTGGGCCGCGCCCGAGGCGCTGGTCGCGCCCTCGCCCTTCGCGGGCGTGCACGGGCTGGCCATCGATGCCAAGGGCCGGCTGCTCGCGGGCTCGGTGCTGGGCAACACGCTGTGGGAGGTCGACCGCACCACGGGCGCGGCCAAGGTGCTGATCGACGCGCCCGAAGGCCAGGCCGACGACATCGCCGTGGGCCCGAACGGCGAGCTGGCCTGGACCAACTACCTCATGGGCAAGCTGCGCTACCGCGAGCACGACGGCGCGCCGCTGCGCGTGCTGGCCAAGGGCCTGCCGGGCCTGAACTCGCTCGACTTCGACCGCCGCAACGGCAAGCTCTACGCCTCGCAGGTGTTCCTGGGCGACGCACTCTGGGAAATCGACCGCGCGGGCCAGAAGCCGCCGCGGCTCATCAAGAAGGACATGGGCGGCTTCAACGGCTTCGAGGTCGGGCCCGACGGCATGCTCTACGGACCGCTGTGGTTCAAGGGCCAGGTCGTGAAGATCGATCCGGCGAACGGCGGCATGACCGTGATCGCCGAGGGCTTCCAGATCCCGGCGGCCGCCAACCTCGACGGCAAGGGCAACCTCTGGGTGGTCGATGCGCGCAGCGGCGAGCTGGTGCGGGTGGACCTGGCCACCGGCCGCAAGACGGTGGCCAAACAGCTCAAGCCCTCGCTCGACAACCTGGCCATCGCGCCGGACGGGACGATCTACGTCTCGAACATGGCCAACAACGAAATCCAGGCCTTCAACCCCGCCACCGGCGAGCTGCACGCGCTCACCGGCGGCAAGGTGGCGGTGCCGGCCGGCATGAAGATCGACGGCCACGACCTCTGGGTGGCCGACGTGTTCGGCTTTCGCCGGGTCGACGTGCGAACCGGCGAGGTGCACGACGTGTTCCGCATGCAGCGCGAGCCCGAGCTCGACTACCCGTTCGCGGTCGGCCTGTCGCCCAGCTTGTTCGCGCTGACCTCCTGGTTCACGGGCTCGGTGCAGCTGGTCGACCGCCAGACGCTCAAGACGGTGGAGGTGATCCACGGCCTGAAGGCGCCGTTCGACGCCATCCCCATGCCCGACGGCAGCGTGATCTACGCCGAGATCGCCACCGGCAGCATCACCCGCGCCAGCGGCCCCAGGTTTTCTGAAAAGTTGGTGCTTGCTAGCGGCCTGAACGGCCCCGTGCAAATGGTGCTGGGCCACGACGGCGCGCTCTACGTGACCGAGGCGGCCGGCAAGCTGGTGCGCATTCCGCTGGACGCCAGCGCGCCGCTGCGCACCGTGGCCGACGGCCTGGCGCTGCCCGAAGGCGTGGCGCAGACCCCGTGGGGCAGCTTCATCGTGGCCGAGAGCGCGGCGCGCCGGCTGGTCGAGATCGACCCGGCCAACGGCAGCCGCCGCACCGTGGCCGACAACCTGCCGATCGGCCTGGCACCCGGCCCCGGGCTGCCGCCGCCCTACGTGGTGACGGGCGTCGCCGTGGGCAGCGACGGCACCATTTACATGGCGGCCGACCGCAACAATGCGATCTATCGAATTCGTGCTGCAAGGTAGGTAACAGAAAGTGTAATTTCCCTGTTTACTTTTTAAAACAAACATTACAAACTGATCGAGACGTCCGATGGCGTCCCGATCGCATCCGGTTGTCGGGGGTCTGCGAGGCGTTCTTCTTGAAAGGGAACTGCATGACTCCGCTCGTCGTAGGCCAATTGCTCGCGCCCGAATACACCCCCGGCATGGTGGCGCTGTCCTTCCTCATTTCCTTCGCCGGCTCGCTGGTGGCACTGATCTGCGCGCGGCGCATGGTCGGGGCCGACGGCAAGCCCAACCTCGCCGTCGTGGCCTGCGCCGCGGTGGCGCTGGGCGGCATCGGCATCTGGTCGATGCACTTCATCGGCATGCTGGCGTACCGGCTGCCGGTGCCCATTTCGTACAACATGCCGATCACGGTGGTGTCGCTGGTGGCGGCCATCCTGATCTCGGGCGTGGCGCTCTACATGGCCGGCGGACGGCGCAAGTTCAGCCGCTCGGGCTGGCTGGCCGGCAGCCTGCTGGCCGGGCTCGGCGTGTGCGTGATGCACTACATGGGCATGTACGCGATGAACATGCGCGCGTCGATGAACTTCGACATCGCCACGGTCGGGCTGTCGGCGCTCATTGCCGTCACCGCCGCCGGCGCCGCGCTGTGGCTGGCGTTCAACCTGCGCAAGTTCACGCATCAGGTCGCGGCCGCCGCGGTGATGGGCGTGGCGGTCTGCACCATGCACTACGTGGGCATGAGCGCGGCCAGCATGGTCTGCACCGCCGCCGCGCCCGCCGACGCTCTGGCCATCGCCGGCAGCTACATGGGCCTCACGGTGTTCGGCACGGCCGGCGCGGTGCTGATCTTCATCTACTGGGTGGTCACGGGCAGCAGCCTGGACACGGCGCCGGCCGCGGGCGTGCGGCGTCCCCACACCAGCTAATTGGCGCAAGCGGGCGCGCAGCCCGCCTCCTACAGTCTGTGCGGAACGACAACACGCGATCTGCACAGACTTTTTTCATGCCCGCCATCGAATCCCGGCTGCACACGGCCAGCGACACCTTCCAGGCCAACCGCACCGGCATGCTCGCGCTGCTCGACCAGGTGCGCGCGCACGAGGCCCGCGCCGTGGCCGCCTCCAGCGCCTCGGCCGAGCGCTTCGCCAAGCGCGGCCAGCTGCTGCCGCGCGAACGCCTGGCGCTGCTGCTGGACACCGGCGCGCCCTTTCTTCCCCTGGCCACGCTCGCGGGGCTGGGCCACGACAACCCCGACCTCTCGAAGAGCGTGCCCGGCGGCGGGCTGCTGTCGGGCATCGGCCAGGTGTCGGGCGTGCGCTGCATGGTCAACGCATCGGACTCGGGCATCGACGCCGGCGCGCTGCAGCCCATGGGCCTGGACAAGCAGCTGCGCGTGCAGGAGATCGCGCTGGAGAACAAGCTGCCCTACGTGCAGCTGGTCGAGAGCGCGGGCGCCAACCTCATGCAGTACCGCGTGCAGGATTTCGTGCGCGGCGGCAACATCTTTCGCAACCTTGCGCGGCTCTCGGCCGCGGGGCTGCCTGTGGTGACGGTGACGCACGGCTCGTCGACCGCCGGCGGCGCCTACCAGACGGGCCTGTCCGACTACATCGTGATGGTGCGCGACCGCACGCGGGCCTTCCTTGCGGGGCCGCCGCTGCTGAAGGCGGCCACCGGCGAGATCGCCACCGAAGAAGAGCTGGGCGGCGCCGTGATGCACACCCACATCTCGGGCCTGGGCGACTACCTGGCCGAGGACGACCGCGACGCCATCCGCATCGCGCGCTCGATCCTGGGCGGCATCGACTGGGCGCGCGACGAGGCGCCGCGCAAGTTCACGCCGCCGCGCCACGACGCCGAAGACCTGCTGGGAATCATGCCCAGCGACGGCCGCCGGCCGGTGGACATGCGCGAGGTGATCGCGCGCATTGCGGACGGCTCGGAGTTCCTGGAATTCAGCGAGCACTACGGCAGCGCCACCGTCTGCGGCCACATCCGGCTCGAAGGGCATGCGGTGGGCATCATCACCAACAACGGCCCGATCGACTCCGACGGCGCCACCAAGGCCACGCACTTCATCCAGGCCTGCTGCCAGTCGCGCACGCCCATCGTCTACCTGCAGAACATCACCGGCTACATGGTGGGCCGCGCGCACGAAGAGGCCGGCATCATCAAGCACGGCGCCAAGATGATCCAGGCCGTGACCAACGCCACGGTGCCGCAGATCACGCTGCACTGCGGCGCCTCGTACGGCGCGGGCAACTACGGCATGTGCGGACGCGGCTTTGCGCCGCGCTTCTGCTTCAGCTGGCCCAACGCGCGCACCGCCGTGATGGGCGGCGAGCAGGCCGCCAAGACCATGGCCATCGTGATGGAGGCCGGCATGGCGCGCAAGGGCGCGGTCGACACCGCGAAGATCGACGCGATGCAGCAGCAGATCGTCGAGCGCTTCGACCGGCAGATGAGCGTGTTCACCACCAGCGCGCTGCTGCTGGACGACGGCGTGATCGACCCGCGCGACACGCGCGCGGTGCTGGCCGAAGTGCTCAGCGTGTGCCGCGACGCCGATGCGCGCGCGCCGCAACCCATGCAGTTCTCGGTGGCACGGCCATGAGCAGCTTCCACAAGATCCTGGTTGCGAACCGCGGCGAGATCGCGGTGCGCGTGATGCGCACCGCGCGCGCCATGGGCTACCGCACGGTGGCCGTGTATTCGAGCGCGGACGCCGATGCCGAGCATGTGCGGCAGGCCGACGAAGCGGTGTGGATCGGCGAGTCGCTGCCGGCGCAGAGCTACCTGAACATTGCGGCGGTCATCGACGCGGCGCGTGCGAGCGGCGCCGACGCGGTGCACCCGGGCTACGGCTTTCTCGCCGAGAACGCGGCGTTCGCGCAGGCCTGCCGCGATGCGGGGCTGGTGTTCATCGGCCCCTCGCCCGAAGCCATTCGCGCGATGGGCGACAAGGCCGGCGCCAAGCGCCTGATGCAGGCGGCGGGCGTGCCGTGCATTCCCGGCTACCAGGGCGAAGACCAGGGCCTTGCGAAGCTCGCGGCCGAGGCCGAACGCATCGGCTGGCCCGTGATGATCAAGGCCACGGCCGGCGGCGGCGGACGCGGCATGCGGCTCGTCGCATCCGCCTCGGGGTTTGCCGACGCGCTGCAGAGCGCGCAGTCCGAGGCGCTCCATGCCTTCGGCGACGCGACGGTGATCCTGGAGCGCGCCATCGCCGCGCCGCGCCACATCGAGATCCAGGTGTTCGCCGACCGGCACGGCCACGCGATTCACCTGGGCGAGCGCGACTGCTCGGTGCAGCGGCGACACCAGAAGGTGATCGAGGAAGCGCCCTCGCCCGCCGTATCCGACGCGCTACGACAACGCATGGGCGCCACCGCCGTGGCCGCCGCGAAGGCCATCGCGTATGAAGGCGCGGGCACGCTCGAATTTCTGCTCGACGCCGAGGGCCAGTACTGGTTCATGGAAATGAACACGCGCCTGCAGGTGGAGCACCCGGTGACCGAGGCGGTGACCGGCCTCGACCTCGTTGAACTGCAACTGCGCGTGGCGGCCGGCGAGCCCTTGCCGCTTTCGCAGCAGGACGTGCGCATCGCCGGCCACGCGATCGAAGTGCGCCTGTGCGCCGAAGACCCGCTGCAAGGCTTCATGCCGCAGAGCGGCACGCTCGCCGCATGGCGGCCCTCGCCGCTGGTGCGCACCGAGCACGCGCTGCGCGACGGCGCGGCCGTGCCGCCCTTCTACGACTCGATGATCGCCAAGCTCGTGGCGCATGGCCGCACGCGCGACGATGCGCGGCACCGGCTGATCGCCGGGCTGCGCGACACGGTGGCGCTGGGCATTGCGACCAACCAGCCGTTGCTGCAACGCGCGCTGTCGCACGAAGTGTTCGCCGGCGGTGGCGCGACGACCGCGTTCATCGCCGATCACCTCGACACGCTGCTCGCGCCCGACGAGGCCACCGACACGCGCGCTGCGTTGCTCGCCGCACTGCTGCTGCAACTGGGCGAGCGCGGCTGGCCTTCGCCGCTTGCGCACACCTTGCCGAACGCGCTGCGCTTTTCGCTTGACGGCGCTGTGCATGCCGCGCGCGTGACCCCACGCGGCGCAGGCCGGTTCGACATTGCGCTCGACAACGCGGAGGCGGTGCAGCTCGCATTGCTCGCTTTGCCTGGTGACGGCAGCGTGCGCTTCTCGTGTGACGGGCTGTCGGAGCAAGCCTTCGTGGTGCGAGATGCGCGCACCGTGTCCTTCCATTTTCGTGGCCGCGCCTTCCGGCTCGACGACCTCACGCACACCGCCGTCGCGAGCGCCGACGCATCGGGCGGCGACGGCCTGCTGCGCGCGTCGATGAACGGCCGCGTCATCGCGCTGCTCGCGGCCGAGGGCGACACCGTCGCCGCCGGCCAGCCGCTCGTCACGCTCGAGGCGATGAAGATGGAGCATGTGCACTGCGCGCCGCGCGCCGGCCGCGTCGCCGCGCTGCACGTGGCGGTGGGCGCGCAAGTGGCGGCGCGCCATGTGGTCGCAGAGATCGCCGACGCATGACGCGGCCTCGCGCCCCTTCGACAATTTTCCGAAAGCATTCCGAATGAACGCCCCCTCTTCGAGCTACCGCTCGGTCTTCGCACCCGGCCTCTTCGCCGGGCAGGTCATCGTGGTCACGGGCGGCGGCTCGGGCATCGGCCGCTGTACCGCGCACGAGCTCGCATCGCTCGGCGCGCAGGTCGTGCTGGTCGGCCGCAACACCGAAAAGCTGCAAGCCGTGAAGGCCGAGATCGAGGCCGCCGGCGGCAAGGCCGGCACGCAGGCCTTCGACATCCGCCAGGAAGACGCGGTGCGCGCCGCCGTGGCCGACATCGTTGCCACGCACGGCCGCGTCGACGGGCTCGTCAACAACGCGGGCGGCCAGTACATCACGCCGCTCGCGGCCATCTCGGCCAAGGGCTGGGAGGCGGTGATCCACACCAACCTCACGGGCGGCTTCCTGGTGGCGCGCGAGTGCTTCGTGCAGAGCATGCAACAGCACGGCGGCGCCATCGTCAACATCGTGGCCGACATGTGGGGGTCGATGCCCAACATGGGCCACAGCGGCGCGGCGCGCGCGGGCATGGTGAGCTTCACCGAGACCGCCGCGCTCGAATGGGCCGCCAGCGGCGTGCGCGTGAACGCGGTGGCGCCGGGCTACATCGCGTCCAGCGGCATGGACCACTACCCGCCCGAAGCCGGCGACATGCTGCGCGCCATGCGCAAGACCGTGCCCGCCGGGCGCTTCGGCAACGAGGCCGAGACCTCGGCCGCCATTGCCTTCTTGCTGAGCCCGGCGGCCAGCTTCATCAGCGGCAGCGTGCTGCGCGTGGACGGCGCGCGGCCGCAGGTGCGCATGGGCTGGCCGATGGCGCTGCCGGATGCACAGGCGCGGCAACGCGCGGCGGTGCGGCCCTTCGAGGGCTTTCACCTCGCGCGGACGCCGCGCGTGTTCCAGGACAAGGCAACGAACGACTGACTGACCGGAGACAAGCGACATGCAGTACACCCACGAACACCTCGAAATCCAGAAGACCCTGCGCCGCTTCATCGACGAAGAGATCAACCCGCATGTCGACGAATGGGAAGAGGCCGAGATCTTTCCCGCGCACGCGGTCTTCAAGAAGCTCGGCAACCTGGGCCTGCTGGGCCTGAACAAGCCCGAGGCCTTCGGCGGCGGCGGGCTCGACTATTCGTACGCGATGGCCATGGCCGAGGCGCTGGGCCATATCGCCTGCGGCGGCGTGCCGATGGCCATCGGCGTGCAGACCGACATGTGCACGCCCGCGCTCGCGCGCTTCGGCAACGACGAACTGCGACGCGAGTTCCTGGCCCCGTCCATCGCGGGCGACATGGTCGGCTGCATCGGCGTGAGCGAGCCCGGCGCGGGCAGCGACGTGGCGGGCCTGAAGAGCCACGCGCGCAAGGACGGCGACGACTACCTCATCAGCGGCCAGAAGATGTGGATCACCAACAGCCTGCAGGCCGACTGGATGTGCATGCTGGTCAACACCAGCGACGGGCCGGTGCACCGCAACAAGTCGCTCATCATGGTGCCGATGGACAGCCCGGGCATCGAGAAGGCGAAGAAGATCCGCAAGATCGGCATGAACTCGAGCGACACCGGGCTCATCTACTTCGACAACGTGCGCGTGCCGCAGCGCTACCGCATCGGCGAGGAAGGCCAGGGCTTCGTCTACCAGATGCAGCAGTTCCAGGAAGAGCGGTTGTGGGCCGCCGCCAGTTCGCTCGAACCGATGGAAGACTGCATTGCGCAGACCATCGAATGGGCGCAGCAGCGCCACATGTTCGGCGGCACGCTGGCCGACCAGCAATGGGTGCAGTTCAAGCTGGCCGAGCTCAAGACCGAGGTGGAGGCGCTGCGCGCGCTCACCTACCGCGCCTGCGACCTGCATGTGCAGGGCGAAGACGTGCTCGAACTCGCGTCGATGGCCAAGCTCAAGACCGGGCGCCTCACGCGGCAGGTGGCCGACACCTGCCTGCAGTTCTGGGGCGGCATGGGCTTCACGCTGGAAAACCGGGTGTCGCGCCTGTACCGCGACGGGCGGCTGGGCTCCATCGGCGGCGGCGCCGACGAAGTGATGCTGGGCATCCTCGCCAAGACCATGGGCATCGCCAAGCGGCCGCCGCGCGGTTGAACGGCGCCCGTTCATGGACGCCGAACTGCAAGCCGACCGCGCGGCGCTCGCCGACACGGTGCGGCGCTTTGCCGAGAACGAGATCGCGCCGAACGTGCAGGCGTGGGACGACGCGGGCGAGTTTCCGCGCGCGCTGTACACGCGCGCCGCCGAGCTGGGGCTGCTCGGCCTGAGCTACCCCGAGGCGCTGGGCGGCACGCCGGCCTCGCATGCGATGAAGCTGCCGGCGTGGGTGGCGCTCGCGCGCCACGGCAAGAGCGGCGGCGTGCTCGCGAGCCTGTTCTCGCACAACATCGGCCTGCCGCCCGTGGTGCTGCACGCCAGCGACGCGGTGCGCCAGGAGGTGGTGCCGCCGGTGCTGCGCGGCGAGAAGATCGCGGCGCTGGCCATCACCGAACCGGGCGGCGGCTCGGACGTGGCGGCGCTGCGCACCACCGCGCGGCGCGACGGCGAGCACTACGTGGTGAACGGCGAAAAAACTTTCATCACCTCGGGCATGCGCGCCGACTGGATCACCGTGGCCGTGCGCACGGGCGAAGGGCGCGGGGCGGGCGGCATCTCGATGCTGCTGGTGCCGGGCGATGTGCCGGGCCTTTCGCGCACGCGGCTGTCGAAGATGGGCTGGCTGTGCTCCGACACCGCCACGCTGTACTTCGACAACGTGCGCGTGCCCGCGCGCTACCTGCTGGGCGACGAAGGTGCGGGTTTCCGCATGATCATGGGCAACTTCAACGGCGAGCGCATCGGCCTTGCGGCGGGTGCGCTGGGCTTCTCGCAGGCCTGCTTCGACGAGGCGCTGGCCTGGGCGCGCGACCGCAAGGCTTTTGGCGCGGCGCTCATCGAGCACCAGGCGGTGCGCCACAAGCTGGTCGACATGCGGATGCGCATCGCCTCCACCGAGGCGTGGATCGAGGCGGTGTCGGCCGAGGGCGACGCGCTGGAGGCGGCCGGCCGCTTCAACGCGCCCGAATGGGTGGCGCAGATCTGCATGCTCAAGAACCACGCGACGCAGACCATGCAGTTCTGCGCCGACCAGGCGGTGCAGATCCTGGGCGGCATGGGCTTCATGCGCGGCACGGTCAGCGAGCGCATCTACCGCGAAGTGAAGGTGATGATGATCGGCGGCGGCGCCGAAGAAATCATGAAGGAGCTGGCCGCCCGGCAGATGGGTTGGTAACCCGCCGCGGAATCTTTCTTTCGCCCGGGTGTCCAACGACCCAGCACTCTCGCTGGGTCGCAGGAGACCATCATGCTCTCGCTCACCTCCGGCATCGGCGCCGTCATCCTGGTTCTGTTGGCGGTGCTGCTCTTTTCGGCCATCTGGATCTTCCGGGAATACGAGCGCGGCATCGTGTTCACGCTCGGGCGCTTCTCGAAGGTGGCGGGGCCCGGCTTCGTGCTGGTGATTCCCGCCATCCAGCAGGTGGTGCGGGTCGACCTGCGCACCGTGGTGCTCGAAGTGCCGACGCAGGACGTGATCTCGCGCGACAACGTGTCGGTGAAGGTCAGCGCGGTCGTCTACTTCCGCATCGTCGATGCCGAGAAAGCCATCGTCGAGGTCAAGGACTTCTTCAACGCCACCAGCCAGCTCGCGCAGACCACCCTGCGCTCGGTGCTGGGCAAGCACCAGCTCGACGACATGCTGGCCGAGCGCGAGAAGCTCAACCTCGACGTGCGCGAGTCGCTGGACGTGCAGACCAATTCATGGGGCATCAAGGTGTCGAACGTGGAGATCAAGCAGATCGACCTGACCGAGTCGATGGTGCGCGCCATCGCGCGGCAGGCCGAGGCCGAGCGCGAGCGCCGCGCCAAGGTGATCCACGCCGAGGGCGAGCTGCAGGCGTCCGAAAAGCTGTTCCAGGCCGCGCGCGTGCTGGCGCAGGAACCGCAGGCGATCCAGCTGCGCTACCTCGAAACGCTCACGGTCATCGGCGCGGACAAGAACACGACCATCGTGTTCCCGCTGCCGATGGACCTGGTGAAGGGGCTGTTCGACAAGCACGCCTGACGCGCCCGATTCGCATCACCGCGCACGCCAGCGGAAAACTGTTCTTCACGCGCGAGGCCCGTCGCGCATGGCGTTTCGCGCACCGTCTGCGTACCATCGATCGCACGCACCACATCGAATGAAGCAGGAGCCCGCGTGATCTTCGTTTTTCATCTTCTCGACGAGCCCGGTTCGGCCGCATGAGCGGGCACGCCATCTCTTCCCCCATGTTCAAGCACATCGTGATGTGGGACCTGCGCGGCGATACGGCCGAAGAAAAGATGCAGGCCCGGCAACTGCTCAAGCACAAGTTCGAATCGCTGCGCGGGCAGATCCCGGGCCTGCTGCACCTGGAAGTGGGCGTCGACTCGAGCCACGTGGGCTACGCCTGCGACGTGGTGCTGTACAGCGAGTTCGACAGCCAGGCCTCGCTCGACGGCTACGCCACGCACCCGGCGCACCTGCGCATCCGCGAGGAACTGGGCGACCTGCGCGTTGCGCGCCACCAGGTCGACTACGCGCCCGACTGATCGGCCCCGGCCTGCGCCAGGTCCATGCAGAACTGGCGCACCAGCCGCAGCGCGGGCGCCTCGGTGCGGCCTTCGAGCGTGACGAAGGCGAACTGCGCGTTGAGCCCCGCCGTCGGGCTCACCTTCAGCTCGGCCAGCTCGCCGCTGTCCTGCAGCGCGCGCGTGGCCGCGAGCACGCCCAGAAAAATCGCGTCGGTGTTGCGCACGGCCTCGATGAGCGCGCCGATGTCTTCCGACGACACATGCAGCCAGCGCTGCGGGCTGGCGTCGCTGCCGTAGCGCTCGACCATGGTGCGCGCCACGTCGTCGCTCACCATCGTCGAGACCACCGGGTAGCGCGCCAGTTCGTCGAAGCGCAACGGCTTGCCGCGCCGCTGCTTGAGCAACGGATGGCCGCGCCGGCAGACGAAGCCCGAGCGCATGGTGGGCAGCACGTCGATGTGCAGGTCTTCGCGCGGTGACACCGCGCGGTAGGTGAGCACCAGCGCGTCGAGGTTGCGCGCGCGCAGCGCGGCCAGTTGCAGCTCGGGCCCGCCGCCGTGCAGCTGCAGCCCGACCTTCGGGTGGTTGCGCAGCATGTGGATCAGCAGCGGCGACGAGAACAGCGCCCCCGGCGCCGCGCCGAGCCCCAGCCGCACCGAGCCGGCCTGCCCGTCGGCCAGCAGCGCGGCGGCGCGCTTGAGCTCGTGCGTTTCCATCGAAATGCGCTTGGCGCGCGTCAGCACCATCGCGCCGAAGGGCGTGAGCTCGTTGCGCTTGCCGATGCGGTCGACCAGCGGCATGCCCAGCTCCTGCTCGAGCATCTGGATGCTGCGGCTCAGCGCGGGCTGCGTCAGGTGCACTTTCTCGGACGCGCGGCTGAAGGAGCCGGTTTCGGCGAGCGCGAGCAGGTGGTCGAGTTGCTGGAGGTTCATGGCGGGGCGGGCGTTGTCGTCACATGCATGAGATGCACTCATGGTAATTACAAAAACAATGCATTGGACAGATGAAACCCCGATTCCTAGCATCCATCGCGTACTACTTAGGACCCAAGGAAACTCCCCATGAAACGGTTCGGTCAATGGCTCTGCGCGCTGGCTTTTCTAGGCTGCGGCACGGCGGCGATGGCACAGGCGCCCTCCTCCTCGTACCCGTCGAAGGTCGTCACGATGATGGTTCCCTACCCGGCCGGCGCGGCCAGCGACTTCACCGCGCGCGCGCTCAGCGACCTGGTGGGCAAGGAGCTCGGCGGGCAGGTGATCGTCGAGAACATCGGCGGCGCCACGGGCGCCATCGCGGCCGGCAAGGTGCTGGCGGCGCCGGCCGACGGCTACTACCTGTTCCAGGGCTCGCCCAACGAGTTGATCCTGTCGGGGCTGGTCAACAAGAGCACGCGCTACAAGCCGGAAGACTTCCAGTGGATCGCGCCCGTGGCCACGTCGCCGCTGGTGCTGGTGGTCAACAGCGCGCTGCCGGTGCACACGCTCGACGAGTTCGTGGCGCTGGCGCGTTCACGCAAGGACGCGCCGCTGAGCTACGGCACGCCCGGCGCGGGCACGCTGTACCACTTGCTGGGCGAGCTCTTCACCAAGCGCACCGGCGCGCCCGCCACGCACGTGCCCTACAAGGGCGGCGCGCCGATCATCCAGGACCTGATCGGCGGGCAGATCGACTTCGCGTTCATGCCCTACCAGGCCTTCTATGCCGACTACGTGAAGCAGGGGCGCCTGCGCGTGATCGGTTCGCTCTCGCCGGGCAAGCGCCTGCCGCCGCCCTTCGACACGCTGCAGACCAGCGCGCAGAGCAAGGACATGAAGGAGTTCGACTTCGGCATCTGGACCTCGTACATGGTGCGCAAGGGCACGCCGCGGCCGGTGGCCGAGCGGCTCAACGCGGCCATCGCGGCGGCGCTGAAGAACCCGCATGCGCGCGCGCAGCTGGAGTCGCAGGCCAAGACCGTGTTCGAGCCGATGAGCCTGGAGGCGGGAGAGAAGTTCTACGCGGCGGAAGTCGCGCGCTACCGCGAGCTGGTCAAGACCATCGGCTACGAGTCGCCCTGAGCCCTTTCGCGCCCTGACAAATCCAACCACTCAAAGAGGTGCATCCATGAAGACGAGACATACCCACGCCCTGGCCTTGGCCCTGACGCTCGCGCTGTCGCTTTCCGCCTGCGGCGGCGGCGGTGGTGACCCGGGGTTCGGCGGCATCGCGCTGCCGCCCGCCGCGGGCCCGGCACCGGCGGCGCCACCGCCCGCGCAAGACACCACCATCGCCGTCACGACCGAAGGCAAGGTCGCCGGCACCGCGAGCGCGGGCATGGTGTCGTTCCTGGGCATTCCCTATGCGCAGCCGCCCGTGGGCGCGCTGCGCTGGGCACCGCCGCAACCGCCGGCCGCGCACGCCACGACGCTGCAGGCCAAGGCCTTCGGCAACGCCTGCCCGCAGGCGCCGGGCGCGGTGTCTTCGCCGATCGCGGAAGACTGCCTCTACATCAACGTGTGGAAACCCGCGGGCACGCAGCCGGGCGCGAAGTTGCCGGTGGTGTTCTACATCCACGGCGGCGCGTTCACGCTGGGCTCGGGCGAGATGGGGCCGAGCCCGCTGGCGAGCCAGGGCGTGGTGGTGGTCAGCCTCAACTACCGGCTCGGGGCGCTGGGCTATCTGGCGAACAACGCGCTGCGCGCCGCCAACAAGGACGGCAGCCTCGGCAACTTCGCGCTGATGGACCAGCTGGCCGCGCTGGGCTGGACGCAGAAGAACATCGCGGCCTTCGGCGGCGACGCGGGCAACGTCACGCTGTGGGGCACGTCGGCCGGCGCGACGCAGAGCTTCTCGCTGCTGCAGTCGCCCAAGGCCAAGGGCCTGTTCCAGCGCGCGGTGATGCAAAGCGGCGGCTCGGCGGAGTACTCGAACCCGAGCATGGACAGCTCGCTCGCGGTCGGCGACACGGCCGTGGCCAACCTGGGCTGCACCGGCGCGGCCGACGTGGTGGCCTGCCTGCGCGCGCTGCCGGTGTCGGCGCTGCTGACGCAGGGCGGGCTCAAGTGGCGCCCCACGGTCGACGCGCAGATCATCACGCAGGTGCCCGCGCGCGCCTTCGCGAGCGGCAACTTCAACCAGGTGCCGGTGATGATCGGCGGCGTGTACGACGAGGGCACGCTGTTCGTCGACACCCACCTCACGGCCGCCAACTACCCGCTGTACCTGCGCGGGCTGGCACCGGCCGGCTACGACACCACCGCCATCGAGGCGGCCTACCCGGTGGGCAACTACGCGGTGCCGGCGCAGGGCTTCGCGCGGGCCCTGGGCGATGCGCTGTACGCCTGCGGCAACAGCGCGCGGCGCGACGCGCTGTCGGCGTGGGTGCCGGTGTACGGCTGGGAGCTGACCGACCCGCAGCTGTCGTTCCCGGCGAGCCCCACGGGCTTCTACTACGGCACGGCGCACGGCATGGACAGCTACTACCTCACCAGCACGATCGACGCGCTGCCGACCTACCCGTACTTCGATCCGGGCAACACGGTGGCGCCCGATGCCGCGACCACGGCGCAACGCAAGGCACTGGCGGCGCAGGTGACGGCCTACCTGCTCAACTTCGCGAAGAACGGCGACCCGAACGGCGACGGCCGCAACGTGTCCACGCGCTGGCCGCGCTTCAACGGCCCGGCCGACCGCAGCCTGATCACCTTCACCTACCCCGCCATCCAGATGTCGAACAACGCCTTCGAGCACACGCACAAGTGCGACACGCTGTGGGGGCCCGGCGTGTTCCCGCCGATGTACTGAACCACGGAACCATCCCCTTGCATCCCATGAACGAATCACAGCAAATCATCGACCACCTCGACGCGCGCCAGCCCGAGATCGTGGAATGGCTCAAGGACTTCCTGCGCATCCAGAGCGTGAGCGCCGACCCGGCCTTCGCGCCGGACATGCGCGAGGCGCGGCGCTTTCTCATCGAGCGGTTGCAGCAGATCGGCCTGGCCAACGTGCGCCTGCTCGACGGCGACGGCGAGCCCGCCGTGTACGGCGAATGGAACGGCGCGCCCGGCCGCCCCACGCTGATGGTCTACGGCCACTACGACGTGCAGCCCGCCGACCCGATCGAGCAATGGCGCACGCCGCCGTTCGAGCCCACGGAAGTGGACGGCCGGCTCTACGGGCGCGGCACTTCCGACGTGAAGGGCTCGACCACCATCGCGCTCGAAGTCATCGCGGCTTTCCTGTCGGTGCGGGGCGGCTGCCCGGTGAACATCAAGGTGTTCCTCGAAGGCGAGGAAGAAACGGGCAGCCCCTCGCTGCGAACCATCGTCGCGCGCCACCGCACGCTGCTGCGGGCCGATGCGGTGCTGTCCGCCGACGGCGGCCGCGCGAGCGCCAGCGTGCCGACGCTCAACACCGGCGCGCGCGGCAACGCGCAGCTCGAGGTGCGGCTGCGCACCGCGCACAAGGACCTGCATTCGGGCCGCTACGGCGGCAGCGTGCGCAACGCGCTGCACGAGATGGCGCGGCTGGTCGCGTCGCTGCACGACGCTCACGGCGGCGTGGCGGTGCAAGGCTTTCACGACGGCGCGGCGGCGCCCACCGAACGCGAGCGCGCCGACACCGCCGCGTTCCCGTACGACGAGGCCGCGTTCTTCTCGGACGTGGGCGGCAGCGCGCACGGCGAGGCCGGCTACACCGCGCGCGAGCGCGTCACGCTGCGGCCGGCGCTCGACGTCAACGGCCTGTGGGGCGGCTACACCGGCGGCGGCGGCAAGACCATCGTGCCGTGCGAGGCGCAGGCCAAGCTCACGACGCGCGTGGTCGCGGGGCAGGACCCGGGCGCCGTCATTCGCGCGGTGCTGCGCCACCTGCGCCAGCACTGCCCGGCCGAGTGCACGCTCGACGTGATCGCCATCACCGACGGCTCGCCCGCCTCGACGCTGGCGCCCGCGCACCCGCTGGTGCGCGCGGCCGAAGCGGTGCTCGAGCGCGAGACCGGCGCGCGGCCCATTCACGTGCGGCTGGGCGCGAGCGTGCCGGTGACGTCGATCTTCAAGGAGACATTGGGCATCGACACGCTGATGTTCGGCTTCAACCTGCCCGACGAAGACGTGCACGCGCCGAACGAGTTCTTCCGGCTGCAGTCGATCAGGGAAGGCACGCGGGCGTGGACGCTGCTGCTCGCGGAGCTGGCGCGGTATTCGCCGGCCGCGTTCCACGCCGGCGCGTTGGAGTGAACAGGCCGGGGCAAGCGACAGCCCCCGTCCGGCAGAATCCGCAAGGGGGCGGGGATGTGAAAGACGGCGTGACCAGCGCCCGCATGACGTCGGCCCGGCCCGCAGTCCTTTCACGCTTTCCTTGCCCATGACATCTTTCGTCGCCCGTGCCTGCGCCCTGCTTCTGGGCGCCGCATCGTTCACCGCCTTCGCGGCCGATCTCGATGCCGGCGTTCGCGCCTACCGGGCGCGGGACTTCGACACGGCCGTCGCGCAACTGCAGCCGCTGGCCGCGCTCGGCGACCCCGACGCGGCCTTCTACCTCGGCGACATCCACGCCCGCGACGACGGCGCGCACAAGGACGACGACCTGGCCTACAGGCTGCTGTCGCGCGCGGCGCGCGCCGGCAGGATCGATGCGCGCGACGCGCTGATCCTGATGCGTGCCAAGGGCAAGGTCGGCCTCGAGCCCGGGGCCTATGCGCTGCGCCCGGACGAGCAGGCACGGCTGGCGCCGCTGCGGCGGGCCGCCCTCGAAGGGCGTTTCGACACGCTGGGCACCGACGACCTGACGCGGCTGGCCGTTGCGTACTGCGAGCATGCGGCGCCCCTCGATCCAAGGGAGCCGCAGCCGTCCGCCGAACGCACCGCGGACGTGCTCGACTGGCTGCAGCGCGCGGCAGCCGCCGGCGAGCCGCATGCGCAGTTTCTGCTCGGCATGCTCTACGCGGGCGACCAGCCGTGCCACGACGTGTCCGCCCGGCCCGACCCCGCGCTGTCCCTGTCGTGGTTGCGCAAGGCGGCGGCCCAGGGCGTGCTGCAGGCCCAGCGCACGATCGCCGCGCTGGTGCTTCAACCGCGGGAAGGCGCGCCGGTCGATCCGAAGGAAGGCATGGAATGGCTGCGCCAGGCCACCGCCCGCGACGACGCGCCGGCCATGGCCTGGATGGGCGTCTACCACGGGCGGGGCTACGGCGTGCCGAAGGACCCGGCGGAAGCTGTGCGCTGGCTGCGCAAGGCGGCCGAGCTCGACGACGTGACGGCGCTGAACAACCTGGCGGACGTGCTCTCGACGGGCCAGGACACCGCGCCCGATCCCGTCGAGGCCCATGCGCTGTACCGGCGCGCGGCGGCACTGGGAGACCCCTATGCGCAGCGCCAGCTCGCCGACATCTATGCGCAGGGCATCGGCGTGGAACAGGATGCGCAGCGCGCGCTCCAGTGGCGCACCGCCTCCGCCCGGGGCGGCGACGAGGTGTCGCAGACGGTGCTGGGCCAGATGTACCTGTTCGGGCGCGACGCGAAGCCCGACCCCGAGGCCGCCATGGGCTGGCTGCGCGAGGGCGCGAGCCGCGGCCAGCCGCAGGGCATGCTCCTGCTGGGCAGCATGCTGGAAGAACAACCCGACGGGCTGCCGAAGGCCTGGGCGCTCTACACGCTGGCCGGCCGCGCGGGCGAACCGCTGGCCACGCAACGGCGCGACACCATCCAGCCGCGGCTGTCGGCCGATGCGCTGGCGCGCGGCAAGCGCATGGTCGCCGGATGGCGCATGGACACGCGGCTGCCCGGCGACTGGGACTGGCGGGCCGCCGAGGCCGCGACGGCGGTGGCGCCGGAAGACCGGTTCTAGCCAGGCAGGCCGCGCGCGGCGCTTCAGTCGGGCTTGTCGGCCTTGTCGGCCTTGTCGGCCTTGTCGGCCTTGTCGGGCGCCGACGTTGCGGCGGCCTTGGCGGCGGCGGCGCGCAGCTTGTCCTTCTTGCTCGGCCGCTTCCCCTTGATGCCCCCGGTGCCCGACGCGTCGACAACGGGCGGCGCCGTTTCGGTCGGCTCGAAACCCTCGACCTGCTCGCGCGGCAGGCTCAGGCCCTGGCGCTTCTCGATCAGGCGAAAGTGCGCCTCGGTCGCCGCGCTCACGAAGCTGATCGCCAGGCCGCTCTCACCCGCGCGGCCGGTTCTGCCGATGCGGTGGATGTAGTCGGTCGGCGAGCGCGGCAGGTCGTAGTTGATGACCACCGGCAGTTGCGCGATGTCGATGCCGCGCGCCGCCAGGTCGGTGGCGATCACCACGTCCCAGCGGCTGTCCTTGAAGTCCGACAGGATGTTGGTGCGCGTGCCCTGCGCGATGTCGCCGTGGAAGGGCACGGCGTACACGCCGTTCTTGTAGAGCTTCTCGGCCACGATCTGCGCGGCATGCTGCGTGGCGACGAAGACCAGCACGCGGTCCCACTCGCCTTCGTGCTGCTTGAGCAGGTGGCGCAGCAGCTGCGTGCGGCGGGCGGCGTCGACCTCGATCACGCGCTGCACGATGCGCGGTTCGGTGCCGGGCTCGCCCTGCACGTCGATCACCTCGGGGTCGCGCAGCGTGGCGTCGGCCAGCGCCTGGATGGCGGGCGGGAAGGTGGCCGAGAACAGCAGGTTCTGGCGCTGCCTGGGCAGCAGCCCGAGGATGCGGCCCAGCTCTTCGGCAAAGCCCAGGTCGAACAGGCGGTCGGCCTCGTCGAGCACGAGCGTGGCCACGGCGTCGAGCTTGAGCGCGTTGTGGTCGGCCAGGTCGAGCAGGCGGCCGGGCGTGGCAACCACGATGTCGGCGCCGCCGCGCAGGCCCATCATCTGCGGGTTGATCGACACGCCGCCGAAGGCGATGACGATCTTCAGGCGTTCGGGCAGGTGCTGCGCAAGGCTGCGCAGGGTCTCGCCGACCTGGGCCGCGAGCTCGCGCGTGGGCACCAGCACCAGCGCGCGCACGCGGCGCGAGCCCTGCGCGGGCGGCGCGGCGCTCAGGCGCTGCAGCAGCGGCAGGGAAAATGCGGCGGTCTTGCCGGAACCGGTCTGCGCCGAGCCCCGCACGTCGCGACCTTGCAGAATCGCGGGGATGGCCGCGGCCTGGATGGCGGTCGGTGCGGCATAGCCGCTTTCGGCGGCGGCGTGCACGAGCGCGGGGGCCAGGCCCAGTGAATCGAATGGCATGTGAGCAGACAGAGCGAGAAACCCGGTAAACAGAGAGAAGAGATGGATCGAATGGCGACGACAAAAAGCAATCAGGCCAGCACCCTGGTGTATTCCACCGAGGCCGGCGGCCGCGTGTGCCCCGGTTGCGGCGCGCCCATGGCGCAGTGCCGCTGCAAGGAACTCGACAAGGCGCGCGTGCGGGCCACTGACGGCATTGTGCGTGTATCGCACGAGACCAAGGGCCGCAAAGGCAAGGGCGTGACGGTGGTCAAGGGCGTCGCGCTCGACGACGCCGGCCTCACGGCGCTGGGCAAGCAGCTGAAAACGGCCTGCGGCTCGGGCGGCACGGTGAAAGACGGCGTGATCGAAATCCAGGGCGACCACCGCGAGCTGGTGATCGCGGCGCTCACCAGGCTGGGCCACACGGTCAAGCGCGCGGGCGGCTAGCCCGAGGCGCAGGAAAAAGCCGATGAACCCCGAAGACCTGCAGCGGCTCGTGACGCTCCAAATGCCTTTTGGCAAACACAAGGGCACGCTGATTGCCGATTTGCCCGGAAATTACCTGACGTGGTTTGCACGCGAGGGTTTTCCCTCGGGAGAAATTGGCCGGCTGCTCGCCTTGATGCATGAAATAGACCACAACGGGCTCTCGGATCTGCTGAAACCGTTGCGAAACCGCCCGTCGGGCCGAGCTGTTTCTCAATAACACACGATTTCCCCACGCTTTTTACGATTCAGCTGGATAATCCGGCCTACGTGTCTGCGAGCTTTGTCTCCCGTGCACGTAATTCGGTGATCGGTCAGTTTCGCGCCACAGCGCATTTTGTTTGTTGTGATTCTGGGACTCCATCGCTTTGTCTTGTTGGTTTGAATTAGGAGTCCCTCAATGGGCAAGAAACTCTACGTAGGCAACCTCGCCTACTCCGTGCGTGATAACGACCTGGAACAAGCTTTCGGCGAGTTCGGCGCCATCGTCAGCGCCAAGGTCATGATGGAACGTGACACCGGCCGTTCGAAGGGCTTCGGCTTTGTCGAAATGGGTTCGGATGCCGAAGCACTCGCAGCCATCGAAGCCATGAACGGCCACTCGCTGCAGGGCCGCGCCCTGACGGTGAACGAAGCCCGTCCGATGGAAGCTCGTCCCCCCCGCACCGGCGGTGGTGGCGGCTACGGCGGCGGTGGTGGCGGCGGCTACGGCGGTGGTGGTGGCGGCGGTTACGGCGGCGGCGGTGGCCGCAGCGGTGGTGGCGGCGGTTACGGCGGCGGCGGCGGTGGCCGCGGCGGCTACTAAGCCCTCACCCACACTCCAGGGAGCCCCCGGCTCCCTGACAAAAAAAGCTCCTTCGGGAGCTTTTTTCATTGGCGCGCCGGGTCGAAAAACGCGCGCCCTGGGCAAACCCGGTACGCAATTGTCCGTACCGCGGCGGTCAGCCAACGGTCAGGCTCGCACGACGACGCTCACTCTCTTCTAAGAAAGAGGAGCGAGACAGTGCGAATCAAGAGTCAGGCGGACTTCTTTTCAGGAGTCATGTTCACCACCGTGGGGGGCGCGTTCGCGATCGGCGCCACCACCTACACCGTCGGCAACGGCGCCCGCATGGGCCCGGGCTACTTCCCGCTGATGCTCGGCATCCTGCTGGCTGTGCTCGGGGTCATCATCATGTTCCAGGCCATGGTGGTCGAGACCACCGACGGCGACCCGATCGGCAAATGGGCCTGGAAACCGCTGGCCTTCGTGCTTGGCGCCAACCTGGCCTTCGGCGTGCTGCTGGGCGGCCTGCCCAGCATCGGGCTGCCGGCCATGGGCATGATCATCGCGATCTACGCGCTCACGATCATCTCGAGCATGGCGGGCGAGCAGTTCAAGCTGCGCGACGTGCTGGTGCTCTCGACCATCCTGGCGGCAGGCAGCTACGTGGCGTTCATCTGGGCGCTCAAGTTGCAGATCCAGGTCTGGCCCACCTTCATTTCGGGCTGAGGAGAGAAGCACCATGGACCTGATCCACAACCTCTCCGTCGGTTTCGGCGTTGCCTTCACCTTCACCAACCTGCTGTACTGCCTGGTCGGCTGCATCCTGGGCACGCTGATCGGCGTGCTCCCGGGCATCGGCCCGGTCGCGACCATCGCGATGCTGCTGCCCGCCACGTACGCGCTGCCGCCCGTGTCGGCGCTGATCATGCTGGCCGGCATCTACTACGGCGCGCAGTACGGCGGCTCCACCACCGCGATTCTGGTGAACCTGCCGGGCGAGTCGTCTTCGGTGGTCACCTGCATCGACGGCTACCAGATGGCCAGGCAGGGCCGCGCGGGTCCGGCGCTGGCCGCGGCGGGCCTGGGCTCGTTCTTCGCGGGTTGCGTGGGCACGCTGATCCTGGCCGCCTTCGCGCCGCCGCTGACCGAGCTGGCCTTCAAGTTCGGCCCGGCCGAATACTTCTCGCTGATGGTGCTGGGCCTGATCGGCGCGGTGGTGCTGGCTTCGGGCTCGCTGATCAAGGCGGTGGCAATGATCGTGCTGGGCCTCCTGCTCGGCATCGTCGGCACCGACGTGAACTCGGGCGTGGCGCGCTACAGCTTCGACATTCCCGAACTGACTGACGGCATCGGCTTCGTGGTCATCGCCATGGGCGTGTTCGGCTACGGCGAAATCATCGGCAACCTCTCGCAGCCCGACGACGAGCGCGAAGTGTTCACGCACAAGGTCAAGGGCCTGTGGCCCACCAAGGACGACTTCAAGCGCATGACGCCCGCCGTGCTGCGCGGCACGGCGTTGGGCTCGGCGCTGGGCATCCTGCCGGGCGGCGGCGCGCTGCTGGCCTCGTTCGCCTCGTACGCGCTGGAGAAGAAGATCAAGATGCGCCCCGGCGAAGTGCCCTTCGGCAAGGGCAACATCCGCGGCGTGGCATCGCCCGAGTCGGCCAACAACGCCGGTGCGCAGACCTCCTTCATTCCGCTGCTGACGCTGGGCATTCCGCCCAACGCGGTGATGGCGCTGATGGTGGGCGCCATGACGATCCACAACATCCAGCCCGGCCCGCAGGTGATGACCAGCAACCCCGAGCTGTTCTGGGGCCTGATCGCCTCGATGTGGATCGGCAACGCGATGCTGATCATCCTGAACCTGCCGCTGATCGGCATGTGGATCAAGCTGCTGACGGTGCCCTACAAGTTCCTGTTCCCCGCCATCGTGCTGTTCTGCGCGATCGGCGTGTACTCGACCAACAACAACACCTTCGACGTGTGGATGGTGGCGGCCTTCGGCTTCATCGGCTACCTGTTCATCAAGCTGCGCACGGAGCCCGCGCCGCTGCTGCTGGGCTTCATCCTGGGGCCGATGATGGAAGAGAACCTGCGGCGCGCGCTGCTGCTGTCGCGCGGCGCATGGAGCGTGTTCATCACGCGGCCGCTGTCGGCGGGGCTGCTGGTGGCCGCGGCGCTGCTGCTGGGCATCGTGCTGCTGCCGGCCATCAAGGCCAAGCGCGAGGAAGCCTTCGTCGAGGAGTGACCGGCGCCGCTCCCTTGCCGCGAGAAGCCCCCGACCGGGGGCTTTTTCATTCAGGCTATTTGAGAAACGCGTCGCAGGCCGTTTTTAAAATCAGCGCGCTCACCACCACGATGAACACCACCCGAACGAAGCCCGCGCCGTGCTTCAGCGCCACACGCGTGCCGAGCAGGCTGCCGGCCACGTTGGCCACCGCCATCACCAGCCCGTAGTGCCACCACACGTGGCCCTTGGCCGCCAGCAGGATCAGCGCGGCGGCGTTGGTCAGGGTGTTGATGATCTTGGCCGAGGCCGAGGCGTTGAGGAAGTCGTAGCCCATCCAGCGCACGAACAAAAACACCAGGAAGCTCCCGGCGCCGGGGCCGAAGAAGCCGTCGTAGAGCCCGATCGACAGGCCGATGGTGCAGGCGGCCAGCGTTTCGGCGCGGCCGCTGAAGCGCGGCGCGTGCAGCCGGCCCATGTCCTTGCGCGCCAGCGTGTACAGCAGCACGCCCAGCAAGATCACCGGCAGCGCCCGGCGCAGGAAGTCGCCCGGGAACAGGGTGACGCCCCAGGCGCCCAGCATCGAGCCCACGAAACCGAGCAGCGCGGCCGGCCACAAGGCGCCCCAGCGCATCTGCACGCGCTGGCTGAACTGCGCGGCGGCGGCGGCCGTGCCCCATATCGACGCGCTCTTGTTGGTGCCGAGCAGCGTGGCCGGCGGTGCGCCCGGGAATACCGCGAACAGCGCCGGCACCAGGATCAGCCCGCCTCCGCCCACGATCGAATCGACGAATCCCGCGAGCAGCGAAGCGCCCGTCACCACCAGCATTTCCATAGGGGCGGGATTGTCTCATTCGGGGGTGCTACCAAAAGAGGAGCAAAAGACGTCGGCGCTTCCTGTCGAGCGGCCATAAAAAAGGCGCCGACCAGCGGCGCCTTTCAAAGTCGATCACGGCATCTCGTATGGAGCCTTTGAAGCATTTTTTCTTGTTGCTTGGAAACTGTCTCCTCGGACCCTCGGCAAGTACGAGCAGGGCCCGTTCGCGAGTTGCGTGACTTTAGGGCGTGCACCGGGCCAGTGCATTAGGAATTACCCGCTTTGCCTTACGTCGGAAGACCTGTTCGCAAACCAAAGTGTTTCTGCTGGTTAACAACGTGGCACGACTTGTGCACGCCAGGCCAAAGTCCCTCACTCGAAGAAGAAACGGCCATGGCCTTGGCTCCGCAAGCCTCCATCAGCGCGGCAGACACCGCCTGGATGATGACCTCGACCGCGCTGGTGCTGCTGATGACGCTGCCCGGCATCGCGCTCTTCTACGCGGGCATGGTGCGCCGCAAGAACGTGCTGGCCACGATGGCGGCGGTGGTCGCCATTGCCGCGGCGGTCTCGCTCACGTGGTTCGGCATCGGCTATTCGCTGGCTTTTACCGAAGGCTGGCCCTGGCTGGGCGGGCTGGGCCGCGTCGGCTTCTCGGGCTTCGAGTATTTGAAAGAGGCCGGCCAGGTGGCGGTGAGCCACGTTGCGCCCAACGTGCCCGAGTCGGTCTACGCGATGTTCCAACTGAGCTTCGCGATCATCACCACCGCGCTGGTGCTGGGCGCTTTCGTCGAGCGCATGCGCTTCTCGGCCGTGCTGTGGTTCGCGTTGCTGTGGAGCGTGCTGGTGTACGCCCCGGTCGCGCACTGGGTGTGGGAGCCGGGCGGCTGGCTCGCGCAGATGGGCGCGCTCGACTTCGCCGGCGGCTCGGTGGTGCACGTCAACGCGGGCATCGCGGGGCTGGTGTGCGCCTATGCGCTGGGGCCGCGCAAGGGCTACGGGCGCGAGGCCTTCGAGCCCTACAGCCTGGCCTTCACGATGGTGGGCGCGGGGCTGCTGTGGGTGGGCTGGTTCGGCTTCAATGCGGGCTCGGCGGTGGCGGCCGACGGGCGCGCGGGGCTGGCGATGCTGGTGACGCACGTCGCGGCGGCGGCCGGTGCCATGAGCTGGATGGTCGGCGAGTGGATCGTGCGGCGCAGCCCGTCGCTGCTGGGGCTGTGCTCGGGCCTGGTGGCGGGGCTGGTGGCGATCACGCCGGCGGCCGGCTTCGTGACGCCGCTGGCCGCGCTGGCCATCGGCGCGATCGCGGGGCTGGCCTGCTATTGGGGCGCGACGGGGCTCAAGCACCTGCTGGGCGCGGACGATTCGCTCGACGTGTTCGGCGTGCACGGCATCGGCGGCATCGTGGGCGCGCTGCTCACGGGGGTGTTCGCCGACCCGCGCATCTCGGGCACGAAGGGCGACGTGCTGACGCAGGCCATTGCGGTGGGCAGCGTGGCGATCTACAGCGCAACCGCGACGGCGGTGGTGCTGTTGCTGGTGCACGCGCTGGTGGGTCTGCGCGTCGATGCCGAGAGCGAACTGCTGGGCCTCGATCTTGCACAGCACAAGGAACACCTGGGGAGTTGATTCACCGAGACGGAGGAACCATGCCATCCATGTCCGAAAGCGAACGCATCGCCCTCGCCGCCCGCCTGCACGTGGCATTGCGGCGAAAGCACGGGCGCGTGACCGACACCGAGTGGATGGCGACGAACGCCGAGTACGCCACCGAGATCGTGCGCATGACGCGGGCGCACGCGGCGGACACGAAGGACGAGGAGCTCTACCAGCTCGCGTTGCGGCTGGAGCAGGCGATGGAGCCGCTGGCGCGCGCGGCGCGGTTGGCGGCGCGGCAGCCTGACGGGCAGCCGCCTACGCCGCCGCCGCGCTATGTGGGTGGGTTGCGCTGACGCCTTGGCGTCGGTGCATTCAGTTCGCGGCCAGCGCGGCCTTGCGGATCGACTGAAGCGTGCTGCCCGGAGTGATGGCTTCGGGGTCGAGCAGGCAGTGCAGGATGGCGGGCTTGCCGCTGGCGCGTGCGCGGGCCAGCGCGGGGGCGAACTCCTCGGTGGTGGTCACGCGCTCGCCGTGGCCGCCGAAGACTTCGGCATAGCCGCGGAAGTCGGGGTTCTTCAGTTGCGTGGCGCTGATGCGGCCCGGGTAGTGCTTCTCCTGGTGCATGCGGATGGTGCCGTACATGGCGTTGTCCAGCAGCACCACGAGGATGGGCAGGCCGTACTGCACGGCCGTGGCGAACTCCTGGCCGTGCATCATGAAATCGCCGTCGCCCGCGAACACGACCACTTCGCGCTGCGGCCACAGGCGCTTGGCGCCGACGCCGGCGGGCAGGCCGTAGCCCATCGAGCCGCTGGTGGGGGCCAACTGGCTGGCGAACGCGCGGAACGGCCAGAAGCGGTGGACCCAGGTGGCGAAGTTGCCGGCGCCGTTGCAGAAGATGGTGTCTGCCGGCAGCACTTCGCGCAGGTGGCGCATGACCTCGCCCATCTGCAGCGGGCCGGGAATGCGGATGGGCGCGGGGTCGCTCCAGCGCAGGAAGTCTTCGCGCGCGGTCCGGGTTTCTGCTTGCCACGCCGGCGTTGCGGCGGGGCGCAGCGCGGCCACGGCTTCGGCGAAGGCCTGGGGCGTGGCGTGGATGCCCTGCGCGGGGCGGTAGAGCTTGCCCAGTTCGTCGGCATCCGCATGCACGTGCACCAGCGATTGCTTCGGCGACGGAATGGCCAGCAGCTCGTAGCCCTGCGACGGCACTTCGGAAAGGCGCCCGCCGACCAGCAGCACGAGGTCGGCATTGCGGATGCGCTCGAGCATGCGCGGGTTCGCACCCAGGCCCAGGTCGCCGGCATAGCTGGGGTGTTCGGCCGACAGCAGCATCTGGCGGCGGAACGAGCAGTACACGGGCAGTTCGTAGGCGGCCGCGAAATCGGCGAACCGCAGCGCGGCCTTTTCTGACCAGCGGCTGCCGCCGAGGATGACGACGGGGCGCTGCGCCCGCGACAAGCGCTGCTGCAGCTCGGCGATCTGCGCGGCGCCGGGGTGGGTCTCGGTCACCGCATAGGGCAGCGCGTCGGCCACGGCGGCGGCTTCGGTCAGCATGTCTTCGGGCAGCGCGATCACCACGGGGCCGGGGCGGCCCGAGGTGGCGACATGGAAGGCGCGCGACACGAGTTCGGGCACGCGCGCGGGGTCGTCGATCTGCACGACCCACTTGGCCATGGTGCCGAACACCGCGCCGTAGTCCAGCTCCTGGAAGGCCTCGCGGCCCAGCGCGTCGCGCGCGACCTGGCCCACGAACAACAGCAGCGGCGTCGAGTCCTGGTGCGCGATGTGCACGCCGGCCGCGGCATTGGTCGCACCCGGGCCGCGCGTGACGAAGCAGATGCCGGGCTGGCCCGTGAGCTTGCCCTGCGCCTCGGCCATCATCGCGGCGCCGCCTTCCTGGCGGCACACGGTCACGTCGATCGACGCGTCATGCAACGCATCGAGCACGGCGAGAAAGCTCTCGCCCGGCACGCAGAACAATTGCTTGACGCCGTGGGTGATCAGCTGGTCGACGAGGATCTGGCCGCCGGTGCGAGGTGAGGTCATGCTGTCTCCAAGAAATTGACGTTGTTCTGTCTTGCTCCTTCCCCTTCCGGGGGAAGGTCGGGATGGGGGCAAGCGGCGCTGGCCACGCCGACGGCAATGGATGCGCCGCCTGCCCCCACCCCTGCCCTCCCCCAGAGGGGGAGGGAGAAACGCAGGGTCACTCCAACGCTTCGCATGCCGCGACGATACGCGCGCATGCCTCTTCCAACTGTCCCATCGACGTCGCATACGAGATGCGGAAATAAGGCGCCAGCCCGAACACGCTGCCCGGCACCACCGCCACCTCGAAGTCCTGCAGCAGGTAGCGGCAGAAGTCGCTGTCGCTCTGCAGCACCGCGCCTGCGCGCGTGCGCTTGCCCAGCACGCCGGCGCAGCTCGCGAAGGTGTAGAACGCGCCCTCGGGCACGCGGCAGCGCAGGCCCGGCGCGCGGTTCAGCGCGGCCACCACGAAGTCGCGGCGCGCCTGGAAGTCGGCGCAGCGCTCGGCCACGATGTCCTGCGGACCGGTCAGCGCCTCGATGGCGGCGGCCTGGCTGATCGACGAGGGGCACGAGGTGGTCTGGCTCTGCACCACGGCCATGGCCGCGATCAGCGCGCGCGGACCCGCGCCGTAGCCGACGCGCCAGCCGGTCATGGCATAGGCCTTCGACACGCCGTTGATGGTCAGCGTGCGCTCGCGCAGGCGCGGCTCCACTGCCACGGGCGTGGCGAACGCGAGGCCGTCGTACAGGATGTGCTCGTAGATGTCGTCCGCCAGCACCCACACCTTCGGATGGCGCAGCAACACCTCGCACAGCGGCTGGAGCTGCGCGGCGCTGTAGGCCGCGCCGCTCGGGTTCGACGGCGAGTTCAGGAAGATCCAGCGCGTGCGCGGCGTGATCGCGGCCTCCAGCTGCGCGGCTTCCAGCCGGAAGCCGTTGGCCTCGGTGCAGGCCACCGACACCGGCACGCCGCCGCAGATCTGCACGATGTCGGCGTACGAGGTCCAGTACGGCGCGGGCAGGATCACCTCGTCGCCTGGGTTCAGGCTGGCCATCATCGCGTTGAAGATGACCTGCTTGGCGCCCGCGCTCACGCTGATCTCGTCGAGCGCGAACTCCAGCGCGTTGTCGCGCCGGAACTTCAGCTGCACGGCGGCCTTCATGGCGGGGCTGCCGTCGAGCACCGTGTAGCGCGTGTCGCCGCGCCCGATGGCGCGCACCGCGGCGTCGCGCACGTTCTGCGGCGTGTCGAAGTCGGGCTCGCCCGCGCCCAGCACGATCACCGGGCGCCCGGCGCGCTTGAGCGCGTTGGCGTGGTCGGTGATGCGCAGGATCTCCGACACGCCGATGGCGCGCACGCGCTGCGCCGGCGCGAAGGCGCCTTCTGCCGGGGTGTCCGTGGTGGTCACTTGGGTCACTGGGGTCACTTGGTATAGGTCTCCAGCGGCTTGTCGTTGGGCTCGGCCATCAGCTGCTTGAGTGCCGCGCTCATCGGCAGGTTCAGGCTGGTGTTCTTCGGCGGAATGGCGGCAACGAACCACTTGGTGTAGATCTTCTCGAGCTCGCCGCTCTTCATCATGCGGCGCAGCGAGTCGTCCACCGCGGCCTTGAAGGCGGGGTCGTCCTTGCGGAACAGCAGCGCGATCGGCTCGGAGCCCAGCGCCTCGCCGACGATGCGGTACGACTCGGGGCTCTTCGAGTTCGCGATGATGCCGGCCAGCAGGTTGTCGTCGAGCACGAAGGCATCGGCGCGGCCCGACTCCAGGAGCAGGAAGCTCTCGAGGTGGTCCTTGCCCAGCATGGTCTTGTACGACACGTTCTGCGCGCGTTCGCGCTTGCGCAGCAGCTGCACGGCGGTGGTGCCGGTCGAGGCCGACACGTTGCGGCCCGCCAGCTGGTCGAGCGTGGTGATGCCCGAGTCGACCTTGGTGGCCATGCGCACTTCGCTCACGTACGTGGTCAGCGCAAAGGCCACCTGCTGCTGGCGCGCGGTGTTGTTGGTGGTGGGGCCGCAGCCGATGTCGAGCGTGCCGTTCTGCACCAGCGGAATGGTGTTCTGCGCGGTCACGGCCATGTACTCAAGCTTGGCCTGCGGCGCGATGTCCTTGAGCACGCGCTCGCACAGCTCGACGTGGTAGCCCACGAACTTGTCGCCCGCGCCCAGCATGTAGGCCATGGGCGGCGAGGCTTCGCGCACTCCGAGCACGGCCTTGCCGCTGGTCTTGATCTTGTCGAGCGTGCCCGTGGCCGTCTGCGCGTTGGCGCTGCCGCCGAACGCGAGTGCCAGCAGTGCCGCCGTGGCCATGGTCTTGAAGGGAATGTTCATGGTGTCCTCTGTCTCCGGGAGATAGTTTTTTGAATGAATGGATGAATGCACGAATGCATGCATGCGGCCGCCCACCCGCCGCCGCAGTGCAAGACTGCGCGGCGGGCTCGGGCGAGCCATGGGAGGCGATCAGTCGCCGATATCGAACGTGACGCCCTGGGCGAGCGGCAACGCTGTCGAATAGTTGATGGTGTTGGTGGCGCGGCGCATGTACGCCTTCCAGCTGTCGGAGCCGGCTTCGCGACCGCCGCCGGTTTCTTTCTCGCCGCCGAAGGCACCGCCGATTTCGGCGCCGCTCGGGCCGATGTTGACGTTGGCAATGCCGCAGTCGGAGCCCGCGCTCGACATGAAGCGCTCGGCCTCGCGCACGTTCAGCGTGAAGATCGACGACGACAGGCCCGCGCCCACCGCGTTGTGCCATTCGATGGCCTCGTCGAGCGTGCTGTAACGCACCACGTACAGGATGGGCGCGAAGGTCTCGCGCAGCACCGGGCCGTCATGCGACTTGAGCTCGACCAGCGCGGGGCGCACGTAGAACGCGTCCTTCGTGCCGATGCCCTCGACGCGCTGGCCGCCGTGCACCGTGGCGCCGATCTCGCGGCTTTCGCCGAGCGCCTTCTGCATGCCGTCGAAGGCCGCGCGGTCGATCAGTGGGCCGACCAGCGTGCCGGCCTCGCGCGGGTCGCCGACCTGCACGTTGCCGTAGACCTTGGCCAGCTTGGGCACCAGCGCGTCGTACACGCTGTCGTGCACGAACAGGCGGCGCAAGGTGGTGCAGCGCTGGCCGGCCGTGCCCATGGCCGCGAAGGCGATGCCGCGCAGCGTGAGGTCCAGGTCGGCCGAGGGCGTGACGATGGCGGCGTTGTTGCCGCCGAGTTCGAGAATGGCGCGGGCAAAGCGCGCGGCCAGCTTCGGCCCCACCTGCTTGCCCATGGCGGTGGAACCGGTGGCCGAGAGGATCGGCACGCGGTGGTCGTCGACCAGCACTTCGCCGATGTCGCGCTGGCCCAGCAGCAGGCCCAGCAGGCCTTCGGGCGCGTCGCCGAAACGGGCGATGGCGCGCTGCGCGATGGCGTGCACGGCCAGCGCCGTGAGCGGGGTTTTCTCGGAGGGCTTCCACACCACCGAGTCGCCGCACACCAGCGCCAGCGCCGCGTTCCACGACCACACGGCCACGGGAAAATTGAAGGCCGAGATCACGCCGCACACGCCCAGCGGGTGCCAGGTTTCCATCATGCGGTGCTCGGCGCGCTCGGTGGCCAGCGTGAGGCCGTAGAGCTGACGCGACAGGCCCACGGCGAAGTCGCAGATGTCGATCATTTCCTGCACTTCGCCCGCGCCTTCGGACGGGATCTTGCCGGCCTCCAGCGTGACGAGGCGGCCCAGGTCGCGCTTGGCGGCGCGCAGCTCTTCGCCCAGCAGCCGCACCAGCTCGCCGCGGCGCGGCGCGGGCACGTTGCGCCAGGCCTTGTAGGCGGCATGCGCGCGGCCGATGGCGGCCGTGGCCTCGGCCGGCGTGGTCTGCGGCACCTGCGCGACCACCTCGCCGGTGACCGGCGAGCGCACCGTCAGCGCGCCGCCCGTGTGGGCTTCGCGGGGCACGCCCAGGCGCCCCAGCAGTTGTTCGACTTCGGTGGCAACGGGAAGGGAGGTGTGGGCTTCTGACATGTGCGCTCCGGCTGGGAGGAGGAAGAAGAAGAAAGGCGACAGGGCAAGGCTCGAAGCGGCCAATATCTGCGAATCCCGCGCGATTGCCTAGTGAAAATATGGAAGGACTTGATGCGTTTCGCGAAGGAACTCCCGCGTGACACCGTCCGCTAACGCACGAGCCGCAGGGCCGCCGAGACCCAGAGCGCCACCAGCACGCCATTGCTCACGGCGAACACCACGAGCCGGTGGATCACGTGGTTGTAGGTCAGGTGCACCACGCTGTGCACCACGCGCAGGGCGACGTAGGTCCAGGCCAGGGCGACGGCCGCCGCGGAAGGCGTGGTCGCCACATAAGAGAGCAGGCACACCACATAGAACAGCAGCGGGAGCTCCAGCAGGTTCATGTAGTTGCGGTTGGGGATGCGCACCGCATCGGGCACGCCCGCCGATTCGCCGAGCCTGAAATCGTCCGGCCCGACCTCGCGGCGCATCGCCGCGCCGATGCGCTTGAAGGGAATCAGCAGCAGGACAAGGCCGGTCCAGGCCGCGAGGGCGAAGACGGGGTAGAGGATCGACGGGTTGTTCATGGGTGGCTCCTCGTACGCCTGCTCAGGCCTGTGCGTCCGGCACGTTGATCCGCTGCGCCGCCGGCGAACTCGCCAGGCTCTGCGCCGGCCTTCTCAGCGTCGCGTCGAACGGATTGATCCTCGGCCCGATCGCCGCCGCCTCGCGCTTGAGCAGCTCCACCACCGTCGGCATGCGGTCGGCGTTGAGCCGGTCGGCGATGGTGCCCACGCTCAGCGCCGCCACCGCGCGGCCTTCGCGGTCGAGCACCGGCACGGCCACGCCGGCCATGCCTTCGAGCAGCCCGGTGTTGCGCCCCGCGTAGCCGGCCTGCCGCACGCGCTCGATCTCGGTGCGCAGGTAGACCTCGTCGTACACGCCGTACTCGCGCACACGTGACAGGTTGAAGCGGATCACCTCCTCGCGCTCGGCCTCCGGCAGGAACGCGAGGATCGCCAGCGCGCCCTGCCCCACGCCCAGCGCAATGCGACCGCCGATGTCGCCCGTGAACGAGCGGATGGGAAACGGGCCTTCGCTGCGGTCCAGGCAGATGGCGTCGAAGCCGCTGCGCGCCAGCAGGAAGATGCTGTCGCCCAGGCTCGCGCACAGGCGCAGCAGCACCGGCCGGCAAATGGAGCGCAGGTCGCCGGGGTTGCCCGCGCTGGCCGCGAGCGCGAAGAAATCGATGCTGAGCCGGTAGAGCTTGCTGCGCTCGTCCTGCTCGACCATGCCCTCGGCCATGAGCGACTGCAGCAAACGGTGCGTGGTGGCCTGGGTCAGGCCCACGGAACGTGCAATCTGGGTCACGCGGCCGCCTTCGGCCTGCACCGCGCCGAGCGCGCGGATCACCGAAAAGACGCGCGGCACGCCGCCGCTGGCCGCCGAGGCCGTCGATGGGGTTTCCATACCTTCCTCCTGTGGAATTTCAATCATTGCCTTTGGCCATGATATTCCATTCATCGGAATAAATTAAAGAAAGATTCTGATTAATGGAATACCCGAGGCGATCTGGCGCAATCGTTGCAATAGAGTGAACTGAAAGCAGCACGCTGTCCATGGCATGCACCAAGGTGAAACAAGGTGCCCCAAGCCATCTTTTCGCCCACGCAGAAAGGCCTGTTCCATGTCGTTCCTCCGTCTCACCGACGTGACCAAGTTCTACGGCGCCACCCGCGCCGTGTCGGCCATGAACCTTGCGGTGGAGAAAGGCGAGTTCGTCTCGCTGCTGGGCCCTTCGGGCTGCGGCAAGACCACCACGCTGCAGATGGTGGCGGGCTTCGAGGCCGTGTCGAGCGGCCGCATCGAGCTCGCGGGCAAGGACATCACGCACGCCAAGGCCAACACGCGCGGCCTGGGCATCGTGTTCCAGACCTATGCGCTGTTCCCGCACATGACGGTGGCCGACAACGTGAGCTTCGGCCTGGAGATGCGCAAGATGCCCAAGGCCGAGCGCAGCGAGCGCGTGAAGCAGGCGCTGGCGCTGGTGCACCTGGACCCGCACGCCGCGCGCTACCCGCGCGAGCTGTCGGGCGGCCAGCGGCAGCGCGTGGCGCTGGCCCGCGCGCTGGTGATCGAGCCGCCGGTGCTGCTGCTCGACGAGCCGCTGTCCAACCTGGACGCCAAGCTGCGCGAAGAGATGCAGTTCGAGCTGCGCCAGATCCAGCGCAAGGTCGGCACCACCACGGTGATGGTCACGCACGACCAGAGCGAGGCCATGTCCATCAGCGACCGCGTGGTGGTGATGGAAGGCGGCTGCGCCACGCAGATCGACCGTCCGCAGCGCGTGTACGAGCACCCGAGCACGCGCTTCATCTCCACCTTCGTGGGCAAGGCCAACCTGCTGGACTGCCGCGTGTCCGGCAGCGGCGCCACGCGCACCTGCGTGGAAGTCGGCGCGCTCTCGCTCGACGTGGACGACACGGGCTTCAGCGTCGACGCCGCCGCGCTGCTGAGCGTGCGGCCCGAGAAACTGCAGCTGGTACCGCAAGGCCGCGGCCGCCTCGACGGCGAGGTGGTCGAGCGCTTCTTCCTGGGCAGCCAGTGGCTCTATCGCGTCGCCACGCCGGTCGGCGACCTCACCGTGCTGAGCCCCAACGACGGGCGCGACGCGCTCGAAGAAGGCGGGCGCACCGGCATCGACTGGCCCGCGCACTGCATGCGCCTGCTGCCCGCCGAGGCCACTGAAAAGGCCGTGGCCGCATGAGCGCCCTCAAGAGCAAGGCCACCCCGTGGTGGCTCTCCGGCCCCGCGCTGCTGCTGTTCACGGCGCTGCTGCTGGTGCCGCTCGCGCTCACGGCGGTGCTGTCGTTCAACGTGTACGACCCCGCCACGGGCCCGAAGGCCGGCGAGTTCACGCTCGACCACTACGCGCAGGTGTTCTCCGACTCGTATTACCTGGGCATCTTCTGGCGCACCTTCTGGGTGTCGGGCCTGGTCACGCTGATCTGCGTGCTCGTCGGCGCGCCCGAGGCCTATGTGCTCAGCCGCATGCGCAACCCGTGGCGCTCGGTGCTGCTGCTGGTGGTGCTGGCGCCGCTGCTGGTGTCGGTGGTGGTGCGGGCCTTCGGCTGGAGCATGCTGCTGGGGCCCGAGGGCGCGGTGAACGGCCTGCTGCAGCTGGTGGGCATCGGCCCGGTGAAGATCCTCTACACCAACGCCGCGGTGGTCATTGCGCTGGTGCACGTGATGCTGCCCTTCATGGTGATTCCGGTGTGGACGTCGCTGCAGAAGCTCGACCCCGGCGTGGAGAACGCCGCGCTGTCGCTCAACGCCACGCCCTTGACCACGCTGCGGCGCATCGTGCTGCCGCAGGTGATGCCGGGCATCCTGTCGGGCAGCCTGATCGTGTTCGGCCTGGCCGCGAGTTCGTTCGCCATTCCGGGGCTGCTCGGCGGGCGCCGGCTGAAGATGGTCGCCACCATCGTCTACGACGAATACCTCAGCGAGTTGAACTGGCCCTTGGGCGCCGCCGTCGCGCTGGTGCTGCTGGTGGCCAACCTCGTGGTCATGCTGAGCTACAACCGGCTCGTCGAAGGCCGCTACAAGAAAGCGCTGGGCTGAAGCGATGAACAAGAACGGCCCCATCGCCCTCGCGTTCAACGCACTCGTCATCACCTTCATGCTGGCGCCGCTGGTAGTGGTGTGCATCGTGGCGTTCACGCCCGAGAACACGCTGACCATTCCGACCACCAGCTTCTCGCTGCGCTGGTTCAAGGCGGTGTTCGCGCACCCCGACTTCATGCAATCGTTCTGGAACAGCCTGTGGCTCGCGCTGAGTTCGGCCACCATCGCGACGCTGCTCGCGGTGCCGGCCGGCATGGCGATCACGCGCTACGAGTTTCCGGGGCGCGACTTTCTCAACGGCCTGTTCTTGTCGCCGCTGATCGTGCCGCACCTGGTGCTGGGCGTGGCGCTGCTGCGGCTCTTTGCGCTGGTCGGCGGCACGGGCAGCTTCGGCTGGCTGGTGATGGCGCATGCGCTCATCGTCACGCCCTACACGCTGCGGCTGGTGGTGGCGGCGCTGGTGGGGTTCGACCGCAGCGCCGAGCAGGCCGCGCTGTCGCTGGGCGCGAGCCAGGCCACGGTGTTTCGCCGCATCACGCTGCCGATGATCCTGCCGGGCGTGACGGGCGGCTGGATGCTGGCCTTCATCAACAGCTTCGACGAAGTGACGATGTCGATCTTCGTCACCGCGCCCAGCACGGTGACGCTGCCGGTGCGCATGTACATGTACGCCACCGAATCGATCGACCCGCTGATGGCCGCGGTGTCGGCGCTGATGGTGGCGGTGACGGCCTTCGCGATGGTGCTGCTCGACCGCATCTACGGGCTCGACCGCGTGCTGGTGGGACGCAGATAAAAAAATGACGACGACTTCTTCATCACACGCACTGCTGCACCGCGTGGCCGAGAAAACCGGGCGCCAGGCCGTGCCCTTCACGCTCGACGGCGCACCGGCCAGCGCGCTGGCCGGCGACACAGTGCTGACGGCCGTGCTCACGCAATCGGGCCAGTTGCGCCGCAACGAATTCAGCGGCCTGCCGCGCGCGGGCTTCTGCATGATGGGCGCCTGCCAGGACTGCTGGATCGCCACGGACGAAGGCGAGCGGCTGCGCGCCTGCTCGACCTTCATCGCGCCGGGCATGGCGCTGGTCACCGGAAAGAACGGCGCATGACGACGGCACGCGACGACATCCGCCCCGTGATCGTCGGCGCCGGCCCGGCCGGCGTGCGCGCGGCGCAGACGCTGGTGGCGCACGGGCTGCGGCCGACGGTGATCGACGAGGCCCCGCGCGCCGGCGGCCAGATCTACCGCCGCCCGCCCGCCGGTCTTGCGCAGCGCACGGCACGCACGCTCTACGGCTTCGAGTCGAAGCGCGCCGACGGCGTGCACGCGGCCTTCGACGCGCTGCAGGGCCGCATCGACCACCACCCCGACAGCCTCGTGTGGAACGCGCAGGACCACGGGCTCGACGTGATGCACAACCCGACGCGAAGCAACCGCCGCGTGCCCTACAGCCATCTGGTCGTGGCGACCGGTGCCACCGATCGCGTGCTGCCGGTGCCGGGCTGGACCCTGCCCGGCGTGTACACGCTGGGCGGCGCGCAGGTGGCGCTCAAGTTCCAGGGCTGCGCCATCGGGCAGCGCGTGGTGTTCATGGGCACCGGGCCGCTGCTGTACCTGGTGGCGTACCAATATGCCAAGGCGGGCGTGAAGGTGGCCGCGGTGCTCGACACCGCGCGCCTGGCCGACCAGCTCGCGGCCACGCCCGCGATGCTGACGCAGCCCGCCGTGTTCGCCAAGGGCGTGTACTACGTCGGCTGGCTGCGCGCGCACGGCGTGCCGCTGCACGGCGGCGTGCGTCCGCTGCGCGTGCTCGGCGACGAGGCACAGGGCCGCGTCACCGGCGTGGCCTGGCAGGACGGCGGCAAGGAACGCACGCTGGATTGCGACGCGGTCGGCTTCGGCTACGCGCTGCGCTCCGAGACGCAACTGGCCGACCTGCTCGGCTGCCGCTTCGACTACGCGCCGCTGCATCGCGCGCACCTGCCCGTGCGCGACGCGGCGGGCCGCGCCAGTGTCGACGGCGTGTACCTCGCGGGCGACGGCGCCGGCATCATGGGTGCGGACGCGGCCGAGTGGGCCGGCGAGCGCGCGGCGCTGGCACTGCTTGCGGACAACGGCGTGGCCGTCGACACCGCGCGCGCCGCTGAACTCGAACGCAAGCTCGACAGGATCACCGGCTTTCGCCACGGCCTGGAGCGCGCCTTCCCCGTGCCGGGCGACTGGGCCGCGCACGCGCCCGACGACCTCGTGGTCTGCCGCTGCGAGAACGTCACGGCCGGCACGCTGCGCCAGGCGGTCGCAAGCGCCGGCGCCAGCGAGCTGAACCGGCTCAAGGCCTTGTCGCGCGTCGGCATGGGCCGCTGCCAGGGCCGCATGTGCGGCGTGGCGGCGGCGGAGATTCTTGCGCATGCCACGCAGCAGCCGCTGCAGCAGGTCGGCCGGCTGCGCGGGCAGGCGCCGATCAAGCCGATTCCGATCCGGCTCGTGCCCGCCGAAGGAACCGGCGCATGAGCAGCATCAAGAAACTGCAGACCGATGTCGCCATCGTCGGCGGCGGCATCGTCGGCGCTTCGGCCGCGCTCGCGCTGCGGCGCATGGGCCTGGGCGTGGTGCTGCTGGAGCGGGACTTCTGCGGTTCGCGCTCCAGCGGCGTCAACTTCGGCGGCGTGCGGCGGCAGGGCCGGCCGGTGAGCCAGCTGCCGCTGGCACAACGCGCGCACCGCATCTGGGGCAGCCTGCCCGAGCTGCTGGGCACCGACGGCGAGTACGTGCGCTCGGGTCACTTCAAGATCGCGCGCAGCGAGTCCGACATGGCGTCGCTGGAGCGCTACCGCGCGCTCAGCAGCGACTTCGACCTGGGCCTGGAGCTGATCTCCGCCGCGCGCCTGCGCACGCAGGCCCCATGGCTCGGGACGCGCGCCATGGGCGGCTCGCTGTGCATCGAGGACGGGCAGGCCAACCCGCGCCTCGTGTCGCCCGCCTTTGCCTTGGCGGCACGCCGCGCGGGCGCGCAGGTCTTCGAGCGCCACCCGGTCGACGAGGTGGCGCACGACGGCGCGCTGTTCACGGTGCGCTCGGGCAACGCGCTCGAAGTGCAGGCGCCGGTGCTGCTCAACTGCGCGGGCGCGTGGGCCAGCGCCATCGCCAGCCAGTTCGGCGAGACCCCGCCGATGCGCTCGCGCAGCCCGCTGATGGCCGTGACCGAACCGGTGCCGCACTTCATGGCCTGGAGCCTGGGCGTCGAAGGCGGCGGCATCTATTGCCGGCAGGTGGCGCGCGGCAACCTCGTGCTCGGCGGCGGCACCGGCCTCACGCTCGACGCCGACCGCGCGCGCGCCGAGCGCGACGGCATCGCCACGCTCGCGATGCAGGCGGTCGAGCTGCTGCCCGCGCTGCGGCATGCGCACATCATCCGCACCTGGGGCGGCACCGAGGGCTACCTGCCCGACCGCGAACCGGTGCTCGGCCCCAGCCGCACCACGCCCGGCCTGTACCACGGCTTCGGCTTCGCGGGCGCGGGCTTCCAGATCGGCCCGGCCGCCGGCGAGGTGCTGGCCGAGCTGGCGCGCGACGGCCGCAGCGACACGCCCATCGACGCCTTCGCCATCGAACGCTTCGACAACGAAGCCCCTGTTTCCACGCGACCCCTCGCAGTTTCTTCCTCCCCCACCTGAACCTGATTGGAGAGCATCACCATGTCCCGCACCGCCAAGTCCCCCAAGCCCCTGAAGTCCGCCCTTCTTCTTGCCGCGCTGCTCGCGGCCGCCGGCACGGCCGGCGCGCAGACCAAGACCCTCTACATCGGCATGAACGGCGGCACCATGGAGAAGGCGTACACGCAGTACGTGTTCCCGGCCTTCGAGAAAGCCTACGGCGCCAAGGTGGTGGTGGTGCCGGGCACCTCGTCCGACATCCTCGCGAAGGCGCAGGCCAACAAGGACAAGCCGCAGATGCACGTGATGTTCCTGGACGACGGCATCATGGTGCGCGCCATCGGCATGGGCCTGTGCCAGAAGCAGAAGCTCAGCCAGTCGCTCAGCGAGATCTACCCGGCCGCGCGCTTCAAGGACGACATGGCCAGCGGCGTGAACCTGGGCATGACGGGCCTGGCCTACAACGCCAAAATGTTCAAGGAGAAGGGCTGGGCGCCGCCCACTTCGTGGATGGACCTGGCCGACCCCAAGTTCAAGGGCAAGGTGGTGTTCCAGTCGATGTCGTCCTCGTCGTTCGGGCTGCACGGCTTCCTGATGTTCAACCGCATCCAGGGCGGCAACGACAGGAACGTGGAGCCGGGCTTCAAGGCCTGGCCCACCACCATCGGCCCGAACGTGCTGGAGTACATCCCGAGTTCGGCCAAGCTGTCGGAGATGGTGCAGACCGGCGAGGCCGCGATCTTTCCGCTGACGCCCACCGCCGTGGCCGCGCTCAAGTCCAAGGGCATTCCGGTCGAGTACGCGCCGCCCAAGGAAGGCGCGGTGGTGCTGATGGTGGGCCAGTGCGTGATCGCCAACAACAGCGAGCCCGAGCTGTCGCAAAAGCTCGCCGAGTTCCTGCTGAGCCCGGTGGCGCAGGCCAACGTGCTGCAGTACGGCGCGCAGATTCCCAGCAACCCCAAGACCCCCGCCGAGGGTGAAGGCGCGGCGCAGGTGGCGGACGTCACCAAGTGGATGAAGACGGCCGTCACCATCGACTGGGAAAGCATCAACGCGAACCGCCCGGCATGGAACGCGCGCTGGAACAAGACGATCGAGAAGTAAGCCTGTTCCGGCAAAAGGCGCCGGCGCAACCGGCCGGCGCCGCCCTTCTTCTCTGCTTCTTCCCTGCTTCTTCTTCAGCGGTTGTCTTCGACGATCCAGCCCGCGGCCTTCTCGGCCATCATCAATGTCGGGCTGTTGGTGTTGCCGCTGGTGATGGTGGGCATGGCGCCCGCATCGACCACGCGCAGGCCGCGCACACCGCGCACGCGCAGCCTGGAATCGAGCACCGCCATCGGGTCGCCGTCGCCGCCCATCTTGGTGGTGCCGACGGGGTGGAAGATGGTGGTCGCGATGTCGCCCGCCAGCCGTGCCAGGTCTTCGTCGGTCTGGTATTGCACGCCGGGCTTCCACTCCTGAGGCTTGTACTTGGCGAGCGCGGGCTGCGAGGCGATGCGGCGCGTCACGCGCAGCGAGTCGGCCGCCACCTTGCGGTCTTCGTCGGTGCTCAGGTAGTTGGGCGCGATGGCCGGCGCGTCTTCGAAGCGCTTGCTCTTGATGCGCACCGCGCCCCGGCTCGTCGGGTTGAGGTTGCACACGCTCGCGGTGAAGGCCGGAAAGCTGTGCAGCGGATCGCCGAAGGCATCGAGCGACAGCGGCTGCACGTGGTACTGCAGGTTGGGCCACTCATGCTCGGGCGAGCTGCGCGTGAAGGCGCCCAGCTGCGAAGGCGCCATGCTCATCGGGCCGCTGCGCTTGAGCAGGTATTCGAGCCCGATCTTCGCCTTGCCGACCATCGACGAGGCCAGCACGTTGAGCGTGGGCGCGCCGTCGATCTTGTAGACCGCGCGGATCTGCAGATGGTCTTGCAGGTTGGCGCCGACACCGGGCGCGTCGAGCACCACGTCGATGCCGTGCTGGCGCAGCAGCTCCGCCGGGCCGACGCCCGACAGCTGCAGGATCTGCGGCGAGCCGATGGCGCCCGCGCTCAGCACCACCTCGCGCGAGGCGAGCGCGGTGGTGGTCTCGGTGCCGTTCCACACCTCGGCGCCGGTGCAGCGGCGGGTGCCGTCGGGCAGCGTCTCGAACAAGAGGCGCGACACCTGCGCGCCGGTCCACAGCTCGAAGTTGGGCCGGCCGTAGCAGGTCGGGCGCAGGAAGGCCTTGGCGGTGTTCCAGCGCCAGCCGTTCTTCTGGTTGACCTGGAAGTAGCCCACGCCTTCGTTGCTGCCGCGGTTGAAGTCGGTGGTGTGCGGCACGTCGGCCTGGGCCGCGGCCTCGGCGAAGGCGTCGAGGATGTCCCAGCGCAGGCGCTGCTTCTCGACGCGCCACTCGCCGCCGGCGCCGTGCATCTCGTCGGCGCCCAGGTAGAAGTCTTCGTGTTTCTTGAAGGCCGGCAGCACGTTCTGCCAGCGCCACGCGTCGTCGCCCGTGAGCTGCGCCCACTGCTCGTAGTCGCGCGACTGGCCGCGCATGTAGATCATGCCGTTGATGCTGGAGCTGCCGCCCAGCGTCTTGCCGCGCGGGTAGCGCAGCACGCGGCCGTTGAGGCCCGCGTCGGGCTCGGTGCTGTAGAGCCAGTCGGTGCGCGGATTGCCGATGCAATACAGGTAGCCGACCGGAATGTGGATCCAGTGGTAGTCGTCCTTGCGGCCGGCCTCGATGAGCAGCACGCGCTTGCTCTTGTCGGCGCTGAGCCGGTTGGCCATGAGCGAGCCGGCGGTGCCGGCCCCGATGATGATGTAGTCGAATTGGTTCTCGCTCATGGCGTTGTGCTTGTCTCTCTTTTTTGTTCGACGGAAAACCGGGGCGAAATGGCGGCGCCCCTCGCGCCGCCCCGCATGCTACTTGGCCGTCGGCATCACGAACTCGGCGCCCTTGCCGATGCTCTCGGGCCAGCGCTGCATGACCGACTTCTGCTTGGTGTAGAAGCGCACGCCCTCTTCGCCGTAGGCGTGCATGTCGCCGAACAGCGAACGCTTCCAGCCACCGAAGCCGTGCCAGGCCATGGGCACGGGAATCGGCACGTTGATGCCGACCATGCCCACTTGGATGCGGCGGCTGAATTCGCGCGCCACGTTGCCGTCGCGGGTGAAGCAGCTCACGCCGTTGCCGAACTCGTGCGCGTTGACCAGGTCGACCGCGTCCTTGAAGTTGGCCACGCGCACGCAGCTGAGCACCGGGCCGAAGATTTCTTCCTTGTAGATGCGCATCTCGGGCGTGACGTTGTCGAACAGCGTGCCGCCCATCCAGAAGCCGTCGCCGCAGCCTTCGCCGGCCTTGTTGCCGTCGAACTTGCGCCCGTCGACCAGCAGCTTCGCGCCTTCCTTCTCGCCCAGGTCGATGTAGCCGGTGATGCGTTCGTGCGCGGCGCGCGTGACGATCGGGCCCATCTCGGCCGCGAGGTTGGTGCCGTTGAGCACCTGCAGCGTCTTGGTGCGTTCGATCAGCTTGGGAATGATCTTGTCGGCCACGTCGCCCACCAGCACCGCCACCGAGATGGCCATGCAGCGCTCGCCGGCCGAGCCGTAGCCCGCGCCGATCAGCGCGTCGACGGTCTGGTCGATGTCGGCGTCGGGCAGCACCACCATGTGGTTCTTCGCGCCGCCCAGGGCCTGCACGCGCTTGCCGTGGCGCGCGCCGGTTTCGTAGATGTAGTTGGCGATGGGCGTGGAGCCCACGAAGCTGATGGCCTTGACGTCGGGGTGCTCCAGCAGCGCGTCGACCGCGACCTTGTCGCCCTGCACCACGTTGAACACGCCGTCGGGCAGGCCGGCTTCCTTCAGCAGCTCGGCCATGCGCAGCGACGCGCTCGGGTCGGTCGGGCTGGGCTTGAGCACGAAGGTGTTGCCCGCGGCAATGGCCACCGGGAACATCCACATCGGCACCATGACCGGGAAGTTGAACGGCGTGATGCCGGCGACCACGCCCAGGGGCTGGCGCAGCGTCCAGTTGTCGATGCCGGTGGAGACCTGGTCGGTGAAGTCGCCCTTGAGCAGCTGCGGAATGCCGCAGGCGAACTCGACGATGTCGATGCCGCGCGAGACTTCGCCCTGCGCGTCGGTGAAGACCTTGCCGTGCTCGGCGGTGATGAGGTGGGCCAGCTCGTCCTTGTGCTCGTTGAGCAGCTGCAGGAACTTGAACATGACGCGCGCGCGGCGAATCGGCGGGGTGTCGGCCCAGGCCGGGAAGGCGGCTTGCGCGGCGGCCACGGCGGTGGCGACCTGCGCCACGTCGGCCAGGCCGACCTTGCCGGTGACGGCGCCGGTGGCGGGGTTGGTCACGTCCTGCGTGCGGCCGGAGGTGTTGGCGGCGGGCTTGCCGGCAATGAAGTGATCGAGGGAGGTGGTCATGAAAAGAGCTTTCGCGTGACGTGATCGAGGAAGGAGTGCAATCAGTTTAGGCAGCGACCCCCTTCGCGCCTAGACGCAATACTTGAACTTATTGTTCGCCATGGCGAACAATGCAAGCATGAAACCCCAAAATATCGAGTCGCTCTGGACCCACCTGCACTGGCTCACGGTGCTGGCGCAGCAGGGCAGCTTCACGGCCGCCGCCCTGCGCCTGGGCGTGAGCAAGGCGGCCATGAGCCAGCGCATCGCCGAGCTGGAACGCGCGGCCGGCGCACCATTGGTGCAGCGCACAACGCGCAGCGTGCGGCTGACGGAAGCGGGCCAGCGGCTGGTCGAGGACATGCGCGTGCCCTTCGAGCAGATCGCGCACAGCTTCGCGGGCGTGCGCGACCTTGCGGGGGTGCCGCGCGGGCTGGTGCGGGTGACGGCGCCGGTGGCGTTCGCGCGGCAGCAGCTGGTGCCGCGGCTGGCGGACTTTCTGCGCGCGCAGCCGGAAGTGCGGCTGGAGCTGGACCTGTCGGACCGGCTGAGTTCGCTGGCGATGGAGGGCTTCGACCTCGCGATCCGCCACACGGCCGCGCCACCCGACACGCACGTGGCGTGGACGCTGTGCGAAACCCGTTCGGTGCTGGTGGCCAGCCGCGCCTACCTGCGCCGCCGCGGCACGCCGCGCGAGCCGCAGGCGCTGGCGACGCATGACTGCCTGCACTACCCGCGCGCGCAGGACACGCCGACCTGGCATTTCGAAGCGACGAAGGCGTCGGCGCCGCGCATCACGGTGCCGGTCTCGGGGCCGCTGGTGGCGAACAACAGCGAGGCGTTGCGCGATGCGGCGTTGAGCGGGCTCGGCATTGCGCTGGTGCCGGACTTCAGCGCGCAGGCGGCGTTGCAGTCGGGCAAGTTGCAGCAGGTGTTGCCGCAGTGGCGCTCGGTCGGCGCGTTCGGCGAGCGGCTGTATGCGATCCGTCCTTATGCGACGCATGTGCCACAGGCTGTGACTGCGTTCGTGGCCTGGCTGCGCGAGGCGTTGGCTGACGGGTTTGCGGCTTGAAGGTCTTGTTCGGGGCGCGTGCCCAGGACACCGGGTACTCCCCTCCGCGAATGTCCCCCGGGCTTCGCCCTCCTCCTTTATTTCGCTGCGGGGAGCACCCAGTGCCCTGCGCACATGGGTACGCGGTTCGCTTGCGGCCGATCAACAAGTGCTCCGATAACGCTCACGCTGATGGTGTGCTCTGCGCAGCGAAACAAAGGAGGAGGCCGCAGGCCGGGGGACATTCGCGGAGCAGAGCACACCGTCGGCGTGAGCGCCCCCCGAAGGCTCCCCCCAACCACGACCTGAAGAAAACATGAAGAAACGGCGTACCGCCCTACGCCAACGAGGGATCTGCAACACCACATTCACGGATGCACCCGGTTACGATGCGCGCTTCGCACCCTGGTTTTTGTTTACTTTCCCGCTCATCCGCCCTATGTCTCCTGCCACATCGCCTGCCGACGCTTCAGCCGCCGACAGCGCGTGGCCCCGCGTCGGGCAGCAGGAACAGGACGGGCGGCAATGGACGGTGGCCAGCGGCCGCTGGACCACGCTGGCGATGTCGTCCAAGCCGGCCTGGCTGGCGCTGTCGAAGAGCCTGGAAGCCGCGCCGCCGGCCGACGACCGCGCCTGGGACCTGCGCCCGATCCAGCAGCTCGACCACATCGGCGCGCAGCTGCTGTGGGACCACTGGCGCCACCAATGGCCCGCCACGCTCGAGATGGAGCCGAAGCACAAGGCCGTGCTCGACCAGGTGGCGCAGTACACCGTCGCCACCCCCGAAGAACCCGCGCCGACGCTGAACGACCGCGTGCGCGAGTTCTCGCACAACGGGCCGCGCGCGATGATCGTGATGCGCGACTTCACCGGGCTGATCGGCCAGCTCGCGCTCGACGTGGGCCGGTTGATCCGCGCGCCGCACCGCGGACCGTGGCGCGATTTCTCGGGCCATCTCTATCAGTTCGGCGCCACGGCGCTGCACATCACGGCGCTGGTCGGGCTGCTGATCGGCGTGGTGCTGGCCTACCTGATCTCGCAGCAGCTGCGCCAGTACGGCGCCGAGACCTTCGTGGTGAACATCCTCGGGCTCTCGCTGATCCGCGAGCTGGGGCCTGTGCTGGCGGCCGTGCTGATCGCCGGTCGCTCGGGCTCGGCCATCACGGCGCAGATCGGCGTGATGCGCGTGACCGAAGAGCTCGACGCGATGCGCGTCATGGGCATTCCGCACGGCTTTCGCCTGGTGATGCCGCGCGTGCTGGCGCTGGCCATTGCCATGCCGTTGATCAGCCTGTGGACCTCGATGGCGGCGCTCGCGGGCGGCATGCTCGCGGCCGACGCGGCGCTCGATATTTCGCCGGCCTACTTTCTCTCGGCGCTGCCGCGCGCGGTGCCGATCTCGAACCTGTGGCTGGCCATGGCCAAGTCGGCGGTGTTCGGCGTGCTGATCGCGCTGATCGGCTGCTACTTCGGCATGAAGGTCAAGCCCAACACCGAGAGCCTGGGGCGCGGCACCACCTCGTCGGTCGTGACCTCGATCACCGCGGTGATCCTGGTGGACGCGCTCTTCGCCGTGCTCTTCAAGGGCATCGGGTTCCGGGGATGACGCCATGAGCATGCCCGTGCGCCCCGACACCGACACCACCGTGGTGGACATCCGCGGCCTGTGGACGGTGTTCAAGAACGCCGAAGGCGAGCAGGTGGTGCATCGCGACCTGCAGCTGCACATCGACCGCGGCGAAGTGCTGTCGCTGGTGGGCGGCTCGGGCACCGGCAAGACGGTGCTGCTGCGCCAGATTCTCGGGCTGGAGAAACCCACGCGCGGCAACGTCGAGGTGCTGGGCCAGGAGCCCGGCGAGCTCAGCGCCTCGGGCGCGGCCAACGTGGGCATGCTGTTCCAGCACGGCGCGCTGTTCTCGGCCTTCAGCGTGCTGGAGAACATCGCCTTTCCGCTGCGCGAGCTGAAGCTGCTGCCCGACGAGCTGATCCGCCACGCGGCGCTGGTGAAGCTGCAGATGGTGGGCCTGGAGCCCCGGCACGCCAACATGAGTCCGTCGGACCTGTCGGGCGGCATGATCAAGCGCGTGGCGCTGGCGCGCGCGCTCATCATGGACCCGCCGCTGCTGCTGCTGGACGAACCCACGGCCGGCCTCGACCCCGAGGCGTCCGACAGTTTCTGCGACCTGCTGCGCGGCCTGCACCGCGAGCTGGGCCTGACGGTGGTGATGGTCACGCACGACCTGGACACGCTGTTCGACCTGAGCACCCGCATCGCGGTGCTGGCCGACCAGAAGGTGATCGTCACCGGCACGGCGCGCGAGGTCATCGCGTACCCGCACCCCTTCATCCACGAATATTTTCTCGGCGGGCGCGGCCAGCGCGCCCTGGAAGCCCTGCATGACAAACCCGCCGACACATCGATCCCATCGCCGCAGCCCGCCTCCGGGGCGAGCCGCTGAAAGGTAGGTAGCCACCATGGAAAACAAGGCCCATGCCCTCGCCGCCGGCGCCTTCGTGCTCGGCCTGATCGCCGCGCTCGTCGCGCTGGTGATCTGGTTCACGCGCGACAACACCGTGCGCAACGTCTACGAGCTGTCCACGCGCGAGGCCGTGAGCGGCCTGCAGCCGCAGGCCATGGTGCGCTACCGCGGCATCGCGGTGGGCAAGGTGGCGTCGATCGACTTCGACCCCAAGGTCAAGGGCAATGTGCGCGTGCGCATCACGGTCGACGAGCGCGTGCCGCTCACCACCTCGAGCTTTGCCACGCTGAGCTACCAGGGCGTGACCGGCCTGGCCTTCATCGCGCTGGACGACAAGGGCGAGTCGACCGTGTCGCTCAAGCCGGACAACGACGACCCGCCGCGCATCCCGCTCAAGCCGTCGATGCTCGCGCAGCTGCAGGACCGCGGCGAAGCCATCATCAACCAGGTCGAGGAAGTGACCAAGCGCGCCAACACGCTGCTGAGCGACTCCAACCAGAAGCGCGCGGCCGACGCGCTGGACAACATCGCGGCTGCCTCGGCCAGCGCCAACACGCTGCTCAAGACGCTGGACAACACGGTGAAGACCGGCCTGAACCCCGCACTGACCAAGCTGCCCGACACGCTGGGCTCGGTGAAGAAGGCGGCCGGCGACGTTTCGCGCGTGGCCAACAACTTCAACACCACCGTGGGCCGGCTGAACGCGCCCGACGGTCCGGTCGAACGGCTGAGCGACGGCACCAAGGCGCTGGCGCAAGCGGTCGATTCGTTCAACGCGGCCACGCTGCCGCGCGTGAACCGCGTGGCCGACGACACCTCGCACGCCGTGCGCCGGCTGGGCCGCGCGGCGGACAGCATCAACGACAACCCGCAATCGCTGCTGTTCGGCAACGGCGGCGCGGCCGCGGGCCCGGGCGAGCCGGGCTTCAGCGCGCCGGCCGCGACGCGCCACTGAGGGAAGGCCACCATGACCATGAACGCCAATCGATTCTTGACGACGACCTCGCGCGGCCGCCGCATCGCGGCCGCAACGCTGGCCGTGGGCTTCGCGCTGCTGGCCGCCGGCTGCGGCGCGCTGCCCGACAAGCCCGCGCGCTCGACGCTGTACGACTTCGGCCCCGGCGCCATGGCGGCGGCCGCCACCGCCACCACGCCTGCGGCTGCGATGCGGCCCACGCTGGCGCTGGCCGAGTTCGAGACCAACAGCCGGCTCGACGGCACGCAGATTCTTTATCGGCTCGGCTACGCGGACGCCAACGAACTGCGCCCCTACGGCCAGTCGCGCTGGAGCCAGCAGCCCGCGCAGTTGCTGCGCCAGCGGCTGCGCGACGTGCTGTCGGAGCGCCGCATGGTGCTCGGCCCGGAAGAAAGCGCCACCATTTCGCGCAGCAAGGGCGAAGTGCCCGACACGCTGCGCATCTCGCTCGACGAGTTCAGCCACTACTTCGATTCGGCCAGCGCCAGTGTCGGCCTGGTGCGCCTGCGCGCCACGCTGATCCGCGCCACCCCGGCCGGCGACCGCGTGCTGGGGCAGCGCCTGTTCACCGTGCGCAGTCCCGCGCCCAGCGCCGATGCGCCCGGCGGCGTGAAAGCGCTGATCGCGGCCAGCGATTCGGTGGTGGCCGAGCTCGTGCAATGGGTCGACCAGTTGCAGCAGCAACAGCCCCGGCAGTAATCTCCGGTACACAGGATCCTCGCCATGAACGCAACACGCATCGTCGGCATCCTGCTGATCGTGGCAGGGCTTGCGGCCCTGAGCCTCGGCAGCTTCAGCTTCACCAAGGAAACCCACCAGGCCAAGCTCGGGCCGCTGGAGTTTTCGGTGAAGGAGAAGGAAACGGTCAACCTGCCCGCGTGGGCGGGGGTGGCCGTGATCGTGGTGGGTGGGGCGCTGGTGTTGCTGGGTGGGAAGAAGGGCTGAGGCGTCTTCCTTTTTTTCGCACTTCAGTCACCCGCGGGCGCCGTCGCGGCGCTCAGCTTCCGCCCGACTGCCTCCACCATCCGGTCGCCCAGCACGAGCTGGCCGTGCGTTGAAATATGGGTGTCGTTGGGAAAGTAGAAGTCTTTCATCTTCACCTTTTCTTCCACAGCGAAGGTGAAGAGGTCGGGCCCCAGATCGGTCTTGCGCAGCGCCTCGACGAAGGCTTGCGAATGCGACGGCTCCAGGTAGGTGGTCCATTTGTTCGGCACCACCATCCACATGACAGGCACGCGCGCATGCGCCTGCGTGAAGGCCTGCATCTGCGCCAGATGCATCGGCGTGATCTCTCCCAATTGCTGGTCGGCCCTCAGGAACAGCGCCATGTCGCAGCGACGATGACTGAAAAGCCGGCATCCGTTTTCCACGGGCAAGGCCTGGACCTGTTGGTCGCAGTCATGGCGCGCCTTGCCGGCAATGGCCGCGCGGGTACAGCGGGCCGTGAGCCAGCCTGAAACGATCTGCGCATCCCAGTTCAGGGCAAAGCCGGGCACATGGTCGGGCGGCGGAGAGAGCGGTTCAGCACGGGCGGTGAGCGGCGCCGTCATGTCGCCGCACTTGCGCGAGTTGTCGAGCCGCAGCGCGACCAGGCGCTCCACGCTTTCGGCGATCACCAGCTTGCCGCGAAAGCCCGCCGCCGCGAGCCAGTCGTCGAAGTTGTCGCACAGTCTGTTGTCGATTGAATCCCAGAATATCGTCGTCACGGCGTGCCCCTTCTGGGCCAGCCGTGACTGCCAGAGGTGCGTGGACGAAAAGCTGTCGCCGATCACCAGGATTTCGGCCTTCTCGATGGGGGCCGCTTCCAGCAGTTCGGCAGCAACATGCGGAGGTTCGATGCGCCAGCCGAAATCACGGTCGGAGATGCGGCCGATGCGCGCCAGGTCGCCGTAGGGAATGGGCGTGACCAGCGTCTGGAACAACAAGCCCGTGTAGACAGCAAAGCCCGTCAGAAATATCGACAACCAGAGTTTTGCGGGTGCCATCTAAGGAATAGGGTGAGCGGAAGCGCGAGCAGGCGGCGCCTCTTGGCGGGCGAGAGTTTAGACCGTCGTTCCGGCAGGGTCTGCCCGGCTTCAGCCCATGCCCGCCAGCAGCTTCGGCAACAGATCTTCCGAAGCCCCCCGCAACACCACCGACGCCGCATCGTCCAGATGCGGCAACGGCTCCAGGTTCAGCGTGATCAGCCGCGCCCCGTGCGACAGCGCCGTCTGCGGCAGTTCGGCCGCCGGGTAGACGATGGTGGTGCTGCCCACCACCATGAACAGATCGCACTCCTGCGCCGCCACCTGTGCGTCGAGCAACACGCCGCCGTTCAGCATCTCGCCGAACATCACGACGTCGGGCCGCGCGTGCGAGCCGCAGCGCAGGCAGCGGTGAAAAGGCCAGGGGCCGCTGCGGTTGCCGCAGTGGTCGCAGCGCCAGCGACGCAGCGAGCCGTGCAGCTCCAGCACGTCCTGCCCGCCCGCCAGCGTCAGCAGGCCGTCGACGTTCTGCGTGACCAGCCGGGTGGCGGGGCGCAGCCGCTGCAGCGTTGCGAGCGCGGCGTGGCCCGGGTTGGGCTGCGCCGACTCGATCACCGACATGCGCTGCGCCCAGAACTTGGTGAAGCCGGCCGGGTCGCGCGCCAGGTCTTCGGCATGGGAAAACTGCAGCGCGTTCTGGCTCTTCCAGAGGCCGTCGGCGTCGCGATACGTCGGAATGCCGGAGGCGCGGGACAGGCCGGCGCCCGAGAACACGACGATGCGCCGGGCATCGCGCAGCAGCCGGGCGGCCGCCTGCAGGGCTTCGAAGAGGGAGGTGTTGTCTGGTGTGACGGGCGTCATCGCTCTGGTTTGGGGGAATTCGCGGTAGCGGCGAGGGGAATGGCGGCGGCGCCCAGGCGCTGCGACACGGTGCCCGCGCAGGCCTTGAGCGCGCGGGAAATCTCGCCGTCCCACGCGGTGTCGAAGATGCCGGCCGGGCCGATGGCCGTGACGGCCAGCACGATGGCGCCCGTGTGGTCGAACACCGGCGCGGCCATGGCGCTCACGCCCTCGATGACCTCGCCGTCGGAGCGGCTGATGCCGTGGTCGCGCACTTCCTGCAGCTGGCGCTCGAAGTCGCTCCACGACGGCAGCGGCTGCACGGCCGGCATGCCGGGCGGGGGCGCGGGCTCGGCGCCCTTGCGCTGCTTCTGGCGCTGGCGCTCTTCCTCGAGCAACCGACGCACCACCTCGGCGTCGAGATAGGTGGCGAAGACGCGGCCCGAGGCCGTATGGGTCAGCGAGAACACCGTGCCGTGCCGCATGTTCACGTGCACCGGCGACGGCGACTCGGCCGTGCGCACGATGGTGGCGCCGCGCGCGCCCCACACGGCCAGCGCCACGGTGTGGCCGATCTGCTGCGCGAGCTGGCCGATCAGCGGCGTGGCGATGTGCACCGGGTCGGCCTGCTGCAGGCTGATGAGCCCCAGTTGCAAGGCGAGCGGCCCAAGCAGATAGTGGCCGCTGGCGCGGTCCTGCTCGATGAGGCCCAGGCGCCCGAAGCTGACCATGTACGGGTGCGCCTTGGCGGGCGTCATGTCGGCTTCGCGCGCCAGGTCCTTCAGCGCCATGGGCCGGCCGTGGTGCACCAGCGCCCGCAGCAGCTGGCCGCCGACCTCGATGCTCTGGATGCCGCGCTGGGCGCGGTCGGTGTCAGTGGCCATGGCTGCCTTGGCGTCCGGTTGTTCGTTCATGAAGAAGGGATTAGACATTAACTGATCCGGCGCTTACACTGCGGAAATTCGTTAACCGCAAATTCGTTCGCCTTAAACGAATCCCAAAAACCCACCCCACCGACGGAGACACCCGATGAGCCAAGCCAAGAAATTCGCCAGCCAGGCCGACATGGAAGAGAAGAAGATCACCTTCAGCCAGATCTCCGAACATGCCTGGGCCTACACCGCCGAGGGCGACCCCAACACCGGCATCATCATCGGCGACGACTGCGTGCTGGTGGCCGACACCCAGGCCACGCCCGCCATGGCGGCCGACGTGGTGCGCCGCATCCGCGAGGTGACCGACAAGCCCATCAAGTACGTGGTGCTCACGCACTACCACGCGGTGCGCGTGCTGGGCGCGGCAGGCTACGGCGCCGAACACGTGCTGGCCAGCCAGGACACGCGCGACCTGATCGTCGAGCGCGGCGAGGAAGACAAGGCCAGCGAAATCGGCCGCTTCCCGCGCCTGTTCCAGAACGTCGAGACGGTGCCCCCGGGCCTGACCTGGCCCACCATGACCTTCACCGGCAAGATGACGCTGTGGCTCGGCAAGCTCGAAGTGCAGCTGATCCAGCTGGGCCGCGGCCACACCAAGGGCGACACCGTCGTGTGGCTGCCGCAGGAGCGCACGCTGCTGTCGGGCGACCTGGTCGAGTTCGGCGCCACGCCGTACGCCGGCGACGCCTACTTCAAGGACTGGCCGCAAACGCTGGACAACATCGCCGCGCTCAAGCCCGTGGCGCTGGTGCCGGGCCGCGGCGCCGCGCTGACCACGCCGCAGGCCGTGGCCGAGGGCCTGACGGGCACGCGCAACTTCATCTCCGACGTGTACGCCAGCGTGCAGGAGGGCGTGAAGGCCGGGCGCGACCTGAACGCGGTCTACAAGGAGACCTACGAGAAGCTCAAGCCCAAGTACAGCCAGTGGGTGATCTTCGACCACTGCATGCCGTTCGACGTGAGCCGTGCGTACGACGAGGCCTCGGGCCACGCGGACCCGCGCGTGTGGACGGCGCAGCGCGACATCGACATGTGGAAGGCCCTGGAGGGCTGATTGCATTGCTCCCTCCCCTTCGGGGGAGGGCTGGGGTGGGGGCAGGCAGAGCGTCCGAAGTGAAGGCCGCTTGCCCCCATCCCGACCTTCCCCCGGAAGGGGAAGGAGCAAGACAACAAAGACAAGACACGGAGACAAGTACGTGATCGACTATCAAAGCCTGCGCTTCGACTACAAGCGCCACGCCGACCAGGACGCGGCGGCGCCGGCGCACCACCCCGTCGTGATCGTCGGCGCGGGCCCCGTGGGCCTCACGCTGGCCATCGACCTCGCGCTGCGGCAGGTGCCCGTGGTGCTGCTGGACAACGACAACACCCTGTCCAGCGGCTCGCGCGCCATCTGCTTCGCCAAGCGCACGCTCGAAGTGTTCGACCGCCTGGGCTGCGGCGACCGCATGGTCGACAAGGGTGTGTCGTGGAACGTGGGCAAGGTGTTCTTCCACGACGAGCAAGTCTTTCGCTTCGACCTGCTGCCCGAGCCCGGCCACGAGCGCCCGGCCTTCATCAACCTGCAGCAGTACTACGTCGAGGGCTACCTCGTCGAGCGCGCGGCCACGCTGCCGCTGATCGACCTGCGCTGGAACAGCAAGGTCACGGGCATCGAGCAACGCGGTGAAGACGGCGCGGTGCTCACCGTGGAAACGCCCGAAGGCAACTACCAACTGCAGGCCGGCTACGTCGCCGCCTGCGACGGCTCGCGCTCCAACCTGCGCCAGCTGCTCGGGCAGGAAGCCAAGGGCCGCGTGTTCCGCGACCGCTTCCTGATCGCCGACATCACGATGGACGCGCAGCTGCCCACCGAGCGCCGCTTCTGGTTCGACCCCTCGTTCCATCCCGGGCAGAGCGTGCTGCTGCACAAGCAGGCCGACGGCATGTGGCGCGTCGACTTCCAGCTCGGCTGGGACGCCGACCCGGCCGAAGAGCGCAAACCCGAGAACATCATGCCGCGCGTGCGCGCGTTGCTCGACAGCATCGGCTTCGAGGGCGTGCAGTTCCAGATCGGCTGGGCCAGCGTCTACACCTTCGCCTGCCAGCGCATGGAGCGCTTTCGCCACGGCCGCGTGCTGTTCGCGGGCGACTCGGCGCACGGCGTGTCGCCGTTCGGCGCGCGCGGCGCCAACTCGGGCGTGCAGGACGCGGACAACCTCGCGTGGAAGCTGGCCGCCGTGGTGCAGGGCCAGGCGCCCGACACGCTGCTCGACAGCTACGCCAGCGAGCGCGAGTTCGCGGCCGACGAGAACATCCGCAACTCCACGCGCGCGACCGACTTCATCACGCCCAAGAGCGAGGTGAGCCGGCTGTTCCGCGACGCGGTGCTGGAGCTGACCAAGCGCCACGCCTTCGCGCGCACGCTGGTCAACAGCGGCCGGCTGTCGGTGGCCACGGTGCTGCGCGATTCACCATTGAACACGGCCGATGCCGACGCCTTCGCGGGCGCGATGGTGCCGGGCGCGGCGGCGGCCGACGCACCCGTGGTGCGCGCCGACGGCGGCACGGGCTGGCTGCTGCGCGAGTGCCATGTCGCGCAGTTCACCGCGCTGGTGTTCGGCCAGGGCGAAGCCGCCGAGCGCAGCCTGCAGGCGCTGAAGGACTGCGACTTTGCGCTGCACGTGGTGCGCGTCGAAGGCGCCACCACCGACGCCGAACTCGCCGCCCGGCGCTACGACGCGCAACCCGGCACCGTCTACCTGCTGCGGCCCGACCAGCACGTGTGCGCGCGCTGGCGGCAGCCCACGGCGCAGCACATTCGAGCGGCCCTGGACCGCGCACTGGCCAAGGCCTGAGGAACGGAACGCCATGACACAGCTGATCACCACGCCCCATCTCGAAGCCCCCGACGATTTCTACGAAGCGCTCATCGAGGCGCACCAGGGCCTCTCGACCGAAGAGAGCCATGCCTTCAACGCGCGCCTCGTGCTCGTGCTGGCCAACCACATCGGCGCGCTGGCCGTGCTGCGCGAAGCCTTCGACGCGGCGCGCGCCGGCTGAGGCGCACCGCGCCGACGCATTCCAACCTCATCGCGATTTTTTCGAAAGAGAAAGCACATGACCCAAGCAACCCCGCCCGCCGAACGGCGCTACCAGAGCGGCTTCGGCAACGAGTACGCCAGCGAGGCCGTCGCCGGCGCGCTGCCCCAGGGCCGCAACAACCCGCAGCGCGGGCCCTTCGACCTGTACACCGAGCTGATCTCCGGCACCGCCTTCACCGCGCCGCGCCACGAGAACCGCCGCACCTGGCTCTACCGCCGCCAGCCTTCGGTGGTGTCGGGCCGCTACCAGCCGTATGCGCAGCCGCACTGGACCACCGGCGCCGACCGCGAGATTGCGCTGCCGCCCGAGCCGCTGCGCTGGCACCCGCAGCCGCTGGACGGCGCGGCCGACAAGGACTTCATCGACGGCATGCACACCGTCGCGGCCAACGGCGATGCCGAGTCGCAGGTCGGCATCGGCTCGCTGATGTACCTGGCGGGCCGCTCGATGGAGCGCCGCGCCTTCGTCAACGCCGACGGCGAAATGCTGCTGGTACCGCAGCAAGGCCGCCTCGTCATCACCACCGAACTCGGCGTGCTCGACGTGAAGCCCGGCGAGATCGCGGTGCTGCCGCGCGGCATGGCCTTCAAGGTGGCGCTGCCCGACGGCCTGTCGCGCGGCTACGTGTGCGAGAACTACGGCGCGCATTTCCGCCTGCCCGAGCTCGGCCCCATCGGCTCGAACGGCCTGGCCAACGCACGCGACTTCCAGGCGCCCGTGGCGGCCTTCGAGGCGGAAGAAGGCGCCTACGACATCGTCAAGAAATTCGGCGGCCGCTTCTGGCAGGCGCCGATGAAGCAGACGCCCTTCAACGTGGTCGCGTGGCACGGCAACCTGTCGCCGGTGAAGTACGACACGGCGCACTTCATGGTGATCGGCTCGATCAGCTTCGACCACCCCGATCCGTCGATCTTCACCGTGCTGACTTCGCCCAGCGACACGCCCGGCACCGCCAACTGCGACTTCGTGATCTTCCCGCCGCGCTGGATGGTCATGGAGAACACCTTCCGTCCGCCATGGTTCCACCGCAACCTCATGAGCGAGTTCATGGGACTGGTGCTGGGCGAGTACGACGCCAAGCCGGGCGGCTTCAAGCCCGGCGGCGCGAGCCTGCACAACTGCATGGTGCCGCACGGCCCCGACGAGGAAGCCTTCGACAAGGCCACGCACGCCGACCTCAAGCCGCACAAGCTGGACAACACGCTGGCCTTCATGTTCGAGAGCCGCTACCGATTCATTCCCACCAACTTCGCGCTGAAGAGCGCGGCACTCGACACGGACTACGCGGACTGCTGGGCCGGCCTGAAAGATCAATTCAAAGCATGAAGACTGTTTTCACCCTCACCCGCCGCGCGGCGGCCGTTGCGCTGCTGGCTGCGCCCTTCCTGGCGCACGCGGCCGACTACCCGTCCAGGCCGATCAAGTTCGTGGTGCCCTACACCCCCGGCGGCACCACCGACCTGGTGGCGCGCACGGTGGGCCAGAAGGTCTCGGAGAAGCTGGGCCAGCCGGTGCTGATCGACAACCGCGGCGGCGCGGGCGGCAACATCGGCATGGACGTCGTGGCCAAGGCCGCGCCCGACGGCTACACCATCGGCTTCGGCGCCATCTCGACCAACGCGCTGAACCCGCACATCTACAAGTCGATGGCCTTCGACCCGCGCAAGGACTTCACGGCCATCAGCCTGCTGGGCACCTCGACCATCGTGCTCGAAGTGCCGGCGGCCTCGCCGGTGAAGTCGGTGGCCGACCTGATCGCCGCCGCGAAGAAGAACCCCGGCATGCCCTACGCCACCGCGGGCGCCGGCACCTCGATGAACCTGGCCGGCGTGATGTTCGCGCAGATGACGGGCACCGACCTCGTGCACGTGGCCTACAAGGGCAGCGGCCCGGCCATCACCGACATGCTGGGCAACAACATCGGCGCGATGTTCGACAACCTGCCGGCGTCGCTGCCGCACATCCAGGCCGGCAAGCTGCGCGCGCTGGCCGTGGCGGGCCCCGCGCGCTCGCCGTCGCTGCCCGACGTGCCGACGATGGCCGAGGCCGGCCTCAAGGGCTACGCGCTGGAGCCGTGGTTCGGCGTGTATGGCCCGGCCAAGCTGCCGGCGCCGATCGTCAAGGCGCTGAACGAAGCCTTCGTCGAAGCGCTCGCGATGCCCGACGTAAAGGCCAAGCTGGCGCAGGCCGGCTTCTCGCCGCGCGGCTCGACGCCGCAGGAGCTGACCACGCTGTCCGAGACCGAATACAAGCGCCTGGGCGACGTCGCCAAAAAAGCCGGCATGACGGCCGACTGAACCGATTCACAGAAAGACATTCATCATGACCGCACTCAACGCCACCCATGACCCGAAGCTGCGCAGCTGGGTCGCCTCGGCCAACGAAGCCGGCAACGACTTCCCGATCCAGAACCTGCCCTTCGGCCGCTTCCGCGCCGCGGGCAGCAGCGACACGTTCCGCATCGGCGTCGCCATCGGCGACCAGGTGCTGGACCTGCGCGCCACGGGCCTCGTCGACACCGACGACATGAACGTGCTGATGAACGCCAGCGTGAAGGACCGCCAGGCCCTGCGCGCCGCCCTCTCGGCCGGCCTGGCCGAAGGCAGCGACAAGCAGGCGGCGTGGTCGAAGGCGCTGCTCGCGCAAGGCAAGGCCGAGATGACCGTGCCCTGCCGCATCGGCGACTACACCGACTTCTACACCGGCATCCACCACGCCACGACCATCGGCAAGCTGTTCCGCCCCGACCAGCCGCTGATGCCCAACTACAAGTGGGTGCCGATCGGTTACCACGGCCGCGCTTCGTCGATCGGCGTGAGCGGCCAGGTCTTCAAGCGCCCGCAAGGCCAGACCAAGGCGCCCGATGCCGCGACGCCGAGCTTCGGCCCGTCCAAGCGCCTGGACTACGAGCTGGAGCTGGGCTTCCTGGTGGGCCAGGGCAATGCGCTGGGCGAGCCCATCGCCATCGGCGAGGCCGAAGACCACCTGTTCGGCGTGACGCTGCTCAACGACTGGTCGGCGCGCGACCTGCAGGCCTGGGAATACCAGCCGCTCGGCCCGTTCCTGGCGAAGAATTTCGCGAGCACGCTGTCGCCGTGGATCGTGACGACCGAAGCGCTGGCCCCGTTCCGCGCGAAGTTCGAGCGGCCCGCCGAAGACCCGCAGCCGCTGCCCTACCTCGACTCGCCCGCCAACCGCGAAAGCGGCGCGCTCGACATCACGCTCGAAGTGCTGCTGCAGACCGCGAAGATGCGCGCCGAGGGCGTTGCGCCCGTGCGCCTGACGCGCGGCAACACGACCGAAGCCGCCTACTGGACCGCCGCGCAGCTCATCACGCACCACACGGTGAACGGCTGCAACCTGCAGCCGGGCGACCTGCTGGGCTCGGGCACGCTGTCGGGACCGAAGCCCGATGAAGCCGGCTCGCTGATGGAACTGACGCTGGGCGGCAAGCAGCCGATCACGCTGCCGAACGGCGAGAAGCGCACGTTCCTGGAAGATGGGGACACGCTGGTGATGCGCGGGTATTGCGAGCGCATCGGTGCGGTGCGCATCGGCCTGGGCGAAGTCAGCGGCACGGTGGTCTGATGCCTTTTCCCTCTCCTTCTGGGAGAGGGAGTAAGGCGGGTCAGGGCGCCGTAGCTGGCGTCGCCGCCGCGGGCCACGCCACTTCGCTTGCCACGCGCGGCTTGCCGATCGGCGCGGTCGCCTTGCCGATCTTGATGGCCGCCATGTCGGCCTCGCTCGGGTACTGGTCGGCGAGCCAGTAGTCGAACACGCGGCGCGCGATGGGCGCCGCGGCGCCCGCGCCCCAGCCCGCGTTCTCCACGATCACCGCGATGGCGATCTTCGGGTCGTTCACCGGCGCGAAGCCCATGAACAGCGCGTGGTCCCGCTGGTGCTCTTCGAGCGCGCGGGCGTTGTACTTGGTGTTCTGCGCCTGGGTCACGGCCTGCGCCGTGCCGGTCTTGCCGGCCGCCTGGTAGAGCGCGCCCGCGAACACGCCGCGCGCCGTGCCGCTGGTAACCACGCTGGTCAGGCCCTCGCGGATCACCGAGATGGCCGACGCGGTGTAGCCCAGGTTTTCCGCCGGCGGCTGCGGCAGCGGCACCACCTGCCCGCTCACCGTGTTGCGCGTGGCCAGCACGAGGTGCGGCTTGTGCTTGAGGCCGCCGTCGGCCACGATGGCCGTGGCCTGCGCCAGTTGCAGCATCGTGAAGCTGTTGTAGCCCTGCCCGATGCCCAGCGAAATCGTTTCGCCCGCGTACCACTTCTTGGCCTCGGGGCGCTTGTAGGCGTTGCGCTTCCACTCGGTGCTCGGCAGCACGCCGCGCACTTCGCCGCCCAGGTCGATGCCGGTGATCTGGCCGAAGCCCAGCGGCTTCATCGAGTCGTGGATCAGGTCCACGCCCATCTCGTTGGCCAGCGAATAGAAATAGATGTTGCTCGACAGCTGGATCGCGCGGCGCATGTCGACGCCGCCCAGGTTGCCTTCGGGGCTGCCGAAGCGGTGGCCGCCGAAGTTGAAGTAGCCGGGGTCGTTCACCACCACGCTGGGGCTGCGCTTGCCGGTTTGCAGCGCCGCCAGCGCCATGAAGGGCTTGTACGTGGAGCCGGGCGGGTAGGTGCCGCGCAGCGCGCGGTTCAGCAGCGGCTTGTCGATCGATTCGGTCAGCGCCGCCCAGCTCTCGTTGTCGATGCCTTCGACGAACAGGTTGGGGTCGAAGGTGGGCTTGCTCACGAAGGCCAGGATCTCGCCGGTCTTGGGGTCGATGGCCACCACCGCGCCGCGGCGCTCGCCGAACATGTCTTCGACCAGCTTCTGCAGCTTGATGTCCAGCGACAGCATGACGGTGTTGCCGGGCGTGGCCGGGTGGCTGGCCAGGCGGCGCACGGCGCGCCCGCCGGCCGAGGTTTCCATCTGCTCGACACCGGTCTGTCCGTGCAGCGTTTTTTCGTAGCTCTGCTCGATGCCGAGCTTGCCGATGTAGTCGGTGCCCTTGTAGTTGGCCTGCTCGTCTTCGTCCCAGTCTTCCATCGCGGTCTTCTCGCGCTGGTTGATGCGGCCGATGTAGCCCAGCACGTGCGAGGCCAGCTCGCCCTGCGGGTAGTTGCGGAACAGCCGCGCCTTGATTTCCACGCCCGGAAAGCGGTAGCGCTGCGCCGCGAAGCGCGCGACTTCCTCGTCGCTCAGGCGGGTGCGGATCGGAATGGAGTCGAAGCTGCGCGAGTCTTCGCGCAGGCGCTTGAAGCGGCGGCGGTCGCGCGGCGAAATCTCGAGCACCTGCGTCAGGCTGTCGATGGTTTCCTCGACGTCGCCCACCTTCGAGGGCGTGATCTCCAGCGTGTAGGCCGAATAGTTGGAGGCCAGCACGATGCCGCTGCGGTCCAGGATCAGGCCCCGGTTGGGCACCACCGGCACCACGGCCGTGCGGTTGCTCTCGGCCTGCTCGGCCAGGTCTTCGTGTCGCGTGACCTGCAGGTACACCAGCCGCGCGCACAGCAGCCCGAAGGCGAACAGCACCGCCAGGCCGATGACGATCACGCGGCGCTTGAAGCGCGCGAGGTCGGCGGCGACGTTGCGGATTTCGGTCATGGCGGAGGGAGCTTAGGCGCGTGCCGGTGCTTTTGGCAAATGCGGCAGGCGGGCTTCGGCTTTGGGCTTTGCTTAGAGCGGGCGGTTCTCGTCGGGTTCCGGCGTGCGGCGCTGGGGCGCGAGCAGCAACGCGGTTGCAATGGGCCACAGGGCGGCCTCGATGGCGGGCGAGATCAGCACGGTCCAGCCCGGGAACACACCGCCGCCGATCATCCGCGTGATGACCTCGATCAGCTGCGACAGCGCAAACAGCGGCAGCACCTGCAGCGCCTGCGACAGCACCGGGTACCAGAGCAGGCGCCGGTGGATGGTGATCGCGAAGAAGCCCAGCGTGGTGTAGGACAGCGCATGCTGGCCCAGCATCGACGACTGGTGCACGTCCATGCACAGGCCGAAGACGAAGGCCGCGCCGATGCCCACGCGCGAGGGCTGGTGCACGCCCCAGAACACGATCACCAGCGCCAGCAGGTCGGGCATCCACACCGCGCGGCCGATCGGCACCATGTTCACGAGCAGCGCCGCCACGAGGCTGGCCCACATGAAGAAGGGGCTGACGGGCAGCAACAGCTGCTGCTGGCCGGGACGCTTGATCATCGGCGCTCTCCCTGCTTCTTTTCGTTCTTGCCCGCGCCGGGCTTGCCGTCCGGGCGCTTGCGCTGGGTGGCGGCGGGCGGCGTGGGCGGGGGCGCGGTCGGGGCGCCCGTGGGTTCGAGCACGAGCACGTAGCGCGCGGCCGTCACATGAGCCAAAGGTATGCAGTAGATGCGGGCGAAGGCCGAGTCGGCGCGGCGCTCGATGCGCTCGATCTTGGCCACCGGCAGGCCGGCGGGGTAGATGCCGTCGACGCCGCTGGTGGAGAGCAGGTCGCCTTCCTGCAGGTCGGCATTGGCGGCCATGAAGCGCAGCTCCAGGCCGCCGCCGTGCGCCGAGGCGTCGCCGAAGGCCACGCTGCGCACGCCGGTGCGGGTGTTCTGCACGGGAATGGCCAGGTCGCGGTCGATCACCAGCGTGACCTCGCTCGTGAAGGGCAGCACCTGCGTGACCTGGCCCAGCACGCCGCGCGCGTCGATCACCGGCGAGCCGGCCACCACGCCCTGGGTCATGCCCTGGTCGATGACGATCTTGCGGGTGTAGGGGTCGGCCGCGTCGTACAGCACCTCGGCCGCGCGGCCCGGCGTGGTCGTGGCCTGGCGCAGCTCCAGCAGCTCGCGCAGGCGGGCGTTGTCCTGGGCCAGTGTGTCGGCCTGGGCGGCGCGCTCGGCCTGCATCATCAGCGCCTTGCGGGCGTCGGCCTCGTTGCGCTGGGCGGTCTGCAGGTCTTCGAGGTAGCGGCCGCCGCCGAGCATGGCCTGCACCGGCTTCAGCGCCACCCATTGCACGGGGTACAGCACCGCGCCGATGCCCGCGCGGATGGGTTGCACGATATGAAAGCGTGCATCGGCCACCATGAGGAACAGGGCAAGCGCGCCGAAGAAGATCAGCTTGCTGAGTGCCGATTGCCCCTGGTTGAACAGGGGTGGCGCGGTGCGATCGAGCGTGCCCAGAGGCATGAATTCAGACCCGGCGGTGGTGCGGAATCAAATAACAAAAAGCCGGCCTGCGCAAGCAGAGGCCGGCCGATGATGCAGCAGCCTGCTTACTCGCTCGTGAAGATGCTGCCCAGGCGGTCCATGCGTTCGAGCGCAATGCCGCAGCCGCGCACCACGCAGGTCAGCGGGTCTTCGGCCACCAGCACCGGCAGGCCGGTTTCCTCGGCCAGCAGGCGATCGAGGTCGCGCAGCAGCGCGCCGCCGCCGGTCAGCATCATGCCGCGCTCGGCGATGTCGGCGCCCAGTTCGGGCGGCGTTTGCTCCAGCGCGTTCTTCACGGCCGAGACGATGTTGTTGAGCGGATCGGTCAGGGCTTCCAGCACTTCGTTGCTGCTGATGGTGAAGCTGCGCGGCACGCCTTCGGAAAGGTTGCGGCCCTTGACTTCCATTTCCTTGACTTCGGAGCCCGGGAAGGCCGAGCCGATGTTCTTCTTGATGACTTCGGCCGTCGGCTCGCCGATCAGCATGCCGTAGTTGCGGCGGATGTAGTTGATGATGGCTTCGTCGAAGCGGTCGCCGCCCACGCGGACCGAGCCCTTGTAGACCATGCCGCCCAGCGAGATCACGCCCACCTCGGTGGTGCCGCCGCCGATGTCCACCACCATCGAGCCCGAGGCTTCGCTCACGGGCAGGCCCGCGCCGATGGCCGCGGCCATGGGTTCCTCGATCAGGTAGACCGAAGTGGCGCCTGCGGCTTCAGCCGCGTCCTTGATGGCGCGGCGCTCGACCTGGGTCGAGCCGCAGGGCACGCAGATGATGATGCGCGGGCTCGGCGTGAGCAGCGTGCGCGGGTGCACCATCTTGATGAACTGCTTGATCATCTGCTCGGTGATCACGAAGTCGGCGATCACGCCGTCCTTCATCGGGCGGATCGCCTCGATGTTGCCGGGCACCTTGCCCAGCATGGCCTTGGCTTCGCGGCCGACGGCCTGGATCACCTTCTTGCCGTGGGGGCCACCTTCGTGGCGAATGGCGACAACCGAGGGCTCGTCCAGCACGATGCCCTTGTTGCGGGCAAATATCAGGGTGTTGGCGGTGCCGAGGTCGATCGCGAGGTCGGTGGAAAAGTACCGACGGAAAGCTCCAAACATGTGCGGAATCCTCTGAGCACGGCCTGCGCATCGGCAGGTCGTCGCTCTATTTTTTGGGTCGTTTGACGGGGTGAATTGATCGTTTTTGGCGCAAAAGCCGGCGCGTTCGCGGGGGTTGCGGCAAAGGCGGGATAATACCCGAATCCCCTCTGATTCCTGTATTAGCACCGGCTCCGCGGTGCGATTACCCCTGCTTTTTTTAGCGTTTCGACCCTATGTCACTTTCCGCTTCAGATATTGCGCGCATCGCCTCGCTGGCGAGGCTGCAGCTGGCTTCCGACGAAAGCGAGCGCATGCTCAGCCAGATCAACGGCTTTTTCGACCTGGTCGAACGCATGCGTTCGGTGGACACCACCGGCGTCGAGCCGCTGGCCCACCCCGTGGCCGCCCTCGAAGACATCACGCTGCGCCTGCGCGACGACGTGGTGAGCGAGCCTGACAACCGCGAAGCCAACCAGAAGAGCGCCCCGGCCGTCGAAGCCGGCCTGTTCCTCGTGCCCAAGGTGATCGAATAATGAGCAACGGTGAACTGCACCAGATGAGCGTGGTCGCGCTGGCCAAGGCGCTGGCCGACCGCAAGGTTTCGGCCGTCGAGGCCTCGCAGGTATTCCTTGGCCGCATGAAGGCCCACGAATCGCTCGGCACCTTCGTCGACGTCAACGAGGACGTCACGCTGGCCCAGGCCCGCGCCGCCGACGCGCGCATCGCCGCCGGCAACGCCCCCGCGCTGGCCGGCGTGCCGATCGCGCACAAGGACATCTTCGTCACCACCGATTTCGCCACCACCGCCGGCTCGAAGATGCTCGCGGGCTACCGCTCGCCGTTCGACGCGACCGTGGTCAGGCGCCTGGCCGAGGCCGGCGCGGTCACGCTGGGCAAGCTGAGCTGCGACGAGTTCGCCATGGGCTCGGCCAACGAGAACGTCGCCGTGCCCGCCGTGGGCCACGACAAGGCCGTGCCGGTGCAGAACCCCTGGAACCGCGCGCACATTCCGGGCGGCTCGTCGGGCGCCAGCGCGGCGGCCGTGGCGGCGCGCCTTGCGCCCGCGGCCACCGGCACCGACACCGGCGGCTCGATCCGCCAGCCCGCTTCTTTCTGCGGCGTGACCGGCATCAAGCCCACCTACGGCCGCGCCTCGCGCTACGGCATGGTGGCCTTCGCGTCCAGCCTCGACCAGGCCGGCCCGATGGCCCGCTCGGCCGAAGACTGCGCGCTGCTGCTGTCGGCCTTCTGCGGCCCCGACCTCGACCGCGACTCGACCTCGCTCGACAAGCCCGCCGAAGACTTCAGCCGCTCGCTGAACGACTCGCTCGAGGGCCTGCGCATCGGCGTGCCCAAGGAGTTCTTCGGCGAAGGCGTGGCACCCGGCGTGCGCGCGGCCATCGACGCCGCGCTCGCGCAATACGAGAAGCTCGGCGCCAGGCGCGTCGAAGTGACGCTGCCGCGCACCGAGCTGTCGATTCCCGTGTACTACATCCTGGCCGCAGCCGAGGCCTCGAGCAACCTGAGCCGCTTCGACGGCGTCAAGTTCGGCCACCGCGCCAAGCAGTACAAGGACCTGGCCGAGATGTACGAACGCACGCGCGCCGAAGGCTTCGGCGATGAAGTGAAGCGCCGCATCATGATCGGCACCTACGTGCTCTCGCACGGCTACTACGACGCCTACTACCTGCAGGCGCAAAAGGTGCGCCGCATGATCGCGGACGACTTCCAGCAGGCCTTCAGGCAGTGCGACGTGATCGCCGGCCCCGCCGCGCCGACCACCGCATGGAAGCTCGGCGAACACGGCGACGACCCCGTGGCCGACTACCTGGCCGACATCTTCACGCTGCCCGCTTCGCTGGCCGGCCTGCCGGGCATGAGCGTGCCCGCGGGCTTCGACAGCGGCATGCCCGTGGGCCTGCAATTGATCGGCAACTACTTCCACGAAGCGAAGCTGCTGAACATCGCGCACCGCTTCCAGCAGGCCACCGACTGGCACGCACGCACGCCGGAGGGCTTTTTGAAATGAGCGAAACCGTGAACACATTCGAAGCACAACAACAGGGCCGCCCGACCGGTCCGCTGGTGCGCGGCTATGAAGTCATCATCGGCTTCGAGACGCACGCGCAACTGTCGACCGCGAGCAAGATCTTCAGCCGCGCCTCCACCGCGTTCGGCGCCGAGCCCAACACGCAGGCCTGCGCGGTCGACCTCGCGCTGCCCGGCACGCTGCCCGTGATGAACAAGGGCGCGGTCGAACGCGCCATCAAGCTGGGCCTGGCGCTGGGCTCGCACATTGCGCCGCGCAGCGTGTTCGCGCGCAAGAACTACTTCTACCCCGACCTGCCCAAGGGCTACCAGATCAGCCAGTTCGAGATTCCGGTCGTGCAGGGCGGCGCGGTGTCGTTCTTCCTCGGCGAAGAAAAGAAGACCGTGCGCCTGGTGCGTGCCCACCTCGAGGAAGACGCGGGCAAGTCGCTGCACGAAGACTTCATCGGCCAGAGCGGCATCGACCTGAACCGCGCCGGCACGCCGCTGCTGGAGATCGTGACCGAGCCCGACATGCGCTCCACCGCCGAGGCCGTGGCCTATGCGAAAGAGCTGCACAAGATCGTCACGTGGATCGGCATCTGCGACGGCAACATGCAGGAAGGGAGCTTCCGCTGCGACGCCAACGTGTCGGTGCGCAAGCCCGGCGACAAGCTCGGCACGCGCCGCGAAATCAAGAACCTGAACAGCTTCAAGTTCATGCAGCAGGCCATCGACTACGAGATCAACTCGCAGATCGACGAGCTCGAGGATGGCCGCGCCATCGAACAGGCCACCGTGCTGTTCGACCCCGCCACCGGCGAGACGCGCACCATGCGCACCAAGGAAGACGCGGCCGACTACCGCTACTTCCCCGACCCCGACCTGCCGCCGCTGAGCATTGCCGCCGAGTGGATCGAGCGCGTGAAGGCCACCATGCCCGAGCTGCCGCGCGCCACCGCAGAGCGCTATGTGCGCGACCACGGCCTGTCGGAATACGACGCCGCGCAGCTCACGCAGAGCGCCGCGCTGGCCGCCTACTTCGACGACGCCGTGAACGCGGGCGCCACGCCCAAGCTCGCGAGCAACTGGATCACCGGCGAGATGGCGCGCCGCCTGAACGCGGCCGAGATCGGCATCGAGGCCGCGCCCGTCAAGGCGCGGCAACTGGCCCAGCTCGTCAAGCGCATCGCCGAAGGCACGCTGCCCAACAACGCCGCGCGCCAGGTGTTCGACGCCCTGTGGACCGGCGAAGGCAGCGATGTCGACGCCATCATCGAGGCGAAAGACCTGAAGCCGATGGCCGACACCGGCGCGCTCGACAAGATCCTCGACGAGGTGATTGCCAGGAACGCGAAGAACGTCGAGGAGTACCGCGCCGGCAAGGAGAAGGCGCTGAACGGCCTCGTGGGCCAGGTCATGAAGGCCAGCGGCGGCAAGGCCAACCCCGCGCAAGTGACCGATCTGCTCAAGGCCAAGCTGGCCTGATCGAAGCAAGACGCCGGGGCCTGGCGCAAGGCCCCGGCAGCCTGTTGTTGATGTTCAGCGGGGGTTGCCGCCGTTCTGCGGCGACCACAGCGTTTTCAGACGCGTGCGCTCTTCGTCGAAGCGCGCATTCACGCGCTTCTTCTCTTCTTCCTGCTCGCCGATGAAGCGGTTCTGCACCGCCACGCTCTGCGTGTTGTCCTCGAGCCGGCGGCGCACGGCGCCCGGCGCCTTGCCCGGGTCCTGCTTGTAGAACTCCATCTCCTCGTCGATCTTCTTGCGGTCGTCGCCGAGTTCGGCAATGCGCTTTTTCGCGGCCTGCGTCACCGTGTCGATCTGCGCCAGCGCCTCGGCGCGCTCGCGGTCGTGCGTGGCGGCATTGGGGTAGCGCACCAGCAGCGCCCGCTCGCGCCGGCGCTCGTCGGTCAGGCGCGCGGCCTGGATGGCGGCCTCGCGCGCGCGGTCTTCGCGCTCCTGCAGTTCGCGCGCGGTGTAGGTCGGCTCGACCTTGCGGCGCACCGAGCCGCTCGGGTTGAGCTCGCGCTGCTCGCGGTCGCTGCATTCGGCGATCGGCCGGTCGGCCGTGAGCGTGCGCCCGCGCGCGTCGGTGCAGGTGAAGATGCCGGGGGAGGCGCCTTCCGGTTTCTGCGATTGCGCATGCAACGCGCCGCAAAAGCCCGTCGCCGCCAGGAAAGTTGCCGCCGCCAGCAGGCGAGTCGGCTTGCCGTTGTCGCGTGCGTGCATCGGCGTTGTGCCTCAGCTGGCGCCGTAGCGCGTGCGGTAGGCCAGCACGCGGTCGCGGTGCGTGCCCAGGTCGGCTGCCGCGCTGCCCGAGAGGTAGCTCAGCAGGTCGTCCAGCGTGGCGATGGCGATCACCGACAGGCCCAGCTGGTTGCGCACGTACTGCACGGCGCTGTGGTCCACGTCGACGCCGTTCTCGGTCGCCTTTTCCTGCCGGTCGAGGGCAATGGCCACGGCATGCGGCGTGGCGCCGGCCGCCTGGATGGCCGCGATCGACTCGCGCACCGCGGTGCCGGCCGACATCACGTCGTCGACGATCAGCACGCGGCCCTTCAGCGGCGCGCCCACCAGGTTGCCGCCCTCGCCGTGCGCCTTGGCTTCCTTGCGGTTGTAGGCAAAGGGGTAGTTGCGCCCGCGCCGGGCCAGCTCGGCGGCCACCGTGGCGCCCAGCGGAATGCCCTTGTAGGCGGGGCCGAAGATCATGTCGAATTCGAGCCCGCTTTCGATCAACCGGTCTGCATAGAATCCGGCGAGACGGGCGATCTTGCCGCCGTCGTCGAAGAGCCCCGAATTGAAGAAATAAGGACTCATTCGGCCGGCTTTTGTCTTGAATTCGCCAAAGCGCAGCACGCCGGCATCCAACGCGAACTGGACGAAGTCCTGTGCGACCGCGCTGCTTTTCTGACCATCTACAGCCATCGGAATTTCCTTGTGTTCAAACTGACCAGTCTCAATCTCAATGGCCTGCGTTCGGCCGCTACCAAAGGCGTGGCCGACTGGGTGGCCGAACTTGCGCCGGATTGTATTTGCATGCAGGAGATCCGGGTCCAGGCCAGCGACGTCGAAGGCCGTTTCGAGGAAATGGCCGGCCTGAAGGGCCACTTCCATTTCGCCGAGAAAAAGGGGTACGCCGGCACCGCGGTGTACACCAAGCATGCGCCCAGCCAGGTCGTGGTGGGCTGGGGCGACGCCGAATTCGACGCCGAGGGCCGCTACCTGGAGCTGCGCTTCGACACGCCCAAGCGCAAGTTCTCGGTCATCAGCTGCTATTTTCCGAGCGGCAGCTCGGGCGAGGAGCGCCAGGAGGCCAAGTTCCGCTTCCTCAAGGGCTTCTTTCCGCACCTGGTGGCGCTGAAGAAGGAACGCGAATTCGTGCTGTGCGGCGACATCAACATCGCGCACCAGCAGATCGACCTGAAGAACTGGCGCGGCAACCAGAAGAACAGCGGCTTCCTGCCCGAGGAACGCGCCTGGATGACCAAGCTGCTGGACGCCGGCACCGACGGCGCGGGCCTGGTCGACGTGTACCGCAAGCTCAAGCCTGACACCACCGACGAGGCCTACACCTGGTGGAGCAACCGCGGCCAGGCCTACGCGAACAACGTGGGGTGGCGGCTGGACTACCACCTGGCCACGCCGGCCATGGGCGCGCTGGCGCGCACCGAGGCCATCTACAAGACCGTCAAGTTCAGCGACCACGCGCCGATCACGGTGGAGTACGACTTCACGCTGTAAGCAGGCCAGCAACCGCGTCGCCGATGCCGATCGCCCCGACCCCGCCCGCCGGGCCAGCCGCCTACCTGCCGCGCGACGTGCTGAACGCGCCCGAGGTCAAGGCCGCCATCGCGCGCCGCAGCACCGAGCGCGGCGACGACGCCGACATGGCGGCGTGGCTGCGCAACCATTTCTTTCGCTGGGCCATCGGCAGCTTCGAGCACGTGCTGCCGGTGCACTCCGCGGCCGACTACCTGGCCGCGACCGGCGCGGGCGCCGGCAAGCCCGTGCCCGAGTGGCTGGCAAAGCTGCTGCAGCCGCGCGCCGACGCCGGGCCCCGCGCCTGCTGGTACCTGGACCCCGACCACCTGCTGCTGATCGAGCGCGAGCGCGTGCTGGTCGAGTTCCTGCGTTCGCGGCGCGGCACGCGGCTCGAACAGAAGTTGCAGCGCATCAACTGCTTCATGGCGCTCGCGATGTGGGAGCAGGAGCACCAGCGCATGCAGGCCAGGCGCAGCAAGGGCTGGGTACCCAGCAGCGGGCTGGCGCTGCGCGAGGTGCTGCGCACGCCCAACGGCGTGCTCTTCGAGTTCGACGGCCGGCATGCGGCGCTGCGCGAGGAAATGGCCTACGAGTCGTACCACATGCAGCATTGCCTGGGCCAGTTCGCCAGCCTCAAGAAGCTCAGCGGCGGCTACGGCGAGCAGTACGCCCAGGCCGCGCAGGAAGGCCGCCTGCGCCTCTTCACGCTGCGCAGCGCGGGCAACCTGCCCCACGTGACCATCAGCCTCACGGTGCATGCCGACGGCCTGCGCGTGGACCAGATCAAGGGCAAGCAGAACCGCCACCCGATCCGCAAGTACGCCGACGACGTGCTGCGCTTCCTGCGCGCGGTGCCGCCGCGCGGCGAGCGCCATGCGGACTGCGAGGGCATGGGCCTGGTGTTCGAGCCCGACACCCCCGGCGCGGCGCAGGGCCAGTGGAAGTTCGTGACCGACGTGGCCGACGCCAACCACCTGCTCAGCGTGATGAGCGCCAACTTTCACCTGATCGAGCACTTCGAGCAGCCGCCGCCCGCGCTGCAGTGGCTGCTGCTGCGCATCGCGCCGCGCGAGTTGGGGCGGCTGCGGCAGGTCGATCCGGCGGTGGCCGCCGCCGCGCGGCTCATGCGGCCGGGCCAGGCCGCGCCGGCCGGTGCAACCCATGGCATCGAAGGCATTGCACTCGACTTCGCCCCGGAGGCCGGCGCATGCTGACGGCGCTGCTGTGGCTCGCGGGCCTGGTGGTGCTGTTCTTCGTGTACCGCGCCGTGGTCATCCTGCGCGACGTGATGCGCGACGGCGACGACGGCTCGCACGCCGCGGACACGGCCACGCCGGCCAACGAAGACCCGGCCCTGCGCGCCGCCCGCGCCAGGGCCGAGAACGCGCCGCCCAACCGCCGCCGGTGGGCGATCGCGCTGGGCGACATCCTGCTGATCCGCAACGGACTGCCGTGCAACGGCGACACCCTCGCGCTCGCGTTGCCCGCGGACCAGCGCGAACGCCTGGCGCGCCAGGTGCTGCGCGAGATGAACCTCGCGCCCGACTTGCCGCACGCGGACATCGGGGTCCGCATGCATGCCGCGCTCACCGGCTGGGTCGGCGGCCTGGGACGTTCGCACGACGGCTTCTACGAACAACTCGCGGCGCAGGGCCGCGTGCGCGACGCGCTGGCCTTCGACTGCGCGCGCACCGCCTTCCTCGTGCGCTGCATCGCGCTGCTCGGCTGGGTCACGGAAGCGCAGGCGTGGATGGTGCTGTTCCTCAACGCGCAGCGCGCGCAAGACAGCTTCGAGAGCTGGGAAGACTTCGGCATGGCCTACGCGCGGGCCCGCGAGCACTGGCTGCGCATCAGCAGCCAGGACGGCCCCGCCTCGACGCGCGCCGCCATGGAAGTGCGCGAGCACCTGCGCAACGCCGACGGCAGCTGGCTCGCGCTGCCCTGGAAGCGCTACCGCATCTTCGACCCGCAACCGCTGCCGGCCTGACACCGGCCCGGCGCCTTCACCTCTCCGTCTCCTTGTTCTTCTCTTTCGCACCATGACCACGCTCCCACCCGCTCCTTCGCCATGGAAAGTCTGCGACGTCGATGCGTTGCTGCGCGCCGGGGACCACGCCACGCTCGACCGCCTGTTCGACGAGGCACTGGCCGCGAGCTTCCACGACCGCGCCGCCGAAGAGCGCTACTACGGCGCCCTGCCCGCCGACATGCTGCGTTGCGCCGAGGCCGGCGCCGAGGGCCTGGCGCTGCTGCGCGCCTGGCAGGCCGCCAGCCCGCGCTCCGCGCATGCATGGCTGTGCGAGGCGCACTACTGGTTCCACTGGGCCTACGAGTACCGCGGCGCCGGCTGGTCGAGCACCGTGACCGAGCTGGGCTGGACCTGCGCCCACGCCTGCGGCGCGCACACGGCCGCCTGCGCCCTGCAGGCGCTGGAGCGCGAGCCCACGCTGTGGAGCGCGCCCGCGCTGCTGATGCAGAGCGTGGCCGCCTTCGAGGAGCCCGAATGGCTGTCGGAACTGGTGCGCAGCGGGCGCGGCCCGACCGACGCGCCGCGGCACGACCTTGCGCTCGAAGGCATGCCGCCCGAGACGCGCGACGAGTTGCTGGCCATGTTCGCGCGCTCCGGCCTGCGCGCCGACGACCGCGTGGCCTGCCCGCCCGACGCGCCGGCCGCCCTGCCCCCGCCGATGGAGGGCAAGAAGATGCTCAGCGGCAAGCAGTACTGGATGCACGCCGCCATGCACATCCATCCGCGGCAGTTCTTCTTTTTGCGCAACTGCATCTGGTTCATGCAGCCGCGCTGGGGCGGCAGCCACGACCGCGTGCGCGCGTTCATCGCGTCGCCGGCCTGCGCGCACCTGGACGACATCGAGAAAGACCGCCTGCGCCACGAGATCTGGCGCGACGACTACCTCGAGAACGAAGTCGACGGCGACGACGACGCCGAAGACGTGCGCCGGTGGATCGCCGCCACCCGCCAGCGCGCGAGCGAAGCGCTGTTTCCGTCGCACCGCTGGGAGGCGCTGTACTGGATCGCCAACTCGCACTACCGGCGCGAGGAAAGGCCGCAGGCGCTCGCGGCCCTCAAGGAGGGCGAGAGCCACTGGCACCTGAACGACAACCAGGCGATGGCGCTCGCGGTGCTGCTGGCCTGCCAGATCGAACCGCACGACCTGTCGTGGCTGGGCCAGGCCGTGGTGCGCAGCGCCAACGCCGGCGACTGCACGGCCGCGATGATCCTGCACGGCTACTTCAGCCTGCACGGCCTGCTGGGCTTCGTGCCCGATGAGCGCGCCGGCAACGCCTGGCTCGACGCGGCACGCGCGCACGCACCGGGCTCGCTGGCATGGAACAAGGTGGCGTCGGCCCTGCGCTGGGGCGGGCGCGAAGCCGACGCCTTCGCGCTGGCGACCATGGGCTTCGAAGCTGGCGGCGACTCGTGCGAGTACCTGCTCGGCCTGTTCCATGAAGACGGCGTGCATGTCCCGGCCGACCTGAAGCAGGCCATTCCCTACTACCGCAAGACCGCCGAAGCCGGCGGCAACATGGGCGCCTACATGCTGGGCTACGCCTGCTATCACACCGGCAAGGCCGCCAAGGACGACGCCGAGCGCGCGCGCCTGCTGCGCGATGCCGTCGAGGCCGCGCGCATGGCCCACGAAATGGGCCACACCGAGGGCCTGGAGAGCATGCTGATGTTCATCGGCGACCTGGAGGACATTCCCACGCGCCACGACTACATCGAACTGGCGCGCGAGCATGCGAACCAGGGCAATGCCCTGGCCATGGCGGCGATGTCGGCGCTGCTGGCCGACAGCCAGGACAAGAAGCTCTACGACTACCGCGAAAGCGTGCGCTGGATCATGGGCGCGCAGGCCGCAGGCCCCGACCTCGACTTCGTGCAGAACGTGACGAAGAACAGCCACCAGGACGGCTTTGTCGCGAACGCGCTCTACAAGCTCACGCGCCGGCAGATCAAGGCGCACGAGATTCCGGGCGCCGACAACGCGATGGTCTGAGCGCTCAGCGCGGGTTCTTGCCCGCGTGCCGCGCCAGGTGCACCTGGTGCAGCGTGATCTTGCGCACCTCGGCCTGGCTGGTCTCGATGTGCGCGCGCAGCAGCATCGCGGCCTGGTCGCCCCGGTTCGCGCGCACGGCCTTCAAAATCTTGGCGTGCTCGTCGTAGGTGGCGTCGATGCGCGGCTGCTTGGTGAAGTCGAGCCGGCGGATGATGCGGATGCGGTCGGTCACGTCGCCGTGCACGCGCGCCATCTCGGCGTTGCCGGCCGCAGCCACCAGCGCGCAATGAAAGGCCTCGTCCCACTGCGCCACCTGCGCCATGTCGGCGCTGCGCTGCGCCGCAGGCACGAGCCAGATGCCGGCCAGCGTGTCGAGCAGGCCGCGGTCGATGTGGCGGTCGGTTTCGCACAGGCGGTGCACGGCCGTGGTCTCCAGCACCATGCGCAGGTCGTAGAGCTGCTCGAACTGGTCGAAGTCGAACGGCAGCACGCGCCAGCCGCTGCGAAACAGCACCTCGACAAAGCCTTCCTGCTGCAGCCGGAACAGCGCCTGCCGGATCGGCGTGCGCGACACGCCCAGGCGCTCGCTGATCTCGTTCTCGGTGAAGCGGTCGCCCGGCACGAGGATGAAGTCGGCCACGTCGCGCTTGAGCTGCGCGTAGACCTCGTCGGCCCGCGTGCGGAAAACGGTGGGGTCGGCGGCGGGGGCGGGGCTGGGTCGAACGGTAGGCACGGAGGGAATGTTAGTCGCAGGCGGGGGCGTCACGCAGGGCAGTTCAGCACCGCGAGCAGCGCCGCGCCCGGCGCGGTCCAGCCGACGATGGCACCCTGGGCGCGCACCATGTCGAGCGTGGCCGCCTTGAACGCGGGAAAGTAGCTTTCGGTGCAGTCCTCGAGCAGCAGGCAGTCGTAGCCCCGGTCGTTGGCTTCGCGCATGCTGGTCTGCACGCACACCTCGGTGGTCACGCCGCCGAACAGCAAGTGGGTGATGCCGCGCCGCTGCAGCAGCTCGTGCAGCGCGGTGGCGTAGAACGCGCCCTTGCCGGGCTTGTCGATGACGATCTCGCCCTCGACCGGCGCGAGCGCATCGATGATCTGGTTGCCGGGTTCGCCCGCGACGAGAACGCGCCCCATCGGGCCTTCGTCGCCGATGCGCAGCGTGGGGTTGCCCCGGTTGCGCTTGGCGGGCGGGCAGTCGGACAGGTCCGTGCAGTGGGCTTCGCGCGTGTGGACCACGAGGCCGCCGGCTTGCCGCCATGCGTCGAGCACGGCCTTGGCGGCCGGCACGATCGCCTGCAGCAGCGACACGTCGTTGCCCAGCGTTTCGCCGAAACCGCCGGGCTCCATGAAGTCGCGCTGCATGTCGATGAGGACCAGCGCCGTCTTCGCGGCCTCGAATTCGTACGGAAAAGGATTCGCTTGTTCTAGCCGCATGCTGTTGCTCGCTGGTGTGGGGTCAAAGCTCGCGCCTTCATGCCGCAGCCTGCAGCGGCTCGTGATGACCGCCGCCCATGTGCGCGCCGATCACGTGCCTTTCGGCCTCCGCCGCCGAGGTCTCGAACACGATGCGCCCTTCGCTCATCACGACGATGCGGTCCGAGAGCTCGAGCAATTCGTCGAGGTCTTCGCTGATCAGCAGCACCGCCCCGCCCTTCTCGCGCACCTGCACGATGCGTGAATGGATTTCGGCGACGGCCGCGAAGTCGAGCCCGAACACGGGGTTGGCCGCGATCAGCACATTGATGTCGCCGGCCAGCTCGCGCGCCAGCACCGCGCGCTGCACGTTGCCGCCCGACAGGCTGCGTATCGGCGCGCCTTCGCCCTGCGTCTTGACGCCGTATTCCGCGATCCACTCGCGTGCGCGGCTGCGCCAGTACGGAAAGTTGAGCACCCCGCCGCGCGACAGCGGCGCGCGGTCGAAGTCGCGCAGCGCCATGTTCTCCGCCACGCTCAAGTCGCCGACGCAGGCATTGCGCAGCGGCTCTTCGGGCAGGCTGCGCACTTTCAGGCTGCGGTTCTCGGCACGGCGCGCGGCGTAGGGTTGGCCCATGACGGTGACAGTGCCCGCGAGCCTCGGCCGCTGCCCCACCAGTGCCTCGACCAACTCGCGCTGGCCGTTGCCCGACACCCCCGCCACGCCCAGGATTTCCCCTGCGCGCACGGACAGGCTCAGGTCGTGCAGCGCCAGCGTGCCCCGGTCGCCCTGCGCCTTCAGGCCGTCGACCTTCAACGCGATCGCCGCACCCGAAGCCACCGGCTTTCTTGTCACCGGCATCGCCGACGCGGGTGATGAGGACGACTCCGCCCCCTCGCCGCCCATCATGGCCTGCGCCAGTTGCGCCGGGCTGGTCTCCGGCACACGACAGTGATGCACCGCCTTGCCCCTTCGCAGCACCGTCACGCTGTCGGCATACGCCATCACTTCGCGAAACTTGTGCGTGATGATGAGCACGGTGCACAGCCCGCTGCGCGCGAACTCGCGCACATGGCCCAGCACTTCGTCGGCTTCCTGCGGCGTGAGCACCGAGGTCGGCTCGTCGAGGATCAGCAGGCGCGGTTTCAGGTAGAGCTGCTTGAGCAACTCGAGCTTCTGCTTCTCGCCCGCCGCCAGTTCCGAAGGGCGCACATCGAGGTCGAGGCTGAACGGTGTGGTGGCCAAAAAGTCTTTCAACTCGGCGCGCTTGGTCTTCCAGTCGATCAACGCAGGCGTCTTGCCGCCGGCAAGCAACAGGTTCTCCGCCACCGTCATCCCCGGCGCCAGCGTGAAGTGCTGGTAGACCATGCCGATGCCGAGTGCCCGCGCGACGATGGGGTTCGCAATGTCCTGCTCTCGCCCGTCGATGAGGATGCTGCCTTCTTCCGCGCGCTGGAACCCCGCCACGCATTTCACCAGCGTGCTCTTGCCTGCCCCGTTCTCGCCGAGCAGCGCATGCACCGTGCCGGGTTCGACGCGCATGGTCACGCGGTCCATCGCAGTGAAAGCGCCGAAGCGCTTGGTGAGCTCGTACGTGTCGAGTGCGAGCGCGCCGGTGCCGGCAGGAAGCCCGCCGATGGCGTGGGGTGATGTGGCGCTCATTCTTTTGCCTGTCGGCGTTGTTGTTCGCGGCACGCTGCCGGTTCGCAATCGATCAACGACCGCGCCGCAAAACGCTCACGCTGATGGTGTGCTCTGCGCAGCGAAATAAAGGAGGAGCCCGAAGGGCGGGGGACATTCGCGGAGCAGAGCACACCGTCGGCGGGAGCGCGCCCCGAACAGCGGCGCGTCATTTCAGCGCCGCCAGCAAAGCCTGCGAAGTCGTGTGCGCCCCGAACACGCCCCCTTGCATCGTGATCATCTTCAACGCAGCCAGATGATTGCCGTAGTCCGTGGCAGCCGTGCAGTCCGACAGCAGCAGGCACTCGAACCCCCGGTCGTTCGCGTCGCGCATCGTCGTGTGTACGCACACGTCGGTGGTGATGCCCGCGAGGATCAGGTTCTCGATGCCCCGCGTGCGCAGGATCAGCTCCAGGTCCGTCGCATAGAACGAGCCCTTGCCCGGCTTGTCGATCACCACCTCGCCCGGCAGCGGCGCCAGCTCGGGAATGATGTCCCACCCCGGCTCGCCGCGAACCAGGATGCGGCCGCACGGCCCGTCGTCGCCGATGCCCACGCCGTTCGCGCCGATCTGCCGCGAACGCCACCGCTTGTTGGCAGGCAAGTCGCCAAGGTCCGGCCGATGGCCCTCGCGCGTGTGGATGATGTGAAAGCCCAACGGCCGCAACGCCGCCAGCGTGCGCGCGATCGGCTGGATCGGCGCCTGCACCAGCGACAGGTCGTAGCCCATCACGTCCACATACCCGCCCTTGCCGCAGAAATCCGTCTGCATGTCGATCACGATCAACGCCGTGTTGTCGGGGCGCAGCGCGCCGTTGTAGGGCCAGGCGTAGGGCGCGGCTTCCACGTGGCGTTCGGTGGTGTGGTCAACGAGAGTGGTGGTGGTAGTCATGGTCGCGTTCATCCCGCGTAGCTGCGTTCGGGCGCGGCAAAGCCGCAGGGCGTGCCGTCGGTCACCTTCACGTCGGCGCTCCACGGCAGCTTGTAGGTGCCGGCGGCCATGTCGTGCATGTAGGTGTAGGGGCAGTCCTGCGCGCCGCCCTTCACCGCGACGTAGCCGCGGTGGTAGAGCTGGTAGATGTTGTTCTCCACGCCCCAGCCCGTGCGCGCCTCGCGCACGAGGTCGGGGCGCAGCTCGGCCGTGACGATCTCGTCGACGCGGCCGCCGCCCTCGACCAGCACCGTGCCGTCGAAGTTGCAGAACATGCCCTCGCCCATCGAGTCGAAGCTGCCGTCGCTGCCGCACAGGCACACGCTCGCGGTGTAGGCCAGGTTGCAGAAGGCGTTGGCCTGGTTGGTGACCTTCCAGGCGTGGCGAATGGGCGCGGTGTAGCCGGCCGTGCGCAGGATGATGTCGGCGCCCTTGTACGCGGCCTCGCGCGCCATCTCGGGAAACATGCCGTCGTGGCAGATGATGAGCGACAGCCTGCTGCCGTTGGGCCCGTCGCACACCGGCACGCCGAGGTTGCCGGGCTCCCACGGCTCGACCGGCACCCACGGGTGCAGCTTGCGGTAGTAGAGCTTGACGGCGCCCTGGTCGTCGATGATCAGCCCGCTGTTGTAGGGGTTGCCGCCGGGGTTGGCTTCCATGATGGAGAAGCAGCCCCAGATGCGGTGCTCGATGCAGGCCTGCTTGAAGGCGGCCACCTCGGGCCCGTCGAGCGTGCACATGATCTCGGGGTTGGTGTCCATCGAGAGGCCGTGCAGCGCGTACTCCGGAAACACCACGAGGTCCATCGTGCCCTGGTTGCGGCGGGCCTTGCCCACCATGTCGCAGATGCGCTTCGTCTGCGCCGCGAGGTCCGCCGGCGTCTTGACGTTCGGCAACTGCAGTTGCACCAGCCCGACGACGACGCCATGCGCCGATTTGTTGAGGCCTCCGAGACCACTCATGAAGTTCAGCTCCTTGTCGATGAAAGTTCGCCGGGGCTGCCGACGGCCACGCTGCCCGGCTTGCAGGTGAACACCAGGATCACGAGCGTGAGCACGTAGGGCACGGTGTTGAACAGGTGGTAGCCCCAACCGATACCGATGGACTGCAGCGCCGGGCCGATGGCGCCCGCGCCGCCGAACAGCAGCGCCGCGCCCACGCAGCGCAGCGGGCTCCAGCGCGCGAAGATCACGAGCGCGACGGCGATCAGGCCCTGCCCGCTGGAGATGCCTTCGTTCCAGCTGCCCGGATAGAACAGCGTGAGCGACGCACCGCCGAGCCCAGCGATGAAACCGCCCGCCGTGGTCGCCGCGATGCGCAAGCCCGACACCGAATAGCCGAGCGCGCGCGTCGCCTGCGCCGAGTCGCCAGCCATGCGCACCAGCAGGCCGGCGCGCGTGCGCGCGAAGCCCCACCACAGCAGCACGGCCAGCGCCACGCCGATGGGCACCAGCGCGTTGAGCTGCAACGCCGACCGCACCACGGTGTTGTCGCTCCAGAAGCCCAGCGGAATCGCCGGTATCTGCGGCGCCTGCGGCTGGATCAGCGGCTTGCCCAGGTAGAAGGCGAGCCCGGTGCCCAGCAGCATCAGCGCGATGCCGGTCGCCACGTCGTTCACGCGGTCGAGCGAGCACAAGAGGCCGTGCAGCAGCGCGAGCGCCGCACCGGCCGTCGCGCCGATCAGCACGCCCAGCCATGCCGAGTCGGTGAGGTACGCGCCGCCGAAGGCCGCCATGGCCGACAGCACCAGCACGCCTTCGAGCCCGAGGTTGATGCGGCCCGACTTCTCGGTGAGGCACTCGCCCAGGCTCACGAACAGGAACGGCGCGCCCACGCGCAGCGCGCCGCCGACGATGCCGGCGACCAGCGCGATCCATTGGTCGGCGCTCATGCGAGGTAGCTCCTGTCGTAGCTTTTGGCTTCGGGCAGCATGCGGTCGCCGAACTTCTTCCAGTCGACCATGCGCAGGCCTTCGCTCGCAAGGATCAGCACGAACGCGATGCCCTGCAGCACCAGCACCGACGCATCGGGCAAACCGAGCCGCCGCTGCAGCAGGCTGCCCGCCGCGCCGAAGCCGCCGAACAGGATGGCCACCGGCACGATGGCCACCGGGTTGTGCCGCGCGATGAATGAAACGAGGATGCCCGCGTAGCCGTAGCCCGCGATCAGCGAGGCGTTGGCGTTGGTGTGCACCGCTGCCACCTCGACCGCGCCCGCGAGCCCCGCGCAAGCGCCGCCGAGTCCGCAGGCAGAGAGGATGAGCCGCGTGGCCGGCAGGCCCACGAGCTGCGCGGTGCGCGGATTGCCGCCCACCACGCGCACCGAAAAGCCCGAGGCCGTGGCGCGCAGCCACCAGCCGAGGCCCAGGCACGCGACGACGCCGATCACCAGGCCCCAGTGCACGTCGGACCCGCCGATGCCGCCGATCAGCAACCCGTCGTTCAGCGTGTAGGTCGACGGCTTGTTCAGGCTCCCGGGGTCGCGCAGCGGCCCTTCGACCAGGTGCTTGAAGATGCCGATGGCGATGTAGGCCAGCAGCAGGCTGCTGATGGTTTCGTTGATGCCGCGGTACTGCCGCAGCCAGCCCGCGAGCATGATCCACAGCGCGCCCGCCACGGCGCCCGCGATGCAGACGAACACCGTGCCGACGATGTTCGCCGGCAGCGGCACCGCATGCGCGAGCGCGGCGCAGGCCAGGCCGCCGAGCACCAGCGCGCCCTCGCCGCCGATGACGATCAACCCGGCGCGCGCCGGCAGCGCCACGCACAACGCGGTGAGCATCAGCGGCGCGGCGCGCTGCAGCGTGTTCTGCCACGAGAACCAGTCGCCGAACGCGCCCTTGAACAGCGTGGCCCAGACCTCCACCGGGTCGACACCCGCGAAGGCCACCAGCAGGCCGAACAGCAGCAGCGCCGCCGCGATGGCGAAGACCGGCAGGGCGAATTCCTTGAGGAGCGCGTGACGCATGACGACGACGGTGCGTGCGTGTGCGGTCAGACCGAGCCGACGACGCCTTCGACCAGGTAGTTCATCTTCTCGAGCTCCAGGTCGGTCTGCTTGAGCACCTTGCCCGCCGGCACCACGACCGCGCCCTTGTTGTCCTTGATGCCGTCCTTGAAGATGTCGAAGGTGCCCGCGATCATCCTGGCCTTGATGTCGTCGGCCTGCTTCTTCGCGGCGTCCGGCACCATGGGGCCGTAGGCGGACATCTTCACGTAGCCTTCCTTCAGGCCGCCGCGCAGGAAGTTGGGATGCGGCTTGCCGGTTTGCGCCGCGTCGATGGCGGCCTTGTACGCGGTGAGCCAGTTCCACTCGGCGCCCGTGAGGTACGCGTTGGGCGCCAGCTTGGCCTGGCTCGCGTGGTAGCCGCACACCATCTTGCCGCGCTTGGCCGCCGTCTCGACCACCACCTTGGGGCCGTCGACGTGCATGGTGAACACGTCGCAGCCCTGGTCGGCCAGGCTGTTGGTGGCTTCGGCTTCCTTGACGGCCATCGACCAGTCGCCCGTGAAGATCACGCTGCACGTGATGTTCGGCTTGACCGAGCGCGCACCCAGCGTGAAGGCGTTGATGTTGCGCAGCACCTGCGGAATGGGCTTGGCCGCGACGAAGGCGATCTTGTTGCTCTTCGTCATGTGCGCGGCGATCACGCCGTTCAGGAACTGGCACTCGTCGATGTAGCCGAAGAAGCTGCCGACGTTCTTCGGGTGCTTGCCTTCGCTCCAGAGGCCGCCGCAGTGCGAGAAGCGCACGTCGGGGTACTTGGGCGCGACCGCGAGGATGTGCGGATCGAAGTAGCCGAAGGACGTGGGGAACAGCAGCTTGGCGCCGTCCTGCGAGATCATGCCGGCCATGGTCTTCTGCACGGCGGCGGTCTCGGGCACGTTCTCTTCCTCGACCACTTTCACGCCGGGCAGCTTCTTGATTTCGGCGGCGGCCATGGCGTGCGCCTGGTTGTAGCCGTAGTCGTCGCGCGCACCGACGTAGATCACGCCGACGGTCAGCGGCTTGGCTTGCGCGCTGGCCAGGGCGCTCCAGCCTCCGAGGCTGCTAGCGGCGCCGAGCGCGGCCAGGGATTTGAGGGAATCGCGGCGATTGAATGTGCGGGTCATGGCGTTCTCCGGTCTTGGATACAAGTTGGGGTGCAAAAAATATGCCCGCCGCTCAATCGAGCAGGCTGACGTGGGCGGCCACCACGCGCCAGCCTTCGGGCGTGCGCAGCCAGGTCTGGCTCTGGCGGCCGATTTGTCGGCTGCCGGAGGGGCTGCCTTCGCGGCGGAACTCGACGTTGGCGGTCGCGAAGTCGCGGCCGTAGGTGGTGATGACGGTGCGCAGCAGTTCGCGCGGCGGGCTCTGCTGCGGCAGCGACGCGCGGAAGGCGGCGATGTCGACGTGGCCGTAGTGGTTCTCGCAGAAGCCGTAGCGCAGCGTGTGCGGGCTGTTCCAGAAGAGTTCGTCGAGCACTTCGCGCTGGTTGCCGACCAGCGCGGCTTCGTAGCGCGCGAACACGGCCTGCACTTCGGCGAGCACGTCGGGGAGGTTGATGTCCAGGGGCATGGCGATTTCTTGGGTTCAGAGGCTCGCGACGTAGGCGCGCCAGCCGCCGTGGTGCGTCACGTCGAGCGCGCCGGCCAGTGCATGGCCTTCGCAGATGAAGCCGTGCACCCATGTGCCGTCGGCCAGCTCGACGCTGCCCAGGCCCAGCGGCGGCGGAATGAGCGCGAGGAAGCCGCCGACCTGCGACAGCGGCACGGCCCACACCTCGAGCGCGATGGCCGCACCGCCTTCGGGCACGCGCTGCAGGCCCGGCTTGGGCGGCACGGTGCCGGGCAGTGCATGGAGGCGGTAGGCGGGCGACGTGGCGGTGGCGCGCAGCAGCGTGGCGCCGCGCTCGGTGAGCTGGCCGTTGAGCGGCATGCCCGACAGGTGCGCGCCGACGACCGCGATGGGCAGCGTCTGCGCTGTCGGTGCGGCCAGCCCCGCAATGGCGCGCGGCGCGGGCAGCGGCACGCCGGTCGCGCCCTGCGCAAGCCCCGTGGCATGGTGATAGCGCTGGCCCAGGTCGGCCAGCGCGAGGTCGCTGCCGCAGGGGCCGATCAGCGTGATGCCGAAGGGCAGGCCGTCGGCGCGCAGGCTGCTGGGCACCGAGAGCGCGGCGTAGTCGAGCAGGTTGACGAAGTTGGTGTACGCGCCGAGGTTGCGGTTGAGCGCCACGGGGTCGGCACGCATCTGCTCGCGCGTGTAGTGCGTGGGCGCGGTGGGCACCAGCAGCACGTCGATGTCGCGCCACATGGGCTCGACCTGCTGCGCCAGTGCGCGCAGTTTTGTCTGCGCGTCGAACACGTCGGCGGCACTGTAGTCGCGGCCCTTGGCGAGGATGCCGCGCACGGGCTCGATCACTTCGTCTTCATGTGCGTCGAAGAACGGGCGCACGGCGGCGTAGCGTTCGGCGACCAGCGCGCTCTCATAGAGCAGCGCGGCGGCTTCGGCCAGCGGTGCGTAGGCGATGGTGACGGGCGCACCGCCCATGGCGACGAGCCGCGCCTGCGCATCGGCGAAGGCCTGCTCGGCGGCGCCGTCGCCGAAGAACTCGAGCGTGTCGGGCACGCCGAAGCGGAACTGCGCGGGCAGCGGCTTGCGGCGCAATGCAAGGTCGCGCGCGTACGGGTCGCGCGCGTCGTGGCCGAGCGCGGCCAGGAGCACGTCGACCGCGAGCGCCACGGTGCGCGCGAAGATCGACACGCAGTCGGCGCTCTGCGCGGCGGGCACCACGCCGAAGGTGCTCAGCAGCCCGCGCGAAGGCTTGAGCCCGACGATGTTGTTCAGCCCCGCCGGCACGCGGCCCGAGCCGGCGGTGTCGGTGCCGAGCGCGAAGTCGACCTCGCCGGTGGCCACCACGTAGGCCGAGCCTGAACTGGAGCCGCCCGACACATGACGTGCGTCGAAGGCGTTGGGCACCTCGCCATAGGGCGAGCGCGTGCCGTTCAGGCCGCAGGCGAACTGGTCGAGGTTGGTCTTGCCGGCCAGCGATGCACCGGCTTCGAGCAGGCGCTGCACCACGGCCGCATGCACCGAAGGCAGGCGCTCGAACGCCGGGCAGCCGGCGGTGGTGGGCACGCCCGCCACGTCGATGTTGTCCTTGACCGCGAAGCGCAGGCCCGCGAGCGGCAGCGCGAAACCCAGGGCCTCGCTGGCCTGCGCCTGGGCCACGGGCGTGGCGAACTTCGCGATCCAGGCGGCGGCGGGCGATCCGTTTTCTTCATGCACCATCTTCAGGCATCCCAACTTGTGTACAAGACGAGATGCAAGCGGCGTGCCAGCGACGACGCGAGGTCGCGCGGATCAGATATGCGGTGGGGGGTTACTCCCTCTCCCCTCGGGGAGAGGGTTGGGGTGAGGGCACTCGACCTTCGCGAGGGTTGCCGCTTTTGTGGAGGCCGCTTGCCCCCATCCCAGCCTTCCCCCAAAGGGGGAAGGAGCAAGAAGGTCAGCTCTTCTTCGCGTCCCGGTACAGCTTCTCGACCTTCGGCAGATTCGCCTCCAGCTTGGCGATGCGGTCCGGCCCGCTCGGGTGCGTCGACAGGAAGTTCAGGCTGCCCTGGCTCTTCGACGCCGCGGCCATCTTCTGCCACAGCGACACCGACGCCTTCGGGTCATAGCCCGCGCGCGCCGCGAGTTCGAGCCCCACGAGGTCAGCCTCGGTCTCGTCGCCGCGGCTGAACTTGAGCGTGATGAGCTGCGTTCCGGCGCGCGCCGCGAGGTCGCCCACCTGCCCCAGCCCCAGCAGTTGCGCGCCGAAGGACAGCGCCGCCCCGGTGCCCGCGCTCTTGGCCATGCGGGCGCGCGCATGCTCGCGCAGCGCGTGCGCCATCTCGTGGCCCATCACCATCGCGACCTCGTCGTCGGTGAGCTTCAGCTGGTCGAGGATGCCGGTGAAAAAAGCGATCTTGCCGCCGGGCATGCAGAAGGCGTTGATCTGCTTGCTGCCGATCAGGTTGACCTCCCACTTCCAGTTGCGCGCCCGCGAATTCCACGGCGTGGCGAACGGAATGAGGCGGCCCGCGATGGCGCGCAGGCGCTGCAGCTGCGGGTTGTTGTCGCCGGCGAGCGCGCCCTTGGCACGGGCCTGCTCGAGCAACTGGCCGTACTGCTGCACGCCGGCCGCCTCGATCTTGTCGGCCGGCACGAGGTTGCGCGCCACCGAGGCATTGCCGACGTTGACCTGCGCCAATGCCGAGGCCGAAGCGCCCAGCGCCGCGCCGGCGGCCGCCAGCAGAAAGGCGCGCCGCGGGTTCCACGGCGAGGCCGCCGAAGGAACGGCCGGCGTGCCGGAAGAAGAAGAGCGCTCGCAACGTATGCACATAGGGGCCGGATCATAGGAACAAATGCAGACAAAAGGGCAGTCCGGGGGCTTCCCGCGCTCATGGACAATCCGGGGCACATGTCCGCTTCGCCCGTCGAAACCCCCACCGCCCCCTCCCCGCCCTGGCGCGACGCGCTCAAGGTCTACCTGGAACCCGCCACGCTGCGCATGCTGGCGCTGGGTTTCTCGGCCGGGTTGCCACTGCTGCTGGTGCTGGGCACGCTGAGCTTCAGGCTGCGCGAGGCCGGCATCGACCGCACCACGATCGGCTACCTGAGCTGGGTCGGGCTGGCCTACGGCTTCAAATGGGTCTGGGCGCCGCTGGTCGACCGGCTGCCGCTGCCGCCGCTGACCACGCTGCTGGGGCGCCGCCGGGGCTGGCTGCTGCTGGCGCAGGGCATGGTGATCGCGGGGCTGATCGGCATGGCGATGAACGATCCGCGCCTGGGCCTCACGCCGCTGATCTGGTGCGCGCTGCTGGTGGCCTTCGGCTCGGCCACGCAGGACATCGCGCTCGACGCCTTCCGCATCGAATCGGCCGAAACGCGCAAGCAGGCCGCGCTGGCGGCCGCCTATCAAACGGGCTACCGGCTCGCGATGATCTGGGCCGGCGCGGGCGTGCTGTGGGTCGCGGCCTGGGCCGAGGTGGCGCCCGCCGTGGCGGCCACGGGCGCGGCCGCCTACCAGAACGGCGCGTGGAAGACGGCCTACCTCGTCATGGCCGCCTCGATGGCGGTCGGCGTGCTGACGGTGCTGCTGTCGCCGGAGCCGGTGCGGCGCGTGCTGCCCAAGCCCCGCAATGCGGCCGCGTGGCTGCAGAGCGTGCTGATCGAGCCCTTCGCGGACTTCATCCGCCGCTACAAGTGGCAGGCCGTATTGATCCTCTCGCTCATCGCCATTTACCGCATCAGCGACGTGGTGATGGGCATCATGGCCAACCCCTTCTACGTCGACATGGGCTTCACCAAGGACGAAGTGGCCACGGTCAGCAAGATCTACGGCGTGATCATGACGCTGGCCGGCGCCTTCGTGGGCGGCGTGCTGTCGATGCGGCTGGGCGTGATGCGCGTGCTGATGATGGGCGCGGTGCTCAGCGCGGCCAGCAACCTGCTGTTCGCCTGGCTGGCCACGCGCGGGCACGACCTGACGGCGCTGATCGCCGTGGTCTCGGCCGACAACCTGGCCGGCGGCATTGCGTCGGCGGCCTTCATCGCCTACCTGTCGAGCCTCACCAACATCAGCTATTCGGCCACGCAGTACGCGCTGTTCAGCTCGCTGATGCTGCTGCTGCCGAAGTTCATCGCGGGCTATTCGGGCGTGTTCGTCGACGCCTACGGCTACACGAATTTCTTCGTGGCCACCGCGCTGCTGGGCGTGCCGGTGCTGGTGCTGGTGGCGCTGGCCTCCCGGCTCACGACCATCACAAGCCCCACCGACCGTCAATAAGGCGCGGGCCCTATAGGAATCCGCCGACGCTGCGCGGCGCCTTCAACTGTTAGGCTGTGCCCGTTTACATTCGCCGTTCCACATTCGTCCCCGTTGTCAGCCAGCCCCCAAAAGAAATCGTGCCGTCCCGAATTTCCCCTCTTCAAATCAGTGCCTTCACCGCGACCTCGGCCGTCGGCGTCGGCAAGGAAGCGCTCGCTGACGCGCTGGCGCAGTCGCGCAGCGGCCTGCGCGCCAACGACTTCGGCGACGCCCCGCTGCCCACGTGGATCGGCCGTGTCGACGGCGTCGAAGACGTGCGCCTGCCCGAGTCGCTCATGTCCTGGGACTGCCGCAACAACCGGCTCGCCTGGCTGGGCCTGCACGCCGACGGCTTCATCGAGGCGGTGACGGCCGCGCGCGAAAAGTACGGCGCGTCGCGCATCGCGCTGATCCTGGGCACCTCGACCGCGAGCATCGGCGAGACCGAGCTGGCCTACACGCAGCTCGACGCCGACGGCATGTTCCCCGCCAACCAGCGCCGGGCCGCCGTGCACACGCCGCATTCGCTGGCCATGTTCACGCAGCAGGTGCTGGGCATCAGCGGGCCGAGCGAAACGATCTCGACGGCCTGCTCCTCGAGCGCCAAGGTGTTCGCCTCGGCCGAGCGGATGATCCGCCTGGGCCTGGCCGACGCGGCCGTGGTCGGCGGCGCCGACACGCTGTGCGGCAGCGTGCTGTTCGGCTTCAATTCGCTCGAGCTGGTGTCCAGCGAACCGTGCCGGCCCTTCGACGCCGGCCGCAAGGGCATCAGCCTGGGCGAGGCCGCGGGCTTTGCGCTGGTCGAGCGCGTGCAGGCCGGCGCCGATGCGTCCCCGCTGCACCTGCTGGGCTACGGCGAGGCGAGCGACGCGCACCACATGTCGACGCCGCACCCCGAGGGCTTGGGCGCCGAGCGTGCGCTCGACGAGGCATTGGCGCGCGCGGGCCTGGCGCCCGATGCCATCGACTACATCAACATGCACGGCACCGCGAGCCAGAAGAACGACGAGGTCGAGGGCGCGCTGGTGGCGCGCCGCTTCCCGGCACGCACGCACGCCAGCTCGACCAAGGGCTTCATGGGCCACACGCTGGGCGCGGCGGGCATCGTCGAGGCCGTCATCAGCCTGCTGGCGATCGAGCGCGGCCTGATGCCGGGCACCGTCAACACGCACACGCTGGACGAAGGCTTCGGCCCGCAGATCCGGCTGGAGCCCGCGCGCGGCGAAGTGCGCTACGCGCTGAGCAACTCCTTCGGCTTCGGCGGCAACAACTGCTCGCTGGTTTTCGGCAAGGCGGCCTGAGCGACATGAGCAACATGAACCAGGCCCCCAAGCCCCCCACCCTCTACATCGAAGGCCCGGCCTTCTGGACGCCCACGCTGCCGGGCTGGGACGCCGCGCGCGCCGCCTTCCGCGGCGAAGGCGCGCTGACCGACCCGCCGGCCAAGCGCCCGTCGCCGCAAGTGCTGGCTCCGGCCGAGCGCCGCCGCGCGCCCGACACCGTGGCGCTGGCGCTCGAAGTGGCGGCCGCCGCCATGGCCGGCTCGGGCCGCAACGCCGCCGACGTGCCCTGCCTGTTCACCTCGGCGCACGGCGACCTGTCGATCAACGACTACATGTGCAGCACGCTCGCGACCGACCCGAAGATGCTGTCGCCCACCAAGTTCCACAACTCGGTGCACAACGCCGCCGTGGGCTACTGGACCATCGGCACCGGCTGCATGGCCGCGAGCAACGCCGTCTCGGCCTTCGAGCACAGCTTTGCCGCCGGCCTGTTCGAGGCCGCCGTGCAATGCGCCGCCGACCACGAACCGGTGCTGCTGGTGGGCTACGACACGCCCACGCTGGGCCCGCTGACCTCCGTGACCGACAGCCGCGGCCTGCTGGCCGTGGCGCTGGTGGTGGCGCACGAGCGCACCGAGCGCACGGTGGCATCGTTCGAATGGTCGCTGGCCAGCGACGCCGCCGCCGAGCCGACCGCGCCGCGCTCGGAGGCCGCGCGCACGCTGGTGGGCATCAACCCGATGGCCGACGCGCTGAGCCTGTTCGAGGCGCTGGCGCAGGCCGAGGGCAGCGCCGGCGTGCCGATCGACCTGCCGCTGTCGAGCGCGCTCGCGCTGCGATTGCAACTGAGCCCGACGGCCTGACGGCCCCGACGCCCGCCGCCGCAAGGGGGCGGGCGATGAAACAGGACCATGGCGCCCATGAACAGTGGGTGGGGCGCTATGCTTTTCGCAGCGCATCCGGTTGACCGCCGGGCGCGAGGTTTACCCAACTTTACGGAGCGTTCAAGCCCGCTTGCTCCCTGTGGACGACCATGAAGCGCATGAGCACCCCCCAACTCCTGATGATCGAAGACGATGCCCGCCTGGCGCACATGGTGGGCGAATACCTGACGCAGTCGGGTTTCGGCTTCAACCACGCCGGTGACGGCACCACCGGCCTCGAACAGCTGCAGCAGCACGCGCCCGACCTCGTGATCCTGGACCTGATGCTGCCCGACACCGACGGCCTGGAGGTCTGCCGCCGCATCCGCGCGCTGCCCGGCGCCATTTCGAAGGTGTCGGTGCTGATGCTCACGGCCAAGGGCGACCCCATGGACCGCATCATCGGCCTGGAGATCGGCGCCGACGACTACCTGCCCAAGCCCTTCGAGCCGCGCGAGCTGCTGGCGCGCATCCGCGCGGTGCTGCGCCGGCGCAGCGAGAACGCCACCGAGACCGAGGCCTCCACCGTGATGCGCTTCGGCACGCTGGAAATCGACCGCAACGCGCGCACCGTGTCGGTGGCCGGCGCGCTGGCCGACCTCACCTCCTACCAGTTCGACCTGCTGGTGGCCATGGCCGAACGCGCGGGCCGCGTGCTCACGCGCGACCAGATCATGGAGGCCGTGCGCGGCCGCGAGCTGGAGGCCTTCGACCGCTCGATCGACGTGCACATGGGCCGCATCCGCGCCGCCATCGAGGTCGACGCGAAGAACCCCAAGCGCATCCTCACGGTGCGCGGCGTGGGCTACGTGTTCGCCAAGCAGCAAGACTGAACGGCTGCCGATGCTGCGCAGCCTCTATTCCCGCCATCTCTACGTGCGCATCTGGCTCGCGGTGGTGGGCGGCGTCGTCATCCTCACGCTGATGGCCAACTGGATCGTGCGCGAGGCCGCGCAGGCCGAGCGCGAGCGGCTGGCGCCGGTGCCGCGCGACGTGGTCGTGCTCGACGCGCAGGACAAGCCCATCGGCACCGGCAAGGCCATGCGCGTGCCGGGTCAGGGCCTGGAGTTCGACGTGACGCTCAGCGACGGCAAGGACATCACGCTGCGCGTGGCGCCGCGCGAGCGCCCCGCCGGCTCCAGCGGCTTCGCGCCGTGGCGCACGCCCTTCGGGCTGGGCTGGATGATCGCGCTGGTGGGCGTGGCGGTGGCGCTGGGTGTCTACCCGATCGTGCGGCGCATCACGCAGCGGCTGGAGTCGCTGCAGCGCGGCGTGCAGAAATGGGGCGAAGGCGATCTGTCGGTGCGCGTGACCGAAGAAGGGCAGGACGAAGTGGCTGATCTCTCCAAACGATTCAACGCGTCGGCGGAACGCATCGAACAGCTGGTGCGTTCGCACAAGTCGCTGCTGGCCAACGCCTCGCACGAGCTGCGCTCGCCGCTCACCCGCATCCGCATGGGCCTGGAGCTGATGGGCGAGCGCCCGAGCGCCACGGCGCGCGAAGAGATTTCACGCAACATCGGCGAGCTCGACCAGCTCATCGACGAGATCCTGCTGGCCAGCCGGCTGGACGCCAGCGAGGCCGACCTGGGCACCATCGAACCGGTCGACCTGACCGGCCTGGCGGCCGAAGAGTGCTCGCAGGTGAATGCCGAGCTCGACCTGGCCGAAGGCACCGACAACGCGACCCTCACCGTGCCGGGCGTGTCGCGCCTGCTGCGCCGCGCAATCCGCAACCTGCTGGAGAACGCGCGCCGCTACGGCGCCGGCGAAATCGCGGTGGAGCTGGGCAGCGCCAACGGCTTTGCCACGGTGCGCGTCAACGACCGCGGCCCCGGCGTGCCCGCGGCCCTGCGCGAGCGCATCTTCGAGCCCTTCTACCGGCTGCCCGGCGCCAGCGAGCGCAACGGCGGCGTCGGCCTGGGGCTGGCGCTGGTGAAGTCGATCGCCGAGCGCCACGGCGGCTCGGTGCGCTGCGAAGACCGCCCGGGCGGCGGCGCGAGCTTCGTCATCCGCCTGCCGGCCGCCACGCGCGGACATTGAGACCGGCGCGGCCGGGGCGAAGTCAGGCTGGGGCCATGAGCCCCACCTAAAATCCCGCCCCTATGCAGAGATCGCACATCGTTCGGCCCGCGGCCATGTTCTGGGGGCTGGTGGTGTTCATGCCGGTCGGCGTCACCTACCTGTCGGCCATCGTGCTGTTGCTCACCTTGCTGGTGGCCGGCGGCGGGCGCGAGCGCTTCGCGCGGCTGCGCGCCAACCCGCTGTGGTGGCCGGTGATGGCCTACCTGGCCTGGACCTTCATCGTGCTGGCCGTGCGGCCGCACTACCCCGAGACCCCCTCCAACCTGTTCCACGGCCTGCGCATCGGCCTGACGATATTGATGGCGATGGCGCTCACGCGCGAGGAAGCGATCTGGGCGCTGCGCGGCTTCTTGCTGGTGGCCGCGCTCAACGTGCTGCTGATCATTGCGTACTACGCCATCGGCTTTCCGCTCTGGTCGCCGCTGCGCGCGGTGGTCATGGAGGTGGGCAACAAGTCGATCAGCAACGCGCTGCTGTTCAGCGTGGTGGCGTCCACCGCCGCCGTGTGGGGCATTGCGCAGATCGCCGCGCACAAGCCGCTGCGCGCCATTCCGGCGTTCGTGCTCATGCTGGGCCTGGGCCTGGTGGTGGCGCTGCCGCTGACCTCGCGCACCTCGGTGTTGGCGCTGCTGCTGGTGATTCCGGCGGTGTGCATCCACCAGTGGCGCAACCACCTGAAGATGCTGGTGGGCGCGCTGGTGCTGGGGACCGTGGTGCTGGGCGCCGGGCTCTACCAGTTGCCGCAGCTGCAGCACAAGGTCGAGACCGGCGTGCAGGAACTCGAGGAGGCGCAGGCCGGCGCCGTCTTCAAGGGCAGTTGGGTCATTCGCTACTACATGTACCGCGACACCGGCCGCATGATCGCCGACCAGCCGCTGGCCGGCTGGGGCATCGGCGGCTGGACCGCGCAATGGCACAAGCGCGGCCCGGTGCTGTTCGCCGACTCGAACATGCCGCACAACGACTTCCTGTGGGTCGGCGCGCAGGGCGGGTTGCCGGCCTTGCTGAGCCTGCTGGCCATCATGGTCGCCGGCGTCTGGCAGGCATGGAAACGGCCCGACATGGCGGGCCGCTACGCGCTGGCGGCCACGCTGATCGCGCTGATCGCGTCGAGCGTGAACTCGGCGCTGCGCGACGCGCAGATCGGCCTGGCGCTGCTGTGGATCGCGATGATCTACCTGCGGCTCGCGCAGGAAAAGCAGGACCCGGATCCGTGGCGCGACCTGTGGCCGTCGCGGCGGCTGCCTTCCATCGGTACGCCCTGAACCGGCCGCCGCTCAGCCGTTGTTCTTGTTGCGCCTGGCTTCGGCCACCGCGTACTGCTTGCCGGTGAAGCCGACGTAGAACCAGATCGCCAGGGCGTGCAGCACGCCGACGAAGAGCAGCACCAGGTACGCCGCGGCAAAGCGGCGCAGCAGGGCGGCGAGTGTCAATGTGTCAATGCCGCGACGACACGGTCTCGCCGGCCTTCAGCCGGTACACCGTGCCGCAGTACGGGCACTTGGCTTCGCCGGTGCGGGCCACGTCCAGGTAGACCTTCGGGTGGTTGTTCCAGAGCTTCATGTCGGCCTTGGGGCTGGGGCAGAACACGCCGCCCTGATGGTTGAGCTCCTTGGCCAGGAGTTCGACGACTGCATTGGTGGACATGTGTTTTCTCAGACTTTCGTGAGCCAGTGGGCGTACTTGGGATTCTTGCCGTTCACGATGTCGAAGAAGGCAGACTGGATTTTCTCGGTGATCGGGCCACGGGCGCCGCCGTCGCCGCGGTTGCCGATCTCGATGCGGTCGAGCTCGCGGATGGGCGTCACTTCAGCGGCCGTGCCGGTGAAGAAGGCCTCGTCGGCGATGTAGACCTCGTCGCGCGTGATGCGCTTTTGCACCAGCTCCAGGCCCAGGTCCTTGCACACGTGCAGGATGGTGTTGCGCGTGATGCCGTTGAGCGCGCCGGCCGACAGGTCGGGCGTGTAGACCACGCCGCCCTTGACCACGAAGATGTTCTCGCCCGCGCCTTCCGACACGAAGCCGCTCGCGTCGAGCAGCAGCGCTTCGTCGTAGCCGTCGTCCAGCGCTTCCATGTTGGCCAGGATCGAGTTGGTGTAGTTGCTCACCGTCTTGGCCTGCGTCATCGTGATGTTGACGTGGTGGCGGGTGTAGCTGGAGGTCTTCACGCGGATGCCGCGCTTCATGCCTTCTTCGCCGAGGTAGGCGCCCCACGACCAGGCCGCGACCATGGCGTGGATCTTGTTGCCCTTGGGGCTCACGCCCAGCTTCTCGGAGCCGATCCAGATCAGCGGGCGCAGGTAGCAGCTTTCCAGCTTGTTCTCGCGCACCACCTGTTTCTGGGCCTCGTTGAGCTGCTCGGGCGTGAACGGGATCTTCATGCGCAGGATCTTGGCGCTGTTGAACAGGCGCTCGGTGTGCTCGGCCAGGCGGAAGATGGCGGTGCCGCCGTCGGCCGTCTTGTAGGCGCGCACGCCCTCGAAGGCGCCGCAGCCGTAGTGCAGCGTGTGGCTGAGCACGTGGATCTTGGCGTCGCGCCAGTCCACGAGTTCGCCGTCCATCCAGATCTTGCCGTCACGGTCGTCCAGCGAGGGGGGGATCGAGCTCATTTCCTGATTCCTTTGGGAGCGGTGTTGGGGAGCGAGGTGGGAAGTCGCAAAAGCTTTCGATTTTACGGCGGCGGGATTAGCGCGGTGCCCGACAATGATTGGTTGTCCAAACCAGTGGAAAAAGGGTTCCCGTGTCCGTATTCAAGAACGTCATCGTCTATCGCATCGAACCTGCCTGGTCCCAAACACTGGCCGAGGCGGAAGAAGGGCTGGGCAAGCAGCGCTTCGTGCCGTGCGGCCCCTCGCAGGAAAAATCCGCCGGCTGGGTCGAACCCCGCGGCGAAGCCGCCGGCCCGCTGGTCGAGTCCATCGACGGCCAGTGGCTGGTCGAATACATGATCGAGAGCAAGACCGTGCCCGGCTCCGTGGTGCGCCGCAAGCTCGACGAGCGCTGCGCGAGCATCGAGGCCACCACCGGCCGCAAGCCCGGCAAGAAGGAAAAGAAGGACCTCAAGGAAGACATCACGCTCGAGCTGCTGCCCATGGCCTTCACGCGCAGCGCGCGCGTGGCCGTGTGGATCGACAAGGCCGAGAACCGCCTGGTCATCAACAGCGGCAACGCGGCGCGCGCCGACGAAGTGGTCACCAGCCTGGTGAAGTCGCTCGACGGCTTTGCCGTGGCGCTGATCAACACGCAGATCGAGCCCGCCGCCGCCATGGCCAACTGGCTGCTCACGCAGGAGCCGCCGGCCGGCTTCACCATCGACCGCGAGTGCGAGCTCAAGGCCTCCGACGACTCCAAGGCCGTGGTGCGCTACGCCAAGCACCCGCTGGACATCGAGGAAGTGCAAAAGCACATCACCGACGGCAAGCGGCCCACGCGCCTGGCCCTGACCTGGGACGACCGCGTGTCCTTCGAGCTCACGCACGGCCTGCTGATCCGCAAGATCGTGTTCCTCGAAGGCACGGGCGACGGCGCCTCGGGCGGCAAGAAGGAAGACAACTACGACGCCGACGTCGCCATTGCCACGGGCGAACTGGGCCAGCTGGTGCCGGCGCTGCTCGACGCGCTGGGCGGCGAGGCGGCGTTCTCGGCCGCGCCGCCGGACGACACCGTGAAGCCCGCCGCCACCGCAGCAGCCACGCCCACCACGACGACCCCGGCCGATGCAGCCGAGGAAGAAGACGCGCCGTTCTGACGCGCCCTTCTGACGCGCCGCCTCCCTCGAAAGATCAGGCGACCAGGTAGGTCTGCGCCAGGCGCACCCAGCAGGCGGCGCCCAGCGGCAGCACCTGGTCGTTGAAGTCGTAGCCGGGGTTGTGCACCATGCAGCCGCCGAACTCGCCCTCCCCGTTGCCCAGCAGCAGATAGCAGCCCGGCAGCGCGGCCAGCATCCAGGCGAAGTCCTCGCTGCCCGCGAAGCCGCGCGGCACTTCGGTGACCACGTTGGCCTCGCCCACGATCTCGCCGCAGACCCGCGCCAGCAGCTGCGTTTCGGCCGCGGTGTTGACCACCGGCGGCACCAGCTGGCGGTAGTCGATCTCGGCCTGCACGCCGTGCGCCTGCGCGGTGAGGCTCACGATCTCGCGGATGCGCTGTTCGACCAGCGCGCGCGTCTCGGGCCGTGCCGCGCGCACGTTCAGGCCCAGCGCCACCGACTGCGGAATCACGTTGTGCGTGGCGCCGCCGCGAATGAAGCCGACCGACACCACGGCCGTGTCGTCGGGCGCTACGTTGCGCGCCACCACGGTCTGCAGCGCCGTCACCACGGCGGCAGCGGCGGCGACCGGGTCGCGCGCGCGGTGCGGCATGGCGCCGTGCCCGCCCACGCCCTGGAGGGTGACGTCGGCCACGTCGGACGACAGCGTGACCGGGCCTTCGACCGCCAGCACCGTGCCCACCGGCACGCCGGGCGCGTTGTGCAGCGCGTACACCGCATCGCAGGGGAAGCGCTCGAACAGGCCGTCCTCGATCATCGCGCGCGCGCCGCAGAGGTTTTCTTCGTCGGGCTGGAAGATCAGGTTCAGCGTGCCGTCGAAGTCGCGCGCCGCCGCCAGCGCCTTCGCGGCGGCCAGCAGGATGGCCGTGTGGCCGTCATGGCCGCAGGCGTGCATGCGCCCGGGGTTGCGGCTCGCATACGGCAGGCCCGTGGCCTCGGTAATGGGCAGCGCGTCCATGTCGGCGCGAATGCCCAGGCGGCGCGTGCCGCTGCCCAGCTTCAGCTGCGCCACGATGCCGGTCTTGCCGATGCCCGTGTGCACCTCGTAGCCCCAGCTGCGCAGCAGGTTGGCGACCAGCTCGCTGGTGGCGCTCACCTCGAAGCCCAGTTCGGGGTTGGCGTGGATCTGGCGGCGGATGTCGACGAAGGCCTGCGTGTCGACGTCGGCCTGCGGCAGCAGGCGGGACAGGAGCTTGGTGGTCTGGGGGCTGAGTTCGCGTGTCATGGGAAAAAAGTTCGTCGTGTGGGGGGAGTTCAATCGGCCTTGCGTTCGCGCAGGCTCAGCAGCGCGCCCAGGCTCAGCAGCCCGCAGACCATCATGTAGAAGGCCGGCGCCATCGGGTTGCCGGTGGTGGCGAGCAGCCAGGTCACGATGAACTGCGAGGAGCCGCCGAACACCGTCACGCCGATGCTGTAGATCACCGAGATGCCGCTGGCGCGCACGCCGATCGGCAGCATCTCCAGCAGCATCAGGAACATGGGCGTGGTGCCGATGTTCACGCTCGCCGTCAGCAGCGCCGACAGCGCCAGCACCAGCGGCACGCTCGGGTAGTGGTTGATGACCCAGAACACCGGGTACACCGCGATCACGCTGAACAGCAGCGAGCCAATGACCAGCGGCTTGCGGTTGGGCAGCCGGTCGGCCAGGCGGCCCGCCACCAGCGACACCACGAACAGCGTGATGCCCGTGACGCAGCCCGACAGCAGCGACAGCGAGGGCGGCATGTGCAGCACGCGGATCATGTAGGTGGGCATGAAGAACACCACCAGGTACATGGTCGCGGTGCCCGCCGTGGTGGCCAGGATGCCCTTGAGCACCGTGCCGCCATGGTTGCGCAGCAGCCGGCCGACGGGGCTGGACGCGTGGCTCTCGGCCACGTGCGTTTCTTCCAGGTGCGAACGGATGTACAGCCCCACCGGCGCGATCAACAGGCCCAGCAGGAACGGCATGCGCCAGCCCCAGCTTTCGAGCGAGGCCTGCGGCAGCGCGGCATACAGCGCGGCGCCCGTAAGCGCGCCCAGCAATGCCGACACGCCCTGGCTCGCGAGCTGCCAGCTCACGCGAAAGCCCCGGCCCTTCACGCCGCCGGCCTCCATCAGCATCGAGGTGGCCGCGCCCACTTCGCCGCCGAGCGAGAAGCCCTGCAGCAACCGGCCCGCGACGATCATCAGCGAGCCGAACACGCCGGCCGAGGCATAGCTGGGCGCCAGCGCGATGCACAGCGTGCCCAGCACCATGAGGCCGATGGTCAGCGTCATCGCGGCCTTGCGGCCCTTGCGGTCGGCGTAGTTGCCGATGATCACGCCGCCCAGCGGGCGCATCACGAAGCCGATGCCGAAGGTGGCCACCGCCAGCAGCAGCGAACCGTAGGGGCTGTCGGACGGAAAGAACAGCTTGCCGATCAGCAGCGCGAAGAAGCTGTAGACGGTGAAGTCGTACATCTCCAGCGCATTGCCCAGCGAGCAGGCGGCGATCAGGCGGAACTGGCTCTGCTTTCCCTTGCCTTGCGCCGCATGGGGCGCATGGGCCGCGTGCGGGGTGGCGGCGGGTGAGGCGCCTCGAATCGGGCTTGCGGGCAATGCGGCTTCGCTCATCTAATGTCACTCCACGAACAGGTTGCGGGGGTCGGACCGGCCCCTTCGCGGCGGAGTATTCAGGCAAAGCGCCGTGGCAAAGAATCACAAATTTTCATGCTGATAACCAAACGGCATCCCCGTCATAAACAGGCCCCGGAAGCCATCGGGACAAGCCCCAAGATGCCCCATTTCGAGAGACCGGCACCACGATGAAGCTGCAACAGTTGCGCGTCCTGCTGGCGGTGGCGCAGCACGGCAGCATCCACGAGGCCTCGCGCAGCCTGCACACCACGCAGCCCGCGCTGTCCAAGACCATCTCGGAGCTGGAGCGCGAGCTCGGCGTGACGCTGATGTCGCGCTCCACGCGCGGCGTGAGCCTCACGGCCTACGGCACGGCGCTGGTCAAGCGCGCGAGCCTGGTCGAGCAGGAGCTGCGCCATGCGCTGGAAGACATCGAGGCGATCCGCGGGCACGACGAGGCGCAGCTGAACATCGGCTTCACCGCGGTGGCGTCGAGCGGGCCGCTGCCCGACGCGATGGCGTCGTTTCGCCAGCGCTTTGCGAACGTGGCGCTGCGCGGCTTCGAGCTGCGGCCGCAGCAGATCTTCGAGGGCCTGCGCGAAGGCCGGCTCGACCTGGGGCTGATCTCCACCTGCAACGGCCCCGGCACCAACGCCTTCCAGTGGGAGCCGCTTTTTTCAGTGGCCATGCACCTGTCGGTGCGCGCCGGCCATCCGCTGCGGCGCGTGCGCAAGCTGCAGCCGCTGCTGGACGCCGACTGGCTGGTGCTCGATCCGGTCGACGACGCGGGCAGCCCGCTGGTGAGCACGATGAACATGCACGGGCTGCCGATGCCCAAGCGCATGGTGCACAGCGCGTCGAACCTGCTGGGCCTGCAGCTGGCCACGCAGACCGACCTGATCAGCATGTGGTCGGACTTCGTGTTCCACGGCGCGGGGCCGCTGCGGCTGCAGCCGGGCCTGCTCGAGAAACTGCCGCTCACCGACGCGGTGCCCGACTTCGACGTGTTCCTGGTCTACCGCTCGGCCGACCTCATGACGCACGTGTGCGCCGAGTTCGCGAAGGAAGCGCGCCACCACGCGAAGGCGAACCCGCCGTGGCGGCAGCCCAGGCCGAAGCCCGCGCGCGGCGGCAAGGGAGACGCGGCTTAGGCCGCGGGGGTGCCGCCGCCTTCTTCTTCGTCGCCCGGATTCTCGGGCCGCGTCATGGTCCAGCTCTGCAGCTTGCCGCCGTTGAACACGGCGTCGACGTACGAGCCGCCGCCGTCGGTCCAGCGGTACAGCTCGGGCTGCGTGTCCTTGGGCGAGCGCAGTTCGCCCAGGGCGCGGGTCATGGCAATGACGTGCATCAGCGTCACGTTGGGCTTGAGCTTGGCGTTGAGCATCACGGCGCTGCCGACGTAGCCCACCGGCCGCTCGGCCGCGCGCTTGAGCACCTGCATCGCGCGGTTGAAATGCAGCAACAGGAACATCACGATCGCGCCGCCGGCCAGGGCCACGCCGCCCCAGCCGCCGCTGCGCCAGGCCAGCCCCAGGAGGAGGATGGCGCCCACGGGCACCAGAAATTTCTTGAAATTCATGGCGCGCATTGTCGCCGCCCGCCCGGGGGTGTCCGGCAAAAGACCTCGGGCCGGTCCGCACGGGCCGGCGCCAAGCGGCATCGGCGCATCGCGGTAGCGGCCGTGGCTACCGCCGGGCGCGCGCGGCGGTACTCATCGCCAAAAGCGCGCGGCGGCGGGAGTCGAGCGGGCACATTTCGCCGCACGGGCATCTGCCCGGGCCGCTGAAAAGCATATGAATACTTCGCGCTCCGTCACTCTCGTTCGTCTCACCCTCGTCGCCGCGCTCGCGGGCACCGTGCTCAGCGGTTGCTACGTGGTGCCGCTCGGCCAGCCCGCTCCCGTGGTGCCGTCTTCGCAGTCCTATGCCGTCGCGCCGGGACCGATCGCGCAGACCTTCAATGCGCGGCTGTACCCCTCGAATGCGGAGGCTGCGCGCTACGGCGCCGTTGCCGGCACGGTGACCAACGACATGAACGGCCGCGGCCACTTCAATGCACAGATCGGCGGCGAACAGTTTCAGGGGGAAGCAACCCGGGTCGCGGGCTCGCGGGGCACCGGCGTGGCAAATGCCACCGGCAGCCGCGGCGGCAACCTGAGTTGCCAGTACACGATGAACTCGGCCACGTTGGGCAGCGGTCAATGCGTGCTCAACAGCGGACCGGCGTTCACGATGCACATCGGGGGATAGGGAGGGTGGGCCCGGCGCGTCGATGCGCGCCGGGTCATTTTTTCCCCGGAGAACAGCCGGCTGCGTATTGATCAGTCGAGGCGGCGGACCACGTCCATCGCCTCTTCGATGCGGTCGACGGCGTGGATCGTCAGCCCTTCGATTTCCTTCGAGCCCTTCTTGGGCGCGTTGGCCTTGGGAACCACCGCCACGCTGAACCCCAGCTTGGCGGCCTCGCGCAGGCGCTCCTGCCCGCGCGGCGCCGGCCGCACTTCGCCGGCCAGGCCCACTTCTCCGAATGCGATGAAGCCCTTGGGCAGCGGCTTGCCGCGCAGGCTCGAGGTGATGGCCAGCATCACGGCCAGGTCGGCCGCGGGCTCGCTGATGCGCACACCGCCCACCGCGTTCACGAACACGTCCTGGTCCATGCAGGCCACGCCCGCATGGCGGTGCAGCACGGCCAGCAGCATGGCCAGGCGGTCGCGGTCCAGGCCCACCGACAGGCGGCGCGGGCTCGGCCCGCCGTTGTCGACCAGCGCCTGGATCTCGACCAGCATCGGCCGCGTGCCTTCGAGCGTGACCAGCACCACGCTGCCGGGCACCGGCTCGGCATGCTGGCTCAAAAAGATGGCGCTCGGGTTGGTCACGCCCTTCAGGCCGCGCTCGGTCATGGCGAACACGCCGATCTCGTTCACCGCGCCGAAGCGGTTCTTGATGGCGCGCACGAGGCGAAAACTCGAATGCGTGTCGCCCTCGAAATACAGCACCGTGTCGACCATGTGCTCCAGCACGCGCGGGCCCGCGAGCGCGCCCTCTTTGGTGACGTGGCCCACCAGCACCACGGCCGTGCCGCTGGTCTTGGCAAAGCGCGTGAGGTGCGCCGCGCATTCGCGCACCTGCGCCACCGAACCGGGGGCGGACGTGAGCTGGTCGGAGTACACCGTCTGGATCGAGTCGATCACCGCGATGGCCGGGCGCGTGGCGTCGAGCGTCGCGATGATCTTCTCGAGCTGGATCTCGGCCAGCACCTGCACCTGCGAGTGGTCGAGCCCCAGCCGCTTGGAGCGCAGCGCGACCTGCGAGCCGCTTTCTTCACCGGTCACGTAAAGCGCGTTCTGCCCCGCGCGCTGCAGCGCATCGACCGCCTGCAGCAGCAGCGTCGACTTGCCGATGCCGGGGTCGCCGCCGATCAGCGTGACGCCGCCCGAGACGATGCCGCCGCCCAGCACGCGGTCGAGTTCGTCGAGCCCGGTGGGCGTGCGCGCGACATCGGTCGCCTCGATTTCAGACAGCGTGGTGAGTTCCGACGCGCCCGCCAGCGACGCGAACTGCGTGCCGAAGCGGTTGTTGGCCGGGCCGGCGCCGCCGGCGCCCGCGACCTGTTCGATCAATGTGTTCCAGGCGCCGCAGCTCGGGCATTTGCCGAGCCATTTGGGGCTGGTGCCGCCGCATTCACTGCAGACGAAAGTTGTTTTGTCCTTGGCCATCCGTCGAGTTTAGGTGGCCGGGCGGGTGCTCAGTCGTTCGCCTGGAAGTTCACCGCTTTCATGATGGACGCCCATCGCGCCGTGTCCTCGCGCATCGTCTTCAGCAGCGCGTCGGGGCCGTCGCCCACCGGGTACATGCCGTTCTGCAGCAGCTGCTGGCGCACCTCGCGCGTGTTCACCGCGCGCGTGAACTCGGCACGCAACTGGTCGACCACGGGCTTGGGCGTCTTCAGCGGCGCGTAGTAGGCGAACCAGGCCGTGGCCACCACGTCCTTCAGCCCGCCCTCGACGAAGGTGGGCACGGCGGGCATCAGCGGCGAGCGCTTCTCGCCGCTGGTGGCGATCACCTTGACGCGCCCGCTCGGCAACATCTGCTGCGCGCCGCCCACGGTGTCGAAGTAGGCCGGCACGGTGCCGCCCATCAGGTCCTGGCGCGCGGGCGTGGAGCCCCGATAGGGCACATGCAACATCGACAGCCCCGCCGAGCGGTTGAGCATCTCGCCCAGAAAGTGCGAGGGCGTGCCCGCGCCGTAAGACGCGAAGCTCGCGCCGCCCGGCTGCACCCTGGCCCAGGCGATGAACTCGGCCAGGGTGTTGGCGGGCACGTCCTTGTGCACCACCAGCGCCAGCTCGAAGCGCGCCGCGTTCAGGAGCGGCTGGAAGTCCTTGATGGGGTCGTACGACAGGTTCCGGTAGGCGCTCGGGAACATGGTCATCATGCTGGCCGTGCCCAGCAGCAGCGTGTGGCCGTCGGGCGCGGCGGTCTTCACGGCTTCCACCGCGATGCGCCCCGCGGCGCCCGAGCGGTTGTCGACCACCAGCGGGCCGAGCGACTCGCGCACTTCCTGCGCGATGGCGCGCGTGAGCACGTCCTGCGTGCCGCCGGCGGGCACGCCGATCAGCACGCGGATGGGCGTGCCCGGCGCGATGGCGCGCGGCGCCTGTGGTGCCTGCTGCGCCTGCACGGCGGCGGCGAGCGGCGCGAGGGCCACGCCGCCGAGCGCGGCGAGCACGCGCCGGCGCCTCGGGTGATACAGGGGCTGCGGGGTTGCTGTGGTCATCCGTCCTTGTCTCCGTGGTGCGCGCCGGGCGAGGCGCACGGCGATGGGTCGCGGCCACTGTAGAGGGCCGACAATTGATTCATCTAATCAATCATTGCCGGGACAAACCCTATGCACGCGCCGCCGCGCACGCTCGACGACCTGCTGCTCTATCGCACCAGCCGCCTGCTGTCGGTGGCCGGCAGCATGGTGATCCGCCTGTGCGAAGGGCGCTTCGGCATCACGCGGCGCGAATGGCGGCTCATCGCCACGCTCGCGGGCCACGGCGCGCTGGGCTCGTCGCAACTGGCCGAGCACGCGCAGCTCGACCGGGCGCGCACCTCGCGCGCGGTGAGCTCGCTGGTCGAGAAGGGCCTGGTGTCGCGCGAGCAGCCCGCCGGCGACCGCCGCCATGTGCGCCTGCGCTTGACCGCGCCGGGACGCAAGCTCCACGCGCAGCTGTACCCGCTGGTCTCGGGCATCAATGCCGACCTGCTCGGCGCGCTGGACACCCACGAAGTCGCGCTGCTCGACGACATGCTGCAGCGCCTGCACGCACGCGGCGAGGCCATGGTGGCCGCGGCCGATCTGCCCAAGGCCGACCGGCGCCGCCGCGAGCCGCCCGCCGCTCGCTGAAATCCGCAGAGATCCGCAGCGATCCACTGGACCCCGCCGAAGCGGGTGCTTGCGCGTGCGCGGCGCAGGGCTCATCCGTGCATACCCTAGGTTTGTGAAGCGATGAAACAGACCGCTAGGAAAGCCTCGGCAATTCATTTAACATGTTAAGTAATTTCGAAAGAGACGCCTCTTGAGCACGACATTCACGCACCGCAATTTGCCGCGCCTGCTGCTGCAGGCCCGCGAAGCCGTGATGGCCCACACCCGGCCCAGCCTGCGCGAGCACGCCCTGTCCGACCAGCAATGGCGCGTGCTGCGCGTGCTGGGCGAACACGGCGCGGTCGACACCGGCCGCGTCGCGCGCGAGGCCTTCATCCTCGGCCCCAGCCTCACCGGCGTGCTCGCGCGCATGGAGCGCGACAACCTCATCACCCGCGCCCGCGACCCGGCCGACCAGCGCCGCACCGTGGTCGAGGCCACACCGCACGGCATGAAGCTGGTGAAGCGGCTGGGCACCAGCATCGAGGCGCACTACGAGTGGATGGAAAAGTCCCTCGGCAAGGCCAAGCTCGCGCAGCTCTACGGGCTGCTCGACGAACTGATCGCACTGGAACAACCCGCACCATGAGCACACCCCATTTCCTGCCCACCGGCACGGTGTACGGCACTCTGCTGAACTTTCGCGCCGAGGTCGACGCGCTCGCGCCGCAGATGACGCAGCCGCCCTACAAGGCGCCGCCCAAGGCCCCCGTGCTCTACGTGAAGACGGCCAACACCTGGAGCCCGCACGGCAGCGCCATCGCCGTGCCGGCGGACGTGCCCGAGGTGGAAGTCGGCGCGAGCATCGGCATGGTGATCGGCGCCGAGGGCGACGTCGAAGGCTTCGTGCTCATGAACGACCTGTCGATTCCGCACGCGAGCTTTTTCCGCCCGCCGGTGAAGTTCAAGTGCGTCGACGGCTTCCTGGGCATCGGCCCGGTGCTGCGCGACGCGCAGGACGTGGCCGACGCCGCGAGCTTTCGCGTCGAGGTGCGCATCAACGGCGAACTGAAGCAGTCACTCGACTTCTCCCGGCTCGTGCGCCCCGCGCAGCAGCTGCTGGCCGACGTCGGCGAGTTCATGACGCTCGCGCACGGCGACGTGCTGATGCTCGGCTGCGACCTGGGTCGCCCGCTGGCACGCGCCGGCGACCGCATCGACATTTCCGCGCCGGGCTTCGAGGCCCTGGCCAACACGCTGGTGAAGGAAGCCGCATGAAGCACGCACGCGTCATCTACGAAGGCCGCGAGCACACCGGCACCGCCCACGAATTCAACGGCCAGCCCGACGCGGCCGTGCGCCTGGACGACGGCCGCGTGGTGCCGCAGGAACAGCTCGTGTGGCTGCCGCCGCTCGCGCCCACGGCACGCCCGCGCACCATCCTCGCGCTGGGCCTGAACTATGCCGACCATGCGAAGGAACTGGAGTTCAAGGCGCCCGAGGAACCGCTGGTGTTCGTCAAGGGCCAGAGCGCGCTCATCGGTCACCGCCAGAAAACGCACCGCCCGGCCGACGTGCAGTTCATGCACTACGAATGCGAGCTCGCCATCGTGGTCGGCAAGACCGCGAAGCACGTGAAGCGCGACGACGCCTACGACTTCATCGGCGGCTACACGGTGGCCAACGACTACGCCATCCGCGACTACCTGGAGAACTGGTATCGCCCCAACCTGCGCGTGAAGAACCGCGACACCTGCACGCCGCTGGGCCCGTGGTTCGTGGATGCGGCCGACGTGGCCGACCCGATGGCGCTCGCGCTGCGCACCACCGTCAACGGCACGGTCACGCAGCAGGGCAACACGCGCGACATGATCTTCGACGCGCCCTTCCTCATCGCGTACTTCAGCCGCTTCATGACGCTGTCGCCGGGCGACCTGATCCTCACCGGCACGCCCGACGGCGTGGTCGATTGCAAGCCGGGCGACGTCATCGTCACCGAGATCGAACACATCGGCGCGCTCGTCAACACCATCGCGGCGTCCTGAGTTTTTCGCCGCCACGCCTTCTCATCCCACAACAGATCAGCGGAGACAACACGACATGATCACCGGCAAGAAGCTCCTCCAGTTCACGGCCGCCGCACTGGCACTGGCCGTTTCGGCCGCGGCACCCGCGCAGACCGCCTACCCCGCCAAGCCCGTGCGCTGGGTGGTCGGCTACCCGGCCGGCGGCGGCACCGACTTTCTCGCGCGCACCGTGGGCGCGCAGGTCTCGCAGCAGATGGGCCAGCCGGTGCTGGTCGAGAACAAGCCCGGCGCGGGCGCGATCATCGCGTCGGAGAACGTGGCGCGTTCGGCGGGCGACGGCTACACCGTGTTCTCGGCCGACAACGGCGTGCTGGTCTACAACCCCGCGCTCTACAAGAAGCTGCCCTACGACGCCGAGAAAGACTTCGCGCTCGTGGGCATGATGGGCCGCTCGCCGCTCATCATCACGGCCGCGCCCAACGCCGGCATCGCCGACGCGAAGGCGCTGCTCGCCGCGCTCAAGGCCTCGCCCGGCAAGTACAGCATCGCGACGCCCGGCACCGGCAGCCCGCATCACCTGGCCTACGAGCTGTTCCAGCGCGAAGCCGGCGTGTCGATGCTGCACGTGCCCTACAAGGGCGGCGCGCCCGCGCTGCAGGACCTCATGGGCGGCCAGGTCGCGCTGATGATGCTCGACCTGCCCAGCGGCGTGAGCGCCGTGAAGGCCGGCAAGGTGGTGCCGCTGCTGGCCATGTCGGCAGAGCGCGTGCCGCAACTGCCCAACGTTCCCACCGCCAGGGAGCTCGGCTTCGCGAACGTCGAGGCCTACACCTGGCAAGGCCTGGTGGTGCCCGCGGCCACGCCGAAGGACGTGCAGGCCCGGCTCGGCACCGAGCTGCAGAAGGCCATGGCCGACGCCGGCGTGCGCCAGAAGCTCTACGACGCGGGCTGGGAAGCACGCCCCGCCGACGCCGCCGAAATGACGCGCTACACCGGCACCGAGCGCAAGACATGGCACGCCTTGATCAAGGCGCGCGACATCAAACTGGACTGAACCGGACACATCTCCATGCAACAGATCGACCACCTCATCAACGGCAAGCGCGTTGCCGGCACCGACTACTTCGAGACCGTCAACCCCGCCACGCAGGAAGTGCTGGCCGAGGTCGCCTCCGGCGGCGAAGCCGAAGTGAACGCGGCCGTGGCCGCCGCCAAGGAAGCCTTTCCCAAGTGGGCCGGCATGCCCGCGCCCGAACGCGCCAAGCTCGTTCGCAAGCTCGGCGACCTGATCGCCGCGCACGTGCCCGAGATCGCGCAGACCGAAACCAACGACTGCGGCCAGGTCATCGCGCAGACCGGCAAGCAGCTGATTCCGCGCGCGGCCGACAACTTCTACTACTTCGCCGAGATGTGCACGCGGGTGGACGGCCACACCTACCCCACGCCCACGCACCTGAACTACACGCTGTTCCACCCGGTGGGCGTGTGCGCGCTGATCAGCCCGTGGAACGTGCCCTTCATGACCGCCACCTGGAAGGTCGCGCCCTGCCTGGCCTTCGGCAACACGGCGGTGCTGAAGATGAGCGAGCTGTCGCCGCTCTCGGCCGCGCGCCTGGGCGAGCTGGCGCTGGAGGCCGGCATTCCGCCCGGCGTGCTGAACCTGGTGCACGGCTACGGCAAGGAAGCGGGCGAGCCGCTGGTGGCGCACCCCGACGTGCGCGCCATTTCGTTCACCGGCTCCACCGCCACCGGCAACCGCATCGTGAAGAGCGCGGGCCTGAAGAAGTTCAGCATGGAACTGGGCGGCAAGAGCCCGTTCGTGATCTTCGAGGACGCCGACCTCGACCGCGCGCTCGACGCGGCCGTGTTCATGATCTTCAGCAACAACGGCGAGCGCTGCACGGCGGGCTCGCGCATCCTGGTGCAGCAGTCGATCTACGCGGACTTCGCGGCCAGGTTCGCGGAGCGCGCCAGGCGCATCACCGTGGGCGACCCGCTCGACGAGAAGACCATCGTCGGCCCGATGATCTCGCAGGCCCACCTGGCCAAGGTGCGCAGCTACATCGAGCTGGGCCCCAAGGAAGGCGCGACGCTGCTGTGCGGCGGGCTCGAAGCACCTTCGAACCTGCCCGACCGCGTGAAGAAAGGCAACTACGTGATGCCCACCGTGTTCGCCGACGTCGACAACCGCATGAAGATCGCGCAGGACGAGATCTTCGGCCCGGTCGCCTGCCTGATTCCGTTCAAGGACGAGGCCGATGCGATCCGCCTGGCCAACGACATCCAGTACGGCCTGAGCAGCTACGTGTGGACCGAGAACATCGGCAAGGCCCACCGCGTGGCCGCCGCCGTGGAGGCCGGCATGTGCTTCGTCAACAGCCAGAACGTGCGCGACCTGCGCCAGCCCTTCGGCGGCACCAAGGCCTCGGGCACGGGCCGCGAAGGCGGCACCTGGAGCTACGAGGTGTTCTGCGAACCGAAGAACGTGGCGGTGTCGATGGGCTCGCACCATATTCCGCACTGGGGCGTGGCGTGAACGCCAAGCGCCGCACGCTGCTGCAGGGCGCGGCCGCATTCGCGGCCCTGCCCTCGCTGGCACGCGCGCAGGCCGCATGGCCCAACAAGCCGATCCGCGTGATCGTGCCCTTCACGCCCGGCGGCACCACCGACTTCGTGACGCGGCTCGTGAGCGTGGAGCTGTCGAAGGCGCTGGGCCAGCCCGTGATCGTCGACAACAAGCCCGGCGCTGGCACGGTGATCGGTGTCGATGCCGCCGCCAAGGCCGCGCCCGACGGCTACACCTTCGTGTGCGTGGCCAACAGCTTCGCGGCCAACCAGACGCTGATCCGCAAGCTGCCCTACGACACGCAGAAAGACCTGCGCCCGGTGGCGCTCATGGGCATGTCGGAGCACGTGCTGGCCACGCACCCGAACAGCGGCCTGAAGACGCTCGCCGACCTGCGCAACGCGGCCAAGGCCAAGCCCGGCACGCTGAGCTTCGCCTCCTTCGGCAACGGCACCTCGGCGCACCTGTCGGGCGAGATGCTCAAGCTGCAGATGGGCCTGGACATCGTGCACGTGCCCTACAAGGGCCAGGGCCCGGCCCTCACCGACCTGCTCGGCGGCCAGGTGACGATGATGTTCGGCAACTGGCCCGAGTTCCGCAGCCACGTGCAGAACGGCAAGCTGGTGGCGCTGGGCATGGCGACCGCGCAGCGCTCGCAGTACGCGCCCGCCATACCCACACTGGCCGAACAGGGCGTGCCCATCGAGTCCAATTCGTGGAACGGCCTGCTGGCCCCGGCCGGCACGCCCGACGCCGTGGTGCAGCGCATGAACGCCGAGGTCAACCGCGCGCTTGCGGGGCCGGTGGTGACGGAGGCTTTCCACAAGGGAGGCATCGCGTCGCTGTCGGGCACGCCCGAGCGCTTCGCGGCTTTCATCCAGAGCGAGATTGCCAAGTACGGCGACGTGATCCGCAAGGCCAACATCCAGATCGAGGGCTGAACGATGAGCCTCTATGCGATGCAGAAGTTCTTGTTCGCGCTCAACCGCGAGCAGGAAACGCAGCGGCGCTACGCCGAAGGCGGCGCCGCGCGTACCGCGCTGCTGGGCGCCTACGACTTCACCGACGAGGAGCGCGAGGCCATCGACGGCGGCGACATCGGCAAGCTCTACGTGCTGGGTTGCAACGGCCAGTTGCTGATGCACTTCGCGCCGTTGCTCGGCATACCGTGGGCCGACTACCTCGAAGCCATGCGCGAAGGCGTACGCAAGTACGGCCCGGTGCGGGCAGGAATCTACGCAATGACAACAGGCACAGACGAAAAGGTGGCGGGCGTATGAGTCTCGTATTCGCAGGCGTGTGCAGCCACGCCCCCGGCATCACCGGCCGCGCGCACCTGGCCGACGCGGCGGTGAAGGACGAGTTCCACGCGCAGTTCCACCGCTTCGGCGAGGCGATGCGCGCGACGAAGCCCGACGCGGTGATCGTCATCGCGGCCGAGCACTTCGCGAACTTCTTCATGAACAACATGCCGGCCTACGCCATCGGCATGGCCGACAGCTACGAAGGCCCGATCGAAGACCCGAAGTGGCTGGGCATCGACAAGCACACCATTCCCGGCGACGCCGCGCTGTCGCAGCGCCTCATTCGCGAGGTGATGCAGACGGTGGACGTGGCCTATGCGGAAGAATGGAAGTTCGACCACGGCATCATGGTGCCGCTGAACTTCCTGACGCCGAACTTCGACACCAAGGTGATCCCGGTGAACATCAACTGCCAGGGCCCGCCGCTCACGCCGCTGCACCGCGCCTGGGCCTTCGGCGAGGCCCTGCGCCGCGCCTGCGACAAGGCCCCCGAGCGCATTGCGCTGGTGGGCACGGGCGGCATCTCGCACTGGCCGGCCACGCCCGACTCGGGCAAGGTCAACGCCGAGTGGGACGCCGAGTTCATGAAGCGCTGGTGCGCCAACGACCGCGAGGGCCTGCTCTCGCAGGACGACTACGGCGACGAGGCCACCTACCGCGAAGCGGGCCAGGGCGGTTTCGAGATCCGCACCTTCATCACCGTGGCCGCGGCCGCGCGCGGCCAGGGCGAGATCTTCCACATGAAGGCGATTCCGATCTTCGCGGTGACATGCACGGCCGCGACCATGTCGGTGGAATGAACGGAGAACGACGATGCCCCACCTGGTGATTCTGTACACGCCGAACATCGAGGCCGAGACCGACATGTCGGCCCTGTGCCGCACGCTGGCCGACACCATGCTCAAGCAGCGCGACGAAGCCGACAAGCCGGTGTTCCCCATCGGCGGCACGCGCGTGCTGGCCTACCCCGCCGCGCACTACGCGGTGGCCGACGGCAAGGCCGACTACGCCTTCGTGTACCTCAACATCCGCATGGCCGCGGGCCGCTCCGAGGCCGTGAAGAAAAAGGCCGGCGACGAACTGCTGGCCGACGTGCGCGCGCATTTCGCGCCCGTCTTCGCGCAGCGCCACATCGGCATCACGCTGCAGATCGACGAAAGCCCCGGGCAGGTGTACGACGGCAAGCACAGCAACCTGCATCCCCTGTTCAACAAGACCTGAAACGACCGCCATGCTCTCCACCGCCACCATCGCCCAACTGGCCGCCGAGCTGCACGAAAGCGAGAAGTCGCGCGTGCAGGTCGAGCACTTCTCCAAGCGCTTCCCGGAGATGACGATCGAAGACGGCTACGCCATCTCGCGCGAATGGGTGAAGAACAAGATCGCCGAAGGCCGCATCGTGAAGGGCCACAAGATCGGCCTCACGTCGCGCGCCATGCAGCAGTCCAGCCAGATCGACGAGCCCGACTACGGCACGCTGCTGGACGACATGTTCTTCGAGCAGGGCGGCGACATTCCGTTCAAGCGCTTCATCGCGCCGCGCATCGAGGTCGAGCTGGCCTTCATCCTCGGCAAGAAGCTGCAGGGTCCGAACGTGACCATCTTCGACGTGCTGGCCGCCACCAACTACGTGGTGCCCGCCATCGAGATCATCGATGCGCGCATCGAGCAGTTCGACCGCCACACCAAGGCGATGCGCAAGGTGTTCGACACCATCGCCGACAACGCGGCCAACGCCGGCATCGTGATGGGCGGACGCCCGGTGAAGCCCGACGCGGTCGACCTGCGCTGGGTGAGCGCGCTGCTCTACAAGAACGGCGTGATCGAGGAGTCGGGCGTGGCCGCGGCCGTGCTCAACCACCCGGCCACCGGCGTGGCGTGGCTGGCGAACAAGCTCGCGCCGTGGGACGAATGCCTGGAGGCCGGCGAGGTGGTGCTGGGCGGCTCGTTCACGCGCCCCACCAACGCCGTGCCGGGCGACACCTTCCACGCCGACTACGGCCCGCTTGGCTCCATCGCCTTCCGTTTTGTCTGAAAAGAAAACCATGCACACCCCCCTGAACACCTTCAAGCAGGCCCTGCAGGCCGGCAAGCCCCAGATCGGCCTGTGGGTCGGCCTGGCCGACGGCTACGCGGCCGAGATCCTGGCCGGCACCGGCTACGACTGGCTGCTGGTGGACGGCGAGCACGCGCCCAACGACGTGCGCTCGGTGCTGGCGCAGCTGCAGGCCATTTCCAGCGCATGGTCGGCGCAGCCCGAGGCCGAGCGCTCGCAGCCGATCGTGCGCATTCCGGTCGGCGACACCACGCTGATCAAGCAGTACCTGGACATCGGCGCGCAGACGCTGCTGGTGCCGATGGTCGACACCGCCGAGCAGGCCGCGCGCCTGGTGCAGGGCATGCGCTACCCGCCCGAAGGCATCCGCGGCATGGGCAGCGCGCTGGCCCGCGCCTCGCGTTGGCAGGCCTACCCCAACTACCTGCACGAAGCCAACGCGCAGACCTGCCTGCTGGTGCAGGCCGAGACGGTGGAAGCCATGAAGAACATCGACGCCATCGCGGCCACGCCGGGCGTGGACGGCGTGTTCATCGGCCCGGCCGACCTGTCGGCCTCGATGGGCTTCGTGGGCCAGCCCAACCACCCCGAGGTCCAAGCCGTGATTGCCGACGCGGTGGCGCGCATCCTCAAGGCCGGCAAGGCGCCGGGCATCCTGTCGACCACCGAGGAGCAGGCGCGCAAGTGGCTCGCGGCCGGCGCGCTGTTCGTGGCGGTGGGGGTGGACACCATCTTGCTGTCGGCGGCCGCGAAGCAGCTGCTCGCCAAGTTCAAGACCGCCCAGGGTGCGCAGACGCCCAACGGTTACTGATTTCCTTCAACACAACCCAGGGAGTTTCTCGATGCATCGCATGACCTGGGCGGCCACAGCCGCCGCCGCCACGCTCTTCCTCGCCGCCTGCGCGCCCATGGGCGCCGGCAAGGCGGGCCCGACCGCGCAGCAGGAAGCCAACCGCCAGGCGGTGCTGGCCTTCTATGAGAAGGGCCTGAACCAGAAGGACGCCGACGCGGCGCTGCAGTACGTGGGCAGCCGCTACGTGCAGCACAACCCCACGGCGGCCGACGGCCCCGAGGGCTTTCGCAAGTTCGTCGCGTTCCTGCGCGAGAAGTTTCCGAAGTCGCACAGCGACATCAAGCGCAGCTTCGTCGACGGCGACTACGTGATCCTGCACGTCAACGCGGTGCGCGAGCCGGGCACGCGCGGCAGCGCCATCGTCGACATCTTCAAGCTGGAGAACGGCAAGATCGTCGAGCACTGGGACGTGGTGCAGCCGGTGCCCGAAACCTCCGCGAACAAGAACGGCATGTTCTGACGCGCCCCTGATCCCCAACCCAGCCAGCCAACGCCAGCCAGCAAGCCCGATGACCTCGCCCACCGACCCGACGCCCAAGCGCTTTCGCTCCGCCACCATCCGCGAAGGCACGATCCGCGCGACCACGCGCAGCTTTTTGCATGCGCTGGGCCAGGACGACGAGGACATCGCGCGCCCGCACATCGGCGTGTTCCACACCGGCGGCGAAATGAGCCCGTGCAACCTCAACCTGCGCGAGCAGGCGCAGCACGCCAAGACCGGCATCTACGCCGGCGGCGGCACGCCGCACGAATGCCCCGTGGTGTCGATCAGCGACGGGCTGACCATGGCGCATTCGGGCATGCGCTTCTCGCTGGTCTCGCGCGAGCTGATCGCAGACAGCGTGGAAGCCTCCACGCGCGGCCACCAGTGGGACGGCATCTTCGCCATCGGCGCGTGCGACAAGAACCTGCCGGGTCTGATGATGGGCATGGTGCGCTGCAACGTGCCCAGCGTGTTCGTGCACGGCGGCTCGGCGCTGCCGGGGCAGATGCCGGGGCCGGACGGGCGCGACCTCAACGTGGTCGACACCTACGAGACCATCGGCAAGGTGCTGGCCGGCACCGCCACGCACGACGAACTCGACGCCATGAGCCGCGCCTGCCTGCCCACGGCCGGCGCCTGCGCGGGCCAGTTCACGGCCAACACCATGGGCATGGTGTCGGAGGCGCTGGGCCTGGCGCCCATCGGCTCGAGCATGGTGCCGGCGGTGTTCAGCGAACGCGCGCCGCTGATGCGCCGCGCGGCCAAGAACCTCATGAAGGCGGTGATGGGCGACAGCCCGCTGCCGCGCGACATCGTCACGCGCAAGGCACTGGAGAACGCCTGCGCCGTGGTCTCGGCCACGGGCGGGTCGACCAACGCCGCGCTGCACCTGCCGGCCATCGCGCACGAGGCGGGCATCAAGTTCCACCTCGACGACGTGGCCGAAGTGTTCGCGCGCACGCCGCTCATCGCCGACCTGCGCCCGGGCGGCCGGTACCTGGCGCGCGACGTGTTCTACATCGGCGGCGCGGGCGTCATCCTGCGCACGCTGCTGGAGCAGGGCTTCCTGCATGGCGACGTGCTCACCTTCACCGGCCGCACGATGGCCGAAGAGCTGGCCGGCGCGCTCGCGCCCGACGGCCGCGTGGTGCGCGAGGCCGGCAACCCGATCACGCGCGACGGCGGGCTGGCGGTGCTCAAGGGCAACCTGTGCCCCGACGGCGCGCTGCTCAAGACGGCCGGGCTGCAGGGGCTGGTGTTCCGCGGGCCGGCGCGCGTCTTCAACTCGGAAGAAGAAGCGCAGACCGCCGTGCAGAACCGCCTGTACCAGGCCGGCGACGTGATCGTGATCCGCAATGAAGGTCCCAAGGGCAGCCCCGGCATGCGCGAGATGCTGGGCATCACCGCGCTGCTCTACGGCCAGGGCATGGGCGACAAGGTCGCGCTGCTGACCGACGGCCGCTTCTCGGGCGCGACGCGCGGCCTGTGTATCGGCTACGCGGGGCCCGAAGCGGCCGACGGCGGCCCCATTGCCGCACTGCGCGACGGCGACGTGATCGCCATCGATGCGCGGGCCGAGGCGCGCGCCATTTCGGTCGAGCTTTCGGCCGAAGAGATTGCCACGCGCCTGGCCGCCCGCGACATCCATGCAGGCGCTGCCCGTGGCGGCGTGCTCGAGAAATACGCACTCACCGTGCGCCCGGCCCATCAAGGCGCCGTGACCCATTCGGGCGCGGTCACCTGGCTGCGCGACGCGTCCTGAAATCCCGCAGTTCGACACCACAAAACGGAGACAACCGACCATGCAGATTTCCCGCCGCCAGCTCCTCCAGACCACCAGCGCCTCGGCGCTGCTTGCCGGCATCGGCCGGCAGGCGTGGGCCCAATCGCAGCTGCCGGCGCGTCGCCACCAAGCTCAGCCCCGGCTACGCCGCGAGCTCGGTGGTGGTCGAGAACCGCACGGGCGCGGGCGGGCAGATCGCCATCTCGTACGTGAAGGGCCAGCCCGCCGACGGCTCGACCATGCTGCAGACGCCCACGTCGATGCTCACGATCTACCCGCACATCTACAAGAAGCTGCCGTACGACCCGGTGGCCGACCTTGCGCCGGTCTCGCTGGCCTGCGTGTTCGACTTCGGCTTCGCGGTCGGCCCGGCCGTGCCGGCCAGCGTGAAGACGGTGCCCGAGTTCCTGGCATGGGCCAAGGCCAATCCGGCGGGCGCCAACTTCGGCTCGCCGGCCGCGGGCTCCACGCCGCACTTCATCGGCGCGCTGCTGGCCAAGAACGCCGACGTCACGCTGCAGCACGTGGCCTACCGCGGCACGCAGCCGGCCATGCTCGACCTGCTGGGCGGCAGCGTGTCGGCCGTGTCGGGGCCCATCGGCGACATCACGCAGCACCTGGCCAGCGGCAAGGTGCGCATCCTGGGCACCTCGGGCACCAAGCGCAGCCGCTTCGCGCCCGACGTGCCGACCCTGCTCGAGCAGGGCCTGAAGGACATGGCCTTCAGCGAATGGTTCGGCTTCTTCCTGCCCGCCAAGGCGTCGCACGACGTGGTGGCGCGGCTGAACACGGCCATGAAGCAGGCCATCGCCTCGAAGGAAGTGGTCGACGGGCTGGCCGGCATCGGGCTGGAAGCCATGTCGTCGTCGCCCGCCGAACTGGCCGAACTGCTCAAGAAAGACACCGCGATGTGGGGCCCGATCGTCAAGAAGATCGGCTTCACCGCGGACGCCTGACACACTGACCCAAGGAACCGCACATGAACAACGCCACCGCCCCGGCAGCCTGCGCTGCCGCTTCACCCTCCTCGCTGGTTCACCCGAACCTGCACCCCGACGAGCGCGCCGCGCGCGAAGAGCTCGCGGCCTGCTACCGCGTGTTCGCGATGCTGGGCTGGGTCGAGATGATCTACAACCACATCACCGTGCGCCTGCCCGACAGCGTGACGGGCGGCGAGAAGCAGTTCCTCATCAACCCCTTCGGCCTGCACTACAGCGAAGTGACGGCCAGCAACCTGGTGAAGATCGACCTGCAGGGCAAGGTGCTCGACGGCTCGACGCACAAGGTCAACCCGGCCGGCTTCGTGGTGCACGCGGCCATTCACGACGGCCTGCCCGGCGCGCACTGCGTGATGCACACGCACACCACGGCCGGCGTGGCCGTGGCTTGCCTGCAGGGCGGCCTGCAGCAGACCAACTTCTACACCGCGCAGCTGCACGGCATGGTGGCGTACCACGACTTCGAGGGCATCACCATCCACGCCGACGAGGGCCCGCGCCTGCTCAAGAGCATCGGCGACCGCAACGCGGTGATCCTGCGCAACCACGGCCTGCTGGCCTGGGGCCAGACGCTGCCGCAGACCTTCGCCATCCTGTGGACGCTGCAGCGCGCCTGCGAGATCCAGATGGCCACCTTCTCGATGGGCGCGGCCATTGCGGTGAGCGAGGAAATCGCGCAGCGCTGCACGCGCGACGCGCTGCAGTTCAGCCCCGAGCACGGCGCGGGGCAGGATGTGTTCAATGCCCTCGTGCGGCAGGTGGACCGCATCGACCCTTCGTACCGCAACTGAAACTGAAACTGAAGCGACAGACCCCATGAAGATTTGCATCTACGGCGCAGGCGCCATCGGCGGCTGGATCGGCGTCGGCCTTGCGCAAGCGGGCCAGCGCCTGAACGTGGTGGCGCGCGGCGCCACGCTCGACGCGCTGCGGCGCGACGGCCTCTCGCTCATGCGCGGCGACGTGCGCACGCGCGTGCCCGTGAACGCGGTGGCCGACCCGGCGGAACTCGGCGTGCAGGACCTCGTGGTCATTGCCGTGAAGGCGCCCGCGCTGGCCGGCGTGGCCGAACGCATCGGCCCGCTGATCGGGCCCGACACGCTCGTGCTGGTGGCGATGAACGGCGTGCCGTGGTGGTTCCTCGAAGGCGGCTTCGGCGGCGAGATCACGGGCCACCGGCTCGCGGCGGTCGACCCCGAAGGCGCCATCGCCCAGGCCATTCCGGCGCGCAACGTGATCGGCTGCGTGGTGCACGCAAGCTGCTCGCTCGACGGGCCGGGCGTGGTGCGGCACCACTTCGGCAACGGGCTGATCGTGGGCGAGCCTTCGGGCGAGGCCACGCCGCGCGTGCAGAAGCTGGTCGAGCTGCTCAAGAGCACCGGCATCGACACCACGCTGTCGCCGCAGATCCAGAAGGACGTGTGGTTCAAGCTGTGGGGCAACATGACGGTGAACCCGATCAGCGCGCTGACCGGCGCCACCACCGACCTGATCATGGGCGACGACCTGGTGCGCGGCTTCATCTCGGCGGTGATGCTGGAGGCCAAGGAGATCGGCCGGCGCATCGGCATCGAGATCACGCAGAGCCCCGAAGACCGGCACGCGGTGACGATGAAGCTCGGCGCGTTCAAGACCTCGATGCTGCAGGACGTGGAAGCCGGCCGCTCGGTCGAGCTCGACGCGCTGGTGACCGTGGTGCGCGAGCTGGGCGAACTGACGGGCGTGGCCACGCCGTTCACCGACGCGCTGCTGGGGCTGGCGCGGCTGAGGACGCGGCAGCTCGGGCTGTACTGAGCGGGCGGCCCGCCCGCACCGAACGCAGAATCGCTTGACCCGGCCCCTGCGGCCGCCTTGATAAAGGCGCTGTCCCAGTTCGAGCCACGAGGTGATTTTGTGAATTCTTCTTCCGTCCGGTTCTTGAATCCTGCCGAGGCCGCCGCGCGGCTCGGCGTGTCGGCCAAGGCGCTGCGGCTTTATGAGCAGCGCGGCCTGGTGACGCCCTCGCGCACGGCGGCGGGGTGGCGCGCCTATGGGCCCGATGACATGGCGCGGGGCGCCGAGATCGTCGCGCTGCGCGCGCTCGGGCTGAGCCTGGCGCAGGTGGGGCGGGTGCTGGAGGGCGATGCGCAAGGGCTGGAGCCCGCGCTGGCGGCGCACCAGGCGCTGCTCGAAGGGCGGGTTCGACAGCTTGGCGACACGGTCGAGAAGGTGCGCAATTTGCGGGCCGGCCTCGCGCGGGGGCAAGCCCCTGCGGCCGGCGAGCTGGCGCATCTGCTGTCGCCCGGGAGCGGGCTCGACGTCGAATTCGAACTGCCCTGGCCCTGGGGCGGCGAACGCTTCGAGCTGCGCGGCATCCGGCCGCTGAACTACATCGTCGGGCCGCTGGGCAGCGGGAAGACACGGCTCGCCATGCGGCTGGCCGAGCGCATTCCGGGCGCGGTGTTCCTCGGGCTGGACCGCCCGGCGAGCCCCGAGGCAGCGCGCATGCCGCGCGTGGCCGAAGCGCTGGCGTGGCTCGTCGAGGACGGCGCCACGGCGTGCGACGCGCTGACGGCCCTGCTGGCGGGGATCGAGGCCGACGGGCCTTCGGCGCTGGTCGTCGACCTCGTGGAACAAGGGCTGGACCATGCCACGCAACAAGCGCTCATTGCGCACCTGCGGCGGCGCGCCCCCGAAAGCCGGCCGCTGTTCCTGCTCACGCGCTCCTGCGTGATCCTGGACCTGGCGGCAGTGGGCGACGGCGAATCGATCATCCTCTGCCCCGCCAACCACAGCCCGCCCACCGTCGTCGCGGCGTACCCCGGATCGCCGGGCTACGAAGCGGTCGCGACCTGCCTTGCCACGCCGCAAGTGCGGGCGCGCACGCAGGGCGTCATCGCGTGGCGGCCCGAAGCCACCTGAGCCCGGGCCGTGCCGGTGCTTACCAGCGCTTCTCTGGAATGGCGGCCAGCGCCTCGGTGCAGCTGGCCACGGCCTTGGCGCGCTCGTCGCGCAGCAGTTGCCAGTTGTCGGCCTTCCACTGCGCCCACGCCACCGGCTCCGACTGGTAGTAGCACGCCGCCGGCGGGCGCATGAAACCGGGGCGGCCGAGCTCGGCGCCGAACTTCAGGCGGAACAGCTCGTCGGTGCCCGCCAGGTTTTCATAGACCAGGTGCCACGGGCCGGGGTACAGCGGCGTGTCGGCTTCCTTGGGCTGCTGGCGCGCCTCTTCGATTTCCTCGGGCGTGGAGCCGTCGGTGAGCGCGGTCGCGTAGGCGGCCTCGGCGCGCTTGCGGTAGATCTCGGTGGCCAGCTTGCTCAGCGTGTCGTTGAGCTCGCTGATCGCGGGGTTGACGCTCGCGGGGTCGTTCGCGAATTCGTCCAGCGTGTCGCCGGCGAGCTGGTCTTTGGAGAAGCCCTGCGCCGCGACATTGACGTTGCCCGTGAAGAGCGAGACGGCCACGCTCAGCGCGACCTGCCCCGCGATGTTGCCGATGGTGCTGTCGCGCCGGATCACGCGAAGGCGCTCGTAGCCGGGCTTGTAGAAGCCGCGCTCGAAGCGGACCCGGGTTTGCTGGGCGGGGAGCGCGGGCTTGCCGGATTCGGCAGCCGGTGTTTCCGTTGAGGCGGGTGCGGCTGCCGGTGCCGGTGCCGGTACCGCCGTGTCCGGCTCGGCGTGCGCCGAAAGGCAGGCGATGGCCAGCGCGATGCCGCATGTGCGCCATGCGGTGTTGTGTTTTTTCGATCTCATGTAACAAATTCCTCCGCCGCGGATTGTCTCCGCAGCGAAGGCCGTTTGTTCAGGCACGTTCAACGACGACGCGGCGCAGGCGGCGGCAGCGTCACCCACCAGGCCGCCCCCACGATCAGCAAGCCCCCGGCCCATCCCCACGGCCCGATGCGCTCGCCGAACCCATACACCGCGATCAGCGCGCCGAACACCGGCTCGCTGCCCATCAGCAGCGACACGCGGCTCGGGCTCGAGCGCGAAGCCGCGTGGTTCTGCGCGAAGAACGCGAACACGGTGCACAGCAGCACGAGGTACGCCATGCCCCACCAGAACGACGCGGTGGCCGGCGGCATGTGCCACGCGCCGTGGGCCGGCGAAGCGACCAGCGCGAGGGCCGCCGCGCCGAGCGCCATCACGCCCGACTGCAGCGCCGTGAGCGTCAGCGCCGGCAGCGCGTGGCGGCCGGCCAGGCGGCGCGTCATGCACACCATCACCGCGCGCAGGAAGGCCGCGACCACCATGAGTCCGTCGCCCCAGCCAAGCGACAGGTCCGCGGGCGAGGTGGCCGACAGCATCGCCGCGCCCAGCGCCGACAGGCCCGCCGCCCAGAACACGCGCCGCGCCGGCCGCTGGCCCAGCAGCCACCACTCGACGAAAGGCGTGATCGCCACGCACAGGCTGATGAGGAAGGCGGCGTTGCTCGCACTCGTCAGCGACACGCCGAAGGTCTCGCACACGAAGATCGCGAGCAGGTTGGCGCCCAGCAGGCCGCCCACCGCCAGGCCCTGGCGCCACCGCGCATCGACGAACAGCGGCCGCAGCGCGGGCAGCAAAACGACGAAGGTCAGCCCGAAGCGCAGCGCGATGAACTCCAGCACGGGCAGTTGCTGCGTCGCCTGCTTGGCCACCGCGTAGCTGCCGCCCCACACGGCCGCCACGAGCAGCAGCATGACTTCGGCGATGCCGATGCCCGCCCACTTGCGCGCGCCCGGCTCGCCCCATGCAGCCGCGCCGCCCGTCTGCTTTGAATCCATACTGTCGACCCGCCGTCCATGAACAACCCACAAGAGGAAAAGGATTGTTCAGGGCATCACACGGGCCGGACAGCCATCGGCCGGAACAGGACTCTTGCGTCGTGGGAACGAATTCATTTCTCAAAGTGCTGCCGGAGATGGTGACCTTCCTGCGGGTCGCCGAGCTGGGGAGTTTTTCCGCGGCGGCCGACCTGCTGGGCATGACGCCCTCGGCAGCGAGCCGGCAGGTGAAGCGGCTCGAAAAGGAAATCGGCGTGCAGCTGCTGCAGCGCACGACGCGCCAGCTGCGCCTGACCGAGCCCGGCGCGCAAGCCTTCGCGCGCTGCCGGGAGCTGGTGCTGGCCGCGCAGGGCACGATGGACATCGCACAGCAGTTCGCGAAGAAGCCGGCGGGGCTGGTGCGCATCAGCGCGCCCAAGGCCTTTGCGCGGCGCGTGCTGCATCCGCGCATCCTCGACTTCCTGAAGCGCTACCCGGAGGTCGACGTGCAGCTGATCGTGGCCGACCGCGACATCGACCCGATCCGCGAAGGCGTCGACCTGGTGGTGCGGCTGACGACCGAGCCGCCCGAGGGGCTGGTGGCGCGGCGGCTGATGCCGGTCGAACACATCCTGTGCGCCACGCCGGCCTACCTGGCGCAGCACGGCGCCATCGCGCAGCCGCAAGACCTGCTGGCACACAGCTGCCTGTCGCTCGGCGAGCACGAGCGCGACAACCACTGGCGCTTCAGGCGGGGCGACGAAGAGGCCGAGGTGGTGGTGCGCGGGCGCTATGTATCGAACCACAGCGAGGTGCGGCTCGACGGCGCGCTGGCGGGGCTGGGCGTGGCCTGCGTGCCGGTGTTCATCGCACGGGCGGCGCTGGAGGGCGGCGGCGTGGTGCGCGTGCTGGCCGACTGGGAGTTCCAGGGCAACTACCACGGGCACGCATACATCCTGTACCCGCCCAACCGGTTCACGGCGCCCAAGTGCCGGGTGCTGGTGGAACACCTGTGCGGGGCGCTCGCGGCGGGTTGACGCGCCGGCGCCGCGATTGCCGATGGGCTCAGTGCGTCTTCATCAGCGCGCGCACGGCCTGCGGCAGCGAGTGGGCATGCGGCATGAAATGGTCGAGCAGCGCGCCCAGCGCCACCGCGCAGATCACCGCGCCCAGCAGCGGCTTCCACGTGAGCCGCACGGCGGCCATGAGCCAGCCCTCGCGCGCCACGCGCACGGCGGCGCGGGCCGACACGTACGAGAACGCGACCTCGACGGCCACGGCCAGCAGCGCGTCCCAGCTGAAGTACAGCAGCACCAGCGAGCCGGCGCCGAGCACCACGGCCGTGCAGATCAGGAAGACCGCGATGATCGGGATGACGATGACGGCGCCTTCGTCGGCGCCGCCCGCGATGTCGAGCGCGCCGCCGGCCACGTCGGACAGGCCGCCGCCCGCATCGCCGCCGCTGCCGCCGCCCTCCCCCAGGTTCACGTGGCTGCCGTGCGAACTCCCACCGCCGCGTCCGCCGCCGAACTCGACATCGGGCGCGTCGACATCGAGGTCCAGCTCGCGCCCTTCCACCAGCCGCTTCGCCCACCAGCGCAGCACCAGCAGGTAGCCCGCGTACCCCACGCCCAGCGTGAGGAAGTAGCGCACCGCGAGCGAGTCGACATGAAGCAGGTGCATCTGCAGCGCCGACACGCCCCACATCAGCAGCAGCGTGAAGCTGCCGATCAGGATGCCGTGCGTGCGCAGGCTGTAGTTGCGGTGCAGGTCGCGTTCGACCTGCGTTTCCCAAAGGCGCACGGAGCGCCAGTTGGAAAGAACCTTCATTCGCCGTCGTCGGTGGCCGGCGCGAAGGGCACGCGCTGCGCCACGGCGCACATCAGCTCGTAGCCGACGGTGCCCGCGGCCTGCGCGACCTCGTCGATGGACAGCACCGCGCCGCTGGAGGCCGAGGTGCCCCACAGCGTAACTTCGGCGCCGAACTTCGCGTCGGGCACGTTCGTGAGGTCGACGGTGATCATGTCCATGCTCACGCGGCCCACCATGCGGGTGCGCACGCCGTTCACCAGCACCGGCGTGCCGGTGGTGCAGTGGCGCGGGTAGCCGTCGGCATAGCCGACCGCCGCCACGCCGACGGTCAGCGGCCCGTCGGCCGTGAAGCTGGAGCCGTAGCCGATGGTGTCGCCGGCCTTCAGCGTCTGCACGCCGATGATCCGGGTCGACAGCGTCATGGTCGGGCGCAGCTGCCAGTGCGCGGCGTCGTGCTCGGGGTAGTCGGGGGCGCTGCCGTACAGCACGATGCCCGGGCGCACCCAGTCGCCGCGCGTGAGGTCGGCGTGGCGCAGCGTGGCCGCGCTGTTGGCGATGGAGCGCTCGCCCGGCAGGTCGCGCGTGACGCGCTCGAAGGCCTCGAGCTGGTGGGCGATGCCGCGCGTGCCGTCGGCGTCGCTGAAGTGCGTCATCAGCGAAATCTCGTCGACCTGGGTCAGCGCGTTCAGGCGAGTCCAGGCCGAGCCGAAGCGTTCGGGCGTGAAGCCCAGGCGGTTCATGCCCGAATTCATCTTCAGGAACACGCGCTGCGGCTTCAGGGTCTTGTGGGCGGCGAGCATGTCGATCTGCTCGTCGCAGTGCACGGCGTGCCACAGGTCCAGGCGCGAGCACAGCTCCAGGTCGCGCGCGTCGAACACGCCTTCGAGCAGCAAAACCGGGCCGCGCCAGCCGAGGGCGCGCACGCGTTCGGCCTCGGCCAGGTCGAGCAGCGCAAAGCCGTCGGCGCCGCGCAGGCCCTCATAGACCCGCTCGATGCCATGGCCATAGGCGTTGGCTTTGACCACCGCCCAGATGCGGGCGTCCGCGGCCGCACGGCGGGTCCGCTCGAGGTTGTGGCGCAGGGCGTCGGTGTGGACGGTGGCGAGAATGGGACGCGGCATGGGGCTCTGGCGGGCTCTGGGAAAATGCAGACCACGTTTTAGCATCTTCGGGAATGGGGTCGAACACCGTGGGGATGCGCAATTCGGCGTCGCACCCCCATGCTATAACCGCCCATTCGCTCACAACGCGACACTTTTTCACTACCGCCAGCAGACCCTCTGGCCAGCCAGCCCATCGATGAAGCGCGGTTTTTACACGATCATGTCGGCCCAGTTCTTTTCGTCACTGGCCGACCAAGCGCTTTTCGTTGTTGCGGTCGACCTGATGCGAAGTTCGGGCGCGCCCGAATGGCAGCGCGCGGCCCTGGTACCGATCTTCGCGGTCTTCTACGTGGTGCTGGCACCGCTGGTGGGCGCCTTCGCCGACGCCTTGCCCAAGGGCCGGGTGATGTTCATCAGCAATGCGATCAAGGTGATCGGCTGCCTGATGATGCTGTTCGGCTCGCACCCCCTGCTGTCCTACTCGATCGTCGGGCTGGGGGCGGCGGCGTATTCGCCGGCCAAGTACGGCATCCTGACCGAGCTGCTGCCGGCGTCGCAGTTGGTCAAGGCCAACGGCTGGATCGAGGGCCTGACCATCGCGTCCATTCTCCTGGGCATCGTGCTCGGCGGCGCGCTGGTGGGGCATGCGGTGTCCAGCAAGCTGCTGGCCTTCGACCTGCCGTTCATCGACACCGGCATCGACTCGCCGGCCGAGGCCGCCATCGCGGTGCTGATCGTCGTCTACGTGCTGGCAGCCTGGTTCAACACCCGCATTCCGCACACCGGCGTCGAGATGCGCCCGCTGCGCGCCAACCCCGAACAGGGCCTGGCGCGCAACATCGCCGCGCTGCTGCCCGACTTCTGGCACTGCAACGCACGCCTGTGGCGTGACCGCCTGGGCCAGATCTCGCTGGCGACCACCACGCTCTTCTGGGGCGCGGGCGGCAACCTCAAGTACATCGTGCTGGCCTGGGCCTCGCTGGCACTGGGCTACAACACCACCCAGGCCTCGGCGCTGACTGGCGTGGTGACCATCGGCACGGCCGTGGGCGCCATCGTGGCGTCGATGTACATGCGGCTGGACATGGCCACGCGCGTGATCCCGATGGGCATCGCGATGGGGCTGATGGTGATCTGCATGAACTTCATCGGCAACGTCTGGCTGGCGGTGCCGTTTCTCATCATGCTGGGCGGCCTGGGCGGCTTCCTGGTGGTGCCGATGAACGCGCTGCTGCAGCATCGCGGCCACAACCTGATGGGCGCGGGCCGATCGATCGCGGTGCAGAACTTCAACGAGCAGGCGTGCATTCTGCTGCTCGGCGGTTTCTACAGCGTGTGCACCGGCCTGGGCCTGTCGGCCTACGGTGCGATCAGCGCCTTCGGCCTCGTCGTCGCCGGGTGCATGTGGCTCATCAAGCGCTGGCACGAGAACAACCTGAAAAAATACCCCGAAGAGGTCGAGCACCTGCTGGCCATCGCCCGCAGCGACAAGCATCACTGATCTCGCGCGACCGCGTTGGTGAAATGGCCGGCGCGTCGGGCGCCCACCTTCCACCCACGCCACCATGCCCGCGCTCGCCCTGATGTTCAACGCCTTTGCCTGGGGCGTTTCCTGGTTTCCGTTTCGCCAGCTCGCGGGCCATGGGCTGCATCCGCTGTGGACCACCTGCCTGATCTACCTGTTCATCACCGTCGTGATGGGCCTGGTGCGGCGCGAGGCATGGAAGGCTTTTTCCGCGTTCCCGATGCTGCTGGCGCTGGGCCTTGCGGCCGGCTTCACCAACGTGGGCTTCAACTGGGCCGCGACGCAGGGCGACGTGGTGCGCGTGGTGCTGCTGTTCTACCTGATGCCCCTGTGGAACGTGCTGCTGGCCTGGCTGCTGCTGGGCGAGCGCCCGACCGGCGGCGCGCTGGCGCGCGTGGCGCTGGCGCTGACCGGCGTGGTGGTGGTGCTGAAGGCGCCGGGCGTCGACTGGCCGGTGCCGTCGAGCCTGCCGGACTGGCTGGGCGTGGCCGCGGGCTTCAGCTTCGCGGTGACCAACATCACACTGCGCCACCTGCGGCAGGCGCCGGGCGAGTCGCGCGCGCTGGCGATGTTCTGCGGCTGCACGGTGGTGGGCGGCGTCGCGGCGCTGATCGGCACGGCCGCCGGCGGCATCGCCTCGCCGCTGCAGGCCACGCCCGGCTGGTTCGGCTGGGCCGTGCTGCTCGGCGGCGGGTTCATCTTCGCGAACATGTGCCTGCAGTACGGCGCCGCGCGGCTCACGTCGAGCGCGGCCTCGGTGATCATGCTGTCGGAGGTGATCTTCGCGAGCGTCTCGTCGGTGGCGCTGGGCGCGGCGACCATGGAGCCGCGCATCTTCGCGGGCGCCGCGCTGATCGTGGCGGGCGCGGTGTGGTCGGCGTTTGCGCGAACACCCGCACCGCGCGATGATCGTGCTTCCGCTCCCACCTGAGGAAACCGCATGACCAGCGTCTACGACTTCGAGGCCAACCAGATCGACGGCAAGCCGGTGAAGCTCTCGGCCTACAAGGGCAAGGTGCTGCTGATCGTGAACACCGCCAGCAAATGCGGCTTCACGCCGCAGTTCGCCGGGCTCGAGGCGCTGCACGAAAAGTACGCGGACCAAGGGCTCACGGTGCTGGGTTTTCCGTCGAACCAGTTCGGCGCGCAAGACCCGGGCACCAACGAGGAAATCGGCGCCTTCTGCACCAGGAACTACGGCGTGAGCTTTCCGATGATGGAAAAGATCGACGTCAACGGCGGCAACGCCGCGCCGCTGTACCAGTGGCTCACCAAGGAAAAGCCGGGCCTGCTCGGCAGCACGGCCATCAAGTGGAACTTCACCAAGTTCCTCGTCGGGCGCGACGGCACGGTGCTCAAGCGCTATGCGCCGCTGGACACGCCGGCCTCGCTCACGCGCGACGTGGAAGCGGCGCTGGCCGCCGCGGGCTGATTCTTTTCAAGCAAGCCTAGAAGCGGAAGTCGGCGGTCTTCGAGCCGCTGCCCACGGTCACGGTCTGGGTCTTGGCGGCACCGCCGGCCGTGGCCGCGTCGATGACGTAGCGCCCGTTCGGCAGGTCGATCAGGCAGATTGGCCCGTTGGCGCGAAACGCCAGCGCGGCGGCGTTGTTGGCATCGCCGCCCTTGATCGTCACGTCCACGTTGGCCAGGTAGGCGCCGTCGGCGCGTGCGAACAGCAACGCCAGCGGGTGCTCCTTCATGGCCGCGCGCATGGCCGTCGATTCGTCGGACCCGATGCCGCCGCACACATAGCGCGCCGAGCCCGCGCCTTGCCAGGCCGGCATGGCGCCCTGGGCCTGCGCCGCCATGGCGGCGGCCGCGCAGGCACCGACCAGCAGCACGCGCCGCAACGTGGGGGAAGCGAGAGGGGCAAAGACAGAGGTCATGGCAAGCACTCCTTGCGGATTCATTCGGTGCCGCCATGATGCGCCGCGAACGGCGTTCGCGCGAGTCGGACCAACGCTCTCCCCGCTGTGCGATCAGGCCTTGTGCAGCGCCGCATCCAGCAGCTCGACCCAGTGCCGCACCGGGGTGTCGCCGCTGCCGCTTTGCAGGTGCGTGATGCAGCCGATGTTGGCCGACGCGATGGTGGCCGGCTGCAGTTGCTTCAGGTGGCCGAGCTTGCGGTCGCGCAGCGGATACGCCAGCTCCGGCTGCAGCACCGAATACGTGCCGGCCGAGCCGCAGCACAGGTGCGATTCGTTCATGGCCACGCGCACGTCGAAGCCCAGCGCGCGCAGGTGCGTCTCGACGCCGCCGCGCAGCTTCTGGCCGTGCTGCAAGGTGCAGGGCGGGTGGTAGGCCACCACGCCCTCTGGCGCCTTCACGCGGGCCTTCAGCGCGGGCACGAGGTCGGGCAGCAGCTCGCTCAGGTCGCGCGTGAGTTCGCTGATGCGCGCGGCCTTCAGCGCGTAGGCCGCATCGTGCTGCAGGATGTGGCCGTACTCGCGCACGGTGACGCCGCAGCCCGAGGCGTTCATGACGATCGCCTCGACCTCGCCGCGCTCCACCAGCGGCCACCACGCGTCGATGTTGGCGCGCATCTGCGCCTTGCCGCCGTCCTGGTCGTTGAGGTGGAACTTCACCGCGCCGCAGCAGCCGGCCTCGGGCGCGATCACCGTCTGGATGCCCGCCGCGTCGAGCACGCGCGCGGTGGCGCTGTTGATGTTCGGCATCATCGACGGCTGCACGCAGCCCGCGAGCATCAGCACCTTGCGCGCATGCGTGGCGGTGGGCCATGCGCCGGCCTCCTGCTTCGCGGGCACCTTGGCTTGCAGCGCCTCGGGCAGCAGGCCGCGCACGGCCTGGCCGAGCTTCATCGCGGGGCCGAAGAGCGGCGATGGCAGGCCTTCTTTCAGCAGCCAGCGCTTCGCGGATTCGGCGGCGGGGCGCGGCACTTTCTCGTCGACGATCTTGCGGCCGATGTCGACGAGGTTGCCGTACTGCACGCCGCTCGGGCAGGTGCTTTCGCAGTTGCGGCAGGTCAGGCAGCGGTCCAGGTGCAGCTGCGTGCTGCGCGTGGGCGCCTTGCCCTCGAGCACCTGCTTGATGAGGTAGATGCGCCCGCGCGGGCCGTCGAGCTCGTCGCCGAGCAGTTGATACGTCGGGCAGGTGGCGGTGCAGAAGCCGCAATGCACGCACTTGCGCAGGATGGCTTCGGCCTCGCGGCCTTCGTCGGTGCCGCGGAATTCGGGGGCGAGCTCGGTTTGCATGGCGGTGGCTGTGCTTGTTGTCGTTATGGATTCAAAGGGGCGCGAGCAGGCGGCCGCGATTGAAAAGGCCGTGCGGATCGAACTCGCGCATCAGCGCGCGCTGGATGCGTTCGACGGGCGCGCTCAGCGCATCGAATCGCGGAACGCTGCCCTGCGTGCTCTCACCGGGCCAGCGGAACAGCGTGGCATGGCCGCCCGCCGCGCGCGCGATCTCGCGGATGCGCGCGGCCTGCCCGGGCCGCGCCTTGTACCAGCGCTGCCCGCCGTGCCACTCGATCAGCGGCGCGGCGCCGTCGAGCGCGAGCACCGGCGCGGTCTGCGGCACCGAGAGGCGCCACAGCGCATCGGCGCCTTCGGTGGTGGCGAACCACGGCAGCTGCTGGTCGCGCAGCGCCTGCCAGTCACCCGCGGCGCGCGCGTTGTCCTTGCGCTCGCCGCCGAGGTGCGCGCACGCGGCTTCCACTGCCGCCACGGCACCACGCAGCCGCAGATACAGCGCACCCGCGCCGGCGTATTCGAACCAGCAGCTCGCATTCAGCGGCAGCGGCCGGCCGCCCCATTCGTTGAGCAGGCGCAGCGCATCGGCCTGGCCGCAAGCGAATTCGAGCGTGGCTTCGGCGGGCGCGACAGGCAGCACCTTGAGGCTGACCTCGGCGATCACGCCCAACGTGCCGAGCGACCCCGCGAGCACGCGCGACACGTCGTAGCCCGCGACGTTCTTCATCACCTGTCCGCCGAAGGTCAGCACGTCGCCCCGGCCATTGACGATCGTGGCCCCGAGCACGTAGTCGCGCACCGCGCCGACGCTGGCCCGCGCGGGGCCGCTGAGCCCGGCCGCGACCATGCCGCCGACGGTTCCGCCACCGCCGAAACGCGGCGGCTCGAACGGCAGGCACTGCCCCTTCTCGGCCAGCGCCGCTTCGAGTTCGGCAAGCGGCGTGCCGGCGCGCACGGTGACGACCAGCTCGCTCGGTTCGTAGCTCGTGATGCCGGCCAGGTCGGTGGTGCCCAGCACGTCGCCTTGCGGCGCTTCGCCGTAGAAATCCTTCGTGCCACCGCCGCGAATGCACAGCGGCTTGGCGTCTGCGGCGGCAGACTTGATGCGCTCGACGAGTTGGTGGAGGGCGGTGTCGAGGCTCATCGGATGCTCTGTCGTTGGTGTTCTTGTTCGGGGCGGGCGCGGCACGTCGCGAAGAAGCGGAAGGAACGCCTCTTCATCAGAACCTCGGCAAATCAGGATGCGACAACTTCCCCCCCCGCACCACCTGCTTGCCGTACTCGGCGCAGCGCTGCAACGTGGGAATCACCTTGCCGGGGTTCAGCATGCCTTCGGGATCGAAAGCGCGCTTCACGCCGAACATCTGCTCGTTCTCGGCCGCCGTGAACTGCACGCACATGCTGTTGAGTTTTTCCACGCCCACGCCGTGCTCGCCCGACACCGTGCCGCCCATCGCGACGCTGGTCTCCAGGATGTCGGCGCCGAAGAGCTCGCAGCGGTGCAGCTCATCGGGGTCGTTGGCGTCGAACAGCACCAGCGGGTGCAGGTTGCCGTCGCCCGCGTGGAACACGTTGCAGCAGCGCAGGTTGTACTTTTTCTCCATCTCCTGGATGGCCAGCAGGATGTCGGCCAGCCGCTTGCGCGGAATCGTCGAGTCCAGGCACATGTAGTCGGGGCTGATGCGGCCCGAGGCGGGGAACGCGTTCTTGCGCCCGCTCCAGAATTTCATGCGCTCTTCTTCGCTGTTGCTGCACGCAATGGCGGTGGCGCCGCAGCCGCGCAGCACCGCCGTCATGCGGCCGATTTCTTCCTCGACCTCCTCGGGCGTGCCGTCGGATTCGCACAGCAGGATGGCGGCGGCGTCCAGGTCGTAGCCCGCGCGCACGAAGTCTTCGACGGCGGCGGTCATGGGCTTGTCCATCATCTCCAGGCCCGCCGGAATGATGCCGGCCGCAATCACCGCGGCCACCGCGTCGCCGGCCTTTCGCACGTCGTCGAAGCTGGCCATGATGCAGCGCGCGAGCTGCGGCTTGGGCACGAGCTTGACCGTCACCTCGGTGGTCACGGCCAGCATGCCTTCGCTGCCGATGACCAGCGCGAGCAGGTCGAGCCCCGGCGCGTCGAGCGCGTCGCCGCCGAACTCGATCGGCTCGCCCTCGGCCGTGAAGCCGCGCACGCGCAGCACGTTGTGCAGGGTCAAACCGTACTTCAGGCAGTGCACGCCGCCCGAGTTTTCGGCCACGTTGCCGCCGATGGTGCAGGCGATCTGGCTCGACGGGTCGGGCGCGTAGTACAGGTTGAAAGGCGCGGCGGCCTCGCTGATGGCGAGGTTGCGCACGCCGCACTGCACGACGGCCGTGCGGCTCACGGGGTCGATCTTCAGGATGCGGTTGAACTTGGCGAGCGACATGGTCACGCCCATGGTGTGCGGCATGGCGCCACCCGAGAGCCCCGTGCCCGCGCCGCGCGCCACCACGGGCACGCCGAGCTGGTGGCAGGTCTTGAGCACGGCGGCCACCTGCGCCTCGGTCTCGGGCAGGGCCACCACCAGCGGGCGGGTGCGGTAGGCGGTGAGGCCGTCGCACTCGTAGGGCGTGGTGTCTTCGTCGTGCCAGATCAGCGCGTGGGCCGGCAGGTGCGCCTGCAGCGCGCGGACCACCTGGGACTGGCGCTCTGTTTTCTGTAGCGAATCGTGCTGTGTGGGGGTGAGCGGCGCGTTCATCGGCGGGCCTCTTTTCTTCTGTTCGCGGGTGTCGGGTCTCTGACCGCACTCTACGGAATTTGCGGCCCACCCGGGTTGAGGGATTTTCGCGGGGCGCTTGAGAGAACTTTGCCGGCCGGTTGGCCGGCCACGGAGCGGCGGTTCAGCGCAGGCTCTGTTCGAGCCAGTCGGCGAACGCCGCGCATTCCCAGCGCTCCAGCGTGCCCGGCTGCCAGCAGATGTAGTGCCGGTGCGGCGACGGCACGGCCAGGTCGGACAGCGCCACCAGCCGACCCGATTCGAACCACGCCGCGCCCATCTTCTGCCGCACCAGCGCCACGCCGAAACCGCTGGCGGCCGCGTCGTACACCAGCCCCAGGTCGTTGAACTGCGAGCCAATGTTCGGCTCGGGCTGGTCGAGGCCGCAGCTCGCGAACCACGTGCCCCAGGGCTCGAGCGGGCTGCGGATCAGCCGCGCGCTCGCGATCTCGGCCGCGGTGCGAAAACCCTGGAACGGGCCGAACTCGTTGAGGTAGCTCGGGCTGCAGGCCGGCACCACCTGCTCCTCGAGCACGAGGCGGTGCTCGCAGTCGGCATACGCGCCGGGGCCGTAGCGCACCTCGAGGTCGGCCTGCTCGGCGGTCACGTCGAGCAGCGGGATCGACACCTGCAACACCAGCTCGATGTCGGGGTAGATGTTGCGGAACAGTTCGAGCCGGGGCATCAGGAACTGCCGGCTGAAGGTCGGCGTGACGGCGATGCGCAGCCGCGTCGCGCGCTGGGCCGCATTGGCGCCGAGCGGCGTGGCCTGCAGCGCCGCGAGCCCCGTGCGCACGTTCGCGAGGTAGGCGGCGCCGTCGGCCGTGAGGCTGAAGTCGCTGCGCCCGAAGAGCTTGAAGCCCACGTGCGATTCGAGCTGGCGGATGCGGTGGCTCACGGCGCTGGGCGTGACGCACAGCTCGTCGGCCGCGCGGCCCGCGTGCCGCAGGCGGGCCACGGCCTCGAAGGTCAGCAGGCACTGGATCGGCGGAATGTGCTGCAGGGCCATGAAAGGCGGCGGCCCTCAGTCCTCGAAGAAGCTCACCGGCAGGCCCGGCGTGTCGACGCGCATCGCGATCACCATGCCCGAGGCCGGGCGCTGCGCGACCTCGTCGGCGGGCCGGCCCTTGCGGGCGCTGGTGACGAACAGGGTCTTCAGGTCGTCGCCGCCGAAGCAGGGCATGGTCGGGCACTGCACCGGCACGGCAACGGATGCCACGCGCTCGCCCGAAGGCGCGAAGCGCAGCAGCTGCGCGCCTTCGAACATGGCGACCCAGTAGTGGCCTTGCGCGTCGATGGTGGCGCCGTCGGGGCGGCCGTCGTAGTGCAGCGGCGACGCGGGCGTCCAGCCTTCGGGCTTGGCGTCGAACTGCTGGAACACGCGGGCGCGCGAGAGCGAGTTGGCCTCGGCGTCCCAGTCCCATGCATGCACCACGTGCGCGGCGGTGTCGGCCCAGTAGAGCGTGCGGGCGTCGGGCGAAAAGCCCAGGCCGTTGGCGGTGGTGGCCTGGTTGGCCATCTGCGTGATGTTGGGCGAAATGCCGGTGTCGCTGCGCGCGTCGAAGCAGTACAGCGCGGCGTTGGGCCGGTCTTTCGCCTCGTTGAGCGAGCCGCCCCAGAAGCGGCCCAGCGCGTCGCACTTGCCGTCGTTGAAGCGCATGGTGCGCACGTCGTGCTCCACGCGCGCCATCGCGACCAGCTCGCCGCCCCATTCGCGGGCGCGGTAGATGCCGTCGCGCAGCGCGATCACGAGGCCGCCGCTGCGCGCGGGCGCCATGCAGCCGGGCTCGGTGGACAGCGCCCAGCGCTCGACGGTGGCGCCCGGCGAGCCGATGTCGCCGCGCGTGCGCAGCACGGCGCGCCCGGGAATGTCGAGCCAGTAGAGCGATCGCTCCGCGGGGTGCCAGAACGGCGATTCGCCGAGCTCGCAAAGGCTGTCTTCGATGGAGGTCCACATGGTGTGTGGATTGTGCCCCCGGCCATCGGCGCGGCCGATAAAAAAAAGCCCGCTGGCGCCGGGGCGCTCGCGGGCTGAACATCCAAAGGAGACCTCGCTTGAAAAATCGTTACTTTGCTTTGTTCTTGTAAGAGGTGGTGGTCGTTTGTTCGTTTGCAGGGCGGCCCGAAGGCAGCCCCGCAAAGGCGGCAGGTCAGCGGTTGTAGGCGGTTTCGCCGTGGGAAGAAATGTCGAGGCCTTCGCGCTCTTCTTCTTCCGACACACGCAGGCCCAAGGTCAGGTCGGCGATCTTGTAGGCAATGAACGCCACCACGCCGGACCACACCACGGTGAGCGCCACGCTCTTGATCTGGATCCAGACCTGCGCGCCCATCGAGAAGGTGTCGGGCGTTGCGCCGCCGGTGCCGCCCAGGCCCTTGGCCGCGAACACACCGGTCAGGATGGCACCCAGGATGCCGCCCACGCCGTGCACGCCGAACACGTCGAACGCGTCGTCGGCGCCGAGCATGCGCTTCAGGCCGCCCACGCCCCACAGGCAGACCAGGCCGGCCAGCAGGCCCAGCACGATCGAACCCATCGGGCCGACGAAACCGGCGGCGGGCGTGACGGCCACGAGGCCGGCGACGGCGCCGGACGCGGCGCCCAGCATCGAGGCCTTGCCCTTGTGCAGGCTTTCACCCAGGATCCACGACAGCGCGGCGGCGGCGGTGGCCAGCACCGTGTTGATGAAGGCCAGGCCGGCGACGGCGTTGGCGGCACCGGCCGAGCCGGCGTTGAAGCCGAACCAGCCGACCCACAGCAGCGAGGCGCCGACCATGGTGAGCGTGAGCGAGTGAGGCGTGAACGCTTCCTTGCCGTAGCCGACGCGCTTGCCGACCATGTAGGCACCGACCAGGCCGGCCACACCGGCGTTGATATGCACCACGGTACCGCCGGCGAAGTCCAGCGCGCCGTCCTTGCCCAGCAGGCCGCCGCCCCACACGATGTGGGCGATCGGCACGTAGCTGAAGGTGAACCACAGCACCGAGAACAGCAGCACGGCCGAGAACTTGGCGCGCTCGGCGAAGGCGCCGACGATCAGCGCCACGGTGATGGCGGCGAAGGTGCCCTGGAACGCGACGAACACGTATTCGGGAATCGTGGTCAGCGCGCCGAAGGTCTCCTGCGTGATGCCCTTCATGAAGATCTTGTCGAAGGTGCCGAAGAAGTTGCCGTCGCCCGAGAAGGCCAGGCTGTAGCCGTACACGGCCCACAGGATGCTGATCAGCGAGAAGATCACGAAGACCTGCATCAGCACCGACAGCATGTTCTTCGAGCGGCCCAGGCCGCCGTAGAACAGCGCCAGGCCGGGAATGGTCATGAGGATCACGAGCAGGGTCGAGGTCAGCATCCAGGCGGTGTCGCCGGAGTCGATCTTCGGTGCCGGCGCGGCGGCGGGGGCAGCAGCAGCTGCTGCAGCGGCGGGAGCGGCTGCATCGGCGGCCGGGGCAGCGGCGGGCGCCGGCGTGGCGGCGGCGGGTGCCGTGGCGGCCGGGGCTTCAGCGGCGGCGGGCGCGGCCGGGGTCTGTGCGAAGCCGGACGTACCGGCGGCGAGCACGCTCAAGCCGAGCGCAAGAGAGACAAGCAGTTTTTTCATAGTCGTTGTTCTTTCGGGCCTGGACTCGATCAGAGGGCTTCGCGGCCTGTTTCGCCGGTGCGGATGCGCACGACCTGTTCGAGGTTGTAGACAAAGATCTTGCCGTCGCCGATCTTGCCGGTGCGGGCCGCGCCCTCGACGGCTTCGATCACGCGGTCGACGAGGTCGTCGGAAACGGCCGCTTCGATCTTGACCTTGGGCAGGAAGTCGACCACGTACTCCGCGCCGCGGTACAGCTCGGTGTGGCCCTTCTGGCGGCCGAAGCCCTTGACCTCGGTGACCGTGATCCCCTGCACGCCGATGGCCGACAGTGCTTCGCGCACCTCGTCGAGCTTGAACGGTTTGATGATGGCTGTGACCAGCTTCATGAGTTTTCTCCTTTGGATGGAAATGAAATGGTGCGGCAGCTTGGGCCGCACCTCGTTGTTTTATTTACAGCGTCTTCGTCAGCGTCAGGATGAAGCGCGCCTTGTTCGGCGAGTAGGTCGTCTGGCCGAAGGGACCGAAGCCGAAGTCGATGCCGGGGTTGGCCACCGCGAGGTACGAGCTCTTCTTGTTCGCGCCCTGCACCGAGCCGGTCAGCGACAGGCCGTTGCCGAAGTCGTAGCTCGCGCCCACGTTGTAGTCAACGTAGCTCTTGTAGCCCAGGCTGCGGATGTCGCTGGACATGTTGGTGTAGCCAACAGCGGCCTTCAGCGTGACCTTGGGCACGATTTCCTTGCTGTAGGCCAGGTTCAGGTAGCCGGTGTTGGTGCCCTTCAGGCCCGAGCCGGCCTTGTTGCCGGCGTAGCCGAAGTAGTCCTTGGACACGGTGTGCGAGTACTTGGCGGTGAACGAACCGAAGGTTTCGTTGGCGTAGGTGGCGCCCAGGTACAGCTCCGTGGTGTTGCCCGACGAGTTGCCCGGGTAGATGTAGGTGAGCGCACCCACGTCCATGTCCAGCGGGCCGGCCTTGAACTTGTAGCCGCCGTACACGTCCATCTCGATGCTGTTGCCCTTGAGCCAGTTGACGCTGGAGTTCCAGTTGCCCACGTAGAAGCCGCTGTCGCCGAAGGCGTAGTCCAGGCCGCCCTGGATCGCGGGCTTGAAGCCCTTGGTCTTGGCGTAGTCGTTCTTGCCGAGCATGTCCTGGTCTTGCCCACGGAACTTGTAGTTCGTGGTGAGGGACACGTTGCCGGTGAGGTTCGGGGCGGGTGCTGCCGCCGGTGCTGCCGCGGCATCCGTCGTGGCCTGCGCCAGGGCGGCGCCCGACGCGGTCAATGCAGTAGCCAGAACGATCAGCGCCTGGGCGGCGGTACGGTGCGTCATCGGGAAACTCCTCGCAAGTGTGTTGTTGGACCTGGGAGGCTCAAAGCAGGGAGCGTGCCAAACTGCACAAATACCTCTGCCCCAGGCGGTGCGCACGGCTCGCGTTGAGAGCGAAATCGTTACAACGCTTGTTTCGGCTGGTTGCAGCTCCCGTCTGGAGCGCACCACGGCGGGCACGCCCCAGGCGACCGCACCATCTTGGGGAGAGGGAGAAGAATGAGTCTGTCTTTGGTGCAAGGCCGTGCCTTGGTGGGGCTGGAAGCGGCCAGCGTCACGATCGAGGTGCATCTGGCCAACGGCTTGCCCAGCTTCACGTTGGTCGGCCTGGCGGAAACCGAGGTCAAGGAGTCGCGTGAACGCGTGCGCTCGGCCATCCAGAACGCGGGGCTGGAGTTTCCGAACAATAAAAAAATCGTCGTCAACCTCGCGCCGGCCGACCTGCCGAAGGACTCGGGGCGCTTCGATCTGCCCATTGCACTGGGCATCCTCGCGGCCAGCGGGCAGATCGACGGCGCCAGGCTGGCCGGGCACGAGTTCGCGGGCGAACTCTCGCTGTCGGGCGAGCTGCGGCCGGTCCGCGGCGCCCTGGCCATGGCGCTGGCGTTGCACACGCGCCGCGTGGCCACGCGGCTGGTGCTGCCCCTGGAGAGTGCGCAAGAAGCCGCGCTGGTGCCCGACTGCGAGGTCTATGGCGCCAGGCACCTGCTGGACGTGGTGCGGCAGTTCGTCGTCGACAGCGAGGCCGCATCGCAATGGCCCGATCCGCCGGCCGACGGCTGGGCGCGGATTCAGGCGGCGCCCGCCGCGAACGGCCCGCGCTATGCCGACCTGGCCGACGTGAAGGGCCACGCGAGCGCCAAGCGCGCGCTCGAAATCGCGGCGGCCGGCGGCCACAGCCTGCTGATGATGGGCGAGCCGGGCTCGGGCAAGTCCATGCTCGCGCAACGCTTCGCCGGGCTGCTGCCGGCGATGAGCATCGACGAGGCACTGGAAAGCGCCGCCGTGGCCAGCCTGGGCGGGCCCTTTGCCACGTCGCGGTGGATGTCACGGCCGACCTGCTCGCCGCACCACACGTCCAGCGCGGTGGCGCTGGTGGGTGGCGGCTGTGAATTCCACCTATAAGCGCGACTGAACAAAAATTGATGCAACTCAGATGTGTGTTTGAGATGCATCGGCAAGCGATCGATCGATCGCATGGACGCCGACGGCCCTAAGGCGCGCTCGCTCGTTGCGAGATCGGCTAACCGGCATTGACAGCAAATATCCGTGCCTGCTGCGCTCCTGACGCTCTGCGCTGATGGGGGCGTGGCACTGCGAGGCGGAGAAATCCGGTGTCGCCTCGAGGGTAGGAATTCGAGAACGCCGATCCGAGTAGTGGGGCGTCGTTGTAATACCCACGGATTAATTTATTCGATTGCCCGAAAAATCTTTCTACCCATTTTTGGGGATTGCATTTGCTTCACGCAAATCTAGAATTTTTCCGCAATTCCGCCTCATTCATCGAGAGATAATTCATGTGCCTGAAAGATGGAATCATTGAGTATGAAAATCGTGTCTTCACGAACAGGGGGCAATCGGATGTAGACGGCTTCGCACCCAAGATATTTGCGGTAAAGCACGACATAATCATCGCCATTGGCGAGGCGATGAAGAAAGCAAGGAAATTTCGCGTCATCTATGGATTTCACGGAAATCTCGATGGAACATTTTACGAGACGTTCACCAGCGAAGAAATGGACAAGGCCAAAGAAATAGCGACATATTTTATTGGCGTCGAAATGATATACATGGATGGGAAAGCCCTTCATCTCGAAGATTTCGAGGAAGTCATCAACGATGGGTTCGTGCTTTTCACATGGTGCGACAGCGATAATTATTTAAACGGCAAATATCCGAACAAATTAAAAAAGCCGAAGTGACTCTGATTGCAAACCCGAATGACCTCAGCACACCTGGTTGGCGCAAAAGAATTTTGGATCCAGAATGAAGGGCATGACGCCATTCAATCTCAAGATCCGAATCGCAGACGTTGACCATCTCACGCTGACGAACAGGGGATCGGCTTATACGCAGGTCATCAACAGCGATGGTCAGACGATGATCCTCGGCACCTTCTCTGAAGAAGATTTCGAGTTCTGGTGTTCCGAGCTGCGGGCGGCGAACTGCAAGTTCGCGAAGGTCGCGCCAGGCTGACAGCCTTCGAATGGAAGCTCACGCACGACCGACACCCATGCAGGCGACACTGCCTCACTTTGCCGCCGAGCTGACGCTCAGCGCATCGCGTCGTCGTAATCGCGCTGTCTTTGTCTGTCCGCCATTCGATCTGGCAGGTAAGGCTCCCCATGCAGTTTGGTGCGCACATGCACGAACGCCCGCTCAAGGAGATCAGCCAGTTCACGTTCGTCATCTTCCAATTGGTGAATGGTCCGTTGCGCGACCTGCTGGCTGCGCGCGTGCGCAGTCGCTGCTCGCGCATGCTCCAGAAGTGCCGTAAGCGCCGCGAGCGAGTTGCTCGCGAGCGCGGCCTCCTCCGATCGTCGCGCGTCTCTTCGAGCACGTCTGTGCTCTACCAGAGTCGCTTGGCGCGCAGCGTTCAATTGATCCACGGAAACGAGGACCGTGAAGATCAAACCGATGGTGGACATGAATGCGAGGATCGGATTGAGGATGCCCCCCAACATGTCACCAAGCTGCCCCCATTGCGCCGACCGGCCGGCTCGATAGGCGTTGGTCGCGTCGACGACCTCCTTCCATGACAGCAACTTCCCGTCTTCCGGAACCGGCCACACCATCTGGACGGGCTCCGGGAATCGACTCGCGAGCACCACAAAGGTCAAAGCGATTCCCACCAGAAAAAGGGCGATGAGAATTGAAACGGGCTGCCAGCCCTTGGCTCTTCTGAATCTTCCGAACAAAGTCACACATGGTCTCCTCGCCGTACGAGCGGCGGCCGACTATATGACGCCAAACCATGTGCCTTGGATCGAACTCCGAAGTCGAGACAGACATCGGCATGCTGCAAGCAGATTGCCGTCCTGGCCATTCCACATGCTGCTCGAAAAACCGAGGAAGCCTTGCCCGGACTCGAACCGGGATCTTCGTGCTGGAGGCCACCTTCCGGGGGCAACATGCGCACGACGCTCTTTCCATTGAGCTACAAGACCGCCCGACGCCTGGATTTGAACCAGGACCTCCAGTGCATTACGATGAGGGATCCACTCTCCATCGTTAGCCCTTCTCCGCGAAGGGCACGCGCACCGGCGCTACTTCCTTTGAGCTTCGTCGGAAAAACCTTCTGCCCCCGCCGTGCTGACAGGCACGGCCTCGGGGTGCACTGATATCGCATCACCAGAAGGCCTGCGCCTCCCAGCCAAGTAATTCGGATCCGCGGGCGCCGCCGCGGGCACCGGCGCCAAGGGCGCCGGCGCGTATCCCTGCAGGCGGCTCACCGTGCCGTGCAGGTCGTAGCGGGTGACCGTTTGGTTCTTGCCCTTCGTGGCCACCGGCCCCCTGACACGGGCAATCAACCTCTTTCCTTCGAGCTTCTCCAGGCACCGCTGCACCGTCCGCGGCGACGTTCCCATGCGCGTCGCAATCGTGGTGGTCCTGGGATACGGCTTTTCGTCGGAATACCACCAGTGCGACAGCAGGTTCAGCAGCACGACCAGGTCGTTGTCCGCCAGGCCCAGTTCCTTCTGGCGCCGCAGCAGTTCGACGGGCACGAGCACGAAGCCTCTGCCGAGCGCCTGCCCCCACTTTTCTTGCAGCTGCGTCGGCATAGCTTCGCTGTTGCTAACAGGGCTGTTAGCTGCAGTGGAGTTAAGCGCCGTGTTGTTCATGGTGGCTACTGTCGCAGAAAAATAGAAGGATGGAATACCTTACTTATCCATGCGACATACGTGACGCAAAATGTCGCTCCCCACGATCGCTTTTGACTTCCTCTGATCGGCAAGCAGGCGCGGGACTCTTATCAAAATATCTACTCTTACAAGCAGTAAGATATGCCTGCCGAACGGGCTCTTGAGCCCGCCCTTTTGCACCTCAACCCAAGGTCATCGATGAATCTTTCAAAAAAGGAAACCTTGATCCTCGAGCAGTTGATCGGGGCTGGAAGCTCCGAGCTGTACGGCTTGGAGATGGTGAAGGCGTCGAACGGCGCCCTGAAGATGGGCACGATCTACGTCACGCTGTCGCGGCTGGAAGACAAAGGGTTTGTCGAGTCGCACCGGGAAGACGACCCGAAACAGACGGTCCCCCGCCGCCTCTACAAGATCACCGGGGCTGGCCATAGAACCTACCTAGCAGTGACTGCCGCGATGCAGGCTTACAGGGCAAGCCTCGATGGAGAGTTCGCATGAACGAAATTCGCAAGCCGTGGAAGCAAGACGGGTTCGGGGGCGCCAAGGAGGGGCCGCTCGTGTCGGTGTGGGTGACGATGAGAGGCGAGCGCCTTGACCCCTTCGACAACGCGCTCGAGCACGCGAAGGAGTTCGTTCATCGCGATCTGAAGCACCTCGATCGGTGGAGCGTTACCTACTCAGCCGTCAAAGAAGCGGAAGCCCGTGTACGTGCTGCCGAAACCTCCGTCGCGAAGGTCCAGGCAGAAATCGAGCGCCTCGAATCACGCGTTGCTCCCAAGATCGAACTCCCGCCAGGCCACGGACTTTTCCATCTCATCCGCGGCTTCGCGCCGAGGAAATTTCGAGAGCGCGTGCTCGACCCGTTGCGTGCCGATGCGCTGCAGGACTATTACGAGGCCTGCGAAGCACACGACGAGCCGACAATCAGACGGCTCAAGTACATGATCAATGTCTGGCTTGTCTGGTCGGTCTTCTCCGGCGCTATTTCGGCGATAGCTGGTCTAGTGAAGGGCTCTTCCACGGGAATCTCGAAAGACTGAGGCTCACACAGCCCCTGGCCCGATCGCTTGGCCAGGCGATGCGGGTTGCGCTCGCTCAGCCATCCACAACCTCGATACGCCGCGGCGACGCGTACAGAACCGAACGCGCGACTCGCCCCTTGAATTTCAGCTTGTGCTTGAAATAGTAGGCAAACGCGTCGACCAGCTCTTGCGGTGCACGAGGGTCCAACAAGATGCTGTCGATGAGCTCATGCGGGTTGATCTTGATGCCCACGCCATTGCTGGGCTTGCTGCGATCTTCGTCTGGGCAATAGATCGTTGCCCGCCACTCCGCTTCATGAGCGAAGGCCTCGCGCTTGAGAAAGAGAACCTTCACCGCGTCGGCCAAATTGAATTTCTTTTCAAGACCTGCAGCAATTTTCCTGGCACGCAGATTCAGTTCGAACTGGCTGATGTACTCGACCTCTTGAGAGACCCATCCGTAGCCGAGATCCTTTGCACTCGCACTCACGGCCTTTTCGAGCTTCTTTGTAGTCGTCGAGATGCGCACGCCCATGTGGTTGGGCGAATAAATGCGCCACATCGCATCGGAGATACCCAGACGACACCAACACTGCGCAAATAGCGCGTGACTGCTTTGGTGCTGCACACGCCGCTCGTACGGATCGTCCCAGAGCGAAGGATGGGCGAAAAAAAGCTCTTGCCTCTCGAAGATCTGGACCACGCGGTAGAAATCCAGAATCCGGTAGAGACGGCCGGCGGATATGCTGGATGCATTGCTCAATGGGACGCCTCCTCTTTGCAGTTCCTCGTCGTACCCCAGCGCATGGGCTGCCAACCCTCGATCCATTCTGGGCTCGGCCAGCACCTGTGCGCACTCGGGAAGCCTCGGTATTGATTTAGACCTGGAAATGCTCCCGCGACAGAAATTTCCCGTCGCATGCCTCAGCCTGGGTGCACCGAACGGCGCCTGAAACCCCAGCGCAGCGCAAGCGTCCTGCCTGCGCTCGATTCATTCAACAGCGCGACAGGCATCTGGAACGTGATTGGCGCTCACGGCATGGGACGCTATGATCCATCCCACCACTCCTCCCTTGTGGCGTCATTCGGTTGGCTTCTGCTTGGGAAAAAAGACCGCCTTCGGGCGGTTTTTTTATGCCCCGCACCGCCTTCAGCTGCGCAACCGTGGCGCCGAGCGGTGCCTGCCTGGATCTGCGTGCTCTACATGGCGGGATGCAGGTCCACGACCGCTCCATGCAAGCCTGCGCCAGTGGCCCTTCGTTCGAGCAGGACGATCGCGCGCGGGGCAGATTCTCGGCTCGAACTCCAATTAATGCCGCGACCAGATGATGCGGCTCGGCTAAATTCCTGTCGACGAAACAGTCGGCGCGTGAATGCAGCTTTTCGAAGATCTCCCACTCCCTCCAGGCCTATGGCTTGTCAAATGGATCGATCGCTTCCAGCTCGGCCACGACTCCGAGGCGCCAAAGGTCGGCGTCGCACTGCAGAAGCTCACCGCGCAAAGCGTTGATGAAGTCACCCGACTCCCGAACACCGCCATTGCCGAACTCCTGGGCAGCAGGCCGCGGACATCCGAAGCAGGCGAGATCGAGCAGCCGATCATCACGAACCGTGTCATCCAGGCCGGATATCTGCCGATCCTGTCTGTGGGAGAGGTGATCGAAGGAGGCAGCCAAGTCACCCGACTGCCGCCCCAGACACGCGAAGTTCGATTGACCCACGACACGGCGTTGGCCGATGTGCGGGTTGGCTCGCCGTTGGCGCCTCCGCCCGACTGGAGCGCATCGGCACCGTTTCGAGTGCTCAACCGTTTCGAATACCAGCTCGGCGGGATCCCGGGCATCCAGGAATCAAGATGCTTGGTGTTTCGCTTCAACGGCACCGAGTACATCTTGCCGAAGATGGTCATCTTCCGTGCGTTCTACGGTTTCAGCTCGAAGATGATCAACGCGCTGTGCTCCGGCCCATGGCCGGAGAAGGTCAAGGAGGTCATTTCCTTCGCACCCTACAAATCCGGATTGTTCACGGGCGTCGACGAGGACTCCGGGGCCTGGAACATCGTGCTTCAAACAGGTGTCCCGCTGTCGCACGCGGCCGCGCTGGCTCTCTTGTGGTTCGATCCATACGGGCGCAAACAGGCGGAGTCGCTTTACACGGACTCCCTCCGGCAAAACGATGGCAGGCGTGGGGCGGATGGCAGGAGCTGGCATGCAGGCGCCAACATTCCGCATCGCCTTGACCTGGGGCCCTTCAAGATGAGGGTTCAAGGCTTTGGCTTGCGCCCGTTTCGGCCATCACAACGCGGCTCCTCGGTCGAGAGGTTCCTCATCACAGCGATCACTGCATCGACTTGGACACTGCCTGACCAGGAAGTCCGTGTCGCAACGCACAACAGCAACGCGCAAGGCGAGCAGCAGTATCCGGCACCTGAAGACAGGACCTACTGGCGCGGCAAGCGGCCCGTCGAAGGCGACCCGGATGCAGAGGGCACTTCGACCTCCGATCCGAGCGCGCAAGACTCGGTGAACATTTTCTCCGCGACGACCTTTGAGTACCTCAACGAGCCACGGGTCGCGCCACAGCGCAAGAAAACAAATCAGGTATTTCCTCCGTCTCCTCCAGCTTCCGCCGATCCACCGTCGATGCTGGTGTCGGCAGGCGAGCCGACCTACGCGAAGGTACCGACCTCCCCAGCGGATGTTCAGGAAAGAATCCGCGCACGCTCGAAGCAGTTCGAGTTTCTCATCCAGGCGCTCGACGAGCTCGTCAGCGATGGCCAGATCGATTCGTTCGAGGCGTGCGCACCGACGGATCGCGCGCTGCTGATCACGCGAAACGGACTCCCGTGCTGGAGCCTTCTGTCCCCGAAAGATCTGCGTACGGGCAAAGTGCCTTCAAGCGGCTGGGAAGTCATCCACCGTGATGAGCCTTCCGAGCCTGATCGGCAGGAGGAAGCACGAACACAAACCCGATACGCCAGGTGCGCGCTCATCCTGGAGATTCATCGGGCGAGCCAATCCATCGTCCTGATCGAGATAGAACCGCGGCCAACGGAAAGTGCCTATTGCATAGCGGCGTTCGAGAAAAGTCAGCACCTGCTGCCCTGGCTCGTCTCCCTGGTACTGGACGCTATTCGCGAGCACGAAGGTCGACTGCGCAGCCTTGATCTCGACTCGGTGTTCGCGCCAATCACGTCGAACCCCGTCGCTGTGCTGAAGCATCCTTACAAGCACGAAGAGACGACTCAAAAAAAGTTGGGCCCCATCATCGGATTGCGCGCGGATCTGCTCGGCAATGCCCTCCTGCGCTTACTGCGCTAGCCTCAAGGCGCTTCGCCGGCCAGCTGGAGCGCCGTTGCCAGGTCGCCATGGGGCATGATGCACTTGCCCCACAACACGCCAGTTTGTCCTGATGAAGTGCTTTTTTGTCGACACGAATCTGTTCCTTCAATGCCGACCACTGAACGAACTTCAGTGGGGTGACGTCTCGGACGGCGAGGACGTTCGGCTCATCGTGCCGCGCACCGCCCAGGTCGAGATCGACAACTTCAAGAGCGACGGCAAAGGGCGGCGGTCTCAACGGGCTCGCACGGTCAGTGCGACCTTCCGAGACATCATTCGCAGCCCGGACCTGGAACTGGTTGTTCGCGCGGTGAATCCGCGCGTCACGATGACCCTCGCGGTCCCGCAGAGATCGGAGAAAAGCCAGGAAGAAACTGGCCTGGATCCAGCGAGGCCAGACAATGCCATCCTGCTTCAGTTGCTCTCCTATCTCACCAACAGGCCGAACGACGAGCATGTCGCGGTCCTCACGCAAGACGTCAATCTGCTGTTGAGCGCAAGAACGGCGGGCATCCCCTTCACCGAGATACCCGACGCCTGGCTCATGCCCCCCGAGCCAGACGAACGAGACAAGAAAATCAAGGCGCTCGAGGAAGAGTTGAAACTGCGCTCGCTGGCCGCACCGGTGATTGCGATCGAGGGAGGCAATGCAGGCGCGAGCCCGCTGACGCTCTCTCTGAAAAGGTACAAGCCGCTCACCGAACAGGAGCTGTTGCATCTTCTCTTCCTCGCCGAGTCGGCGTTTCCAAAGGAACGCAAGCCCGTCTCGTTCGGCCCCGGTCGCATCGCGCTTCCGACCCTGAAAAGCCTTCAGACCGGGCTCCTGCCGCCCTTGCCCGAGGACATCTCGCGCTATCAGGATGTGGTCTATCCCGACTGGCTTGCACAAATGAAGGAAAGCCTGATGGAGCTTGCGCAACGCCTCAACGAAGAAGCCGTCAGCCTCATACACGAGTTCACGATTTCGAACACGGGGAGTGTTCCCGCTGAGCACGTGGTCGTACGCATTGCAGCGCCACAAGGATTCTTGATCACGGATGTGCCCAAGAGCACGGACGAAGATCCGATGCGCAGGGCGCTGAGTCTTCTGCCGGCTCCCCCGGCGCGGCCTGCCAGCCGCTTGTTTGGCCCCTATGCAAGAGCGCTGGGCAGAATCGACGCAACCCGAGACCTCCTCTCACCGATCGTGGACTCCATTGCGCTTTCATCACGCAGGGACCGGAATCGGTTCTACAGGAAGGCCTCTAGATCGGCAGAGGGCACCACGGTCAAGGAACTCGAATGCGATGAATTTCGCCATCAGGTCGAAGCCAAGTCATTCGGCTTCGCGCTCACCGTCGCAGATCCGGACACACCTCCAGTTGGAGGTGCCGTGACCTTCGAAGTGAGTGCGAGAAATCTCGTTCGTCCGGCGAAGACACATGCGACCCTGAGGGTCGAGACGGTCGATGCGAGTACCGCCGACGAAGCTCAACGCTTGATCTACCTCTTGTGCAGACATGCCGAGCGGCACGCGTCACCCTGAACAGGCAGCCTGTCGATCGACCGCGGGAGCGAAATGCCGTGCCCGGGATCGTCATGCCAGGCGCGGCATTCCACTCCCGAACCGGTACAGCCTGAGACATCCTTGTGCTCCTCGGTCGTGCGTGCCGTCGTAACACGCCACGGCGGACGCATCGGGGCACAGAGCCCTCGACGAAGGCCACGACTTTCTGCTTGATCCTACCCAGGGCCTGAGATCGATCATCCCGGTCCCGCCATCGCTATCTGAGCTTTGGCGACGTCGCGCATCGTTTCCAAATACGCTGCTGCGCAAGAGGAATGCAAGGACTTTTGATCTAATGCGCAGCATTGCGTCCCACAGATCGAACGTCCGAAGTGCGAGACAACTTTTCAGCGCAGACCATCAGGCTCTTGTCCGCTCGTGCGGGCTTTTGCTGCTCGAACCCGAAGTGCGGCCGGCCGACAGCCGGCCCCGCGGAAGATGAGAGCAAGACCGTGAATCTGGGGGTCGCGTCTCACATCACCGCAGCATCGCCAGGCGGCCCCCGCTATGACGCCGCGATGAGCCCGGCGGATCGCAAAGCTGCGGGCAACGGCATCTGGCTCTGCCAGAGCTGCGGCAAGCTCATCGATTCCGATGTGCAGGGCCACCCCGTGGATCTTCTGCAGGAGTGGAAAAAGACGGCGACGCAGCGAGCCCTTGCTGCCTTGGCAGGGGGCCAGGCACCGCCACGCTGCGCAACGGTCCCCGAGGATGAGGCCGATCGCCAATTCGCAAGAGCACTGTCCCTTCCTGCCAAAGACGATCTGGCATCGGTGACGAAGCGCATGCTGGATGCGGCAGCCGCGGACATCGCCACGTTCCGACGCACGAGGAGCTGGCCCGAGCATGTTCTCCAACTGCAGTTCACCCTCGAGTCTTCAGGCGACCGCCGTCCGGTAACGATCAGCGGTCTGGCCGCAAGCGTGCAGGCCACCTCGACTCTCGCGATCGTCGCCCCTCCAGGCACAGGGAAAACAACCACTCTCGTGCAGCTCTGCGACAGCATCATTGCGCAGGGACACTCGGTGCCCGTGCTCGTTCCACTTGGCGAATGGTCCGATCGGGCCGAAGGCATCCTGGGCCACCTCACGCATCGCAGTGCGTTCCTGGGTTTCTCCGCGCAGCATTTCATGCAGCTTGCCTATGCGGGCCACCTTGTCCTGCTGCTTGACGGCTGGAATGAGCTGGCGCCCAAGGCCCGACTGCGCGCCATTCGGGAGCTCGACAGGTTGCGGCGCGAGTACCCGCTGCTGTGCTTGATCGCGGGCACCCGCACGGACCTGTTTGTCGCCGACAGTCCGGTGGTTCACATCGAAGCCCTTTCTGAAGATCAGCAGCTGGAGCTGGCGCGGATGTACAGAGGCGATGATGGCGCCGCGCTGGTCGACCAAGCTTGGCGCACGGAGGGTTTGCGCGAACTGATTGCAACGCCGCTGTACTTGAACGCATTGCTCAAGACCACACCGGGCAGTGCTCTGCCGCAGACCAAGGAAGAAGTTCTTCGCACCTTCGTCCAGCAACACGTTTCACTGCCCGAGCGCGCTGAGCTCCTTGAGCAGGAACTGCACGGCTTCCATGACGATTTTCTCGGCCAACTGGGGGCACAGGCCAACCGAATCGCCAGCACACTCATTCCCGAGGCCGACGCGCGCCGCGCCTTTGTCGATGCGGGCAGGAAGCTGGTCAGCCAGGGACAACTCGTCAACGCCATCGAGCCAGGCAGCGTCCTGAAGATCTTGGTTGGCGTTCACCTGCTTGTGCAATCGGCTGGTGCGGGCGACAGCCTGCAGTTCCAGCATCATCAGTTCCAGGAGTGGTATGCCGCTCAGTATGTGGAGCAGTTGATGATGGAGAGTGCGGTGGGCGACCAGACTGCCCTGGTGAACCTTCGAAAGGAGATCCTGGATCGCCCTGCCTGGGAGGAATCCATCCTGTTCGCCTGCGAGCGAACGTCTCGTGGTGGCCCCACAGGGGCTGGCGCCGTCGCGCGGGCCGTGCTCCTGGCACTGAACATCGATCCGATGCTCGCGGCCCAGATGATCTATAGGTCCTCGATGGCAGCCTGGCAGTTGATGCGGGATCAGGTCCAGGAGTTCGTGACAACATGGCACTCCCCGGGCACGGTCGATCGCGCTGTACGCTTCATGATCATCACCGGCAAGCCCGAGTTCGCGCCGCTCGTGTGGCCGCTGATCGCCTCGGACGTCCAGAATGTCCGCATCGAGACGATGCGTGTCGCGCCTCGCTTCCGGCCATCGGTGCTGGGAGACGCCCCCGCGCAGCAGTTGGCCCGAATGCCCGATGAGAAGCGCGACGATATCGTCCCGCTGATCGCGCAGGAAAGCGGCTTCGACGGCATGGAGCTCGCGACCTCGATCGCGCTCACCGATCCCACTCCGGAGGTGGTTGCCGAGGTACTGCTGGCGCTTGTTTTCCGTCGCGCTGATCGTCATGTCGCGCAAATCCTGGCGAAAGCGAGTGACGCAGTCTGGGCGCAAGTCGCGGTGAGACTGGACCCCGAGAATTTTGAAGATCCAGCTCATGCGGCTCGCGTAAGAGCCGAAAAAAAGAAGCGAGCAGATGAATCATCCGACCCGATCCGCAAGCTATGGCGTCTGGTGGAGTCCGGCGAGCACGACGCCTCCTCTCGCGAGGAGTTCTTGCAACTCCTCCAATCCACGGAATTGAACCGAAACGAGCAGCGGGTCTACAACGTCCTGCAAGAAGGCGCGAAGATCTATCCACAGGAGATGGCTCAGGCGTTCTGGATCCAGGCCCAAAAGGGAATGCGGCCTCCGGTCGATATCGCTGAGACGCTGTCCTTGCACGAAAGCTTCGATGAAGATGGGGCGATCGCGGACATCGTGCTCGGCAACACCCACACTGCCGAGCTGGCAGGCATCGCGAGTGCACTCGCCAGCCCAAGTTCAATCCTGAAGATCCTCGATGCCATCCTGTCGCCTGAGCAGGAAAGAGGCGACAGGCTTCGCGTTCTGCAGGCATTGGTCGCCAACAGCCGCGACAGGGCATTCTTCACGGCGTTGCTGAGCCTCGCTCATACGGTGAACGCCAGGCAAGCAGGTCTGTTGGCCGAGCTCCTTGTGCAGCGCCAAGAAGGCGATCGAACCCGCCGGGATATTCCGGCCGACGCCAGGTCCACGTTGGCGGTCGCCCTGAAGCGGTGGGTCGACCTTCTGCTGGGTGAGTCGGTGCCGAACCGCGCACAGCTCGCCACGCTTGCGCAGGCGGCGGGCAGCTTGGGCGACCCACAGCTGCTTCCCGATATCGATCGGCTGTTGCAGCGCGACCAGACTGAATTGGCCCACCAGCGAAAGCTTCATCCTGCACAGGGCACCATCGGCTTCGAACAGCTGTATCGGCTTGCATTTGTCCTGATCGGCGGAGTCGCCGCAGAACAGGCCCTCGCGAAATGGCTGCCCGATCTGCAAGTGGGAGAGATGGCGGCGCAGGGATTGGTGGAGATCTGGCTGAGATCGCAAGCGGGCCCGGAAGATTCATGGCTCGGGAGCCGGCACAAGTTTTCCCGGGCCAAGGACCTCCGGCGACAACGCGCCGTGGCCGGGAACGCCTCCACAACCTGCGATTCGGCGGAAGCGATCTTCCGGGTGGTGAGGCAGCTCCTGACTTCACCGTCATCGGACGACGCGCAGCGCCATGCGATCAAGTTGGCTGCTGCAGGGCTTGTGTTACCTCATGCCGACAAGACCGAGGAGATGGTCAGCCTGCTTGCGCTGCCTCAACCTCGGGCATTCAAGCTGAGACTGCTGAATGCGATGGCGAGGGTCGGCATGACGCTGCCCGCTGCAGATCTTGAAACAGCGCTCGCAGAACTCTTGCAAGAGGCTAGCACCCAGCCATGGCGGCTTGAAGAGGTCCGCAATTGGATCGAGCTCTTTCCATTCTCTGACCGTCCCCTCGCGGTCATCGACATCCTGGTCACCCTGCAGGGTCGTCCTGTGAGCCCGGGCCTCATGGACCATCTGCTGCAGGTGCTCGGCCAGACGCCCTCGGAAGATGCCTTGCCCGTGCTCGAGGTGCTGGCGAACCTGGAGCCCAAGCTTGTTAAGAATCGCCATTGGCGGGAAGCCGTGCTGCAGATTCGGTCCGAGCCCGCAGCCTTGCTCTTGCTGAAGGTCATCGCCGCCGAGGCTGCCGGGGATAGTCCACCTGCCTGGATGGAGGCACGCAGCGCCGTCGAAGAACTGAGCAAATTGGCGCAAGCGCTGCCAGCGTTCGGCAAATTGCTGTTCGAGGAATATGAAAGGGCGCCACCTGGTGACATGAAGGTAATTCTCGAACGTGTGTTGGCCGAGAACCCCACAGAAGCGATCGCCCTCGCGTTCGTTCGCAGCTACGGCAAGGACGGTCGCCGCTACAGTGGAGCTTTGGTAAACGTCATGGAAGAGCTCGCCGTCGGCAGCAGGGACATCGAGGGCCAATCAGGGTGGTTCGAGCGGTTCAGTGCACCGCTACCCGAATTCCGCCGGTCGCTTTTTGCCATGACCATGGGCAACGAATCTACCTCCTCGGTGGCTAGTGCCTGCCTCGATCACATTGAGCGACTGCGAGACACCCATGGACGCTTGATGGAGGAACCGCGCCACCCGGACATTGATGCAGGTGGCGTCTGGCCTGTGGCTTGTGCTCCTTACTATTGAAGGAAGGAAAACTCCTTGAGTCGCAATACCAGCGCGCCTTTGTTTGACGTACGCAAGAGGGGCGTGCAATGATCCATTTCTTTCTTGGCACTCTCCGTGGAAATCCGACAAGACTTCGAGTCCGCTGCCGCTTATCTGTCGCGTCTGTATGGGCTGGGGCAGAGCTTCTCAGGCTACAACCGAGACGACTGGGTTCACCTCAAGAACAAGGAAGACTTCGCGCGAATCGAAGAATTGGGAAGCCGATACCGTTGGCCCTTTAGCAGCTTGTATGGTGACGGCCGCGATCTTGCCTTCGCCATGAGTCAGGTGCTATGCGAATTCAATGATGTAGGCACCTACCCGACAATGACGCGCTACGTCGCTGTGCTCGAGGCATACACCAATGAGTTGCCGAAGCTGAGAACCCAGGGCGCGGAGTTGCGTGGCTTGGTTCAGGAACTGGCTGACGAACAGACCTCCGCGCCATGGGCTGTGCGCCGGATGATCACTTGCTTTTTTCAGCAGATCGAATGGCTTGAAGTAGTGCAGGCCACAGTTCAATTGCTTAAACAAACTTCGATCTATCGCCTGGAAAATGGAGAAATTCAGATGAGCGACCTCAACAAGTCCACCACCACAGTGAACAACACTTTCGGTACCGTGCACGGCCGGGTGAATGTGAATTCGACTGACAATTCGACCAACTTTCACATCTCGACCAGCCAGGTGTTCAATAGCATCCGGGATGCTCTCAACTCGCAGACACAAACTCAGACGTCGCTGACGCAGCCGGAGCGTGAAACACTGCTCAGTCATGTCGATGCGATGGAAGCCGATGTAGGCACGCCCTCGTTCACGAAGAGGTATCAGGATTTCATCGCGGCAGGCGCGAATCACATGACGCTGCTGACCCCCTTCATTCCCGCACTTTCCAGCCTTCTCGGCAGCTAGACGCCAAGCACAGGGGTTCGACGAGGAAACGCCCCCCCTCCCTTCAAGGCGGTCCGCTCGGCGCTGTGGTCGCCAGTAAGCGGCCGGGCATCACCATCTTGAAGGTGAGTTGGCCACACGCTTATCGGGCAGGAGTCATGGGGCCGGCATTTCAGTTGGCCGGCCATCGGACGCGGTGAGTCCGATCCGTTTCAGCAACATCCGACCGAGTGTGCTGATCTGGTACGAAAAGGCGAACTGATTCGCATGCTTGTCGAATTGTGGTTCGCCATTCGCTCGCAGCTTGTAGCGACGATCGAGCAGGCCCAAGGAAACCAGGTGTGCCAGGTAGTTGGCTCGCAGCGCTGCCTTCTCTGAAGCGGCCTGGTCCGGGGGCGCATTGGGATAAATCGGTGCTCTCACCACTTCCAGGACAGCACGGTTGTTTTTTCTAAACTCGGCATCGGCCCCAAGCTGCGGTGCCAGGAAGAACCTCAGCCAGACAATCTCGATGTCATTCACCTCGCCGAGGATCCTCAACAGGTGCCTTGATTCCACGAACGAGATGCGCTCGTCCGAGATGCCCGCCGCAAGCAAGGATGCGACATACCCTCGACGCTCGTCAGTGACACCGCGAACCGCCTGGAGCGCCGACTCCTCCACCAGGTCGGTGAAGTTCTCGTCCATGAGCTTGTTGCGCAGTTGGTCCTGATCCAGATCGCCAAGACGGCTCTCCAGCTTCCGTGCAAAGTCCACAATTCGATCTGTTCGCTGGTGGGGGATCAGCGAAGCAGCCAGCTCGGAAAGCAGCGAGCCCACCAGAGGTACCGCACTGAGGCCGGCCTTGGCCGTGGCGACGAGATGGTCAGTTGCATTCTGAGCGAGGACGTCTTGCTTGGACTTGCTCAATTTTCCCCTCCAGGGTCAATGAAGGACGAGATGGCTACGCTCGTCAATGCGCGTCGTGCGGGTCCAGGTCGAACAACCCAAGCTGGATCTGGATGGGCACAGGATCAAATTCCCACCTCCCGGTGTCCGGCAACCCAAGCAGAAGATCCAGCAGAGACGGCTCGCGCTGCGTCTGGTCGGCCGCAGCTGGAGGGCGAGAGATGTCATTGAAGCCTTCAACGCCATCGGTCGGCGTCTGTGCAAGACGTGAAAGAGGCTGGTCGGTCGTGAAGATGAATCTCCGGTGATGCTTAACGTGCCACACGCCAGCGCAGCCAACAACGCGACACGGTCGAGGATGCTGTCGCGCGAACTCAGGAACCTCCTGCCTCTGGCCACTTGGTCTTGATGCCAGCCGCGCCTGCATCTCGAGGTTGTCCGTTCAAGGCCGCCTCCATCGGAATCAATGCAGCAGGCGGCGTGTCGGCGGGTGAGGCGACGAGGGCCCCTTCCATCGGCAGACCTGCAAGCCGGGCTCGGGCAATTGCCTCAGCAACCGCCTCGTTGGCCACCTTGCTGAAGCGGCCACTCAAAACATAGTCTTTGAATGACATGGTCTGCTCCTTCCCGAGCATTCTAGAAGGCCACTTCATCCTTTGCTTTTCTGCGCAACGCCGTTGAGCGTGAGCACAACAGCAGTGCGAGTCGTCGATTTTCCGGAACAGGCATTGGCCCAGACTCTGGCCACCAGCAAACCACTTGACGCTTCGCCGATCAGCCCAGATACTTAAGCATCTTCTTAAGTTTTATGTCGGCGATGTCCTTTGCCCTCTACTACCACCCACTGTCTTCCTTTTGCTGGAAAGCGCTGATCGCGCTCTATGAAGCCGACATCGCTTTCGAGCCGCGGCTGGTGAATCTCGGCGATCCAGCCGACCGTGCCGCCTTCCAGGCGGTCTGGCCGCTGGCCAAATTTCCCGTGCTGCGCGACAACGCGCGAGGCAAGACGGTCCCGGAGTCGAGCATCATCATCGACTATCTGGCGCGCACCGAGCCCTGCGCCGCTTCCCTGGTCCCGGGCGATCCCGAGTTGGCGATGCAGACCCGCCTGATCGATCGACTCATCGACAACTACATCCACGCTCCGTTCCAGCAGGTCGTTGCCGAGCGGTTGCGCCCCGATGGTCAGCACGATCCTTTCGGCACCGAACAGGCGCGTCGCCAGATCCGAGCGGGCTATGGCCTCATCGCTCCCATGATCAGCGGCAGCGGGCCCTGGGCCATGGGCGAATCCTTCACCATGGCCGACTGCGCGGCCCTGCCAGCGCTGTTCTATGCCGACTACGCCGTCGGCCTGACCGAATGGCCCGAACTCGCGGCCTACCTCCTTCGCCTGAAGGCGCGACCTAGTGTGGCTCGCGTGCTGGCCGAGGCCGAACCTTACTTCCAGTACTTCCCCCTGAGGAATGGCTGATGCCACACGCAACCGCCAATCTCGACCTGACATTTCAGGCGCTCGCGGACCCGACGCGGCGCGACATCGTGGAGCGCTTGTCGCGCGGCCAAGCCACTGTCAGCGAGATCGCTGAACCCTACGCGATGTCACTGCCGGCCGTCGTTCAGCACTTGGCGATGCTGGAGGCCAGCGGCTTGGTGCGCTCCGAGAAGATCGGACGGGTGCGCACCTGCCGCATAGATACCGCCACGCTCAGCCTTGCCGAGATGTGGTTCAACCGGCGTCGGGCGGAATGGGACCAGCGTCTCGACCGCCTCGGCGAACACCTCAAGCACTTCCCAGATGGAGAATCAAATTGACCAATCAGACTGAACAAGACCGCAGCGTGTCCCACGGGGTCTTCACCATTGAACGCACCTATGCGAACGTGAAGCCGCAGCGGGTGTTCGACGCATTCGCGAGCATCGAAGGCAAGAATGGCTGGTTCACCGCGCCCAATGACAACTGGGACATCGTCGAGCGGAGCATGGATTTCAAGGTCGGCGGCCGCGAGCGGCTGAAGGGCAAATGGAAAACCGGCATGGTGACCGAGTTCGACGCGACTTACTTCGACATCATTCATGGAGAGCGGATCGTCTACGCCTACGAGATGAATCTGGACGGGCGCAAGATCTCGATCTCACTGGCCACCCTCGAGTTCAAGGCGTCGGGCACGGGGACCCAGCTGATCATGACGGAACAGGGCGCGTTCCTTGATGGCTTCGATGACAACGGCAGCCGGGAGCGCGGCAGCCGCGAGATCATCGACAAGCTCAGCGCCTATCTGCAGCGCTGACGAAAGGCGAGGCTTGAGGCCGCTTTGACCTCCAGCTGAAACTTGCTCAGCACTACGCAATCGACATGCCTTTCGACACGGCGATTGCGTATTGCACGACGATCCCCTCAAACTGCGGACGTACTCCATGCCCCGCCATGGAAACCAACCTCCAGCTGGTCCGTGTTCAAGACCGGATACTTGGCATTGAACGGCCAGAAGTACGCCATCTTCTGTCTGGATGTCCAGTCGGGAAACAGCAAGGAGATGCGCACCGCCTGCATGAACTGGCCGTGGCTGAACGCATAGACCAGGGACTGCGCAGGCAGAAGCTCGAGCTTCCTGAGCGTGAGATCGACCCTGCCGAGTAGCGTCTCAAAGCTTTCGGCGCCGGGCCCGTCCCTGTACGCCGGGTCGGCCTCTTTCCAATACGCCTCGATATGGGGGAGACGTTCCTCGCGCAACGTTCCATTCCATCGGCTGGGCTCCAGATAGGTGAACTCCTCCATCGGAAGCACCTCGACGGGCACCTCAGGAAAACGCATGATCGTCGGCTGCGCAGTGAGTTGCGTGCGCAAATAAGGCGACACAGCGATCACCGTGGGCTGAGTCTGCCAGCCGACCGCGACGCGCGCAGCCTGCGCATGCCCTGCTTCGGTGAGCTCCAGTTTCGCCAGATCGAACGACGGCACGCCGGCGTTGCCGGTGCTCTCGCCATGGCGCACAAATATCACCTTCATCGACGTCGCTCCCCGTACAACCAGGATATATGAGGGTGAGGCCCATAGCAAAACCGCATTGGCATCCGGCCCTGGGCAAACTATAACCAGCGCGTCCTTTCGATCCATGATCGTCGATGCATGGCGCGGCGGCCTGATGCCAAGCGACCAAGCGGCGCGACATCTTTTCCTGGAGAAAAGCCTGCCAATGGTGATGACTCTGCACCCCAATGGACACGGTGGACTCCTCGTCGTTCAGAAGTTGAGAAAGCCCGTCGTCTACCTGGATCATTGGGCTATCCGGCTGTTCTGCGAAAACCGGCCCCTGCAGGACCGCTTCATTGCCGCTTTGCACCAGTCAGGCGGGACCTGGCTTTTCTCGCAGATCAATCTGTTCGAATTCGTGGCGATGACCGACACGGAACAGGCAAGACGCGCTGAAGCGCTCCTTCTGCGCGCAATGCCGAACCTTCATGTCGCGGACCTCACGATGGACAAGGGCTATGTTTTTCCCGACGGAGCGCCGCAGCATCCCGATGCCCCGCAACAGCATTGGATTCTCCAGGACATCGGCGAGCGCGCCTACATCGCTGGCGGGCACTGGAACATGCACAACTTCGTGGCGGACTGCATCAATCACAGTGGGGAGTTGTTGCCCCTGTTCGAAGAGATGAAAGCCACCATGAAGACAGCAATCAAAGAGCTCAGCCAGCAGGCCCATCTCCAGGCCAACGCGAAACGATTCGTCCCGACCAAGGGAATGACTTTGCGGGACGCGCTAGCGCGTGAACTCCTGCGAGAGGCATACGTCAATCCAGCCTACGAATTCGACGAACACGATGCCGTGGATTTCATCCACGCGTTCGGCCCAGCCACAGTCTGCGATTTCATCCTGCTGGACATTCGGTGGTGCCACAGGTTCGAGCACGCAGCAAGACGGCTTCACAAAGGTGGCGTGAAGGGGAAGCTTCCAAAGCCCTATTCGAGAAGAACCGTCGCCGCCTTTCTTGCGGATCTCGAAGCCCTGGCGATCAAACCGCCGGCGTGAGCATCTCGCACAAAGCACCTGGCTGGTTCCACTTACCCATGGTGTTTGCGCACGTATCTACACCTCGACGTCATGGACCGGCCGACCAAGCGCCGCAGACATGCGACTGCAGAGGTCTTCGATCCATGGCGCCCATTGCTCTGGCTCCATCTGGGCTTCGAACACGATGCCTGCCGGTTCGACCGAGGCCCATACGTATTTGACATCGTCCTCTGTCCCGTACCACCGAGGTAGACCTGTCGTCCCGAGCCACCCCGGCATCGACTCGTAGATCCGCATGACGGCGGCCCAGGCAGCCTCGGGTTGGTCATCCCGGATGTTCAGCGTGATGCGGTGGTTCATAGGGCCATTCTTGCCCATGCAGAGCACCTGCGTGCATGTCTCCAGGAAGATTTGAGCCACTGGTTTGCTCCCGCGCGGCGAGAGCCAGCCACCGACGTGCGTACGGGTAGAGCGCGTCGACTGCTGCGATCACAGCCTGCGGCCCCAGCTCCACCGAACCATCCCCATGCAGCACAACGCGTCCCGCACTGCGCTCACGCAGGAGCTGAGCGGCGGGCAGGCTCACGGCGATCGACAGGATGCGCGCCACCTCCCGGGTGGTCAGGGTTGCTGTGTCCACGCTGCCGACGCGCTGCAACGCCTTGCGCAATCGCTTGACCTTGTCCGCAGCCCTCTTCTCCGAAGTGCCTGCCCATAGAGCTCTTGGTGGAAGGCGCACATCCCAACCACGGCACTCTCTGCAGTACCTGAAAAAGCGACTCAGACTCGCTGCATGGCCTGGCATCTTCGCGAGATAGCGAAGCGCGTCTTGCTCGCACCATGCCTGCGATGCGTCTACGCCAACATCGGCACAGAATGACTCCGCGGCGCGCAAGTACAGGCGAGCCGTTCTATCCGCGACGCCAGCAGCCCGAAGCCACTCGACATACTGCGCGAGCACTACACCGTATTTCGCTTTCTCGCAGCGGGAGATGATCTGCGCAATCCGGCGTCGCTCCGTCACGAGTTCGCGATGGCCCTCGGTCTCATCCAATCCAAGGGTCGCCGCCAGGAACCGGCTCGCCAGAAGATGCTTGCGCAACAGGCGGCTGTCCATCCGTTCGGCCAGTGACTTGGCATCGATCTCTTGAGCGCACGCGAAGGCCTTCTCCAGCGCAGCAAAGAAACTGGCCGCACGATCCAGGGACTGCCTCAACCTCGGACTGCTCGCGGCCTCCTCGAGCTGGAGAGCGACAAATCCCTTCCAAAGCTCTCGTACCCACAGCGCCTCGAAGGAGGCCGACACAACAAGCGCGAGTCGCTGCGCGGATTCACGGTTCGCACAGTTGCGGCAACGCGCCAGGCCGCCACCTGGAACGCGCGTACCGCATTGGGGGCAGTCATGCGAAGCCTCCTGCCCCGGGAGACAGTCCTTGCACAGAGGCTTGCCTTCATCGTTGTGCCCAGCCACGCGCCGATGTTTTCGGCAAACGGCGCAAGTGGCATCGGTCAACCCCCGACGGCAAGCGTCGCACAGTTCATCCTGCAGCCCGGTGAACAGAGCCCGCGAAAGGCGACTGCTCAGGCGGCCGCAGCCAGAGCACGGTCTTCGCTCGCGGAAATGAGGGGAGCAGGCATCACATACGGCACTCGAGCCGACGAGTTTTCCGGCCCGCGGCGTGAACTTCCCGCACCGCAGGCAGGTGCGCTTGGAACGGATGCACGCCTTGCACACCGGCTCGCCTTCGGCATGTCGATGCTGGCGCATGGACTGCTTGCACTCCGTACAGTCAACCCGGACGAAGTTCGTCTGGTAGCACGAACGACAGTAGTCCTTTCCAAGATGAATCCGGACCGCGTTCTGGATGCCACGGCCGCAGGCGTCGCAGTATCGGCCGAACTTCAGATCGATGCTCACGGCCTGCTTCCTGCCGCGCGCATCATCAAGGCGGCATGCAGCCCGCGCCAGTTGCTCGGTTGCCGCGTCCGCAGATCCTCGAGACGCTGAGCCACTCGTGATCCTGCCCGGAATTTCGTCCGCGCCCTGCGACAAGGCAGGCTGTCTACCTCGCTGGCCAGCCAACTGGCCAAGGGAAACGGGACGCTGAAATCCTCACGCCGCAGACTCAGCCGATCTGCCAGCGATCGAAAGGCCGACGGCCACGCCTGCAGTACCTGGCCGCACACCTGAAGAGCCCGCAGACGAATGGGAAGCCTGGCGACTTCAAGGCGATGCCCACGACGGGGCAATTTTTCATCACCGATCGACAGAGCGGCCATCGTCCGCTCGATGCGATGAGCCACCAGGAGACTGGATGCCAGGAGACGAACGCCATGGAGGTCGGCGCGCGCGCCGTCGTCTTCGCAAGCCGTTGCGGCCTCCAGCCTGGCGCACAGCGCTTGCTGGAGCACAAAGGCGACCTCCTGCGGCTCTTCGCCGCGCCTTGCGTGAGACAGGCTTGCGCTGCAGGCATGGCATCGAAGACCGGTCGCATGACTTCTATGAGGAATGATCGGGGCATCGCACCGTGGGCAAGAATCGAGCAGCAGGCGTCGATGCCGATCACAGGCGACGACGAACGAAAGCCGCCAATGTCGGGCAAAGCACCCTCGCTCGGACAAACACTCGGGACAGTACTGCAGTGCGTGCAGCCGTCGCGTGCGATGAAAAACTCCGGCGGCGTTGATCCAGGGAATGACTGCGGCCACTCCAGCGGACCGATAGCCCGACGGCGTCAGCGCGGCAGCCCATGCGGACAGCGTCATCTGCCGCACGGCCTCTTGGTCGACCTGCGCCAAGTCGCGGAAGTTGTTTTCGTGCCGGCGTGCGACGCCACGGTCGACGTCTCGGGCCCAGAAGGCGGCATCCTCAAGATGCGTTCTGCAGAAGGAATAGGGCGACGCGCCATGCGCCGCAGCCGCCCGGCAGAGGTAGCTGCTGAGCAGTTCGCCTGGCTGAGGAATGATCCGGAATGCCCAGGCCATGGAGGTTCAGGCACGACGGGCTGCTTCATCCCAGTCGCCCGAGCGGACGTAGTTCATCGAGGCGAGTACACCCGCGTCGATTCGCTCGTGACCCGTTCGCAAGGCGTGAGATGCCGCGCTCTTGAGCAATTTGACGGTGCCACCGATGGTGTCCCCCGCCATGCCGTAGATCGTCGGTGCAATCTCCCTGCCGGCAAGGTTGGATGGCTGCGCCAGCGGAAGGAAGGTCTCGTAGCTGGCCAGGAACCGCAGATATTCGCGATCGAGCTTCCAGCGGTCGAGAACCGCAGGCTCGAAGCGCGACTTCATCTGCGGATCGGAATTGAGCGCATTGATGGCCGCCTGGGTGCCGGAGGCGATGATTGGAATGCGCAAGGCCGTGCTGATGTTCTTGATCGCGGCGAGCAGCTTCGCAGCGTCCTTGCCGGCATTCGTCAGGTGATTGAATTCATCGATCGCCAGCACGCGCACGCTGGCGTATTCCATGGCGTCAAACGCTTGCCGGCGCTTTTTTTCCGGCGGATCGCGCTCACCATGCCGAATGTTCAGCGACCACAGGACCTCCGACCAGAAACTGCTCTCACTCGGGGTGGCAGGCATGGAGACCCACGCGACACAAGGCCCGGGAGAACCGTCTTCACGCATGATCATCGGGTGACGATGAACGAAATGCTGAACGATAGAACTCTTTCCATTGTCGGACCTGCCCACGAGCAGGATGTTGGGCATGCGCAGGCTCTTCGGGTAGGCAAAGACGTCGTCGAGCTGCTTGAGAATCTGTTGGGCACGCGTGTAGCCCACCCAGCGATCCATCTGGCAGAACTCGATGCGCTCGAGCAGTGGCAACTCGAGCGCCGCGGCGACTTCCGGGATCAGATGTGCGTGAGCTGTCATCGCTTCAATGCCAGTTCCTCAAAGGGGCGGATGGGCTCCGCAAAGGGATCGTCCTCGACCGGGGTGTCCAGCGGCACTGCATAGGGCATCTTCAGGGCGGGCGATACAGGTCGCCGCTCCACGGCCTGAGCGGATTGCCCCGGTTCGCGCGGGCTGCGTAGGCGGTGCCGGCGCGCGGCCTTGGACTTGTGCTGCGCCTCATCGATGCGTGCTCGCATCCGATCGAGAGCATCGAAGATCAGCTCCTCGTCCACGTCGCGTCGCCCTTCATCCTCGAGTTTTCGGCGAACTTCGCGAAGCTCATACAGGCTCATGGGCGGATGCGCGAGGTTTCGGTAAGGAATGACGCAATAGCGGCGAGCCACAGGGTCGAAGAAGTAAACCTTGCTGATGTCCCGGGGATGGCGCCGGATGATGAACGATCGCTTGCTCTTCGGGTCGTTGGCGTTGTCGGAATCTATCGCGTTGATGTAGGGATCCAGGACGGGATCGTAGTAGTTGATCTTGTCGATCTGGAGGCCATAGGGCTGAACGGTCCGCTCGACGTACGGCATGAAATCCAGAACGATCCGATCCGGATCCTGGGGCAGCGGCATGAGTCCCAGACCAGGGGTCGTGGCATCGCCGGCCAATCCCAACTCCCACTTGCGAATGGGCGACATCCCGAGCTCGCTGTGGACGCGCTGGTGATAGACATTGACGAAGAACTCGGCCAGATGGCGCTCCAGTTCCTTGATCGTGAGCGAGGCTTCGGCTTGCGAGTCGTAGCCCTTTCGATCTCTCGTGTTGGAAAACGTCGTGCCAGGCAGCTTGTGCAGTTCTCTGGCCACCGTCCCCATCATCCGCTCGATATGCCCGCCGTAGCGCGGCACCTTGACAGGGCGCCAGCTCAGGTCGATGCCGTGCTCATCGCAAGCGCGCTCGAGAACGACACCACGGAATTCCTTCGCGTTGTCGCAGTGCACGGTTCCCATGCGCCCCCAAACGGGCCACGATCCCGCAACACCGAGCTCGGCCAGGTACTCGCGCTTCGGACACATGGCCTGCGCCAGGCAGAGCCCGACCGAGGCAGCACTGGGTGGGTCGTAGCTGAGGTAGAAGCCAGCCACCATTCGGCTGTGAACATCGATGGCGAGCGTGAGGAACGGTTTTGCCACCGGTTTGCGATGAACCTCGTCGACGCAGATAATGTCCGCGGGCGTGTGATCGATCTGGACAACCGCGAATGGGTGATCCGCACCGGGAAACGAACCGCGGACGGGCGTGTATCGATTGGTCGCGTCCTCCTTGCGGCCACGCCGACGCAACGCCGTCTTGTCCGGGATGCGATTGATCCTGTTGCGCACCGTGTTCGGGTGCGGCGGTGCCACTTTGGCCAGCCGGCATCGACGCTGGACCTCCTCGATCGCCTCTTGCGGCGAGCGCCGTTGCTTGTGGAGATAGACGTCCTCGATCACCGCCTGCACGATCGCCTCCTGCGCCGCGTCGAGCAAGGTTGTGCCGACTTTACGGCCGGCTTTCCTTGGCACCAGGGCGGATACGTGCCCGGCCTCGGTATAGGCCGCAAGCCACCGATAGAGCGTCCCGACATGCACGCCACTGCCGGCGGCCAGGCGCTGTGCCTCCGCGCGGGTGCGAAGCGGGTTGTCCAGTAATGGCTTGATGGCCTGGAACCTGCGTTGCCCCTCCTTCCAGTCTTCGTCCGAGTAGCCGAGGAGGTCCTGGTCCTCGACGGGCCTCTCACCAGCAGAGAGTTCGTCCTGCGTCACGATCCTCAAAGTATCGACGGGCAATCGATGAGACTCGTTGGTGGCGAGATCGATGCCGAGGACGGAATCGGTCGACAGCAGGTGCGAGATTCGATAGACGCGCACGCCGTCGCTGACTTGAGATCCGACCTCAAGCTTGAAGAACTGTTTGGCGACGTTGTTCACCATGGCACTAGGGCAACCAGATGGACGTTGCCATCGTCAACGGGTCATGCAATGCAGCCGCAATCTCGCGCCTGGCAACGAGACGCCACAGCTCCGGCAAAGCAGCCAAGCGCCGCTCGTTGTCGCCCCATGTTGCCGCGAGCAGCGCCTGCGGGGTCGTCTCGCCGAGAGCATGTAGCGTGTACATGAGCGCGGTACGGTGCATCTGCTGCTCCTTGAGATCACGGTAGCGACGAAGGAACTTGATGTTGTTGACGTAGGGCGTCCGAATATCCCGCTCAGTCACGATACGGAAGCGCCAGCCACGAGCTCTGCAGTCAGCCACGGCGGCCTTGTACCTGGGGCGTTGCGCAACCCAGTTCTCGCGCAAATCTTCGTGCGCCTTGACTTCGTACACGACCGTGCGCTGCACGCCGTCCTCTTCGAAGACAGCCAGGACATCGGGCGTGTACCGCCGGCGCTTGCCGTCGAGCAGGTAAGTCAGCGTGTAGGGCTGTTCCTGGATGCGCTGGACGCGCCAGTCGAAGTCCAGCGCCATCAGCCAATCGCGTTCAAGCGACGACTCGTAGCCCGCGGTTCCGCCACCGCCCAAGGCGACACGCCCAGTCAGTGATCGCCGGGCGGGTTTGAGCGCCCTTACGGGGCCTTCAACAACGAGTCGCGTCATTAACGTGAAAACTCCATCGAGTCGCAGTGATTCGTGTTTTTCAGTCTCGATTTCAGATGGAAAGAATCAGGGATTTTCACAATGAAGTCAACGCTTATAAGTCGCACTTTTATCTAGAAATCACAGCGGCTCTCCGCCCCGGCCGGGAGAAATCTCGCGCGCGCACCACGGCGTTCTTTTTCTGGACGAGTTCCCCGAGTTCGCGCGCTCCGCGCTGGAAGCACTGCGCGAACCATTGGAGACCGGCACGATCACCATCGCCCGCGCCGCGCGACGCGCCGAATTTCCCGCGCGCTTCCAGCTGATCGCGGCCATGAACCCCTGCCCTTGCGGTTACCTGGGTGCGACGTCGAAGGCATGTCGCTGCACGCCGGACCAGATTTCGCGCTACCAGGGCAAGCTCAGCGGCCCGCTGCTGGACCGCATCGACCTGCACATCGAAGTGCCCGCCGTATCGGCGCAGCAGTTGCTCGATGCGCCCGCGGGCGAGTCGACGGACAGCATCCGCGGCCGCGTGATCGCGGCACGCGAACGCGCGATGCAACGCCAAGGCCATGCGAACCAGTCGCTGCAAGGCAGCGCGATCGACAGGCACGCCGGGCTCGACGACACGGCGCGCAAGTTCATGTTCAATGCGGCGGCCAAGCTCGGGTGGTCGGCGCGCAGCACGCACCGCGTGCTGAAGGTGGCGCGCACGGTTGCGGACCTGGATTCAGCGCAGAGCGTGCAGGTCGGACACCTGGCGGAGGCGGTGCAGTACCGCAGGGCGCTGCGCGGCGTGGTTTGAATCGGGCCGGGTGCCCGGCCCTTTGCGCCGACTACAGCAACCCGCGCGCGCCCAGGTTGCGCATCAGCGCGCCGATGCCGAAGGTCCACGGCGCGGCCTGGTCGGCGTGCACCACGCGGTTGACCAGCGCGCCCAGCTCGGGCGCGCCGATGCGCACCCGGTCGCCCACGACATGGGTGAACCCCTGGCCGGGCCCGTGGCGGTCTTGCGTGGGCGCGAACATCGTGCCCAGGAACAGCATGAAGCCGTCGGGGTACGCGTGGTGCTTGCCGACGGTTTGCGCGACGAGGTCGAGCGGGTCGCGGCTGATCTTCGACAGCGAACTGGAACCTTCGAGCGTGAAGCCCTCGGGGCCCGTGACCTCGAGCGCGACGGTGATGCGGCGCACATCGTCGATGCCGAAGTGCGCATCGAACAGGCGAATGAACGGGCCGATCGCGCACGAGGCGTTGTTGTCCTTCGCCTTGCCCAGCAGCAGTGCGCTGCGGCCTTCGAAGTCGCGCAGGTTGACGTCGTTGCCGAGCGCGGCGCCCAACGTCTGGCCACGGCTGTTCACCGCGAGCACGACTTCGGGCTCGGGGTTGTTCCACACCGAGCCCGAATGAATGCCGACGTCGGCGCCCGTGCCCACCGCCGCGAGCACCGGGGCCTTGGTGAAGATCTCGGCGTCGGGGCCGATGCCCACTTCGAGGTACTGCGACCACACGCCCTGCGCGATCAGCACTTCCTTGACCTTCATCGCTTCGGGCGAGCCCGGCACGATGTCCGCGAGGTTGTCGCCGAGCACGCCGCCGATGGCCGCGCGCGTGGCCTCGGCCTTCGATGCGTCGCCGCGCGCCTGTTCCTCGATGACGCGCTCCAGCAGGCTCGCGACGAAGGTCACGCCGCTGGCCTTGATGGCCTGCAGGTCGCAGGGCGCGAGCAGCCAGGGCTTGCTGGCATCGCGCGCGGTCTCGTCGCTGTTGGCCAGCACGTCGTCGAGCGCGGCGATGCGCGGCGCGCTCTGCAATGCGCGGCGAACCACTTCGGCGGGGGCGTCCTTGCCTTCGAGCAGCTCGCTCATGGTCGGCGCCGTCGTCGACAGGTCGTACAGGTGGCCGTCGTGCACGGCCACCAGCACGGGGCCCACGTCGGGCTGCCAGAGGCGGCCGACGAGGGTCGCGCGCCCGGCATCGCTGGGCAGGCTGGAAGCAGTGGAAAGATTCAAGGGCATGGCGTGGTGTCTCCGTGAAAGTGTGCGCTACGCGTCATCGTAGCGGCGCCTCCGGAAAACTTCGGCCAGCCCCCGGTCAATGCCCCGCGCCGTGGGCCGGCGCGGCGCGCACGCGCGCCACCTGCGCGGGCAGGTCTTTCCACGCCGGCTCCTGCGGCGCGAAGCGCGCGCGCATGTAGCCGGCCAGCTCGGCGATCTGCCGGTCGTCGAGCGCCTCGCGGAACGCGGGCATGAAGCCGATGTCGCGCGTGGCGGGCTCGCGCACGCCGTCGAGGATGGTGCGCAGCAGGTTGTCGGGGTGCGCGCTCGTGAGGTTGCTGTTGAGCGCCAGCGGCGTGTTCACGCCGAGCAGCGTGGGGCCGTTGCCGTCGTGGTGGCACGAGGCGCAGGCGCTGTCGAACATGCGCTGCGCGGGGCCGAGCAGTTGGCCCTGCGTGCGCGCGGCGTTGTCGACCATCTGCTGCGCCACGGCCTTGGGATCGGCGACGGGCTCGGGGTTGAAGGAGCCCAGGTACGTGGCCATTGCGCGCACGTCTTCGTCGGGCAGTTGCTGCATCTCGTGCACCACCTCGGCCATCGGGCCGCCGGCGATGCCGTGGCGCTGCGTGTGGCCGTGGCGCAGGTAGCGGTAGAGCTCGTCGGCATCCCAAGGCACGGCGGACTTCGACAGGTGCGTGAGCGCGGGCGCCTCCCAGCCGTCGATCATCGCGCCCGACAGGAATGCGCTGCCGCCCTGCTCCGCGCCCAGCGCGTTGCGCGGCGTGTGGCAGGCGCCGCAATGGCCCAGGCCGTTGACGAGGTAGGCGCCGCGGTTCCACTCGGCGCTTTGCGTGGCCACGGGCTGCATTGGCGTGGGGTCGTGGAAGAGCGCGTTCCAGCCGGCCATCAGCGGGCGGATGCTGAACGGGAACTTGAGCTGCGACTTCGGCGTTTCCGCGCGCACCGCGGGCATCGACATGAAGTACGCATAGAGCGCCTGCAGGTCGTCGTCGCTGGTCTTGGCGAAGGCGGTGTAGGGGAACGCGGGGTACAGGTAATGGCCGTCGCGCGAGACGCCTTCGCGCATCGCGCGCTGGAACGCGCTGAACGACCAGCGGCCCAGGCCGGTGTCGGCATCGGGCGTGAGGTTGGTGGTGTAGAGCGTGCCGAAGGGCGTGTCCATGCCGCGCCCGCCCGCGTTGGGCACGCCGCCCGGCGCGGTGTGGCACACGGCGCAGTCGCCGGCCGCGGCCAGCACGCGGCCGCGCTCGATGGTGGCCTGGCTGTAGACCGGCGCGGTGAGCGACACGGGCGCGATGGCGGAGCGCCAGCCGAGCAGGCCGGCAACGACGCCGATGCCGCCGACGACGAGCGCCGCGCCCGTCGCCCACAGCCCCTTGCGCGCAGGCCAGACCGCATTGCTCCTTCCCCCTCTGGGGGAAGGCCGGGATGGGGGCACGACGGCCTCACCATCACCACCCACGCCCTGCCCGCCCCCACCCGGCGGCGGAGGCAGCAAGCCCCGATTCAACTCCGCCAGCACCGTCTCCGGCGTGAACGGCGGCGACCTGAACCGCACCCCCGTCGCATCGAAGATCGCGTTGGCGATCGCCGCCGTGCCCGGCACCGACGACGACTCGCCCGCGCCCAGCGACGGCTCGCCCTGCCGGGGCATGTGCATCACCTCGATCACCGGCACTTCGCGGAAGTTGATGATCGGGTAGCTGCCCCATTCGCGGCTCGCGACCACGCCCGAAGGCAGCACGCCGGGCAGCAGCGCGCCGCCCGTGGTGCCATCGCCCTGCTGCTGTTGCCGCGGCGCGAACGCCACCCGCTCCTTCAGCGCCCGGCTCGTGGTCTGGATCACGTTGCCGTGCACCTGGTGCTCGACGCCCGCGGGGTTGATCATCAGCCCCGCGTCGTGCCCCACCACCACGCGGCGCACATGCACCTCGCCGGTCTTGCGGTTGACCTCGACGTCGGCCACCCACGCGGCCCACGCCGCGCCGAAGCCCGGCCACTTGCTGTGGATGTAGCGCGCGTACGCAAAGCCCTGCCCGAAGAGAATGTCGCCGCCTTCGCCGAGCCCGCCGTCGGCGTTCTCCTGCGGGCCGGTGCGCATGCGCCAGCCGGCCTTCCGCGCGGTGGCCTGCACCAGCTCGATGGCGCGCGGGTCTTCCAGGTAGCGCAGGCGGAACTGCACCGGGTCGACGCCGGCGGCAGTGGCCAGCTCGTCGATGTACGACTCGTGCGCGAACGAGCTCGGCAGCGCCGACACGCCGCGCAGCCACGAGGCGCGCACGATCGGCGCCATGTCGTTGACCTTCACGCGCAGGTTGTCGTAGCTGTACGGCGGGCGCGCGGTGCGGTCGCCCATCTCGTAGGCCTGCGCCACCGGCTCGACCGTGCGCGTGAGCAGCAGCGCCAGCGTGGGCGCGCCGTTCGACGGGTACGAGGTCTCGAAGTCGTAGGCGGCCACGCGGCCGTCGGCCATCAACCCGCCTTCGATTTCCATCAGCTGCGCGGTGCCCTTGGGCTCCCACGCATGTTCCTGCTCGCGCGTGAGCTGCACGCGCACCGGCGCGCCCACGGCGCGCGCGAGCAGCGCGGCGTCGGCGGCCACGTCGTCGGCGCAGTTGCGGCCGTAGCAGCCCGCCGCTTCCATGCGCACCACGTCGACCTGCACGTCTTGCACCGCCATGAGCTTCGCGAGGTCGGCGCGCAGCACGTGCGGGTTCTGCGAGCCGGCCCAGCAGCGCAGCTGCATGCCGCTGCCGTCGGCCGGCTGCCATTCGGCCAGCGCGCACGACGGGCCGATGGACGCATGCATCTGGTAGGGCCACAGGTAGGTGCGGTGCATCGGCTGCGCGACCCCCGCGATGGCGCCGTCGACATCGCCTTCGTCGACCAGCAGGCGCTGCGTCGACGGGTTGTCGCGCAGGGCCTGCGCCACGTCGCTCAGGTCGGGCATGCCGGGCCACGGCTTCCACGTGACGCGCAGTTCGCGCAGCGCCTGCTCGGCGTGCTCCTCGCGCTCGGCCACGATGCCGACGAAGTCGCGAATGACGACCACGGCGCGGATGCCGGGGATGTGCGCAATCGACGATTCGTCGACCGCCTCCAGCGTGTTGCCGATGAACTCGCCGTGGTCCGCGCCCGCATACGGCGGGCGCACCACGCGGCCGTGCAGCATGCCGGGTACGCGCATGTCGTGAACGAACACCAGTTCGCCCGCGAGCTTGGCGGGAATGTCGACGCGCGCCTGCCGCGTGCCGATGAGCCGGTAGTCGGCCGGGTCCTTGGGCTGCGCCTTGGGGTCGAGCCGCAGCACGGTGCGCTGGTGCGCGACCAGTTCGCCGTAGCTCACATGGCGGTCGGGTGCTTCCGCGACGCGCACGATGCCGTTGCGCACCTGCAGCGCCTCGGCCGGCACGCCGAGCCGCTCGGCCGCGCGCGCCAGCAGCCAGGCACGCGCCTGCGCGGCGGCCAGGCGCAGCGGCTGCGAATGGATCTGGATCGACGCGCTCGCAATCGTCGCGCCCTGGTTGGGCGCGCGCGCGGTGTCGCCGAGCATCATGCGCACGCAGGGCATGCCGAGGTCGAGCTCCTCGGCCACGATCTGCGCGAGCGCGGTCTGGATGCCGGTGCCCAGGTCGACGTGGCCGTTGAGCGCGGAGGCGCTGCCGTCGTCCCACACGGCGAGCAAGACTTCGTCGCCCTCGATGGGGTTGCTCGCGATGAAGGCGGGCTGGCCCTTGGCCGGCGGGGGCGCGGGCGGGGTCTCGCGCAGCACGAGCAGCACGCCGTCGGCGGCGAGGAACTCGGCGCGCGTTTGCGGAAGGTCTGCGCGGCGTGTCATGGCTGTTGCTCCCCTTCCCTCTCTTGCTCCCTCTCCCTTTGGGAGAGGGTTGGGGTGAGGGCTGGCGGCGGTAGTGAAGGCGGTGCTTCTGCAAGGGCCGATGCCCTCACCCTGGCCCTCTCCCAGAGGGAGAGGGAACAACACGGGCCACTCACGATCGCACCTCCGCGCGCATGCGCACGGCCGCGCGCTGCACCGCTTCAAGGATCTCGATGTGCGTGCCGCAGCGGCACAAGTTGCCCGACAGCTCGCCGCGGATGCGCGCCTCGCTCGCCTGCGGGTCGCGCGCCAGCAGCGCCGCCGCCTGCATCACCATGCCGTTCAGGCAGTAGCCGCACTGCGCGGCCTGCGCCTCTTCGAACGCGGCCTGCACCGGGTGCCAGTCGCCGCGCGCGCCCAGCCCTTCGAGCGTGGTGACGGCCCGGCCCGCCACGCCGTGCGCGGGAATCACGCAGGCGCGCGCGGCCACGCCGTCGACGTGCACCGTGCAGGCGCCGCATTGCCCGAGCCCGCAGCCGTACTTGGGACCGTTCAGCCCCAGGTCGTTGCGCAGGATGTGCAGCAGCGTCGCCGCGCGCGGCACGCCGGCCAGCGATTGCGCCTGTCCGTTGACCTGCAACCGCAGCGGTGGCAATGCCGAGGGTTCAGCGCCGCAACTGGCCGTCACGGGTGTACATCTCCAGGTCCACGAAGGTCGAGCCGTTGTGGTTCTTCGCGCTGTAGTCGATGGGGAAGTCGCCGAAGCGCGTGCTGCCGATGCTCTCGAGCCCGGCGATGAAACTGTCGCGCGTGAGCGCCTTGCCCGCGCGGCGCAGGCCCTCGACCATCACGCGCGCGACGATGTAGCCCTCCAGCGCGGTGTAGCTGTCGATCTTCTCGCCGAACTCGGCGCGGTCGTGCTGGTAGTCGGCCACGATGGGCACGCGCTGCGCCTGCGGCGGCGGCACGATGCTGGCCGTGACCAGGCCCGCGAGCTTGCCTTCGAGCCGCTTGGCCGAGCCGGCCGCGTCGGTGATGCCGACCGACAGCGTGTACAGCGGCGCGCCCGCGCCGCTCGCGCGGTAGTCGCGCATGAACACCTCGACCATGCGCCCGGCCATGATCATCAGCACCGCGCCGGGCTTGGCCTCGGCCAGGCCGGTGACGACCGGTTTCGCGTCTTCGGCGGTGATGGCCAGCGCAAAGGTCTTCACCACCTTCACCTTGTAGTCGGCCGCCAGTTCCTCGCAGGTCGCGAGGTTCGACTTGCCGAAGGCGCTGTCCTGGTAGACCACGGCGATCGACTGGATGCCGATGGTCGACAGGTGGCTGATGATCTTGCGCAGCTCCAGGTCGTAGCCCGCGCGCACGTGGAACAGGTAGCGGTTGACCTTGGTGCGGAACGACGTGGTGCCCACCAGCGGCGCGAACATCGGCACGCCGGCCTTCTCGGCGAGCGGCATCGCGGCCGCGAGGTTGCCGGTGGCGACGTAGCCGGTGAGCGCGAAGACCTTGTCCTCGTCGATCAGCCTGGCGGTATTGACGGCGGTCTTCGCGGGGTCGTAGGCGTCGTCGTAGGTGACGAGTTCGATCTTGCGGCCGTTCACGCCGCCGGCCTTGTTCACGCGGTCGAAGTAGAGCTTGATGCCCGCGCGGTAGTCGACGCCGAAATCCTTGGCGGGCCCGCTGAACACGGCCGACTGGCCGATGCGGATGGTGGTGTCGCTCACGCCGTTGTCGGCGCGCGCCGGGCGCGGCAGGCCGACGCCGAGCGCCAGCGCGGCACCGCCCGCGAGCACGGCCCGCCTCGTTGTCGAAGATCTCATTGCGTCGTTTGTCTCGTGATTCTTGTTGGTTCTTCGCGGCGCGGGCTCAGGTGGCGGTCTGGATGTCCGCCGACTGGATGCGCTTGACGCCCTTGGCCGCCATCTGCTTCCACGCGGCGGCCAGCGAGCCGTTGAGGTCGATGCCGCGCGTGGCGTCCTCGATCACGTAAGCGTCGAAGCCGGCCTTGCGCGCGTCCATCGCGGTCCAGGCCACGCAGAAGTCGGTGGCCAGGCCGGTGACGAACACCGTCTTGATGCCGCGCGCCTTCAGGTAGCCGGCCAGGCCCGTGGCCGTCTTGTGGTCGGCTTCCTCGAAGGCCGAGTAGCTGTCCATCTCTTTATGGAAGCCCTTGCGGATGATGAGCTGCGCGGTCGGCACCTTCAGGTCCTTGCCGAGCGCGGCGTCGTCGGTGCCCTGCACGCAGTGGTCGGGCCACAGCACCTGCGTGCCGTAGCTGAGCTTGGTGGTCTCGAAGGGCTTCTTGCCGCTGTAGGTGCTGGCAAAGGAGGCATGGCCGGCCGTGTGCCAGTCCTGCGTGACGACGATGTTCTCGAACGCTGGCGCGAGCGCGTTGATGACCGGAATGACTTCGTTGCCGCCCTTCACCGCGAGCGTGCCGCCGTCCAGAAAACAGTTCTGCACGTCCACCACAATCAGCGCGGCCTTGGCGCCGGGCTTGATCTTGCCGGCCGCGAAGGCGTTGAAACCGACACTGCCGAGGCCGCCGGCCAGCCCGAGGGCGGCGGCGGATTTCACGAGGGATCTGCGATGCATGGCGTGGACTCCGGTGGGTTGAGGAATGAAAAGGCTCAGACGCTGAGGTAGGCGCGGCGCACTTCGTCGTTGGCCGAAAGCTCGGCCATCGTCGCGTGATAGCGGATCTGCCCCTTCTCCAGCACATAGGCGCGGTCGGACACCAGCTCGGCGAAGTGCATGTTCTGCTCCGACAGCAGGATGCTCACGCCCTGCGCCTTGAGCTCCAGGATCATGTTCGCCATCTGCTCGACGATCACCGGCGCCACGCCTTCGGACGGCTCGTCGAGCAGCACGAGGTAGGGGTTGCCCATGAGCGTGCGCGCCACGGTCAGCATCTGCTGCTCGCCGCCGCTCATGCGGCCGCCCGGGCGGTTGGGCATTTCGCCCAGGTTGGGGAACAGCTTGAACAGGCGCTCGGGCGTCCACAGCGGCGCGTCGGTGCCGTCGGTCCAGCGGCGCGCGGGCTGCTTGCCGACCTCGAGGTTCTCCATCACCGTGAGGTCGGTGAACACGCGGCGGTCCTCGGGCACGAAGCCCAGGCCCAAGCGCGCCGCGTGGTGCGGCTCGCTCTTCGAGATGTCGTGGCCCAGGAAGCGCACCGCGCCGCGGCGCTTGGCGAGCATGCCGATCAGCGCCTTCAGCGTGGTCGACTTGCCCGCGCCGTTGCGGCCCATGAGCGCGACCACTTCGCCGCGCCGCACGTCGAGGTCGACGTCATACAGGATCTGCGCGGCGCCGTACCAGGCGCACAGCGCCTTGGCCTGCAGCAGGGGTTCTTGCGTGCTCATGCCGTTTCTCCAATGGCCGCGGCCTTCTTCTCGAATGTCTTGCCGCTGCCGAAGTACACCTCCTGCACCTTGGGGTGGTCGCGGATCTCCAGCGGCTTGCCCTGCGCGATGAGGCGCCCGCGCGCCAGCACGATCATGCGGTCGGCATAGGCGAACACCACGTCCATGCTGTGCTCGGTGAAGAGCACGGCCATGCCGCGTTGAATGACCAGGTCCTTGGTCAGCGCCATGAGCGAGTTGCGCTCCTTGGGCGCCATGCCGGCGGTGGGCTCGTCCATCAGCAGCAGCTTGGGCGCGTTGGCCATGGCAATGGCCAGTTCGACGCGCTTCACGTCGCCGTAGGCCAGCACGCTGCAGGGCCGGTCGGCCTGCGACTTCATGCCGACCTGGTCGAGCAGCGCCAGCGCCTCGTCGCGCTTGTGGTCGGCGGCGCGGCGCCACATCGAGAACAGCTTGCCGTCGTGCGACAGCAGCGCCATCTGCACGTTCTCGACCACGGTGAGCGAGGCGAAGGTTTCGGCGATCTGGAAGGTGCGGCCCACGCCCATGCGCCAGATCTCGCGCGGCTTGCGGCCCACGAGTTCCTGGCCGTCGAGCGTGATCGAGCCCTGGTCGGCCTTGAGCTGGCCGTTCACCATGTTGAAGGTGGTCGACTTGCCGGCGCCGTTGGGGCCGATGAGCGCGAGCAGTTCGCCCGGCGGCAGCTCGAAGCTGATGCCGTCCACCGCCTTCACGCCGCCGAAGGACTTGCCCAGGTTGTCGACTTTGAGCAGGCTCATGCCTTCACCTCCTGGAGCTTGGCCTTGGCTTCGGCTTCCTTGTCGGCTTCACGCTTCGGTGCGCGCCAACGGTCGGCCAGTTGCTTGATGGAGCCCGCCACGCCCTGCGGGAACAGCAGCACGAGGATCAGGATGATGGCACCGAGCATCGCGCGCCAGTAGTCGGTGTTGCGCGCCACGGTGTCGTGCAGCCACGTGAACGTGACCGCGCCGACCACCGGGCCCGCGAGCGTCTGGATGCCGCCCAGCAGCACCATCACGAGGCCGTCGACCGACTTGCCGACCGACAGGCTCTCGGGCGAGATGCTGCCCTTGGAGAACGCATAGAGCGCGCCCGCCAGGCCCGCGACCGTGCCGGCGATGACGAACGCCGCCCACTGCATGCGCTTGACGTCGATGCCGATGGCGTCGGCGCGCAGCACCGAGTCGCGGCCCGCGCGCAGCGCATAGCCGAAGGGCGAGAACAGCACGCGCCGCAGCCACCACACGCCCGCGCCCACCAGCACCAGCGTGAGCCAGTAGTAGGCCTGCTTGTTCGACAGCCACTCGGACGGCCACACGCCGGTCAGGCCGTTGCTGCCGCCCGTGAAGCTGTCCCACTGGTAGGTGATGGCCCAGGTGATCTGCGCGAAGGCCAGCGTGAGCATGGCCAGGTACACGCCCGACAGCCGCACCGCGAACCAGCCGTAGACCAGCGCGCCGAGCGCGGCCACGACGGGCGCGACGAGCAGCGCCACTTCCATCGGCATGTGCAGCGAACGCACCAGCAGCGCGGCGCCGTACGCACCGAGGCCGAAGTACGCCGCATGGCCGAACGAGTGCATGCCGGCCGGGCCCATGATGAAGTGCAGGCTGGTGGCGAACAGCGCGGCGATCAGCAGGTCGATCATCAGCACCATTGTGTAGGGCGAGTTCACGGTGAGCAGCGGCAGCGCGGCGAGCATCAGCGCCAGCACGGCGGCGGCGATGAGGTACGCGTTGCCGGGTCGGCGCAGCGGTTCTTCCTGCATGCCCACGTAGCGGCTGGGCGCCTGCGGTCGGCCGAACAGGCCCCAGGGGCGCCACACCAGCACGATGGCCATCACGAGGAAGTCGACCATCAGCGTGAGCTTGGAGAACGAGATGTCGATGCCGAAGATCTGCACCACGCCCAGCCAGATGCACACGGCCTTGATTTCGGCGATGAGCAGCGCGGCCACGTAGGCGCCGGGCAGCGAGCCCATGCCGCCCACCACGACCACCACGAAGGCGGCGCCGATGGTGTTCAGGTCCATCTCGAGCGTGGCGGGTTCGCGCGGCAGCTGCAGCGCGCCGCCCAGGCCCGCGAGCAAGGCGCCGAGCGCGAACACCGCGGTGAACAGCCATGCCTGGTTGACGCCCAGCGCGCTGACCATTTCGCGGTCTTGCGTGGCGGCGCGCACCAGCGTGCCGAAGCGCGTGCGCGTGAGCAGCAGCCACACCAGGCCCAGCACCAGCGGGCCGACCACGATCAGGAACAGGTCGTAGGAAGGGAACTGGCGGCCCAGGATTTCGATGGAGCCCTTGAGGCCCGGCGCGCGCGGCCCGAGCAGCTCGTCAGGCCCCCAGAGCCACAGCACCGCGTCCTTGATGACGAGCACCAGCGCGAAGGTGGCGAGCAGCTGGAACAGCTCGGGCGCCTTGTAGATGCGGCGCAGCAGCACCACCTCGATCAGCGCGCCGAGCACGCCCACCACGACCGCCGCGATCAGCAGCGCGGGCCAGAAGCCCAGGCTCGAACCCAGCTTCTCGACGAGCGTGTAAGCGACATAGATGCCGACCATGAAAAAAGATCCATGGGCGAAGTTGACGATGCGCGTCACGCCGAAGATCAACGACAGACCGGCCGCCACGAAGAAAAGCGAGGACGCGCCGGCCAACCCGTTGAGCAACTGAACAACGAAGCCTGAAAAGCTCATGAGGGACCCTGAGGAAACTGGAAACATCCGCGCCCGCCGCTGTCAGCCAGCGACGGCAAGCGCGGTGCAGGAGCCGTGCGGTCAGTCCGCAGGGCGCATCTTCTTCACTTCTTCATCGGACGGCTGGAACTTGGCGCCGTCCAGGTACACGTAGTCGACCATCACGCCCTTGCCGCCGTCGTTCTTGGTCTTGCCGACGTAGGCGCCCATGGTGGACTGGTTGTCCTGCGCGCGGTAGTTGATCTTGCCGAAGGGCGTGTCGACCTGCAGGCCCTTGAAGGCCGCGACCAGCTTCTCGGTGTCGGTGCCGCCGGCCTTCTTGATGCCGGCCGCGATCGAGTGGATGGCGCTGTAGCCGACCACCGAGCCCAGGCGCGGGTAGTCCTTGAACTTGGCCTGGTAGGCATCGAGGAAGGCCTTGTGCTCGGGCGTCTTCACGCCGTTCCACGGGTAGCCGGTGACGATCCAGCCGTTGGGCGCCTCGTCCTTCAGCGGGTCGAGGTACTCGGGCTCGCCGGTCAGCACGCTCACCACTTCGCGGTCCTTGAAGAGGCCGCGCGTGTTGCCTTCGCGCACGAACTTGGACAGGTCGGCGCCGAACAGCACGTTGAAGATAGCGTCGGGCTTGGCATCGGCCAGCGCCTGCACCACGCTGCCGGAGTCGACCTTGCCCAGCGGCGGGGCCTGCTCGGCGACGAACTCGACGTCGGGCTGCGCGGCCTTCAGCAGCGTCTTGAAGGTGGCGACCGACGACTGGCCGTATTCGTAGTTGGGGTACACCACGGCCCAGCGCTTCTTCTTGAGCTTGGCCGCCTCGGGCACCAGCATCGCGACCTGCATGTAGGTCGAGGGACGCAGGCGGTAGGTGTACTTGTTGCCGTTGCTCCAGACGATCTTGTCGGTCAGCGGCTCGGCCGCCAGGTAGAAGAACTTCTTCTGCTTGGCGAAGTCGGCCAGCGCCAGGCCGGTGTTCGACAGGAAGGCGCCGGCCAGCACGTCGATCTTCTCGCGCGAGATGAGTTCTTCGGCCACGCGCACGGCGTCGCCGGGGTTGGCGTTGTCGTCGCGGCTGATCAGCTCGATCTTCTTGCCGTTGATGCCGCCCTTGGCGTTGATCTCGTCGACCGCGAGCTCCATGCCCTTCTTGTAGGGCTCCAGGAAGGCGGGTTGCGCCTTGTAGCTGTTGATTTCACCGATCTTGATCACGCCCTGCGCGTACGCGGGGACGAGGGCCGTGGCCAGCGTGACGACGGAGGCGGCGCAGAAAACATGGCGCAATGGATTCATCGAGAAGCTCCTAGGGTTAAGACAGAAAGAATTCGAGTTATAGGTTTTCGGCTTGAAAGACCCGGCGCTTCAGCGCAGGCCGTCTTCGCCCTTGACTTCGCTGGCCTGCAGGCCGCCGATGCGCGGCAGCGGACGGCCGCTGTCGGTGACGGCCACCGCCACCACGATCTCGTTGGCGCGCGGCGCGTCGCTCACGCGGGCTTCGACGGCGTCGAAGTGGCTGCGCACGAAGGCGGCGTCCTTGTGGCCCAGCGGCACGTCGATGGCCGTGCCCAGCGAGCCGCGCTTCTTGGCCGAGGGCACCAGCGCCGCGCCCTTCTCGACCGCCACGCGCAGCGGCGCGCCGAGCTTGGGATGCAGGATGGCGGCGGCGTGCTCCAGCTCGCCGTTCTCGCCGACGATCGCGGCCTTGCCGTAGCTCTGCGCCTGGCCGGGCTCGATGCCCAGCGCCTTCACGGCCTTCTGGCCCAGCAGCGCGCCGAGCTCTTCGCCGATGGCGATGAGCTCGTCGAGGTTCTCGCTGTAGCGGCCCGCGTAGGGGTTCTCGATCACGGCAATGGCCACGGCGCGGCGCGTGGGCGGCGTGATGTCCTTGCCCATTTCCTTGCGGGTTTCATCGACCTGGACGACGAGCTTGCGGATGTTGGCGGTCATGTCTGTGTGTTCCTTCTTGTCTCTTTGTCTGGGTGCGGGTTCAGCGCAGGCCGTCCCACTTGCTGATGTCCTTGGCCAGCAGGCCGCCCACGCGGGCGTGGACGCGGTAGCCGGTGCTCATCGCGAGGATGAAGACGATTTCGTCGGCCGCGGGCGCGCCGGGCACGCGCACCTCGATGGCGTCGAACTGGCCGCGCACGTAGCTGGCGTTGATGTTGGTCAGCGGCACGTCGAGCGTGGCGCCGGGCGGGCCGACCTTCTTGGTCGAGGGCACGATCGACAGCGCGTTGCCGGGTTGCCCCGTCTTCTCTTCGGCCTTGCCCGCGGTGTAGGCCACGCGGCTGCCCTTCCAGCCGAGCAGCTCGCGCATGGCGTAGCCGCCAGGCACGTGCCACAGCGCGCCGTGCTCGAGCTCGCCGTCGGCGCCGACGATGGCGCCCTTGCCGTAGGTGGCGATCTGCTCGAGCGGCACGTCCATGGCGGCATGCAGGCGGTGCGCCATGTCGACGCCCACGGGGTCGAGCAGCGCCATCATCGGCAGGATGTCGGGCTCGTAGCGGCCGGCGAAGGGATTGGTCAGCACCGCGCCGATGGCACCGCGCACCAACGGGGTGTCGGCACGCGGTCCGAACTCGTGGTGGATGTGCTCGACATGGGTAAAGACGCGACGTATTTCGATCATGAAAAAGAACCTTGCTTTTCGTTAAGCAAATACTGAACCAACCGTTTTCGGCAGTGCGGTTTCAAGCGCCTTCGAGCATAAGGGTTCGACAAGGCGCCACTGCCCCTGACAAACGAGTAGAGCGGCCCATACGAGCCCGCCTTCTTGCAGCACCCTGGCGCACACCGCGCCCGTATCGAGTGCGCTGCGCACCTGCGCGGGGGCCAGTGCCGGCACCTCGACGGTCACGAGGGTGTCACCAAGGTCGCTGTCGTCCTTGCACGCGCTGGCGGGGCGCCGCGCGATGGCCGGGTCGTCGACATCGACGGCGTTGGCGATCACTGTCGCGGCGGCATCGGCCTGCGCGGCGGTGGGGGCCAGCACCGTCACGCTGTCGGCGATGCCCAGCGAAAAACTGCGGCCGCGCCAGCCGCTGGTGGCGACGCCGCGCACCGGCTGTTCGGCGCGCAGCTCGAACTGGCCGTCGGTGGTGAGGATGCCGCCGGCGCTGCGCCAGTCGAAGCGCGCAAGGTCGGCGTACACGCCCACGCGCGCCGACTGGCCGGGCGCGAGATTCAGCGCGATGTCGCCGCCGTTGTTGATCCACGCGCGCTCGATGCCGGGGCGCTCGTAGAAGGCGATGAGCTCCTGCGCGACCGAGCCCGCCACGGCGGCCATCGGCGTGATGAACATCGGCGAGAACGCGGCGCACGCGTCCCACATGCGGCGCGCGACCACGCCGCGCGGGCGCATCTTGTCGGTCACGGGCAAACGCAGCACCGGCAGTTCGTGCACCAGCTCGTCGAGCACATGGACGAAGCGCGCCCACGCGGCGTCATGCGCCGCGGCCACGGCGTACGGGTCGCCATGCGCCTCGGCCACGATGTCGATCGGGCCGTGGTTGAAGTGCCAGCGGTTTGCATCGAGTGCGCTGCGTTGGGCGGTCATGGCAGCAACGGCCCTTGAAGCGCGCGGTATTTCTCCCTCCCCTTCCGGGGGAGGGCCGGGGTGGGGGCAAGCGGCGTCCCCAACGGGCGCCCTGCCCGCCCCCATCCCGGCCTTCCCCCAGAGGGGGAGGGAGCAAAAATCGAAGCGCACGTCGACGCGGCCATGGCTCAGCCCAGCATGGGTGCGTGGCCCAGCGGCCACGGGTTGGCGTCGTCCATGACGAGCCACTGGCGCGCGACCGGCGCGCCGTCTTCCTGCCACGCACCGCGCGCGAGCGCCTGCTCCAGCGAGAAGATGTGTTCCATGTGGCCGCCGAGCGCCTCGTAGTCGTCGCGCCGCATGCTGAACTCGATGGGCGCCACGATGGCCGGCGTGGGCACGGTGCCGAAGCTGTTGTCGGGCATGCGCATGACGTCGGCCATGACGGTGATGCCGCCGCCGGGCCACACATAGGCCGGCGCGCCGCCGCAGGTGACGTTGACCAGCGCGCGCTTGATGGCGCGTGTGAGCAGCACCGGGTTTTCGGTGACGCCCGCGCGCAGGCTGCCGCCCGCACCACCAAGGAACAGCACCGTGCACAGCGACGGTTCGCAGTTCTCGCCGATGCGATCGACGATGCGCCTGACCTCGGGCGGCATCGGTTGCTCGACCGGCTTGAGCGCGTCGTCGAGCACGTACCACTGGGCGTGCTCGCCGGTGGTCGAGGTCATGAGCAGGCGCAGGCCGGGGCGGGCCACGCCCTCTTCCCAGCCCTCGATGATCGCGAGCGGGTCGGCGATGTCGGTGCCGCCCCAGCCGTTGCCCGGGTTGGCCACCTGGAAGTAGCGCCCCGGCGTCGACTTGCGCCCCAGCATCTGGATGCCCGAGGGCGACATGTCCAGGCAGCGGCCGGCCTGGTGCTCGGTGAGCACGCCGGTGATGTGGTCGTCGACCACCACCACCTCGTCGGCCACGCCGGCGAACTGGCGCGCGAAGATGCCCACGGCCGCCGAGCCGCAGCCCACGCGCATGCGCTGCTCTTCCACGCCGTTGACGATGGGCGCCTTGCCGGCCTGGATGACGAGCGTGGAGCCGCCGTCGATGGTGCACTCCACGGCCTTCTTGTTGCCCAGCAGCTGCATCAGCTCGGCCGTCATGCGGCCTTCCTTCTTGCTGCCGCCGGTGAGGTGGTGCACGCCGCCCAGCGACAGCATCTGCGAGCCATATTCGGCGGTGGTGACGTGGCCCACCACCTCGCCGCGGTAGCGCACGTTGGCCTGCTCGGAGCCGAGGAAGCGGTCGGTGTCGATCTTCACCTTGAAGCTGCAGTAGCTGAAGATGCCTTCGGTAACGACCGTCACCATGTCGACACCCTTGGCCTTCGACGCCACGATGAACGGCGCGGGCTTGTAGTCGGGGTAGGTGGTGGACGAGCCCACGCCGGTGACGAAGACCTCGTCGGCGTGCAGCAGGTCGCCGTTCCAGTCGGGGGCGGCCACGTCGGTGCCGGTGGCGGCCGCTTTGTCGGGCGCGCGGTTGAAGGGCACCAGCGCGGGCGCATCGGCCTCGACCTGGCGGCGCAGCAGCACCACGGGGTCGACGCGCACCAGCACGCCCTCCTTGTTCGCATAGCGGTCGCAGGCGCCGGTGCGTCCGTCGGAGATCTGGCACAGCACCGGGCAGGCATTGCACTCGACCTTGGCCGTGCTCATGCGTTCGTTGCGCGGGGGCGCCTTGCCGAAGGCGTTGCCGGCTTCCGCCACCACGGGCATGTCCATGCCGGGGAGGCCATCTGTCTTGGTGTGTTCTGTCATCGGGGCGATCTCGTGGGCGTGTCTGTGGTGTGTGCGAAGGTGCAAACCAGGAGGCCGGTCTTTGCAACAAACGTGCCGTCTGCCCGCTTGTGTACCGACTTCCGTTTGTGTAGCATTCCCTACACTTTCATGTTGCGTTCACTACATTCGCGATCAATGTAGCAAACAGGCCCGATGCTTGCAATGGTGTTTTCTCGCGGAGTTCATCGGGGTTTTTCCGACCAACGACAATGGAGGGTTCGGAGCCGGCCGACGTTTTCCGCCCCAAGGGCGTGCATGTCGGCTCAGCCAACCTCCCCTGTTACCAACCAACCCTTGAGTTCCGTATGAGTGCATTCGCCGAAGAACGTGTCTTGAGCGTCCACCACTGGACCGACCGCCTGTTCACCTTCACCACGACGCGCGACCCGTCGCTGCGCTTCTCGAACGGTCACTTCACCATGATCGGCCTGAAGGTCAACAACAAGCCGCTGCTGCGCGCCTACAGCATCGTGAGCCCGAACTACGAGGAGCATCTCGAGTTCCTGAGCATCAAGGTGGAAGACGGCCCGCTCACCTCGAAGCTGCAGCACATCCAGGTCGGCGACACCATCATCGTGGGCCGCAAGCCCACCGGCACGCTGCTGATCGACTACACGCTGCCGGCCAAGCGCCTGTACCTGTTCGGCACGGGCACCGGCCTTGCACCGTTCATGAGCATCATCCGCGACCCGGAGACCTACGAGAAGTTCGAGCAGGTCATCCTGGTGCACGGCGTGCGCCAGGTCGACGAACTGGCCTACCACGACCTCGTGACCGACCACCTGCCCAAGCACGAGATCCTGGGCGAGATGATCGCCAAGCAACTGCTGTACTACCCGACCGTCACGCGCGAGGAGTTCCGCAACCAGGGCCGCATCACCGACCTGATCGAGAGCAACAAGCTGACCGACGACCTCGGCCTGCCCCCGCTCAACGTCCAGGAAGACCGCGTCATGCTGTGCGGCAGCCCCGGCCTGCTGGTCGACCTGAAGCACATCCTGGAGAAGCGCGGCTTCAAGGAAGGCAACACCTCGACGCCGGGCGACTTCGTGGTCGAACGCGCGTTCGCCGAGAAGTAAGCAGCACGTCGCGCGCACGATGGCCGACAGCCGCACCGCCTCCGCCAAGTCCAAGCCCCAGCGCCGCACGGGCGTGCGCGAGGCGGCCGCCCAGGCCACGCGCGACAGCATCCTGAAGTCGGCGACCAAGGTATTCGCCAAGTACGGCTACGACGGCGGCAGCGTGGAGAAGATCTCCAAGGCCGCCAAGTCGTACGACCGCATGATCTATTACTACTTCGGCAGCAAGGAAGGCCTCTTCATTGCGGTGCTCGAAGGCATCTACAAGCGCATGGACGACGCCGAGGCCGCCATTGCGCTGGACGCGTCGCGGCCGGTGGAAGCGCTCACCGAAGTCATTCGCTTCGTGCTGGGCTACTACCGCAAGAACCCCGAGTTCGTGACGCTGCTGAACACCGAGAACCTGCACAAGGGCCGGCACATTTCGAAGTCGCTGCGGGCGCGCGAGTATTCGTCGCGCGCGGTGGCGATCATTGCGGAAATCCTGGCCAGCGGCAGCGCGCAGGGGCTGTTCCGCAAGGACGTGGAGGCACGCGACATCTACCTGCTGATCGCGTCCACCGGTTATTTCTACACCTCCAACCGGCACACGCTCACCGCCTTCCTCGGCGAGCCGCTGGAGTCGCCGGAGGCGATCACGCACTGGGAAGACTTCGTGATCGAGACCGTGCTGCGCACCGTGCGCGCGGACGACATACAAGACAACACCCCACCCCACGAGGACAACACGAAATGGCAGAAATCGCAGCCGGCGGCAAGTCGGGCAAGGTCGTCATCAAGAACATAGGGCTGCTGCTCTCGGGCGACATCGACAAGCCCATCCTGGACGCCGACACCATCGTGGTGAACGACGGCCTGATCGTCGCGGTCGGCAAGGAGAAAGACTGCGACCTCGAAGGCGCGCAGACCGTCATCGACGCGCGCAAGACCTGCGTGGCGCCCGGCCTGATCGACAGCCACGTGCACCCGGTGTTCGGCGACTGGACGCCGCGCCAGGGCCAGATCGGCTGGATCGACTCGACCATGCACGGCGGCGTGACGACCATGATCTCGGCCGGCGAAGTGCACCTGCCGGGCCGGCCCAAGGACATTGTGGGCCTGAAGGCATTGGCCATCACGGCGCAGCGCGCGTTCGACAACTTCCGCCCCGGCGGCGTGAAGGTGCTGGCGGGCGCGCCCGTCATCGAGAAGGGCATGGTCGAGAGCGACTTCAAGGAACTGGCCGAGGCCGGCGTGGGCCTGCTGGGCGAAGTGGGCCTGGGCTCGGTCAAGGCCGGCTACGAGGCGAAAGAGATGGTGGCCTGGGCGCGCAAGTACGGCATCCAGAGCACCATCCACACGGGCGGCCCGTCGATTCCGGGCTCGGGCCTGATCGACAAGGACGTGGTGCTGGAGGCCGACGCCGACATCATCGGCCACATCAACGGCGGCCACACCTCGCTGCCCGAGGCGCACGTGTGCGAGCTGTGCGAGAAGAGCTCGCGCGCCATCGAGATCGTGCACAACGGCAACGAGAAGGTCGCCATCGCGGCGGCCAAGGCGGCGCTGGAACTGAAGTGCCCGCACCGCGTGATCCTGGGCACCGACGGGCCCGCGGGCTCGGGCGTGCAGCCGCTGGGCATCCTGCGCATGGTGGCCATGCTGTCGTCGATCGCGAACATCCCGGCCGAGCTGGTGTTCTGCTTCGCGACGGGCAACACGGCGAAGATCCGCAAGCTCAACTGCGGGCTGGTCGAGGTGGGCCGCGATGCCGACTTCGTGTTCATGGACCGCGCGCAGCATTCGCCGGCGCCGGGCCTGCTCGAGAGCGTCCAGCTGGGCGACATCCCGGGCGTGGGCATGGTGATGATCGACGGCCTCGTGCGCTGCGGCCGCAGCCGCAACACACCGCCCGCGACCGAGATCCCGGTCGTGGTTTCCGGCGCGCACTGACGACGGCGCGGGCCGGCGCCGCGCGGCTGCTTCAGCCGCCGCGGTGCGAGCGAAAGACCAGGTAGCGCGCCGACAGGAAGTTGGCGCTCATGCCCGCCAGGCTGCCCAGCGCCACGCCGAGCGCGGCGGCCCAGCGGCCCTCGACCCAATGCAGGGTCAGCACATAGGCGCCGTAGTTCAGCACCGCGCCCGCGGTCATGGTGGCGAGATAGCCGAAGTATTCGCGCCAGATCGAGCGGCCCGCCGATGCGCTGGCCGCGAAGGTGTAGCGCCGGTTGAAGGCCCAGGTGGTGGTGGCCGCCGCCAGAAACGACACCACGCGCGCGGCATACCAGCCCAGCAGCGGCGCAAGCAGGTAGAGCACCACCACGTCGACCACGAGGCCGATCACGCCGACCACCGCGAACGAGAGAAACTCCCGCCCGATCTTCATTTGCGCAGGCACTCCCGCACGCCCGGAATCGCCAGGTAGCGCAGCCGCTTGGCCTCCTGCCGCCCGAGCGTGACGGTGTGCATCACGATGCCGCAGACAAAGGACAGCATCGCGGTCAGCATGGCGCCGGTCACGAGCACGGCCGTGGGCAGGCGCGGCACGAGGCCGGTGTGCATGTAGGTCATGAACAGCGGCAGCGCCAGCACGACCGACAGCAGCACCAGCAGCCCGCCGATGATCGAGAAGAACTGCAGCGGCCGCTCGCTCACGAAGAGCTTGCAGATGGTCTTGAGGATGCGCCAGCCGTCGCGGTAGGTCGAGAGCTTGCTCTGCGAGCCTTCGGGCCGCGTGCTGTAGGCCGTGCTTTCCTCGGCGTAGGGCATGCGCAGTTCGAGCGCGTGCACGGTGAGCTCGGTCTCGATCTCGAAGCCGCGCGACAGCGCCGGGAACGACTTGGCATAGCGCCGCGAGAACACGCGGTAGCCCGAGAGCATGTCGGTCAGGCCGCCGCCAAAGAGCTGCACCACGGCGCCCGTGAGCAGGCGGTTGCCGAAGCGGTGGCCGGCGCGGTAGGTGAGCGCGTTCTGGCCGTCGTCCACGCGGTTGCCGACCACCATGTCGAGGTTGCCCGCGACCAGCCGGTCGATGAGGCGGCGCGCGGCGTCGGCGTCGTAGGTGGCGTCGCCGTCGGCCATGACGTACACGTCGGCCTCGACGTCGGCGAACATGCGCCGCACCACGTTGCCCTTGCCGCGCGCGGCCACGTGCGTGACCACGGCGCCGGCGGCGCGCGCCACGCCGGCGGTGTCGTCGCTGGAGTTGTTGTCGAAGACGTGGATCTCGGCCTCGGGCAAGGCGGCGCGAAAGCCCGCCACCACCTGCGCGATGGCCAGCGCCTCGTTGTAGCAGGGGATGACGACGGCAATGCGCAAGGAACGGGGGGCGTGGAGGTCGGCGTCGGTCATGGTGCGACGGGAAGGATACGGTAGACGCGGCTGCCGTCTTGCTCGAACTGCACGGCGAAGTACTTGTCGAAGTCGACGCGCGCGCTGAACACGGGCACGACCGAATCGGGCAGCACCACCGCGACGAAGCCCAGCCCCGAGAGCTTGCGCGCGAGGTCGCCGCCCGAGAGCTTGCCGAAGTCGGTGTAGCGCCACGGGCCCAGGGTGTCGCCCCAGACCGGGTTGGGGCCGTAGTAGATCGCCTCGTTCAGCGCGATCTGGTAGACCCGGCCGGTGGCGTTGCGGCGCAGGTAGTCCATGGCGGCGTAGCCGGGCACGTGCTTGCGCAGGAAGGCTTCGCGCGCCTCGGGCGTGACCGAAATCATCGAGACCTTGACGGCGGTCTGGCGCACCGCGACGGCCGCCAGCACGGCCAGCAGCAGCACGGCCACCCAGTCGCCCACGCGGGCGCCGGAGCGCGCGGTGTCGCGGCTCATGGCGCCTGTTGCAACAGCCGGGGCCTCCTGCCCCTGCTTGCCGCCGAACACGCGGCGCAGGCCCGACGCGATCCAGCCGAACAGCACCTGCCAGCCGACGGCCGAGGTCATGGCCAGCAGCGGGAACGAGGCCATCAGGTAGCGCGGATAGCGCGAGGTCACCACCCACACGGCCACCGAATACAGGCAGAACCAGCCCGCGGCGCGCACGGCGGGCGAGCGCTTCCACAGCAGGCTGAAGGGCGCGAGGAAGAACGACCAGATCAGCAGGTTGGGCATTTCGGCGTGCACGCGCACGTCGGCCACCTGCTGCACGTAGTCGGCCGGCGTCCACTCGGTGAAGCCGAAGACGCGCGCGCCGATCGGGTTGAAGGGGTCGCCGGTCATGACGAAGTTGCGCGCGTACCAGTAGATGCACGGCAGCAGGAAGCACACCAGTGCCAGCCCCCAGGCCTTGGGGCTGCGCTCGTGGCGCACCACGAACAGCGCCACCAGCGGCATGAACACCAGCGCCTGGTATTTGGAGCCGGCCGCCACGCCGAGGAAGAAGGCCGCGAGCCCCAGCCAGCGCATGCCGCCGTGCGCGGGCTTGCCGGGGTCCGACTCGCGCCACCACCACAGCGCCACGCAGGCCGCCAGCACGAAGAAGGCCACGCCCATGTCGATGAGCGCGTTGGAGTAGTCGCCCAGCCCGAGCCAGATGGCCGCGCCGATGAAGGCGGTGAGCCGGTTGGCGTGCTGGATGCCCAGGCGGAACAGCATCACCACCGACAGCGCACCCGCCAGGCCGTTCAGGAAGTGCGGCAGCACGTCGTCGCCCAGTTGCAGCGCGGCGGCGTACAGCAGGTTGTAGTTGTACGGGAACCAGGGGTAGCGCAGCCAGTCGTGGATGCCCAGCGTGCCTTGCTGCGCGACCTGGCGCGCATAGGGCAGGTGGTACATCAGCTCGTCGAAGGCGGCGGGCGGGGCGAGCGGCGCCACCAGCGCGGGCAGCGCGACCAGCGCCAGCGCGATGGCGGCGATGCGTTCGTAGTGGGTCCATGGCGCCGGAGGCAGGCTGGCGCCCGGGGTGCGCCGCTCGCGCAGCCAGCCGGGCAACTGGAGCCCCGCGGCGGCCACGCCCGCCAGCACCAGCGCCATGGTGGCCCCTGCGCGAAAGGCGCCGAAGATGGCCAGTGCCTGGAAGGCGCAGATGAAAAGGCCCATGCCCAGCGCGACGGCCATGGCGGCCTCGAGCCAGGCGTCGCGCCGCGGCGGCGGGGCCAGGCGGCCCAGCAAGGCGCGGCCGAAGCCCCAGCTGGCGGCGATGAAGACCGCCAGTGCCGCGTAGTGCGCGGCCGCGAATGTCAATTTCTGAATAGCAGCTCCCGGTGCCGGTCGGCTACGGACCGGCCGACGGGTTCAAAGGTTGGGCGCCAGCAAGCGCTCCAGGTCGGCCTCGCTCTCCTTGCGTCGCGCGGCCTGATCCTGCAACTGGTCGTGCCCGATCTTGCCGACGTTGAAGTAGGTGGAATCGGGATGACTTAAGTAAAAACCACTCACGCTGGCGGCGGGCATCATAGCGAGGCTTTCCGTCAGGGTCATTCCAATGTCCGCGCAGCCCAGAAGGTCGAACATGGGGCGCTTCACGCTGTGGTCGGGGCAGGCGGGGTAGCCGGGCGCGGGGCGGATGCCGCGGTACTTCTCGGCAATCATGTCGTCGTTGCTCAGGCCCTCGTCGGGCGCGTAGCCCCAGAGGTCGGTGCGGGCGCGGTGGTGCAGCGACTCGGCGAAGGCCTCGGCCAGCCGGTCGGCCAGGGCCTTGAGCATGATGGCCGAGTAGTCGTCCAGGTCGTCGATGAAGTACTTCTCTTTCTTCTCCACGCCCAGCCCGGCGGTGACGGCGAACACGCCGACGTAGTCCTTCAGGCCGCTGGCCTTGGGCGCGACGAAGTCCGACAGGCAGCGGCTGGGGCGCATCACGCCGTCGATCACCTGCTTTTCGGTCTGCTGGCGCATGCCGTACCAGGTGAGCGCGACCTCGGTGCGCGACTCGTCGGTGTACAGCTCGATGTCGTCGTCGTTCACCGTGTTGGCGGGCCAGAAGCCGACGATGCCGCTGGCGCTGAGCCAGCGCCCCTCGATCAGGCGCTTGAGCATGCGCTGGCCGTCGGCGTACACGCGCACGGCCTCGGTGCCGACGATCTCGTCCTTCAGGATGGCGGGGAACGGGCCGGCCAGGTCCCAGGTCTGGAAGAACGGGCCCCAGTCGATGTACCTGGCCAGCTCGGTCAGGTCGAAGTTCTTGAACACGCGCCGGCCGATGAACTTGGGCGCGGGCGGCGTGTAGTTCGACCAGTCGACGGGCGTCTTGTTGGCGCGCACCTTGGCCAGCGGCCACAGCGGCACCTGCTTCTTGTTGGCGTGCTGGTGGCGCACCTTCTCGTAGTCGGCGTTGATTTCGTCGATGTACGCGGTGGCCTGGTCGCTCAGCAGGCTCTGGGCCACGCTCACGCTGCGCGAGGCGTCGGGCACGTAGACCACGGGGCCTTCGTAGTGCGGCGCGATCTTCACGGCCGTGTGCACGCGGCTGGTGGTGGCGCCGCCGATCATCAGCGGGATCTTCTTGATGCGGAAATGGTCGTCGCGCTGCATCTCGCCGGCCACGTACTGCATTTCTTCCAGGCTCGGCGTGATCAGGCCCGACAGGCCCACGATGTCGGCGCCCTCGACCTTGGCGCGCGCCAGAATTTCGTGGCAGGGCACCATCACGCCCATGTTCACCACCTCGAAGTTGTTGCACTGGAGCACGACGGTGACGATGTTCTTGCCGATGTCGTGCACGTCGCCCTTCACGGTGGCGATGATGATCTTGCCCTTGGTGCGCACGTCGCGCCCGGCGGCCTCGTCGCGCAGCTTTTCTTCCTCGATGTAGGGCAGCAGGTGGGCCACGGCCGACTTCATGACGCGGGCCGACTTGACCACCTGCGGCAGGAACATCTTGCCGGCGCCGAACAGGTCGCCCACGACGTTCATGCCGTCCATGAGCGGGCCTTCGATCACGTGCAGCGGGCGCCCGCCCGTGGCCAGGATCTGCTGGTAGGCCTCTTCGGTGTCCTCGACGATGAAGTCGGTGATGCCGTGCACCATGGCGTGCGACAGGCGCTGGTTGACGTGCACCGGCTGCTCGGGCGTGCCGCGCCACTCGAGGCGCTTGCTCTCGTCCTTGGCGCCGCTCTTGGCGGTCTCGGCCACTTCGACCAGGCGCTCGCCGGCGTCGGGGCGTCGGTTGAGCACCACGTCTTCCACGCGTTCGCGCAAGGTGGGCTCCAGGTCGTCGTACACGCCGACCATGCCGGCGTTGACGATGCCCATGTCCATGCCCGCCTTGATGGCGTGGTACAGGAACACGGTGTGGATGGCCTCGCGCATCGGGTCGTTGCCGCGGAAGCTGAAGCTCACGTTGCTCACGCCGCCCGACACCTTGGCGCCCGGCAGGTTTTCCTTGATCCAGCGCACCGCGTTGATGAAGTCGACCGCGTAGTTGTCGTGCTCCTCGATGCCGGTGGCAATGGCGAAGATGTTCGGGTCGAAGATGATGTCTTCCGGCGGGAAGCCCACCTCGTCGACCAGGATGCGGTAGGCGCGCTCGCAGATCTCGACCTTGCGCGCGTAGGTGTCTGCCTGACCCTTCTCGTCGAAGGCCATGACCACGGCGGCGGCGCCGTAGCGCTTCACCAGCTTGGCCTCGTGCTTGAACTTGTCGACCCCCTCCTTCATGGAGATGGAGTTGACGATGCCCTTGCCCTGGATGCAGCGCAGGCCGGCCTCGATGACGTCCCACTTGGAGCTGTCGACCATCACCGGCACGCGCGCGATGTCGGGCTCGCTGGCGATGAGGTTCAGGAAGCGGACCATGGCGACCTTGCTGTCCAGCATGGCCTCGTCCATGTTGATGTCGATGACCTGCGCGCCGTTTTCGACCTGCTGGCGCGCGACGGCCAGGGCTTCCTCGAACTGGCCGTTCAGGATCATCCGCGCGAAGGCCTTGGAGCCGGTGACGTTGGTGCGCTCGCCGATGTTGACGAACAGCGTGCCTTCGCCGATGGCGACCGGCTCCAGGCCGGACAGCTTCATGGGCGGGGGAACGGCAGGAGCGGAGGGAACGGGGGTATCTGGAGCGGAAATCTGGGACATGGCCTCACCTGCGGAAGAGTCGAACAGGCGAGCGTCGTTGTCGCCCCAAGCCTGACGGTTTGCCTGTGTGGCCGACCGCTGCAACGCTCCTTGGGAAGAGGCGCATTTTAGGTCGATTCGACATGCCACGGGGAAAACCCCAGTTTCCATTCCCGCCTGCATCCACAGAATGCGGCCACCGTTTCCGAACGAACGTTCGTGTTTTTCAACCAACGTCAGGGAGTGCCGGATGGCCATGAAGTGGAATGTGGTTCTGGGCTGCGGGCTTGCCGCGGCGACGATGTCGATGACCCCCGTGGCCCAGGCGGCCGCCAGCGGCAGCTCAACGCTGGTGACGGCCCGGGCAACCTCCAGCGAGGCGAAGACGAAGTACCCCATCGTGCTGGTCCACGGCCTGCTGGGCTTCGACAACCTGCTGGGCGTCGATTACTTCTACGGCATTCCCGACAAGCTGGCCGGCGCCGGCGCCCGGGTCTACGTGGCGCAGGTGTCGGGCACCAACACCTCCGAGATCCGCGGCGAGCAGCTGCTGCAGGAGCTCAAGACCATCCGCGCGATGGAAAAGAACCCCACGCTCAAGTTCAACCTGATCGGCCATTCGCAAGGCGCGCCCACGGTGCGCTACGTGGCGGCGGTGGCGCCCGACATGGTGGCCTCGGTCACCTCGGTGGGCGGCGCCAACGGCGGCTCGAAGGTGGCTGACCTGCTCGCCAAGCTGCCTGAAGGCGGCATCGCGCAGGGCGTGGTCGTGCAGGCCGTGGGGCTGCTCACGAACGTGATCGGCTTCCTGTCGGGCAAGGACCCGAGCCAGTTGCCCGAAGTGCCGCTGAACGCGCTGGCCTCGCTGACCACGGCGGGCGGCGCGGCCTTCGACGCCAAGTTCCCGCAGGGGCGGCCCGCGCCGGGCGCCTCGTGCGCCGTGAAGAGCGGCGCGGCCGAGGTGAACGGGGTGCGCTACTACTCGTGGTCGGGCGTGTCGACGGGCTTCAGCCTGTTCGACCCGAGCGACGCGCCGCTGTCGGCGCTGGGCACCCTGGCCTTCTTCGGCGAGGCCAACGACGGCCTGCTCGCGACCTGCACCACGCGGCTGGGCACGCACCTGGGCGACTACCGGCAGAACCACCTCGACGAGGTCAACCAGGTGCTGGGCAACACCTACGGCAGCCAGTTCCCGTACTACGAGAAGAAGGTGCCCGACATCTTCAAGGACCAGGCCGCGCGGCTGAAGAGCGCGGGCCTCTGAGGCGCCGGCCGTGGCAACGCGGTGGGTGCCCTGGGCGGCGGGCGGCGCGGTGCTGCTGGCGGTCGGCGGCGGCTGGCTCGCGAGCCTTCCGGACGATGAAGAACCCCTTGCCGCCGCGCGCGGGCTTGCCGTGGCGACCACCGCCACGGCAAGCGCCGAGCCCCGGTCGCCACAGCAGCAGGCAGCGCCCGCCGCCCCCGACGCCCTGCTGAACAGCGCGCTCGTTTCCATCTTCGACCAGGTGTTGTCCGAGGCCCAGGCCGACAGCAAGGCCACGCTGATGGCCAGGGCCCCCGCGCTGCTCGCCAAGTACCTGCGCGAAGACTGGCGCGTGCGCGCGCTCGGCCTGCTGGAGCGCTACGTCGACATGCAGGAGGCCCTGCGCACGATGCCGCCGCCCGCGCCCGGCGACCCCGCGCAGTTGCGCCGCTCCCTCCAGGCGCGCGAGGCGCTGCGCCGGCAGTACTTCGCGCCCGAGGAAATCGAAGGCCTGTTCGGCGACCAGATCCGGCAGGACAACTTCATGGCGGACAAGCTGGAGGCGCTGGCCAACACCGCGTTGACGCCCGAGCAGCGCACCGCCGCCCTGCTGCGCAGCGAGCAGGCGTGGCTGTCGCCGGAACAGCGCGAGGTGCGCAAGGAGGCCGTGGCCCATGTCGACGTGATGCAGCAGACCGCCGCGCTCGACGCGCGCGGCGCCAGCCCCCAGGAGCGCTTTGCCGCGCGCAGCGAGGCCTACGGCTACGAAGTGGCGCGCAACCTCGCGGCGCTCGATCAGGAAAACCAGGACTGGAATGCGCGCCTGGACCGCTATGCGGGCGCGTCCGGGGCCGAACAGGCCCAGCTGCGCGAGACGCTCTTCAACGACACCGAGCGCCTGCGCCTGAGCGGCGCGCTGGCGATGCGCTCGGCGGCGGCCGCGGCCCGAAAGCCCTGACCTCAGGCAGGCTGCGGCTCGCCCATGGCCGAAGCCGGCAGGCCGAACACGCGGTCGAAGGCCCAGTTGAAGACGAAGGTGTAGACCAGGAAGAACACCACCAGGCCCAGGTCCATCACCAGCGCCTGCCAGAGCGACACGCCCAGGCCCCAGGCGAACAGGGGCACCAGGAAGGCGATCAGCCCGCCCTCGAAGCCGATGGCGTGGGCGATGCGGCGGCGCACGCTGCGCCCGCGCACGGCCTGGCGCGACTCCCAGCGCTCGAACATGGCGTTGAAGGCCAGGTTCCAGAGCACCGCGACCACCGAGGCGACCACCGCCAGCATGCCGGAATGACCCAGGCCGGCGTCCGTCATCAGTGCCAGGCCGGCGCTGGCGGCGACGATGGCGATCCCTTCGTAAAGGGAGATGTAGACAACCCGACGGCGAAGCCCTTGCATGATTTTTCCTCTTGCGTTTTGAATGCGATGACTGGACTTTATTTGTTCCGGGCTGATATATAAAGTTAACTTGTTTCAGTTTTACTGATAGATCAAACCCGAGGGTCAGGTGCCGTGGCTTTCTCCAGCGACAACATCGAAGTCTTCCTGGCCGTGATCGACCACGGCTCGTTCTCGGCGGCGGCGCGGGCGCTGCACCGGGTGCCATCGGCCGTGAGCATGGCCATCGCCAACCTGGAGGCCGAGCTCGACCTGCCGCTGTTCGACCGCAAGGGCCGCGAGCCCCAGCCGACCGCCGCCGCGCGCTCGCTGGAGCCGCAGGCGCGCCTGCTGGCGACCCAGCTGCGGCAGCTGCAGGTGCAGGCGCTCGCGCTGACCCGGGGGCTCGAAGACCGGCTCACGCTGGCCATCGCGCCCGAGCTGCTGGCCGCGCCCTGGAGCGGGCCGCTGGCCACGCTGGCGCAGGAATACCCGCTGCTGCAGGTCGAAGTGCTGGCGGCCCCGCAGGCCGACGCGCTCGACCTGCTGCACAGCGGCCGCGCGCAGCTGGCGCTGGTGTTCGAGCGCCCCAGCCTCGACGGCCGCGAAGGCTTCCAGGAAGTGGGCAGCGACCTGATGGTGGCGGTGATGGCGCCCGACCACCCGGTGCTCGCGGCCAACGGCGGCAAGCTGCGCGAGGACCACCTGACCAACACCCGGCAGATCGTCGTCGCCGGGCGCGACCTCGCCACCAGCGACCCGCGCTTCGTGTTCGCGCGCCACGTCTGGCGCACCGACAACGCGCTGGCCGCGCTGAGCCTGATCACCGCCGGGCTGGGCTGGGGCTGGCTGCCGCGCAACTTCGCGCGGCCGCACGTGGCGGCGGGCGCGCTGGTCGAGATTCCGTTCGAAAACCTCAGCAACGGGCTCGACCTGTGGGTCGACGTGGTGTGGTCACGTGAGCGCCCACTCGGCCTGGGAGCCCAGCGCTTCGTGGCGTTGATCGGCAAGGACCGGGCGCCTCCCGGTGAATGCGCGCCCGAGGCCGGCGGCCACTAGACGACCGGTCTAATGGCCGCTAAAGTGCAGGCCATGAACGCCATCGCCCCGACGCCCGACGTCCGCCAGCACATCCTCGACGTGGCCCACCCGCTGCTGCTGCGCAAGGGCTTCACCGGGGTCGGGCTGGCCGAGGTGCTGGCGGCGGCCAAGGTGCCGAAGGGCTCGTTCTATCACTACTTCGGCTCCAAGGAAGCCTTCGGCGAGGCCGTGCTCGAAGCCTATTTCACCGACTACCTGGGGCGCGTGGACACGCTGCTGACGCAGGCGCCGGGCACCTCGGCGCAGCGGCTGATCGGCTATTTCCGCGACTGGCTCGATTCGCAGACCGGCGAGGAAGCGCAGAGCCGCTGCTTCGTGGTCAAGCTCGGCGCGGAGGTCTGCGACCTCTCCGAAAGCATGCGCGCGGCGCTGGCGCGGGGCACGCGCGGCGTCACCGACCGGCTGGCGCGCTGCATCGAGGCGGGCCGCGCGGACGGCTCGCTGCCCGCACGGCCTCACCCCCAGAACGACGCCCAGGATGACGCCCAAGGCACTGCGGTCGCGCTCTACCAGCGCTGGCTCGGCGCGAGCCTGCTGGCCAAGATCTCCCGCGACCGCGCGCCGCTGGACGCGGCCATGCGCGACACGCGCCAGCTGCTCGGCCTGCCGCAAGACGCCTGAAGCGGGAGGCCCCGTGCGCTCCCGCTTTTTTTCGCCCCGCCACTAGACGACTGGTCTATTTTCAACCACGAAGGAGCTTCGCCCCATGTCTCTCGGTCATGCCACCACCGCACGCATCAACCGCCGCATCGTCCTCGCCGCGCGCCCCCGGGGCCTGCCGACCCCGGCGCATTTCCGCCTCGAGGAAGGCCCGGTGCCCGAACCCGGCGAGGGGCAGGTGCTGCTGCGCACCCTGCACCTCTCGCTCGACCCGTACATGCGCCAGCTGATGGACGAGGTGGCGCCGGTCTATGCGGCGTCGGTGCCGCTGGGCGCGCCGATGCCCGGCGGCACGGTCAACCGCGTCGTCGCGTCCCGCCATCCGCAATTCAGCGCGGGCGACCTGGTGCTCGGCAACGCCGGCTGGCAGGACTACGCGCTGTCCGACGGGCAAGACCTGCAGCCGCTCGGCCAGATGGCGCAGCCTTCGCTCGCGCTGGGCGGGCTCGGCATGCCGGCGTTCACCGCGCACGTCGGCCTGCTCGACATCGGCCAGCCCCAGGCCGGCGACACCGTGGTGGTGGCCGCGGCCACCGGCGCGGTCGGCTCGGTGGTCGGGCAGATCGCCAGGCTCAAGGGTGCGCGCGTGGTCGGCATCGCGGGTGGCGCGGACAAGTGCCGCCACGCAGTCCAGGTACTGGGCTTCGATGCCTGCCTCGACCGGCACGACCCGAAGCTGGCCGAGCAACTGGCCGCAGCCTGCCCCGAAGGCATCGACGTCTACTTCGAGAACGTCGGTGGCGCGGTGTTCGACGCGGTGCTGCCGCTGCTCAACATCGGCGCGCGCGTGCCGGTGTGCGGGCACATCGCCGACTACAACCAGGAGACGGCGGCGGCGGGCCCCGACCGGCTGCCGCTGCTGACGGCGGCGTTGCTGCAGAAGCGCATCCGCATGCAGGGCTTCGTCATCCTCGACCACTACGGCGAGCGCTTCGAGGCCTTTCGCCGCGACATGGACGCGTGGGTGAAAGCCGGCCAGATGACGCTGCGCGAAGACCGCGTCGAGGGGCTGGAGAACGCGCCGGCCGCGTTCATCGGCCTGCTTCAGGGGCGCAACTTCGGCAAGCGCGTGGTGGGCGTCGCCGAGGCCTGAGGCACGCCCTCAGCGCCGGTGGCCGCCGCCGCCGCCGTGATCCCCGTGCCCGCCGTGGCCGCCACCACCACCGCCATGGTGCCCACCGCCACCCCCACCGGGACGCGGATGCGGCACGCCCGGCGGCGGCCCCGGACGAAAGCCCGGATGCGGCCGGGGCGGCCTGAACCCGGGGTCCACTGGCGGCCGAAAACCGGGCCCGGGCGGCGGGCGGAACCCGGGGCCCGGCGGCCGGAAGCCCGGCCCGGGCTGCCACGGGTGCGGCTGCCAGCCCGGCCTCACCGGCGGCGGGGGGCGCCAGCCGGCCACGGGCGGCGGCGGCCGGCCGCCCCACCAGCGCCGGTCGCCATACCAGGGACGGTCGCGGTAGTAGTCGGCCCAGTAGCTGCCGATGGCAAAGCCGATGATCGGCACGCCGATCACCGCGCCATAGGTGGCCAGCGGCACGCGCTGCTCCTGGTAGGCGTAGTCGAGGTTGCGCGACCAGACCCAGCCGCGCCCGCCGTCGGGCAGCACCACGTCGCACCAGCCGTAGCCGCTGGTGCAGCCGATCACGTCCAGCGGCTGGCCGGGCCCGAGCCGCGCCACCAGCGGGTAGTCGCCCGAGGGGCCGGCGCGCATGTTGACCGCGCCGCGTGTGAAGGCCTGTTGCGCCGCCGCCGCGAGCGGCAGCACCAGGGCCAGCGTGCCGATGCCGACCCAGCGCTGGACGAATGAGTTCATGGTGGGCTCCTTGCGCCCAGCCTAGGCGCGGGGCCGGGAGCCGTCAATCGGCGGCCAGCGCGACCTGCGCGACCTTCTCGTCGGCGCGCTTACGCCGCTTCTTTGTAGAAGCCCGCGTTGTTGCTGCCGAGCACCCGGCCCGCGATCGGCGCCACGGCGTTGCCGATGGCCGCGATGTGGTCCGGCGTGGTGCCGCAGCAGCCGCCCACGATGTTCACCAGCCCCTCGGCCGCGAACTCGTGCAGCAGCCGCGCCGTGACGTCGGGCGTCTCGTCGAAGCCGGTGTCGCTCATCGGGTTGGGCAGGCCCGCGTTCGGGTAGCAGCTGATGAAGGTGTCGCCGGCCACGCGCGCCAGCTCCTGGATGTAGGGGCGCATCAGCGCCGCGCCCAGCGCGCAGTTCAGGCCGATGGCCAGCGGCCGCGCATGGCGCACGCTGTGCCAGAAGGCGGTGACGGTCTGCCCGCTCAGGATCCGGCCCGAGGCGTCGGTCACCGTGCCGCTGATGATCAGCGGCAGGCGGTTGCCGCTGTTGTCGAAATACTCGTCGACCGCGAACAGCGCGGCCTTGGCGTTGAGCGTGTCGAAGATGGTCTCGACCAGGATCACGTCGGCGCCGCCTTCGACCAGCGCTTCGGTCTGCTCGTAGTAGGCCGCGCGCAGTTCCTCGAAGTTGACGTTGCGCGCGCCGGGGTCGTTCACGTCGGGGCTGATGCTCGCCGTCTTGGGCGTCGGGCCGAGGGCGCCGGCCACGAAGCGCGGCTTGTCGGGCGTGCTGAACTTGTCGCAGGCCGCGCGCGCGAGCTTGGCGGATTCGAGGTTCATCTCGCGCGCCAGGTGGGCCATCTTGTAGTCCTCCTGCGCGATGGTGGTCGCGCCGAAGGTGTTGGTCTCGATCAGGTCGGCGCCGGCCGCGAGGTAGCCCTCGTGGATGTCGCGGATCACGTCGGGCCGCGTGAGCGAGAGCAGCTCATTGTTGCCCTTGATGTCGCGCTCGAAATCCTTGAAGCGCTCGCCGCGGTATTGCTCCTCGGTGAGCTTGAACCGCTGGATCATCGTGCCCATGGCGCCGTCGAGGATGGCGATGCGCTTTGCGAGGACGCCAGGCAGGGCCTGGCCGTGGGTGTAAATGACGGGCTTCATAGCCCCCGATTGTAGGAAACGGGGCTGCCCCTGGCGGCCGTCAGCCCTTTCGCGCGCCCTCGACGAAAGCCAGCACCGCCTCCAGCATCTTGCGCACATGCGGCTGCACGCCGGCGGCCACCTCGGGCAGGTAGTCGAACGGCAAGGCTTCCTGCATGTAGCTGGACTGCGTCATCTCCAGCTGCACCGCGTGCACGCCGCCGGCCGGGTTGCCGTACTGGCGCGTGATGTGGCCGCCCGTGAAGCGGCCGTTGAGCACGCCGGTGTAGCCCGTGGCCGACTTGGCGATGCCCAGCAGCGTTTCGGCCAGCGCCGGGTCGCAGCTGATGCCCTTGCCGGTGCCCAGGTTCAGGTCGGGCAGCTTGCCCTCGAAGAAGCGCGGCAGCACCGAGCGGATCGAGTGCGCGTCCCACAGCGCGGCGGTGCCGTGCACGGCCTTCAGCCGGTCGAGCTCGGCCTGCAGCTGCCGGTGGTACGGCACCCAGATCGCATCGCGGCGCGCGGCGACTTCATCGTCGCCCGGCAGGTCGGCGGGGTCGGCGTAGATCGGCGTGTCGTCGAAGGTGTCGACCGGGCACAGGCCGGTGACGCTCTGGCCCGGGTACAGGCTGGCGCCGTCCGGCGGGCGGTTCAGGTCGACCACGTAGCGCGAGTGCGTGGCCACGAGCACCGAGGCGCCCAGCGCGTCGGCGAAGTCGTAGAGCCGTTCAAGGTGCCAGTCGGTGTCGGGCACGTGGCGCGCTTCGTCGGTGAAGCGGGCGGCCAGCGCGGGCGGCACGTGCGTGCCGACGTGCGGCATCGAGATCAGCAGCGGGCGCGTGCCCTGGCGAAAGCGAAACGGCGGCTCGGTGGTGGTGAAGGCCATGGTGTGGGGTCAGTCCTTGAGTAGTTGGGTGCGCGCGGCCACGAAGGCGGCCGCGGCCTCGCCGTGCAGCATGTGGCGGCCGCCCGAGACACGGGCCCGGCCCGCCACCCAGACGGCGTCGATGGCCGAGGTGCGATGGCTCGCGAAGACGTGGGCCGAGAGCATATCGGGCGCCGGCAGCCCCTGCAGCGCGAGGTGCGATGCGTCGAGCACCACCAAGTCGGCCTGCTGCCCCGCCGCCAGCCCGCCGACGGCGCGGCCCGACGCGCGCGCCCCGCCCTGCACCGCCTCGAGCGTGAGCGCGGTCGCGACATGCGGCTGCGCCGCGCTCGCGCCCACGTTGCGCTGGCGCTTGCCCAGGCGCTGGCTGTATTCGAGCATCAGCAGCTCTTCGGCCGCGTTCACGCTGGCGTGGCTGTCCGAGCCCACGCCCCAGGCGCCGCCGTGCGCGCGCCACTTGGCGAAGTCGAAGATGCCGTCGCCCAGGTTGGCCTCGGTGGTCGGGCACAGGCCCGCGACCGCGCCGCTCTGCGCCGCGTATTCGTACTCGGCGTCGTTCATGTGCGTGGCATGCACCAGGCACCAGCGCGCATCGACCGGCGCGTGGTCGAGCAGCCATTCGACCGGGCGCAGGCCGCTCCAGGCCACGCAGTCATCCACCTCCTTCGTCTGCTCGGCGATGTGGATGTGGATGGGCGCCGTGCGGTCGATGGCCTCGAGCCCCGCGATGGCATCGCGCAGGCCTTCGGGCGGCACGGCGCGCAGCGAGTGCGGCGCCAGGCCCAGGCGCGCACCCTGCGCGTCGCACGCGGGCTTGAGCGCATCGAGCAGGCGCAGCATCGACTCGGTCGAGCGGATGAAGCGGCGCTGCCCCTCGGTGGGCGGCTGGTCGCCGAAGCCGCCGGTCTGGTAGAGCACGGGCAGCAGCGTGAAGCCGATGCCGGTCTTCTTCGCGGCGCGCAGCAGCGCCAGGCTCAGCGTGGCGTCGTCGGCATAGGGGCGGCCGTCGACGTCGTGGTGCACGTACTGGAACTCGCACACGCTGGTGTAGCCCGCTTCGAGCATCTCGGCGTAGAGCCAGGTCGCGATGGCTTCCATGTGCTGCGGGCCCAGGCGCGCGGCAAAGCGGTACATCAGCGTGCGCCAGCTCCAGAAGCTGTCGTGCTGCTCGGCGCGGTGCTCGGTCAAGCCCGCGAAGGCGCGCTGGAAGGCGTGCGAATGCAGGTTGGGCATGCCGGGGAGCACGGGGCCGCCGGCGGCCGGCGTGTCGGCGGGCCGCTGCGCGCCGGGCTCGATGCGCGTGAGCTGGCCCGCATCGTTCCACGCCAGCAGGACGTTCTTCGACCAGCCCTGGGGCAGCAGCGCATCGGCTGCGAAAAGCGTGTGTGTCATGCCTGCGCTCCTGCTGCGATACGGCCTTGGCGCACCACCGTGCGCACGGGTTGCTGGCCGAACCAGTAAGCGAGCTCGGCGGCCTCGCGCACGTTCCACAGCACGAAGTTGGCGGGCATGCCGGGCGCGATGGCGCCGTGCGTGTCCTGCAGGCCCAGCGCGCGCGCCGCGTGCACGGTCACGCCGGCCAGCGCCTCGGGCACCGTGAGGCGAAACAGCGTGCAGGCCATGTTCACCATCAGCAGCAGGCTCAGCGCCGGCGAGGTGCCGGGGTTGTGATCGGTCGACACCGCCATCGGCACATCCGCGGCGCGCAGCGCGTCGATGGGCGGCAGGTGCGTGTCGCGCAGCGTGTAGTAGGCGCCGGGCAGCAGCACGGCCACGGTGCCCGACTGGCGCATCGCGGCAATGCCCTCGGCCGACAGGTGCTCGATGTGGTCGCACGACAGCGCGCCGTAGCGCGCGGCCAATGCCGCGCCGCCCATGTCCGACAGTTGTTCGGCATGCAGCTTCACCGGCAGGCCCAGCGCCTTCGCGGCCTGGAAGACCTGCTCGGTTTCCGCGAGCGAAAAGGCGATGCGCTCGCAGAACACGTCGACCGCGTCGACCAGCCCTTCGGCGGCAAGCGCGGGCAGCATCTGCTCGCAGACGAGGTCGATGTAGTCCCCGCTGCGGCCTGCGTATTCGGGCGGCAGCGCGTGCGCGCCGAGGAAGGTGGTGCGCACTGTCACGCCATGGGCTTCGCCCAGGCGCCGCGCCACGCGCAGCTGCTTGCGCTCGTGTTCGAGCGACAGGCCGTAGCCCGACTTGATCTCGATGGCGCACACGCCGTCGGCCAGCAGCTGTTCGAGCCGCGGCGCGGCCTGCGCGAACAGCGTGTCTTCATCGGCCTCGCGCGTGGCGCGCACCGACGAGACGATGCCGCCGCCGGCCTTGGCCACTTCTTCATACGTCGCGCCCGCAAGCCGCATCGCGAACTCGTTGGCGCGCTGGCCGCCGTAGACGAGGTGCGTGTGGCAGTCGACCAGGCCCGGCGTGACGAGTGCGCCGCCGCCGTCGCGCGTTGCAAGACCCGCGAACTCGGCGGGCAGCGCACCGCGCGCGCCGACCCAGCGGACCGTGCCTTGCGCCACCACGATGGCGGCCTGTGCATCGGCGTCCAGCACCACGCCGGGTGCCGCGCCGGGGGCCAGCCGCAGGCCGGTCCAGAGGCCGTCGGCCGAGGGGAATTCGCTTGCTGCAGATTTCATCGTCTGTTCTTCCGTGGTTCGCGCAGGTCTACGGGTTCAGGCCGGCACGATGCGGACCGCGAGCAGCCGCGCGTCGTCGCGAGTCGGCGCGGCCTGCCATGCCTGCTGCGTCGTCGCGTCGGCCCAGTGCAGGCCCTCGCCTTCGCGGCAGCGTTCGTCGTTCAGCCGCCATTCGCCGCGCAGCACCAGCAGCACGCCGTGCGGCGCGGCCTCGATGGGCGTGGCGTGGTCGAGCACCTGGACTTCGGCGCGCCACTGGCCGCGCCGCGTCATCACGTTGAAGTCGCTCGAGGCGCCGCCCAGCAGCGTGCAGTCGATGGCCTCGTCGCCGCTGAAGGCGAAGGGGCGATACGGCATGTCCAGGCGCCGGTGGATGCGGCCGTCGTGCGTGAACAGGCGCACGCCGTCGCCTTCGAGCAGCATGATGCTGCGGTCGATGCCGGGGAACACCGAGAACGGGCCGTCCGCCGCGATGGTCGCGATGCTGACGCGCCAGCCGAAGCCGTCGAGCGCCGCGCCTTGGGGCCAGCTCGCGATTTCCTGCGTGGTGCCGCCGCCGTTCTTCCAGGGCATGACGGGGAGCGAGGAACGCGAGAAGCGCTGCACGGGGCTCATGGCCGCACCTCTTGCTCCTTCCCCTTCCGGGGGAAGGCCGGGATGGGGGCAGCGCCCAACGAGCGCCATTCGGTGGTCGAGGCCGTCGTGCCCCCACCCCGACCCTCCCCCGGAAGGGGAGGGAGAAAAGCAGAACGCGCCTTCATCGCATCAACCCGCCTTGCCGCAGCCGCTGCTCGAAGTGCCGCAGCACCAGCGACATCGTGCCCGTCAGCACGAAGTACACGACCGCGATCGCCAGGTACACCTCCAGCGAGCGGTACGACACGCTGATGATCTTCTGCCCTTCATGCATCACGTCGTGGATGGTCAGCAGCGACACCAGCGCCGAGTTCTTGATGAGCGCGATGAACTCGTTGCCCAGCGGCGGAATCATGCGCACCACCGCCTGCGGCAGCACGATCTGGCGCATCGCCACGCCGGGCGTCATGCCCAGCGACTGCGCGGCCATGGTCTGGCCCTTGTCGATCGACTGGATCGCGCCGCGCACGATCTCCGACACGTACGCGCCCGAGTACACGCCGAGCCCCAGCACGCCGCACAGGAAGGCCGGCAGCAGGATGCCGAAGTGCGGCAGCCCGAAGAACAGGATGAACAGCTGCACCAGCAGCGGCGTGCCGCGAATGGCCGCCACGTACGCGGTGCAGAAACCGTAGAGCCAGCGCCGCTTCGGGTTCAGCCGGCCGATGCCGACCAGAAGGCCCAGCACGCAGCCCAGCGCCAGCGCGCAGGCGGTGATCTCCACCGTGACGAGCGCGCCGCGCAGCAGGTCGGGCCAGCCCGCCCAGACGGGCGAGAAATCGAGATCCAGGTCCATGGGCCGCTTACTTGGCGCCGGCGCTGAACCACTTGTTGACGATCTGCGCGTAGGTGCCGTCGGCCTTGAGCTTCTCGAGGGCGCCGTTCACGGCCTTGGTGAGTTCGGGCGTGTCCTTGCGGATGGCCATGCCGTATTCCTCGGTGGTGATCTGCTCGGGCAGCACCTTCAGGCCGCCGCGCGTGCGCACGTACTGGTAGGCGGCGGGCTTGCCGGTCACGGCGGCGTCGGCGCGGCCGATGTCGACGAGGTTGAACATTTCCTGGTTCTTCTCGACTTCGAGCAGCTGCACCTGCGGGTACTTTTCCTTCGTGAAGGAAACCGACTTGGTGCCCACCTGCACGCTGACCTTCTTGCCGTTGATGTCGGCCGGCGTCTTGATGGCCGTGTTGCCGTCCTTCACCATCACGACGAGGCCGCCGGCGTAGTACGGCACGGTGAAGTCGACCACCTTCTTGCGCTCGTCGGTAATGTAGATGCCCGAGACGGCCATGTCGAAGCGCTTGGAGATCAGGCCCGGCACGAGGCCCTTGAAGTCGATGTCGATCCACTCGATCTTGCGGCCCAGCGTCTTGCCGATGGCCTCGACCAGCTCCACGTCGAAGCCGGTGCGCTTGCCGTTTTCCACGAACTCCATGGGCGGGAAGGTGGCGTCGGTGGCCACGCGCAGCGGCTCGCCCTGCGCGTGCGCGCCGCCGGCGAAACCGAGGATTGCAAGGCCGGACAGGGCGGCGGCGATGAGGGTGCGGCGGGTGTTCATGGTGAAGGGCTTCCGTGGGTTTGAAAAGAAAGAAGAAACGCAGCGACTACTGCAAGGCACGCGAGATGCGCGCCGCCGTGACGACGGTCATGTGGAGCAATGCAGCTTCCATGCCCTCGACGCGCGTGAGCGGCGCCATGAGCGTGATCGCGCCGCGCAGCCGGCGGGCCGAAGCCAGCACCGGCGCGCTCGCGCCCCACACGCCGGCATCGACCTCGCCATGCGTCACGGCATGGCCGGCTTCGCGGATGGCGTCGAGTTCGGCGGCGCGCGCGGCGCGGCGCCCGGGGGCCTCGTCGAGGCCGTCGAGCAAGGCGTCGCGCTGGTCCAGCGGCATGTGGGCCAAGAGGCACTTGGCGCTGGCGCCGTCGCGCGCGGGCACGCTGCGGCCGCGGTCGAACGAGCAGCGCAGCGACTGCTCGCTGTCGATCATCTCCAGGCACACGACGCGGTCGTTCACCGCCGTGACCAGCGCGACGCTTTCATGCGTCTGCCGCGCCAGCGCGCGCATATCGGCGCGCGCGGCCATCACGAGGTCGGAGTTGCCGTCGAAGCCGCTGGCCAGCTGCACGCTCACCGGGCCCGGCGAGTAGCGCCCGTCGGACTCCATCACGAAGCCCCAGCGCCGCAGCGTGGCGATCTGGCGGTACAGCGTGCTCTGCGACAGGCCGGTGGCCTGCACCAGCTCGGCCGCCGTCATCGCCGACTTGCTCTGCGCCAGCACCGACAGCACGAACAGCGCGCGGTCGTTGTGGGTGGGAGCGTCGGCGGGGATCGTCATCGGGAGCAATCGCGAAGGGGGCCGGGAGTGGGGTCGGCGTGCAGTATCTTGCTCGCCGTTCCCACCTCCAAGCCATGATTCCCACTCGATGGGAATGGGCGCGTTTTTTCTTTCTACCTTCGGCTTACCCAGGGCGCGCCGCGCTCAGCCCACCAGCAGCGGAAAGCGTGCGTCGTCCATGGGCGCGCCGGCCGGCAGCGTGTCGGCCAGGCCGGGGAAATCGGGCGAGGTCTTCCAGCTGCGCGGCGCGTGGCGGATGTCGTCGCCCAGGAAGCGCACCGAGAACACGCGGCGCCGGTTCGGCCCCTCCACGCCGGCCGCCGCATGCAAGGTGAGCATGTGGAAGCAGACGAAGTCGCCGGGCTCGATGTTCCAGCCCACGATGGGGAAGCGCTCGCGCGCGCCCTCGATGTCGGGCAGGTCTTGCAGGCTGCCTTCGGGAAACCACCTGGCATGGTTGTCCATGAAGGTGCGCGGCATGAGCCACGGCCCCTTGTGCGAGCCAGCCACGAACTCGAGCGTGGCGGCGCGCGACACCGGGTCGACCGGGATCCACATGCTGACGTTCTGCTCGCCCTCGATGTTGTAGTACGGCTGGTCCTGGTGCCACGGCGTGCGCTGGCGCGTGCCGGGCTCCTTCACGAGCAGGTGGTCGTGGTACAGCCGCACCGTGTTCGAGCCCATGAGCCGCTGCGCCAATTGCGCGAGCGGCGCCTCGAAGATGAAGCGGCGAAAGGCGTCGATGTCCTGCCAGTTGCAGAAGTCCTCGAAGAAGCGGCCCGGATCGTCGGGCCGGCTCGCCACCTTGGCGCGCGGGCTGGGCGCGGCCAGGTTGGCCTCGATGCCGCCGCGCAACAGCGCCAGCTCGTCGGGCGTGAGCAGCTGTCGGATGCAGACCGCGCCGTCGCGCTGGAACTGCGCGACCAGCGCATCGTCCACGCGCGCCTGCACGCGGCGGCGCAGTTCTTGAGCGTCGGGGAGCGCGCCGCCCGCCATCACTTCACCATCGGCAGCTTCAGGCCCTTGGCCTTGGCGGTGGCCACCGCGATGTCGTAGCCCGCGTCCGCATGGCGCATGACGCCGGTGGCCGGGTCGTTCCACAGCACGCGCTCGATGCGCTTGGCCGCCGCGTCGGTGCCGTCGCACACGATCACCACGCCCGAGTGCTGCGAGTAGCCCATGCCCACGCCGCCGCCGTGATGCAGGCTGACCCAGGTGGCGCCGCCCGCGGTGTTGAGCAGCGCGTTGAGCAGCGGCCAGTCGCTCACGGCATCGGTGCCGTCCTTCATGGCCTCGGTCTCGCGGTTGGGGCTGGCGACCGAGCCCGTGTCCAGGTGGTCGCGGCCGATGACGATCGGCGCCTTCAGCTCGCCGTTCTTCACCATCTCGTTGAAGGCCAGGCCCGCGATGTGGCGCTCGCCCAGGCCCAGCCAGCAGATGCGCGCCGGCAGGCCCTGGAAGGCGATGCGCTCGCGCGCCATGTCGAGCCAGCGATGCGTGTGGGTGTTCTCGGGGAACAGTTCCTTGATCTTGGCGTCGGTCTTGTAGATGTCTTCGGGGTCGCCCGAGAGCGCGACCCAGCGGAACGGGCCCTTGCCTTCGCAGAACAGCGGGCGGATGTAGGCCGGCACGAAGCCCGGGAAGTCGAAGGCGTTCTTCACGCCCTCGTCGAACGCGACCTGGCGGATGTTGTTGCCGTAGTCGACCGTGGGAATGCCCATGGCCTGGAAGTCGAGCATGGCCTGCACGTGCACGGCGCACGACTTCGCGGCGGCCTTCTTGAGCGCGTCGTGCTGCGAGGCGTCTTTCATGGCGGCCTGCCACTGCGCAACGCTCCAGCCGGCGGGCAGGTAGCCGTTGATGAGGTCGTGCGCGGAGGTCTGGTCGGTCACGAGGTCAGGCTTCAGGCCACCGGCCTTCGCGCGCTTGACGAGCTCGGGCAGGATCTCGGCCGCGTTGCCCAGCAGCGCGATCGACACGGCTTCCTTCGCGTCGCAGTGCTGCTTGATGAGCTCGAAGGCATGGTCGATGTCGCGCGCCTGCTTGTCGACATAGCGCGTGCGCAGGCGAAAGTCGATGCTGCTTTGCTGGCACTCGATGTTCAGCGACACCGCGCCCGCCAGCGTGGCGGCCAGCGGCTGCGCGCCGCCCATGCCGCCCAGGCCGGCCGTCAAGATCCACTTGCCCGCCAGGCTGTTGTTGTAGTGCTGGCGGCCGGCTTCAACGAAGGTCTCGAAGGTGCCCTGCACGATGCCCTGGCTGCCGATGTAGATCCAGCTGCCGGCCGTCATCTGGCCATACATGAACAGGCCCTGGCGGTCGAGTTCGTTGAAGTGCTCCCAGTTGGCCCACTTGGGCACCAGGTTCGAATTGGCCAGCAGCACGCGCGGTGCGTTCTCGTGCGTCTTGAACACGCCCACGGGCTTGCCCGACTGGATGAGCAGGGTCTCGTCGTCGTTCAGCTCTTTGAGCGACGCGAGGATCTGGTCGTAGCAGGCCCAGTTGCGCGCCGCGCGGCCGATGCCGCCGTACACCACCAGGTCTTGCGGGCGCTCGGCCACCTCGGCGTCCAGGTTGTTCTGCAGCATGCGGAACGGCGCTTCGGTGAGCCAGCTCTTGCAGTGGAGTTCGCTGCCGCGCGGGGCGCGGATCACGCGGGTCGGGTCGTGGCGCGGATCGGCCGCATCGGGGTTGTTCAGGGCGAATTTGTCGGGAGCGTTCATGGCGTGGTTCTCCTTGGATGTCGGGTGAGGTTTTACGAGTGACTGGGCAGGATGTCGAGCAGCGCGGCCGGCAGCTGGGCCTTCAGCGCCCACTGGCGCATGGCCTCGATGTCGGGGGCGAGGTAGCGGTCGGTCTCCAGGAACGCGACCTTCCGGCGAATGGCGGCGAACTCGGCTTCCACCGGCGGGGAGCTCTTGAGCTTGCGTTTGAGCTCGATGCCCTGCGCGGCGGCCATGGCCTCGATGCCGACCACCACCGCCGTGTTGTTGACCATGTCGCCGAGGCGGCGCCCCGCGAAGGTGGCCATCGACACGTGGTCTTCCTGGTTGGCGGAAGTGGGCAGGCTGTCGACGCTGGCCGGGTGCGCGAGCGACTTGTTCTCCGACGCGAGCGCGGCGGCCGTGACCTGCGCGATCATGAAGCCCGAGTTGAGCCCGCCGTCGCGCACCAGGAACGGCGGCAGGCCCGACAGGCCCGTGTCCAGCAGCAGCGCGATGCGGCGCTCGGCGATGGCGCCGACTTCGCTGATGGCCAGCGCGATGATGTCGGCCGCGAAGGCGACGGGCTCGGCGTGGAAGTTGCCGCCCGAGATCACCTCGCCGGTGTCGACGAACACCAGCGGGTTGTCCGACGCGGCATTGGCTTCGATGACCAGCACGCGCGCGGCATGCGCCAGGTTGTCGAGGCAGGCGCCCATCACCTGCGGGATGCAGCGCACCGAGTACGGGTCTTGCACGCGGCCGCAGTCGGCGTGCGACGGCACGATCTCGCTGCCTTCGAGCAAGGTGCGCACCGCGCCGGCCACCGCGATCTGTCCCGGCTGGCCGCGCGCGGCGTGGATGCGCGCGTCGAAGGGCTTGATGGAGCCTTGAATGGCTTCGAGCGACAGCGCGCCCGACATCAGCGAAGACGCAAACACGTCTTCCGCGCCGAACAGGCCGAACAGCGCCAGCGCGGTCGACACCTGCGTGCCGTTGAGCAGCGCCAGGCCTTCCTTGGGACCGAGCACGAAGGGCGCAAGGCCGATGTGCTTCATCGCCTGCGCGCCGCTCACCACGCTGCCGTCGGGCAAGGTCGCCTCGCCTTCGCCGATGAGCACGCAGGCCAGGTGCGCCAGCGGCGCGAGGTCGCCCGAGGCGCCGACCGAGCCCTTGGCGGGAATGCGCGGCATCACGCCGGCGTTGAACAGCGCGAGCAGTGCGTCGGCCAGCGCGGGCCGCACGCCCGAGTGGCCGCGCGCCAGGCTCACGGCCTTGGTCGCGAGCACCATGCGCACCACCGGCGCAGCCAGCGGCTCGCCCGTGCCCACGCTGTGCGACAGCACGAGGTTGCGCTGCAGTTCGGCCAGGTGGTCGTTGCCGATGCGCGTGCTCGCGAGCTTGCCGAAGCCGGTGTTGATGCCGTAGACGACCTGGTCGTTCTCCACGATGTGGCGCACGGCGGCCTCGGCGCGCAGCATGCCCTCGCGCACCGACGCATCGAGCGACAGCCGCACGCCGCCGGCCTGGATGCGACGCAGCATCGCCAGGTCGACCTGGCCGGGCGTGAGGATCAGGGAAGCATCTGAAGGAGCGGTATTTTTGCTTGGCATGTGAACCTGTCTATACAAGTAGTTGCGAGAGAAAACGGAGGTCGTCGAGGACAAAAAAAATCAGCCGAAGCTCGGGTTGCCGTCGGCTCTGAAGCGGCTGCCCAGGCTGTAGCGCGAGGCCGGATGCAGGCAGCGCACCCACGTCACGGGGGTGTTGCGGCTCCAGGTGCGGCGCGTGAGCAGCAGGCAGGGGTCGGTGGGCGCCATCGCGAGCCTGTCGGCCTGTTCCTGGTTGGGCAGCACGGCGTCGACCACGTGTTCGATCTGGTCGAAGGGCACGTTGCGAACGAGGTACTCGCTGGGCGGCATGGCGGTGAAGTCCTGCTCGAGGTAGTCGGGCACGACCTGCGGGTTGACGTAGCGCTCTTCCAGCTGGACCGGCGTGCCGTTCTCCAGGTGCAGGCACACGCTGTGGAACACCGAGGTGCCGGCGCGCATGTCGAGCCACGCGGCCACGTCGGGCGAAGCGGCGATGCGCTCGACCTCGATCATGTCGCAGCGGTAGTCGTGCCCGCGCTGGCGGATCTCGCTGGCGATGTTGGCGATTTGCAGCAGCGTGGACTGCGGCTTGTTCTCGGCCACGAAGCTGCCGACGCCGGCCACGCGCACGATGCGGCCCTGCTCCACCAGCTCGCGCAGCGCGCGGTTCACGGTCATGCGCGCCATGCCGAACTGCGCGACCAGCTCGTGCTCCGAAGGCAGGCGGTGGCCGGGCGGCCACGTGCCGTCCTGGATCTTGCGGGAGATGTGATCCTTGACTTGCGCGTAGAGCGCAAGGGTCGGGAGGTCGCGTTTCATGGCCGGGCCCTGTCCTGGTCTTGCGCCTTCCCCCTCTGGGGGAAGCTTGGGATGGGGGCAGCGCTTCGAACATGCACGGCGCCCGTTCGAAGGCCGCCGTGCCCCCACCCCTGCCCTCCCCCAGAGAGGGGGGGAGAAAGAAAAGAGAAAGGCAGGCGTTCCATCTTCAATGCTCCGCGGCGGCCATCGACTCGGCACGGATCTCTTCCGTGAGGCGTGCCTTGATGTCCATGAACTCCGGCGAGGTCTTGATCGTGTAGCTGCGCGGATGCGGAAAGTCGACCGCGATCTCGGTCTTGATGCGGCCCGGCCGCGCACTGAACACCGCCACGCGATTGGCCATGAAGATCGCCTCGTCGATGTCGTGGGTCACGAACAGCACCGTCTTCTGCGCCGACTCCCAGATGCCCAGCAGCAGCTCCTGCATCAGCACGCGCGTCTGGTTGTCGAGTGCGCCGAAGGGCTCGTCGAGCAGCAGCATCTTGGGGTCGTTGGCCAGCGCGCGGGCAATCGCCGTGCGCTGCTGCATGCCGCCCGAGAGCTGCTTCGGAAAGTGGTGCTCGAAGCCGCGCAGCCCGACCTTGGCGATGAAGAATTCGCTGCGCTCCTTCTGGTCGGCCTCGCTCATGCCGCGCTCGCGCAGGCCGAAGCGGATGTTCTGCGCCACCGTGAGCCACGGGAACAGCGTGTAGCTCTGGAACACCACGCCGCGGTCGGCGCCCGGGCCGTCGATGCGCTCGCCGTCGAGCAGCACCTGGCCGGTGGTCGGGAAGTCGAGCCCCGCCACGATCCGCAGCAACGTCGACTTGCCGCAGCCCGAAGGGCCGAGGATGGTGACGAAGTCGTTCTCCTTCACCTCGAAGTCGATCGGCTGCAGCGCCTGCGTGCGCTGGCCCTTGGCGCCGGTGAAGACGCGCGACACGCCCTGGATGGAGAGTTGATTCTTCACAGTGAAGCCCACGCGAACAGGCGGCGATTGAGCGCCTTGAAAGCAAAGTCGGACAGCAGGCCGATGACGCCGATCACGATGATGCCGAAGATGATCTGGCCGGTGTTCAGCAGCGCCTGGCTGTCGGTGATCATGTGGCCGATGCCGGACGAAGAGCCGATCAGCTCCGCCACGATCACGTACGTCCAGGCCCAGCCGAGCACCAGGCGCAGCGTTTCGGCGATGCCCGGCGCGGCACCCGGAATGAGCACCCGCGCCACGATGCCGCGGCTGTTGGCGCCCAGCGTGTAGGCGGCCTCGACGAGGTCGCGCCGCGCGCCGCCGACGGTGACGGCCACCATCAGCACGATCTGGAAGAACGAGCCGATGAAGATCACCAGCAGCTTCTGCATCTCGCCCAAGCCCGCCCACAGGATGAGCAGCGGAATGAACGCCGAGGCCGGCAGGTAGCGGCAGAACGACACGAAGGGCTCGAAGAAGGCCTCGACCGTTTTCCAGGTGCCCATGGCAATGCCCAGCGGCACCGCGAACACGGCCGCCAGCAGGAAGCCGCCGAACACACGCCACACGGTCATGCCGATGTCGCCGATGAAGCCGTACTCGGTGAAGAGCAGCCAGCCCTCCTTGAGCATGGTCAGCGGACTGGCCAGGAAGGTCGGCGGCACGAAGCCGCCGAAGGTGGCAATGGCCCACACGGCCACGAACACCACGAAGAAGCCGAGCCCCAGCAGCACGCGCGCACGCGCGCTGATGGGCTCGAGCGGCGCGAGCGCGCGGCGGCGGCGCAGGGCCTGCGACGCGGTGGCCTGCGCCGCCTTGGAGGGAACGGCCGGAGCGGAGGCAGCCACGGTCGGCTGCACCTGCGGCAGGGCCTTACTTGACGAAGCTTGCATCGAAGGTCGCGGCGAAATCTTCAGGCGCCTTGCGGATCACGCCGGCTTCCAGAAGGATGGGCGCGGCCTCCTTCATGAAGCTGGTGAGTTCACCCGCGAAGAACTTCTGGTTGGCGGCCTTGTCCTGCCAGCGCAGGTAGGCCGACGACTTGGCGAACTGCTCGCCGCTTTGCTTGACCGCTGCGCCCATCAGTTCGTTGGCCTTGGCCGGGTCGGCCTTGATCATGTCGAGCGCGTCGAAGTACGACTTGGTGAGCGCGGCGGCCGCCTTGGCGTTGGCCTTGAGCCAGGTGGGCGCGCAGCCGACGGTGTCCATCACCATCGGGTAGTCGAGCGTGGTGGCCAGGATCTTGCCGGCGGCGGGGTTGGCGCGCACGGTCGACAGGTAGGGCTCGTAGGTCATGGCGGCGTCGTTCTGGCCGGCCACGAAGGCTTGCGCGGCGGGCTGCGGCTCGAGCGAGACCACCTTCACGTCCTTCAGGCTCATGCCGTTCTTGCTGAGCATCCAGGCCAGGCCGAAGTAAGGCGCGGTGCCGGGGGCGCTCACGCCGATGCTCTTGCCCTTGAGGTCGGCGAAGGTCTTGACGTCGTTGCGCACCGCAATGCCGTCGGCGCCGTAGGACTTGTCCATCTGGAAGATCTGCACGATGGGCACGCCGTTGGCGTTCCAGGCCACGTGCGTCTCGACCGTGGTGGCCGCGCACTGGATCGCGCCGGAGGCCAGCGCCAGGTGGCGGTCCTTCTGCGGAATCATCTTGAGTTCGACGTCGAGCCCGTTCTTCTTGAAGATGCCGGCCTTGTCGGCCAGCGAGAGCGGCGCAAAGCCGGTCCAGCCCGACATGCCGAGCGCGATCTTCGTTTCCTGGGCGGCGGCCGTTCCGGCCATGCCCGCTGCACATGCACCTGCTGCCAGCAGCGAAGCGACTTTCACAACTACCGTCTTGACCATGGGTACTCCTGGTTCTGTTCTTGGAAAACTTCAAAAAGGCTCGGCGGTTCAACCCGGTGACCGGGTTGTGCGCGCCTCGCATTGTTGCCAAGCGCCCCAACTTGTATATACAGGATAACCCGAAAGGTCATTTTTGGTGCACTCCCTTGGGAAATGCACCGGTTTGCTGTCTAGACAAGAAGGGCCGCAGGACGGCGGGCACCATTGCAAACCTCGTGCCACAGTCACATCGGCGTGGGTGGGGGACAATCGACGGCCCCGCTCTTTCACCGCTTTTCGCCCTCTCCCACGCTGCCTGTGCCCTCTCTCGCTCCCCGCCCCATCGACGCCTCCGGCAGCAGCGCACCCGCCGACATCCTTCACGAAGTCTTCGGCTACGCGCAGTTTCGCGGGGCCCAGCAGGACATCGTCGACCACGTGGTGGCCGGCGGCGACGCGCTGGTGCTGATGCCCACGGGCGGCGGCAAGTCGCTGTGCTACCAGATCCCGGCCATTGCGCGGCAGCGCGCGGGGCACGGCGTGGCGGTGGTGGTGTCGCCGCTGATCGCGCTGATGCACGACCAGGTGGGCGCGCTGCATGAAGCCGGGGTGAGCGCGGCCTTCCTGAATTCCACGCTCGATTGGGAGCAGACGCAGGACGTGGAGCGCCGCATGCTGCGCGGCGAGATCACGCTGCTGTACGCGGCGCCCGAGCGCGTGAACACGCCGCGCTTCCTGTCGCAGCTCGATTCGCTGAAGGAGCGCGGCAAGCTCTCGCTGTTCGCGATCGACGAGGCGCATTGCGTGAGCCAGTGGGGCCACGACTTCCGCCCCGAATACCGCGCGCTGACCGTGCTGCACGAGCGCTATGCCGGCGTGCCGCGCATCGCGCTCACGGCCACGGCCGACGACCTGACGCGCGCCGACATCGTCGAGCGGCTGCAGCTGGAAGAAGCGCGCCAGTTCGTCTCCAGCTTCGACCGGCCGAACATCCGCTACACCATCGTCGAGAAGAAGGACGCGACCACGCAGCTGCTGCGCTTCATCGAGCGCGAGCACGAGGGCGACGCGGGCGTGGTCTATTGCCAGTCGCGCAAGCGGGTGGAAGACCTGGCGACGACGCTGCGCGACGCGGGCATCAACGCCCTGCCCTATCACGCGGGCCTGGACGCGGCGGTGCGCCAGAAGCACCAGGACCGGTTCCTGCGCGAGGAAGGCATCGTGATGGTCGCGACCATCGCCTTCGGCATGGGCATCGACAAGCCCGACGTGCGCTTTGTCGGCCACCTCGACATGCCCAAGAACATCGAAGGCTACTACCAGGAAACCGGCCGCGCGGGCCGCGACGGCGGCCCGGCCGACGCCTGGATGACCTACGGCCTGCAGGACGTGGTCAACCAGCGCCGCATGATCGACGAGAGCCCGGCCGGCGAAGAGTTCAAGCAGGTGATGCGCGGCAAGCTCGACGCGCTGCTGTCCCTGGCCGAGGCCAGCGACTGCCGGCGCGTGCGACTGCTGGGCTACTTCGGCGAGAAGAGCACGCCCTGCGGCAACTGCGACAACTGCCTGAACCCGCCGCAGGTGTGGGACGGCACCGATGCCGCGCGCAAGCTGCTGAGCACCATCTACCGCGTGCAGCAACTGAGCGGCATCAGCTTCGGCGCGGGGCACATCATGGACATCCTGCGCGGCAAGCCGACCGAGAAGGTCAAGCAGTTCGGGCATGAGCGCGTGAGCACCTTCGGCATCGGCGCGGAGTTCAGCGAGGTGGCGCTGCGCGGCGTGCTGCGCCAATTGATCGCCACGGGCGCGCTGGCGGTGGACGCGGAAGCGTTCAACACGCTGAAGCTCACCGAGGGCTCGCGCGCGGTGCTCAAGGGCGAGGCACAGGTCTCGCTGCGCGAGTCGGTGTCGTCACCGGCGGACCGCAAGCCCCGCCGCGAAAAGGTGGCCAAGGGCGCGCCGTCGCCGGCCGCCGCCAAGCTCGACGACATGGGCAAGAAGCGCTTCGAGGCGCTCAAGGCCTGGCGCGCCGAGGTGGCGAAGGAGCACAACCTGCCGGCCTACGTGATCTTCCACGACGCCACGCTGGCGGCCATTGCCGAGCGGGCGCCGGCCACGCTGGAAGACCTGCAGGGCATCAGCGGCATCGGCACCAAGAAGCTGGAGGCTTACGGTGCCGAGGTGCTGAGGGTGTGCGAGGCGTTCTGAACGTCAGTTGGTCGCCGGCAGCGTGATCGGCACGGGCCGCGTCAGCAGGTCGACGTACAGCTCGAAGAAGCGCGTGTTGTCGAACTTCTTCACCACCGTCATCTTCTGCAGCGTCGGGCCCGAGGGCTGCGACGCATAGCCGATGGAACGGCCGTTGTCGGGCGCGCCGGGCTTGGCCACCACGTCGACATAGCGGTCGACCGTTTGCGTGGCGTAGCTCGGGTCGATCAGGTAGGCCAGCGTGAGGGTGTCCCAGATGTTCTGCGTGTAGTCGGGGTTGGTCTCGAAGCCGTTCTTGCCGTCGAAGCCGTAGCCGTTGAGCTTCTGGAACACGTCGGTCACGGCCGTGGGCTTGGCCGGGTGCGCGATGCGGTCGTAGATGGGCTTGGTGAGGAACACGGTGTCGGTCACGTCCAGCGGCACCACCACCTGCGGAATCGGCAGCCGCACCACGAACTGCGCGGCGTCGGGGTCGAACCACCAGTTGAACTCGGCCGCCTTGGTGGTGTTGCCCGCCACGTCGACGGCGCCGCCCATGTAGATGATCTTCTTGATGAGCGGCACGATCTCGGGGTTCTGCTTGACCGCGAGCGCGATGTTGGTGAGCGGGCCGATGGCCAGGATGGTGATCTCGCCGGGGTTGGCCTTGACGGTGTCGACGATGAAGTCGACCGCGCTCTTGCGCTGCACCACGGTGCGCTTGGCGAAGCCGTCGGGCGAGGGCTTGAGGTCGGCATCGGTCTTGGGCTCGGGGCCGCCCCAGGCGCCCAGGTAGCCGTCGCCGCCGGCGCCCGCCGCCATTTCGGCCTGCACGTCGGCATAGGTGTGGTTGAGCGCGTAGTTGGCCCCCACGTAGACGCCGATGCGGTCGCCCACGCCGAGCCGTTCGACCGACATCAGCGCGTCGGCCACGCCCTGCTTGAGCCACTGGTTGCCCGAGACCACGCTGATGCCCATGACCTGCACCTTGCCCTGCAGTTGCAGCTGCGCGGCCATGACGCCGAGCTGGCCGTCGTCGCTCATGGTGTTGTAGTCGCTGTCGATGATGATCTTCTGCGCCGTGGCGGCGCCGCCCGATCCGCCGCCGAAACCCGGCGCGAGGCCGATGCCGCCGCCTCCGTTGCCGCCTCCACCGCAACCTGCCAGCACCGCGATGACGACGACGAACATCGTCCCGATCCATTTGCGCATCTTCTTCTCCTAAACGTTTGGTTTTCAGTCGAGGGACATGAAATACAAACGTTTGCGCAAAGCTTTGCGCAAACGTTTGCCAAACTGTAGAACGCAAGCCGGCAGCGTGGCAAGCGCTGTGGCCTAGGGGTTTTCCGCGAGGCGCGGCGGTGGGTCAGCTCGGGTTGGGCAGGGGGTCGAGCAGGCGGTTGCGGCGCAGCGGCGACTGGTCGAGGAGGAAGGGTTTCTCGGCGTCGGCCTCGGCGGCATCGGGCTTCTGGAGGCCTCTTGCCGCGGCGGCCTTGGCCACCGGCACGGGGCAGGCGCCGCTGCTGCGCAGGGTGAGCGCCGCGGCCAGCTGGGCTTCGTTGGGGTCGCCGAGCTGGTGGTCGTAGTCGTCGCCCTTCACCGTGCAGGTGGGCGCGAAGCCGTCGCCGTAGTCACCGAAGCCCAGCTGGTTCACGCCCTTGACCTGGATCGCGAAGTAGGTGGTGCCGCAGTTGTCCTGCGGGTAGAAGCCGTAGGGCTTGCCGCAGGTGGTGTCGCCCACGAGGTTGACCGTGACGCCCACGCCCCGCAGGCTGTTGATGACCGACTCGCTCGCCGAGCAGGTTTCCGGGCTGGTCAGCACGGTCACGCGCGAGAGGCCGAGCGTGGGCAGGGCCGCGCCGCCGCGGCTGGTGCTGTAGAACGGCATCTGGCTCTGCGAGGCCGAGAGACGGAACGGGTTCTTGTCGTTGAAGGTCAGCTGCTCGAAGGTCTTGCCGGTGGTGGCCGACGGCCCGGCGATCATGTAGGCCAGCCGGCTGGCAATGGCGAGCTGGCCGCCGCCGTTGTAGCGCATGTCGAGCACGAGGTCCTGGATGCCGCCGGGCGTGCCCTTGAGGGAATTCACGGCATCGATGAGCTGCTGCTCGGCCGTCGTGATGTGGTCGTTGAACAGCATGTAGCCCACATGGTTGCCGCCGCCCACGTCGACGGCCTTGACGTTCTGCACCGGCGTGCTCGTAACGTTGGCCGCCGTCAGCGAATAAGAGGCGGCCGGCGCGCTGCCCAGCTGGAACGTGAAGGTGTGCCGCTCGCCCACGGCCTTCGGGGAGAGGGCGTTGTTGATCGTCGCGGCGTTGGCCGCGCCGGTGGCGCTGACGAAATCGACACCGTCGACGCTCAGCAGCTTGGCGCCGCGCTTCAGCCCGGCAACGTCGGCGGGCGAGCCGGGCTCCACCAGCACGACGCGCAGTTCGCGCGGCGGGCTGGTGGCGATGGACACGAACTCCGCGCCGTAGCTGACCGACACGCCGCCTTGCGACAGCTGGCGGTAGGCCTCGGTGTTGTAGGTGAAGTGAAAGCGATCCTTGGGCTTGCCCGACGTCGTGGTGAGCGGCGTCTTGAGCACGTTGAACCAGGTCACGGGCGTGGCGTAGTCAGCAGCCTTGAGCGTGGTCGGCACTTCGCCGTACCAGAGGTAGGTTTCGTCGATCCAGCTGCGCACCCAGCTCTTCTCGTTGTCGAGCGTGCCGGTGCTGTCGGGGTAGGCCCGGCCGGTTTCGGGGTTGATGCCGGTGCGTGGCGCGGCGCAGAGGCCGGCCACGGAATCCGAAGGCACGAAGCCCGAGCCGTTGTTGCCGGCGGGCGGCGTGGTGGTGCCGGGCAGCAGGCCGATCGGCAAGCCGCCGCCGCCTCCACCACCTCCCCCACCGCCGCAGGCCGTCACGAGGCAGCCAACGGCAAGCGCGGCGGTTGCCGCCCACGCCCGGGAACGCGGCGACTGCCGCACGTCGACCTTGCGAGATTCCATTTGCTCCTCCTCGTGTCCGCGGTGGCGGACGGTGTTCCGCAGCGGGGACGAAGCTATCGCCCGCGATGCGCTCCTGCGGGTTTCACACCCGGTTGTTCTGCGTGCCGCTGGCTACTGCACGAAGCCCATGCCGCGCGACTCGCGCACTTCGGGCTTGATGCGGTGCTCGGCCTCGAGCTGATCGAGAAACTCGATCGCTGAAAACTCCGTTGCCAGGATATCGGTCTGCCGTTTCACGGCCGCGAAATCCCCTGGGCACAGCTGTGTCAATGGCGCGAGCCGCGCCTGGATGGCGCCCGTGAGGTTCGCGGCATCGCCCGCCAGCGCCTCGGTCACGAACATGCGCTCGCGCTGCGTGGCCGTGAGCGGCATGAACTTGATCTTGAAGGTGAAGCGCCGCAGCGCCGCCTGGTCGAGCCGGTCGAGCAGGTTGGTGGTGCACACGAAGACGCCGTTGAAGCGCTCCATGCCCTGCAGCATCTCGTTGACCTCGGTGACTTCGTAGGTGCGCTGCGCGCCGCGCCGGTCCTGCAGGAAGCTGTCGGCCTCGTCGAGCAGCAGCACGGCCTTTTCGTTCTCGGCCTCGCGGAACATGGCGGCCATGTTCTGCTCGGTCTCGCCGACGTACTTGCTCATGAGGTCGCTGGCCTGCTTGATGAGCAGCGGCCGGCCGATGGCCTTGGCGATGTGCTCGGCCAGCGCGGTCTTGCCGGTGCCGGGCGCGCCGTAGAAGCACAGGGTGCCGTGGCCGCGCGCCTTCAGCGCCTGGGCGATGCGCGGGATCTCGAAGCGGGTCTCGACGTTGAGCATGTCGAGGTCGTAGGTGGTGACGCTGCGGCGCTCGCCGCGGCCGGTGTCGAGCGTGCCAAGCGCCAGGTCGGCGTTGCGCAGTTGACGCTCGATGAGGGCTTCCACCGACGCGTCGTCGGTGCGCGCGAGCCCGGCAAAGCGCACCGCCGTGCGGATCTGCGCGGGCGTGAGGCCCTTGCGCTCGGCCAGCTTGGCGGTGAAGGCCTCGGACACCACCACGCCTTCGAGCGTCTTCTTCACGAGCTGCTCGCGCGCGCCGGGCGGCGGCGACTTGAGCTCCAGGTGGTACGCGAAGCGGCGCCGGAAGGCCGGGTCGATCTGCTCGATGCGGTTGGTGACCCACAGCGTGGGCACGGGATTGGCCTCCAGGATCTGGTTGACCCAGGCCTTGCCGCTGACGCTGCCGCTGGTGGGCGCGGGAATCTGCTCGGCGCGCGCCATGAACTGCGCGGCCTCGGTGCTGATGGGCGGGAACACGTCCTCGACCTCGTCGAACAGCAACGCGGCCTGCGCGCTGCCCTTGAGGAACACCTGCGCGATCTGCAGCGAGCGGTAGCGGTCGCGCCCGCTCAGCGAGTTGCCGTCGCGGTCGGCATATTCGACCTCGAAGAGCTCCAGGCCCGCCGCCTGCGCGACGACCTTGGCCAGCTCGGTCTTGCCGGTGCCGGGCGGGCCGTAGAGCAGCACGTTGACGCCGGGCTCCTTGCGCGCGACAGCGGCGCGCAGCAGCGTGACGAGCATCTGCGCGTCTTCCTGCACAAAAGAAAAGTCGTGCGGCGTGAGCGCGCTCTTGGCCGAGGGCCGCGTGAACACGGCCATCAGTTCGTTGTGGTCGCGGTACTCACGCATGAGCACGGGCGGCAGCTTCTCGCTGACCTTCATGAGGTCGGCCAGGTCGGTGATGTTGTGCTCGGAGATCAGGTTCTCGACGAGGCCGATGCGCTCGAGCCGCGAGCCGGCGCGCAGCGCCTCGCCCACTTCGCTCGCGTTCACGCCGGCAATGTCGGCGATGGCGGCGTAGGCCTCGGGCGCGTTGTTGACCTTGAACTCGACCAGCAGCGAGCGCAGGTCGCGCTGGTAGCGCGCGAGCGTGCCGTACAGCAGCAGCGCGCGCTCGGCCTTGTTGAGCTGCAGCAGGCCCGCGAGCGCGTCGATGTTCTTCTCGACCAGGGTCGACTGCTTGCGCAGCGCATGCGTGAGCCAGTCGCGCGTGACGGCGAGCACCGAGAGCAGGTCTTTGGGTTGGTCCTTCGCGTATTCGTCGAGGTAGAAGAAGAGCGTGCCTTCTTCATAGGGCCCGCGCCACACGCCGTGGCGCTCCAGCAGCGTGCGGCCGTCGAGCGCCTCGACGCCCTTCCACGCTTCATTGCCCGCGCAGCGCCGGCCGAGGAACTCGCGCAGCCGCTGCAGCACCGCCGCGGGCCACACCAGGTGCCGCCCGGTGAGCGACAGCAGGCCGTTGATGTCGCGCCGCACGTTGAAGCGCGGCCCCTGCTTGGCGGCGAGCGTGAGCACGAAGTGCGAGCACATGAGCTCGAGCACGGGCGCCTCCTTGAGGCCGGGCGACGGCAATGCCTGCCCGCGCACCGCAGCAGCCACGACATCGACACCCGCACGCTTCGCCATCAGGCAACCTCCAACGAGGAAAATCTCGGAGAGACCATAACGCAGACTTTTGGCTTCGGGAAGACCGGCAAACGGTAAAAACCCTCATGGTGCGATTCCAGCCACAATGCGCGCCATGGTCGGAATCGAAGAAATCCAGCGCGCCGCGGCGCGCCTGCAAGGCCAGGTGCTGAATACGCCCTGTGTCGAGTCACGCACGCTGTCGGAGATCGTCGGTGCTCAGGTGTTCCTGAAATTCGAGAACCTGCAGTTCACATCCTCCTTCAAGGAGAGGGGTGCGTGCAACAAGCTGGTCGATCTTTCCGAGAACGGTACACGCGGAGTGATCGCCATGTCTGCCGGCAACCATGCGCAGGGTGTGGCCTATCACGCGCAGCGGCTCGGGCTGCGCGCGCTGATCGTCATGCCGCGCTTCACGCCGGGCGTGAAGATCGAGCGCACACGCGGCTTCGGCGCCGAGGTGGTGCTGCACGGCGACACGCTCGACGCGGCCCGCGCCCATGCCCTGGAGCTTGCGGCGCGCGAAGGGCTGACCTTCGTGCACCCCTATGACGACGAAGCCATCATCGCGGGTCAGGGCACGGTGGCGCTCGAGATGCTCGACGCGGTGCCCGACCTGGACACGCTGGTGGTGGCGGTCGGCGGCGGCGGGCTGATCGCGGGCATGGCGGTGGCGGCGCGCGAGCGCAAGCCCGACATCGAGATCGTCGGCGTGCAGACGACGCGCTTTCCGGCCATGGTCAATGCGGTCAAGGGCACGCACCACGTGCAGGGCAAGAGCACGATCGCCGAGGGCATCGCGGTCGGCACGCCCGGCGTGCTGACCCGGGAAATCATCGCGAGCAAGGTCGACGACCTGCTGCTGGTGGACGAAGGCGACATCGAGCAGGGCGTGCTGATGCTGCTCGAGATCGAGAAAACGCTGGTCGAGGGCGCGGGCGCGGCCGGGCTGGCGGCGTTGATCCGGCACCCGGAGCGCTTCAAGGGCAAGCGCGTGGGCCTGGTTCTTTCCGGCGGCAACATCGATCCGCTGCTGCTGGCGGCCATCATCGAACGCGGCATGGTGCGGGCCGGCCGGCTGGCCCGGGTGCGCGTGAGTGCGCGCGACGTGCCGGGCTCGCTGGCCCAGATCACGGCCACCGTGGCCGAAGCGGGCGCTAACGTCGACGAAGTCCACCACCAGCGCGCATTCACCATGCTGGCCGCGCAGAACGTCGACATCGAGCTGGTGCTGCAGACCCGCGGACGCGCCCACCTGGCGAGCGTCCTGACGGCGCTGAAGGATGCCGGCTTCAAAGCCGAGGAGCAGCATTGACACCCCGGGCGCAGGCTGCCGTGGGGGCTCGCAAGCCCCTAGAGCGGTTCATGGCTACCCGCCGGTAAAATGACTCCAGTCTGTCAATTTGCGTATTCGAGGTACTTCCCGATGTCCAACCCCACTCCCGTCGAGCCGAACCACAGTGCCGCTGTCGAAAAGGACGCCGTCGAATCGGTCGTTCACCTGATGCCGCTGGTGCTGCCGCTGGCCGGCGGCGTGCTGATGCTGCTGCTGGCATCGATCGCGGTCTTCATGGCCTGACGCTGACAGGCATTGGCGCTTTTGTCCGCGGGCAGTGCGGCCCGCGCAGGCGCAGCATTCAGCAGCCATCTCCCGAAGCGAAACGTTTTCTCAAACGGACCTCCGTGCCTGAGCAGGCCCGGCGCCCCGTTCGGAAAGACGATTTTTCAACTTAGGAGATTTTCCGATGAACGCACCCACGATGAAGGGCCTCACCATTCAGGCGCCCTCATACGTCAAGAACGCCAAGCTGATCGCCTGGGTGGCCGACATGGCCGCACTGTGCAAACCCGAAGCCATCCATTGGTGCGACGGCAGCAAGGAAGAATACGACCGCCTCTGCCAGCAACTGGTGGACGCAGGGACCTTCAAGAAGCTCAACCAGGCCAAGCGCCCCAACTCGTTCCTCGCGATGTCCGATCCGAGCGACGTGGCGCGCGTCGAAGACCGCACCTACATCTGCTCCGCGCAGAAGGACAACGCCGGCCCCACGAACAACTGGATGGCCCCGGCCGAGATGCGCGCGACGCTGCAGCCGCTGTTCGACGGCTGCATGAAGGGCCGCACGATGTATGTCGTGCCGTTCAGCATGGGCCCGCTGGGCTCGCCCATTGCGCACATCGGCATCGAGCTGTCCGACTCGCCGTACGTGGCGGTGAACATGCGCATCATGACGCGCATGGGCAAGGCCGTGTACGACGTGCTGGGCACCGACGGTGAGTTCGTGCCTTGCGTGCACACCGTGGGCGCGCCGCTCGAGGCCGGGCAGAAGGACGTGTCCTGGCCCTGCAACAAGACCAAGTACATCGTTCACTACCCCGAGACGCGCGAGATCTGGAGCTACGGCTCGGGCTACGGCGGCAACGCGCTGCTGGGCAAGAAGTGCTTCGCGCTGCGCATTGCCTCGAATATGGGCCGCGACGAAGGCTGGCTGGCCGAGCACATGCTCATCCTGGGCGTGACGAATCCCGAAGGCAAGAAGTACCACGTGGCGGCGGCGTTCCCGAGCGCTTGCGGCAAGACGAACTTCTCGATGCTGGTGCCGCCAGCGGGCTTCGAGGGCTGGAAGGTCACGACCATCGGCGACGACATCGCCTGGATCAAGCCGCAGGCCGATGGCTCGCTGCGCGCCATCAACCCCGAAGCCGGTTACTTCGGTGTCGCTCCCGGCACCAACATGCTGACGAATCCGAACTGCATGCGCAGCCTGGACGACGGCGTGATCTTCACCAACGTCGCGCTGACCGATGACGGCGACGTGTGGTGGGAAGGCATGGAACAAGACGCACCGGGCAAGGCATTGCCGGCGCACCTGATCGACTGGCAAGGCAAGGACTGGACGCCGCAGATCGCCAAGGAAACGGGCGCGAAGGCCGCGCATCCGAATGCGCGCTTCACCGTGGCCGCAACCAACAATCCGGCGCTCGACGAGGCCTGGGATGATCCGAAGGGCGTGACCATCGACGCCTTCATCTTCGGCGGCCGCCGCTCGACCACCGTGCCGCTGGTCACCGAAGCCCGCAACTGGGTCGAGGGCGTGTACATGGCGGCGACGATGGGCTCGGAAACGACTGCGGCCGCCGCTGGCCAGCAGGGCATCGTGCGCCGCGACCCGTTCGCGATGCTGCCGTTCATGGGCTACAACATGAGCGACTATTTCCAGCACTGGCTCGACCTGGGCAAGAAGCTCGAAGCTTCGGGCGCGAAGCTGCCGAAGATCTACACGACCAACTGGTTCCGCAAGGGCGCGGACGGCAAGTTCGTCTGGCCTGGCTACGGCGAGAACATGCGCGTGCTGAAGTGGATGATCGATCGCGTCGAAGGCAAGAAGTCGGAAGGCATCGAGCACATCACCGGCGTGAGCCCGCGTTATGAAGATCTCAATTGGACGGGGCTGAATTTCAGTGCCGAGCAGTTTGCGACCGTGACCAGCATCGACAAGGCGGCGTGGGAAGCAGAGTTGAAGCTGCACGCTGAACTGTTCAAGCAGCTGGAACACCATCTGCCGAAGGAATTGCCGGAAACGAAGGCCGCGATCGAGCAGCGCCTGGCAGCCTGATTTCGGATCACTCCAACTAAAAAGCCCGCTGGATTTGTCCGGCGGGCTTTTTTAATTGCTGTTTGCTTTGGGGCCTTGCTTCGATCTTTTGAACGCGTAAAGCCCAAAGCAAAAAACCCCAGTCAGGAGTCTGACTGGGGTTTTCTGGGCTGTAAGAGCCTGACGATGACCTACTTTCACACGGGAACCCGCACTATCATCGGCGCTGAGTCGTTTCACTGTCCTGTTCGG